>Ga0185299_10000795_pt1 | contig 75513 bp, 72 predicted proteins | sample PaiPotPPA55metaG_FD_128002 | JGI IMG/M metagenome (GOLD analysis project Ga0185299, IMG submission 128002) | Iron sulfur acid spring bacterial and archeal communities from Banff, Canada, to study Microbial Dark Matter (Phase II) - Paint Pots PPA... ...
CGAGGCCATGCAGGAGCGGCAAGTCACGGTCGAGGGTGACACGCATATTCTGGACGGACCTTTCCTCGTCATCGCGACCCAAAACCCACTTGAGTTCGAAGGCACGTATCCCCTTCCTGAGGCGCAGCTCGACCGTTTTCTAGTTCGCCTGACGATTGGGTACCCGGACTCCGACCACGAGGTCCGGATTCTGGAGCAGCGCGTTGAGCGGCAAGAGGATGCCTTCGCTGTTCGCCAAGTCATTGATAGGGCCGGCTTCTTTAGGCTGCAGAAGTCGCTGGAGCGGATACACGTCTCACGCGCAGTCATGCGCTACATCGTCGCCCTCGTTGGAGCAACCCGGTCCAATGCTCAACTCCAAGTCGGAGCCAGCCCACGGGGGGCACTTGCGCTCATGAAGCTATCCCGGGGGTGGGCGGCCCTCGAAGGGCGCGATTACGTCGTGCCCGATGACGTCAAGCTCGTCGCGGTACCGGCGCTTGCTCACCGAGTCTCGCTCAAGCCCGAGCTCTGGATTCAAGATCAAGGCACCCGACAGGCGATTCAGGAGTCGATAGGGGCCGTTCCCGTTCCGTCTGCGGCTGAACTCACGCGCGAAGCTTGACGAAATTCAGGTCGCCACGTCTGTCGCCTTACTCGTTGTTCGTGTGCGGCTGCGTCATCCTGTCCATTGCCACTGGTCGAGTCGAACCAGCGCTCATTGCCATCCCTTTCATGGTCGTCTTAGCAGTCGCGGTTGTGCTTGGTCGCTCCACGCCGTCCGTTGAGGTCCGATTCAGCATGGACCAGGCGAAGGCTCTTGACGGAGATGAGATCGAGTTCACGGTTTACTGCAACGCATCGACCGCTTGCGCAGTCACATTCTTGGTTGACTTGCCGGCCGGCCTTGAGCTCGTCACCCCGCCGCCCACAGTTCAGCTCACCAGTGGCTCGACCGCCGCTACAAAAGGCCGCCTGCTGTGTCGGAGGTGGGGGGTCCGCAAGGTCGGTGCCGGTCGGATACAGGTCCGGGATACTGCGTCGACGTTCGCTTACGAGCAATCCACTGAGCCGGCAATCGCGCTCCGGGTCTACCCGCGCCCTGAGCAGTTGCGCTCATTGGTTCAACCGCAAATGCTGCGCCCTCGATTTGGCAGCTTTGTCTCACGGGCAGCCGGTACGGGTCTCGAATTTGCAGATATCCGCGAGTTCCACAGTGGCGACCAGCGTCGCCACATCAACTGGAAGGCAACCGCGCGGCATCGACAAATGCATGTCAACCTCTTTCACCCGGAGTGGGGTTCCGACGTGGTCCTCCTACTAGACACTTTCAGCGACGTCGTGGGCGAAACTGCCTCAAGCCTCGACCTGGCGGTCCGCGGCGCAACATCTGCGGCGATGTTCTGCCTAGCCAGGCGCGACCGCGTTGGCCTGCTGTCAATTGGCAGCCAAATGCGATGGCTCCTTCCTGGGATGGGCATTCGCCAGCTCTATCGAATAGTGAATTCGTTGATGGAGACCCAATTGGCATTCAGCTTCTCGTGGCCATTGGCGGATGCGATACCCAGAGGAGCCATTCCAGCAGGCGCACTTACGCTCGTCCTGACTCCGTTGGTGGACCGGCGCACTCCAACCATTGTTAGAGATCTCCTTGGCCGAGGCCACGACATTGCTGTTGTGGAGATCGCGGCTGACGCCATGTTGCCGGCCTCCGCGAATCAGCGCGAAGAGATAGCACGCCGGCTGTGGGCACTTTATCGTCAGACCCTGCGCCAGCAGTACCGACAGATGGGGCTAGCGGTCTCGGTTTGGAGACCTGGCGATTCTCTGCAGAGTCCCCTCATGGAGCTTCAGGCATTCAGAAGAACTTCGCGGCGCGTACACGCTTAACCGTTGGTTCCGCCAGCATCCTGATCGCTGGCGGTATTGCCGTCGGCCTCACGCTGACCGATTTCAGTTGGTTATCGCTGGCCGCCTGGTTCGCTGTTGGCGTGCTTGTGCTTGCTCTAGTGCAGGCAAGCCCGGGTGCGTTCGGGTTGGGCCTCGGCGCGATCGTGCTCGTGGGCGCGCTGGAGTTCCTCAGGGGTACGAGCTCCATGATTGCCGTGCTGCTCTATGGCCCGGCGTTACTAGCCTCAGCAGAGTTTGGTTATTGGTCATTAGAACTACAAATGACCGTCTCCCAATCGAATCAGTCAGTCCTGCGGAGGGCCGCCGTAGTGTCGGCGTTGGTACTGGCCGGAGCGATGATCACCGCGGTTTGCGTCACTCTGGTAGGGCTACTCGCTGGCGTGACTGCTTAGAGCAGGTTCGCGCCGGTCGCCGGTGTATCGGTCGGGTGACACCTTCTCCAGTGGCCTAGATGGATGTGAGGAAGCCCGAAACTGGCGATCGCGAGTAGTGAGGCAGTGGGATGCCTCAGGAGTCGAGTGGCGTTGGGATTGTTCGCCGCCGTTTTAGCCCTACGCGAGCCGATAATTGAATTCAACGGGGTGCTTGGTACCAGGGACGACAACCCCCGTCTCCCGCTTTCCCTTCGCCAAGGCGCCGGAGCGGGCTAGAGTCTGCAAACGACGAAACGTCGTCATGGGGTGGCCATGCGTTGGACTTGTTCGCGAGTAATTTCCCATCGCAGCGGCTCGCCGCGAACGTAGCGACGCAATTCCTCCAACATCCCCCTGCCGAGGCGCCTGCGTTCCGGCCCGATCGCGCCAGCGATGTGCGGTGTCAGAACCACGTTGCGCAGCTGCAGTAGTGGAGATCCGGGTACCGGAGGTTCGGGATCAGTCACGTCCAGCACGGCCTGAAGATCGGGCCGGGACTCGAGCACGGCGGCCAACTCTGCCTCTCGTACTATCGCTCCGCGCGCGGTGTTGATCAACGTGGCGCCCCGCCGCATCGACTCGATGTGGGCGCCCGTGACCATGCCTCGAGTCTCAGGCAGCAGAGGCGTGTGCAGGCTGACCACGTCACTGACGCGGAAGAGCTCGGCGAGGTCCACCGCACGCACATCCAGCCGCCGCGCCTCGTCGAAGGTCAGGAGAGGGTCATAGGCGACCACGTGCAGCTGATGAGGCCTGAGCATCCTGCGCACCAGCCGACCCACTGCGCCAAGCGAGACCAGCCCGACGGTCGCACCGAAGGCGCCGGGGATCTGGGAGCCCGATCCACCTGGTTCGCGCATCAGACGCCAGCCGTGTTTGAGCGAAAAGAGGATCACCGCCAGCGTGTATTCCGCCACGGACACCGCATTGAGCGCGTAGGCGCCCGAGACCCGGATACCCCGCTCCCACAAGGCGTCTGTCACGAAAGCGCGCACCGACCCGGCCGCGTAAAGCACGAGGCGCAGTCGTGGCGCCGCTTCCAAGAATTTGACGTCCATGACCGGGCAGCCCCAACTGGCCAGGATCACCTCCGCTTCGGAAACATTGCCGGTGATGGACGCCAGCCGCGCCGCGGCAGACCGTTCGCGCGGCCCGTAGACGTCGTCGGCCACGTCGGACCGCGTCAAAAAGCAGGCGGTCGGCTTATTCACCTGTCACGGCAGCTCCCCCCACCACGTTCAGCCATTCATTGAGGACGGCGGCATGCTGCGGCAGGGCCACTTCAGGTTCTTCAATCTCCGGATGCCACCGTTTCTCCCACTCGGCCACCACCCAATGCTCGTAACCCGCCGCCTGAAGCGCCTGGAGGCACGATCGCACAGGCACTTCGCCTTCGCCCAGCAGAACGTATCCGAAGCCATCCCGCCAAGAGCCGCCTGGCTCGGTCCGCCGAGCGTCCTTTACATGGACGTCCAGAATGCGCTCTCCGAGGCGCGCCACAACGCCGTCCGGGGTTTCGCCCATGCGGTTGGTGTGGACGATGTCCCAGACGGCGCCGACTGCAGGCGAGTCCACCGCATCGAGGACCGCCGCGACTGATGTTGCTGATGAGAACTCGTCATGGGTTTCCACGCCGAGACGGACCCCATGGCGCTCTGCTTCGCGAGCCGCTAGGCGTAGCGCCGACACGGCATTGTCACGCACGCCGGGTCCGCCGAAAACCCTGACCAGCGGTGATCCCCAACCAGCTGCCAATTCCACGAACCGTTTAATCCGATCGGCAACAACCTCGGGTTCGTCGTCAGTGAGGCGGATCGAGCTGTCCACGGCGACCAGGTCAAGTCCGGAATCCGAAAGTAAAGAACCGACCCTCTTGCGCTCGGTCGCGGGCATCGAATCTTCGATCAGCTCGCCATCGACGAGGCGCAACTCGATGGCCCGATAGCCGTACTCGCGTCCCATGGCCAAAGCGTGCTTGAGAGTCCAGGCCGGGCAGGCAAGCGTGCTGAACGCCGGCCCCCTCACGGGCGGCGGCGTTGAAATATGACCACCTGACCGTCGACCTAACCGCGCGCTCTCATCGGCCAGCCTCTAATCCGCGATCTCCATGACCGCGACGTCGAGAGCGTGTTCCATCTCGCGCAGCCATAAGGTCCTTGATCGATGCCACCAGGGAGTTGAGTCGGGCATTCTCCGACATGAGCGCTGTGTTCTCCTGAATCATTTGGTTGATGTGATCATCGGAGGGTCCGTCGACTAACCTGAGATCCGCAGACGACACGCCAAGCCGAAGCCTGAGATGTGTCCCTGGACGGCCGCCCCGGACCCCCGACGGAATGCTTGTAGTCGCCTCGATAATTGCTCGCCGCTTGAGCTCCGTCACGAGAGTCGACACGGTAGTCCGGGACAGCCCCGTTTCGCGTGAGATGCCAGCCTGCGTCAGGGTAGAGTGAAACCGTAGGGCTTCAATAACTCGCATACAATTTCGTTCGCGAAGCTCCTGAAGACCGCACGCGGAGGTCGACGGAATGTGAACAAGATGTGCCGCAGTCGTGATCGTCTCTCTATACCGATTTCGGGGAGCATCGCTAAGCAAGAGACTGTGGAGCTTCATCGCTGCACGCGAATCGGGGGCTGAACGGCGGCCCCCGCTCCAATAACCTCCCGGTACCACCCTGCGCTCGCCTTGGGGATGCGTGTCTGGGTTCGAAAGTCGACGAAGACGATTCCGAACCGACGCCCATATCCATCGGCCCACTCGAGGTTGTCCATCAGCGACCAGACAAAGTAACCGCGCACATCGATCCCTGCCTGAATCGCCGCCTGGACGCTGCGCAGGTGCCCATCTAGAAAGGCAATGCGCTCGATGTCATCAACGCCACCCTCTGGATCCACGTAGTCATTGAAGGCCGCCCCGTTTTCGGTCACGTACAAGGGCAGTTTCGTGTACTCCGAATGCACCCGATTCAAGATATGGGACAGCCCATCTGGCCTGACCGGAAGCCCACCCGCAGTCAGAGGACCCTCGGGCGATTGCCTCTGGGCGCCGTTGACGCCATCCCCCTGAGACACGACCTTTCGCTCGTAGTAGTTGATCCCCACAAAGTCGAGCGGCGCGCGGATGACCTCGAAGTCATCCTGCCGAATTGCACTCAGATCAGCCTGCTGGCCATACCAAACCAACATGTCTTCGGGGTAGCCAGCCTTAAAGAGGGGATCCAGGAACCACCGGTTTTCATAACCGTCGACGCGCGCCGCGGCAGCGATGTCCGCGGCCTGGGACGTCGCCGGGACAACGTCGGAGAGATTGAGCGCGATGCCGATCTGGCCCGTGACGTCAGCCGCACGCAGTGCGTTGACGGCCAAGCCATGAGCCAGAAGAAGGTGATGAGCTGCAGCCACCGCTGAACCCAGATCGGTCAACCCGGGTGCATGCCGGCCCTCCAAGTGTCCAGCGAACGCGGAGCACCACGGCTCGTTGACCGTGATCCAGAACGCGACATCCTCTCTGAAGGCGGCGGCCATCTTTGAGACGTACTCGGCGAAACGACCGGCAGTCTCGCGGCTCAGCCAACCGCCCTTGTCCTGCAGCTTCTGGGGCAGATCCCAGTGATACAGCGTCGCTATGGGGACAACGTGACGTGAGTTGAGTCCATCGAGCATTCTGCGGTAGAAATCCAGGCCCTTTTGGTTCAACTTCCCGTTCCCGTCAGGCATGACGCGCGGCCAGGCGATCGAGAACCGATATGCCCTCAAGCCCAGCGCAGAGATCAGGTCAAGGTCCTCATCCAATCGGTGGTAGTGATCGCAGGCAATGTCTCCCGTGTCACCGTGGCGCACCTTACCCGGGGTCCGGCAGAACGTGTCCCAAATCGAAGGGGTGCGCCCGTCCTCGTGGGCGGCTCCTTCGACCTGGTAGGCAGCGGTGGCAGCACCGAGTAGGAAGTGGTTGGGAAAGCTCAGCCCTTCATCGTGCACGTAGTTCTTCTCCCTCAGGCGGCGGCCGTAGCGCGACGCCGCCTGCTGATTGCATCAAGCGAAATGGCGAGAACCAGGATGATTCCGGTTGCAATGTCCTTCGTAGCGGCCGGCTGACCTAGAAGGTCGAGGCCATTTTCAATGCTGACAATGACAAGAGCGCCCAGGACGGCGTGGTAAACGCGGCCGCGGCCTCCAAACAGGCTGGTGCCGCCGATCACCGCCGCGGCGATCGCCTCGAGCAGGAGCGTCCCACCGCCAGTTCCTACAGAAACGGAGAATAGCCGCGAGGCGCTGACGACCCCCGCGGTAGCGGCGAATATGCCGCTCATCGCCAAGACCGCGATCCTGATCGCGCCGACTGGCACCCCAGCACGACGAGCGGCCTCCGCGTTGCCTCCGATCGCATAGAGGTGACGCCCCACCACGGTGCGTCGCGTCACCCATCCGAAGATGACTGTTAGGCCGAGGAGTACGACCAAGAGATAAGGGACCCCAAAGTAGACGTTGAGATAACCAACCAGGGCGAAAAGTCCTCCACCAATGAGCCCCAACTTGAGCCCTGTCCGCGACCATGACGGCGGTGCCAGACCGGCCGCGACCCAGGCCCGCCGGCGCCACAACTCGACGGCGACGGCTAGGGCTATCGCAACCACCGCCATTGCCCAGGCCACTGCGGCCGGGACATAGTCATTGGCGATCCCGAGCACGAAAGGGCTGGCCACTGGGATCTCACCCTCATTGCCTATGACCGCCAGCTGCAGTCCGGCCCAGGTGAGAAACCCGCCTAGCGTCACCAGAAACGAAGGCACACCGACGTAGACGGTCACCAGGCCCTGGATCAGACCTGCCACCAGACCCAGCGCGAGCACAGCAGCGAGGGCGGCGGCTGTCGGCCAGTGCTGAAAAGTGAGGAGGACACCGAGCAGGCCAGCGCAAACACCGGTGACCGATCCAATCGAAAGGTCGATCTCACCCGCGATCATCACCAAGACGACACCGATCGCCAGGATTCCCGTGACCCCCATCTGAAGGATGAGGTTCGACAGGTTTCTCGCTGATAGAAAGTAGGGACTCTGCGCCTGGAAGAACGCCCAGATGAGCACGATGCCGATCAGGACCGGAAAAGGGCCTGGCTCCGCGATGCCGAGGGTGGTAAGGACCCTGCCGATACTCGCCATTGGGCCCCCCGGCACCTCAGATATCTTTGAGAGAGGGGTGGAAGAGGGCGAGGAGCTGAGTGAGCTGGACTTAGCATCTTTCAATGTAAGGTCGCGCCCCCGGTGATGGCGGCCACGATCTGGTCAGGAGCGGTCGTCCGCCGATCGAATACCCCGGCTGTCGCTCCTAAGCGGAGCACGCATATCCGATCGGCAACCGCAAAGACGTCAACCAGGTTGTGAGAGACGATCACGACACCGAGACCTCGGCGCGCAAGTGTTTTAACAAGTTCGAGGACCTGCGCAGTCTGCTCAACTCCGAGGGCCGCAGTCGGCTCATCGAGAAGAACAAGCTTCGAGCCCCAGAGCACCGCTCGACTGACTGCCACGGCCTGCCGCTGCCCGCCGGACAACAACGCGACCGGTTGGCGCAGCGATGGCATGCGTATCGAAAGAGAATTCAGAGTGTCGCCGGCCATGCGGGCCATTTCTGGTTCGCGGAGCTGCCGCAGCGGCCCCACCAGAGGACGGCCCGCGAGCTCCCTGCCCAAGAACATGTTCTCGATTACATTCAGGTTCTCGCAGAGGGCGAGATCCTGGTAAACGGTCGCGATTCCAAGCGCAACCGCATCGTGCGGGCTGGCTACGCGTCGTTGGACGCCGTCGAAAACGAACTCTCCGGCATCCGCACGCAACGTCCCGGCGACAATCTTGATCAGGGTCGACTTGCCTGCCCCGTTGTCACCGACCAGCCCGACCACCTCACCTGCAGCGACATCCAGGTTGGCGTCCTGCAGCGCGGTAATCGCACCGTACCGTTTTGAGATTCCTCGGAGCTGCAGGAGCGGGACCCCGGGCCCCGCTCCTGCTCCCGCGCCGCCCTGCACTAGGCTGGCGGACAGGCGCTGCCCGAGGGAGCGCCAGCGCAGATGTTCTGCCAGGTTGTGAACCCGTCGCTCACCACGGTCGCGACATTGCTTTTCGTGATAACCGTCGGCTGCAGAATGTCCGATGGGACGCTGCCTGCGCCATTGTCAGTTGTGGTGTTTGAGACCTTCTGGATCTGGCTCTGGTCGCCCTTGGCGAGCGCGACGGCAACCTGGGCTGCAGCCTGAGCTTCCAGCTTGATGGACTTGTAGATCGTCATCGACTGCGTCCCGAGCACGATTCGCTGCAGACCGGCATCGGTGGCATCCTGACCGGTGACAACGACCTTGCCGGCCAAGTGCTGCGCCGTGAGTGCGGCCACGACACCGCCCGCCATTCCATCGTTTGCGACCAGCACGGCGTCCACGTGGTTATTGAGTTTGGTCAGCGCCTGCTCCATCTCCTGTTGGGCCGTCGCCGGATTGAACTGAGGCGTGTCAGCCTCGTAGACCAGTTTGAGCTTGCCCGAGGCGAACGCGGGGTCTAGAGCCTGGTGCGCCCCCTGCTTGAACTGGCGGCCCGGCGCAATGTCCTGAGCTCCGTTGATCATGGCCACTGCGGAGCCAGCCGGCAGATTGTCGACGAGATACTGGCCTTGCGCCACGCCAGTTTTGACATTGTCAAACGATGCGTAGAAATCGACCTTCGCTCCAGTCAGGAGTCCGTCATAGGAGATGACAGGCACATGCACGGCGGATGTCTTAGACACGATGGCCTGACCGGTGGCCTCATCCAGAGGTGAAATGACAATCACGTTGGCTCCGCTTGTGAGGGCGGCCTCCGCCTGGGAGATCTGGCTCGGGTCGCTGCCCTCGGCATTGTTGGCGATCACCTGGATGCTGGGGTCGAGCGCATGCACCGCCGCGATGAAATCGGGCTTGTCCTGGTGCTCGAAACGGTCCGCACAGGTCGAGCATGGCATCAGGAAGGCAATCTTGAGGGTCTTGGCCGTACTGGCTGGCGTCGAACCGCACGCCACCAAAAACAAGGCGGCGATAGCAATGCCGCAAGTGATACGGAAGCGGGTGCCGAACATGTCTCTTCTCCTCTAAGGCTGATGGGAGCGAGCAGTCTCGAGGGCCGCGGAGTTCGAGACGGACCCGCCGACGGTTGCCGATTGCGACTCGCGCTGACGGAGAGCTCCATCGCCGTGCGTCAGGAACTGCTCGGCGACTAACGTCGCCGCCCCGAGGGCAACCGCGTCAGTGCCGAGCCGACCCAGCTCGATCGAGACGCGGCCAAACGGATAATTCAAGGCCTGGGCGGAAGCGGCATCGCGGATCCGAGGGAGGAGTGCTGGGCCCAGCAGCAGCCCTACCCAGCCGCCGATCACAATCCGCTCGGGGTTGAACAGGTTGACGAGGTTGGCAATACCGACGCCGATGTAGAGGGCGGTCTCGTCGAGCAGCTTGGAGGCTGGCCCATCCCCATCTGCGCCAGTAAGCAGTGCCTTCAGAGTCGCTTCTTCGTCTTCGTCCGTTGGACGTTGGTGCCCAGACATCTGGACCCACCGTTCCAGGATGGCGCCGGCGCCGACATATGCCTCCAGGCATCCATTGGCCCCGCAGCGACAGTGACGGCCGCCAACTACGACCGACGTGTGACCCAGCTCACCAGCGCTGGAGGTAGCGCCGCGATAGAGCGAACCGTCAGTGAAAATGGCAGCCCCGACGCCGGTTCCCAGAAGCACGATTGCGGCATGGCGCACGCCGCGCCCGGCACCGAACCACATCTCGGCCTGCCCCATTGTCTTGGCGCCGTTGTCGACCAGGACCGGTAGCCCGGTTCGCGACGCGATCATGCCGCCGAACGGCACGTGGCTCCAGCCGAAGCCGGGGGCGTGAACGACCTGTTCTCCGAACGACTCAACGACCCCCGGGACGCCGACACCCATTCCCAGGATCGAGTCAACCTCCGCGCTGCAGTCGGACATTGCTCGGCTCAGGCCCTTGGCAATTGCCTCCACGATGACACCTGGTTCGTGGTGGGCAGGGTGGATGGCCATTTCGCTCCCGGCCCGCTTACGCATTGCGAGGTCGAAGAGCTCCACGCGCACCCGTGTCTCACCGACATCCACCCCCGCCACGAGACGGTGGTTGCCGTTCACTCGTAAGAGGACGCGCGGTCGGCCGCCATCGGACTCCTCGACTCCCGCCTCGACGACTACGCCCTCTGCAAGCAGAGCGCTCATCACGTTGGTGACGGTCGCCGAGCTCAGTCCGGTCTGGCGCGCCAGCTCCTGCCGGCCGAGCGGTCCCGCGAAGAACAGCCGCCGCAGCAGCGTCGATCGGTTCCGACGCCGAAGGTCGCGAATCGTAGCTCGGTTCGTCGACATAGCTCAGCTTAATTTAAGGCTTTAATGAAGTTTGTCAAGATCTGTGCTGGAAAAATTGAGCCTTGACGCCAACTTCAACTAAGACTAAAACTAAGCTTCAGCATCGGTTGGGGAGATCGCTAGAAGCGGCGCACGGCTGATTGGTCGTGCCCTTACACGTAGGAGGAACACCAATGAAACGGTGGGTTGCCACGCTGGCTGCTGTTGCACTCGCGATCGGGTCGTCGATGTTCGGACACCTGAGTCAGGCTTTCGCCGCCACCTCGTTGCAGGTGTGGCTCACGACCGCGGATGGCACGAGCCAGCTCTCGCAGCAGTCGGGCATCACGCTCGGCCCTGTGGCCCGCGGCACGCTCAACGTCGCCGTGGACGACAGCCGGAGCTACCAGACAAACGTAGGCCTGGGAGCGGCCTTCACCGATTCATCGACCTACCTGATGGAGAACCTCAAGGCGAGCGCCCCCAGCCAGTACAGCACGATGATGAATCAGCTCTTCAGCTCCAGCAGCGGGATCGGGCTCGCCTTCTGGCGAATTCCGATGACTGCTTCGGATTTCAACTCGACCAGCACGCCGTGGACAGATGACGACGTGCAGGGTCCATCCACAAACCCCACCCAATACTTTGGTCTGACAGCCCAGGACACGGGTCACATCATCCCGGTGATCAAGGATGCGCTGGCCATCAACCCGAACCTCAAGATCTTCGCCAGCCCCTGGAGCCCGCCTGCCTGGATGAAGTCCAACGGTTCGATGATCTGCAACACGGGAAGCGGCAACGCCTCCTTGCTCTCGACCTTTTATCAGGCGTGGGCGGACTACTTCGTCAAATGGATCCAGGCTTATCAGTCAAATGGCATACCGATCTGGGCGGTAACCCCGCAGAACGAACCGCTCTATTGCCCCACAAACTATCCCGGCTCTTCCTGGGACCCGGCGAGCGAAGCCAACTGGGTGCACAACTTCCTCAAGCCGTCTCTCAGCGCGGCCGGCCTCTCGCCGGCCGTGATCGGGTTCGACCACAACTGGGATGCGCTCTATTTTCCGCAGCAGCTGCTGACCAGCCAGGCGGCGGGCGACTTCGCGGCGATGGCGTGGCACTGCTACGACAACAACAGCGAGCCCACGATGACCGCCGCGATCCACAACCAGTACTCAGGGATCGATGAATACGAGACCGAGTGCTCGTCGGACACGAATCCGACCAACATCATTCCCTACACGACCGCCCAGATGGCTTTGCTCTCGTACCAGAACTGGGCAAAGGGGGTAGTCCTCTGGAACGTTGCGCTCGATCAGAACAACGGGCCGCACCTCGGTGGCTGCACCACCTGTGTTCCTGTCGTCACGGTCTTGTCGAGCAGCTACACCTTGGACAACAACTACTACCAGCTCGGCCAGATCAGCAACTTCGTGCCAGTTGGCGCCACCCGCATCGCCTCCACCGTAAACGCGCACGGCGTGTTTACGGCGGCCTTCAAGAACGGGAACGGCGTCGAAGAGCTAATCGCCACGAACATCAACTCAGCCAGTACGACGTTCGAAGTCACCTGGAACGGCCAGGGATCGTTCTCATACACGCTTCCGTCGAAGTCGACCGTGACGTTTCAGGGCACCGTGGCGTCGGCTCCGTCGACGCCGACCACTCCTCGGGCGGGACAGACATACCGCATCGTCAATAACCTGACGGGCAAGCCCTTTGGTGTCGCCGGCGCCTCGACTGCGAATGGAGCACAGATCGTCCAGTGGACGAACGACGCCGACCCGGACCAGCAGTGGACGCTCATCGACGCCGGCGGTGGCTGGTACAACGTCGTCGACGTGAACAGTGGCCTGGCGTTGGATGACACCAACGGATCGACCGCCAACGGCAACGTAATGCAGCAGTGGGCCCTGAATTCGGGCAACTCCAATCAGCAGTGGCAGATCAACTCGGTGGGGGGCGGCTACTACACATTCACGAACCGAACCAGCGGACTTGTCCTCGATCTCACCGGAGGCGGCCTTGGGGACGGCATCAACATCCAGCAGTGGGCGGCCAGCTCAGGCGACATCAACCAGCAATTTCAGCTGATCGGCACGCCCCGGGCGGCTGCGGCAGCAACGCCGGCGGCGGGGCTGTCGTTTCGCATCTTCAACCAGACCAGCGGCAAACCCTTCGGGGTTGCTGGCGCATCGACTTCCAACGGAGCGCAGATCGTCGGTTCAGCGGATGACGCGGCCCTTGACCAGGTGTGGACACTGGTCGACGCAGGCGGCGGATACTTGAACCTGATCAACGCCAACAGCGGCATGGCGCTCGACGACACCAACGGATCGACATCCAACGGCACGATCATGCAGCAGTACACGATTTCGGGGACCGGCAACTCCAACCAGCAGTGGCGCATTACATCAGTCGGCGGCGGTTACTACTCGATCACCAGCAGAACGAGCGGGCTTGTCCTCGACCTGACCAACGGGAATACCAGCGACGGAACGCCGATCCAGCAGTGGGCAGGCTCGTCGGGCAATCCAAATCAAGGGTGGCAATTCATCCCGGCTCACTAGCGAACCCGGGCGGCAAAGGGACGCCCGAGAAGGCCTTGGGCGTCTCGCTTTGCCTGCGCGCGATGCCAATGGGCATATCGGCCACACCGGAAGGTCCACCTGGTCAGCCCGGCTCTGCGTCACGCATGATGCCCATCGTTGCGCCTTGCCCCAATGAATCGTTATTTGGAGGGATCATTTCCGATCATTCCGGCGACCGGAACGAAGTCGTCATGTCGCCGCCCGGGCAACCGAGGGAAAGCTTTGGTGCGCTGGCGCGATTGATAACAAATGATGCTGCCAAAACGTAATCATTCAGAGCCAAGGCCCGGCCGCAGGCGAACCGGGTGGCATGAACACACCGGCCACCGCCGCTTACACTGGTTTTGCGAGGCGGTATACGAACTCGACGCGAGGATTGGTACTCGGGGCTTTGGCTCCCGTCTCCCGCTTTCCATTCGCCAGCATGCCAATAGAGGCTCCAAACGCAACGTTGTCATGGGTGGCGCTGGTAGTGGTCGCAGGCCGTCGTGGCCGGCTTAGGACTTTTGGCGCTTTGCCTGAAGAGCCTGCCGCACGCGACGTTGGACCGCTTCGGCCTGAACGCCACCCACCAAGTCACTCATGGACTTGATCGGTCGACTCGGCTTGGCGGCAAAGGACGGCACGTAGACCGCGGGAATCTCCGCGTTGTCATCCCACAGTTTCGACGGAGGAGCCGATCCCGCGCGCTTTGCCTCAACGACCTGTCGACCCATGTCGGTGACGAACCAATGGTCTGGCATCCGATAGCCGAGCAAGCCTTCGTGGAAGAGGTCGTTGAGAACGCGCCAGACCTGGACGGTGTTGCGACCGAAACCACGAGCGATCAGCGCACCCGCGATGGGGGAAGTGCTTGCGCCGGCGACGGTCAACAGCAAGTCCAGAATCGCCTCCCGCAAACCCGGCATGCGCCCGGTCTGGCGCGCCCACGCTTCGATCGTCGACCAGTGCCATGCCGGATCTCCGCCCACCGTCCCCTCAGGAGGCGGCAGCAGGCCGCGCTTGCCCCACTGATGCACCGTATTTGGCGCCACCCGAAGTTGCTCCGCGATTTCCTTCTGGCCGACGATGAGATCAGACATATGCCCAGTGTGAACTCCAGTCGCCGGCCTTGTCAACTCAACGGCCATGTACCACTCAAGTGGACACCTCGGGAGGCCGTTAGCTCATTGGCAGTGGTTTCGCTAGCCGTACGGGAATCCAGCTCGGCCTTTTGGTGCCGGGGCGTCCAACCCCCCTCGCGTTCCAGCCCTTGAGCTCAGAATCAGTGGAACCCAGACCTTTGCCCCCCTGACCCACTGGGCGGGAACTTATGAGAGCGTGCAACACATTGACAGGCTGCTACGTTATGTCTATAAAGCGGTTACCTCGGCGGTGGCGCTTCAAAAGGAGACCCGAAATTGACTGGCGCTGGCACGATCTACGTTCTTTTCCCCGCGCCTGCGGCTCCGCCGGAGGTGGTAGTCGACGCGGGCTCCGGTGCATATGGGGTGGACCCATGGAAGGCGGCAGCCGCCGACATTGAGTGGCGGGCCGAGCAATCTGAGTTTCTCGACCTGGCAAGCGCGGCCGATACCGAAGCTATAGACCAGGACCAGTAGGACAACCGCCGGCAATGCCGAGCCGGTGGGACGTTGTCGACGTCGACTTTGGCACGCCCGTCGGACACGAACAAGCGAAGCTTCGGCCAGCTCTGATCGTTTCTCACGACGGTCTGAATCACAACGCTGACCTTGCGACAGTCTGTCCGATTACGGGCGCTCGAACGAAAGCGAAGTATCCCTCGGAGGTGGAGATTCCGACGCTACCGGGGATCCTCGAGGCGGGAGTACTAATGGGGCAGCAGATCCGCACGATCTCAATCAGCGTTCGAATCAAACGTGTCCGCGGCCCGCTTGCGGACCCAGTCCTGCGCCGGCGTGTTTATGAGGCCATCGCTGCTCTGGTCCCGCCACCATGAAGCTTGACTGGGCCATTCTGTCCAACTCGGGCGAGATCCAGGCGAACCTCGCTTACGTCATGGGCGGAGGATGGGACACCGCGTGGAGGCCGGCTTTCCCTGCACCGTTCTTCGGAGCGCTGAATCTCCGCCTTCTTGTACACCCTAGCGAGATTTCACATCCCCATCGCATTGAGCTCCAATTCTGGAATGAGGACGGCAAGCCTTTCGCTCCGCAACTGCAATTGACCGTCGGACCTGGCGCAATGCCGCCCGACCACGAGGTTGGCTGGGACGTGCCGGCTATGCTGGCTATTGCCCTTCATGGACTGATGGTTCCAACGCCTGGCCGCTACAGCATTGAGATCCTGATCGACGGCGCACACGCCAGAAGCATGCCTTTCAAATTCGTACTCGGCGGACCGCCAGGCGCTCCGCCTCCCGCACTTCCGCCGCATCCGACCACGACCTAAACATCAGTGCCCAAGAGCTCGTAAGTCAACCTACCCCCTTCGCCGTGCATGGCCGGTGCGGGCGTCGAGGTCAGACGATAGGTGAACTCGACCGAACTGACGGGTCCCGGGTCCCGTCTCCCGCTTTCCCTCGATCTTCGGCAGAAGCTGTTCCTCGCGATGCAAGCGACGGGCCGCGGCAGCAATTGCATTGGCCTTGCACGCGTTTGGGCTAGCCGCTGTCGACCTATGAAGCTTTGATCGCGAGTTAGAGTCGCAGTTCGGTGCGAGACGACCTTGAACCAGCAGACCTCTGAGATGTTCGGGTCGCGACCCAACTCCCGCCACTCACGATCAATTCGCGCAACCGCGTCGATGGGATCGATTAGCCACAGCACGAAGCCACCCTCGGTAAGAAAGCCTGGGATCAAACCGTGCTGGGAGACAAGATCGCGGACCAGATTCATACCTAATTCCCGTCGAGCGGCGACGGTCGGAACTCCAGGGCCGTGGAGGAGGTGGGACACCTCCCAGAGGCCAAGATAGTCGTTCTCGATGTCCGACAGAAGTGCCTCAACGTACTCCTCGTTGGACCACAGTTGCGATGGCATATCACGACGGTACCGCGCACTATCTCGAACGCCGAATCATCATTTCCGAAAGGCGGTTACTTCGAATCCCTGGAATGAGTTCTATCCAAAGGGCCTCTGCCTCCCATCCTCCGTTTGCTCGGGACCTAGCGGCGACCAAGTGCGGACGGCGCCGCGACCGGGTCAATGTAGGCTGTCCGCATAGTGGGTCGGTTCTCGATCCTCATCGCCGTGATCATGTTGGTTATTCTGCTGATTGCGATTGTGCGCAGGAGGCCCTAGAGCGGGGGTCAGCGAGAGCAGGATCCCGAGGCGCTCCTGGTTCCGGCCGCGCTTCCGGCGGGAAGCAGACCGATCACCTCATTCAGCAGCATGCAGCCGGCGTCGTTCAGCGGCGCCAGCGCCTGCCCGTTCTTGGAAACCTGAACCGAGTAGCCGCACTCGTACCCGTTCATCTCGAATGGCGCAGGCGATCCCGGACTCGGGCGAAAGTCGATCCGGTAGAGAAGTGCGTCCTCTGCGCAAACAGAATCCGGACCAAGTGGCAGCGAGTCGGCGACAAACCGCAGCGCGGCAGCCTGAGCGCCGGTCAGCTGGACGGTCACCGGGCCTGACGACCGATTCATCAGCGGGGTCTGCGCGAATCCGGTCACCTCGACGATCCCACCGGCGGGCACCGTCTCCTCGCGCGGCCGGTTCGCCACCCAGATGACCTGCGCGTCGACCCGAAATTCGGTCGCGTTCTGTCCATACGCCGCGACCTCATAGACCAGCGCGGCGTAGTTCGCATTGGGCCCCGAGGTGGGCATCGAGACGGTGAACCCATCGACCGAGCCGTGGGGATCGCCGGCCGTGCCGATCGTCGAGACTGATGCGCCCGGCGGGAGGTGCGATGTGAGAAACACCTTGACCGAGTTGGGCAGCTCGTCGACCGCATAGAGAAGGTAGAGGTCGACCAGGCTCGCAACCAGGGGCGTTTCGAAAGGCCGCTTCAAGAGGTCGGAGGCGAAGTTGTGCGTGACCCGTGCGCCGGGTGGGAGAACCGCCGCATCCAGCACCTGCTGAGCAAAGGTGGTTGCGGCGGCGGAGGGCGAGGACGCCGCGGAGGGAAGCACCAGTGAGCCGGCGGGCTGCGGGCTTGCGCATGCCGCGACCAAAAGAGTCGCGAGAACGCCGAGGACGGCCCGGGATCGGCGACGAACCATCGGACTCAGCATTCTAAGTTGACCTAACGATGGAAAGGATCGGTTCGGCACGTCTTCGTGAAAGGCCGGAGCGCGTCCAGACGGGCCAGTCATCGGTTCCAGCCGAACGGTTGCGCACGCAACGCTCGGTCTTGCTGCCCTGATGGCCAAGCACGTAGGTTCGCCATTCGTCGCCGGCGCTCACGTGCCCGGAATCGCTATTCGCCGAGTCGATAAATGAACTCGACCGACTGATTGGTACTCGGGGCTTCATCTCCCGTCTCCCGCTCCAGCTTGACCTCGATCAGTTGCCGGAACGAGCCGCGCGAGATGACCGTGCGTCCTGGGCGGTCACGATGACGACTCGGTCCTCGTCTTCAAAGTAGACGTAAACGACGAGCATCCAGCGCCAGGGACCCAACATGAAACGAAAGCCCGACCATCGGCCGCCTAGCTCCGGGCCGAGCCGTGGAAAGCGACCAAGTGGACGCACCGCGGTCTTGAGCCTTTGCTTCGTGTTCTTTGGCAGGCTATGAGTTCGGATCAATCGATCCAGGTCGGTCGCGGCCGACCTGGATACTTCGACCCGCGCCACGCGCTACAGGTCGTCCAGGCGTATCGTCCGACCCGCTTTGGCGTCTTCGAGTCCTTGCTGGGCCCGCTTAAGCGCTCCGGGTAGTCCGTCTAAGAGAGCGGCCGCGTGGCGCGGATCCGGGTCGGCTTCGTCAAGCGCCTGGGAAAGAAGAGATCGCGCGAGCGTGCCTTCATTTACATGCGTTCGCTCAGCCAACTTCGCGAGCTTGGCAGCGTATGCATGATCAAGGGTGACATTGAGCCGGCGGTTCGTATCAGGCATTAGGCGAGAGTACACGGTTCAGCACGTTACGTGCACGTGCTTCCCAAATTGCCGACTGACCTTAGCGGTCACTCGAGGGTGCGTGACGGCAACGTGGCCGAGAAGCTCTCGTGCGTCAAGAGCTGACCCGTTACTTTCTGACCATCTGAGGCGTCATGTCTGACAATGCCCGGCCAGTGGCGGCGCCTGACAGTGTCGGGAGCCATGGCGATGACGGTTCTCACTGCGTGCGGCGATGCTCCGCCAGACCCGATCGTGCAGCACGTGTCGATGACGCTGACCGATTCGACTTCCGGCTTCGGCCTTCAGCTGCTCGATCGCCTGCTCGCGGCACCCAAAGCGGGCAACGCGTTCATCTCGCCCCTCAGCGCAACTCTAATGCTGAGCATGGCGGCGTCAGCCACGCATGGCGACACGCGCACAGCATTCCTGAAGACGCTGGGCCTCGACCCCAACGCGGATCCGGGCGCACAAGCGCGGCAGACCATCGACCGGTTGCTCCAGAGTGACCCAAGCATCCAGCTCGAGCTGGCGCAGGCCGTCTGGGCTCAGAAGGGATTGACCCTCAACCCTGCGTACGTGACAACCCTGAGTAAGGACTACCGAGCGCAGATCGCAAACCTCGACTTCCAGTCCCCAGGTGCGCCCGCGGTGGTCAATCGCTGGGTGGATAACGCGACACATCACAAGATCACGCAGCTCGTGGACACCTTCGATCCAAGCACAGTCGCCTATCTCGTCAACGCGACCTACCTCTACGCACCATGGAGGATCGAGTTCCAGACCACGTCCAACGACGACTTCCACACCTTCTCAGGCGCGACCTCGAGCGTGCCAATGATGAAGCGCGACGAGAACATCACCGAGCTGGGGACGCCCGAATACGCCGCGGAGCTTCTGCCCTATAAAGGCGGCCGCTTCAGCATGGTGTTGCTGCTCCCGAGGAAAGTGTTGGCGCCGATTGCTTTCGCCGCCCTGCTCACCAAGATCGGTTGGGAGCGGGCGCTGGCCTATCTGCACAACAGCACCGGGCCGTCGCTCGGCGGTCCCTGCAAGGGGTGGGTCGGCGGCCCCGAAGTGCAAGTTGCGTGCGACGGGTCCCTGGTGATGCCGAAGTTCAAGCTCGATTACAGCGCCGAGCTCCTTCCTCAACTTGTGGCCATGGGCATGCCTGTCAACGACCTGTCCGACATCTGCGCCGGCTGTTTCATCTCACGGGTCGTGCAGAACACCTATCTCGAGGTGGACGAGCACGGAACGACAGCCGCGGCGGCCACCGGCGGAAGTGCCGCTACCGCTCTCCGGATCCCGACCGTCGTCGACCATCCTTTCGCGCTGGCGATCATCGACAATGCGACCGACGCTCCGCTGTTCCTCGGTGTGGTCGGGCAGCTCTGAACCGGCGGATCCCTCAGAACATATGGTGGGAAATTCCACGCGCCTCTGCTAGACATTTGCCCCTGTTCCGCAACGCAGGAACCGTCCCTCGAACCTCAGCCCGCCACGGAGCTCCTCGGCCGGATCGAAGAGAACGGTGCCCTTAACCTAGACGATAAATGAACTCGACCGACTGATTGGTACTCGGGGCTTCACCTCCCGTCTCCCGCTCCAGCTTCGCATCGTTGTCCGGACCCCGCCGAGCCTGATCACTGCGCTGGTATCGATACAGCGACGTCATGAGTGAAGCGATAGAGAGCCAGGCTCGCGTCGACTGTTAGGAGCCGATTCACTCGGCGGTCGTCGTCGGCGGTCAGCAAAACGATGGCGTCAACCCATGAGAAAGCCTGATCGACGTACTTTGCGAGGAGCTCAATGGACCGTCGATAGGAGAGTTGCGGTATCCCACGGACCTCGAAAAGACCGTGGCTCGCCGCAATTAGGCCAAAGACTGAGAGTGCCGTCCGCGCGTCAGACCGTCCACTGATGCGCCGGTCGTAACGGAGCTTCGTATACGTCTCACCCGCTACAACTTCAGGAACCACAATCGTTCGCTTCGCTTTCCGTTCCGCGTCGAGCGCGGCGATCGCCCAACTATGAAATCGGTCGCCTCGATTCAGAGCGGCAACCAGAAGGCCGCTGTCGGCCAGCGAACTCAGCGGCCGTACACCGTCTCGTCGATTGTCTCGGAAAGGTCTGCGGGTCCGTCGACTATCCCGGCGTATGCCAGGATGCGATCCACCTGATTCTCCTCAGCAGCTAATCCCGCATCCACCAAATGTGCGATTAGGCTGCTTTGACTAGTCCCTCGTTTGCGCGCTGCCGCTCGGACGCGTTTGTCGAGGGTTCGTGGAATTGTGATGTTCTTTCGCACGTGCGTTGCCATTGCCAAATAATACACACTCTGGCGCGAGCGCTACACACTGCCCGTGCTCGCTAACTGATACTCGACCGTCACCGGCTGCTTGGTACTAGGTATCGAGGCTCCCGTCTCCCGCTCCAGCTCAACTGTCGCTGCGCTCGAGTTAGCTGTCGCGGGAGACATCCATCGAAAAGTCCGGCGCCTCCGCGCCGGTTGCGCTCCACCGCACACCTCACAGTTCCGGACCGCGGTTCGAATCCCGGGGACACCGCAAATTTGAAGTCAGAAATATCCAACCGCCATTAATTACCAATCTGAGTCTGGCCAACGGGCGGGCACTCACGAGTCGGAGGCTGCAGCTGGTGTTACCTGCAGCTCCGGCTGAGTGCCCGCCGTACTTGAAGGCGGGATTTACCGCAGTCCGCGGAAGAACATCCGCACATCTTTGATAAGGAGATCCGGAGCATCCATCGCGGCGAAGTGCCCGCCGCTCTCGAACTCTGACCAGTGCACGATGTTATTGCCATACTCGGCGTAGCGGCGAATTGCCACGTCCTCCGCAAATACCGCCACTCCCGTAGGTGTCTTTCCCGGTTGCTTGCCCCATGAGTTGGCGTGCATGTTCTCGTAGTACATGTGGGCCGACGATGCAGCTGTTCTGGTTAGCCAGTAGATCATCACGTTGGTGAGCATGAGATCGCGGCCGATCGCATCCTCCGGAACTTCAACGGCATGCGACCATTCCTTGAACTTCTCGACGATCCACGCAAGCTGACCGACCGGCGAGTCCGTAAGGCTATAGGCCAGCGTCTGCGGCCGCGTGGCTTGGACCTGAAAGTAGCCATTTCCGTCGGACATGAACTTGTTGAGCCTTTCCAGACGGCCCTTCTCGGCCTCGGTGAAGGTGGCGAGATCGCTGGGATCCACAGGTCCAAACGGGATAAAGCCAAAGGTCGCGGCGTTGACGTGGACGCCGACCACCTGGTCGGGTGCGATCCGTCCAAGTTCTGGGGAGACAAACGCGCCCAAGTCACCCCCTTGAGCCCCATAGCGCTCGTAACCTAGGCGGCGCATCAACTCGGCCCAAGCTTTGGCCGTGCGATCGGAGCTCCATCCCGTTTCATGGGTAGGTCCAGAGAAGCCGTAGCCGGGAAGCGACGGGATCACCAGGTGGAAGGCGTCCGCTCGATCTCCGCCGTGAGCGCGTGGATCAGTCAGCGGACCGATGACTTTCAGGAATTCCACAATTGACCCGGGCCAGCCATGGGTAAGGATCAGCGGAAGAGCTGCCGATTCGGGCGAGCGCACGTGCAGAAAGTGCACTGACGTGCCGTCGATCTCCGTGGTGAACTGCGGAAGCTCGTTGAGCTCTGCTTCTTGTTTGCGCCAGTCGTACTTGGTTTGCCAGTAGTCAGCCAGGCCCTTCAGGTAGCCAAGGGGCACTCCCCGGCTCCAGCCCACCCCAGGTATCTCTTCGGGCCAACGGGTGCGGGCAAGGCGCTCCCGCAGGTCGTCCAAATCCGCCTGAGGGATGTCGACACGAAAAGATCGAATTGTGCGGTCAGCAGAACCAGCCAATTTCTTGCCTCCTAAAGTTCCGGCAATATGACAGAATGCTGTCATGTCTAGATTAGCAAAACGACAGGATGCTGTCAAGTCGGCGGCAGGCCAGGGGCAGATCTCTCAGGCGGGCGGGGTTTTGACATCCCTCGTCGTGCCGGTAATACGACTCGAGGCCTATTTCAGCCGCGCGGGTGAGACCATCGCGGCGGCAGGCGGCCAGACCCTTGCCCGTTGGTTGGTGCTCGAGACTGCGGCGGATGCACCCGCCACTGTCGCGCAGATCGCTCGTGGATTGGGTTACACGCGCCAGAGTGTCCAGCGGGTGGCCGATTTACTTGAGCAGGACGGGCTCACGCAGTATGCCCTCAATCCTGCGCACCAGCGATCACAGTTGGTGCGAATCACGCCCCTGGGCCGGAAGACTCTGTCCACCATTCAACGTGCCCAACGGGTCTGGGCGGATCGCGTCGGCGGACAAATCGGTGAAGGCGAGCTGCGCCAAGCCAGTGCGGTGGTCGACAACCTGACACGGATCCTCAAAGCCCAGTAGTAACTGGCAAATTGCCCGCTCCCCGGGGTAATGCGACCGCCATTTCGCCAGGCACTTTGGTAGCCTGACCGCGCCAGGTCTGCAAATCCTGTTTCCGGACGTTTTCCTACGCGAACAGGAGGACTGAGGAAACGGCCCATCACGTCGATTGAATGTCAATCGAAAGCCGGTAAATGATTTCGACGCGCTGTTTGGTGCTGCTCAGACTTGATTTCACGACCTCTGCTTGTCCGACGACGGCCGGAGGCTGATGTCCGCAGCTAGGTGGTCGGTTTTGTCCTGACTCCCATGTAGCGTCGAAACGCCACTCCCGTCCAGACAAGTTCCACTACTCCGAAGGGCCAGGTCCCCGATAGGAAGCCGTACGCGCTTGACAAGAGGCATCCGATTGCAAAGGCGAGCACAAATCTGGGGTGCCGGCTCTCGAGGGTGTACATGAGCATCATGAAAGTGAGGGCAGCTACCCCGAATATCGTGACGCCCGGACCACTCACTGTTTACCTCCCGATAGAAAGCCTGAGGGCGAGCTGACTGCCTGATGATGGTGCTCGACAGGCCGAGATCCTAGTGTGAGCAATATGCTGCGGCAGCCGAGGCCGCGCATCCCAATCGTTCCATCCCCCGAGATCTTCGTGCCGGCCGCGAAGCGGAAGCGCGGTTACTACGTCTTACCGATTCTGTCCGGCGACCGCATCACCACAGATTACCGCTGACAGTGGCCCATCCCGATCGCATCGGACACCGCCTCGCTAATTCAAGCTTCCCGGGTATGTTAGGAAGTGTCGCGATGGCCGAGATACTGCTATTTCACCACGCACACGGACAGACACCGGGGTTCCTCGAGTTCGCGGACGAGCTGCGAGGTGCTGGACACATCGTTCATGCCCCCGACCTCTTCGACGGCAAGACCTTCATCGATCTCGACGAGGGCGTCGGTTACGCAAAGAAGGTTGGCTTCGCGACAATTGGAGAGCGCGGTCGACTCGCCGCCGATGGCTTACCGAACGAACTTGTCTATGCAGGATTCTCTCTCGGCGCAATGCCGGCGCAGGAGCTTGCCCAAACGCGACCCGGCTGCAGAGGCGCCTTGCTGTTTTCGGCCGCTTTCCCGACCGCGGAGTTCGGCGGCCCTTGGCCGCAGGGCGTTCCGCTGCAGATCCACATGATGGAGGCCGACCAGTGGGTGCAGGAAGGAGACCTCGACGCTGCCCGCGAGCTCAAAAGAACGATTGATGGCGCGGAGCTGTTCCTCTACCCCGGCGATCGCCACCTCTTCGCTGACAACAGCCTCCCCGACTACGACGAAAGAGCCGCGGCGTTGCTCATGCAACGGGTGCTTGCCTTCTTGAAGGAAGTTCGGTAGCAGGATCGAATTCCCTCTTTTTGGCACACTCACTGATTCAGCGTGATGGGTCGACTGTCTCCGACCCTGGCGGCTACGGCTCGGACACCCACTTCAGAGCGTCAGGCAGCGACTCGAACATTCGCGTTTCGAAGGCGGTCTTTCCGAACTTGCCGATGACCGCCTCGGTCGCAACCCTGCCAAGGCCGCGAGACGCCACTACGACGGCGATGCGCTTGACGCCGGCCGCGACCGCCTGGGGCAGCCAGGTGTCCCGAAGCCACAGCTGATCGAGGTCTGCGACCCCCTCGAGCCTGCGGTTGTCGCTGATCAACGCCGTTGCCTTGCGGGCTCGGATCAAATCCAGGATCTGAGTCGTGCCGGCCCGGAACTCAGAGCTATTAGCGAAGCTCTTGAACTCCGCGTGGACACACTTGTGCTGGCGATCCCAGGCTATCCAGAGCCACGGCTCGTCCAGGAACACGTCACCCGATGAGCCCACGGTTCAACTGACCTTACGCCCGGCGCCGGGCAAAGAAAAGGTCTCGCGGAGGGTTGGTCCACGAGACCTTAAGGAAGGGATGTCTACGCGTGTATGAGACCGCGGTGGGTCAGGGCCCGGAAGATCGCGAGGAGGATGAGAGCGCCCACGAAAGCCGACAACAGGCCGCCAATGGTGAACGTGCCCATGTCCACTCCAAGACCGGCGAGACTCGCGAGCCAGGCGCCCAGGAACGCCCCCAGGATGCCGACCACGATGTCCCATATGAGGCCCATGCCTTTGCCGCTGATCACCTTGCTCGCCACGAAGCCGGCGATCGCGCCGACGATGATGAAGATAAGTATTCCCATTTGCTTCTAAACCTCAGATGTCGCCTTGCGGCGATGATTTGACCGGTGCGTCGTCACGGCGACCGGGTTGTCTTCGTCGGTGTCCGGGCCCGCGAGCTCGTCGCCCATGCGGTGCGCGTAGTCCGACAGCCGCTTCATGTGCGACCGCTGGGAAACCGCGTAGCCGCCGATGGCGGCTCCCGCCACCAGGCCCAAGGCCAGCATGCCCAGGAGCGGCCAGGTACGTGACGGCTCCCTGCGCGGCAGCGCATCCGCGATCCGCTCCATGGCGGCGTCGTTCCAGTGCCTGCCCCAGGACTTCAAATCACCGAGGTCCATCACGACGAAGCCGGCTTGGTGCCTTTAGGAGCGGTGATGATCCGGATCAGGACCACGATGCCCCAACCGATCACGGCATAGACCACGAGCGCGACCAGCGAGGCTGTCTCGAAGGTGTTGGTCTTGTTGCCGGTGTCGCCGAAGATGCCTGTGAAGGGCGCTACGAAGACACCGCTGACCTGGTAGATCCCGTGCACAAAGGCCGACGACGACGACGCCCCGAGCAGCTTGCCGAGGAATCTCGCCGCGATCAGGACGTCGACGATGCCGACGATGAATCCCACCACGGCGGTCGCGCGAAAGTTGTAGCTGCCCTCTTGGCCCGCCGAGCTGTATTGGGCGGGCGCGGGAGCGGGAGCGGGAGCAGGATCCGGTTGCTGAATTGCCATTTAGTTCGTCACCTCTTGCCGCCACGATGGGCCAGAGGTCATAACAAAGTCAGCAACTAACCCGGCCCGGCGCCGCGTGAGTAGGCCTTAGACGACGATGCCGGCGTATCTCAGTTCGACCACCAGGCGCCTTGAGTAGGAGAAGGTGGTGGCGTCGAAGCTGCCCGTACAGGTGATGAGCGTCAGCCGCGGTGGGCCATAAGGTTCCCCCATCCCTGCAGGAGCCGTGCCGACCGCAACTGTTGACTGCGATACCACGACGAAGAGGCGCTTGGTCTTGTCGGACAGCACGACGAGCACCTGGTCCCCGCGCTTGAGAGCGGACAGCTTGCCGAAGATCATCGGTTGGTCCGGGAAGCCGGCGTGGCCTTCAATCACGGCATCGCCCGGGGCGCCGGGAATCGGACCGCCCTTGTACCAGCCCGCGTTCCAGCCATTCACGGGCAGATTCATCATTCCGTAACGGTTGACCTCAACAGATTCCACCGCCCTGTGGACGTTCAGGGTGGGAATCAGGAGCTGGGCTGGGGGAGAGGTCGGAATGAGCGCGTTCGAGCTGATGACAACGCCGCTCGCGGCGGCCGAGCCCGAGAGATTGCTCAGACCAGGAAGCGCCAGGCCGAAAGTGGGCTGCTGCGCAGCGGCGACGTGAAAATGCACATTGGGGCCGATCAGGGAGTCAGGGGGTGCGGAAACCGCGTCCTGCGGAGTGAAGGCGAGGGCAGCCAGCAGCAGCACGGCCAGCAAGACCTCACCCAACACGGGCGCCGCCGGGCGCACGCGCCGCCATGACGACCTGATATCGACCATCGGCCCAGCCTACTTCAGGCGGTGCGGCGGCGCCTTCGGCGGCTGCTCACCACCATGACCGTCGCTGCGAAACCGGCGCCGACGGCGATCACGAGAAGCCAGGGAATCTCGTTGATCAGCTCCCACGGAATGCCCAGGGTTGCCGGCAATGTGGTTCCGGCCGGCCCCGCCACGAAGGTTGGAGCGGAATACCCACATCCGCTGGGCTGGATGATGCGATTTGTTTGCAACGTCACCTGGCCGTTGCGAGCCATGGCTCTGCCGTTCAGCGTCGCTCCGCTGAACATTCCGATATCCGTCAAGGCCATGATGTTGCCCACAAAGGTTGTCGCTGAGCCGATGGTTGCCGAGCTCGCGACCACCCAATATATGTCGCATGGCTGAGCGCCGTTGATCAGGCTTACGACTGCAGCAGATCCAGTAATCAGCGTGCTCAAGGTCGCCTGAAAGATCCAGACACCCGACGTGCTGCCGCCACCGTCGAGTGTCAGTGTCTGTCCACCGGTGATTCCCAGCGTTCCGTTGCAGTAGACCCCCGGGCTAAGGGTCAGACCACCCAGGTTCACACCTACCGTGGTGCATGGGCCTTGCCCAGATGCCTGGGTGAAAGCAGCGGTCAGGTCACTTTTGGCCAGGACAGCTGCGGGATTGGCAGCGTCAATATGACCAGACGTCGAGGGGGGAAATCCGGTTATCGAAGTGCCATTGCTTGGGCTGATTCCCATCTGGCCGGTGATCCAGCTACCAGGTCCGGCGTTGGTAATCGCGGTGGCGGCCAGCACTGCGTAATTGCCGGCAGTTCCAAGGGGCACAGGGGTAGCCGCCAGCGCCGTCGCCGGCCAGATCAATAGGACGAGAGCGGCAAGGCCGAGCGAAATCGCAGAGCGGCGCATATTAATCACCTCTTAATACTGTGAGATCAGGCATAACAAAATCGGCAAGAGTCTCGCATACTGCCCGCCCGGCGTCCAGTTCAGGGTTTGTGGGTTGAGTGACCGTTGAGTTGGGCAACCCTCGCGTCCCAGTACCCGAGGCGCTGCCGGAAACGCTCGGCCTGCGCGACGACGACCGGCACGTTGGTCAACTCGACCTCGCGTCGAACCTCGTCGGATTCGGCGTTCATGAGCTGGCGGATGCGGTCCAGGACCTTCTCTTCCATGGTCAGGATCTCGGTGTAGATCTGGCGCCAGTAGAGGGCATGCTCGAGCGTCGAATCGCCCGGGATCCCTTCGCCATCCATGGCCTGGCTCCAGTCGCCGCCGCGCGTCGCGGCATCGATATCTGGCCGTTCACCGACCGGTTTGACTCTATCCACTGCCCTACAGATACGGAGGCGGCCATAAAAAGATCAGCAATATTCGCCGGAAGCAACATCCGGCACTGCCGCGTTACGGGCTGCGAAACACCAGCGAATAGCCCCGGCCCGGCTTGTTGACCAGGTCTGCTGGGATTGCAAGGTCGACGAGGATCTTTCGAAGCCGGCGCACGTAATTGCGCACCTCTTCAGGAAAGAGGGCGGGGTCTGCCCAGGCCTGGCCCAGGATCTGCGAAGTCGAGAAGTATCGGTGGGGATGGTCGAGCAGGAACTGCAGCAGCTGGAACTCCCGTTTGGTCAGGGCGACCTCGGCACCCTGGTGGCGTATGACGCGGCCCGTGGGGTCCACCCAGAGTCCCTGCAGCTCCCACACTCGCCGGTACCAGAGGTCCAGCCGCACCTGGTATCCCTGCATCTGGCTCTCGATGATCTCGAGGTCGATGACGGCGGCCTTCTGGGCAGGGATCTGGAGATTGGCCACGTCCCGGCGCACCCGGCTCAGGATCCCTCGCTTGAACTCGAGGAGGTCGGCATAGATGCTGATCCAGTGGCGCGCGTCTTCCCAGCGCGTGGTCTCGAGGTCCTCACCCTCGAGCGCTCGCGCCGCTCGCCCCCGAACCGCGGGCGGTACCCGCCCCGCGGCAGCTGTTGACTTCGCTTTACCCCTCGGCAACTTCTCCGCAGATCATTTCAGAAACTTCAGCAGGATGGTTGTCCCCGAACCCACCCCACTCTGAATTTCGAGCTTTCCGCCATGGGCGGTCACGATGTCGTGGGCGATCGCCAGCCCGAGCCCCGAACCCGGCGAGGTCGCCCCCTTGACGAACCGCTCGAAGACGTGGGGCAGGAGCTCTGGAGAGATGCCTTCCCCGGTGTCCGCCACCGTGACCACGACCTCGTCGCCGGATCCGCTGACTCCGACTTTTACCGTGCCGCCGGGCGGCGTGTGGCGGAGCGCGTTCGACAGCAGGTTTCCGAGCACGCTCCGGATGCGAGCCGGGTCCACGTCGACGGGCGGGCCGTTGTCCGCCACCTCGGCGGTCAGCGCCACGTGCGCAGCCTCGGCCTGGGTTTTGAAGGACTCGACCGTGTCGGCGGCCAGGGCTCCCAGGTCGGTCGGCTCCTTGTGAAGCACCAGGTTGCCGGCGTCGGTCAGGACCAGCGTTCGAAGGTCTTCGACCAGCCGGTCCAGGGTCTCTGTCGCGTCGAGGATGGGAGAGACGTGCGCGGCATCGCCCGGATACACGCCGTCGGCGATCGCCTCCGCCTGTCCGCGAATCACCGTGAGCGGGGTGCGGAACTCGTGCGCCAGCTCCGCCAGGAAGCCTCGGCGCTGCTCGTCGCTCGCCTTGAGCCGCGCCGACATCTGGTTGAAGGCCCGCGCCACAGACCGCAGATCGCGCGGTCCGGACTCGGCAACCTGGACCGAGTAGTCGCCGGCTTCGATCCGGCCCGCCGCGTCGATCAGGCTGTCCATCGGCCTGGTCATCCGCCGCGCGGCGCCCACGCCTGCCGCGAGCAGCAGCCCCACAAAGACGATGGCGAGGGCCGCGACGGGCCATCCGCCGAGCTGAGCGACCAGGCCTCCCAGCACGGTCCCGGCGAGGACGGCGGCGGCGAGGATTGCGAGGAAGAAGCATCCGATCCGGCGCACAAAGGTAGGCGGCCCGCGGCGGCCCCACCGGCGGGGGGGAAACGGTTCGCCGTCCGGCCACCAGGGTGGCCGGCGTCCCGGCGGAGGCCCCCAACCGCGCGCCATCACTCCGCCGGCTCGGTGAACCGGTAGCCGACACCGAACACAGTCAACACGTAGCGCGGCCTGCGCGGGTCAGGCTCGATCTTCTTCCTGATGTTCTTGATGTGCGCGTCGATCGCGCGCTCGTAAGACTCGAAGGCAACCCCGCGCACGGCGTCGAGCAGCTGCGCTCGCGTGAACACGCGGCCGGGCTGTCGCGCCATCGTGGCGAGGAGCTGGAACTCCGTCTTGGTCAGGTCGACCCGGTGACCGCCAAACCGGGCATCCATCCGGGGGACGTCCAGCTCGACGTCGAAGCCAACCCGGATCACGTCGGTCGGAGAGTGCAGGCCCTCGGCCCGGCGCAGCACCGCGCGCACCCGCGCGACGAGCTCCTTCGGGCTGAAAGGCTTGGTCAGGTAATCGTCAGCGCCGAGCTCGAGGCCGACCAGCTTGTCCGACTCCTCGGTGCGCGCCGTGAGCATGATGATCGGCACCTCGCCGTCGCGCCTCAAAGAACGTGCGACGTCGAGCCCGTCGAGGCCGGGGAGCCCGAGGTCGAGGACGACCAGGTCGGGCCGCCCGGTCCGCGCCGTCCGCAGCGCGGCCGCGCCATCGGACGCGACGAGCACGGTGAAGCCACCGTGCTCGAGGTAATCGCGGACGAGCTGGACGATGCGAGGTTCATCGTCCACAACAAGGATGGTCGCCACGGCGACCATCCTAGTTTCAGCCAAGTCGCCTAGACCGTTCGCTGGTCAGGCGGCGGAGGTGGAGGCGTCGTGCCCGGAGCGGAAGGCTGCTCGCCGTGCGCCTGCTTGTGCCACTCCTTCATCCGCTCGTCCATACCGGAAGGCATTCCATATCCATGGCCGCCCTTGAAGCCCCATCCGCCGCCGCCCCAGTTCCTGCGCCCGAAGAACGCGAACCTCAGGAGCCCAAAGAATATGAACAGCACGAACAGGAACCAGAAGAAGCCCAAAAAGCCGAGGACGCCGAAGCCCCAGTGAGGGCCGTACCCGTAGTAGTAGGGCGCCGTCGCCTCTGTACCCGTGGGCAGGTGCGTCGCGACGCCGTCGGACCACCCCACGTTGTAGGCGATCACGCCGACGATGGTGAGCAGGATGGCCGTGACCACCAGCCCGATCAAACCGAAACCGCGTCTCATGTGATGTCTCCCTTGATGAATGATTGACGGCTACGGGCCTCATCTTTCCCGGCACTTGTGAGGCCCGTGTGAAGGATTTGAGAAGGACTAAAAACCTCCGATCTCCATCTCCACCAGCTCGGCGGTTCGCCTCCACAACGCCGCCTGGGCCGTCTCGTCAATCACAGTCTTTGGGGGATCGATCCGGTGCGCGCCTTTGAAAAGCCAGCCGGTGGTGCCGGCATGAGAGGGGGAGATGGCGAGCTCGGCCAGGTCGCCCGCCGCGCGGTTGGCCGAGCGCGACACCAACCGCGCCAGCGTCCGGACCAGTCGCGGCGCTTCGCGCATGAGCTCCGATCGAACCAGGCCGGGATGGAACGCATTGGCTCTCACGTCCCACCGCTTGCCCCGCCGCGCCAGCTCGAAGGTGAACATGAGGTCCAGCGCTTTGGTCGCGCCGAATGTGTGCATGGCGTTGAAATGCTCTTTCGAGAAAAGGCGCTGCATGTCGACCCGGGTCGTCGATGGCGCGGTCACGGTGATCACGCGGCCGCCGCTGAGGAGCCGGTCGCGCAACAGGTTGGTGAGCAGGAATGGGCCGAAGTAGTTGGTCGCGAGCGTGAGCTCGAACCCGTCGGAAGTCCTCTGGTAGCGGCTGACGAAAGCTGCCGCGACGTTCATCAGGGCATCGATGTGTCCTCCGGCCCGGTTGATCTCGCGTGCCGCCGAGCGCACCGACGACATCGACGAAAGATCAACCGGCACCTGCGAGATGCGGTTGTCAGCGCCACCCAGGCTCTCCACCAGGGCGTCGAGCCGATCGGAGGGGCGGGCCATCAGGATCACTCGCGCCTGGTGTCGGGCCAGCACCGCCGCCGTGGCAGAACCCAGGGCGCCGGTGGCTCCGGTCACGACGACTGTCGGGTGCAGGGAGACCACCGGTTAAGTGTCCAGGCAAGATGATGTGCCCTGCAACCGAAATCAAATGACAGCATTGATCAGCGCCCATCGCGGAGGTGCGGCGGCCGAGGGTGTCCCGGCGGCGGAGCGCTATCGCCGTGCGATCGAGCTCGGCGTCGACTTCGTCGAGTTCGACGTCCGCAGGACCAGAGACGGGGCGACGGTCATCTTCCACGACGACCGCACCGCCTCGGGCCGCGAGGTCCGCAGCCTTTTGCATCGCGAGCTGGTCGACGAGCTGGGGCCGGAGGCGATGACCCTGGACGAGCTGCTCGACGTCGCCGCCGGTCGGGTCGGCCTTCACCTCGACCTGAAGGAGACCGGCTACGAGGCCGAGATAGTGCGCGCCGCGCTTGACCGATCGCCTGTTGACAGGCTGGTCATCACTTCGGGAGACGCGGCCATCCGCACGATCAAAGAGCAGTTTCCGCAAGTCAGAGCAGGACTCTCGATCGGCGAGGAGATCGACCGGCTCGCGCCCTGGATGAAGCTTCGCGTGCGCTTGAGCGAGCTGTTTCCGCGAGGCCGGCTCCAGCGCTCACACGCCGACTTCGTCGCCGTCCACCGGCAGCTGGCAGACCTTTCAGTGCTGCGCTACTGCGCGAACCACGGCATGGACGCGTGGGTGTGGACCGTCGACGATGAACCCGGCATCGCGCATTTCCTCGCCGACCCGAGAGTCACGACATTGATCACCAACCGCCCCGACATCGCGATGAGTATCTCGGGCGCGCGAAACTCCAGGCTCAGGTGATGCTGATGTCCTTCTCGCAGCAGAACAGGCCAAGGTCCGGGGACCACTTGAGAACGAACGGCTTGGTCGCGCTGCTGACGCGAAAGCAAACGCTGATCGGTCCGAACATCGCGCCGTTGCTGAACTCGTGGCGGGTCCACGTGTTGCAGCCGGGCGCGTCTGTCACCAGCCCTGATGCGTGCCTGCTCACATCGATCAGCTGAAGGTCTTCGGGTGACGCGTGAGTCGAAGGGCTGGAATTCTGGAACCTCACCTGCATCATCACCAGGTCGCCGCTCACGTTGATGTTCGAGAGCCACAGGGTGTATCCCTGGACGGCGGCGCAAGGTCCGGGTGAGCAGTTCTCCGGAGCGAGCGACGTATCGCCGGGCGTGGGGACGGGGGCGTGCAGCGACTGGTAGGCCGTCACGCCAACGAAGCCGGCCACAACGAAGGCGAGGGCGGCTGCCGCCACAGCAACAAGACGCCGCATCGCGCACACGATAGGCGACCGGCCCCCGATCTGGGCCTCAGGACCCACGTGGGCCCTTTTGGTCGCATGCGTGCCCAGTCAGCGCCATTTGTGCCCTTCTGGCTGGTCCGTGGGGACTGCCTACAATTCCGCGGATGAGAGACCGCGGTGTTCAGCCTGCTGCTCCACGGCTTCGTGCTCGGGTTCGCGATCGCCGCGTCGCCCGGCCCGATCTTCTTTCTCTGCCTTAGGCGGACCCTTCTCCGCGGCCGCCTCTACGGCCTTGTTTCTGGCCTTGGCGTTGCCACCGCCGATGGCTTCTATGCGGCGATCGCAGCGTTTGGATTCGCTTTCGTGGTGAGCGCTGTGGCCAGTGGGCGCAGGCCTTTTGCATTGATCGGCGGAGCGGTGCTGATCGGGCTCGGGTTGCGCATCCTGTTCGAGCGGCGCGTGCAGCCGATGGCTCCGGCCACCTCTCGCGCCGGTCTTGCCTGGGCATACCTGTCGACGCTTGGGCTGACCATCACCAACCCGGCCACCATCGTCTCGTTCGCCGCGCTGGCGGCAACCCTGAGCCTCGCAGCTGGCAGCAGCCTGGTCAGACCCGCCGCACTGGTCGCCGGCGTGCTCCTTGGATCGGCGGCCTGGTGGTGCGTGCTGGCGCTTGGCGCGTCGCTCTTACGGGCGCGCTTGACGTCTAACGTCATCCAGGCCATCAACACCTTCAGCGGCCTGGCGATCACCGCGCTTGGAATGCTGGCGGTCTACTCTGCTTTTTCATGAGTGTGAGCGGGCGATCGCGCACGTACAGCTGGGAAGATCCTTTGGCGTTGCGCGACGCCGGAGCGGGACTGAGCGGACTCGACTACTTGAAGGCCGTTTTCGAACGAAAGCTGCCACCGCCTCCCATTGCGATGACACTCGACTTCACGGGCTCTGAGGTCGAGCAGGGGAGAGCCGTCTTCGTCGGTGTGCCGGCCGAGTTCCACTACAACCCGATCGGCGTGGTCCACGGAGGGTACGCGATGACCCTCCTGGATTCGGCGATGGGCTGCGCGGTTCAATCGACGCTTGCGGCCGGGGAGGGTTACACCAGCCTCGAAACAAGCGTCAACTTCGTGCGCGCGATCACCCTCGAGACAGGCCGCGTGCGCTGCGAGGCCAAGGTCCTGCATCGCGGCGGCCGGGTCGCCACCGCCGAGGGAAGGCTCGTCGCCGAGAGCACCGGAAAGCTGCTCGCGCATGGAACCACCACCTGCCTGGTCATGAAGCGTTGACCAAAGCCCACCGCATTCACACGGTTGACGTGTTCGCGGAGAAGTCGCTCGCCGGCAACCAGCTCGCGGTCGTCCTGGACGCGGCGGACATCCCGGGCGACGCGATGCAGAGGATCGCCAAAGAGATGAACATCGCCGAGACCACGTTTGTGCTGCCGCCGCAGGACCCTGCGCATGCGGCCCGGATCCGCATCTTCACTCCCGCCAGCGAGCTGCCCTTCGCCGGGCATCCGACAGTCGGCACCGCGTGGGTGCTGGCCACCGAGGGGTTGGTCCCCGGGGGCTCACTGGAATTCGTTCTCGAAGAGGGTGTCGGGCCGGTGAGAGTTCGCGGCGTGAAGGGGCCGGCGGGCCTGTCCTTCTGGATGACGCACCCCGAGCTCACGTTTGGCGTGGTGGAGCGCCGGCGCGTGCAAGCCGCCGAATCCATCGGGCTGACTGAAGACGACCTGGTGGAAGACGTTCCGATCCAGGTGGTGACCACCGGCAACCCATTCCTGTTCTTCGCGCTGCGCGACGGCGTCGCCGTTGACGCGGCCTTCGCGGACCTTGACCTCCTGAGCGATGTCTTGAAAGGCGCGGATGCCTTTGGCGCGTTCATCTTCGCGGTGGTCGGGCCCAACCAGCTTTACAGCCGCATGTTCTCCCTGGACATACCGGAGGACCCTGCGACCGGTTCGGGAAGCGGTCCCCTCGGGGCCTTCGCCGTGAAGTACGGCCTCGTGGCCCGTGCCCCAAAGGTCGCGTTGGTCAGCGAGCAAGGGACCAAGATGGGTCGCCAGAGCTTCCTCCACATCGAGCTGACCTATCGCGCCGACGAAGAGATCCCCGCGCGCATCGAGGTCGGCGGCGCGGTCCGGCCGGTGATCAGCGGCACGCTCCTGGACTTCGATTAAGTTGGTCGTCGACAGCTTCAAGTTCCTGCCGCGCAGCTTCCGCCCGCTCTACGAGGGACGCGGACCGTTTCCAGGGGAGGACGCCCCGGTATGGGCGCCCTTCGAGAAACGCCTTGGCGAATCGCGGATCGCGCTGCTCACGTCGGCGGGGATCTATTTGAAGCGCTCGCAGCCACCATTCGACGTCGAGCGCGAAAAGACACATCCCGAGTGGGGCGACCCGAGCTGGCGTGCCATCGCGGCCTCCACGGTGGCGGCCGGCATCGGGGTCGCGCACCTCCATATAAATGACGAGGACCTGCTGGCCGACCCAGAGATCGCCTTGCCCAAACGCCAGCTGGAACGACTCGCAAGCGAAGCGGGAGGAGTGGTCGGTGGCGCAGTCGCCGAGCACATCTCGGTCATGGGCTACCAGGATCGATCTCTCGACGACTGGAGGATAACCACGGCGCCCCAGCTGGTGGCACATCTCGAGGGCCAGGGTGCCGACGGTCTCATCCTCGCGCCGGTTTGACCAGACTGCTGCGCGAACGTGCCCGTGCTGGCACGGTGGATCGAAGCGGCGGGAATCCCAACCGTGATCGTGACCATGATGCCGTCGGTGGCTGAAGAGCGCCGCGCACCTCGCATCGTGGGGGTCGAGTTTCCGTTCGGCCATCCCTTTGGCATGCCACACGACCTGGGAATGCAGCGCCGGATTCTGGAGCTGGCGCTTCGCGTGCTGGCCGGCGCCGCCGCTTTCGGTACCAGGGTCGACCTGGACGTCGAGTGGCCGGTCCCGGTGCGAGAGGCCTACCGCTCGTGGCAGCCGAAGGAAGCGAGCCCGATCGTCAGAAAGCTGCTGGAGGCACGGCTGGCCTCCCCGCCACGCGGGGAGGTCGGCCCTTAACGCTGGGCGCGCCGGACGCATTATGAGACTCGAACGGTACTGACTCTGATACCTGGGCGGGCCGAGGCTTGCTCCCATGCTCACCTTGCAGCCTCGGCATCGTCTCGACATCCGCCTGCGCCATTTCGCCTATGCGCTGCTCGCCGCCGCTTGGGCGCGCAGTCCTGAGCGACTGAGCGCCCGGGTCGAGGCCGGCTGGTCGCCCGGCGGCCCGGCTCTGGCATGCCGTTCGGTGCGCTCGGGCTTTCACCTGCTGCTCGACTCGCTTGCACTTCCGGCGGGCTCGGAGGTCCTGGTGTCAGCGGTGACGCACCCGGACATGGTTCGCATCCTCGACGCGCACGGCCTGGTCGCGGTGCCGGTCGACCTCGACGTGGCGACCCTCGCGCCGAGGTTGGAGCTCGCCGACCGCCTGGTGACACCGCGAACTGCCGCGATCCTGGTGGCCCACCTGTTCGGCGGCCGCGTCGCCATGGGTCCGCTCGCGGCCTTCGCAGAGCGCCACCGCCTGTTGCTGTGGGAGGACTGCGCCCAGGCGTTCTCGGGCGCTCGCGGTGGCGATTCGAGCGCGGACGTGACGATGTACAGCTTCGGTGCGCTCAAGACGTGCACCGCGCTGGGTGGTGCGCTGATCGATGTCAAGGACTCGTCGCTGCTCGCGCGGATGCGCGCGGCGCATGGCCGCTGGCCGCTGCAGGGCCGCGGCGATTTCGCGGTAAGCGTCCTGAAGTTCCTCGTCTTCATGCTGGTCACGCGCCCGCTTCCGTACGGCGTCCTGGCCGCGCTTCACCGCGCGCTCGGTCGCGATTTCGACCGCACGATCAACAGCTCGGTCAAAGCGTTCCGTCCTGGCCGGCTGCTCCCCCAGCTGGAGGTGCGGCCCTCAGCGCCTCTGCTCGCCACGCTCAGCTACCGGCTGCAGACGTTCGACGATGCGCGGCTGCGGCGCCGCGCCGCGGCCGGTGAGTGGCTCACTGCCGAACTCCCCGGCGGCCTGACGCTCGCCGGTCACCGGATGGAATCGCGCACCCACTGGCTGTTTCCGGTCATCTCGCGCGAGCCCGACCAGCTGATCCTCGCGTGCCGCAGCGCCGGCGTGGATGCGGCGCGCGGCGCGTCGAGCGTGACCGTGGTGCCGGCGCCGGTCGACCGGCCGGAAGCGGATCCCGCGGCGGCCCGGCAGATGATGGCCGGCCTGGTCTTTCTCCCCGCCTATCCCGAGCTCTCTCGGGTTTCGCTGACGCGGCTGGTGGCCGCGGTCGGCGGAGCGGCGTCGGAGCTTCAGGACCAGCCGGAGGCACGACCCGGCCGCGTGTTGCAGTCATGACCGTCTCGCGCGAGGAATCGTTGGACCGCCTGTCCACGCGTCGCTTCGACCTGCTGGTGATCGGCGCCGGCATCATCGGGGCTCGCATCGCGTACGAAGCCGCGCGGGCCGGGCTGTCGGTCGCCCTGGTGGATGCCGGGGACTTCGGCGGGGCCACCTCGAGCGCCTCCTCCAAGCTGATCCATGGCGGGTTTCGATACCTGGCGATGGGCGACCTTCAGCTGGTTTGGGAGTCGCAGCGGGAGCGCCGTGCGCTGATGAGCCGTGTCGCTCCGCACCTGGTGCGCCCGCTGCCGATGGTGCTGGCGGCGTATCGGGGCGGGCCGCGAGGACCGCTCACCTCCGCGGCCGGCGTGCTCGCTTATGGCGCCCTATGCGGATTCCGGGGGACAGGAGTCACTCTCGTCGGTGCGCGCGCGGCGCAGGAGCTGGTCCCGCCGCTTCGAACCGACGGGCTCAGCGTTTGCGGTCTGTTCGACGAAGGCCAGACCAACGATGCCCGGCTCGTCCTGGACACGGTCGCCGCGGCGGCAGGCCTGGGCGCGACCGTGCTCAACCATGCGCGAGTGGTCGCGCTGGATCACCCGAGCGGTCGGCTCGAGAGAGCCTCCATACAGGGCCGCAACGGCGAGGGAGTCGTCGAGGTGGAATTCAGATTTGTCATCAACGCCTCCGGGCCATGGGTCGACGGAGTGAGGCACCTGGAGGACCGGGCCGGCCATCCTATGGCCCGGCTCAGCAAGGGGATCCACCTGCTGCTGGAGACCCGGTCGGAGTGGCGAGCGGGGGTGGTGGTGCCGGTGGAGGATGGCCGCGTCGCCATGGCGCTGCCCTGGCAGGGAATGCTGATGTTGGGCACGACCGACACCGAGTACGAGGGCGATCCAGCAGGCTGCTCGGTTAGCACGGCGGAGGTCCAGCAGGTGTTGTCGGAGGCGTCGCTCGCCCTACCTTCCGACGTGGCTCGCGCGGACGCGGTGCGATTTTCGTTCGCCGGTTTACGCGTGCTGCCGCTGAGCGCCGACACCACCGCCAACACCCACCGCGAGCACCTCGTTCAGACCGGCCGCTTCGGGATGGTTTCGATCGCGGGTGGAAAGCTCACCACTCACCGAAGGATCGCCCTCGAGGCGCTTCACCGGCTGCCTGATCCACGGCTGGCCGCTCTTCGCCTGGTCGACGTCGCTCTGCCGCAATCCAGCACCGCGCTGCAGGAGCAAGCCGACCAGGACACCGATCCGGATGTCGTGACTCACCTGACCCGAATCTACGGGCGCGATTCCTTGACGGTGATGGGCCAGTGCTCGCGGCACCGCGATGCCCTCGAGCGGATCCATCCAGGCGGTCCGGATGTATGGGCGCAGGTCTATCACGCCATCGACAGGGAGTGGGCGACCACGGTCGAGGACGTCATCCGGCGCCGGACGACGTTGGGTGTGCGAGGGCTTGGATCACCTGGCGTGCGGGCGCACGTGGGTCAAGCCCTTGCCGCGGCGACCCGGTCCTACGAGCGGCCGACCGCTCAGCGCCCCAGCCTGCGGCTGGTCTAGCTCGGCTTGTTCTCGGGCTCGAGCTTTCCCGAGCCGGTCTCCGGCTCGAGTCTTATAGACACAGAGTTGATGCAGTAGCGCAGGCCGGTCGGCTCAGGGCCGTCGTTGAACACATGGCCGAGGTGGCCGCCGCAATTCGCGCAGGTGACCTCGGTCCGGGTCATGAAGAGGCTTCGATCGACATGCTCGTCGATCGGTGCATCCGCGGCCGGCGCGTAAAAGCTCGGCCAGCCACAGTGGGCGTCGAACTTGGTCTCCGACTCGAAAAGCTTGGCTCCGCAGCCTGCGCACAGGTAGACGCCTGGGGTGTTGGTGTCCCAGTAGTCACCGGTGAACGGCCGCTCGGTGCCCTTTTCGCGCAGCACGTGGAACTGCTGCGGCGTCAGCTCGCGCTTCCACTCCGCCTCGGACTTCTTGGTCACGTCAGTCTTTGCCATCGCCTCTACTTTGCCACGATCTCGAAAGCCGCAAACTTAAGCCGTGCCCAGTAAGCACGTGGTCACGCGTCTCAGGCGGGAGCTGGTCATCTGGCTCGCGACCGCCGGCCGCGACGGGTACCCGCACGCGGTGCCGGTGTGGTTCTGGTGGGATGGCAAATCAATCCTCATCTATGCGGTCCCCGGCCAGAAGGTGCGCGACATCCAGGCCAACCCGAACGTCGCGCTGCACCTCAACACCGACTCGGTGGGCGACGACGTGATCCGCATTGATGCGACCGCGAAGATCGACTCCAGGCAGCCTCCGGCTTACAAAGTCCCGGCTTACGTGCGCAAGTACCGCGAGCAGATCAAGGGCTTCGACTGGACGCCGAAGGTCTTCTCCGATAAGTACCCCTTCGCGATTCGCGTCAAGCCCACCCGCTTTCACTGAGGTTGAAAATGACTCATCCCCTTCGTTTCGGGCTCAAGAACTCCGGCCAGGACACCACCATCGCCGACCTGCGCGCCGTGTGGCGCATCGCGGACGAATCGGGCTTTGACCATGTCTGGGACTTCGACCACCTGGCCTCGATCGCCGGCGGCGGCCCGGACCGCCCGATCTATGAAGGCTGGACGCTCCAGGCCGCGATGGCCGAGGCGACCAAGCGGGTACGGATCGGTTGTCTCGTGACCGGCAACACCTATCGCAACCCTGCCTTGCTCGCGAAGGAGGCGGTCACGGTCGATCATCTTTCAGACGGCCGGCTGGAGTTCGGCATCGGCGCCGCCTGGGCCGAGATCGAGCACGAGATGTACGGGTTCGAGGGTCTCGATCACCGCGTCGGCCGGTTGAGCGAATCACTTCGGATCATCAAGTCGCTGTTCACCGAGGAGCGCACGACATTCGAAGGCCGCTACTACCACTTCAAGGACGCCATCGCCAACCCGAAACCCATCCAGCAGCCGCATCCGCCTTTCTGGATCGGAGCATCCGGCGCCACCACGCTGCGCCTGGTCGCGCGCTACGGCGACGTCTGGAACATCGCGGGCGGAGACCCCGACCGGGTCAGGGAGCTCACGCCGATGTTCGAGGAGGCGTGCGGGAGCGTCGGTCGGGACGTGACAGAGATCCGGAAGTCGCTGCAGTTCGGCTGGGACGGCGAGGATCGCAACCAGCTGCTCGAGCTGTCCGCGCAGTACCTCGAGCTCGGCGTGACGGAGCAGGTCATCTACCTGCGCGGCGAACACCCGGTGGCCCTGGCCGAGAAAATCGCCGAGATGCTGCCCGACCTGCGGAAGCTCCAGGGCGCGACAATGGCGACGATCTAGGGATCAGACTCAGCCCATTAATAAAGGAGGCAGCCATGGCCGACAGCGTCTATCGAGTGACCGAGCTGGTGGGGACCAGCAGCCAGTCCTGGGAGGCGGCCGCGAAGGGCGCCATCGAGACCGCATCGAAGACGCTGCGCGATCTGCGCGTCGCCGAGGTGGTGAGGCAGGACCTGACCATCGAGAACGGCAAGATCACGAGCTACCGAGTGAGGCTGAACGTCTCCTTCAAGTACGAAGGCACAGCGACCAAGGCCAAGGCGCGTCGCTAGCTAGCGTTGCATGGGCGGCCGGGCTCTGCCCGGCCGCGACTTTGTATCGATTACTCCCAAGCGTCGCGGGCAGTGTCTCTAAAAAAGATCCCATCCATATACCGGAATGAGAGCAGCGCCTGCGGTAAAGCCGCACGCGCGATGAGAGAAAACCATCCGGGTTTTCTCTCATACCTAATACCGGAATGAGAGCAGCGCCTGCGGCGAAGCCGCACGCGCGATGCAATCAGTAGGTCCCATCCTCATCGCCGCTCTGCGCGCAGAGAAAACCATCCGGGTTTTCTCTCATACCTTTTAGGGCGCTGTGGCGGCCTGCACCTGGCAGCCGGCCGCCTTCATCTCTTCAAGGGCCTGCAGCCCCGTGGCTTCGTTGACGGCCGCGCAGAGGTTGACCAGGACGCGGACCTGGAACACGTTCTTGCGCGCGTCGAGAGCGGTCAACCGGACGCCATAGTCGGTCGCGATGCCGCACACGTCGATGTGGTCGATGCGCTCCTCCTTCAGCACGTCGAGCAGGCCATGACCCCGCGGGTCCACCGCCTCGAAGGCGGAGTAAGCGCCGTTGTGGCGCCCCTTGCTCACCACACACTGGATGATCTTTTCGCGTACGAGGTTGGCGATCGGTGGGACGAAAGCCGCGCCGGGTGTTCCGATGATGCAGTGCGGCGGCCACGTGGTGAGGAAGTCGGGCGTGGCGGAAAAATGGTCGGCCGGATCCTCGTGGTAGTCGCGGGACGCCACGACGAACTGGTACTCCGTCTTGAAGTGGCGGATGTGCCGGGCGATCATCGCGGCCACCGGCATTCCGTTGGGCACCGGGAGGCTGCCGCCCTGGACGAAATCGGCCTGGAGGTCCACCGCCAGCAAAGCGTTTCTCATTCCGTCCGCTAGCCTCCTTAGACTGGCCTCATGGCACTCGTGATAGTAGCGGTCGCGCGCACTCCTTTCGCCAGGTGACCGCACGGAAGGTCGCTCCATTCGGGTCCTGGGCTTCTCCCGTGACGGTCGACCTCCTCCTCAAACGCACAGTGCACATGCGCAACCAGATGGTTCGTTGGGACGGCGATGACCTCTACTGGTCCGAGCTGCGACCCGACGAGGCAGGTCGCATCGTGGTGTGCCGGCGCGACAAGAACGGAGCGATCGCCGACATCACGCCGCCTGGTTTCAATGCCCGTACGCGCGTCCACGAATATGGCGGCGGTCATTTCGCCGTCAGCGGCGGCACGGTGTGGTTTGTCAACTTCAAAGACCAACGCCTCTACAGGCAGGACGGCGGCGGAAAGCCGCGACCGATCACCCCGGCCGCAGACGTGCGCCATGCGGACATGGCCGTCGACACTGAGCGCGGTCGCCTCCTGGCCGTGCGCGAGGATCACACCACAGGCGCACGCGAGGCCGTCAACACGCTGGTGTCGCTCGACGTCACCGGTGAGCGGGAGGCCATCACTCTCGCCGCCGGCAACGATTTCTACTCATCTCCGAAGCTCAGTCCAGACGGAAGTCGCGTGGCGTGGACGACCTGGAACCATCCCAACATGCCGTGGGACGGCAGCGAGCTCTGGGTGGGTGAGCTGGATCGTGACGGACATGTCACGGCCTCACACAGCGTTGCCGGCGGCCCGAGCGAGTCGGTGCTTCAGCCCGAGTGGTCTCCGCGGGGCGAGCTGTATTTCATATCTGACCGCAGCGGTTGGTGGAACCTTTATCGCGCGAAGGGCGAGGGCGACGAGCCGCTGTGCCCGCGGCCGGCGGAGTTCGGGGCACCGCAGTGGGTATTCGGAATGCGCTTCTACGCGTTCACGGGTCCGGACGAAATCGTCTGCCTCTACTCGGAGCCGGGCGGAACGAGGCTAGGGCGCATCGACGTCAACACCGGTGCGATGCGGCAGGTCGAGCTGCTGTACACCAGCCTCAACAACGTGCAGGCGGCCGGCCGCAAGGTGGCGTTGTTTGCCGGGTCGGCCACGCTGGCGGAACGGGTGCTCACGGTCGAGCTCGACACGGGCGCTCAGCAGGTCGTCAAGGTGTCCAACTCGGCGCATGTCGATGGTGGCAACCTGAGCATCCCAAAAGCGATCGAATTTCCGACCGAGGGCGGCCTCACCGCGCACGCCTACTACTATCCGCCGCGAAACCAGGAATTCGAGGCGACTCCGGGCACGAAGCCCCCGCTGGTGGTGGTCTGCCACGGAGGGCCTACGGGGTCGGCGGGACCGACGTATCCATTCGAGTACCAGTACTGGACCAATCGTGGAATCGCGATCGTCGACGTCAACTACGGTGGTTCGGCGGGTTATGGCCGCGACTACCGGCTGCGGCTCAATGGCAATTGGGGGGTTGTCGACGTCGACGACTGCGTCAACTCCGCTCGATACCTCGTCGAGCAAGGGCTGGTGGATGGAGAGCGCGTGTCGATCACCGGCGGATCCGCCGGTGGTTTCACCGTGCTGCTCTCCCTGACCAAACGCGACTTTTACAACGCCGGGGCCAGCCATTTCGGAATCGGCGACCTCGAGCTGTTCATCAAAGAGACGCACAAGTTCGAGGCTCACTACATCGACACCCTCATCGGGCCATACCCGGAACGAGCCGACCTCTATAGGGATCGCTCGGCGATCAACTTCGCGGACAACCTGACGGTGCCGGTGATCCTGTTCCAGGGCCTCGAAGACAAGGTCGTGCCGCCAAGCCAGGCCGAGGAGTTCGTGGCCGTGTGCCAGAAGAAGAAGCTGCCCTATGCCTACGTCGCCTTCGAAGGCGAGCAGCACGGATTTCGCCAGGAAAAGAACATCCGGCGCGCGATCGAGGGCGAGATGTACTTCTTGTCGCGGATCTTCGGTTTCGAGATCGCCGGCAAGATCGAGCCGGTGGAGATAGAAAACTTCCAGCGACTCTAAGACCTATCGTTTTCGGTCGGTAAGTCGGCGTGGCGGAATGGCAGACGCGTCAGCCTTAGGAGCTGGTGCCCGAAAGGGCGTGGAGGTTCAAATCCTCTCGCCGACACTCCTCCCCGCTCCGCGGGGAGGTCCGGCCCGGCTCGCATCGCGAGCCCGGCGGGAGGGGGTGGGGGCGCAGCTCAGTGATCCAGTTCAGGTACCTCTGTTTCCTGAATTCAGGTAGTTTCCACCTTATGGACGGTCGAGCCCATTTCTTAAATTGGTCGCAGGCTCCGGAGCACACCAAAACCAAGAGTTCTCGGCCCGATGAGTCGAGAAAGGATGAAACCTGATGACTCGACGTTTGCTCGTTCTGTTGGCGGCTGTCTTCGCGAGTCTCGTCCTGGCCATTCCCGCGTCCGCGGACGGCGCCACCTCGCAGACTCAAAATTTCCATGGCGCGTTCCCTCCGATGCAGGTGGGTCCGCTGTGCGGTGGCGGTGCGCCCGGCGGAACACTTTCATCCACCGGCAACGCGGTGTTCCACATCACGATCAACTCCGCTGGAGACGTGTGGGTGACCTCGACCCAGGAAGCGTGGTTCACCCTGGTGCCGTACACCGGGACGGTGACGTACACGGGTCACTTCGCCACCTGGTTTGGCGAAAGCCTGAACAGGAACAACGTCGTACTTCACGACATCTTCAACGTGCAGGCCACCGGGAGCGACGGCTCGACCCTATCTCTCAATATCGTCGACCACCTGAGCATGAGCGCGAACGGCCAGGTGAACCTGTTCATGAACTGCGGCTGAGCCATTACAAATGGGGCCTGAAGAAATTCAGGCCCCATTTGGCCCCCCTGGACACTTGTTCGGTGCTGTATTCGGGCCCGGTGGCCTAAAGTTCAGGTTTCGTGGGACAGGAAGACCCGCAAGCCGGGAGCGCGAACGGCGCACCATCGCACAAGAACGGATCCAAACCCAAGGCGTCCAGCAACGGTCATCACCATGTGGGCGGCTACCGCGTGCTGCGCGAGATCGAGACCGACAGCCTGGGTGCGGTTTACGAGGCAGAGCATCCAAGGCTGCAGCGCCGCGTGGCGGTGCGGACCATCGGTGCAAACGTCGCGCGCGATGTCAGCTTTTCGCGCCGGTTCCTCCTGGAGCTTCGCTCGTATGTCGCGCTCGAGCACGAGGCGATCCCGCGCCTGTACGAGCTGGCCTACGAGGGAGAGTCTCCGTACCTGGTCACGGAGATGGTCGCAGGCCGGACGCTCGACGACGTCTTCGAAGCAGCCGAGCGGTATGAGCCGCTGGGCGTCATCGAGCTGCTGCGACCGATCGCGAGCGCGTTGGACTATGCGCATTCGCGAGCAGCGGTTCACCGCGACGTCAAACCCGCCAACATCCTCCTCGCCGACGACGGCCGCACCCTGCTGACCGGTTTCGGTCTCGGCACAGTGGCATCCTTCAACACCGGACCCAGCGCAGGCGGTCCGGTCGCCCCTGACTATGTCGCGCCGGAGCGGCTCGTCGGCCGCGAGGTGGACGGGCGCGCCGACGTGTATTCGCTGGCCGCGGTCGTTTTCGAAGCTGTCACAGGGCGCCGGCCGTTTTCGTCCAAGAGCTGGATCGAGACCTTGAGCCGCCGCCTCTACGAACAGCCGCCCAATGTGCGAGACATCGTGCCGGAGTTGCCGGCGTCATTCGCGTCGGTCCTCCAGCAGGCGATGGACCGCGACCCCCGCCGCCGCCCCGCCACGGCGGGCGAGCTGCTCGATCGCCTGGAGTCGGCGCTCACATTGCCCGGGGGCAACCCTGACAGCCTCCACTGGCTGCAGCCGGTGATGCACCGCGGCACCATCGGCCTGAGCGCCGCGCTGGTCGTGGTCGTCGGTGCGGCCGAAGTGGCGTGGCTTCTCGAGGGTTCGGGGCTGACCCTCGTCATGCACCTGGCCAAGCGCCTCTTCGGCGCCCACTAGTTCTCCCGCCTAGGAATGACGGCCGTCGATCATCACCACGCTGTTGCACGCGAACAGCCTGTCGACGATGAAACCGACGTTGAGGTTGGTCGGGTCCTGCCCGATCGCCGATCCGATCTGCTGCACGATCTGCTGAGCCGGCACATTCACACCGAAGACGGTCGCGCCGACCGCCATGATCTCGACCACGCCGTTGTGCGGCACCAGAAGGACTGAGCCAGTCCAGCCCACGCCGTTGTAAGTCCCCTGACCGGTCACGATCGCGCCTGCCGGAGAGTTGGGGGCGATGCTCACGGTCAGGTTGGAGAGGCCCGATACCTGCACGGCGGACGCGAGGTCCTTGTCGGTGTAACCGCGGCGCACCGCGCCGTTCTGGTCGATGTCGGAGCTGACGCACGCTTCCACCGCGGCCACGGCGAGGAAGGGCTCCTCACCGACGGTGCCCAATCCACTGACCCCGACGACGAACAGCTTGTAGATACCGGCCGGAGCGTTGACGACCGAGACGACGATGGGCGAATGTCCGGTGCCCGTGTACATCTGGCCGTCCGGAGCCTGCACCTTCAGCTGCATCGCGCTGCCGGGGTAACCGAGCGACGCCTTGACCAGGCTGCCGCCCGCGTAGCTGTACAGGTACTGCTGCTGCTCGCCGTTGTGGACGGGCGCTCCGATGTAGTCCTGCTCAGTGCCAAGCGTCGTGCCGACGTTGACAGCCGCCGAAGCGTCGAGCGCCGGGCCGAACGGATCAGCAGGATCCGGCTGGATCGGACCGGCGGGCCCGATGTTGCCTTGCGGGTCGGCCGTGGCCTGCTGTCCCGCGATGAGGTGGACATGGTTCTTTCCGTCGAAGTCCAGCTGGCCGTCGAACAGCTTCACGATCATCGTGCCGTCGGCTTTGATGTAAACCTCGAACTTCGTTCCGCGGACAGAGGCCACGGCGGCCTGCCCCGCCACCTGGAACGTGGCCCCGGAGACGAGGTGCTGGACGCTCGTGAAGGTTCGCCCGATCTTCTCGCTGAGCTTCGCGTCGTGCAGCGTCCCGTTCTTGCTGAAGTGGGCGGCGTCCAGGGTGACCTGCGTGTCGCTTGCAAGACGCGTCAAGGTTCCATCCGGCAGCTCGATCGCGGCCCGGCCCTTGGTGTCCGTGCTCACCGAGTCACCCGCCTGGACCTGCGCCCCCGACGCGGCGGTGTTGAATGAGCCGCTGCCGTTGCGCTCCAGCGATGCTGTGGGCTGATAAACCGTCAGAGTCGCCGAGACGCTCACGGCCGCCTGGGCGGAGCTGTTCAGCCAGTAGATGCCGCCGCCCACGAGCAGGATCACGAGCACCAGCACGATGAGCACACGGCGCCCGCCTCTGCGGCGGGCGGGTGTTCGGGCGGCTACAGCTGACATGTTGCCCGGGAAAGATAGCTCACGCCCCGTTCAACGGAGACGCTTAGGCGCCCTTGCTGCAGGAGTGTCTCGGCCCTCTGGGCGGGACACTCCAAGAGCTAGGTGGCGCGGTGGCCCTCGATCACCATGATGCCGTCGCCTCCCGGACCGTTGCACGAGTACACCCGGTCGACGATGAACCCGGTTGGCATGGAGGTGATCGAGCTGGCCCCGAGCGAGCTCAGCCTGGAGATGACCTGGGTGGTCACGTTGATCCCGCGCACGGTCACCTGGGTGATGACCGCTCCGAGATTCGGTGTGGCGGCATAGAAGGCGATCGTCCACGAGATCGGCAGGCCGCCTAAGTTCGAGTAATAGACGATGCGTGCCGAGCTGGCGGAGGTGCCCTGTACCTGGAGCGAGATGCCCGTCGAGCCGGCCTGCTCGAGCGCGCTCGCGATCTGCGAGTTGCTCAGGGTCTGGCGCACGACCGCGCCCGTGTCGACATTGCCCGCGGCGCAGGAGGCGTCCGTCGCAAACGAAAGCGAGTAGGCCTCTCCCGCGGCCGGCACGTTGAGGGCCGTCACGATCGCCCTGTAGAGGCCGGGCGGCCCGCTGGCGATCTTGATGACCAGGGGCGCCGTGCCCTGCTTCGCGTAAACGCCGCCCGCCGGATCGGTGACAGTCACCTTCATCAAGCTGCCCGGATAGCAGAAGGCAAGGGTGAGATTTCCACCCGGAGAGTTGTAATCGCTCTCGGCGGTCTGGCCGTTGGTCAGGCTCTCACCGCCCGCCGACTGGACCGTGCCCGAGTTGTTGCCGCTCGCGGCGGCCGTGGAGCACTGCGTCGTGAGGGGGTAGGGGTCCTGAGGATCGGGCTGAATGGTCCGCTGATTCGAGAGCCGGCCATTTGCGTCCGCGTCGATCTGCTGGCCGGCCGCGAGCTTTACGGTCGTGGCTCCGGCGACTGTGACCGTGCCGTCGAAGACCTTGATCAGGTTCGTGTTGTTGCTGCGGACGAGGACCTCGAACTGGGTCCCGCGCACCTGGGCGCTGACCGAGTGTCCCGCCACCTGGAAGCTCGCGCCTCCGGCCAGGTGCTCAACCGAGGAGAAGGTCCGCCCGACTCTCTGCGCGACGCTGGCCGATTGCAGGTTGCCATTCTTCTGGAGCTGCGCGGAGGTGAGCGTGACCTGCGTGTCGGGGGACATGCGGACGTACGACCCGTCTGGAAACTGGATCGCAGCGTGGCCGGCGCTCCCGGTGTGCACCGTGTCGTTGGGATTCAGCGCCTCGCCCGCGATACCGGGGTTGCCGTTAACGTCCACCGGCTGATTGATCACGACGAGGGCGGCCGGCGCGGCGATCGCGGCCTGGGCCTGGATAACGAAGAAGTAGTAGCCGCTTCCGCCCACCAGCAGCAGGGCCAGGACAACGACGAGCAGGCAGCCGCCGCAGCCACAGCCGAAGCAACCTCCCTTCCGGCGCACAGGTGGCGGAACGCCCTGCTGGGGGATGGTTGGTGCGGGCGGTGGCTGGATGGCCATTCGCCGGGGAAGGTTAACCGCTGCTACGCCGAATCGGGTTCGTTCTGCTTATGTCGTGGAGAAGTCGACGACCAGACGAGCGGGGTCGGCGAGCGTGAACACGCGCATGCAGGCGGGCTTGCCCAGTCCGAGACCCCATGAAAGGTGGCCCTCGAAGTCCTGGGTCTGACGTGCCTCTTTGACCACGAGAAATTCCCCACGCGTGAGGTCGGTTGGTCCCGTGAAAGTGTTGGCGCCGCTCGCGGTTTGGACGTTCACGAGGACCCCGGATGTGCCGCTCAAGGTGATCGTTTGGCCTGAGGCGCCGCTCGTGAAGGTAGGCGTCGCCTGGCGCTTGACCGTGTAGCTCGGCACCGGGGAGTCGAACTGGAGCACGAAGCGGTCGTAGCCGATCTGCTCGGCGAGCCGGGCGGTGACCGCGCCCGCCACGCCGGTTTTGCCGCCGCTGGCGTCAGCGCAAGCGAACGCGGGCAGGTTGGTTCCGGGCGGTGCGGGAGGCGAAACGGGAGGCTGCGCGATCCGGGGCGCTGACGCGACAGACGACGGCGAGTCGGATGTGGTCACGGTGGCAGCCGGAGCCAGGGTGGGTCCGCAGGCGGCGACGAGGAGGCTCAGGCACAGGATGCGGGCGGCTCGCATGAGCCAATTAGTATGGTCGAGGCTCCTCACGAGAGCGCCGAGGTGGCGGAACTGGCAGACGCGTCGGTCTCAAAAACCGATGTCCGCAAGGACGTTCGGGTTCGACTCCCGATCTCGGCACCTAGAAACGGATTGGCCCCAGTCGCGAAAGAAGCGGCGCGAAGCGCCGTTCACCTCCCCGCTCGCCGGGGAGGTCGGCCCGGTCCGCGGAGCGGGCCCGGCCGGGTGGGGGGCCGCCCTTTCGCTAAGGCGTGGGGACGATTCCCGGGATCACGTACGCCTCGATCATCGCCACGACTCCCACCGCGCTCGTGAGGATGAGGCTGTAGCCGATCACCCGCCGGAAGATCTCGCCCTCGGACCCGACCTTGTTCACCCCCGCCGCTCCCACCGACAGGTTCTGCGGGCTGATCATCTTGCCCATCACCCCGCCGGACGAGTTCGTCCCCGCGGTGAGGATCGGGCTCACGTTGTGGAGTTGCTGCGCGGTCTGCGCCTGCAGCGGTCCAAACAGGGTGTTCGAGGAGGTATCGCTGCCGGTAAGGAAGACGCCAAGCCAGCCCAGGAACGCGGCTACGAACGGAAAGATGACCCCGGTTTTGGAAAGGGCGATGGCAAGGCTCGAGGTCATGCCGGAGTAATTCATCAGCTGCGCGATCGCGAGGATCAGCGCAATCGTCGCGATTGGAATCGCCAGCTGGCGGAGCGTCCGCGCGTACACCACGAGGAAGTTCACGCGCGAACCCATGAGTCGCATCAGGAAGAATGCGATCAGGCCGGCGTAGAGCACGAGCGAGCCGGCTGCGGCCAGGAAGTTCCAATCAAACGTCAGTGGGTACTCGGTCGACTTGGAAACGATGGGCTTCTCGCGGAAGATCAACGAGACCGGCTTGCCCTTCACGATGTCGTAGGTGCCCGGCCAGTAGAAGTTCCAGTCGGGGAACTTGAAGGCCTGGCGATCGGCTGTCGGTAGAGGCCCGATCCACGGCTGCGGGCAGAGCTTGAATGCCGGCGTGCCGCACTTGAGGTCGGCGGTGATGTTGTAAGGAGCAGCCAGCGCCGTCTTCACGTCTCCGACCGGGTGGCCGGAGAAGAAAGGCAGGTTGCCCATCTGGCCGACCAGGATCACGACGACCAGCACGATGTACATCGTGTAGGCGCGCAAGACCCGTCCCGGCCAATCGACCGGCTCGAGCGGCGAACCCCCGGGCTCGACGGCCGCGACCGGCAGCCCCGTTGTACCGGGGACTCGGCGGGGTGTTACCGGCGTGGCCGTCTCGTGTGCAAACCGCCAGACCTCTGCGGGCTTCCAGAAACGCAGCAGCACCGCGAGGCAGCCCATCGACACGAGAGCCGCGAGGATGTCGGTCAGCTCGGGGCCGACGAAGTTCGAGACCAGGAACTGAACGATCGCGAACGAGATGCCGGTGACCAGCACCGCGGGCAGGATCTCGCGCATCCGCTTCCAGCCCGCGAGCACGACGATCAGGTAGGCGGGGATGAGAATCGAAAAGAGTGGAAGCTGCCGGCCGACCATCGCGGACAGGGCGAGGGTGGTCGACGTCGGGTCCTTGTGGCCGAGGATCGGCGCCACCAACCCGCCGAGGGTCACGATCGGGATGCCGATCGAGCCGAAAGCGACAGGCGCCGTGTTGGCGAGGAGGGCGAGAACGGCCGCGCTGACCGGCTCGAATCCCAGGCTGGCGAGGATGGAGGCTGTGATCGCCACCGGGGCGCCAAACCCCGCGATACCCTCGAGCAGCGCTCCGAAGCTGAACGCCACCAGCAGGGCCTGCAGCCGGCGGTCGGTCGTCAGGCGAGTGAGTGACCGTTTGATCACGTCGAAGTCGCCGCTCGCGACTGTCAGGTTATGGAAGAAGACGGCGTTGAGGACGATCCAGCTGATCGGCCAGAGGCCGAACGCCATGCCCTCGGTCGCCGTCCCGACGGTGACTCCAAACGGCATGCCCCAGACGATCCAAGCGAGCAGGGCCGCTGTGAGCATCGCGGCGAGAGCGCAAATCCACGCGGGCAGCCGGATGATCGCGAGCAGGACGAACAGGACATAGAGCGGAAGTCCGGCGACCAGCGCTGACAGAAGAACGCTTCCGAGCACGGGCTGGTACGACTGATGAAAAGTAAGCAGAATCCCCATCGTCTCCCCCCAAAGTCGACAAGGCCGCCGGCTGATCTGAATTCAATCTGAAACGCAGGTGATTTGCAAGCCGCGCCTCAGACGTCACCCCTGGGCTGCATGCGCCGGCGTCGCACCGTGACCACAACGCTCAACACAAAGAGCGCGGCGGCGAGAGCCAGCAGCACCCATTCGGGCTCGCGCGGGTACGTGGGCGGGATGTTGTTGGTGCGGCCGTACTCGGCGAACAGTTCCGGGTCAGGCGAGTCCGTCGACGCAAAGTACAGGGCCGCGGAGAAGAGCGCGGTCCAGATGAGCCCGCGACTCCATTCGCCGAGCCTGGCGAGCCCGTAACCCGGGATCGCGGTCAAGACCCACAGGTCCCAGGCGACAGGGACATCTATGTCGATGAGCTCTTTGACCACGACTCCGGCAGCTACCAGCAAGCCGACGGCGGTCGCGTACCAACCAGGTCCGATCAGGTCTGTGCCGATGAACGGAAACCCCAGTGCGGCGAACCGCGGCGTGGTCACGACCCACATGGCCCATCCAAACCAGGCAATGAGCACGACCTCGACGATCGCCAGCGCGCTGACGGCGAAGCGCAGATCGAGATACAGGGCGGCGCCGAGTGCAACCACCGTGAGCCAGCACGCCGGCGACTGAAATCCGAACGTCTCGGCGAGTTGGGCGGGACGGACGCTGATCCACCAAGGCGACGCGACCGAGACCATGGCGCAAAGCGCCACGATCAGGTCGAGCACCGAGGATGGCCGGCGGCGAATCCTCATCGGCCGTACATATTGCCTGCTCGCACACCATGTGCTTTTAGGTGGAGAATGGCCGCCGTTTGCGCTTGCGGCGAATCCGTTGTCAGTTGTTATGGATTCTGTTACGCAACCGCCAGCAGTGTGTCGATCAGATACCTTTGGCAACCTTGCTTGCGGACACAGAACCCGGCGGTCAGCCGGAAATCAAGAACGAACGGGAATACGCGATCCTGAAACGGCAAATCCAGGACGCCGGCCTCCTGGTCAAGCGACCCTGGTATTACGCGCTCAGCATCACGACCAACGTCGCTCTTTGGACGTTGTGCCTTGTGTTCGTGTTCACAGTGGGCGCGGTCTGGGCCCAGGCCCTGGGGGCCGTCGGACTTGCTCTCATGTCGGTGCAGCTCGGCTTTCAGCTGCACGACTCAGGTCATCGCCAGATGTTCGACTCGGCGTGGAAAAACGCGTTCGTCGGGCTTGTGACCGCCGACTTTCTCCTTGGAGTGAGCTACGGCTGGTGGGTGCAGAAGCACAACCGCCACCACGGCAACCCCAACGACGTAGACCTCGACCCCGACATCAAGGTGGGCGCCATCGCGTACAACGACGAGCAGGCCCAGGCGCGGCGCGGCGCGGGACGCGTGGCGGCGATGTACCAGGCCTACCTCTTTTTCCCGCTGACCACTTTCCTGGCCTGGAGCATGCACGTGGCCGGCTACTCGTACCTGATCAAGGAGGCGTCTCGATACCGCCGCCTGGAGGTCGCACTGCTCGTCGTGCATGCCGCGCTGTACCTGGGCGCGATGTTCTACTTCCTGGGTCCGTGGTCGGCGATCATGGTCGTGCTCATCCAGAAGGGAATCGGCGGCGCCTACATGGCCGCCGTCTTCGCTCCCAACCACAAAGGCATGCCTCAGACGGATTCCGACTCGCGAATGGATTTCGTGCGCACGCAGGTCCTGACCGCACGCAACGTTCGGGGCCATCCCCTCACCGACCTCTGGTATGGATCGCTCAACTACCAGATCGAGCATCACCTTTTCCCAGGCATGCCGCGGCTGAACATGCGGCGCGCGCAGCCGATCATCGAACGCTTCTGCCAGGAGCGGGGGATCGCGTACCACGAGACGTCATTCTTGGATTCCTACCGTGAGCTGCTGAGCTTCTTGAACGAGATCGGCGCCCCGCTTCGAGCCGAGCGAGTCAGGGTTTAGGCTTCGGCCGCTTTCGGTACGTAGTGAGCAGCGCGCTCCGTATAGTGCCTGCTGCCATCAAATGACCCCAACCAACCTTCGGCATGACATCCGCAACGTGGCGATCATCGCGCACGTCGACCACGGGAAGACGACGCTGGTCGACGCCCTGCTGAAGCAGAGCCACACCTTCCGGGACAACCAGGACGTCGGAACGCTGATCATGGACTCGAACGACCTCGAGCGCGAGAAGGGCATCACCATCCTCGCCAAGAACACGTCGGTAAGGCACGAGGGCGTGACCATCAACATCATCGACACCCCGGGCCATGCAGACTTCGGTGGCGAGGTCGAGCGGGTCCTCAACATGGCCGACGGCTGCCTGCTCCTGGTCGATGCCGCGGAGGGGCCTATGCCGCAGACGCGCTTCGTCCTGCGCAAGGCCTTCGAGGTAGGACTTCGGATCATCGTGGTAATCAACAAGGTCGACCGCAAGAATGCCGACCCGAAGCTGGCGCTGCACCGCGTCCACGACCTGTTCCTCGAGCTGGCCGAGGACGCCGACCAGCTGGAGGCCCCGGTCGTCTATGCGATCGCGAAGGAAGGCCGGGCCGGCCTGAAGCCGGATGAGCTGGCGGCCGACCTCGAGCCGCTGTTCAAGACGATCATCGACAACTTCCCGGCTCCGGTCGCGGAGCAGGGCGGTTTCCAGATGCTCGTCGCCAACCGCGCCTACGACGACTACACGGGAACCATCTCGATCGGACGCATCACGCGCGGCAGCGTGGCGCCGGGTGACTCGGTGGCGGTGCTGGGCGCCACGGGCGAACCGCGCCGCGCCAAGGTCGTGACGGTGTTGATGTATCGCGGACTGGATCGGGTTGCGGTACCGAGCGCAAGCGCCGGCGACATCGTGATGCTCACCGGTCTCGACGAGGTTGCCATCGGGGACACGCTGGCCGATCCCGAATCTCCGGATCCGCTGCCGAGAATCGCGATCGATGAGCCCACCGTGCGTATGACTTTCGGCGTCAACACCTCGCCGTTCACCGGCCGTGAAGGCAAGTTCTCGACCTCGCGGCAGCTGCGGGCACGTCTTTACAAGGAGCTCGACACAAACCTCGGTCTTCACGTCGAGGACGTGGACGCAGCGGACGGCTTTACGGTCAGCGGGCGCGGAGAGCTGCACCTGGCCGTGCTCATCGAGACGATGCGTCGCGAGGGCTACGAGTTCGAGGTCTCGCGGCCGGAGGCCATCATCAAGAGGATCAACGGCCAGCGCATGGAGCCGGTCGAGCACCTCACCGTTGACGTGCGCGAGGAGAACCTCGGGGCTGTGACCGAAGCACTCGGCAGGCGGCGCGGGGAGATGCTGGAGATCACGTACGACAAGAAGGGCGGCGTGCGCCTCGAGTACCTGATCCCGACGCGCGGGCTGATCGGCTTCCGCAACACGTTCCTCACGTTGACCGCGGGCACAGGGTTGATGGGGTCCATCGGGATGGGTTACCGCCCGTTTCTCGGCGAGTTTCGCGAACAGCGCAACGGCGCTCTGACCGCGTCGTCCGCCGGCAAGTCGCTGGCGTTCGGGCTCGCGGGCGCCCAGGAGCGCGGCACGACGTTCATCGAGGCGGGCGAAGAGGTCTACGAAGGCATGATCGTCGGCATCCAGAAGCGGCCGGGCGACATCCGGGTCAACGTGTGCCGCGAGAAGAAGCAGTCGAACATCCGCTCGTCCACGTCGGACATCTCCGTGCGGCTGACCCCAGCTTCGAGATTGAGCCTGGAACAGTCCCTGGACTTCCTCGGTGACGACGAGCTGCTCGAGGTCACGCCGAAGCACCTGCGGCTTCGCAAGCGGCACCTGACCGAGGTCGACCAGTCCCGCGCCCGAAGGCAGGCTGAGACCTCCATGGTCAGCAACTAAGAGTTCTAGACGAGCGTCGCCGTCAGGCCGGATTTTCTCCGGCCGTCACGCAGCATCCCATCACCACGCTCAGCCAGGCGTCGCCGCCCACAGGAGGGGGTCCCGCGGGGGAGGACCTGCGTCCTCACCCGCGCCGTTACCGAGGTCGGCCAGTCCCGCGCCCGAAGGCAGGCTGAGACCTCCATGGTTAGCAACTGACCGTCTGGGGTATACTCCTCTCAGTTCGCACAGTGCGGACGCTCACGCAGGTCGCCAGTTTCTCGAACGGGCCTCGTAGTTGAGTTGGCCCAAGTTCGAGAGATAGGAGATGGAAATGCCTACAGGCACCATCAAGAAACTGGTCGCGGACCGTGGCTTCGGATTTATCGCAGCCGAAGACGGTAAGGAATTCTTCTTCCACCGGAGTGGCACCGAAGGCGACTTCGACAGCCTCCAGGGTGGCGAGAAGGTTTCGTTCGAGGTCGAGGCGAGCCCCAAGGGCCCGCGCGCCAAGAGCGTTCGCACTCTTTAATTAGAGAAACCAACTGAGAGCCCCGGACTTCGGTCCGGGGCTTTCTTTGTCTAATGCCAGCGTGGCGGCCAGGCCGGATTTACTCCGGCCGCCACCCGCACGTTCCTTACCAAAGGCCTCCCAACGTGGCCGGGAGCTTTGCCCCGCTGTGAGGACGTAGTCCTCACAGCGTTGAAGTGCGTTCGCACTCTTTAATTAGAGAAACCAACTGAGAGCCCCGGACTTCGGTCCGGGGCTTTCTTTTTGCTTCTTTCACCTCGGGTTGCGACCAAATGTGCCCGAATGGCTTGCGAATCGCCTGGAGCCGGCCAAGTGTGCCCGAATGGCGGACTATCAGCCTCCCAGATAGGCTCGGCGGACCGCCGGGTTGTGCAGCAGATCGTCGCCAGTGCCGGTGAGGCGGATCTGCCCTGTTTCCAGGACGTACGCGCGGTCCGCGATTTCGAGCGCCCGCAACGCGTTTTGCTCGACCAGCAGGATCGTCGTGCCCTCGCGGTGGATCTCCGCGATCGCCGCAAACACCTCGTCGACCATCTGCGGAGCCAGACCGAGGGACGGCTCGTCGAGGAGCAGCAGGCGCGGCCGCGCAAGCAAGCCGCGGGCGATCGCCAGCATCTGCTGCTCGCCTCCGGAGAGGGTCCCGGCCCGAAGCGCCCGCCTCTCTCCCAGGATCGGGAAACGTTTCATCACCGCTTCGATCTGCGTGCGCTTCGCGGCGCCGTCGCGGCGGCCCCAGGTGGCGAGCTCCAGATTCTCCAGCACTGTCTGGCGGGCCAGGATCTCCCGGCCTTCGGGTACCTGGACGAGCCCGTGGTGAACGATCGCCGAAGGCTTCGCCCTGGTGAGGTCGAGGCGGTCGAAGACCGCGCTCCCGGAATCAGGTCGGATCAGACCCGAAAGGGTGTTCAGGATCGTGGACTTGCCCGCGCCATTGGCTCCGATCAGGGCCACCACCTCGCCGGCGGCGACCCTCAGCGATGCCCCGCGGACAGCGTTGACCGCGCCGTAGCTGACGGACAGGTCCTCGATCTCGAGGATGGCTTGATCCGGCTCGGCCCGCGACCTCGCTCTGGTGGTCTGTTCGATCAGCGAGTCCGTGTCGTCCCCCGCGCTCGCGCCGGGCGCGCTGGTCACCACTTTTTCGCCACCGGTTCCGAGGTAGGCCTTGATCACTCCCGCGTCGGTGGACACTTCAGCCGGTGTGCCTTCGGCGATCTTGCGGCCGAAGTCCAGCACAGCGACCCGCTGGCAGACGCCCATGACCAAGCGCATGTCGTGATCGATGAGCAGGATGGTCAAACCGTCCTGGTTGAGGCGTTCGATCAGCTCCCGCATGCCCTGTTTCTCGGATGGGTTCATGCCGGCCGCAGGCTCGTCGAGGATCAAAAGGCGCGGTCTCAGCGCGAGAGCGCGGGCGATCTCCAGGCGGCGCTGGTCGCCATAGGGAAGAGTTCCCGCCGCGCGACCCGCGATATCACTGGCGGCGAGCCCCACGGTTTCCATCAGCCCGCGCGCGTCATCCATCAGGCTCCGCTGGCCGCGGCGGAACATCGGGAGCGTCGCGAGTTGCGCCAGGGTGTCGTCTCGCCGCCGGGTGTGCATACCGACCAGCACGTTTTCCAGCGCGGTCAGGTCTTTGAAGAGCCGGATGTTCTGAAACGTGCGCGAGATGCCCAACGCGGCAATGCGATGAGCGGGCAGCCCGGTGAGCTCGTCCGACTGCAGCCACGCGTGCCCGGATTGCATGGGCACATAACCCGTGATGACGTTGACCAGCGTCGTCTTGCCGGCCCCGTTGGGTCCGATCAGTCCGTGGATGGAGCCTGGCTCCACCTCCAGCGACACCCCGTCGACGGCATGAACGCCGCCGAAGTGCCGCTGGACGTTATCCAGGCGAAGGAGCACGGACATTCCTGCGGGGCCACCACGCGGGACGGATGATCGCAAGTCCGCCGCGGCCGACGATTCCTTGCGGCCGGAAGACGATCACGGCGATCAGGAAGATGCCGGTGACGACGTTGATGTACGCCTGCGCCTGCTGGAACACCCAGGGCAGGCTCGTGACCACCAGCGCGCCGACCACAGGTCCCATGAAATGTCCGCTGCCGCCGAGCACGGCGAAGGTGAGGATCTGGACGGCTCGCGTGACCCCGTACTGCTGGTCGCCTGGGTCGACGAAGAAGTTGAGGTGCGCTTCCAGGCCGCCGGCGAAGCCGGCCAGGACCGCGCTGAGCACGAACGCGATCATCTTGTAGCGCGCCACGTGGATGCCCTGGCTCAGCGCCGCGAGCTCGTCCTGGCGGATCGCCGCCCAGGCCGCTCCCAGGCGGCCTTTCGTGAGTCGCCACACGAGAAAGAGAATCACCGCCAGGGATGCGAGGACCGTGTAGATTCCACCCAACGGGTCGGCGTTGGGGTTCTTCAGGCCCAGCCCTTCACCCGTGATCGGCAGGTTCAGGATCACGCCGAGGCGGAGTGCCTCGATGAACCCGATCGTGGCGATGGCGAGAAACACTCCGCGCAAGCGAAGCACGGGCAGCCCGACCAGGACGCCAAGAGCGCCCGCCAGCAGCATTCCGGCGGCGATGTTCACCGCAAGCGGCGTGTGCCAGTAGAGGTCCATGAGCACCGAGGTGTAGGCACCGACGGCCATGAAACCTGGAGCCGCGAGGGAGAGCTGGCCCGAGTACAGGACGACGAACATCGAAGAGGCAAGGATGCTGTTGATCCCGATCTGCGCAATGAGCAGCGTGTGTGAGTTCCAGAAGGCGACCGGGTCCGTGAACAGCTGGATGAAGAAGTCCATGACTAGATCCGTTCGCGAAGCTGGGCGCCGAAGAGGCCCTGGGGGCGGAGGACAAGCATGAGGAAGAGAGCCGCGAAGGCGACACCGCCGCGTGCGTTGCTGCCCAGCACGACCAGCGCGAGCACCTCGATCATCCCGAGGAGGTAGCCTCCGATCACTGCTCCGGGGACGCTGCCCATGCCGCCCAGGACGATGACGGCGAGCCCGCGAACCTCGACGTTGTCGCGCCCGATGTACGGGCTGATGTCTCCCAGCGCGACACCGAAGAGGATTCCAGCCAGGCCGCCCAGCGCGGAGGATATGACGAGCGTGAGCGAGATCATGCGGTCGACGTCCAGGCCCATGAGACGTGCTGCGCGCGGGTTCTCGGCCACCGCACGTAGGCCGCGCCCGACCTGCGTGTAGCGGATCACATAGCCGAGGACGAGCATCAGCGCGATGGAGATCGGGATGATTGCGACCTTGCTCGCCTCGATCGTCAGGTCTCCGAGATGCCAGGTGGGGTTGGGGATCGTGCCGGCGGGAAAGGCGACCGAGTTCGCGCCGTCAACCCACAGCCACGAGAAGAAAGTGCCGGTCTGTCCCTGCTCGACCGCGGCGACGATGATCAAGGCCAGGCCGATCGTGGAGATCAGCGCCGCGATGGGCGGCGCCTTTCTTCTCCTGAGCGGCCGCAAGCAGACATGTTCGATGACGAGTCCCATCACGCCGGACGCCACGATGCCCAGAAGGCAGGCGACCCAGAACGGCTGACCGTGGTTGACCACCAGCGAGTACGTGATCGCGGCGCCGAGCATGAAGACGGCGCTGTGAGCCAGGTTGAGGATGTCGAGCACTCCGAACACCAGCGTGTAGCCGACGGCGAAGAGCGCGTAGATGGAGCCGATGAAGATTGCGTTGAGGATCTGCTGATCCATCGGTCGCGGTGCTCAGGGAGAGGTGGGGGACCGGCGCCGGTCCCCCACCGTCAGCATCAGCTCGGGTTGATCTGGTGGACGAGTGTGAAGCCGCCCTGGCCGTCCATCGCGATCACCCACACCGTCTGTTTGACGTCGTGCGCACTGGTGAACTGGAACGGTCCGAGCGGTGTCTGGATGTTGACCGACTCGATGGCCGATCGCAGCTTGTCGCGATCTCCGGCAAGATCGGTAAACGTCAGGTTCGCGCGCTTGGCAGCGTCGGCGAGGATCTTGATCGCCGTGTAACCCTGGGCCGCGAACTGGTCCGGGTCCTTGTTGTACTCGGCCCTGTACGCGCTGACGAACTCGGCGTTAGACGCGAAGTTGTTGCCGAGGTACCACGCGCTGGCGCTGCGGGCGCCCTTGCCGGCGGCGGCGGCCTGCTTGGAAACCGTGGCGGTGTTGAATCCGTTTCCGCCCAGGAACTGGCCGGTCCAGCCCTGCTTACGGGCCTCGGTCATGATCTTCGCCGGGATCCCACCGAGGGAGGTGATGAAGATCACGTCGGGCTTCAGCTGCACCGCCTGGGTGACGTAGGGCGAGAGGTCGGCCTCGGCCTTGTTGAACTTGATGGTCTTGAGCAGCTGGATGTTGTACTGGCCGACCGTGTTCTGGACGATCGTGCCCCCGTCGCTCGAGAACTTGTCGTCCTGCGCGACGAGCAGCACACCCGTCGCCGGGTGTGAGTCTGCCGCGTACGACTTGATGTTGTCGGGAATCGCGGTCTGCTCGCCGAGACTGTCACGGAACACGTACTTGCACGGCACCGTGGACGGGGCATTGCAGTTCGGCACGATGTTGATGCCCGTGGTGCTCACGGCGAGGATGGGCGTCTTGAGACTCTCGGCGAGAGGGTGGACCGCGACCGCCGAGTTGGAAAGAGTCGGGCCCAGCAGGGCCATGTCCTGCTCCTCCTGGATCAGCTTCTGTGCAACCTGGGCCGACTGAGCCTTGTCAGACGCATCGTCGTTGATCGTGAGCGCGATCTGCGCGCCGTTCACGCCGCCGGAGTTGTTGATCTGCTTCACCGCGAGGTTCATCCCATCTCGGCTCTGGGGGCCGTAAACGCCCCCGGCACCCGTGATGGAGAGGATGGCCCCGAGCTTGATCGTCTTGCCGGAGTAGGAATTGGTGTTCGAGGTACCGCTTCCCGTGGAGCCGCAAGCCGCAACAAACACCGCCGCCGCCAGCCATGCAACCAGGTGCAACCGCCTCATGTTCGTCGTCCCCTCACGAATTCGATTGAAGTTCTGCTTAACGTACCAAACCCGGCCGCGGGCTACGCCTGCAGGCGCTTGACCAGGCGCGGGATGTCAAGCCTCGGATGCGGATACTTCGGGTTCATCTCGTCGAGCGTCTCGACCAGCAGCCTCGAGATGGCCCAGTTGCGGTAGTCCTTGTCGTTGGCCGGCACGACGAACCAGGGGGCCCATTCGGTGGAGCACCGGGTGATGGCGATGCTGTAGGCGCTCTGGTAGTCGTCCCAGAATGCCCGCTCGTCGATGTCGGTCTCTTTGAACTTCCAGTTCTTGTCCGGGTCGCCCAAGCGTTCGAGGAGCCGGCGCCGCTGCTCGTCGTATGAGATGTGCAGGCAGATCTTCACGATCTTGGTCCCACCGCGGACGAGCTCTCTCTCGAAGCGATTGATGAGTTCGTAGCGGCGATCGATGATCTGTGCCTTGGCGAGGTCGTGGACCCGTGCGATCAGCACGTCCTCGTAATGGGAGCGGTTGAAGATGCCGATCGCGCCCTCGTCAGGCAGGCGCTTGCGAATGCGCCACAGAAAGCTGTGGCGGCGTTCCTCCGGCGTGGGCTGTTTGAAGGTGGAGATCAGGACACCCTGCGGATCCATGCCCCCGATCACGTGCGTGATGGTGCCGTCCTTGCCGCTGGTGTCCATCCCCTGGAGCACTATCAGAAGCGATCGTTTGTGTTCGGCAAAAAGGCGTTCCTGAAGGTTGAAGAGATTCAACCGGTGCTTCTTCAGGTCGCGCGACAGCCGCTTGCGGTTCTTTAGACCGGGCGTCGAGTCGGCGTCGATGTCGGCCATCCGAAAGCGGCCGTCCTTCGAATGCGCCTGGAGCAAGCCGCGGATCCGTTGCTTGGCCACTCTCCCGAGTGTAGCCCTTCGGTTTAGGCGAGCTCCACGGGCACGACTTCGAGCGTGACCAGGCGGTCGCCGCGGAGGACGCTCAGAGCGAGCGTCGAGCCGATGCGTGTCTCGACCATGAGGCGCTGCAGGTCGCCGGCCTTGGTAACGGCCACGCCGGCCACCGACACGATGATGTCCCCGGTTTGGAGCGAGGCGCCGGCGGCAGGGCTGCCGCTCACGACCTCTTGAATCTCGACGCCCGCCTTCTGGGCGAGCCTCTGGGCGGTGGCGGGCGCGAGGGCCCGGGTGCCCCCGGCGATGCCGAGATAGGCTCGCCGGACGCGGCCCTTGCGCATCAGAGCGGACAGGATGGCCTCGGTGGTCCGGTTCATCGGGACCGCCAGCCCGAGGCCCATTCCGGCCACGGCGGTGTTGACGCCGATCAGGCGCGCTTGCCAGTCGGCGAGCGCACCACCCGAGTTGCCAGGGTTGAGAGCGGCGTCGGTCTGGATCACGTCCTCAATGAACCGCCGGTGCCCGTTGCCGTCTGCGGTCGCCAGCGAGCGGCCTAACCCGCTGACGACCCCGGACGTGACGGACCCGGAAAAGCCCAGGGGATTGCCGACGGCGACGACGAGCTGGCCGACCCGAAGCTGGTCCGCGTTTCCGATCCGAACCGGCTCGATCGTCGCGCCGCGGGCGCGGGCGATCGCGAGGTCGGACAGCGGATCCGCGCCGACCACGTCGACGTCGTACTCGCTGCCGTCCAGGAACGAGGCGCTGGCCGAGCCGCCGTGGGCGACCACGTGGGCCGAGGTGACGAGGAAGCCGTCGGAGGTGATGACGACGGCGGAGCCGGCGCCGCCACGGCCGGCGCGCCCGACCCGCAGGCTCGCGACGGAGGGGAGGACGCGCTCCGCGACCGAGGTGACTGTCGTGGAGTAGGCGTCAAGGGTTTCGCGCTCGGTCGGGAGGGTGGTGGCGGCTCGTTCTGTCATGGTGTTACAAGATTACGACGCAACACAATCCAGAATGCAAGCCGCCGATTCCACCACGTTTGGCGCCACCGGGGCCCATTAGCCCCCAGCCCCCGATTCCGCACGTTTGGCGCCACCGGAGCCGCATCGACCCCCGGATTCCGCACGTCAGCCGCCAACCGCCAAAAAACCTGAATCCTGCCACCTCTGGCTGGGCCCCTCCCTCTCCCGTCCGGGCCCCTCCCCCAACCCGGCCAACCGTACAAGCGAAATCTAGGTTTGCTTGTAAAGCTCTACAACCCAGCCTGTTAAGACCGCGGCGTCAGAACAGGACGGGTAGGCCTGGCACCGGCGATTCGGCCCCGTACTCGAACGCTGCCGATGCGGGGCGCCGGATTCGCGCGAGCACCTGGTCGCCCTGCGACAGGCGCATGTCAAGGTCGGCGACCTCAGTGTGGTAGCAAACTCGCAAGCCGCCGCTCGGATCGGCGTAGGTAACTCCAATCAGATCCGATCGTCTTGGCGTCACCTGGACGTGAAGCCGCCGAGATCCCAGCTTCGCCTCGGCCGTCCAGGAATCCGGGTCGATCGGTCCACGTGTCCCCAGGACCTGCACCAGTCCGTTCAAAAGAAACCGCTGCTCGCGGATGTGCGCGCCGACCGCGGTGCCTGTCAGCTCTCGTCCGAGTCGAGATCGCACTCGCGACGTTCCGCCATCCATCCAGAAATCGGGACCTGACGCGAAGCCCCAGTTCCACTCGAGCGCGTGGCTCGAACCCCACGTGTGCTGCTGTCCGCCCGGCACGTTTTCAAGATGCACACGCCGGCCGTTGACGTCGATCGTGCCGGATACCTTGAGTGCCGGCTGCGCACCGACGTTCACGAACGTCGAGATCGCGTCCCACGGTGGCTTCACGAATGGGAAAGGCCGCTCGCGTGAGTCCCAGCGGAGGTCCCAGCTCATCGTCCCTCGCTCACTGCGCACGTCGCCGGCGCACCCGTCATGGGCCAGCAGGGCTGCACCGAGGCGGAGCACGAACGGCCGCGATTGGACCTTCAGGTCCGCGAGTGGAAACGTCTCTTTGGCGCCCCAGTTCGCGCTCGGATCGTCGTGGTCGAATCGAAATGCCCAGAGCGCCGAATGCGCCTCGTGCTCGGCACCGCGACGCGCCGGGTTGAACGATGTGTACCGGATCCAGTAACCCTGTCTGCGGGCGGGATCGGCGACTGTCACGTACCACGCCTCGTACATTCCGCTGCGGGTTCTGCTCCGGACGGCGTTTGCCGCGTCTGATTCCATGCCCGATACCCATTACGAATTCTTCACATCCGGCTGATGCCATGCGCGGGCGCCAGGGATTGAATGGGCGCATGAGCCTAGCGCCAAGTCAAGAGAAGGTCGATTCCCCAAGCGTCCCCGTCCGGCGAGGCATCACCCGGCGCCAGGCGCTGGCGGCTGCCCTGGCGACAGGCGTCGGGGTCGGCGCAGTCCGCCTGCTCGGCGGATCAATGCAGAGCCTGGCCAAACCAAAGGCCGGAACCGCGATGGATTGGGTGTCGCCGCTGGGGTCGGAGTCGGCACGCGTCATGCAGCTGCTGCGCCGCACCAGCTTCGGATACACGTCCGCTCAACTGGACGCTGCGTTGTCCGCCGGCTTCGGCAAGACCGTCGACAGGCTGATCGAGACCAACCCGGCTGAGCCTGCAGCCTTTGCCGCGGCCGCGACGCCCGGTGGACGCTTCGCCATTGGCCAGCTGCAACAGTGGTGGCTGGATCACATGCTCAGCACGACGACGCCGTTCGCGGAGCGCATGACGCTTTTCTGGCACGGCCATTTCACCAGCGATTACCGCAAGGTCGCCGACGACACGTTTATGTACTGGCAGAACCTGACGTGGCGGCGGATGTCGCTGACGAACCTGCGACCGATGCTGATGCAGGTCACCACCGACCCTGCGATGCTGCGCTACCTCGACCTTGCAACCTCCACCGGCCAGAGCCCCAACGAAAACTACTCCCGTGAGCTCATGGAGCTCTTCACGATGGGCGCGGGCAATTACACGGAGAGCGATGTCCGCGAGAGCGCCAAGGCGCTCGCGGGCTGGACGTTGCCACAGCCCGACTCGACCGCGACCGTCACTGTTGCCGCCGGCGTCACCCGAAAGCTGCCTGTTTACTCGACGCAAAAGCCAGGAGTGTTCAACGTGCGACGTGCCTTCAAGGGAAGCATCACCTACCTTGGCAAGACAGGCTCTCTCGACACGCAGGGTGTGATCGACCGCATCTTGGCCCAGCCTGCGACAGCCCTATTCATTGCGACCAAAGTCGCCCAGCATTTTGTCGCGGCCCAGCCGGATGCCGGCTATGTCAAGACTCTCGCGGACGCCTTCCGTCGCAGCAACTACGACATGAAGACCTTGATGCGTGCGGTGTTCACAAGCCCCGAGTTCAGCTCCGCGCCGAGCTACCGGACGCTTGTGAAGAGCCCGGCAGAATTCATGGTGCACGCCGCGCGCGCGCTTGGTGCGCCCAACCTTTCGAAGGTCATTGCAGCGTCCGGTTCGGGGATGGGCCAGTCGCTGTTCGACCCACCTGACGTCGGCGGCTGGCCGAACAACGAGTCCTGGATCTCTTCAAACACTGTCGTGGAGCGAGTGAACTTCGTGACCGCGGCGCTCGGGCAGATCAAGACGGCGTTGCCCTCTGCGACAGATGCATCTCGCAAACACCTCGATGGCGTCCTCAGCCCTCAGACCGCAAGCCTCTTGAACCAGGCCGCCGATGACCGGGCGCGCTGGTTCATCACCCTCGCCTCGCCGGAATTTCAGCTCAAGTAGGTGCAGGAGAAATGACCAAAGAAGTCGGCATCAACCAGCTCAAGCGGCGGGACTTCCTGAAAGCCGGGCTCGTGTTCGGCGCGGGCGCGGCCGGTTTGGCAGCCGGGTACGCGGCGGTGCCGGACGCTTTCGCGCGCGCCGTCTATGCCGCCAAGCGAGAGGGCATGACCAACGACAACGTGCTCGTGATGATTCAGCTCGCCGGTGGAAACGACGGTCTGCGCACACTGGTGCCGCTGGCAGACCCATCGCTGCACGACCTCCGGCCGAAACTCGCGGGCCCGATGGTCTCGCAAGCCCTGCCGCTGAACAGCCAGTTCGGACTCAACCACAACCTCGGACAGGTGAAGGGGCTCTGGGACAAGGGGAAGGTGGCCATCGTCCAGGGCGTTGGATACCCAAACCCGACGTTCTCGCATTTCGAGTCCATCCGCATCTGGGAGACGGGTGACCCCACGCGCAGGCAGGTGGACGGCTGGCTCGGAAAGACACTGGCGACTGCATACGACTCCAACGGCCATCCGCTGACCGGGTGCGCATGCGGCGCGACCGACGTCCCGGGCGCGCTGCGCGACCTGCAGGCGACGATGACCGTGATCCAGAACCAGAAGACCTTCGGTTTCAGCGGAGGCAGCGAAGTCGAAGCCGCGGTCGGCGCACTTTACAAGGGAACCCCCGGAATCTACGGCGCGCTGTTCGACACGGCGATCGCGACCGCGACGGAAACGATGGCAACGCTGCGCACGTCCGCCACGAGCTACCAGCCCATGGCCGATTACACCGACAAGGTACAGCTCGTCTATTCCTCCAAGAACCAGCTTGCCGCGGCGCTGCAGCTTGCCGCCGAGCTGATCGTCACGGGGACCGGAGTCAAGCTGTTGCACGTCACACTCGGTGGTTTCGATACGCACTACACGGAGCTCAACCGGCACGACGACCTGATGGGCTATCTCGATTCCGCGGTCGGAGCTTTTTACCAAGACCTGGCCGCGCACGGCATGGCGGACAAGGTGCTCATAGCCACGTGGTCGGAGTTCGGCCGGCGACCCAAGGAGAACGCCAGCGGAGGCACCGACCATGGAGCCGCCGCGCCACTGCTGCTGATCGGCGACCCGGTCAAAGGCGGCCTGTACGGAGCAGAGCCGAGCCTGACGAGCCTCGATTCCACGGGCAACCTGCAGTACGCGGTCGATTTCCGTTCCGTTTACCAGGAGATCCTCGGCGGCCACCTGGGCGCCGACTCGAGCAAGATCCTCGGGGCCACGTTCGACAGCGTTCCATTTCTGAAGGCGCCGGTCTCCAGCACGGCCTGAGATGCGAACCGGCATCCTCAAAGCGGGCGCGACGCTGCTGACCATTGCCGCGACGGCGCTGTCAGCGCTCTACGTGACGGCCCATTTGAAGAACCCGGCGGCGCCGCTGCAGCCCACTGTGCTGAGTGCGTCAGGAGCGACCACGGTCTCGGCTCCCGGCGGCACCCTCACGCTCGGTCCCTCCGTCCAGCCCAGCACCGCGCACCCGGTGACATCGACCTATGCGTCATAGCGGCCCCGTCGACAGTCATCATTTCGAGGCACTCGGCACAAACTGCAGTCTCTTCGCGGTCGGGCTCGCGCGGGGCCGCCTCCTGGAAGGGGAATTCTGGGTGCGCCGCATGGGGGCGAGGCTGACGCGGTTCTCTCCGGACAGCGAGCTGTCGCGCTTCAATGCCTCACCGGGATCGTGGATGGATGTGAGCCCGGAGCTGGAATCCCTTTTGCGCGAATCGCTGCGCGCGTATGAGATGAGCTCCGGCCTGGTCAACGTCGCCGTGCTGCGGGCCCTGGAGGGGGTCGGTTACACGAGGCCGCTGTCCGATGGCCAACCCATCGCCACCGAGCTGCGGGCGCGTCCGCTTCCTCCACTGCCGGATGTCCTTGCCATACGGCCCGGGGCCGCGCGACTCGAGCCTGGTGCGGGTATTGACCTCGGCGGACTCGCCAAGGGCTGGATGGCCGACCGGCTGGGGGATGCCCTTGGACCGAACGCGCTCGCCAACCTCGGCGGCGACCTGAGCGCCCGGGGCATGGGGCCGGCGGGCGATGGTTGGCCGGTCGGGCTCGGGGGCTCGACCGTCTTGCTGCGCGACCAGGGCGCCGCAACCAGCAGCGTTCGCCGGCGGCGTTGGAGTGTCGAGCACCACCACCTGATCGATCCGCGGACAGGTCTACCCGCCCAGACCGGTCTCGAAGAGGTTTCGGTCGTCGCCACCAGCGGGGCGGAGGCCGAGGTGGTGGCGAAGACCGCCCTGCTCGTCGGTCCGGCGGTGGCCCCGGCCTACTGCGCCGCACACGCTCTTGCGTGGTGGCTGAGCCCCTGACATGACGATGGACCAGTTCTTCTGGGTGCTGGCGCGTGTCGCGGGCTTGAGCTCCTACGCGGCGCTCGCCATCGCCCTGGTGACGGGCATCGCCATGCGCACCGCGGTGCTCGACTGGCTGGGAAGCAACCGCGCTCTGCGCTCGCTGCACGAGTACACGACCGTGTTGTGGATCCCGCTCGCGGCCCTGCACCTGCTGTCGCTGCTGCTCGACACGACAGCCCGGATCGGGCTGCTGGACCTTGTGGTCCCTTTTCACTCGACCTACGGAACGCTTGCGATCGGCCTCGGCGCTCTTTCGGTGGACGTGCTGGTGGTCGTGACCGTCACTTCGTTTCTCAAACGCCGGATGAACAAGCAGGTCTGGCTCTGGGTGCACCGCACGGCCTACGTCGCGTTCGCATTCATCTTCTTGCACGCCGTGCTCAGCGGAACTGATTTCAGCGACCCGATCGTTTCCGCCATCACGTGGGCGGCCGCATCGATGCTTTTGTTGCTCGCACTGGCGAGGGCGATCTGGGGCCGCCTACCGGCCTAGGTCGCGAAAAACAGCCCGCTCCGCGGGCCCACCCTCTCCCGCCGGATCCCACCCCCAACCGGCACGCCTGGCCGCGATTGAAGCTCGAAAACTTTCGGCTTGCAACCCAGCCTGTTAAGGCGCCGGCACCCAATGCCGGAGCTGGATCACCCGCTGTCTCAATGCGTCCTCGGCTTCGAGCGGTGTATCGATTTCCTGTCGCTCGCGATGCCACCGCTCCATCGCGAGGTCGAGCTGCGCGGTTTGCAGGCGGGCGACCTCCAGGTATGCCCGCACGCCCCCGCGCTGCAAAGCCCGCAGCCGCTGCTTCAGACGCCGCCACGGACTCGCCAGAATCGGCACGTCATCGGGCAGGATCGCGCCCGAGCCGGTGGCCGCCTCCTTCCTGAACTGGTCGACGAGCCCCATCGCCTCGTAACGAATCCCGAAGATCAACAGCGCGATCACGGCGGCGGTGAATGGCCCGGTCATGATCAGCGTCCGCAGGTGCATCTCGACCAGCCCGAAGAGCGTGTTGTCGATTGGAAAGAATTGCACCCACGCGTCCCACGAGAAGTGGCCGGCGATCGCAACCAGGAAGCCGCTGACGATCGCGAATGCCTTCTGTCGCTTGTTCGGCAGCTGCCGCGCAATCCCGAGCCCGGCCCCGATGAACGCCGTGTACGTCGCGTGCCCGAAGAAGAGGCCCAGGACCTGCCGCCCGTACCACTGGAACCCCGCTGCGTACCAGCCCAGACCATCTGGGCTGAAGATCGCGTAGAGGTTGGTCATGTACGCGATCGACTCCAGGAAGTTAAAGCCCATCCCAACCGCTGCTCCGTACACGATCCCATCGACGACGTCGTCGAAGTCGTTGCGCATGACGAGGAAAAGGAGCACGACCGCGAGGCCCTTCGCGAGCTCCTCGAGCAGGCCGGCCGAAAACGCGGTCGAAGCATCGAGTCCAGGGCCAGGCACCAGCGTTTGCTGCGCGACCTGATCCCAGATCGTCTCACCCCAGATGACCAGGCTGGTGGCGACGATCGCGCCCCATGCCGCCGCCACCAGTACCAGTCGCCACGGCTCCTTCTCGTTGCGATCCATACGTCGCACGACGAAGAGCCCGAACGCCGTCGTCGGTATGCAAGCCAGGGCGCTGATCGCTGCGATCCACGGTCCGGCTGCCTGGGTGAAGACGAATACGTCGATCACCAGCAGCCACAGCAGAGTGCCCAATCCGAGCAACACGCCGGCGCGGATGAGGTGCTTGCGCCGGCTCGCCCGGTCCCGAGTGAACGCCCTCACGCCGATGTAGGTGCCGAGTGAGACCAGCGCCACCGCGAGCAGTCCGTAGAGCGACGTGCGCCCGGGGATCGTGTCGAGGTACACGTAGTTCAGGAGTGAGCTGATGACCAGGGCGATCACCACGACCGCGGTGATCGCGATGGCGATCCCGTACCGTCCCGGACGCAGCCGGGGATGCGGGTTGGCGGCCGGCGGAGTCGTATAGGTGCTGGTGCTCACTATCTCTCTACCAGCACGATCCGGCGCGCGAGCACCTCGACCGGCACGCCGCCTTGTAATCGCTCGACCACGAAGGTGTAGTCACCGGGCAGGTTGTGATGCATGCCCGGTGGCGTGATGACCGCGACGATGGAGAAGTTGCCAAGCTGGGCGGGGGTGCTCGGGCCCACCCGCCCGACGACGCTGCCGAACGCGTCATACCAGCGGGCATCAACACTCAGGTCGGGCGGCAGCCCGGACCAATCGACGACTGCCGCGAAATCCTCCGTCCGCGTGAAGGCCGACCTGTCTGCGCCCAGCGAGTTGCCTGTCGCCGGGTCGTATGCGTAGACACCGACGATTCGCGCCTTTGCTCCGGTCGCCTGTCCGGGTGGTTCGAAGTACACGAACTCGACCAGGCCGACGGCGAGGATGACCACGGCGACCGTGGCGAAAACAAGGAGAGTGCGGTACAGCACCTGGACCTGGTCGTATGGCGCACTCGACACGGCGGCGCTCAGTCGAATCGATTGGCCGGGCGTTGTCAAGGTAAAGGAGAGATCGAATGCCACAAAGCTCATGGAGTCCGAAACGCGAGCGTCAGTACGAGCACATCAAAGAAAGCCTGGAAGACCGCGGCACGAACGAGGACAAGGCCGAGGAGATCGCTGCCCGCACGGTCAACAAGGAGCGCGCGCGCCACGGCGAAACCAAGCAGGCGAGCCGAACCTCCATCGACGACATCTCATCCGGCCGCCGCGGCGGACTGCGATCCCATCAGGGATCAGGCGGACGGACCTATGACCAGCTCCGCAACGAAGCAAGGCAGCGCGGCATCAAAGGCCGCTCCAGAATGCGCAAAGCTCAGCTGGAAAAAGTCCTGAGCCGCTAGACCCTTGGCTCGGCCAGGTCACGGCCGCGCGTGCATTTCCTGGCTGTATCCACGGCCTGAGAGACGACCAACTGGGCCCGAACGGCGGCATCCTGGATTCGATGGTGCGGCGGAGAGGAGTTGAACCTCCACGTCCTTGCGGACACTAGCTCCTGAAACTAGCGCGTCTGCCATTCCGCCACCGCCGCCCGGCAGCGCCAAAGTATACCCAGGCTTTTGAACCCGCCCTTCTAACATTCGGCTGATGGGCGCGAGCGTCCGCGTGGGCCGGATTGCGGGCATCGAGGTACGGCTGCACTGGAGCCTCGCCATCGTGTTCGCGCTCATCGTCTGGACCCTCGCGAGCCAGGTCCTTCCCGCGATCGTGCCCGATCAACAGCCCTCCGCCTACTGGATCGTTGCGTCGATTGCGGGCCTCGTCTTCTACCTGTCGCTCCTCAGCCACGAGATGGGCCACGCCCTCGTGGCGAGACGGCTGGGCGTCACGGTCGACGGCATCACCCTCTGGCTCTTCGGCGGCGTGGCGAGGCTCAGCGGCGAGGCGGCTACGCCAGGCATCGAGGCGAGGATCGCGATCGCCGGCCCCGTGGTGAGCCTCGCGCTGGCCATCGTGTTCGGGGCCGCAACCGTCGCCCTCGATGTCGCCGGCGGCCCACCTCTCATCGAAGGCGGCTGCGTGTGGCTCGCCGTGGCGAACGCAACTCTGCTGCTCTTCAACCTGGTCCCCGCTTTTCCGTTGGACGGCGGCCGCTTGCTGCGTGCCTGGTTGTGGCAGCGGCGGCACGACCGTTACAGCGCGACCTCGGGAGCCGCGTGGCTCGGCCGTATGTCCGCATTCCTGATGATCGGCCTCGGACTCCTGGAGCTTTTGATCCAGGGCGCGTTCAGCGGGTTGTGGCTGGTCCTCCTCGGTTGGTTCCTCATGACCGCCGCCAGAAACGAAGCGGCCCAGGTGATGATGCGTAGGGCGTTGGGCGGTCTGCGCGTCGGCGACGTGATGTCGCGCGACCCGACCGTGGCGCCGGGATGGATCACGGTCGACGAGTTCATGCGGTCGTACGCCCCCCCGCAATCCGCCGGCGCATTTCCGCTGAAAACATTTGATGGAGCTCTCGACGGCCTCGTCACCCTCGCCAGGCTCGTCCAGGTGCCACAAGAGGAGAGGCACGCGCGGCGCGTGCGCGACTTTGCGATCGGGATGGACCAGCTCGCTCAGGCGTCGCCGCGCGAACCTCTCACCGCGGTGCTCGACCGGTTCGCGACGTCGGACGGTCAGATGCTGGTCATCGACGGCGAGAAGCTGGTCGGGACGCTCTCCACGACCGACATCACGCTCGCGCTCGGCCGAACGGCGCGCGTCAGCTCGTGATGAAAAGGGTGTGCCAGGCCGCCTCGACGAGCTCGGGCGTGAGCCTGGGCTGGACGCCGCGGGCCGAAGAGACGTCCACCAGCCGCTCCAGCAGGTCGCGCGGATGGTTGCCGCGCAGCGGCCGCCCGCTGTAAAGGGTCGAGATCATCTCCAGCGCGCCCGGGTCGGGTGGGATGGCCAGGCGCTCGCGCTCCCGTTCGAAGATCCGGCACCACATCTCCCACGTGGGGTCCGGCATCAGGACCTTGTAGGACAGCCTGCGCAGGTAGGCCTCGTCCAGCAGCTCCGCCGGACGCAGGTTGGTCGAAAGAGCCAGCTGTGCCTGGAACGGAATCTCCACCTTGCGGCCGGTCGACGAAAGGTTCATGAAGTCCGTGTCCTGCTCGAGAGGGACGAGCAGGCGGTCGAGGATCTGCTTCGGCGACACGCGCTGCCGTCCGAGGTCGTCGATCAGCAGCACTCCGCCGTTGCCTTTCACCTGGAGCGGCGCGCCGTAGGTCCGGCTGCCCTCCTCCCACGTCGGTTCGAACATCTCCAGCTGGAACTCGCCGCCCACCTGTACGAGCGGCCTCGCCACCCGCCGCCAACGGCGGTCGGCCGGCTGGTGCGGCTCGAGGCGATGCACCGCGCCGTCGAAGATCGTCATGACCTCGCCTCCGCCGATGTCGAGGGCGATCGGGATCACGATCGGGCCTCCGAGAAGGCTCGGAATCCGCCTGGCGAGCGTCGTCTTGCCGTTGCCGGGCGCGCCATAGATGAAGATCGAGGAGCGGGAGTTGACCGCCGCCCGCACCGCCTCCGTGACTCCCGGCGCCAGTTCGATGCCGCTGAGCGCGAGGTTGACCTTGACCAGGTCGAGCGTGCCGGGCTTGGCGGCCTCCGCGAGGACTGCCCTGTACTCCTGCATCGACACCGGGGCCGGACCGGTGTAGCGGGTCCCCGAGTCGCCGATCTGCTCGCCGCGGGTGCGTCCCTGCTTCGTGATCGCGTAAGCCATGCGCTCGGGCAGTGGCCGGCCCAACCACGGACCCTGTTCGGACGCGAGGCCGAGCGCGTCCAGGTAGTTCGTTCCCGTCAACGACTTGAGGCTGGGTTCGACGGCCGAGAAGGGCAGCGCAAGCTGCTCTGCGACCTCGTACCCTGTGATGCGAGTCGCAGTGGACGCGAGGCGCAGGATCATGCCTTCGATCAGCGACCGGTTGATCTCCGGGGGCGGGGGAGGCTCGATCTCGTGGCTTGGCGCGGGCACGGTCGACGGCACCGGCTGCGGCTCGTCGACGTGCTCGAGAATCGCACCGAACAGCCGCTTGCCGAACCGCGCTCGGTCGGCGTGGTCGGGCGCCTCACCCTCGCGTCGGCGGCTGATCCAGTCCGGTACCTCTTTGAACACGACGGTGTTGCCGATGAGCAACTGCACGGTGTCGGGCTCGTCCGTGGATACGCGTACCGCGATCCGCACCAGGTAGCCCTGGCTCTTGAGCGCGGCCCAGCTGCGCTCCCACGCGACCTCGTTGCGCCCTGACCACGTCTGCCGGACCGTCCGGTCGCGCGCAAGCGTGACGTCCTTGCGGTTCTGATAGCGGCGCCGGACGAGCTCGGTCACGTCCTTGTCGATGTCCTCCGCGACGAGTGCCGCGAGCGGCAGGGCCCGGTCATCGACCGCGGGCCGGTTCTTGATCTCGAAGATTGTGTTCGCGGTCGGAGCGAGGGCCCGGATCACGCTTGCGTGCCGAGGGCAGAACGGCGTGCGCTCGATGAACTGGATGTGCCTGCGGCACCACCAGCTCTTGCACTCGCGGCCGGTCAGGTCCTTGTAGGCGCAGGCCCAGCCGCGCCGCTCCTGGCAGTCGCTGTAGGTGCACACCCCCGCAGGCTTGTGACCGTCGTGGTGCGCCGGCGCCGGTGCCCGCTTCTCGACCTCTTCGTCGACGGTGATCTCGTCCGAGATTGCCTCGACGGGCGGCTGCGCCGCTCCCGGCTTCGGCATGTAGTGAAACGCGCCCGAGAACTCCTCACAGCTCTGGAAGCGCTGGCTGCGGTCCTTCGCGGTGGCCTTCCAGATGATCTCCATGATCGGCGAGGGGATCGCGGTCGACGCGCGCGGCCGGTCGAATACCTGCGAGTGGAGCACCGACGGCAGCGCACCGGTGAACGGTGGCTCGCCGTGGAGCAGCTCGTACAGGATCATGCCGAGCGAATAGATGTCCGACGTCGCGTCCACCGCCTCGCCCTTGACCTGCTCGGGCGCCATGTAGGCGGGCGTGCCGACCATGCTCCCGGTGGCGGTGAGGCGGTGCTTGTCGTCAATCAGCTTCGAGATCCCGAAGTCCAGGATCTTCGTCTTGCCGCGGTTTGAGATAAGGATGTTGTCGGGCTTCAGGTCGCGGTGCACGATCGAGTAGTCATGCGCGACGCCGACGGCCGACAGCAGCTGCTGGATCAGGTCGACGGATACGTCCACGCTGAAGCGCCCGTACTCGTCGAGCCACGACCGCATGGAGCGGCCTTCCACCCACTCCATGACGATGAACAGCACCGGGCCGTCCTCGTCGAAATCGTAGACGCGCACGATGCCGGGGTGGTTGAGCGCGGCGACGGTCGCGGCCTCACGGTGGAAGCGTTGCCGGAAGCTCGTATCGCTCGAGTACTGCTCGGCCAGGACCTTGATCGCGACCGGGATCTCGAGGCGCGGGTGGGTCGATCGATAGACGACCCCCATCGCGCCGCGACCGAGCTCGGCTTCGATGGGATAGCGCCCGAGTGCCGTGGTACTCAACCTGAGAACACCAGTCGGTCAGTATGCCGGACGGTACGCGGGTCTCCACCCCCTGACGGGGTAAACGATCCGCTCCCGCGAGCTCGATCTAGTGGAAGACGCTCAGCGGCAGGTAGAAGGAGACCCCGAAGTTCGGCTGGTCGACGATCTGGCTGATCCGGAGGTCGCCGGCCAGGCTGCAGAGGATGTAAGCGTCCTCCCGGCTCAGGCCGTGGTCGGCCGCCAGCCACCCGATCGTGTCGCGCACCGCGTTCTGGGCGTTCTCCATCAGGTCTGGGCCCAGGGCGCAGACCGCGTGGTAGCCCTTCTCGTCGCTGCGCGGCTGAAGGGGCGCAGCCGGGGTCAGGAAGTGGTAGCTCCAGGGCCGGAGCAAGGCACCTTTGACCACTCCAAACCGGAGTGAGAACGTCATCGGGCATTCGATCCCCGTAACGCAGACCTCGCCGTCTCCCTGCGCGCCGTGGCAGTCGCCCGCCGAGAAGAGCGCGCCTGCCACGTAAACGGGCAGGTAGAGCTTGCTGCCGGCCGTCAGGTGCCGGGTGTCGATGTTGCCCGCCCCCTTCGTCGGCGGCAGCACCGCGTGCTGACCGGGCTCGTCGGTCGCCACGCCCATCGTGCCGCAGAACGGCGCGATCGGAATCTGGATGTCGTGCCGCAGCTCGGCGGTCTTGCGGTCCCCAAGATCGAAATAGCGGACGTATGGATCGGGGAAGTCGGAAGCCAGGAGACC
>Ga0185299_10000796_pt1 | contig 75444 bp, 64 predicted proteins | sample PaiPotPPA55metaG_FD_128002 | JGI IMG/M metagenome (GOLD analysis project Ga0185299, IMG submission 128002) | Iron sulfur acid spring bacterial and archeal communities from Banff, Canada, to study Microbial Dark Matter (Phase II) - Paint Pots PPA... ...
TCAAGGTGATTCGCTCCGCTTCCATAGCGCCCTCGGCCACCTATGAAAGCGGACATTTCTACTTTGCTCAAACCGGACATTCTCACTTTGCAGCGACAGTCGCCGCGAATGCGTTGACGGCGACTAGCCCACGATATAAACTCCCGCCAACTTACTATCCATGGGACATAAATGAGCGATTGGGTTTACATTCAGGCAGATCCCGCGGAACAGTTAATGCAGGTGTACCACTTTTCGATTATTAAACAGCAATGCGGCGGTGGCGTGCCCTTCAATATCACCATTAAAGAATTTGCCGTACCGCCTCCCGGGCAGCGCCTACGCTTTTATGCCGAGGCGGACAAGCCCGTGAACCAGAAATCCGCTTCATTTGTACCCTGCGGCTGGGGCACCTCTATTTTTTCCGCGCTTGGCGATTGCGTGCGACTCATCCGCCAGTTTCCGTACGAAGGCGACGAGGGCGCTGCTTCGTGATCCTGCAAATTACTCGACGAACCATCCAACCAGGCATGATCGCCCTGGAAATCAAAGGTAGCCTTCACTCCGGCCCAGAATGCTCTAAGCTCACCCAGGAAGTTGACAAACTAATCGAATCCCGAGAAACCCGCGTAATTTTTGACATGTCCGGCGTCACTCATGCTGACAGCTCCGCGATTGGGGTTATCGTGAAATGTTTCACGAAGCTAAAGTCTGCCAACGGCGCACTTCGCATTGCCTGCGCCCAACCGATGATTGACTACAGCCTCAAATTAACCAAGGTCGACCGGGTAATCGAAATATTTCCGTCTGTGGATCAGGCCGCCAAAGGATTTTCCGTGCCGGACGCTAGCGCCCATCATCCAGCCTGATTTCAATAATCTTCGCGCCGCTCGCGTTTACGTGGAAACCAATGAAAAACTTAGGAGTGCTATGAGAATTGTGCGCGCACTGTTAATGGCGGCGTGGATTGTTCTGACTTTTATACCGTCCGCGTTTGGCCAAGTGAAGATCGCCGCGCAACCTGTCAAGGCCGTGCGCTTCGGGAAGTTATGGGATGGCCACGGAAAAGTGTGGACCGGTGCGATCGTGATTGTGGAAGGCGAAAAGATTCGTAACGTGACCACCGACGCGTCCGCGATCCCGCAGGGCGCAGAAGTGATCGATCTCTCGAACTTCACCGGTTTGCCGGGCCTGATCGACGTGCACACCCACATGACCATGTATACCGATGAAAAACCCGGTGAACCGATGTTGAAGCAGCTCATCGTGAATCCGCCCGCTGTAGAAGTCTTTCTCGCGCGCAAAGGTGCTATGCGCGCGCTGGAGGCCGGCGTAACCACGGTGCGCGACTTGGGAGCCGACCAGTACATGGACATTGCCATGCGCGATCTGATCAATCACGGCGAGATGATTGGGCCGCGTATGTATGTGGTCGGCTATGGCTTGTACATTACGAACACGCCCTACAAGCCGGGTCTGAATCTGCCCGCGGGTGGAATTGCCGATGGTGTGCCCGAAGTTTTGCGGGTGGTCCGCCAGCAGATCGCCGCCGGAGCGGACTGGATCAAGATGTACGCATCAACCGGTACGGACGACGACGTGACCGGATTCCAGACCTACAACTATGACGAAATAAAAGCGGCGGTCGACACCGCGCATCAATTCGGAAAGAAAATCGCGATTCATTCCTACGGGCCAGCCGGAGCGCGCGACGCGGTGCGAGCAGGTACCGACTCGCTGGAACACGCCACCGACATGGACGATGCCACCATTCAGGAAATGGTGAAACGCGGAACCTACTATGTTCCCACGATCGATCACAATCGCTACTACATCGACAATGGAGACAAAATTGGCTATGCGCCCGGCTACAAAGAGCGCTTGCAGGCCTTCATCCCGCGAAATTTGGAAACCACCAGGCGCGCCTTCAAAGCGGGCGTGAAAATCGCCATGGGCTCCGATGCCATCTACACCATGTTCGGCGAAAATACCCGCGAGTTGGGATGGTTCGTGAAAGCGGGTATGACGCCCGAGCAAGCATTGCAAACCGCCACCGGAAATGCGGCGAAGCTGCTCGGAAAAGAAAATGAGTTAGGCGTGGTAGCGCCCGGATACCTCGCGGATTTGGTAGCTGTCGACGGCGACCCGCTCGCCGACATAAACCTGGTGCTCCATAACGTGAAGTGGGTAATGAAGAGTGGCGACGTCGTCGTGGACAAAACGAACAACGCCGCTGCGCATTGAATGGTCTGAGTCAGGAAATTACAGCATTAATCCGAGGAGTAGTTATTACCCTCATGCACGTCGCAACCGCCATCTCCCAGGCATATTTTCACGAATTAAATCGCGAACCAGTGCGACCTCATCGGAAGAAGCGAAGCACCTCTTGGGAATATAGGTCCCGTGGCGTGTTGTTTGCGAAAGGACGAAGACGCTGGGCGTCTCAAAAGCTTGCTGAAATAAAGACCATTTGCAATCGCTGTTTGCATCATCGGATCTAATCGTGATTCCTGCGGTTCCCAAGGTATAGCGTCTTGTTTTCGTCATGCCGGGAGACTCCCGGAACATCGCCCGTACTCGAAGGTATGGGAAGAGGACAAGCCCAAAAAGAATCAACAGCACCAGTAGCGCGATGATTACCAGGATCGACTCACCTCCTTGAAACGACAAGACCGTCTCCCACGAGCTTTTGTACAGATCGTAGAAAATCAGGCACAGTACGATGGCGGTGACCCATCTTGCGACGTTGCCCCGGTCCCATCGAAATGGGGTGTAAACGTCATTGGGTCTGAGAGCGACATCGACAACAACAACCCGATTGTCTTCCATAGGGTTCTAAAACTTAGTCTAGCCGTATGAGGGACAGTTCGCGCGTGCGCGCCGCTAAAGTTGCAATATGTCTCGCACTCCAGCGGTGCGGTAAGTTCCGATCAATGGTCTGATCAGAACTTTGATCCTCATTGTTTGGTGTGCGATTTACCGGAGGTTGACTTCAAACTCGCAATTGACCACGACGAGACACTTAGCGCAGGCACGCGAGCCAATTTCTATTATCACTGCTGCTGCGGTTTTTCGGTCGCGGACACTGAGCCGTTCAGCTGCTCCAATTTTGCCAACCGTTCCCGTATCTGATCCGCGTCCTTGGCATACGGAGCTTGCTCCACGTAAATTTGTAGCTGTGCGATCGCCATACCATAGTTCTTTTTTCTCGCATAAATTTCAGCTAACAAAAGATGCAGTTGCGGAAACCGTGTGGGCAGGTCTACTTGTTCTGCCTTGCGCCCGCTCTTTTCCGCGTCTTCGAAATTATTGAGTTTGTAATTTGCCACCGCATTATAGAAATAGGCATCGTTGTAATTCGACGCATCCAGATCCCAGACGTAGCCGGCAACGTGATTCAACGGATCGAGACCCAGGATGTGACCAGTAAAATCAAGCACCGCAGTCCAATTTTCTGCCTCATAGGCCATTAAAGCGAGCGACAGATAAGGCGGCAAGAACTTGGTATCGATACTCGCGGCTCGGGTAAACGCCGTGTGAGCTGCATCCTTCTCATGTTCTTTCTGTAAAACGTTCCCCAACTGATACCAGGCGTTCGCGTACTTCGGATAAATCTCTACCGCCTTGCCAAAATATTTGTGCGCATTGCCAAGATCACCCTTTTTCTCCGCTACCAATCCCTTCTCATAAGCTTTTCTCGCATCTTTCGGCGCGTTGTAGGACGACGCGTTTACCGTCAGGCCTGCTACCTTTGTGCGTCTCTGGACCACAATTGCGCCCACATCAACACTGCTCAGAGAACCAGAGAGATCCACAAGGTTGATGACGCTGGAACTAAAACCGGAAACCGAAGCCCGTAGCTCACAATTTGCCAATTCCTGTCGTGGAATTCCCAGATCCGAATTCTGGTTACCCGCAGCAGTTCGCGAAGCTGGGTCGGCCGTGGCGTCAAGGAAAGAATCATTTTTCGATCCCAGTTGCATGCTGAACTCGCCGTTGAGAGCTGCGTGGACCTGTTGACGCACGGCCCCGTTGCAAATTCGCTCAACTATTGCATCGTTTGGAACGGCTGTGTTGTCGGAGGTTGTCACGCGTCCCAGCAAAAACATCACCCGGTCTTGGGTCGATTGAACCGGTTGCGTAGTAGCTGTAGCGGGATTCGGAGGCCGGCTTGGAGGTCCGGAAGGTGGCGGCGCGGGACTCGGCTTCTGTCCCAATGCGACCGGCAAGAGAAATCCCATTGCCAGAGCCAACTCGAAGAAAACGCGCATGCCGTGGTTGACAGACCTGTTCACAGGAAGGAAACGTCCGAAGCACAAATCCTAGGGCCCCGATCCGTTCAAGTCAAGGCTCGTAAAAAATCGCCCGCCACGTGGGGACCAAGCTCCACGGAAGGGGCTTCGCGCACAAACATCACCTTGCTGCCTGGCAACGTTTTTGTCACGATTTCATTGCTCCTCTGCGGCTTCCAAAGGGTATAATTCCGCGGCGTTCCCATCCATCGCATTAAATTTTTGATTCGGAGACCACCGAGTATGAAGAGTTGCCGCGTCACTTCCGGCATGGATCGTAGGCATTTCCTGGCTGCCACTGGCGGTGGCCTTCTCGCCGCGGCAGTGCCTGCCGCCGGAGATGCTGCAGCCTTCGGTGCCGGAACCACCGCCGGAACTGCCGCCAGAAGTGCCCCCCAAGCGACGGGCCCCTCAAAATCATCCATGCGCAAGATACCCATCGGCGTCTTTGATCCCGTCTACAAAGACCTCTCCATGGACGCCATGCTCGATAAAGTGAGCGCCCTCGGCCTCGAAGCCATGGAAATCGGCACCGGCGGCTATCCCGAAGCGCATCACTGTCCCCTCGATGAACTCTTAGCCGACGCGTCCAAAGCCAAAGCGTGGCAGAAAAAATTCGAAGATCGCGGCATTCACGTCGCGACTCTCAGTTGTCACGGCAATCCCATCCACCCGGATCCCGAGCACGCCAAAAAAGACGCGGAAATTTTTCGCAAAACTGTTCTGCTCGCCGAACGCCTCGGCATCAAAGTCATCGTTGGCTTTTCCGGCTGTCCCGGCGGCTCCGCATCCGATACCCAGCCCAACTGGGTTACTTATCGTTGGCCGCCCGAATATGCCGCGATGCAGGACTGGCAATGGAAAGAAAGAGTCGTCCCTTACTGGAAGGAAGCTGCGAAATTTGCTCGCGAACACGGCATCCACAAGCTCGCCTTTGAAATGCATCCGAATTTCGTGGTCTACAATCCCCGCACCCTTCTCAAACTTCGCGAAGCCGTCGGTGAAGAAATCGGCGCCAACTGCGATCTCAGCCATCTTTTCTGGCAAGGATGCGATCCCGTCGAAGTTATCCACTTTCTCGGCAAGCAGGGCGCCATTTATCACGCCCACATGAAAGACACCGCGTTCTATCCCGACAACGTAAACAAATATGGCGTCCTTAATTTCGCATTCGAAACCGCCGATTTGCCGCTCGCCTCGGAAACTTTCCGCGCTGTCGGCTACGGTCACGGCGCCGAGCTCTGGAAATCCATCATTAAGGCCTACATGGACGTCGGCTACCAGGGCATCCTCAGCATCGAAAATGAAGACCCCATCCTAGCTGGCGAAGTCGGCGTCGAAAGAGCCGCCTATGTTTTGAAAAACGTGCGCAACGAATTGCTGGGAACCTAGCATGCGCCGCCGGCAATTTTTCGGCGCTTGCGCTCAAGCCGGGGCAACCGTCGCCGCCACTTCTGCCGCTACCGCGCTGTCCGCCGCAACCTGCTTCGCCGATTCTGTCGCGCCCCAGGCAACCGGGAATAGGACGCCGTCGTTCAAATTCTCAGTCATGCTCTGGACCGTCTACGAGAAATTGCCCTTCGATCAGCGTATCGAAAAAGTTGCCGAGGCCGGCTACCACGCCGTCGAGTTGGTCAATGAGTACAAAAAGTTCACTAAAGAAGACTACGCTAGGTTCCGCGCCAAAAAACGCGAACTCCATCTCACCGTCGACGCCACCAGCGGCATCTCCCACAGTTTGTGTGATGTATCCCAGCGCGACGCGTTCCTCGACGAAGTCCGCGCCAAACTCCCAGTTCTCGAAGAGCTTGAATCCAATAAGTTGATCATTCTCTCCGGAGATAGAGTCCCCGGCCAAAGCCCTCAGCAAATGCATGACAATTGCATTGAAAGCCTGAAGCGGGCCGCCGATATCACCGCCGCTAAAAACGTCGGTCTTCTCCTGGAAAATATCGACCCCGAAGAAAATCCGAAATACTTCCTGACCTCCGTTTCCGAAGGTTTTGAAATTGTTCGCTCCGTCGGAGCCCCAAACGTCCAGTTTCTATATGATTTCTTTCACGACCAAATCACCGAAGGCAACCTCCTCGCAAAACTCGAAAAGAATATCGACATAATCGGCGTTGTTCATATCGCAGACGTCCCCGGCCGTCACGATCCCGGTACCGGTGAGATCAACTATCCAAATATCTTCCGCAAGCTAGGCCAACTGGGCTTTAATGGGTATGTAGCCATGGAATTCATACCCGAAGGCGAGACCGTTGCCGCTCTCCGCGCCGCTCGTGAAATGGCCACCAAATACGGAAGCATGCAACGAAATCAATCCGCGCAATCCATCAGCCACCGGAGGCCCCATGCAGCGGCGTGAACTTTTCAGATTGCTCGGAGCCGGCGCAGCCCTGCCGGTTTTTGATTCGAATCTTCTTGCCGCGTTTCAGGACGCCCACCCCAAATCCACTTATACTCTCCGCACCCTGAACCCTCATCAGAACGCCACTGTCGTGGCCATGATCGATTTGATCATCCCCGAAACCGACACACCCGGTGCCAAGGCCGTACGTGTAAATGAATTTATCGATTTGATTTTGACTGACTGGGCCCACGAAGATGAGCGTCAACATTTCCTCTCCGGTCTCGATGCCCTGGACAACCGCAGTAACGCGATCTTCACTAAAAATTTAATCGACGTTACACCTCAGCAGCAGGAAATTCTTCTCCGCGAGCTCGATCAGCATTGGGCCATGGATCGCGAAGACCGCGCCGCCCATCCTTACGTTCGCCACACTCACAACGAGCAGCTCACCGGTGATTTTTTTGGCGTCGTAAAACGCATGACTCTTTACGGCTACTACACCTCCGAAGTCGGCTTCACTCAGGAGCTGCGCAAACAAATTATTCCCGGCGCATATCACGGATGTACTCCTGTGACCGCCGCTGGCACGACCAAGGCTTAGGGAGAAGCGATGCCTGCCACGAAAATTTACGACGCAATCGTCATTGGCTCCGGCATCACCGGTGGTTGGGCCGCAAAAGAACTCACCGAAAAGGGTCTCAACGTTTTATTACTCGAAGCCGGCCGCCCCATCGTTCCGGAACAAGACTACGTCGAGCATGTTCCGTCCTGGGAATTGAAGTATCGCGGCTGGGATTATCGCGAGGAGCGCCTCAAGACACAAAAAGTTCAGCGCGAGTGTTATTACGCTTGCGATGAATACTCCAGCAAATTTTTCGTCAACGACCTCGAAAATCCCTACACCACCGATGCTGACAAGCCTTTCACTTGGATTCGTGGCCGCCAGGTTGGCGGCAAGTCCATCATGTGGGGCCGACAAAGCTATCGCCTCAGCGATCTGGATTTCGAAGCCAACGTGCGCGATGGCATCTCCGCCGATTGGCCCATCCGCTATAAGGACATCGAGCCCTGGTACGAATACGTCGAGGATTTCGTCGGCATCAGCGGCCAAGCCGAAGGTCTGCCCCAGCTTCCCGACAGCAAATTTCTGCCGCCCATGGAAATGACCTGCGCCGAAGTCGTGGTCAAAGAAGCCTTGCCAAAGAGTTTTAATGATGGCCGCATGATGACCATTGGCCGTGCCGCCGTATTGACCCGTGTTCATCGTGGCCGCGCTGCTTGTCATTACTGCGGAGTTTGCCATCGCGGTTGCATCACCCGCTCTTACTTCAGCAGCCTGAATTCCACGCTGCCCGCCGCTGAAAAAACCGGCCGGATGACGCTTCGCCCTTACAGCGTGGTACACAGCCTCATCTTTGATTCAGCCACTCGCAAAGTAACCGGCGTGCGCGCGATCGACGGCCAGACCAAACAATCTCTCGAATTTCGCAGCCGCATTCTTTTTCTTAACGCTTCCGCTCTCGAATCCACCCGCATTTTACTGAACTCCGCGACTCCCGAATTTCCCAACGGTCTCGCCAATACAAGTGGTGAACTTGGCCATCATCTTATGGATCACGTCATGGGCGCAGGCGCCGACGGCATCATTCCCGGTCACGAAGACAAAGAAGAATTCGGTAATCGCCCCAACGGCATATATGTTCCCCGCTTCAGAAATATAAAAACCAAAGAACCCTTCCTTCGTGGTTACGGTTACCAGGGTGGCGCGTATCGCGAGGGCTGGTCGCGCGGCATTAACTCCGCGGGCCTAGGCGCCGATTTCAAGAACGCACTTCGCAAGCCCGGTGCGTGGCATTTCTCGTTCTACGGTTTCGGCGAATGCCTCCCCAACCGCGACAATTTTATCGAGATCAATAAAGAACAAAACGACGCTTGGGGCATTCCCACCTTAAAAATTCATTGCGCCTTTGGCGATAACGAGAAAGCCTTGATGAAAGACATGTCGATCCAGGCCGCCGAAATGCTCGCCGCCGCGGGCGCCACTGACATTCGTCCTTTCATTGAAGACAACGCGCCCGGCCTGACCATTCACGAGATGGGGACCGCGCGCATGGGCAAGGATCCCAAAACCTCCGTCTTGAATGAACACAATCAGGCCCACGACGTGAAAAATCTTTTCCTCACCGATGGCGCCTGCATGGTCTCTTCTGCCTGCGTCAATCCTTCGCTCACCTACATGGCTCTCACCGCACGTGCCTGCGATTTCGCCGTCTCGCAAATGAAAAAGGGTGAACTGTAACGGATGTCTCAGGTTATTCGCTCTCCAAAAACCTATGACGTGTGCGTCGTCGGCTCCGGCGCAGGTGGCGGCATGGCCGCCAAAATTCTCACCGAGAGTGGCTTAAGTGTTGTTCTTCTAGAAGCCGGTCCGCCCGTAAATCCCGAAAAAGATTTCAAAATGTTGATGTGGCCTTATGATTTGCCTCATCGTGGCGCCGGCGTCGGCGGCCACGCCAGCGAAAATTTCGGCGAATTTCTCGCGCCCAATGGGGCATGGAACATCGACGGCGAACCCTACACTTCCGCGCCAGGCGCTGACTTTCAGTGGTTTCGCTCGCGCATCGTGGGCGGCCGCACCAATCACTGGGGCCGCATCGCTCTCCGTTTTGCGCCCATCGACTTCACTTCCGGCACGCGTGATGGCCTGGGTGACGATTGGCCCATCACCTACCAGGACATCTCTCCTTACTACGACAAAGTCGAATCCTACATTGGGGTTTTCGGCACCAAAGAAAATGTGTCCAGCGCTCCCGACGGAATGTTCCTGCCGCCGCCAAAACCTCGTTGCACCGAACTGCTCGTCAAAAAAGCTTGCGACAAACTCAACATCATTTGCATTCCCGCGCGCCTCGCCGTTTTAACGCGTTCCATCAATGGCCGCGCTCCTTGCCACTACTGCGGCCAGTGCGGTCGCGGCTGCACCACCGCGTCCAATTTCAGTTCCAGCCAGGTATTGCTGCCCCCCGCGATGAAAACGGGCCGCCTCACTTTAATCACCGGTGCCATGGCTCGCGAAGTCGTCGTCGGTAAAGATGGCAAAGCTGAAGGCGTCTCGTACGTCGATAAAAACACCCTCACCGAAAAACGCGTCAATGCTCGCGCCATCGTTCTCGCTGCCAGCGCTTGCGAATCTGCCCGCCTGTTGCTGAATTCGCGCTCCACCGCTTTTCCGGACGGCCTCGCGAATTCCTCCGGCACCGTCGGAAAATATCTAACCGATTCCGTCGGCAGCGATGGCTGGGGACATATCCCGGCCCTCGAAAAAATGCCGCCTCACAATCACGATGGAGTCGGCGGCATGCACCTCTATATCCCGTGGTGGAAGTTCGATCGCAAAAATGATTTTCCTCGCGGCTATCACATCGAGCTATACGGCGGCCGCGACATGCCTGGCGTCGGAATGTTCCACGAACTTTGCCATGACGAAGAGGGTTACGGCGCCACCCTTAAATCCCGCGCTCGCCAAACCTACGGCACCACCATCGGATTCGCGGGTCGCGGCGAAATGATTCCCAATCCCAACACCTACTGCGAAATCGATCCCGATGTTGTCGATCAGTGGGGCATTCCCGTTTTGCGTTTCCACTTTCGCTGGTCGGAATATGAATTGCGCCAGGCCCAGGATATGCAGCAAACCTTTCGCTCTATCGTCGAAGCTATGGGCGGCGTTTATAAAACAAAAACCGCCATCGATGGCCAATATCCTTTCGGCATTCTCGAAGGCGGCAAAATTATTCACGAGGTGGGCACCGCCCGTATGGGGGCCGATCCCAAAACGTCTGTCGTAAACGCTTACTGCCAGGCTCACGACGTAAAAAATCTCTTTATTACCGATGGCGCCCCACTCGTCACCAATCCGGACAAAAATCCCACGTTAACCATCATGGCTCTCTCCTGGCGCGCCTCCGACTATCTTCTCGACGAAGCCAAGAAAGGAAATATCTAGCATGAGCGCGGGAATCAGCAGGCGCGACATTCTGAAAACGCTCGCTCTCAGCGCCGTCGGTGGTTCCGTTTTACAGATAATCCCCGCCCAAGCCGCCGAATACGCCCATCAAGCCGTCCAAAAAGCTAAAGCCGCCGCTCCCTCCGGCAAGTACACCCCGAAATATTTCCCGCCGCATCAGTACGAAACGTTAACCTCGCTTTGCGAAACCATTATCCCCAAGGACGAAAAATCCGGCGGAGCTTTCGAAGCCGGCGCCCCCGAATTTATCGATCTACTCACCAGCGAAAACGAAAAATATCAACTCAGACTCGGTGGCGGCTTGTATTGGCTCGACGGTTTATGCACCGACCGCTACAACACTACATATTTGGATTGCACTCCCGAGCAAAGAAAATCCGTCCTCGACCTCATCGCTTTTCGCAAAAACGCCAAGGCCGATCCGACTCTCAGCCAGGGAGTTGTTTTCTTCGCTTTCGTTCGCAACCTCACTTGCGATGCCTTCTACACCAGCAAAATCGGCATCTCCGATCTTCAGTACATCGGCAACACCGCGCTCCCCGAATTTCCCGGCTGCCCGCCGCTCCCCGAAGGGTGACGGTGTTACCCGTAGCCGCCAAAAATCTCTCTGCGCTAACCTCCATGTTTCCTCGCCGCTCTTCGCGTCGCCATGTATCACGTCGTGAACTGGGATCATCACCGTCCCTATTGGTGGCGCGGCCTGATGGACTCCCCCCGCCAGCGTGAGTTATTTTTTTGTCTCCTCTGGACTTCTGCTGACCTACAAATACGGCGAGCGTTTTGATCGCGACGAAATGCAATACGGCAAATTTTGGTTGGGTCGCGGTGCGCGCCTCTTGCCCGTTTATTTCCTTGGCCTGCTGGTTGCCTTGCCAGTCCTGCTTCACACCCATACAGCTGCACCAGGCAAAATGTTTTTAACCGTGTTTTTGTTGCAAGCTTGGTTCCCCGCGCCGTTTTTCTAAAGCCGCGTGCTTGATATTTGCGGCCGCCGCATGGCTCGCCTCGCTCACGCTCTCACTCTGATATCTTTATCTGAATCCCGACAACTTGACGCACATCGACAGCAACAGCGTGGCCTTTTGGCTCTACGTTCTCAAATATAATCCGTTGCCGACCTGCCCGAATTTTTTATCGGCGTGCTGGCCGCAAGAATCTTCACAGCCACCGGTGGATTCACGCGCGCCCACGCCGATTACGCTTTCGGGTTCTCAACCGCGATCATCGTCATTATTCTGCTTCTGGGATATAGCCTTCCGCATCTGGTAACCCACACTGGACTGCTCGCGCCTCTACCGGCCATCTTGATCGCGAGTATTGCCAGTGGCGCATTCGTCGATAAAATTCTTAAGCCGAAGTGGTTCGTGCTTTTGGGCCAATCCAGTTTCGCGCTTTACATGTTGCACTGGCCTCTTTTGGTTTTCGCCGCGTGGTACGTCGCGAATCGCACTGAACTTGGACACCTCGGACGCTTGGCTGTTGTAGCTTTAGTCGTCGTTTTTCTCTGGCACTCTACCGATGGTCGAAGCTCCGCTCACCACAAAACTCCGAAAGTCCTTGCTTCAGTCCGCCGCCGCGACGCCGAAATATTCAGATTAGCCGGCCGCCTGTAATTTTCAGCCACCCTCCGAACAAAAAAAAACGGCTGGCATTTCGCCAGCCGTCCTCTCAAATCTGGATGATCCGTCAGGTTTTACCGATGTCCGCCGCCACCATGTCCGCCGCCACCATGGAATCCGCCGCCACCGCCGCCGTGGAATCCGCCGCCACCACCGCCGTGGAATCCGCCGCCACCACCACCATGGAAGCTGCTACCACCGCGTGATTGGAAGTTGCCCCCGCGACCGCCGCCGCTAAACCCACGTCCCCCACCGCTGAAGTTACTGCGTCCGCCATATCCACCGTAGGAACCACGGCCACCATAAGCGCCGCGTCCGCCACCGTAGTAGCCGCGTCCGCCATATCCGCCGCGACCGTAATAACCCCGGCCATAGTAACCACGTCCATAGAAGCCGCGCCCGAAGCCCCAGCCGTACCAGGGTCCGACTCCGATGAACAAGCCGTTCACGAAATAATCAGGTCCCCAATAGCCATACGGGGCACAAGCGTAAGGCGCGTAATCATAGTAGCCATACGCGCACGTTGGAGGACCGTAGGCATAACCGCCGTAGCCGCCGACTCCAACTCCCACCTCAACCTGTGCGTGCGAATAGCTCGCCGCAAACATACAAACCGCTAACAACGCAAAATATCTTAGGTATTTCATGTGGCCCTCCCGATGACCGGCAAACCGCTCATTCTCGGCTACTTGCTCGTCCGGGAATCTATCTGTCGAATCACCGATACTTGTCAAACTCCAACGCGGACAAAAAGTTGCGCCCGCTTTGCCTTTAATACTCCTTATCGCCAGCTAACTTCAAGCCCTTTCATAACATAGCCGACGATAAGACTCCCGTACCACACTCTGTTAGATGCTCTGCCGTCAATTCTGATATCAAAATGTTAGACCCAAAATTTCTCACTTTTATGCCTTTATCTGCTGCGATGCCGCGTCCCAACTGGTAGCACTCCGCCTGAAATATGACTCGTTAGCCAGGTGGCACGCCAGCGCCGCATTATGCCCAAAAACCGCATCCTCCGTCACCGCCTGGCGGCTCTTCACCGCTTGAAAAAACCGCCACAAATGCGGCTTTTCCTCATCCCACGAAACGCCCTTGTAACTGAAGCCTTCCATCGTCGGTTCTTTCCCCGGAGCCGGATCGTGCTCCTCATGCCATTTTCTTGTATAAGCCTCCCGCATCTCCCGCGGGTAGCCGCTCACGTAGTAACTCGGCGCCGTATCTTCGCCCGTTTGCGGCATGTAGTTGATCGCCGTCTCCGTCACTTCCAGGATCCCTTTCGAACCCATAAACCTGTAAATTTCTGGAGTCTCGCATCCCAAATCCAGCCGCATATACGCGGGCACCTCGCCATATTCAAATAACGTAGCGTGTACATCCGGCATATTCCGCCCGTCCGGGAACCGCAATATTCCTCCTATGGACATCACGCGCTTCGGCGGCTCATTCCATCCCAGCATGTATTGCATTCCGCTGATTAGGTGCACTAGTAGGTCGCCTGCCACGCCCGTCCCGTATTCTTTCCAGCATCGCCACCGCGCAAACACTTTCGCGTCAAATGGCCGCTTCGGCACCGTTCCTTGCCAGGTGTCCCAATCCAGCGTTTGCGGTGACAAGTCCGGTGGCGGGGGATACTCCCAGGCTCCCGTCGGATCATTCCGCCCCAGCGAACCTTCCACCATGTTCAGCTTTCCAATCATGCCCTGCGCCAGCATTTCCTTAGCTTTGGCACAAATCACCGAGCTGACCCGCTGCGATCCGATTTGCACAATTCTTCCCGTTTTCTGCGCCGCAGCCACCATCGCCACGCCTTCCGGCGCTGTGTGCGACATGGGCTTCTCGCAATAAATATCTTTCCCTGCGTTCACCGTATCCACCACCACTTGTTTGTGCCAGTGGTCCGGAACCGCCGCTACAATGCAATCGATATCTTTGTCCGCCAGCAATTCCTGATACCGTCGCGTGGTCGTGACCTTCGCACCGGCTATCTCTTTCGCCAGCGTGTGCCGCCCGTCGTACAAATCGCACGCAGCTACGCATTCCACTCCGGGCAGCTGAATCGCATTGGTCAGCAGCCCCGACCCTTGCATCCCAATGCCGATAATCCCAAATCGCACCCGGTCGCTCGCCGCCACCGCCTTTGAAGGGAAGGGAATCGTCTCCGGATCAAGAAAAAACGTGCGTGTCGCGACGAACGCACCCGACACTCCCGCGCTCCTTTGCAAAAATTGACGGCGCGAAAGATCTTTAGTCATCGCCTACCCTCCAAAAATTTTGAGCAATCGTGAAATCAATCATCAATGCAATGGCTGTACGCTGACTTCTTTGAAGAATACAATGTCGTTGTCGCTGTGGTTTTGCAGCCCCACGTAACCTTCATTCGGCCGCCGCCCGCGCTCCGGCTCAAAATCAAACTTCTTCTCCGGAACGGGCTGCCCTTCGGTGTAATCCGTAACCTTCTCATCGTTCAACACCACCACCGTGTGCGGACCATCCAGCGTGATCAGCATGGTGTTCCACTCCGGCCCCGGTTTTCCCGGACGTGCCGCCGGTTTGGTCAACGAATAAAGCGTCCCCGTAACGTGATACTCGTCTTCCTTCGAGGTCTCCGGCTCATTATCAATCTGCACTTCATATCCGTAATGTACCGGCATCCATGGCTCGCGCGGCTCGATCGGGATGCGCACAAACACCCCGGAATTGTCATTGTGGTCGCGCATTTTATAAACCACGCGAATCCGGCAATTACCCATCTTGCCGCCAGTCCAGTACAGCAATCCCATCCCGCCATGCGTACGAATCAATCCATCCTCGACAGTCATGCTGCCGGGCCCCACATGCTTCCAGCCATCCAGATCTTTACCATTAAATAGTTGTTTGACTGCAGGACCTTTATCCTGTGCCGAACTTTTTTCTTGCGCGGTACTTTTTTCCTGAGGATGTCCGGCCGCAAGCAATAGCATCGCCGCAAACGCAGCGCACAAAAGAGATTTATTCATAACTCGCTTTCTCCGCGCCGCGTGAACTAAAAGCGCAGATCGTGCAGGTACGTATAACTCCTGCGAAGATCTTCGATCGGCGAAGTCGGCTCGTCATTCTCCACGAAGTAATGTTCTATGCCCGCTTTCTTCGATTCCGCAAACAAGCGCTTCCAATCAATCGCGCCGTCGCCCACGTCCGCCATGTGCCCGTCTTTTTGACCCATTTTCCCATCCGGCCCTTTAGTCCAATCCTTCACATGCACCAACGGAAAGCGCCCCGGATAGCGGTCGAAATACGTCAGCGGATCCTGTCCTGCAATAGTGATCCAGCAAAGATCCATCTCCATCTTCACCAGTTTCGGATCCGCTTCGCTCAGCAGAATGTCATACCCAAATTTTCCGTCGCCATCCGCCAGCGGCTCGAATTCATAGCTGTGATTGTGGTACGCAAGTTGAATCCCGGCTTTCTTGCTGGCCTCCCCCGCCTTATTAAAAACTTCCGCAGCTTTCTTATACGCGGCCGCTTTCTTCCGCTCTGATTCATCAATCGAGGGACACACAATAAATTTATGGCCAACCACATGCGCCGCCTCCAGCGTCCCCGGCCATTTGTTCTGCACCACTTCATAAGAAACATGCTCGCTAGGAGCCGTGAGATGCACCCGGTCCAGGATGGTTCGAATCTCTTTCGGCGGGTGATCGAAGTACCCCGCAAATTCCACTTCGCTGTAACCCACTGCAGCAACTTTCGCGAGCGTCCCCTCAAAGTCCGTCTTCATCATCTCCCGCACGGTATAAAGCTGCACACCAATACGATCCAGTTTGCGTGAAGCCTCAGCAGCCCCGCCGGCCCCATTAGCCCCGGTGGCCCCGGTGGCCAATCTCGAGCGCGAAGCCAGTGTGGCCGCAGCACTTCCAATAAATGTTCGTCGGTTCATGCGCCGCATTGTACTCCTCCAGCCCCAAAAAGGAATAGGCGATACTGGGCCAACTTAGGATGAGTCGATCTATGGATGACCAACTAAAACGCATATTTGCTAGGCTGCGCGAAACGTGTGATTTTGCCGAGACCGATTTTTCTGATGTGAATGCATGTAGTACTGACGGCGAAAAGGGACTTCACTGTGTCGTCAGATTGGATGATCTTTCTGCAGCCAAGGCTCTAATCGAAGCTGGCATTGACGTAAACAAGGCGGGTGATCTTGCTCATACCGCTCTGTACGTGGCCTGCATGCGGGGTAACCTTGAAATAGTCAAACTCTTAATTAACCAAGGCGCAAATATATTTGCACTAAGCGAAGGCGACGCCCCATTTACTACAGCTCGTCTGGGTGGACACGACCCATGTGTGACTTTTTGGCTCCTTTGATGGAACAAGCACAGTCGCTAGACCCAAAGATCTGGGTCCGCGCAAGAATCGCCCAGCTATGACGTGAAATTGCCTATCTTGAAGAGAAACTTGCCGATAAGTCGCAGTGTCCGGTGACCGGGTAATCGGAAACTTCCCCCCGAACGGGCCAACACCAAAAAGCTCAACTTTTGTACAAATACTGTCTGCTAGCTTCAGTCGGCGCTTTAATCTCACCTCGCGCTGTCTCCAGTATTTCCGCGACCGCCAAAACCAACTCATCCTCGTTCGGCCTGCCAATCACTTGCACAGCAATCGGCATCCCCTCCACTGAAAATCCTATCGGCACCGAAACTCCCGGAAAACCCGTCAGATTCAACCACTGCGCATGCCGCATCGTTTCGCGATAACCGCGGCCCGGCTGCCAGTTTCCTTCGCCATGTCGAAAAGCTGGCGCCGCACAAACCGGCGAAAGCAAGATCGGAACATCTCGCATCCGCGCGATAATTGTTGCGCGCAAAATATCCCGCTTCAGGCAAGCGCCCATGAGGTCGTCCACCGTCGGCGCAATTTTTAACCTCGCCACCGACATGTATTCGCTAAACATCGGACTCAACTCCGCCTCGCGCCCCACCACCATCGGCTCAAATATGTGCGCGATCATCGGCCCAAAGAAAAACCACCACAATTCAATCGCCTGCTCCAGCCCTTTCAGCGGGAATGGTTCCACATGGAATTGTTCTGAAAGCAAACTTGCAGCTCTCTCAACGGCCACGTTAGTTTCCCGCGTAACATTTCCCAACGCATCCGACTCCAATATCCCCACGCGCAATCCCGCCAGCTGAGCTTCGCCAAAAGATTGCGCTTCGATCGCCGACGAAAGCGAATCGTCCGCATCCGGCCCCTTCATCACATCAAATAACGCGCGCACATCCGCCACCGTTCGCGCCATCGGCCCCACCACGCCCAACCACGCAAACGCCGCAGCCCCGCGCGGAAAATGACCCGTCCCAGGAATCCTCCCCGGGGTTGGCTTCAATCCGCTGATCCCACAGAAATGTGCTGGCACCCGCACCGATCCGCCGCCATCGCTCCCCACTCCGCCCATCGAACAACCCGACGCGATCGCCGCCGCTTCGCCGCCGCTCGACCCGCCCGCCGACCGCGAAACCTCCCAAGGATTACTCGTCTTCCCAGACAGCGCATTGTCCGTCTCATACGCCATCAAAAATTCCGGCACATTCGTGTTTCCAACTAAAATCGCGCCCGCCGCCCTCAGCCGCGACACCAGCACCGCGTCTTCGCGCGCCACATAATCCGCGCGCAGTCGCGAGCCCGCCGGACACGGCCATCCCGCCACATCGATGCAGCTCTTGATGGAAAGCACTACGCCGTGCAGAGCGCCGCCCGAATCCCCGCGCAAAGCGCAGGCTTCCGCGGCCTGCGCCTGACGCCGCGCCCCTTCGGCATCTACATGCACAAACGCATTTAACTTCGGCTGTAATTTCTCAATGCGCGCAAGATAAGCGTCGATAATTTCGCGAGGAGAAATCTCTCTGCATCGAATCTCGTTCACAACTTCAGCGATGCCCGCGAAATAAATGGAATCCATTTTGTCTCAGCCGAGAGTAAGCGCAGCGCCGCCACCGGTCAAACGCAAGCGCACCGCAACAAAAACGGTTGACGCTACTCCACGTAGCCCACAGAATCTTATCTTCAACAAAAAAAGCCCAACATAGTTCATGGAGGCAGCACCAGTTATCTACATGCGCATCGTTTTTCGTTTAATTCTTCCCGGTCTCGTTTGCCTGCTTTTGCTTGGCGCCATACTTTTACCCTCGCGTTCAGCCCAGAAAACTTCCAATCCCGCCGCAGCCCCGCAATCGCCGCAGCCTGCCCTCCCTAACGATTCCACCAAGCCCTTGCGCCTAAACACCCTCGGCGTCGCTTATCTCAACCAGCAACGCTCCGCCGACGCCCAGAAACTTTTTGAGCAAGCTATACAGGCCGACCCAAAATTCGCCGTCGCCCGCCTCAATCTCGGCATCGCCCTCCTCAATCAACAAAAAGCCGAAGCTGCCCGCGACGAACTCCTCACCGCCGCGCAGCAACTCCCGCGCGATCCTTACGCCTGGTACAACCTCGGCCTCGCTTACAAAGATCTCGCCGACTTCGCTCACGGAGTCGCCGCCTTCGAACACGTCACCGAAATCCTCCCCGAAGAAGCCGACGCCTACTATTTCGTCGGCTATTTGTATTCTCAGCTCCAGCAATACGACCAAGCCATCGCCGCGTTTCAAAAAGGTCTCGCGCTATTTCCGTATCACGCCTCTTCGGAATTCGGCATCGCCCGCGCCTACCAGCGCAAAGGTGACTCCGCCTCCGCGCGCGAGCATCTCGCTAAATTCCAGAACATCACCACCAATCATCTCGGCGCTCCGTTCGGCGCAGGCTATGGCGACCAGGGCCGCCTCTCTCTCGCGGAACTCCCGGCCAACTCCTCGCTAGCCGTTCCGCCCGCAATCCCCGTGCACTTCACCGCGCAAAATTTTGACACGCTTTTACAAAAGTCCATCAAATCCTCTCGAACTTCTTCTTCCACTCCCGGCCCCACCACCGGTGCATGTTTTTTTGATTTCGATGGTGACGGAAAACCCGACCTCTTCCTCGTTAGCGCCACGGCGAACGGCGCCAGCCATCTTCTACACAACATCGGCGACGGCCGCTTCGAAGATGTCACCGACCACGCCGGCCTTAAACTTTCAGGCGCCGGACTCGGCTGTGCCGCTGGAGATTTTGACAACGATGGTCATACCGACCTGGCAGTCTGCTTGGCCGATGGCGTCCACCTGCTTCATAACCAGGCCAGCGGCAAGTTTGAAGACGTCACAGAAAAAGTCGGCATTCGCCGCGAAAAAGGCTGCGTCGCGGTCACCTTCGTGGACTACGACCACGACGGCGATCTCGATCTCTACATCACCTCCGCAACGGACGGTAGCGCATCACCTCACAACACTTTGTGGCGCAACAACAACAACAATACTTTCACCGACGTTTCTGCCGAAACCGCGCTCGGCATCGCCGCCACTGGCGCAGGTCTCATCACCACCGATTTCAACAATGATCGCGCCATCGATTTTGTTTTCGCCGGCGGTCCCGAAGGCGCCTCTATTTATTTAAATCCTCGCGAAGGCAAATTCACTCCACTTCCCATCATCGATTTCAAAAAAGAAAATCTCCCTCCCGCCGTTGGTGTCATCGCTTTTGACTTTGATAAAGACGGCTGGATGGACCTCGCCTTCACTCACGCTGGCGCGCCCGGCATCAGCCTGTGGCGCAACGTGAACGGGAAAAGACTCGAGCGCGTCCCGCTCCCCGATCTCGCCTGGCAACGCGGCTGGGGAATTTCTTCCGTCGATTACGACAATGGCGGCTGGCTCGACATCATTGCAGCAGGCGAATCCAGCAGCGGTGGCGAACTTCGCCTTCTGCGTAATCTGGGAAATCAGGGTTGGTCCGACGTCACCAAAGACGCACATCTCGACGCCATCAAGCTCACTCAGCCGCGCGCCCTAGCTATTGCGGACACGCGCGGCCAAGGCGCTGCTGACATCGTCGTGACGCAGCTCGGTGGCCCTCCCGTCATCCTTCACAGCGAAGGCGTCGCCGAACACAACTGGATGCACATCGACCTGAAATCTCTTAGCGACAACAAATCCGCTGTCGGCACAAAAGTGGAAGTCTACGCAGGTCCGCTCTATCAAAAATGGGAAATCGCCGGCGCCTCGGGTTACCTCGGCCAAAACTCCACATCCGTCCTCGCCGGACTAGGCGCCGAAAAAAATGTCGAAGTCGTCCGCCTGCTCTGGCCCACCGGCGTTCCGCAGGACGAAATAAATTTGCCCGCCAAGAAATTTCATTCTCTAGCTGAGCTGGACCGCCGCGGAAGCTCTTGCCCGGTCCTCTTTGCCTGGAACGGCCGCGAATACCAATTCATCGCCGACATGATCGGCCCCGGCGTCGTCGGCCATTGGGTCTCTCCCGGAGAGCGCGACGTTCCCGACCCCGATGAATATCTCAAAGTCAGCGCGCGCAGTGTTCATCCACTCAACGGCCTGCTCAGTTTCCGTTTCATGGAGCCTATGGAAGAAACCGTTTACCTCGACCAGGTGCGCCTCCTGGCCATCGATCATCCCGCGTCCTACGAGGTAAATCCCAACGAGCGTTTCGTCAGCGCTCCGCCATTTCCCGAATTCCGCGTCATCGCCACACGCGGCGCGCATCCGCCGGCCGGCGCCTGGGACGACCACGGCAAAAATATCCTCCCATTAATTGCGAGGCGCGACCGCAAGTACGTTACCGGTTTCGACTCTCTGCCTTTTACCGGCTTCGCCAAACTTCATTGGCTCGAACTCAACCTTGGAGTCTGGGACTCCGCGAAGCCGCTGCGCTTGATCATGGATGGCTACACCGACTATTTCACCGCCACCTCGATGTACTCTGCCGATCAGGCCGGCATAAAAGTTATCGCACCGTACGTGGAAGCACTCGACGCGCAAGGAAACTGGAAAAAAGTAATCGACGACATGGGTTTTCCCGCCGGCCTGGAGCGCACCATGGTCGCCGATCTCTCTGGAAAAATTCCCCCCGGCACGCGCCGCATTCGCATCGTCAACAATCTAAAAATTTACTGGGACGCCATCCGCATCGATCAAACCCCAGACACGAACGAGGTGCATGTATCCGAAGTCCCGCTCGCCAACGCTTCGCTCGCTTTCCTAGGCTTTCCGCAGGAGAAACGCCTTACCCCCGCTAGCGACACCACCTACTCTTACACGCGACGTAGCAAAACCGGCCCCTACGCACGAGCCGCTGGCAACTACACTCGATACGGCGATGTGCAAAATCTTTTGCGTGCCTCCGACGACCGCTTCGTGGTATTTGGTTCTGGTGAAGGCGTTAAACTCGACTTCGATCCGCAAAAACTCCCGCCGCTACAGAAGGGTTGGGTCCGCGACTATTTCTTCTACGCCGACGGTTTTGAAAAGGACCTCGACTTTTACGCCGCCCACGCCTTCACCGTCGAGCCACTCCCGCGTCACACTCTTTTGCCCTATCCCTATCCCGGCGGCCAGGATTATCCCGCCGACCCAGCGCATCTCGACTATCAACTGGAATTCAACACTCGCCAGCGCTCCGATCATTTACCCCCATCGTTGCGTTACCAATACGTCCCCATCCACTAAAACGCAATCCAACACTCAGGGTGCCCCACCCCTCGATTTGTAGGGTGGGTCTTTTTTTTGGCTTTCGTCTTTGAAGTTGAAGTGAAAATCGACACACAGACAACACAAACAAAACCGGTCATTCCAAGCGGAAGCAGACCAGTTTTTTCCTCCTGCTTCGCTCCTGCGAAGCAGCCCGTCTGCGCAGTCGAATCTCTCTTCGATTGATCCCCGTGCCACAACAAGAACATTTAAATCGGATTCACTCCAGCGAAACATCCACCCATGCACGCTTTTGCGCGCTCTTAGCAATCGCTTTACAAAGCGTCAATTCCTGATGCCCCGTCAAAAAATTCGGAAACTTTTGCGGCGCTTCAAAATCCCCCGCTTCCACATATTCATAAAACTCCCGAAACAATTGCACAAACGTATCGGGATAACCCTCCGCATGCCCCCCCGGGTACACTGCATACCCCCGCGCTTCCGGACTCAACAGCGCAGGATCTTTGCACAACGATCCATTCGCTTCGTCCCGCCGCCCAATCCACAATTCATTCGGCGATTCCGAATTCCACGCGAGCGATCCTTCCGTCCCATCAATTTCAAACCACAGCCTCGCCTTCCGCCCCGCGCTGACCTGCGAAACCGTCATCATCCCCCGCATGTCATTCGCGAAGTGCAGCAAAACCGATGCATAGTCGTCCGTAGTAATCGGCACTTCATCAAACTCATCATTCGACCGCGCTTTGAAAGTCTCCACTCGCCCGCGCGGCCGCTGCCGAACGGGCACAATCGTTCCCAGGTCCGCGAAAACTTCATCCACTTTCGCCCCTGTGATCCACATAATTAAATCCAGCCAGTGTGTGCCGATGTCCGACACCGCGCGCAATTCGCCGCCCATTTTCGGCTCCAGCCGCCAGTTCCAATCACTCGCATGCAACAGCCAGTCCTGCAAAAAACTTCCATGCACCAGCCGCGGTGTCCCAATCGCGCCACTCGCGACCAGCGCTTTGGCCTCCTGGCAAAGTGGGTAGTAGCGCAAGTTGTAAGCGACTCCTCCAGCCCTTTTGCATTCTCTGGCAAGTGCTACCAGCAATTCAGATTCGGCCGTGTCGGTAGCCAACGGCTTTTCGCACAGCACGTGCTTGCCCGCGCGCATCAACACGCTGGACTGTTCGAAATGCAAATAATTTGGCGTGCACACGTGCGCCACGCTCGCCGTTTTGTCCGCCGCCGCCTCCTCGATCGAAGCGTAAGTCCACGGCAGCCCTAGCGCCGCCCGTGCTTCCTCACCACGCTCCGCCGAACTTCCTAGTACCCCGCGCACTTCAATGCCCAGCCGCCGCAGCGCATCAACATGCGCCTTACCCACAAAACCGGCCCCGATCAATATCGCCGCAGCTTTCATACCGCTCCCGTCTCCAAAAATTCAGGCGCCCATTGTAATGCATCCGAACAGAGCGCAGTGGCGCTCATTGCTCAACAAATTCATTCGAACGCTCGCGCCATTCCACAAAATACGACCGTTACGGACGCAGCCATTCGAACGGCCGCACCGTTCGAATGAAATTCGATGCGATCATTCGAACGCGCCAACAAAATACTGAAAGTGTTTCTTTAAATGTCGGCGCGCCGACATTCTTGTCGATGCCAATGTTTTATTAAAGTTATGAATGGTTAGCAACGGTATAAGACGCGCTCAGCGCTTGGGCTGAAATGTTTCCGGCGGGTCCAGATAGCACTGCTTCCAGAATGCTTCCTCTGAAATTTTCCCCTTCGCCAATTGCTGGATGCTCGGAAGCGTCGCGCCCGCGATCCCTCCATCGGCGGAATCGAAAATCACCACCACGCCATCTCCCGTGGTAGCGCCTGTCGTTTCATTCGCAAGCTTCTGCATCAATGAGCCGGCAAACTTTAATTTCGCGTGCGCGTCAGTGTCCTTGGGATCCTGACTCACTGGTTGCACGGTATAAATCTTCACTGTTTTTCCCTTCAGCGCTTCCCATTCGCCCGGAAAAACACTGCTTTCTTCGCGCTCCACTCGAAAAGCCGCTTGCTTTGCCGCAGCTTCCAACTTGGCCGATTCCTCTAGATGTTCGGCAATCACTTCCGGCAACTCCAGCGCGCTCCGCCGAATGTATCCTCGTGATACGCCTGAAATTTGCACGTGAATCCATTCGCCCGCGGCGTCCAGAAATTCAAACTCGTCGTTCACTGCTGCTTTGAACAAAACCCGGCTCTCTTCGCCCGCCCGCGCCAGCACCGGCGTTCCAGCTCTCTTTACCGTCACCAGATTCATCGGATGCGCCTGGTTTTTCTTAACCTCCTCAAGTCCTTGCAGCTCCACGTTCAAATTGCGCATGTGTTTTTCTTCTGTTTCACGCTCGATACGCAGCCGGTTTAGCTCTTCCGCGCCCTCCGGCGCTGCGATCGGATTTCCGCCGCCAGGCGTCATATTTATTCCTCCGCCCAGATTTAATTTTGGCACTGGTGCGGAAATTCCAGACGTAGCAATCGCGCGCGCAGTGCCTGGCGCAGGTTTGTTGCCGAATTTCTCGTCCAAGCGGTCCAGCAAATCCAGTTCAAGTCGGCCGTTGGAAGACAAAATCTGGTAGCCCGATTTCGCCGGGTCTTTGTCCGCATACCACGCGGTTATCTTCGCGCTCACCTGCACAATTGTTCCCGCTGGAATCCCGGGCAGAACTTCAATCGAAAACTGGTAGAACGCTCTGTTGTACCGCTCCAGCGGCTCTTGGGCCGTGCCCACGAACCCATCCACGATCGGTAGCTTTTGCCCCGTAAACGCCTGCAAGTCCTTCAATGCCTGCTCGACTTCTGTTTTTGGTTTTGAAAACGTTCGCGCGTACGGCATCGCCTGCCCGTTCGCGGAGAAAACCGCAAACGCACAGAGAGCCAGCGCCACTACAAAGTCTCGAATTTTGAGTTTTAGAAAATCCCTGGTCACGTTCACGGCAAAGGTTCCAGTTGCTCAATCGCGATCCAGCCGCGTTGCCCGTCCGGAGTCTCCACCCCCAGCCAGTGCGGCGTGACAATCACAATTACCACTTCCGTATAGGCCCGCAACGTCACCACTTTCGCCGAAGACTGAAACGGCGCAGCCTTCAAATCCGTTCCCGGCACTTTAACTCGGCGCTCCACCTCATGTCGCAAATCTTTCAGACGCTGTTCGATATCCTTCACTGAGCTTTGCGTCGAAGCCAATAGAGTTCGTTCATCCTCGCGTCTGCGAATAATTGTCTGTTTCACTAAATCCGCACTGTCTCGCCGCCGTTTCATGTCCGCCGCCGCTTGCGCCTCAAGCTGGATGGCTTGCAAATGCTCTTGTATGGCCTTGTACTCGCTGGATTCCACCGTGCCATCCGAGTCATGCACGGTACGGTGCGTGTTCTCCACGTAAACCGCGTCGATCCGCACCCGGGTGCGTCCTTCCTGTTCCGGAATGACGATGTATCGCACTGCGATAGTTCCTTGATCCGCGCTGTCCATGAAGTGGCGCGGCGCGATCGCATCTTTGCGAATTTTATAAAATACCTGCCCCGGACCTTTCCAGGGCGCGAACAAGGGAGTCGAGGTGACCACTGTTGCGTCCATGAGCGTGCGATCTTTGTCGAAGATCCACGTACCGTGAATTATCTGGTCTTCCAGAACTTCGCTTACCGCTTGCAGCACATCCGCCTTGGCGCCTACCAGTTCACCAGCAAAACCGGGACTCCGAAGTTGCTGCGCCCCCGCCTCAACCGTCCCAGTTACGACGGCAAGTACGATATATAACGCGACGGGCAAAGAGATCGTGGAACTCGAAGGCAAGGAGTTCCTCATTTTTGGTCGTCCAAAATTCCCGTTGATGAAATTGTTGAGCCTGCCGCTTAAGGTCATCGGAATTATTGCCATTCTTAAATCTATTTTCGTCCCCCGCCGAGTATCGTCAAATCATCGCCGGCAGATTGCCACCGGTTCGACGAGAATAGCACTTTCCCGGAATCGTCAGCGGCCGGGGGGGAGCAACTACAAGCGCTGCTTCAATTAGAAGTCATAAAGCGATGCTGGGTTTCCGCACGGAATACAGGACAGTCAAATCCATTATTCAAGTTGATCGCAATAATTTCGCCGCAGTGCGGCCACAAGACACAAAAATCGATAATCCACGCCAAAAATATCCCAATTCCCGTAAGCAGGCACTATCACGCGTGTTACCCGAATTTTTTCAACCACAAATTAAAAAAATCACTTGCATTCATTTTTTCGTGGATGTAGGATTCGCGACGGTTCAGGGACTCGGAGTCAGGTGCGCCTTTTTCTGTTCGCAAAAAGGTGCCGCGAATTCCATGGGGCATGCTTCAGCTCACTTCTTTGCGATCAGTAAAGGCTGTAGGTCTCTCCACGAGACCAAGTGGACTAGTCTGCGGTCGCCTTTTCCCTTCCTTACACTGCGGTTTGAAGGTTCCTTTTGCACATCGTTTTGAGTGTTGAAAGAGGAGGCGGTATGTCCTTGCTTTCGAAGGCAGCGGTGAGGGAAAAGTTTTTCGGATTCACTTCCTCGCTCTTGCTCGCTTTTCTCGCGTTTGTTTTTCTCTTCGTGAATGTTGTCCCCGCTTCTGCCTTACCGGCCTTCGCAAGAAAATATGGAATGCCGTGCTCCTCGTGCCACGAAGCCTGGCCTAAACTCAGTCCATTTGGGCAGGCCTTCAAAGACAATGGCTACCAAATGGGCAACGATCGTGACGCTCCTATCTTCCAGAACCCTGCCTACTGGCCGGTCACCTTCCGCATCACCCCGACCTGGCACCGCGAGAGCCAGAACCTGACCAATGTTGACGGCCCAGGCGGTTTGCTGACTGCCGAGGGTCAGGTCACCACCCACGGATTCGATTGGAGTGGATTGGATTTCCACACCGCCGGGACGCTCGCAAAGAATTTTTCGTTCTACGTCCTACCTTCTTCAGACAACACCGCCTCGTTCCATTTCGAGTCCGTCTGGGCGCGTGTTGACAATATTCTGGGGAGCACCTGGTTTAACATCAAAATGGGCAAGTTTGAACTCGATAACTTGCTTTCGGAAAAACGCATTTTGACCATCACCAATGTCGCGGGCGTGTATGCCAACTATCACTTTCAACCACTGGTTTCTCCTGGGAGCCTGGCTGCTCCGGGCGCGGTCACAGAATCATATGGTTTCGGCATCGGCGACAACCAAGTCGGCGTGGAATACATGGGCCACTCCAAAGACGATCGTACCCGCGTTTCGGCTTCTCTACTCAGTTCGCAGGACGGTCAACCCGGCTTGCCTAACGGCAGAGGCTATAGCGGTTTCTTTACAGCCAGTCAGGCGTTCCAGTTGGGCAGCTGGGGCGTGCAGCGAGTCGGTGCGTTCGCCTTCATTGGAAATATGCCCACCTATTTCCAGTTCACCCAAGGCGGAGTCGGTGTGTCTGGAACTGGCATTGGCAACAAGAGCTTTTACCGCGACGGCTTGATCGGCATGTGGTATTTCAGAAAGCTTGATGTCACCACCATGTATTTCCACGGTTGGGATAATGCTTTCCTCGGCTCAAACACTCCGGCAACCAGTCCGCTTCCGACCGACGTCAACGGCGTGTCGGCCCGCGCACCAACATGGAATGGCGCGCTGATCGAGACCCATTACAACCTCAATCCGCAGCTGATTCTGATCAATCGCTATGAAGCGATCCGCATGTCCCGTCAGGTTTTCGCAACCAATCCTGGCAACTTCGGCAACGAAGACGTTTTGACCTTTGGCTGGCGTTACTACCCGTTCATCTCTAGCCGCGCCGGTTTTGCTTTCCACAACGAGTACGCCATCATGCGCCAGCGAGGCGCCTCGCCAATTACTGCACAAGATCTAACCACCAGCAGCTTGCTCGCCGGATTTGACTTCGACTTCTAGGGGTAAAACGATGAGCCTAATGAAAATCACGAAGTTGGCTGTCGCAATTCTCGCCGTTTGCCCACTCGCAGTTTCCGCGCAGCAGCCGCAATCCGAGCAAGGCTCCGCGCAGCCCGCCACTCAGCCGGCTCCCGCACAGCAAGCTCCGCCTGCCGAAAAGGCCGCGGTCACGCCGGACCGCAACGCGCCAATGGAATCTCACATCGGAAAGTACACCGGTCACTCCGATGCCGGTAGACAACTCTATTACCGCTACTGTTGGGGCTGTCACGGATTCCGCGGCGATGGCAACGGGGAAAATGGTCCCTACCTCAACATCTTGCCCCGCAATTTCGTGGCGGCCACCTTCAAATGTCGCTCCACCCCCACCGGCACACTTCCCATGGATCAGGATCTTTACAACTCCTTGGTCCGCGGACTCAATAACAGCAACATGCCCTCGTGGATCACTTTAACTTCGCAAAACCGCGCTGATCTAATCGCTTTCATTAAGACTTTCTCGCCCCGATGGCAAACCGAGAAACCCGGTGATCCCATCAATGTTCCGCCAGAACCTGCACTGACCCTGAATAGCATCAAGCACGGCCAGGAACTCTTCCAGAAACTGGAATGCTGGAAATGTCATGGACAGGAAGGCCGTGGCGACGGTCCATCCGCTTCAACCCTCACCGACAGCAACGATCAACCCATTCGCCCGTACAACTTTGCGGCTGGCTCCCGCTTCAAGTGCGGAGTAACTAACAGCGATTTGTACAAAATTTTCCTTACTGGCGTGGATGGTACCCCGATGCCATCGTTTGGCGATGTCGTCAAACCCGAAGAAGCATGGGATCTGGTCCATTACTTGAGGACACTGCAAGTGAACAAGAAGAGTCCCGAGCTGGCTTTGTGGATGAGCACCAAGGAAGGTGCCGCCATTGTAAGCGCACAAAGAATCACTGGCACCCCTACCGGTTCTGGGATCAAGCAATAGCTTTGTAAGTTGCAAGTGGTTTCAAGGAGAACAGAAATGCGTCACAAACAGATTATCTCTGCAGCGTTTTTATTAACTGGCGTCGCGGCCATGTCCTTCGCTGGTCCGCCTAAGCCTGCGGGCGGCTCAGTAAGCGGAAAAGTTACCTACGAGGGCACTCCCGCGAAGCAAAAGCCCATCGATATGTCCAAGGAGCCCAGCTGCGCCAAGCAATATACCACTCCTCCCACCACCGAGACGGTTGTTACCGGACCCGGCAATGCTTTGGCGGACGTGGTCGTATACATTTCTGCCGGCGCACCTGACGAACCGCCTCCTTCGCAAGCGGTGACATTTGACCAGAAGGGCTGCCGCTACATCCCTCACGTGCTCGCTTTCCAGACCAATCAGGAACTGAAAGTGGTCAATGACGACCAGACGTCTCACAACATCCATCCCCTGGCAAAAATAAATCACGAGTGGAACAAGTCTCAGCCCCCGGGAACTCCGCCGCTTTCTGAAAAATTCTCCCAGGCGGAATTCATTTCCGTAAAGTGCAACGTCCATCCCTGGATGCATGGTGACTTCGCGGTGATGAAGAATTCGCACTATGCCGTGTCTTCTAAAGAAGATGGTTCGTTCACACTGCCCAATCTGCCGGCTGGTAAATACACCGTCACCGCCTGGCATGAATCCTACGGAACGCAAACGCAGGATGTCACCATCTCGGGCAGCGAATCGAAAAGCGTCAATTTCGTTTTCAAAGCCAAGGCTTACTAGTCTGGTATCTCGTGTGCGTTGACCTGATCCAGTTCACTTAGTTTGTCAACGCTTGAGGTGAACGATCGAAAACGCTGGCGTTGTTTCTTGTTTCTAAGTTCGGGAAAACGCAAAAACAGCGCCGGTGTTGGCAATTATTTTACCACTCGATATCCGAATTGAAGCGTCCGTGTACGTCGCGGGCAAAGGCGGGAAGCGATGGCTAGACTTCTAGCAGTAACCATCATAGTGATCGCCATTGTTTCGGCGATCCCCGTAATCATGCACACCTGGGAAGCGCCCGCCGACATCTCCGCCCACGGCCAGATGATTGATGATCAGATGGCTGACACCATGATCGAGGCCGGCATATCTTTTCTGGCTGCGCAAATCCTTCTGGCCCTGTTTATCTGGAAGTCCCCCTCCAACAAGCCGGGCCCTGAAGGGAAATTTAAAGTTTTCCCCGGCGGGGCCAAAGGTTTGATCATTGCCTCAATTGTTTTGGTGGGTGTGGAAGTTCTCGCTTTGGGTGCTTTCGGATCCAAGGCTTGGGCCAGAGTTTATTTTACTCCGCCCGCTGCCGACGCCATGCCCATCCAGGTTCAAGCCGGGCAATTTGCATTTTATTTTCGTTATCCGGGTAAGGATGGAAAGTTTGGTCCAATTCATCCCGAGATGATCAGCGAGGCCACCCAGAATTTGTTCGGCCTCGATCCGGAACATGACGTGGAATCCAGGGACGACGTGGTCGCCGCCGAGCTGGCCATTCCCGTAAACAAGGAGATTCATCTCCTCATGCACGCCAAGGACGTTAGCCATTCCTTTTACGTGCCTGCGCTGCGTATTCATCAGGACTTCGTGCCCGGCCTCGATCTTTCCGTGCATTTTACCGCCACGAAAATCGGTAAGTACGAAATTGTATGCTCGCAGTTGTGTGGTCTCGGACACTACAACATGCGCGCTTACCTGGAAGTGATGTCTCCCGAAGATTTTGACGACTGGCAAAAGAAACAAGCAGCGGCTCAATAGTTAACCAAGATAAGTAGTCCGGCAGCGAGTCCTTTTTCCGTGAGGTGCGTGAGGTGATGGATGCATGACAAGCCAGCAGTTTCAACAGCACCAGCAGTGGTACACGGTCCTCCGACCACCTTCCTTTCCAAGCATGTCTTTAGTCTGGATCACAAGGTGATCGGCAAGCAGTATTACGCGCTGGCGCTCGTCGCCGTTTTGACCGGCATGGCGCTTTCCTGGCTGATGCGTATCCACCTTGGCTGGAATGACCTGGCCATTCCGGGACTTCAGATCTTCTCGCCAAACGGTGCACCCGGCGGTGTCATGACCCCGGAACTGTACCTGCGAATCATGACGATGCACGCCACCTTCATGGTCTTTTTCGTTCTAACTACCGCGCCCTTCGCGGCCTTTGGCAATTTCTTTCTACCCATCCAGGTCGGCGCCGAAGATATGCCTTTCCCGCATTTCAACATGATGTCCTTCTGGACGACCTTCGTCGCTTTTTGTGTTCTGGTCTCCGCCTTCTTCACTGCTGACGGGCCGCCTCTCTCTGGTTGGACCGCCTACGCGCCGCTCAGCGCCATCGGAAAAGATGCTGGACCGGGACAGGGCACCGGCCAGGTTATCTGGGCCGCCGCCATTGGTATTTTTTGTATCGGGCAATTGCTCGGCGCCCTGAACTTCATCTCTACCGTGCTCGATATGCGCTGCAAGGGCATGACCTTGAAACGCCTTCCGGTGACGGCGTGGGCGTGGTTCATCACCTCCTGCATGGGTCTGACCGCCTTCGCGGTTTTAATGCCTGCGACGATCTTGCTGATTCTTGATCACGTCGCTGGCACCAGTTTCTTCATCTCTTCCGGTTTGGTAATCAACGACCAGTTGGTGCCGCACTCCGGCGGTTCGACGCTACTTTGGCAACACCTCTTTTGGTTCTTTGGTCACCCCGAGGTGTACATCGCCATCGTCCCCGGCATGGGCATCGTAACTCACGTGCTCATCACCAACATGCGCCGGCCAATGGTCAGCATGAAGGCCATCCTCTATTCGATGTGGGCCTTGGCTTTCTTGAGCTATATGGTGTATGGACACCACATGTTCGTCAGCGGCATGAACCCCTTCTCATCGCTGGTGTTCTCTTTCCCCACCCTGATGATCACCATTCCTTCCACCGTGCTTGTGCTCATCTGGATCGGCAGTCTTTATGGATCGAGAATTCGCATCAATGCCGCATCACTCTTTGCGCTCGGTTTTATTTCCATGTTCGTTACTGGCGGCGTTAGCGGCTTCTTCCTTGCTCAGCCATCCATCGACATCATGCTGCACGCCACTTACTTCGTCGTTGGACATTTCCACATGGTCATGGGCGTGGCCGCAATTTTCGGAATCTTCTCTGGAACTTATTTCTGGTTCCCCAAGATGACCGGAAGAATGATGAACGACACTTTGGGCAAGCTCCATTTTTGGCTGACCTTCGTCGGTACTTACTGCACCTTCATGCCTTTCCATTACCTGGGTTGGGCTGCCAATGTGCGCCGTTACTCGGCGTTCACCGATGACTACTTGAAGCCGCTCATTCCTCTACACCAGTTCATAACCATCGCCGCTCTCTTCACTGGTGCTGTACAGCTCATATTCCTGTACAACCTGGTTCACAGCTTGTTCCGTGGAGCGCCAGCGCCCGCCAATCCCTGGGAAGGTACCTCGCTCGAGTGGGCTATGCCTTCGCCACCACCATGGAATAACTTTGGAGGTAAAGACCCGGTCGTTTATCACGATGCGGATCAGTACGGTGTGAAGACCGCATCTGGCGCTGACTACATTATGCAAGACTCGCCCGAGCCGTCTCCGACTGGGTGTTGATGGAGGGTTGAGTTCCTCTGAAACGGAAAATATGGCTACCACCATTCCACCTCCAGAACCTGAAGCGCTGCCGCTGCCGAAGCGCCCTCAAATGAGCGGCGCCGGCAATTCCGGCGGGCACGATTTCATTCCAGCTGCCGGGGGTCTGAGAACAGTTGACCAATTCTCTCCCGCGCCATCTTCCAGCGCGATTTGGGTGGGAATCGCGGCGATCTGCATGTCCTTCGCCGCCTTAACCAGCGCACTGATCGTTCGTCAAGGCGCTTCTTCAGACTGGCGGCACATCACCCTGCCTCCCATTCTGCTCTTCAGCACTCTCGTAATTCTGGTTAGCAGTGCAACTCTCGAAGTGGCTCGGCGCCATGTCGCCGCGTACATGACGGGACGCGCAACTCACGTTGAGAGTCCGCGACTTTGGCTGTATCTCACTTTAGGCCTCGGTCTCTTGTTTGTAGCCAGCCAATATACAGCTTGGCTGCAACTGCGCGCACAGGGCTTATATCTGGCTACTAATCCGAACAGTTCTTTCTTCTATGTCTTTACCGCCATCCACGCGCTGCACGTGCTGGGCGGGCTTGCTGGTTTACTTCGAGTAATCGGCAAGCTGAATCACTCCACGTTACGTCGCAGCACCTTGGATGCGACTGCTTATTACTGGCATTTCATGGGCGTGCTTTGGGTCTATCTCTTCGTCCTGCTGTGGATGAGAATTTAACGCGCTCGATCATGAGGAGGCGTCGTGAGCCATAGTGAAGTAGTCCTAGGAGGTTCCGGACACGGGCACCATGCCCCGGTCTTCGAGCCGTCGCCCTTTGCTGTTCCGGCAAAGAAATTGGCGATGTGGCTATTCATCATTTCCGACATCATGACTTTTGCCGGGTGTCTGATCGCTTACGGTTTTCTCCGGAATGCTCAACCTGATTGGCCCAGGCCCTACCAGTCAGGCACCATCATCAGCGTCATGATCATGACATTTATCATGATCACGAGCAGTTTGACCATGGTGTTGGCGGTCCGCGCTGCGCGCGCGGAAAGACGCGATGAAGCCTTCCGCTTTACCATGATCACCTTGCTCATGGGTCTAGTCTTCGTCGCCCTGCACGTGCGCGAATGGTTCAGCATGATTCACCAGGGCGTTACCTTCTATAAAAACCCGTGGGGCACCGGCCTCTTTGGCGGCGCCTACTACAGCATCACCGGCATCGAGTTACTGCACGTAATCGCCGCGCTCATTGCTTTCGTCATTGTCGGACTGGGCTACAACCGGGGCCGTTACACTTCCGTTGACTTGGAGAACTGCGGCTTGTTTTGGCAATTTATTAACATTGTATGGATGTTCGTGGTGCCCTTGGTCTATCTCATGAACGTGGCCGGCTGAAGCAAAGATCGGGAAAGGAACCGTGATGACAAACGCACCGCAACAGCAAAGCACAACCGGCAAGTATTACGTCGTGTATGTCTGCATGCTGGTTATTTCCGCGATAGAAGTCTTGGTCGCCTATCGCCACCCGGACGCCCATGCATTGTTGGGCGCGCTATTGATCTTGTCTTTTATCGGAGCGGCTCTGGGGGTACTTTACTTCATGGGCTTGGCGTCTGAGAATCGCAATGCGATGATCGGGTTTGCGGTCTTTACACTCTTTGTGCTCGCGGCCATCAATTATGGTTGGACCGACAGCTTCCGAATTCTCCTCGGTGTCCCTTACGCAAAGTAAGGGCCGCCCTGTTATGGTAATTGTTGTGGTCATGCCAGGAGCAATCAGTGAAGAGTAAGCGCCTTTTCCAGGTTCTGACACTCGCCCTTGCGGTCTGCGCGACTTTTTCCCCGGCGGCGTTTTCACAAAGCTGCGCCCTTTGCTACACCCAGGCTGCTTCTGCGGGACATCGGATGATTGAAGCATTGCGCAGCGGGATATTGGTGCTGGTCGTTCCACCCACGTTGATGTGGCTGGTAATCGCCGCAATCGCACATGCTAAACGCAATCAGTTCAAGCACGCCGGTCAAACTTCCGGATCTGGTTCCGATTGGTAGTTGGTAGCGCCCGAAGTGATCGATGTTTCTCGCGCATGGTTTAAATCTGCAAAACAAAAATTCCGCCCGCCATATCTGAAGCTATTAGTTACAGCCCTTTTATTGGCGACTTCGGCGGCCTTCGCCACAAGCGAGGTCTTGACTTCCAAAGCCTCTCAAACACCCCGCAGGTTGCTGCTGTCAAAGTTTTACGACACGCCTGACCCGTTGCCTTCCGGCCAGCCTGGTGAGTTGATTCGCGCTGAACCGTTCTATGAATATCTTTTGCCATACACCATATCCGCCGTCCGCATCCTTTATCATTCCCGCTCTCGCAACGACAAAGATGTCGCCGCTTCGGGCGTAGTCCTGCTGCCGCGCGGAACACCGCCGCCTGGTGGCTGGCCCATCATCGCTTGGGCCCATGATTTAACCGGCTCTGCAAGACAATGTGCGCCCTCGTTGTTAAAAACTCTGAATGAGGGTCCGCTGCTCTCTATGTACGTGGGCTTAGGCTATGCCGTGGTGGCCTCCGACTACGCGGGATTGGGCACTAACTTTCCATACGCGGTCCTGGATGTGCCGTCCAACGCGCAGGACGTGATCAACTCCGTTGCCGCGGCGCGCGCAGCTTTGCCGCAACTGGGATCGAAGTGGCTGGTTGCCGGATATGCCCACGGTTCAAGGGTTGCCGTCGGCGTGGCCGAAGCCTTACCACCGACCTCGAATAAACAGTTTTTAGGAGCTATTGGAATTTTGGGCGCCGCGAACCCACCGGAATTTTTCGAGCACCTTGCACAAGCGCCATCAAATCCGACGCTGATTTTCCTGGCACAGGGAATCAAAAATCATCATCCGGAATTCCGACTCGACCACATGCTGACCGGCGAGGGCATAGCGCTGTACAAAAACCTTGCCGACAGCTGCGAAGCGCCTTTAGAGCAGGTATCCGACTCCAACGAATTGGCAAAGCCCGGCTGGCAGAACAATCCCTACATAAGAGATTTCTTTTCGAGGAACGCGCTAGGCCGCAAGCCCGCCTTTAGTCCCGTATTGCTCATCAGCGGCGAAACCGCCGGCGACGTACCGGCACTCACTGCCGCCCTCGTGGGCCGGCTCTGCCAGCAGAAAGATCATGTTCTTTTCGTCAACTATCCGGGCCTCAACCCCAGCGCAGTTCTGGGAAATTCGGTCGGCGAGCAAGTAAGTTGGATTCGCGCTAGATTCTCGGGTCAGCCGGCTCCCAGCAATTGCCACTAAGTCTTTAGGGCGTGTGATTAATTAAAGACATTGCGAAAACTCGAATGTCCGCCATTCTTCGGCCCGGGATACGGCTCACGCGGTTAATCGTCTTCGTGTTCCAGCGACTCCCGCACCTTTTCTAGTTCTTTCCGTTTGGATTTCTCCACATCCGGGAATGCTAGATTCAACGCGTTCAGTTCCGTCACGATTGCCAGGGCTGCGACGACTCTTGTAAACCATTTGTTGTCCGCCGGAATCACGTACCAGGGCGCATTCTTGGTCGCGGTTTTTTGGATGGTCTCCTCGTAAACGCTCTGATACTGCTTCCAGTAGCCGCGCTCTTTCACATCGGCCATGGAGAATTTCCAGTTTTTCTCGGAATCGTCCAGCCGCGATAGGAAACGTTTTTTCTGCTCCTTTTTTGAAAGATGCAGGAAAAACTTCAGCACCACGATCCCGTTGCGCGTCAAATAACGTTCAAACGCATTGATGTCTTCGTACCGTTCTTCCCAGATTTTTTTCGTAAGCAGCTTTCCCGGCAATTTCTCGTTTTCTAAAATATTCGGATGAACCCTCACCACTAAAACTTCTTCGTAATAAGAACGGTTGAAAATACCGATCTTCCCGCGCTGCGGGGCGACCTTGTGACATCTCCACATAAAATCATGGTCCAGCTCTTCTTTGCTGGGCTCTTTGAAGGACCACACATCGCATCCCTGCGGATTCACTCCGGACATCACGTGGCTGATGAGCCCGTCTTTTCCGGCCGCGTCCATGCCCTGAATGATCACCAGCATTCCCCAGCGGTTCTGCGCGTAAAGCTTTTCCTGCAAATGTCGCAACATCTCGAAACTGTGCTCCATCAATCCGTGGGCGTCCTGTTTGTCCTTCAGACCTCCGGTGTCTTCGGGATCGTGGTCTTTCAACCGGAACTTCTCGCCTTGTGCGATACGGTACGGCGCCGCAAGTTGTGCTGCTTCTTTCACGAATTTTTTGGTTTTCATGGCGTAACAAGTGTAGCCGGAGATTGCGTGCGCGTGAAAGCAATGCTTGCACAGGCCAATGCGCGCCTCAGAAAGCAGCGAAATAAAATGGCCGGGCCCAAAAGAAAAGAGCCACCCATTTTTATGAGCGGCTCCTTATTGCCGAATGCTGAATGCTGGCGTTTCGCGCCCGCAAGTTGAAAATATTAGTCCCTAGGGACCAACCCCGTGGCTGGGTCTAGAATTAACTTGCCAGCTTTGCCGTCACCATCGAAGTCAAACAGTCCATTGAGCGTGCCGGCTTTTTCGTCCAGAGAACCACCGCCGAGGCGTCCCAATTGCCAGTTGTCTTCGATAAACCGCAGAACGGAGCTTTGATCGGTTACGCGGTGATCCACGTAATTCTGCTTGGCATAGGGCGAGATCACCAGCAGCGGTAAACGCGGCCCGTAACCGCAACGCCCCGGCGTGCCGCCGGCAGGAGTCACCCCGCAGGTTCCGGGTCCCGTTAGTTGATCGTCCGAAACGTCCGACTGCATAACGATCGGCCCCATCTGGTGATCGTACCAACCATCGGAATCGTCATACGCGATGATCACCGCGGTTTCGCTCCATTCCTTGCTCAGCATCAATTGGTTGATCAATTGCACCACGAAGTTTTGTTCATCGAGCGGTGAAGAATATCCAGCGTGGCCGTCCTGCGCGCCCTTGGCTTTGATGAAGCTGACCGCAGGCAATTTGTCCTCGCTGAGTGCTTTGAAAAAGTAGCTCAGGTCATACTGATGATTGGCCTGATCGGTCTTTCCAATTGCAGCGGGAGAGCTTGGCGGCAGGTGATGCTGGTTAGCGGTCTGCGAGTAGTACATGAAAGGCTCATGATGCGGAATATAATCGCTCGTGGGCCCCGCGAGGCTGGACGTTACCGCAGCGCAGACTGCTGTGCCATCCGCTAGCCTGCTGGTCGCTCCGAAACCGCCTTGAAACCAACCCCACGTGATGCCCTTGGCGTTCAGCAAGTCGCCGACGTTTTTGCCGGTCAAGCTGATGCGCGTCTTCTTCACCGTGCCGATGACCGGCGTCGAAACGCAATCGTCAAACAAGGGGCGCGGATCGCCGACTACTGCGCCTGAATTCAAACCGCCCGCGATATTGCCGGCGGCGCTGCCGGGGGTCACGCCATCAGCTGCAAAGGGAGCCAGAACAGCGCCGCCAGTGTTCCCAGAAATTAGATTAACTGCGCCAGGCGTGGATGGGCCGAATCCGGTGCCGAAGGAATTGTCGCTCATCGCGAAATGCTGGGCGTAATTCCAGAATGCGGTCACGGTATTCCCGTCATAGTAGCCCATTACTATTCCCTTGCCTTTGCCCGCGTCGACGCAAGGAGGCGTCCCAGAAGCCGCAGTTCCCACGGATTCTGGAAATTTATCCATCAGGCCGCGGTCAAATGCTTTTTGCTCGTCGTTATAGTTGTGGTCCTGATCGCAAGTTACCGCCTGCGAGCGGTCCAGCCGAAACGGCTGCGTGGAATTAGGATTTTCCGTTAGCAATCCGGCGGCCAGCAGGTTGTTGACACGCGGCGTATCATCCTTGGCATGGAATTGCGGTTCGGGGCCGGGGTTTGTCGCGTGCGGGTACGTTGCAAAATAATGATCGAACGAAACGTTTTCCTGAAAAATGACCACCACGTGTTTAATGGGCGTCTTTGTTGAAAAATCAGGCTCGTCTGCTGCAAAAGCTGAAGTGGCCGGAAACACGCTGAGGGCGCACGCGGCGACCAACGACACGGCCTTATGAATGCGACAATGCATATCGACTCTCTCCTTTGGTACGGTTGCGTTTTCGATTGATCACTTTTTACGGACGATCGTTAGCGAGCGGACTGGCACCGATCCGAGGGCGTGCACTTTTGAATAGCAGCACTCAGCATGCCAGTTCGCGCATAGTGGTTCTATTCGACTTTTGTTATTGCCATATGAATGCCACATCAAAACCAAGTTTCACGTGGTTCGACGAAGCGCCATGCATAGTCATAAGGCTGCGCAACTGATGGGCGTACTAGCACGCAAACTGCGCTTCACCGATTATTTCGCGCTCGCCTTTGGAACCATGGTGGGCGTTGGCTGGCTCGTCGTCATGGACGATTGGCTGGGCCGCGGCGGGCCGGTCGGCGCAATTTTAGGTTTTGCAGTCGGCGGAGTTCTTTTATTGCCGGTCGGCTACGTTTACGGCCAGTGGGTGCAGCGTCTGCCGGACGCTGCCGGGGAAGCCGCTTACACTGCGCAGGTTTTTCCCCCCTCCGTCAGCTACTTCACCGGATGGATCATGCTGCTCGCATACTTTATTGTTTGCCCTTGGGAAGCCGTAGCCGTCGGCAAACTTGCTGCCTATCTTTTTCCATCGCTCAATTCCTTCGAGCTATATCACATTGTTGGCCATCCGGTGTTTCTTCCGCGTCTGTTACTTGGTTTGGGACTGACTGTTTTCATCGCGATTCTCAATTATCGCGGCGTTCGCGCCAGCGCCACGTTTCAAAATTGGTCAGCCGGAACAGTCCTGGTGCTGTTCCTGGTAATTGTCGGAGCCAGCGCCGTGCACGGTTCGCCCGCGAATTTTCATCCTGCCTTCAGTTCCACACCTTTCATCTCCATCTTACTTACGCTCCAGATCGTGCCGTACTTCATGACTGGCTTCGAGTCGGTGCCCAAAGTTGCGGAAGAAGCGCACCCGGAGTTCAGGTCCCGCGGGTTTTCTAGCGCAATCTTCCTGGCGGTAATAGTCGGCGCAGGATTTTACGTGATGGTTACAGCCGCGGTAGCTTACGTTGCACCGTGGCAAGGATTACTGGGCAAGCCATTCGCCACCGCAGTAGCTTTCGAGCAGGGTACCGGCGCGCCCTGGCTGGTGCGCATCGTGATGGCTTCCGCAATGGTCGCACTGTTCGAAGTGTTCAACGGAAATTTTGTGGCCGCCAGCAGATTGTTATTTGCATTTAGCCGCCGCGCCACCATCCCTGCGCGCTTCGGCAAAGTTCACGAAACATTTCAGACACCTTCCGGCGCAATCATGGGCATTGCTGCAGGGACCATCGTCGGTCTATTACTGGGCGACGCGATTCTCGTCCCTGTAACCGAGGTCGGCTCCATGGCCGCCGCTACCGGATGGTTCATGGCCTGCCTGTCGTTTTGGCTGGTGGAAAAGAATTCCGGCAGACGCCTCATTACTAGCCTGGGAATCGCTGTCGCCCTCTTACTTGTGTTGATGAAACTGCTGCCATTCTTCCCGGGACATTTTTCCGTGGCTGAGTGGTTGGCTCTCGCGATATGGCTGGCGCTGGGATTGATGCTGCGGCGCGGGTAACGGCAAGCGTCAATACGCTCGTGTATACTTTTTCATTGCGAAACCTCACCGATAATTCATGATTCCATTTCTACATCTGGGGCCGCTGACCATTCCCGCTTTTGGGCTAATGGTTGCTACAGGTTTGTTGGTGGCTGCCTATGTCCTTCAAGCGGATTTCGATCGCCGCCGCGCCTACCTCCCTCCCGCCAAAAAATCCAAAGGCGAGCAAGTCGAGCGTAAAGACGAAGGCTTTCTGATCATTGGCATCGCTGGTTTCGCCGGCTTGGTAGGAGCACGGCTTTATCATGTGCTGGAGAGCCCCGGTGAATTTTTCGCCGATCCCTGGCCTTTACTATTCAGCCGTTTTGGCTTTGCATGGTTCGGCGGATTTCTGGGCGGGCTGATCGCGCTGATCATTTTGGCGCGCTATTTAAAAATTCCACTGCTCGAATTCCTCGACATTTGCTCCCCGGCAGCCGCAGTAGGTTACGCCATCGGCAGGATTGGCTGCCTGCTATCTGGCGACGGCGATTACGGCCGCCCCACGTCGCTCCCCTGGGGAATGAGCTTTCCGAACGGAGTAGTGCCCACCACTGATCGCGTGCATCCCACTCCCCTGTACGAATTTTTTATCTGGCTCGCCATTGCCGCATTTCTTTGGCACATGGGGAAAAAATCACTGCAGAAGCCCAAGGCCAAGGGAGAGATTTTCTGCAATTACCTGATCCTCACCGGCATCGCTCGTTTTCTGATCGAATTTATTCGCATCAATCCGCGTTCGTTTTTTGGCCTCTCGAACGCTCAGGCCGCAAGTCTTGTTTCTATCCTGGCCGGCGCGGTGTTGCTTTGGCGTATTAAAAGCCAATTCTACGCGCTGAAGAAAGAGCATCGCATTGTTGAGCACATCGCTGTGCACGGCGACATCTTGCAACCGGAATATTCCCGGCCCACGCCAGAATGTCCTCATCCCGAACGCTGGCACATGTACGACTCTATGACCGCCGAAGTGGAAGTTCTCGATTTTCTATGCCAGTTGGTAAAAACAGTGAAGCCCGAACTGATCGTCGAGACCGGTACTTTTTCCGGCTTCAGCACCCTGCGACTCGCCGAAGGCCTGAAAGCCAATGGTGTAGGCCGGGTAATTACCTGCGAATTTGATCCCAAAGTTTTCGCAGCCGCAAAACAAAGATTCGACTCGTCCGGACTCGCACAATGGATCGACGCGCGATATGTTTCCAGCCTGGACATGAACGTTGAAGGCGCCATCGACATGCTCTTCTGCGATAGCGATGCTCCGTTGCGCGAGCGGGAAGTGCGGCGATTTCTGCCGCAAATGAACCCGTGGGGATTGATTCTGATGCACGACGCCAATTCGGCGATGAAAATCGTGCGCGAATCGGCGATGCGACTTGAAGCGGAAGGTTTGATCACCGCGCTGTTGTTGCCCACTCCTCGCGGCCTGGTCCTGGCGCAAAAGAAAAGAGAGCGTCTGTAGTGAAGGTAGATAGTTAGTGAAGCCGTCGCGGCGATGGCTTTCAATTTTCACAACATCTGGCGCAGAACGTATTGCAGGATGCCCCCGTGTCGGTAGTACGCAACTTCTTCCGGAGTATCCGCGCGAGCGATCGCGGAAAAAGTCTTTTCCTTTCCGCCTGCCAGTTTCGCGCGCACCGAAATAAGTTTTTTCGGTAACAACGAAGAAATCCCTTCAATGTCAAATACTTCGTGGCCGGTCAGCCCCAGCGACTCGCGAGTTTCGCCAGCCTGATATTCCAGCGGCAACACGCCCATCCCAATCAGATTGCTGCGATGAATACGCTCGTAGCTTTCCGCAATTACCGCGCGCACCCCGAGCAAGCGTGTCCCCTTCGCGGCCCAATCGCGCGACGAGCCTGAGCCATATTCTTTGCCCGCTAGCACCACCAACGGCAGGCCCGCTTCGCGATATCGCACCGCAGCGTCGTAAATAGACATTTTTTCTGAATTGTTTTTTGCGTGGTTGCTCGCGCCGTCCAGATAAAGCGTCCAACCACCTTCCGTCCCGGGCGCGAGCTGGTTGCGCAGCCGAATATTCGCAAACGTGCCGCGCATCATCACTTCATGATTGCCGCGCCGCGCACCGTAGGAATTGAATTCGTGCGGCTTCACTCCGTAAGCGATCAGATATTTTCCCGCGGGACTATCCACCGGAATAGAACCCGCCGGAGAAATGTGATCGGTGGTCACGCTGTCGCCAAGAATCGCCAGCACCCGCGCGCCATGCACGTCAGCCAGCTCTGGCGCCTCCTTGGGCATGTTGTCAAAATACGGCGGTTTCTTGATATACGTCGATTTGGGGTCCCATTGATAAATGTCGCCGGCGGGCACCGGCATGGATTTCCAGTGCGCGTCCCCTTCAAAAACCTGCGCATATTGCTTGCTGTACATTTCTGAAGTGACTGCTTCGCGAACGGTTTTTTCTATTTCCTGCGGAGTGGGCCAGATGTCGCGCAGATAAACTGGTTTGCCTTTCGCGTCGGAGCCCAGCGATTCGGTAGTCAGATCCACATCCATCCGTCCGGCCAGCGCATACGCGACCACCAGAGGCGGTGACGCCAGGTAATTCGCGCGCACCAGCGGGTGAATGCGCCCTTCGAAATTACGATTTCCGCTGAGCACCGCGACAGCCACCATGTTGTTGTCTTTGATGGCCGCGCCGATGGCGTCGGGCAGCGGCCCGCTATTGCCGATGCAAGTCGTGCAGCCGTAGCCCACCAGATGAAATTTCAGTTTGTCAAGATAAGGCGTGAGTCCCGCGGCTTGAAGATAATCGGTAACCACTTTTGATCCCGGCGCCAGGCTGGTTTTTACCCACGGCTTCACGCTCAATCCGTGCTCCACCGCTTTTTTAGCAAGCAGCGCCGCGCCCAGCATTAATGACGGGTTTGAAGTGTTTGTGCAACTGGTAATTGCGGCAATCACTACCGCGCCACTCGAAAGATCAAAGCTGTCGCCATTATTTTTTACCGCGGCGTGAATGGCTGGCGCGCCTTCGACAACTTTGGCGAAGGAATTTTTTGCATTGCGCAGCGCCACGCGATCTTGCGGCCGCTTCGGACCGGCGACCGTAGACTCCACAGTCCCGAGATCAAGCTCGAGCGTGCCGTTGAAATCCGGAGCGGGCGTTGCATCCGTCCGGAAAAGCATCTGCTCTTTGCAGTACGCCTCGACCAGGGCGATCTGTTCGGCAGGCCGCGCTGTGAAACGCAGATAATCCAGCGTCTCGGCATCGACCGGGAAAAAACCCATTGTAGCGCCGTATTCCGGCGCCATATTGGCGATGGTCGCGCGGTCCGGAATGCTCAAGGTGGAAAGTCCCGAGCCGTAAAATTCCACAAATTTTCCAACCACCCCATGCTTGCGCAACATTTCCGTTACCGTAAGAACCAGATCGGTAGCGGTCGCACCTTCATTTAGTTTGCCATGCAAGCGGAATCCAACTACTTCGGGAACGAGCATCGATGACGGCTGTCCCAGCATTGCCGCTTCCGCTTCAATTCCACCTACGCCCCAACCAAAAACGCCCAGCGCGTTAATCATGGTGGTATGCGAGTCGGTGCCTACCACCGAATCAGGATATGCCTCAACTTTGTTGCCGGACGGCATGGCGCAAACCACGCGCGCCAGATATTCCAGATTAACCTGGTGGCAAATCCCCGTGTCTGGTGGCACTACTTTGAAATTGTGAAATGCGGTTTGGCCCCAGCGTAGAAAGGCGTATCGCTCCACGTTCCGCTGAAATTCCAGTTCGGCGTTTAGCCCGAAAGCATTCACGTTGCCGAAACTATCTACCTGCACCGAATGATCGATGACCAATTCCGCGGGGAACAACGGATTTATGCGCTTGGGATTTCCGCCCATGCGCTGCACCGCTTCGCGCATGGTAGCCAGATCCACGATGGCCGGCACGCCGGTAAAATCCTGCAACAATACCCGCGCAGGCATGAAGGCAATTTCTTTTTCAGCGGTTCCGGGGCGCCAATTGGCCAACGATTTGATGTCCGCAGCGTGCACAAATCGGTTGTCTTCGCAGCGCAGAAGATTTTCAAGCAGAATGCGCAGAGAAAAGGGAAGCTTGCGCAGGTCCGCGACACGATTTTTCTCGAGAGCTTCCAGGCGATGTATTTCGAAACTCTGCGCTCCAACGCGCAGCGTGTCACGGGTGCCAAACGAATTTCCTGCGGAGATGGCCATCCTCGCGGTCCTTTCACCGTTGCCCAGCCTTCCATGATAACCGAAATCGAATTATGGCGCGGGCGGCTATACTGGTAGGGATGTGAGCAACACTTTGAAGATCGTCTTAGTTTCCACATACGAATTGGGACGCCAGCCGTTCGGTTTGGCATCCCCTGCGGCATGGCTGCGCGCACGCGGCCACAGTGTTGTATGCGTGGACCTGGCGCGGCAGACGTTGCATGAGCCGGCAATTATAGAAGCCGATTTAATCGCCATCTATCTGCCCATGCACACCGCGACGCGCCTGGCGGCGCAAATTCTGCCCTCGTTACGTTCGCAGAATCCTAGCGCCCATTTTTGCTGTTATGGCCTTTATGCGCCCATGAATGATGCCTACTTGCGAAGCCTGGGCGTATCTACAATTTTAGGCGGTGAGTTTGAAAATGGTTTGGCTCATTTGGCGGAACGTTTGGCGCACTCAAATGGGTCGAAGGGCCATGGCGTCGATCAATCAGCACCGCAGGAAGAATCGTTAATCTCGCTGGAACGCCTGAAATTTGAAGTCCCGGATCGCTCCGGACTGCCCGCATTGCAGAAATACGCTCAACTTATTATTCCCGGCGACGGTTACCGCATCGTGGGCTCAACGGAAGCCAGTCGCGGATGCAAGCATCTGTGCCGCCACTGTCCCATCGTTCCGGTATACAACGGCGTTTTCCGGATAGTGCCGCGAGAAATTGTGCTTGAAGACGTCCGTCGCCAGGTATCCGCGGGTGCGCAACATATTTCGTTCGGCGACCCGGACTTTTTTAATGGCATAGGCCACGCCATTCCGCTAGTCGAACAATTTCATCACGAATTTCCCAACGTGACCTATGACGTCACCATAAAAATCGAGCATCTGAGAAAGTACGAAGAGCATTTGCCTAAATTGAAAGAAACCGGTTGCCTGTTTGTGATTTCGGCCGTGGAGTCCGTTAACGATATATTCCTCGCGGCCCTGGAAAAGGGCCACATGCTCGCCGATTTCTTGCAGGTTGCCGCCACCTTTCGCAATTTGGGCCTGACCTTGCATCCCACTTTCGTTCCGTTTTCACCGTGGACCACCGTCGAAAATTATCTGGATCTGTTGCGCGTCTTGTATGAAGAGCAGCTGACGGAAAATGTTGCTCCCATTCAGCTGGGCATTCGCCTGTTGATTCCAGCCGGCTCGCGCATGCTGGAACTCGAAGATATAAGCCGAGTGATTGGACCTTTTGATCCGCAATCGCTGGTGTACCCGTGGCGGCACTCCGATCCCCGCGTGGACGCCTTGAGTGAGGCAGTGCAAGAAATTGCCGCCGCGGCCGACCGAGACAAGTTATCGCGCACGATCGCTTTTGAACGCATTTGGTTCGCCGCGCATCGCGCCGCCGGAATCGCGCCGCAACCGCTTGCACACACTCAAGAGGCGCAGGCCGTTCCATTTCTCAGCGAGCCCTGGTATTGCTGCGCGGAACCTACAACCGATCAACTGATTTCCATTGGACGCCCGAAACCAGTGGTCAGCAATCCGACAATTTCCGCAGACAGCTTTGTTTGAAGCTCAAAGATCTCCTCAACAATGATCACTCCATCCAAACAGAATCCCTCGAAGCGATTGCTTGTGTTCACCAATAAACTGGGTTACCAGACGCGTAGCTTTGAAGCAGCAGCTCAAAAGCACGCCATCGAAATCGTCTACGTTACCGACCGCTGTCATCAGCTGGAAGATCCGTGGGGCGATCGAGCCATCGCGGTGCACTTTGAATCCGGGCAATCCGCGACAGCCAGCGTTGTTTCAGCGTTAAACGGCAAAAGTGTCAACGGAATCCTGGCCCTGGGGGATTCCCCTTCCGTCGCTGCGGCATACACCGCTCGCGAGCTGGGAATTTCTTACAATCATCCAGCTTCGGTGGAAGCTTGCCGCTCAAAATTACGCATGCGCGAAGTGTTTGAGCAAAGCGGCTTGAATACTCCATGGTTTCGCACCATTAATCTCGATCCCTTGCCCGAGCCCGCACTGTTGGGCATTTCTTATCCATGTGTGTTGAAGCCGCTCTCGCTTTCCGCCAGCCGTGGAGTAATTCGCGCGAACAATCGAGACGAATTTGTTTCCGGGGCACAACGCATTCGCGCCCTGCTCGAATCGCCGGAAATCCGCGCCACTCGTGAAGCGCACCTCGATCAGATTCTCGTGGAGGGTTACATTCCGGGCAGGGAAGTAGCCGTCGAAGGCCTGTTGACGGACGGAGGTCTTAAGGTTCTAGCGATTTTCGATAAGCCCGACCCGCTCGAGGGCCCGTACTTTGAAGAAACAATTTATGTGACGCCGTCCAGCCTTACGGAATCGCAGCAACTCGCGATTCAAAAATGCGCCCAGGACTCCGCGCGCGCCATCGGCCTGACACGCGGACCGGTACATGCTGAATTTCGTATCCATGGCGATGGAGAGGCGGCCGCGGAAGTCTGGCCGCTGGAAATTGCCGCCAGGCCCATTGGGGGTTTGTGCGCCCGGGCGTTGCGTTTCGTTGAAAACGAAAATCAGACCATCGAAAATAAAAACGCGCATGAACCAGCAAGCATCGGACTGGAAGAGTTGTTGCTGCTCCACAGTTTAGATTCGCCGGTAAGCACCTGGATGCGCGAACGAGTGGCCTCCGGTGTGATGATGATTCCGGTACCCAGCAGCGGAATAGTTGAAAGCGTCGAAGGAGAAGAAGCCGCTCGAGCAACTCCGGGGATTACCGACTTACTGATTACCGCGCGACTGCATGATTACATCGAAGCATGGCCGGAAGGCGCCAGCTATCTAGGATTTTTATTCGCGGCTGCGGAGACGCCCCGCGAAGTGGAGCAAGCGTTAAGAACCGCGCATGAGAAATTACGTTTTACTATGACTCCCAGGCTCCCTGTACAGCACCCGGCACAACCTGCCAGCGGCAAATCGGCTCGCTAATCGCCAGCCGAACCACAAAATTATCCTTTCGCTTTTGGCGGCACGTATCCTTCAGGCAACTTAGAACCTTCTCCAAAGAAAAATTGTTCCATCTGCTCTTCCATGATTTTCTGGGAGTTGGGATCCAGCGGATTGAGCCGGTATTCGTTCATCACCATCTTGGAATGTTCGAGCCACAACTTCCACGCGTCTTTCGATACACTTTCGTACACGCGTTTTCCAAGCTCGCCTTTCCACGGCACTCGATCGAGTCCGGGCAAATCTTTATTGAACTTCACGCAATGCACAATGCGTGTTCCGGGCTGAGATGTCTGGTTGGCGGGAGGCGTCGAGCCGCCATTTTCACTGGCCATAAACTGATTCTCCTGAAAAGCTGCTTTTCGACCTTACTGCAAGTTGCAGAAAATTCCTAGTCGCCAAGCGGTCATGACCGCGGACCGCACGCGCTAGAAATGACCATCCCTGGCCCCGTCATTTTCGGCGAGATTCGCCAGCTCGGGGAAAATAGTTTGAAGCAACTCGCGGATGTTGTTATACAAGCAATGGTTCAAATCCGAGGATTCACGCAAGAAACACAGGTTCGATCATTTTCAGCCCCGTAATCTCCCAAGTTTGGAGGATCACGTTCTTGGCCGACATTACCACTATGTTCTGGGACATTGGCGGGGTCATCCTCACCAATGGCTGGGGGCGGTCGTCCCGGCTTGAAGCCGCAAAAGTGTTCAACCTGGACTGGGAAGAATTTGTCGACCGCCACGACCTGTGTTTCCCGGCCTTAGACGCCGGCCTGATCACCCTCGACGCATATCTGGACCGCACGCTTTTTTACCGGCCGCGGCCCTTCACCCGCGAGGAATTTACCGCTTTTATGTTTGCGCAATCGAAAGAATTTCCAGAAACGCGCGCTATTCTCGACGAAGTCACGCAGTCAAAGAAATATTTTATCGGCTCAATAAACAACGAGCCCCTGGAGCTTAACCAGTACCGCATCGACGTCTTCGATCTTCGCCGTAATTTCGACGTTTTTTTCAGTTCCTGTTACGTGCGCTCGCGAAAGCCTGAGGAAACAATCTTCCGTATCGCCCTGGAAGTTTCGCAACGTCCGCCGGAAAAATGCATCTTTATAGATGACCGGGCCCTGAACCTGGAAGTACCCCGGCGGCTGGGCATGCAAGTCATTCACTACCACGATGCCCAGAGTTTGCGTTCGGAACTGCGAAAGCACCGTGTTGAGGTATAGTCTCCTGAAGCTTAAATCGGTTAAATGCGGCCTTTTTAGATGGAAAGGGAACCCTGATGGTGGACAACTCTAATCCTTCCGGCGGCTACAACGGCGCCACCGAACCCGTTACCGTGGTTCTTTTTGGAGCCTCGGGTGATCTGGCGAAACGCAAAGTAATTCCCGCCATGTATGACCTCGCCATTCACAATTCTCTGGGCCCCCGTTACGCCATCGTAGGCTTTGCGCGCACGCCTATGAGCGACGACAGTTTTCGGTCCGCTTTGGGCGAAGCGGCCAAAAGCATTTCGGAAGTTGGCCCCATCGACCCGAAGCAATGGGATGAATTCGCCAACAACCTGCATTACAGCCAGGGCGAATATGACGATCCTGAATCCTACGCGCGCCTCGCAAAGAGTTTGGAAGACCTCGAAGCGGCAAAAAAACTTGGCGGAAATCGCCTATTTTATCTCTCTACTCCACCGGAAGTTTACCCTCACATTGTCGACCAATTGGGTAAAGCTGGATTGGCGAGGCCCAAATCACCCGATGCGTGGGTAAGAATTATCATCGAAAAGCCTTTTGGACGAGACTTGGCGTCAGCCAAAGACTTGAACAAAACCGTTCTAAATGTCTTCGAAGAAAAACAGGTCTACCGCATCGATCATTACCTCGGAAAAGATACCGTGCAGAATTTGCTGGTGCTGCGCTTTGGCAACGGCATTTTTGAGCCGCTATGGAACCGCAATTATGTGGATCACGTGCAGATCACCGCTGGCGAAACGCTGGGCGTGGAACGGCGCGGCGGTTTCTATGAAACCACCGGGGCCTTGCGCGACATGATTCAAAGTCACGTCCTGCAACTTACCTCGCTCGTGGCTGTCGAGCCGCCCGCCTCGTTTGATGCCACGTCGGTGCGCAACGAAAAACTGAAAGTGTTGCAGTCGATTCGCCCGTTCAATCTGGAAATGGTTGCGCAGGCCGTCGTGCGCGGCCAGTACGCGCCCGGCCAGATTGGCGGCAAATCCGTCCCAGGATATCGCCAGGAGCCGGGCGTAAGTTCCACTTCGCGCACCGAAACTTTTGTGGCAGCCAAGCTATTGGTCGACAATTGGCGTTGGGCTGGTGTGCCCTTTTATCTGCGTACCGGTAAGCGTCTCGCAAAACGCAGCACTGAAATCGTGATCGAATTTCGGCGCGCACCCCATATGGTCTTCCGCGAACGCGATCTGGAGCCCAATCGCCTGGTCCTCAATATACAACCCGATGAAGGTGTCTCCATTTCCTTCGTCGCTAAGCGCCCGGGAACGGAAATGAGCATTGGCAACGTAAATATGAATTTCAAATACAAAGAGGGCTTCGGCGATGCTCCCCGCAGCGCCTACGCCACGCTGGTGAATGATTGCGTGCGCGGAGATGCCACACTCTTCGATCGCGGCGATAACGTCGAGGCCGCTTGGGCGCTGATCGATCCGATCCTGGACGTCTGGACCGCGGCAAAAAGCGCCGGCGTCCCGCAATATCCTGCCGGTAGCTGGGGCCCGCATGAATCCGACGTACTTCTCGAGCGCGACGGCAGGCATTGGCACAATCCGTCGTAAAAATGCCCGGTAACACTTCTCGAAGATTTAGGGGGAGCTGGTGATCCTTGCTGGGGATGTCGGCGGTACGAAGTGTAATCTCGCGTTGTTCTCGGAAAAAGACGGCAAGCTCACTTTTGTTTTCAAACAAAGGTTTGCAAGCAAGGAATTTGCGCAATTCAGCCGCATCGTAAAGGAATTCTCGCGCCAGGCCGCGCCCTATCTTGCCGGCGAGCGCATTGAGGCCGCCGGCTTTGGCGTCGCCGGACCAGTAATTAAAAATCGCGTTCGCGCCACAAATCTTCCGTGGGTCGTGGATACCGAAAATCTTGTCGACGAGCTGAAGGTAAAACAGGTTGTCGTGCTGAACGATCTGGGCGCCACGGGCCACAGCATCGAACATCTTCCTGCGGAAGATTTCTGCGTTCTCAATACCGGCAAGCTCGAACCTGGCGGCACCAAAGCTCTACTCGCGGCCGGGACTGGGCTCGGCCAGGCGATTTTGGTGTGGAATGAACTTGAAAACCGTTACAAGGTGGTGCCTTCTGAGGGCGGCCACTCCGATTTCGCGCCACACACCGAATTGCAGATCGAACTTTTGCGCTTCATGCGCCGCCGCTACCCGCAGGTAAGTTGGGAATTGATTCTTTCCGGGCGCGGTTTTCGCACTTTGCATGAATTTCTTGCCCCCACCGTTCGACATCCCACCTTTGAGGATCCCGACGCCGACCCTGCGCCGGTCATTACTCGCCAGGGCCTGGATAAATCGTGCCCCGTCTGCGTGGAGACCCTGGATTTATGGTGCGCTATTTACGGTGCGGAAGCGGGAAATTTGGCGTTGAAAGTCTTGGCCCTCGGCGGAGTGTTCGTGGCCGGTGGAATTGCCGTAAAAATCTTGGAGAAAATCAGGGACGGCTCGTTTTTTCAGGCTTTTCAGGACAAATGGAAATTTGAACCGCTCATGAATAATATTCCTGTGTCGGTAATTCTAAACGAATCGGCGCCCCTGATTGGCGCGGCCTACGAAGCCCTTGCAGCCATCCAGAAGTAATCCGGAAATAATCCTTCAGAAATAAAGGCTGCGTGACACTTCTAGAAGAGCAACTCGGCCCCTGGAAACCGGTCACCCGCGCGGCGGCCATCGGCTCGCTGGTGTCCTATATAATTTTCTTTTTGTATGCGGCGTTCAATCGTTCGGGTTTTTTATTCATCGATTTCGTCAATCTGATCATTCACGAGGGCGGCCATCTTTTCTTCAGCTGGTTCGGCTACGCCATCACCATTCTGGGTGGAACACTGGGCGAATTGATCGTGCCCCTATTGTGCGGGCTTTATTTTTTTCGGCAGCGCGAACTGACCGCCGTAGCTTTTTGTAGTTTCTGGTTCTTTGAAAATTTCCTGTACATTGGCACGTACATGGCCGATGCCAGAGCATTGGCGCTTCCGCTGGTCGGCTCCGGCGATCACGACTGGGAAATCCTCTTCGGCCAGTGGGGCGTGCTGCAGTACGACCAGCGCATCGGGGGAATTACCAGAGATCTAGGTTGGCTGGGAATGTTGGCGGTCATCGCTTGGTTCGCGTGGCGCACAAAAGTAGTTTCCTCCCAATCAGCCGCCTAGCAATTTTTGCCCCAGGTGGCGGTCGTCTGTGTCTTGCAGTTTTTTGGTAGACTACCTTCATCCGTTCTACCGCTACGCGATTAACGTAACCACTAAGGAATCCCAATATGAGCACTACTGCCGCGACACAGACTCCCGATTTGCAAAATTATATTCAAGGTGAATGGCGCCGTTCTGCCGCGAAAGAATACGTCGACGTGACTAATCCCGCGACCGCTGAGGTGTTGGCGCGCACTCCGCTATCTACTGCAGCTGACGTTGACGGCGCCGTCCAGTCAGCCGCGGATGCCTTTCCGGCATGGCGGCGCACCCCGCCCGGCGAACGCGTTCAATATCTTTTCAAGTTAAAAAATCTGCTCGAAGAACACTTGGGCGAACTAGCGCGCCTGATCACCGAGGAAAACGGCAAAACTCTGGCGGAAGCCAAGGCCGAGCTGCGCCGCGGCATTGAAAATGTGGAAGTGGCCTGCGGAATTCCCATGATGATGCAGGGCTACAACCTCGAAGATGTTACGCCCGGCGTGGACGAAATGCTGATACGTCAACCCTTAGGCGTGGTCGCGGCGATCGTACCGTTTAATTTTCCCGCGATGATTTCTTTCTGGTTTCTGCCCTATGCCATCGCTTGTGGCAATACCTTCGTTCTGAAGCCGTCCGAACGCGTGCCGCTGACGATGCACCGCATTTTCGAACTTGTTGAGGCCACCGGATTGCCGCGCGGCGTAGTGAATCTGGTGAATGGCGGTCGTGAAACGGTTGACGCGCTGTGCGATCACCCGCAGGTGCGAGCCATCAGTTTCGTGGGCTCCACGCCCGTAGCCAAACATGTTTATGCTCGCGCGGCTGCCAGCGGCAAGCGCATGCAATGCCAGGGTGGAGCAAAAAATCATGTTGTTGTGTTGCCCGATGCGGATATGGAATTGGCTACTCAAATTATCGGGGACAGCGCATTCGGCTGCGCGGGTCAACGCTGCCTCGCCGTTTCCGTCGCCGTCACCATCGGCGACGCAAAGAAAACATTTCGCGATTCGATCAGCCACGCGGCATCTTCGCTGCGAGTTGGCAATGGCTTGGGCGCCGATGTCCAGATGGGGCCGGTAATCAGCAAGGAAAGTAAGCAACGGGTGGAATCCTTAATCGCGGCTGGTGTGGCCGAAGGAGCCAAGCCTATCGTTGACGGGCGCAACCCAAAAATCCCCGACGGCGACGGCGGCAATTTTATCAAGCCCACCATTCTCGATGGCGTGTCAGCGACCAGCAAATTAACCCATACGGAAATTTTTGGCCCGGTGTTGAGCCTGGTGCACGTGGATTCCATAGACGAAGCCATGAAATTTCTCCACGACAGTCCTTATGGAAACCAGGCTTCGCTGTTCACCACCAGTGGCGCGGCGGCAAGAAAATTCCGCTACGAAGCGCCTGCGGGAAATGTCGGCATCAACATTGGCGTGGCCGCGCCCATGGCGTATTTCCCTTTCAGCGGATGGAAAGATAGTTTCTTCGGCATTTTGCACGGACAGGGCCGCGACGCCGTGGAGTTCTATACCGAATCGAAAATCGTCATCGAGCGTTGGTCCAGGCAGGAAACCAGAAAATTCTAATGCAGCCGACGGCATGAACACCAAGCCGCTGCAACTCGACGTAAACGAGCAGATCGAGTGCGCGCATACCCTCGCGTCCAGGTTTTATACCGACCCTGCGATCCTCGACATTGAAAAGACGCGTATTTTTTTGCGCACCTGGCAAATGGTCGGCACTCTTAACCATCCATGCGGTGAAGCGGATGGCGTAAGACGCACGATAGCCGATCCGGAAAGTTTTTTTACCGCCGACGTTTCGGGCGAGCCCATTATCGTCGTGCGCGACAAGCAGGGCGTCTTGCGCGCCTTCAGCAATGTATGTCGCCATCGCGCCGGTCCCATCGCACTGGGCAGCGGATGCAAAAACGTGTTGCGCTGCCAATATCACGGTTGGACGTACACGCTCGACGGCCGGCTGATTGGCACGCCGGATGTGGAAGGCGTGGAATTTTTCGATCGCAGCACCATGGGCATGGTGCCGTTGCGTCTGGAGGTTTGGGGGCAATTCATCTTCGTGAATTTCGATTTCCAAGCGGAGCCACTGTCGTCATATTTGGGAAAAATTCCTGAGCAGTTTCACGGATTTCAGTTTGAAGGACTGCAATTCGCGGAGCGCCGCGACTATCTCATCAACTGCAATTGGAAGGTGTACGTCGACAACTACCTCGAGGGCTATCACATCCCCATCGCGCACCCGGGATTAATGCGCGAGATCGATTACGCGAACTACCGCACCGACACATATCGTTATTATTCGCAACAATTCGCCCCCATCCGCGCCATGAAAGCCGAAGACAACGCCGAGCGCTTTTATAAGCCGGGTAGCGGGCTGCAGCAAGCCGCGTATTTCTGGATATTTCCGAATTTGATGCTGAATATTTATCCCGACAATGTTTCGACTAACCTGATCGTGCCCATTTCCCACGACAGGACGCTGACCATTTTTGAATGGTTTTTCCACGACGTTGCTGATAGCGCAGTGCAGGAACGCATCCAGCGCGCCATTGCTTTCAGCGACGAGGTACAGCAGGAAGACATCGGCCTTTGCGAAAATGTGCAGCGCGGTCTGCGCTCCGCTACCTATGACCGGGGCCGCTATTCAGTAAAGCGTGAAAATGGCGTGCACCATTTCCACATGTTGCTCGGTGAGTTCCTCGGACGCACGTAATCTCCGTCGCAGTCTAAGAAACAAAAAAACAATAACAACGATGCCAGCTACTGTTGCGCCATCCATCCTACGGATGCGCTGGAGCCGGTGTCGGCGCCGGCTTAGCCGGCGCAGGAGTTTCAGCGCCCGGGCTTTTCGGGTAATCGAAATTGACCTTGGGTGCCTGACGCGCGCCGGGCTCAGTCTTGAAGTACGCGTCGTTACGCGTAAATCCCGCCATGCTGGCGACCAGGCTGTTGGGGAACAACGAAATGTAAGTGTTGTAGTCCTGCACCGCTTGATTGTAGTTGCGGCGCTCGATGGCGATCCGATTTTCCGTGCCCGCCAGTTCATCCTGCAAGCGCATGAAATTTTCATTGGATTTGAGCTGCGGATAATTCTCGACAATCACCAGCAAACGCCCGAGCGCGGAATCCAATTGCCCGTTGGCCGCGATCTTTTCCGCTGGAGTGCTGGCGCCAAGCAAAGCAGAACGCGCTCGCGCGATCTCGCCGTAAACAACTTGTTCCTGGACGGCATAACCTTTAACCGTCTCGACCAAATTAGGAATCAAATCGGCGCGCCGTTGCAGCACCACGTCCACCTGCGACCAAGCCGCATTCACCGCTTCGCGCTTGATAGCCATCTGGTTGCGCCGACCCACATAGGCGCTGCCCAGCACCAAAGCAAGAATCAGAAGAATCACTAAAATCACGATGCCTGTTTTCATAAGCTCCTCAGTTACGCGAAATTCAAGAATGCGCCTGTTTGGTCCGTTGCCACTGCTCCTTGGGCAAAAGCTGATCTAATGCGCGAATCACTGCTTCCACCGCGGCCAGATATGCTCCGTAAGCTTGCGTGAGTTCCACATGCGCATCGGTATGCTCTCGCAAACGCAGAATAGTTTCAAATGCAGCGGCGTTCGAGTGCGTCAGGTCTGTGGCGCGCCGAATGATATCGCGTGGTTCCCTAGGTGGCGCTTCCCCAAACGCGATGATCACGTGGCGCAACAAAGTAAGCACCGACGAAAACGATTTGCGCAAAATGGGCGTCAATTCCTGCGCATCGCCTGGCGATCGAAGATACGTGTTGCGCAATTTTAAGAGCACCGTTCGTAATTCGTGCTCGACCTGCACGCGATGCAGATTAACGGGCAGCTTCAGCGTGGCGATTGGATCGCTGCCGAACAGCACACGCCGGCTATCCTGCATATCGCGCAGCTCGATGGAAAACACATCCGCCGATTGCTGCAATTCTTCCGGAGTAAAAAATAACGGAGCCGGCTCTTTTTGGTCCACCACCCACCAGCGCACCACAAGCGCCACACGGCTTAACTCTTCAACGCTCAGCGAAGCGAGCACGCAGAGCACGTTCAAATCAGAATGATCGGGATGGTAGCCGCCGCGCGCGGCAGAGCCGTACAAGATGATCGATTGCAGATTCGCTGAGGACACTTCTTTCAAACGGTTCACCAGCTCGTTTAATTTTGTATCTGTCGAGAGCATGTTTTTGTCACTCCTTTGCTGCACCAACATCAACTTCGCGCTCACCAACCGCCTGAGGCTCCGCCTCCACCGCTGCTACCGCCGCCGAATCCGCCAAATCCACCGCCGCCAGAACCGCCGCCACCCCAGCCGCCCCCACCAAATCCGCCGCCGCCCCAGCCACTGCCTCGTCCTCCTCCACCCATTCCGCCCAACAGCGGCCAGATCCACCAACCACTACCGCCGCCTCGTCCTCCTCCGGACGCTCGACTCATGAACCAGATGAATAGGAAGATTGCGATGATGATCCAGAGGTGACTTCCGCCCCGCGAATGCTCGTCACGATGCGCGACCTGCGTCGGGGCCTGACCGCTCAGCGTTACCCCGCGATCATCAGCAATATACTTGGCAAGCTGCCACGCCGCGACTTCGATAGCGCTGCTGAAATCACTACTTCGCAGCAACGGAACCATCGCACGGCCGGTGTCTCCTGCACGCGCATCATTAATTACCGGCTCCAGTCCGTAACCTACTTCAATCCGGTATTTGCGCTCGTCCGGCGAAACCAACAACAGGACGCCGCGATTGTCTTTCTTACTCCCAACGCCCAGCTGCTTATAAAGGTCCACCGCGTAATTCTCAATGCTTTGCCCCTCGAGCGAATGCACGGTGACAATCGCCATCTCCGCGCCGGTTTTTTGTTCCAGCTCGGTGCACAGCGCTTCCAGTCGTGACTTGGTGTCCGGCTGAATCGCGCCGGCGAGGTCCGTGACATAGCCCGTCGGGTGAATTTTCTTGATGTCTTCGCCGGCGGCGGCACAAGCAAATGCGCACACCAGACAAAACAACCCGAAGAGTCTTTGAGCGTGGGCGCGCTTCATGGCGGGATCAGCAATTGAACTATATGTTGGCGGATTACAGGTGTAAAGCTGTGCCGCGCTATGAATAGCGCCGAAACACAGCAAAAGAATTTTCCGTGAAACTCGGACTACATTCCGAAACCACATGTACAAGCACTCTGCCTCGCGGATTTCCTTCTCGAATCGTCCGCGTTGTGAGATAGGCTTGCATTCTCGCACAACCTGAAAAGTGTCTCTTTTTGCACAGTTTTGCCTTATGCCTGAATGCTAGTTTTTATTTGTAGGCCCCCCGGCCACTCCATTCGGGCTCACACGCACGTCGGTACAAAGAAAAGTCTATGAGAATCCTGCTTTATAACCCCGACAACGGGGTTACGCGCAATTTTATGCCGCACCTGTGGATGTTCCTGCTGCAGGCACTCACTCCTGCGGGGCATGAGGTGGTGCTGATTGACGGCAATGCTCAGCCCATGGATGAAGAGGGCATCGCGAAATTCGTGATTGCCGAAAAGATCGGCCTGGTGGGCATTGGTGCCATGACCCGCATGATCGCCAAGGCCTACCGTATGGCTGACGCGATTCGCGCCGTCGGCGTGCCGGTGGTTATGGGCGGGCCGCACGTTACGGAAATGGCTGACGAGGCTCTCGGCCGAGCCGGTGGACCGCGCCATGCCGACGCCGTAGCCCTCGGCGAAGCCGACGAAACCTGGCCCAGAATTGTTAATGACGCCGCCAGAGGCGCGCTCAAAGACGTCTACGCTCCGGTCGATGCCTTTGGCCAGGAACATAAGCCTTCCTTGCAAACCTACCCGCCAATCCCCTGGGACACCATCGATCTCAAACAATTCAATATCGTGCCAAAGTTTTTCAAATCCATGCTGCAAAAAATTGGCGGCGGCTGGGGAACATTTCGCATCATCCCGGTAGAGTCCGGGCGCGGCTGTCCTTATGGATGCGAGTTCTGCACGGTAACAGGCTTTTTCGGCGATTCCATCCGCTTTCGCACTAACGAAAGCGTGGTGAACGAGCTGTTGATGCTGAAAGCGCGGGCCAAAAAAGAACGCGGCCAGATTGCGGTGTTTTTTATCGACGACAATTTCGCCATCAACATCAGGCGCACCAAGTCGCTGTTGCGCGACATTATTGCCGCCGAGGCGCAAGTGCATTGGGTCGCGCAAATCAGCGCTAACCTGTTGCGTGATGAGGAGCTCGTCGACCTGATTGCCGCCGCGGGTGGCAAGTGGATCTTTATCGGCATGGAGTCCATTGATCCTGCCAATCTGAAAGACGTGAACAAAGGATTTAACAAGCCCGGCGAATATGCGGCCGTGCTGCAGCGCCTTGCAGATCGCAACGTCTTCGCGATTACTTCTTTTATATTCGGCATGGACAACGACACCACCGGGGTAGCCGAGCGTACCTTGCAGCAAATCCGCACATGGCCGCCAGGATTGCCTATCTTTGGCTTGCTGACGCCGTTGCCGGCCACCCCGCTGTATAAAAGGTTGGAGGCCGCCGGAAGGTTGACCCGTCCAAAACATTGGCAAGAATTCATACCATTTGCCATGGCCCACACGCCTTTGAAGATGACCATTGACGAGGCGCATGCTGAGGTGAAATACGGATGGTCGAAATCCTACAGTCCGGAGGCCATCGCAAAAGCCCTGGCGGCAGTGGCGCACAAGCCCCTAGGTTACCGTGTAAACATTCTTATCTCGCGGCTTTGTTTCCGAGGGATTTATTTCCCACAGCTGGGGCGCTTCGCTTGGGTCAAAACCATCGCCGAAAACCGCCGCGCCATCTTTAGCCTGATAAGAGAAGGCTTGGGGGTCAGACGGGCCTCACGCTCAGGATCATTGAGCCTCTCTTCCACTGCGCCCCGGTAAATCACCCACCCGGGCAGAATCAAATCACTATATTCCCCTGCTAGCACAGGCGTGTTCTTTTCGCCCGATACCCTACATCGACTTCTGACCAACCCTTTCGTAAGTTGGGGCCGCCTACAGGATGGACCTGATGTGAAGGTCAAAGCGGAAGGGGTGATACTGCCACCCATGCCAAACAAAAAAACTGTCCTCGCCAAAGAAACAAAGACCGCGAAGACTATCAAAACCAACGGTGGCGAAACGCATCAACAAGCAACCACTGACGTTCTCCTCACCACCAACCAGGGCCTGCCTATTTCCGACAACCAGAATTCATTGAAAGGCGGCGGCCGCGGGCCCACGCTGCTGGAAGACTTTATTTTGCGTGAGAAAATCACGCATTTTGACCACGAGCGTATTCCGGAACGCATCGTGCACGCGCGCGGGTCGGGTGCGCACGGATATTTTCAGCCGTATAAATCCATGAAGCACGTGACCAGCGCAAATTTTCTTTCCGATCCCAAGATAAAGACACCGGTCTTTGTGCGCTTTTCGACAGTCGCAGGAGGCGCCGGTTCCGTTGATCTTCCACGGGACGTGCGCGGCTTCGCGGTGAAGTTTTACACTCAGGAAGGCAACTTCGATCTGGTCGGAAACAACATTCCGGTGTTTTTTATTCAGGATGCCATTAAATTTCCGGACTTGATTCATTCGGTCAAGATGGAAGCGGACCGCGGTTACCCGCAAGCGGGTTCGGCGCATGACACTTTCTGGGATTTCGTGTCGCTGATGCCCGAAGCGCTTCACATGGTGATGTGGGCTATGTCGGATCGCGCCATTCCGCGATCATTCCGCATGATGGAAGGTTTCGGAGTGAACACTTTCCGTCTGGTCAATTCCGAAGGCACGTCCAAGTTTGTTAAATTCCATTGGCGGCCCGTTCTGGGCACTGCCGCGGTGTTGTGGGATGAGGCGGTCAAGATCAGCGGCGCCGACCCTGACTATCATCGCCGGGATTTATTCGAGGCCATCGCCAGCGGAAATTTCCCGGAGTTTGAGTTCGGACTGCAAATTCTCGATGATAAAACCGCTGACAAGTTGCCCTTCGATGTTCTCGACGCCACAAAATTAATACCGGAAGAACTAGTGCCCGTCGAGATCGTGGGCAAGATGGTGCTGGATAGAAATCCGGACAATTTCTTTGCCGAAACTGAACAAGTGGCTTTCTGCCCCAGCCACGTAGTCCCAGGAATTGATTTCAGCGAAGACCCACTCCTGCAAGGCCGCTTATTTTCGTATTTGGACACGCAACTCAGCCGCTTGGGCTCGCCAAATTTTCATCAGCTTCCCATCAACGCGCCAAAATGCCCGTTCGCCAATATGCAGCGTGACGGCCACATGCAAATGATGGTTCACAAGGGGCGCGGAAATTACGAGCCAAATTCCATCGAACCGAAGGGCGAGCGTGAAACACCATCGGGTTTCCGCACGGCCCCAATTCCGCTGGAGGGGACAAAAGTTCGCTTACGCGCGGAATCTTTTAAAGATCACTACTCACAGGCCCGCTTGTTCTACCGCTCGGTCACGCCGCAAGAGCAGAAGCACATTGCGACGGCGCTGACTTTTGAGCTAGGTAAAGTCGAGATTCCGGAGATCCGCAAAAAAATGCTGGGCCATCTCAATGTTATCGACGAAAAACTTGGCGCCAAGGTTGCCGACGGCTTGGGAATGACCGGCGAGGCTATCGCTGCGACGCCCGCGGCAAAGCCGATCGATTTGGATCCGAGTCCGGCACTTCGCCTGTACGGAAAATACAAACCCACACTCAAAGGCAGAAAGGTCGGGATTCTTCTGGCGGATGGCTTCGATGCAAAACTAAAAGATGCGCTTGTCGCGGCCGTCAAGAAAGAAGGAGCCACACCAGCGATTATTGCGCCCAAGGTCGGCGGCGTGATGGATTCCGCCGGCAAGAAAATTATAGCCGAGATGGCGCTCTCAGGTTCGCCGTCCATTATGTTCGATGCGGTTGCAGTGCTTGGCGGGCCTGCTGGTGACAAATCGCTGGGCGCAGAACCGAACGCCATCAGTTTTTTGATGGACGCCGATCGGCACCTAAAAGCGATTACAATCGCTGGTGTTCCGAATCTCGCGAAGAAAACTCACGTCGACGGAGTTGTCGGAGTGACGGATCTCCGCGGTAACGGCGAAATTTCGAAGTTCATCGATTTCGCCCGCAACGGCAAAGTGTGGGAGCGCGATACCGCCTAACGCACATCGGTTGTCGAGTTTTTTTTCCACTGACGCTAGTGAAAAGCCGCGGCCAACAAATCAACCATTAACCGGATCGCCGTTTGTGCGGTGCGCCCGCTCGGGTCGCGATACGGATTCACTTCCACAATATCGAGTCCCACCAATTTCCCCTTCGTGGGAATTTGCGTCATGAGTTCGTCAATCTCTTGAAAATTCAAGCCGCCCGGCTCGAGCGTGCCGGTTCCCGGCGCCAGCGTGGGGTCCATGGAGTCCACATCGAAGGTGACGTAAATGTTTTCGCTTTGCGGAATTTGTTCAATGGCGGCGCTAATTCCACGGCGGTGGATTTCTTCGGAGGTGACCACTTTGGTAGGAATCGCTTTGGCATTGCCTGCCGCTTCCTGATCGTTGGCGATCCCGCGCATACCGATCTGCGTGATGTGTTTCACGGTGGGCAGCTTCGCCACGCGCAACACCCACGAGGCGTGATCGAGATTACCCTTTGCACCCGTCCAGGTATCGAGATGCGCGTCAATGTGCACAACAGTAAGCGGGATGTCATACGCGCGAATAACCGGAAAAGTGATGCTGTGATCGCCGCCTAAAATAATTGGAAGCGCTTTCTTCGCGAGAATTTTCTTAACCGCTTCGGTGATTTTCGCGTCAGTCTCAACGGGTACGGTCGGATAAATCAGCACGTCGCCAACGTCGACCCATTGCTTGCCCTTCAAAACCGTACGGTCGCCGTCGATGTAGTAGAAGCCTTCCGTTAAATCGTGAGCGTATTCCTGAGAATTTTCACGCATGTCGCGCGGTCCGTAGCGCTCGCCGGGCTGGCCCCAGGTGCCTTCATCAAAAGGCACACCCAGTACCGCGAAATCAGCTTTCAGGTGGTCCAGGTCCGGATCGTAGCGCGCGCTCAGAAATGTGCGTACGCCGACGAATGTCGGCGCTGTCTGTGCGAATGAGATGAGCGGAACGCCCAGCGTAAGAGCCAGGAAACATCCCGCAACGATCAACTTGTTCATCGTATTCCCTTTAAGCAATTTTACTTGCCGGATGATACCAACGAACTTGGTGTTTTATTTAGCTTACGGTAGCGCGCCACGCTCGCAATACTTCGGCCACTGTCCAGGCTTGTGCGATACATCCGCGCGGCATGAAGGGCGCGTCGCCATCGAAAATTTCGCTTAGTGTTCCCAAGCCGTCCGAATGAATTTGTTTGCCGAGCGGTTCCAGAAAACTCATCCCTCCACCCCGATCCGCGTACACGCGTAGGTGCGCCAACACAAAAGGGCCTAACAGCCAACCCCACACAGTGCCTTGGTGATACGCGCCATCACGCTCTCGAGCGTTTCCGCCATAATGTCCCTGGTAGCCGGGTTCGCTTTGCGCCAGGCTGCGGAGTCCGTACGAAGTAACCAGTCGCCGGGCGCAAGCGTCGACGACCGCTCTTTGTTGTTCCGCGGGCAGCGGGCTCTGCGGCAAAGAAACGGCAAGAATCTGATTTGGTCGAAAAGTGGCGTCGTTTCCTATTCCCGGCGCATCGATGACGTCGTAGCAATATCCGGCAGAGCTGTTCCAGAATTTGGCAAAGCTTTCTTTTGCGCGCGCCGCTAATTTTGCAAACGGCTCAGCTGATTGTTTCGCCGCGGAAGCGAGACCAGCCATGGTTTCCAGCGCATTAAACCACAGCGCATTAATCTCCACGGGCTTTCCTGTTCGCGGGGTCACCACCCAATCGCCAATCTTGGCGTCCATCCAGGTGAGCTGCACGCCGGATTCGCCGGCGTAAAGAAGGCCATCAGCATCGTCCACATGAATTTGATATCGCGTGCCGGCCACGTGAGCATCGATCATTTGCGCCATGATTGGAAAAAGCCTGGCCAGCGTTTCGGTATCTTGCGTCGCCGCGAAATATTGCCTAACCGCTTCGAAGAACCACAGTGCGGCGTCCACAGTGTTGTACTCGGGGCGCCCCCCTGCGTCGGGGAAATTATTGGGCAGCATGCCGCCGTCGATGTAACGCGCGAAAGACAAAAGAATTTGTCTTGCAATGTCGGCCCGGCCGGTTGCCAACGTCAACCCAGGTAGCGCGATCATGGTGTCGCGCCCCCAATCCCCAAACCAGTGATAGCCGGCGATGATTGACTTTCCATCCGAATCGTCAGAAGCATCCGCCAAGTCACGCCTCACTACGAATTGATCCGCGGCGAGAATGAGTTGCCGAATCCAGCCAGGTGCCGCAGTTGCCGCCGGCCCATCAGCGGCAGACCACTGCGCCAGCAAGTCCACTTCGCGCTTGGCGTTTTCCGTGCGTGTCGCATCGCCATCCAGCTCTGGGTTTGCATCGGCAGAAAAAACAATGCTCACGCTTTGATTCGTTTGTAGCGTGGCGCGAAAAACCGCAGCCAAAAGGTTGTCTTCGAGATCGTCTAGACCGCGATATTTCTCAAGCGGCAAAAAATAATCGCGGTACCACTGGTGTCGTGCCTCGATTTTGGCGTTCGCGCTCAGCAAATAAAATGGAATCGCGCCTTCGAACGCGGTGACCTGCAAGCCGCTCTTCACTACGTCAATTTTCATAAGCCAGTCGCCCGCGTGAGTATTGGAATGAAAATCGCGATAGTTGATAAGAGTTCTGAGTTCCAGTTCCATCGCTTGGCTACCGCGTACCAGCGTGTACTGCACATAAGTGGTGTTCTCGCCATGACGCATCCATACGCGTTTTTCGAGAATCGCATCGCCAATGGCAAACCGCCAAACCGGCATAGTTCCGTCCAGCCGGAAACTTTCGATATGCACATAACCAAAGGGCTCGATCGCTCCGCTGCCCCAGCGATTCGTTCCCAGCACATAATCCGCACCATCAAAACGGGCGATTTCGTCGAGTTTGGCTACAAGTTGCATGCGCCCTACCGGTGGTTGAAGCGCAGCTACCAGCAAGCCATGATAGCGACGCGTGAGATTGCCACTCACGGAACCCGAAGCGAATCCCCCAATGCCATTAGTGACCAGCCACTCGCGCTGTTCCGCGACATCGAGCACTCCGCAGATTTCGCGGCCGAATTGCACCTCCGCATTTTGCGGAGTGTCCTTTTTTGCGCGCCGACGCCGAGAACTCACTCCTGGCTTTCTCGTTGCCATCCCTGATTTGCCTCCTATGGGTTCGCCGTTGTCCAACGCGTGGTTAATTCAAGAATGACACTTCATCCGAGTGTGATGCAAAACGTTTCCCCCAGGCAGGCGCAACTGACGGCTCAGGTGTGGATCGTCCTGGCGAGTAAGCACTCAAGCTGGCAAGCAAGCACTCAAGCGTCCGCTGGCAGCCGCACAAAACCTGCTCCTTTTCGATTCGAGTTGGCATCCAACGAGCATCGGTTAGTCAGGAGTGATTCACCATGAGCGATCCGCTAGCTACCTACATAAATGACCATTTGGCTGGTTCGGCGTATGCGATGGACCTCGTCGAATTTCTCCGCGATACATATGAGGGTCAAGAACTCGGAAAATTTGCCGCGTGGCTGTTGCGGGAGATCGCTGCGGATCGCGAGGTTTTGCAAGCACTCGCAGAGAGGGTGGGCGGCGGCTCCAGCACGATGAAGGAACTTACAGCCTGGCTAGGTGAAAAAATCAGCAGACTGAAGTTGCGACACGGTGCTAACGATGGGCTGGGGTTGTTCGAAGCGCTTGAATTCTTAGAGATTGGAATTCACGGAAAGTTGAAATTGTGGCGGGCCTTCGCCGCCATCGCGCCTGGTAACCCGCGGCTAGCCGGAGTGGATTTCGAACATCTTGCAAAACGCGCTGAAAAACAGCGCGAGGACGTTGAAAGCCGACGTTTACACCTGGCGCATTTCGTTTTTGGAGCAGGTCGGGGTAAGCGGCAACACGTTGGTCGGTCTCGAAACACTACCCGACGGTCGCTCACCCTCGAGGGGAGTCGCATACCTCTGGCGATCGGGTTGGCCCTCGCCGTCGTAGGGGCCGTTGCGCTCGGTCCAGACCTGATGCGCTACATGAAAATCCGTGCAATGTGAACTGTTATTGATGTGGCATTTGAAAATCGCATCAGTTAAAGCGTGGCGTAGAATACCGCACGAGGTGGGTGCCCATGGTAGATGGCGAGAGCGAAGACCGGGAGCGTACCTGTCAGGGCGTCTCACCGGGCGATGCGGTCTGCAATTATCCTGCGACCGTACACTGCCCGACCTGCGACGGCTGGTTCTGTGACGCCCACGCCGAGGATGAACAGTGGCATTCGTGTATGCTGCCGCCGCCTGGAGACGTGGGCGGCGAGGGATAAGAGCCGTTCGCACCCGCCTGTTTAACCGCGCGCTCGATGCGAGAGCGTACGCAACGCATGATCTGCGCAGTTATCGGGAACGACAAACCGCCTGGAAGTGAATTTATACCGTTTCCGGTTTTGGCCCGGTGGCCCACGGGTGGGACCCGCGAGCCTCGAGGAACGCGAAAATGGTCATTAACAGGGCTAGTGCCGACAGTCCTGCATCTTCCAGGACTTTCTTCAAGTTGATGGGCTCGGGGGTGGCAAAACAACCGCAATTGATGTCCATGTGCAAAAGATAGGCGCGCAAGACCACCACGAAAAATCCCACCATGATCGCAGTCAGGAGCACCCCCCAGATCCGCAGCTTCCATCCACTTAATATCAGCAGGCCGAGCGCGATTTCAGTAAAGGGCAGAACATGCGCCACAAACTGCACTCCCCATGCGGGCAGCAACTTGAACGCTTCTACCTGCAGCGCAAAGTTTGCGAGGTTGGTGGAGATCGAAAATTTCAAGAAAAACATAGGCCAAAAAGTGTGATTGGGTTGAAAGGCTTTGGAGTAGCCCGCGTAGAAGAAAATCACGCCTAGAACGAGGCGTCCAAGCCACATGACAACGCGCCGGAAGTTGAGTGGGCTGGATTGCAGCAAGTCGTTTTACCTACGCGCTTGGTGACCGGGGTTCATCGTAACAGAAGAATCAAAAATTGAAATGCGCAACCAGGCGATACGAAAAATTCATCTCCAAAATTCGAGGCGGACGCATTTGGCGCGAGCTACGCCTTTACTTCTGGCTAAGCAGTTGGTCAAGGAACTGGTGTAATACCGGGTAAGTTTGGACGCCAACCACCGGATAGGTCTGGCCACTGGAGTGAATAATGGTCGTGGGCGTCTGGTTGACATTGTACATGCGGCCCAGCGCCAGATCTTTCTCGATCAGCGGATCCAGCGTACCGCCTTTCACAAGGGCGCGCACTTTGTTCATCTCCGAGGGCGAAAGAACGGCCGCGACGGTGCCGTCTACGTCTCCCGAGTTCTCCCACTTTTCCTGATTCTCAAACAACGTTTGCTCGACCGGTTCGACTTTTCCTAAGTGCGCGGCGGCGCGGGCATACTGCGCGGCGACTCTCGAGTGGGCATGCATGGGCAGGGGGAAGTCGCGATGGATGAGGTACACCTTGCCGGTGCTCACGTAATTGTCCATCAGCTGCCGGTTGGTAGTCATATATAGGGTCTTGCAAGCCGGGCATTGAAAATCGCTAAAGACTTCAAGAACGAGCGGAGCGCTTTTTGAGCCGAATGCCTTGTGGGGATCCACGTCGGTTACCGCGCCGGGCGTCTGGGGAGGGGCAGCCATAGCCATAAGAACGACGCCAATACCCAGAGCGGCCAAGACACTGAGGAAGGCTACGGCGACTCTAGGGATTCCTCTTCGATTGCGAATCAAGTGTTCCTCCATGAGTTGTTGGACGCTTGAAATTGGCCTATGAAGATTCTACCGCGAATCATCCTAAAGGCCAGCGCAGGGGTGCTGAAATGTGCCATTGGGTTTGCTGTGCTGCGCCGAACGCGAGAGCCACGATAGTAGGATGCGCGACAAGATGAGGATGTTCGTGTCAGGATGGAATATTTGCAGGTGGTAAGGCTTAGGTCTATATATAGCACAAAAATAAGGACATAACATGGCAATAACAAGACTTGACAATAAGGCACTCAATATTTATAATGTGCTTCGAGCTGATTCGAACGGGTCCCTGGCGACCCGCGCAAACTTCTGGGCGGAAGTACGGCTCAACGGGTTTGAACAGATCGGGCTTAAATGGAGGCCAGAATTACATGAGTAAAATTATTGGAATTGACTTAGGCACAACCAACTCGGTTGTGTCCGTGATGCAGGGCGGAGAGCCAGTGGTAATCCCGAACCAGGAAGGTGCGCGCACGACCCCTTCAGTGGTAGCGATCACCAAGGGCGGCGAACGCCTTGTGGGACAGGTGGCGAAGCGGCAGGCGGTGACGAATCCCGAGAATACGGTGTATTCGATCAAACGCTTTATGGGCCGCCGCTATGACGAAGTCACCGACGAAATGAAGCGCATCCCTTATAAGGTGGTAAAGGGCGAGCATGACGATGCGCGTGTGGAGATTTTCGGCAAGCTTTATAGTCCGCCGCAAATTTCGGCCATGATTCTTGGAAAACTGAAGTCCGCCGCGGAAGACTTCCTGGGTGAAAAGGTCACCAAGGCGGTAATTACGGTGCCGGCATACTTCAACGACGCGCAACGGCAAGCTACCAAACAGGCAGGTGAAATTGCGGGCTTGGACGTGGTGCGCATCATCAACGAGCCGACCGCGGCTGCGCTGGCTTACGGTTTGGACAAAAAGACCGACGAGACCATCGCGGTGTATGACTTGGGCGGTGGCACGTTTGATATTTCCGTGCTGGAAGTTGGCGCTGGTGTAGTGGAAGTGAAATCCACTAACGGCGACACCCATCTGGGTGGCGACGACGTTGACCAACGCATCGTGGATTGGTTGATCGACGAATTCAAGAAGGAAAACAACATCGACCTGAGCAAGGACCGCATGGCGCTGCAACGCCTGAAGGACGCGGCGGAAAAGGCCAAAATCGAGCTGTCGCAAATGATGGAGACGGAGATCAATCTGCCGTTCATCACCGCGGGCGCGAGCGGGCCAATTCACATGCAACTGAAGCTGACCCGGACACGCCTCGAACAATTGATGAACGATTTGCTCGAACGCTCTATGAAGCCGGTCAAGCAGGCGCTGGAAGACGCCAAGATGTCGCCGAACGACATACAAGAAGTGGTGCTGGTCGGCGGTTCGACGCGCATTCCGAAGGTTCAGCAACTGGTGCGCACGTTCTTCGGCGGCAAAGAACCGCATAAGGGCGTGAACCCCGACGAAGTTGTAGCCGTAGGAGCCGCGATTCAAGGCGCGGTGCTGGCTGGAGACGTGAAAGACATCCTGCTGTTGGACGTCACACCGCTCTCGCTGGGCGTGGAAACTCTGGGCGGCGTAATGACCGTGCAGATTCCTCGCAACACTACGATCCCGACACGCAAAGTGGAGACTTATTCCACAGCGGCGGACAACCAGCCTGGCGTGGAAATTCACGTCATGCAGGGCGAACGCAAATTCGCCAACGACAATCGCTCGCTTGGCAAATTCAAGCTGGATGGAATTCCGCCAGCTCCGCGCGGGACGCCGCAAATCGAGGTCACTTTTGACATCGATGCCAACGGCATCCTGAACGTGAGCGCCAAGGACAAAGCGACCAACAAGGAGCAGAAGATCACCATCACCGCTTCGAGCGGCTTGACCAAGGAAGAAGCCGAGAAGATGCGCGTGGAGGCCGAATCGCACTCCGAGGACGATCGCCGGCGTATGGAAGAGGTCGAGGCGCGCAATCGCTTGGACGGAATTCTGTACCAGTCGGAAAAGATGATTCGCGAAAATCGCGAGAAGCTCAACGAGGCCGACGTGAAGGCCGCGGAGTCGGCCATCGACGACGCCAAGAAAGCCATCAACGAGGGCGGCGTCGCGAGACTGCGCTCCGCTACGGAAAACCTGGAACGGTCGCTGCACAAGATCGCTGAAGAGCTCTACAAGAGCACGCAAGCGGCTGGCGGCGCGGAACAGGCAGGCGCGGCGGGAGCCGGCGCAGGCGCTCAAGGCGGACCGGCCGGTGCTGGGGCTAACTCAGCCGGCGGCGGCCCGCAAGGCGGAAAGCCCGGCGATGTGATCGACGCCGAATATGTGGACGTGGACGAAACCAAGCGTCCTAATTAATTGAGCTAAGCGAAGAAGGAAAGTGCGGAATGTAACTCCGCGCGGGCCGGAACTTCGCGGAAGCGAAGAGTAAAGAACTGGCCCGCTCCGTTCGCAAGACGGAGTGGGCCGGATATTTTTTAGGCAGCAGATTTCGACCGATTTCGAGAAATACGATTCGAGATCACGAAAATATAAATCATGGCCACGACAGCTAAAACCGATTATTACGAATTGCTCGGGGTGCCGAAGAAGGCCAGCAGCAAGGACATTCGCACTGCCTTTCGCAAGCTGGCGCGCAAATACCATCCCGATCTGAATCCCGGCGACAAATCGTCGGAAGAGAAATTCAAGCAGCTGCAGGAAGCGTACGACGTACTCTCCGACACCAAGAAGCGCCAGATGTACGACCAGTATGGATTTTATAGCGACAACCTCCCGCAGGGCGGCGGACCTTCTTCTCACGGCGGGGGGGAAGACGATGATGCGCGCGTTAATTTTGATTTTGGCGGATTTGATTTTGGCGGTGGCGGCGGTACCGGTGCTGGCCCGGCGGGAAGTGGCGGAAGTTTCCGCGATTTGTTCAGCCAGTTTTTCAAGGGCGGCCGCGGCGGCGAAATGGAGCCGGAGCAGGAACCGGGCGGCGACCTGGAATATCAGGTGGAGATTGATTTCTGGGATTCCGTGCGCGGTGCGGTGAAGAAACTTTCGATCACGCGCATGGACACCTGCGAGACGTGTCACGGAACCGGCGCAGTGGGCTCGCCGCAAACTTGTACCGCTTGTGGCGGGACGGGAACAATCCAACAAGCTGCCGGGAAAATGCGTTTCAATGTGCCGTGCACCCGCTGCGGTGGCACCGGTAAATTGCGCACCATGTGCCGGGCCTGCAACGGCGAAGGCCGCGTGCGTCGCACTGAAACGGTGGACGTGCGCATTCCCGCCGGCGTAGCCAGCGGTGCGCGCTTGCGGGTACCGGGCAAGGGAAATGCCGGAACGATGGGAGCGCCTCCGGGAGATTTATATTTGCGCATTCTTGTGAAGCCGCATGAATTTTTCGAGCGGCGCGGCAACGATTTGTACACCAAAATTCCCGTGACCGTTCCAGAGGCCACGCTGGGGGCGAAGATTGAAGTGCCGACCATCGACGGGCGTTCGTTGGTGCGGATTCCTCCCGGAACCGACAGTGGGAAAACGCTGCGCCTGAAAGAAAAGGGCGTGCCGGGCGCTCGCAACAGCGCGCGCGGCGATCAATACGCCGAGATTCAAGTAGTGGTGCCGAAGCCGACGGACGAACGGGTCCGTAATCTGATGAAAGACCTGGAAACCTTGGATCTCGAAGATCCGCGGCAAAATCTTTTCAGCAAAGCGGGTGTGTGAGGACCATGCCGCAAAGAACAAAAAAACGAGCCAAAGCCGGTTACATGATCAGCGCCGTGGCGGAGCTTTATAAACTGCACCCGCAGACGCTGCGTTTGTACGAGCGTGTGGGATTGCTGAAGCCATCGCGGTCGCAGGGCAACACCCGGCTGTATACCGATTCCGACCTTGAGCGACTGGACGTGATTTTGACGCTGGCGCGCGACATGGGTGTGAACCTCGCGGGCATCGAAATTATTCTCAACATGCGCGAAAAAATGATTGAGATGGAACGCCAGATGGGCGAATTCGCGAAGGTGGTACAGCAGGAATTATCGCGCGCGTCCTCGCGCCCAACGGCGCAGGATCCACGCCACGCGATCGTACGCGCCGTGCCGCGAATCGTGCGAAGCTGACGTCTTTATTCCCTCCAAAATTGTGAAAACCCAAGACCCACCCTGCAATCGAGGGTGGGGCGCCCTCCGTGTCTTTTAATCCATGATGGGCCGCACAGTGAGCGCCCGACATCTGTGCTGAAACACTTCAACAATAAACACGGGGATGCTGTTAACTGACGCGAAGCGCGGTCATGGGATCCACGTGCGATGCGCGGCGCGCCGGAATATAACCCGCCAGAATTGCGATGCCACTCAGCATCAGGATGGTGGTCACGAAGGTCGGCGGATCTGATGGGTCTGTCGCAAATAAAAGCGAAGCAATGGCTTTCGCCACCATGAAGGACGCAACCGTGCCGATGGCGATTCCCACGAGCGCCAGGCGTAGGGTTCTGGAAATCACGCTGAATTGCACGCGATTCGCGGTGGCCCCGAGAGCCATGCGGATGCCAATTTCTTGCGACTGCCGCGAAACCGAGTACGAAATAACTCCATAGATGCCTAGCGAAGCCAACACCAGCCCCAGCGCCGCAAATAGACTTACCAGCCAAACAAAAAAGCGCCGGGGAGAAACCGCGTGGTCCACGATCTGCTGTATGGTGCGAAACTCGGTGGCAGGCTGGCCGGGATTTAGTTCACGAAGCGTGCTCATCACGCTGGAAGCAAGCACATCCGGTGGGAGCTTGGTGCGCACCACCAGCTCGGCGCCGTCCGGGCTATTCTGGCTGGAAGACAAATACATTTGCCATCCGGGGCGCGACTCCAGGCTACTTTCGCGAACATCGCTAACCACGCCGACGACGCGAGCGTCTTTGTCATTCACGAGCGCGATCTGGCCAATCGGATCCTGATCAGGCCACAAATAATTCGCCGCGGTTTGATTCAGGATCACCACTGGCGCGCCGTCCGGAGCGTCGGACCAGTTTAAATCGCGGCCCGCGCGAAGCTGCATGCCCATGGCTTGCAGGTACCCGGGCGTGACAATGTAGACGAAGGCTCCAGGGAGTTCTCCTTTGCGATAATCTTTGCCCTTTGCCGATAAGCCCCAGGCGCGATTGCGATCCAGCGGCAGATTGTCGGTGATGCCCGCGGCTTCAATGCCCGGAATAGCTTTCACGCGACTCAGGATATGCTGCAGGATTGCGCTGCGCTTCGTGGGTTTGTCTTCATCGTTGTAGTCGACGATTATCGCCGCTGCACGGCTAGGCTGAAATCCCAAATCCACGTCGAGCACGTGAAGGAAACTGCGCAACAGTAGCCCGGCCCCGATCAGAAGGACGCATGCCAACGCGATTTCTGAAATTACCAGCACCGAGCGCATACGATCGTGTTTTTTGCCGTGAGTCATGCCTGCGCCGGAATCTTTGAGGGCTTCCTGAAGATTGCCTGCGGAGATTTTGAGATTCGGAAGAAGCCCGAAGAAAATCGCGACTACTAAAGAAATGATCAGGGTCCACGCTAGAGCGCTGCCATCAATTTTCAAGCTGCCAAGGAGTGGAAGAGCGAGAGAACCTTGGTGTGCAAGATAAATGGTGATGCCATATGCCAATCCCAGACCGAGCAAGGCTCCTACGCTGGTCAGCAGCAGGCTTTCAGTAAGCAACTGACGAATAAGTCTGGCGCGGCCTGCGCCAAGAGCACGGCGCATGGCGAATTCCTTGCTGCGCGCATTGGCGCGAGCGAGCAAAAGATTCGCGAGATTCACGCACACGATCAGCAGGATGAGTCCCACCGCACACCACAGCACGATCAACGAGCGACGCAGCTTGCCGGTGACGTATTCCTTGAGTTCGGTCAGACGGCCGGTGTAGTCGCCGCCCCATTCCGGATGCTTCAAGTTGAAATGAAGACGGGGAAAGATAATGTTGGCTTCAGCTTGCGCTTGCGGCAGGGTAACGCCAGGCTTGAGACGGCCAACCAATGCCAGGGTGTTCCCCCAATCTTCCATGTCGTCCAAAATGGTGGGGATGAAAAGGTCGGTCTTCGAACCCGGGGAGAAGACCGAACCGAAATCGAAGGTGGGCGGCAGGACGCCAATGACTGTTACCGGATGATTGTCGAGTGTGATGGCTTGGCCGACAATCGAAGGATTAGCGGCAAACTGACGTCGCCACAAGCTGTTGGTGAGAATGGCAACGGGATGGGAATTTTTCAAGCACTCGTCGGGAGCGAACGAGCGGCCCAGTAACGGTTGAACGCCTAGCGTGGGGAAGAAATTTCCGACCACCGTCATGGTCGTAACTGGCAGTGCATCGCCATTGCGGGCGAGCTTGGCATTATTGGCGGAAGAGAATGCGAAGTAGCCGGTGACATCCTGGAAGGAATTATTCTGATGTTTCAACTCTCCGTAGGCGTCCACGGAATACGTCATGCTGGACATCCCTGCCTTGCCTTCGGCGGTGGTTATAAAAGTCAGTTGCTCCGGATCGTGAAAGGGAAGTGGCCGCAATAGAATGGTGTTCACCACGCTGAAGACGGCGACGTTGGCGCCGATACCAAGGGTGAGGATCAATATTGCAATCGCCACGAACCCGCGATCACGACGGAAAGTTCGCAGGGCGTAGCGCAAATCCTGACTCAATTCATCCAGGGTCGGTAGAGAGCGCGCGTCGTGATGCCGCTCCTTGGCTTGTTCCACACCTCCGAAGCGAATCAGCGCCTGGCGCCGCGCTTCTTCCGGCGGCATACCGCGCTGAAGATTTTCTTCGATGGCCAACTCGAGGTGCGCGGCCATTTCGGCGTCCAACTCGGTGTCAAGTTGCCTGACGCGAAATAACGAGCGCAGGCGTTGCAAGAATTCGCGCAGACCAGTTACCGGTTCATTTGTCATCGATCGTCCCCTGCCACTCGGGTGTCACTCGGGCCCTCGTGCGACGGCCCTTCCTGTGTTACGACCACAGTGGTAATACCACATGAACGATTGACGCAGGGCGAGGCAAAAAGTCTTCGATGATGTCGCGGCGGCTCGTTAAAAGATGTGGAACAGGCGCTTCCAGCGCATCGTGGCTGGATGAATCAAGACGTTGGCATAGGCAACAAAACGGTCGACGATGTGGCCGGGTTGCCATGCGCTGGGGTTCGCGTCGATCGACATGTAGATCATCACCGGGCTGCCGATGAGGTATTCGCGGGGCACACAACCCCAGAAGCGGCTGTCGTATGAATTAGCTCGGTTGTCGCCCATCGCAAAATAACAGTTATCCGGGACGCGATAAGGGAAGGTGACATCGATTCGACCGCGCTGAGAATATCCCGGCGGCGCGGGCTTAGTGGGACCCAGAGTGTAATTTTCTTCGAGTTGCTTTCCATTGATCCAAACACTTCCGTCACGTAGATCGATAACGTCGCCTGGCATGCCGATGGCACGCTTCACCAGGTCGGTTTGATCGGGCGCGTACGGCGGCCGGAAAATTATAATTTGCTGCCGCCTGGGATTACGCCACAGCGGAACATGCCAGTTCGTGAAGGGCAAGCCGGCATCGTATCCGACGCGGCTGATGATCAAGTGGTCCCCGATCAGCAGGGTATTTTCCATGGAAGCGGATGGAATGACGCGCGCCTGGCCGATCGTTCCGTTGACCAAGAGAAAAACGAGACCAACCCAGAACCACGCGAGGATCTCGCGACGAATACGCACGTTCATAGGTAAAGCTGGTTGGGGAGTTGCGCTTTTTGTTTTAGTTTTCACTTGGCACCATCGGTGAGATTGGGAATCTTAGCATGTCACTGGCGTGAGCGGTTGGAGCGACGTACGTGATCGCTTGCCGTGACGGGGACGTGCCCGTATGCTTGTGGCGATATGGCGATAGAAAATTGTCCATTGTGCAGAGGGACGGGGTGGCGGCTGGAACAACGGCTGAATGGCGCGCCGGGCACGGTAGCTACTGCGTGCGATTGCGGAATGGAAGAGCGCGCGGCGCGGGTGATGGAGCGTGCGCGGATTCCCAAACGGTATGAGCCTTGCGATTTTGAGAGTTATGTGGCGGATCTGACGGATGGGAAAACGTGGATGCCGCAGCACGCGCAGTCCATGAAGCAGGCCAAGATGTTGACGCAGGGATTTGTGCGGGATTACCCCGGCGTGGCGGAAAAGGGATTGCTGCTGATGGGACCGTCGGGCGTGGGCAAAACACATCTGGCGGTTGCGGCTTTGAAAGAATTGATTAGCCGCGGACACGGCGGGCTCTTTTGCGATTACCGGGAATTACTGAAAGAGATTCAGGCGAGTTATAACCCTGCGAGTGAATCGACGGAGATGAGGATTATGGAACCGATTCGCAACGTGGAAATTTTAGTGCTGGATGATTTGGGCGCGAGCAAGCCTTCGGATTGGGTGCGCGACATTGTAGGAATTGTTTTGAATGCACGCTATAACGAAAATCGCACTACGGTCATCACCACAAACTATGTGGATAATCCCGTCTCGGAAGGCGAACCTTCACGGCTGCCCGGTGGCCGGATGATTCCTGCGTCGCGCGAAGATACCTTAGAGCAGCGCATTGGCAGCAGAATGCGTTCGCGCCTTTACGAAATGTGTAGAACTGTGGAAGTGATTGCTCCGGATTTCCGGCGGGAGAAAACACAGGCTGGACGAGCGTCGAGCTGAATTATGATGGAGTTCGTGAGCCGCGATTTTAGATTTTGATGGCTCCACGTTAAAAGACCCACCCTCCAAAAATCTGAGGTCACCCTCCGCGTCGCGTGGATTTCAAATGACGGGGCGGCTTGGAGCGAATTTGCGGCCAGAAAAATCGCTCTATCGCGAGCGCGATTCATGTCAACGCAAAATAGAAATGTCCGGTTTTCCGCCAAGTAGAAACGTCCGCTTCCATGGGTTTCTCTTCCAAGGATGGTGCGCGGGCACACGGTATTTGGATTTAATTTTGGTTTTGGGTTTGCTGG
>Ga0185299_10000798_pt1 | contig 75094 bp, 60 predicted proteins | sample PaiPotPPA55metaG_FD_128002 | JGI IMG/M metagenome (GOLD analysis project Ga0185299, IMG submission 128002) | Iron sulfur acid spring bacterial and archeal communities from Banff, Canada, to study Microbial Dark Matter (Phase II) - Paint Pots PPA... ...
CAATACCCCGAACACCTAGTACCCATCGTTTACAGCGTGGACTACCAGGGTATCTAATCCTGTTTGCTCCCCACGCTTTCGCGTCTCAGCGTCAGCAACGATCCAGAGGGCCGCCTTCGCCGCCGGTGTTCCTCCTGATATCTACGCATTTCACCGCTACACCAGGAATTCCACCCTCCTCTATCGCGCTCCAGCCGACTAGTTTCCGACGCACTTCCGAGGCTGAGCCTCGGGCTTTCACATCAGACTTGGCCGACCGCCTACACGCCCTTTACGCCCAGTCAATCCGAACAACGCTTGCACCCTCCGTCTTACCGCGGCTGCTGGCACGGAGTTAGCCGGTGCTTCCTTTGAGGGTACCGTCAAGGGCTCGCTGGATATTAGCCAACGAGCTTTTCTTTCCCTCCGACAGGGCTTTACGACCCGAAGGCCTTCATCACCCACGCGGCGTCGCTGCGTCAGAGTTTCCTCCATTGCGCAATATTCCTGACTGCTGCATCCCGTAGGACTCTGAGCCGTGTCTCAGTCCCAGTGTGGCTGACCATCCTCTCAGACCAGCTACCCGTCTTTGCCTTGGTGGGCCGTTACCCCGCCAACTAGCTGATAGGCCGCGGACCCCTCCCGGAGTGATAGCTTGCAGGAGCAGAGGCCACCTTTTACCTCGGACAGCGAACTGTCCGTGGTCTTATCTGGTATTAGTCCGTCTTTCGACGGGTTATCCCAGTCTCCAGGGCAGGTTATCCACGTGTTACTCACCCGTGCGCCGGTTTACTCGCCGAGTTGCCCCGACTTTCTCCCACGACTTGCATGTCTCAGGCACGCCGCCAGCGTTCGTTCTGAGCCAGGATCAAACTCTCCATGTAAGCTCATTTTGTCATCCCGCGTCGACGCGGCTACCGCATCGAACGGGATGGACCGACCGCAATTATACAAAAAACCAAAGAAACCGGACGGGCTTGGACCCACATTCGATCCCCGCCGCCCGATTAAAGGCATGCACTACTATTCAGTTTTCAAAGACCGGCGCCCGCAGGGGCAAACGTAAACGATATCGCTAGGGCCGAGCGCTGTCAATCCAGATTCCTATTCGCTGCAGTTTTTCTATGAACAGCGGCGTCGAGCGAGTGCGTCAAAATACACGGCAGCGCATACCGACACCAGACCCGCGATCACAAACATCGGAGCATATCCCCATAGCGACGCGATGATCCCGAGCAGATACGGCGCCAGCATCGAGGCCGAGTCGAACACCGAAGTGTACACGACCGAGCTGCGCCCGAATGCCCCGGCCGGCGTGTGCGAGATGATCATCGCGCTCAGCGCCGGATAGGCGTAGCTGTGGCCCACACCACCGAGCACCGCCGCGCCCAGCAGCGCGCCGCTGGTGCCGGTAAGCGCGAGAATCGCTACCCCGATGCCCAGCAGCCCCATCGCGGGCCCCAGGATTCGCTCGATTCCGAGCCGGTCGAGCACGTTGCCACCAAACAGCCGCAGCGCGACCGCGATTCCGCTGTACAGCGCGAAGTACCATCCCACCCGCGTGATGCCTTTGTGGTAAGCGAAGGGCGCGACGAAGCTCAGGCGCGACGAGATAGTGAACGTGAAGGCGAACGCGACCACCCACAACGGCATCAGGTTGCGGTCGAAGATGAGCGCGCGATAGCCGACCGTGTCGGCGGACCCGAACCGTTGTGTAGACGCACCCGGCGAGCGCTCGTCTGATAAGGCATCAGCTGGCGGGTGACTATGCAGCACATGATCATCTGGACGATCATTTTTATGATCGTCCAGATGATCTCGCAGAAGATCTCGCAGATGATCATCGGGCAGCATCGCGGTGGCCGCGGCCGCGACCAGACACAGCATCGCAGCGACCCAAAACAACACGTCGAAGCCGAAGTACTTGAGGAGCGCCTCGCCGACGAGCGGGCCAACCGCCGCCGGGCCCTGCCCGCTCAGGCTGAACAGGGCCATCGCTTCGCCGCGCCGGCCCTCGGGCAGAATGTCGAACACGAGCGCGAACAGCGCCACCCGCGCGGTGCCGTCGACCGCGCCCTGCATCACACGCACCGCATAGATGGGCCATCCGAGCGAATGCACCGGGATGTATAGGACGATCGCCAGCGCCTCGAGCACCAGCGACCACAGCGCCGTGGTACGCCGGCCGCGCCTGTCCGTTAGCGGGACGAATCCCGGCCGCGCCGCGAGCGCGGCGAGAGCGCCCACGGCTACGATCGCGCCGATCGCGGCCGCATCACCTCCGAGCTTGACGATGTACACCGGGAAGAAAACGAACAGGTTGGCGGCGACGCCGATCGCGGAAGTCGCCGTGAAGACCAGCCAGAAATTGAGCCGGTAGCCTGCGCGCGGAGCGCGCTGGCGCAACGTTTTCCCGGCGCGTTGGCCGCCGCCGTCCGCGACCGCGTCGCTCATCTGCTCAGGAATCGGCAGGAATCGACAGAATCGGCAGAATCGGCAGAATTAGAATGTCCCCGCGACTTCGCCATCACCACCCCCGGCCCGCCCCGTATACGCTGTCGCTGTTCGCGCTGTCCGCGCGGCCGGCGCCTCAGCGCGCGAGCGTGCCGCGCAGCAGTATCCGCCCCATAGCCGCGGCTGGCGCGGAGGCGGCGCCAGCGTTCGCCGCCGCGCCGCTTTCCGCGCCGTGCTCGGCCGTTACGATCGCCGCCGTCACATCGAGGCCAGCCGGCAGCGCCGCCGTCACCAGTGCGCTGCCGTCGGCCGCGGTGCGAAACTCGGCGGCCCGCACTGCAGCGCCGCGCGCCGCGCTCCACCAGAGCACGAAGAGCGTGTCGTCCGCTCCGGATTTGAGGCCCGCCACGATCAGCACCGCGCGATGCTCGCGCGGTGCAAGTGCGAGCGTCGCCTGGGTCCGGCGCGACACGCCGGCCCCGGGCGCGTCGGCTGCGGCTGCGCCCGGCGCTACGGCCGATCTACTGGAACGTGGCGCGGCCGTCGCGCCGGGCCCGGCCGTCGCGCGGGGAACAGACGGCGGCGCAAGCGGCAGCATGTCGGCGTCGGGCGCGCGCAAGATCGCGCGCAACTCCTCCGCGGCGGCAAGTTCGCGATGCGCCGTGGCGATCCGCGCGCGCTCGTCCGCGACTTCACTCTCCAGCCGCGCGATTCGCGAGCGCAGGGCCTCGGCGTGACGATGCGAACGGTCGGCGCGATAGGCCGCACGGCCGGTCAACTCCAGCATCACGATGAGGAAGGCGAGCGCGAGCGATATCGCCATGCCGGCCATCGCGCGCCACAGCGCCGCCGCGTCGCGTCTGCGCGGCACGATCTCGCCAGCTTCCGCGCGCTTAAGTTGCCCCGCCTCGGCGTCGATCGGCGCCTCCTTGACCTGCTGCTGCATCTTCCTCGCGCAGACTTTGACGCCAGAATGTTGACGCCAGCCTTTGGCGCCAACTTGGTTTGGCGCCAAAGCACCTTTATTATCTCGCCCTTTCCGGTAAAGATATACGGTCGTGCCGATGCAAAAAATTCAAGACCTGCACGTCATTACCACGGAAGCGCTGGTCGCGCCGCGCCTGCTCAAGGAGCAACTCGCGATCGACGACCGCATCGCCCGCACCGTGGTCGAGGCCCGCCAAACCGTCCGGCGCATCATCCGGGGCGAGGATTCGCGCCTGATGTGTATCGTGGGGCCCTGTTCGATCCACGACCCGGCCGCCGCACTGGACTACGCCGAGCGCCTAGCCCGTCTACGCGCGCAGCTCGAGGAGCGGCTGTTCATCGTGATGCGCGTGTACTTCGAAAAGCCGCGCACCACGGTCGGATGGAAGGGCATGATCAACGACCCGCATATGGACGATTCGTGCGACATGCGCGAGGGGCTTTTCCGTGCGCGCCGCCTGCTCCTGGACATCAACGCGCTCGGACTGCCGGCCGGGACCGAGATGCTCGACCCGATCACCCCGCAGTATATCGCCGACCTGGTCTCGTGGACGGCGATCGGCGCCCGCACCACCGAGTCGCAGACCCATCGCGAAATGGCGAGCGGGCTCTCGATGCCAGTCGGTTTCAAGAACAGCACCGAGGGCAACCTGCAGGTCGCGGTCAACGCGATCGAGTCGGCGCGCCGCCCGCATTCGTTTATCGGCATCACGCAGGACGGCATGACGGCGATCGTGCGCACCGCCGGCAATCCGGACACCCACGTGGTGCTGCGCGGGGGGCGCACCCCGAACTACGACGCCGTGAGTATCGACGAATGCTGCCGCATCCTGCGCAAGGCGGGCCTGGAACCGCGCGTGATGGTCGATTGCTCGCATGCGCAGACCAGCAAGGACTATCGCAAGCAGCCCGAAGTTTTCGCCGCGCTGTGCGAGCAGGTTCGCGCGGGCAGCCGCGCGATCATGGGCGTGATGCTCGAAAGCTTCATCAACGCCGGCAACCAGCCCCTGACGGCCGATCGTTCGCGGCTCGAGTATGGAGTTTCGATAACCGACCCATGTATAGATTGGCCGACCACTGAGCGATGCCTCCTCGAGGCGGCCGAAACGCTGGCGCCCACGCGCCGCGTAGATGCCGCCGCGGCCGAGCGCTGACCGGGGCGACGATCTCCAAGGGCGCGCTGGGAAGCGCATAGCGGCAAGCGCATATCGACACGCGCATCTCGACCAGCCCAGATAGATAGGAGCGCGCCGGTGACGACCGCGGACTCGCGTGTGCGAACGATCCCCGCGGCAATCGCCGAAGCTTTCACTAACCGGCCGCGGCTGTCGGCGATACTCATCTACGTAGGATTCGCGGCGATCCTTTTCGGACGTGCTGCCGCACCTCACTTCACCACCATCTACCTGGGACGCGGGATCGATCAGGCCTTCTTCATCTGGTGCCTGGTGTGGTGGCCCTACGCGATCGCGCATCATCTGAACCCATTCGTCACCAAACTGATCTTTGCGCCCGTCGGCTTCAACCTGACCTGGTCGACCTCGATCCCGCTCTTAAGCCTGCTCGCGCTGCCACTGACTGCGACGGCGGGGCCGATTGCGACTTTCAATCTGCTTTGCGTCGCCTTCCCGGCGCTCTCGGCGTGGACCGCGTTCCTGCTCTGTCACAGTCTCACTCAGCGCTTTGGGCCCTCGCTGATCGGCGGCTACATCTTCGGTTTTTCCTCCTACATGCTGGCGCAGATGTTCGGTGGACATCTGAATCTGTTGGCCGCCTTTCTCATCCCGCTCGCGGTGTATTTGGTACTCGCGCGGCTTAAGGAGCGTATCGAACGGCGGCCTTTCACGCTCGGACTGCTCGCGCTGGCGACGGCGCAGTTTCTGATCGCGACCGAAGTTCTCGCCACGATGACGATCTTCGGCGGCCTCGCGCTGATGGCGGCGTGGGCGATAGGCGGGCAGGAGCTGCGCCGGCGTATCGCGGGATTGGCGGCGCCGATTTTTTTTGCCTACCTGGGTATGGCGATTCTCGTGAGTCCGTACCTCTACTACCTGTTAGCCGGGTTTCGCACGATCCCTATCTACTCGCCGAGCTGGCATTCGACCGATCTGCTGAACTTCGTGGTGCCCACCAGAACCGTCGCGCTCGGAGCGGCGATCGGTTTCTTTCGCCGCGTCGCCGCCAGCTTCACCAGCAACCTCGCCGAGCAGGGCGGTTACGTTGGATTGCCGATGCTCGCGCTCGCGCTATGGTTCACCTTCGAGCGCCGGCGCACGCTCGAGGCGCGACTGCTCGCCGTGATGCTTATGATTACGGCGGTGGCGGCGATGGGGCCCCGGCTCCACGTCGCAGGCCACAGCTACTTCAAACTGCCGTGGTCGGTGCTCCATCGCGCACCGCTCCTCGATCAGGCGCTGCCCCTGCGTTTCACGGTTTACCTGTTCCTGATGCTCGCGGTGCTCGCCGCGAGGTGGATGGCCGAGCCGCATCGCAGCGCGCGTATACGTGCGATCGCCGGCATGTTGGTTTTTGTATCGCTCTTTCCCAACCCGTCGGCGCGCGTCTGGGCCGAGCCCGGTGCCGTCGCGCCGCCGCCCGCGTTTTTTACCAACGGGACATATCGGCGCTATCTCGCGCCGGGCGAGATCGTCGGGACGCTGCCCTACGCGCGGGGCGAGGCCGACGCCTGCATGATGTGGCAGGCGCTCAGCGGGATGTATTTTCGTCTGGCGGGCGGATATCCGGCGCTTAGCCCGCTCTCGTTTCTTCGATGGCCGATCGTCCGCTCCGCCAATCAGCTTGCGACGATTCCGGACCCGGCCGATCAGTGGAAGGCCTTCGCCGCGAATCACGATGTAACAGCCGTGCTGAAAGGCGATATTCCAATACCGTCTGACTTTCCCTCAATCGATCCGATCGTTGCCGCGTTGGGCAAACCAATCGCGACGGGCGGCGGCGTCACGCTCTATAGCGTGGCGCCCGCGACGCTCGCGCCCTATCGCGCACTTGACTGGCCGCGAATGGAAGCATTGGCGGATGAGCAGCGTTTTGACACTCTGCTGATCGCCGCACAAGGCTATTTCGCTTCGAGCGGTGGAGCGCCTGGACTCTCGCTCTCGAGCGCCGCGAAGTTGAAGCTCCTTCCCGCCTCCTGGCTGACAATCCCCTCGCGGGGAAGTGACTATCGACTATATATGCGCACGGATTCCGACGGACTAATCACAATCGGCCTGATGGGAACGCGGGAAGCTTTGCGCCCGCTCGTCGATCGCTACAGTGTTTACGCGCGGCGCATCCAATTTTCTTTCGTCCCTGAAAAAACCATTTCGCAGCCAGCCGAAGGTACATACTATTACCCACTCATGATGTCTTTCGATAAGCAGGGACTAGCTCGCGCCGCCGCATTGGCGCTCGCGGAGCCACCGCGGCTCGATCTCGATTCCAAATCTCACTTGGAGTCATCCAAATCCACCATTGACGCGACACCTCCAGCTACGATGATACCGCGCTGAATCGCGACACGAGTCAATATGCACCGCATCGCATGGCGGCGACGCTCGCGGGTTGCTAGCCTTGAGTCTTGGATATTCGTTTACAACTAAAATTATACTCCGGGGTCCCGAGAGTTTGTTAACCTGTCCGGGAAAAATGCTGGAGGGTAAGCTAGGGACGCTTCTTCAGTCATCCTGAGCGAAGCGAGTCTGCGAGCGGAGTCGAAGGACCTCACGCGGTCCTCCGCGCGTCAAGCCACCCATGTCAGTTATCCTAGACCTCAGCAACGCCGCGTCTGTGAAGCTTTCTTCTTTTTGTCATCCCGAGCGAGTCTGCGAGTCGAGGGACCCCGGATCCTTATATGCAAAGACTTTCACAATGCTCCTCCGGAAAGATCGGGGTCCTTCGACTCGCGCAACGCTCGCTCAGGATGACAGAAAAAGGGCAACCGCGGCTTACCTGCCGGCGCTCTGAATAAAACTCCGAGCGCAGCGAGCCTGAAGGCGCGGTAAAGAAATTATCCAATGCCGGAGATAACGCGCGTCCCGCGCCTCTTCGACCGTCAGGCCGCGGGCGCATTTCTCGTATACCTTGCGCTGTCACTGCTCACTTTCGGGCGCGCAATAGCCGGCCATCCGGCGAGCGTCTACGTCGGCCGCGGACCCGACCCTCAGCTATACATCTGGTTTATGGCCTGGTGGGCGTACGCGATTTCGCACAGCGTCAATCCTTTTTTGACCAACGTCATCTGGGCCCCCTCGGGCGTCAATCTCGCCTGGACCGCCAACATGCCGCTCGCGGCCTGGCTCGTATATCCGGTCACTCGGGTTTTTGGGCCGATCGTCTCGTACAATCTGCTCTGCCTACTGGCGCCGGCGTTCGCGGGATGGAGCGCGTTCGTGCTCTGCCGATACGTGGTGCGCGGATGCTGGCCCGCGATGCTCGGCGGACTGCTTTTCGCTTTCTCGCCCTACGTGCTGAGCCGGATGCTCGGCAACATGGATCTGACCCTGGTGTGGCCGATACCGCTCGCCGCGTATGTGACGTTGCGGCGGATCGACGGCAACCTGGGCGCGCGAAGCTTCGTCGCGGCTCTCGCGATTCTGATCGCCGCGCAGTTTTTGTCGTTCGCCGAGATCGTCGCCAGCGCAACGTTGTTTGGCGCGATCGCGTTTTTGCTCGCGGCGCTCGCGATGGCGCCGCAGGAGCGCCGGCGCTTGTTCGCGACCGCGACACTGGTCGTCGCCGCCTACGCCGTCGCGGCGATTATCGTCTCGCCGTACCTCTATTACATGTTCGCCTTCCCGGCTTCGCCGGGAGGGATTTTTTCGCCCTGGCATTTCGCGATCGACGTCGTGAGCCTGGTCATCCCGACCACCGTGAACCAGCTTGGCCGCATTCCGTTCTTCGCTCCGATCGCGTATCAGTTCCGCGCCGAGCTCGCCGAGACCGGCGCGTACCTCGGACTGCCGCTGCTTGCGATCGTGATCCTGTTCGCGCGCGAGCGATGGAGCGCGCCGGGCGGCAGATTCCTCGTCCATCTGCTGATAGTGATCTGCGTGCTCGCGATGGGCCCGTGGCTCGAATTCGCCGGACGATTCGTGATCGGATTTCCGGGCTCCGCACTCGCACGCTTGCCGCTGCTCGACAAGGCGCTGCCCGCGCGCTTCATGCCGTACGCCTACCTGGTGCTGGCGGTGATGGTCGCGGCCTGGCTGGCCGAAGATCGTGGACGAGACCGCGGAAGCGAACGCGGAAGAAAAAAACTGCGCTGGGCGTTGGGTCTCGCGATCATCCCGTTCATGCTCCCCAACCTGTCCGCGTCGTACTGGGCAACCCCGGCGGCGATACCCGCCTTTTTCAGCACCGGCCTCTATCGCCAATACCTCGCGCCGAACGAGACCGTGATCGTGCTGCCCTACGGAATACTCGGCGAGGCGACACTGTGGCAGGCGGCGACCGGGATGTATTTCCGGATGGCGGAGGGCTACGTGACTTTCGCGCCGCCAGTGCCGCAGGAGCATAGCCGCTGGCCGATTGTCGCGGGGCTTTATCAGCTTAGAGGTGTGCCGGCGGCCGGCGACCAGTTGAAGGCATATCTGGCTAGTAACGGCGTCGGGGCGGTGATCGTCGGCCCACGCCGCCAATACCGCGTCGGCTCGATCGACGGACGCCCGACAGCCGCTACCTGGGTGCGAGCGCCGACGCTCGCGCCCGAGCGCGACGCAACTTCGGCAATGCTCGATTCCCTGGGCGTCCCGGCCGTCGAGGCCGGAGGCGTGACGCTATATCAACTCTCGCCGCAAGCGCTCGCGCCGTATCGCAACCTGACGGCGCTCGCGATGGAGCAGCGCGCCGAGCAGGCGCGATTCGAAGCGCTGCTGCTTGGCGCTGAGCGCTACCTCGACACGGGCGGCGACCTCGCATCGCTCAGCCCGAAGCATGCGCAGGAACTCGGCCTGCTGCCGCAAGGATGGTACGGCGGAGCGTTTCTTGGCACGGCAGATTCCAATCCGATTTTTCGTTCTGGAACCGTGCTCCGCGGCGCCGCGCCGAACGGTATAGCGGTGGGAATCGAGGGCCGTTATGATGCGTTCGCACCGATACTCCGGAGCTACGGCGCCGATGCCACTCGAATTTATTTTCCGTACCCCGCGCCGTTCATGGCCGGTTCGACGCCGCAAGGGGAGCCGGCGATGCGCAAATCATCGATGATGGTGATGACGTTCGATCGCGCCGGCCTCGCTCGCGCAGCGTCAGCCGCTCAAGCACCAGCGCGCTGAGGTATATTGCCGACGGTTCGTCCTTCCGCTACCTTCGCGCCAAGTCTCGAGCGGTCCAGAAAACCCTAAAAAATGAGTAGCGCTTCGTGAATAACAATCGACCTCAAGCCGATTTGCAACTGACTACGAGCCTGTTGGAAGGTCTGGTGCCCAACGGTCCAACCGATCCGATAGCGTACTATAAGCGCCCGCTTATCGGGCGATTCTTTCGCGAACGGATCAACCTCGGACTGCGGATGATCGCCGGTCGCCGCTACGGCAAGGCGCTCGAGGTCGGCTACGGCGCAGGCGCGGTGCTGCTCGCGATCGCCGCCAGCGTGGACGAACTTCACGGCATCGATCTCGACGCCGACCCGGCGCTCGCTGAGGAGTGGCTCGGTAGCCATGGGCGCACCGCCAGGCTCATCAAGGGCAGTGTTTACGAACTGCCCTACGAGGCCGCGGAGTTCGATCTCGCGGTATGCTTCTCGGTCTTCGAGCATCTGTATCAGTACGAGCAAGGCCTGCGCGAGGTCGCGCGCGTGCTCAAGCCGGGCGGCCATTTTCTTCTCGGCATGCCGGCGGTGAACTCGATAATGGAGTTGGGGTTTCGCGCGATCGGGTTCAGGAACATCAACGAACGTCACGTCACTCCGCCACGAGCCGTTTCGAGCGCTTTCGATCGCGCCGGCTTGCGGGTGACGCAGCATGAGCGGCTGCGCCTGCTTCCCGGCCTCCCGCTGTATTTCAATTGGCTGCTCGAGAAGGCCGCCTGATGAGCGCGCCGCGCTGAACCCCGTCACGCGCGCTCACGGTGGCAACGATGGCGGAAACGATTCGGCGGCCGCGCTCGGCGTTCGACCTTCGAGGCATCTCGGCACTTGCGATCTACTTCGCGCTAGCCGCGCTGTTCTTCGGACGCGGCGTCTGCGCGCGATCGACGACCGCTTATATCGGCAAGGGCGGCGACCCGCCTCAGTTGATGTGGCTGATGGCGTGGTGGCCGCACGCCCTGACACATGGCCTCAATCCGCTCTTCACGGACGCGATTTGGGCTCCGCACGGTCTCAACCTGGCCTGGGCGACCTCGATGCCGCTCGCGAGCCTGATTGCGGCGCTGCCGATCGCTATCGCGGGGCCGGTTGCAGTCTACAACCTGCTCGGCCTGCTCGCGCTCGCACTGGCCGCCTGGACCGCGTTCGTTCTGTGTCGCTATCTGACTGGCGCGTACTGCGCGTCGCTAACTGGCGGTTACGTTTTTGGCTTTTCCGCCTACATGCTCGGACAGACCCTCGCCCACCTCGACCTCCTGCTGGTCTTTCCGATCCCGCTATTCACGTTGCTGTTGATTCGAGGCTTTAGGGCGGACATCTCGTGGCGCGCGCTGATCGCCGGATTGGCGCTCGTGCTGACCGCCCAGCTTTTGATGTTTATCGAGTTGTTCGCAACGATGACGCTGTTTGCGGGTATCGCGCTCATCGTGCTGCTGGTGGTCGGTTCGAACGCTGAAAAAACGCGGGCCGTGAACCTTCTTCCGACCGTCGCGCTCAGCTACGCGATCGCACTGGCGGCTTTGAGCCCGCTCTTCTACTACATGATCGCTCTGGGCTACGAACCCGGCGCGCAGCATCCTTCGCTGCTTTACTCTTGCGACCTGCTCAACCTGCTGATCCCGACCTCCACGATGGAGCTTGGCCGCGCGGTTTCTCTGCGCGCGATCACGCAGCACTTTCTCGGCCTTATCTTCGAGGCCGGCGGTTATATCGGCATTCCGCTGATCCTGGTCGCCGCGGCGTTCGCGCGCCGCAATTGGAGCGAAGGATGGGCCCGCTCGCTCATGCTGGTGCTGATCGTCGCGATCGTGCTTTCGCTCGGGCCGTTTCTGGTGGCCGGCGGGCGGCCGATTATTCCGCTTCCGGGCCTGGTTCTCGGCGCACTGCCGCTTATCGGCAAAGCGCTGCCAGTGCGCCTGATGTTGTACGCCTTTCTCGCGCTGGCGATCATCATCGCCCTATGGCTCAGCAGTGGCTCGACACCGCGATGGGTCCGCGTGGCGGCCGCGCTTGTCGTCGTCGCATCGATGCTGCCGAACCTGTCCGCGAGCTTCTGGACATCCCGGATCGACTTACCGTCCTTCTTCCGCGAAGCACTCTACGCGAAATATCTCTCGCCCGGAGACACAGTCGTGGTGTTGCCTTACGCCATCAACGGCAACAGCATGATGTGGCAGCTTCAAAGCCGATGGTACTTCAGGATGGCCGGGGGCTATGCGGGCAACCCCCCGCTCGAGTTTCGTCAGTGGCCGATAGTTCGCGTCTTCTATCGCGTCGGCACGGTCGCGCTTCCCGACGCCGGCGATCAGCTTAGAGCTTTCCTCGCGACGCACGATGCCGCCACCGTCCTGGTCGACGATCGCGAAGCCGAGATATGGCGGCCGCTGATGGCCACGCTGGACGCGGCGCCGATCGACGCGGGCGGGATGACAATCTACCGCGCGACGCCAGCGGAGCTCGCCCCGTGGCGGAACGCGAACGCACTTGCGATGGAGACGCGTCTCGTCCAGGCGCGTTTCGCGGCTCAGGTGCTCGCGGCCGAGAATTATCTGCACGGCGGCCATCCGCCGACAGCGCTGACTCCCGCCGAAGTCTACAAGTTGGGACTGATGCCCACTGGATGGATCGTCGTGCCGAAAAAGGCCGAGCCGCCGTGGGACGAGGGCGGGATGAATATGCCGCCCCATCCGAGCGATCCGCATCAGCTTGACGATTTGTGGCTTGCCGTCGACGAGCAGGGCCGTATCGAGGTCGGCGTGACCGGCTGGTATCCGGCGTTGCGCGCGGTGCTAGGCGAGTATCGCGCCGACGCGATCGGCTTTTTACCGCGCGACCTGGAACAACCGGCGCGCAGCGTGGAAAACGATCTTCGCGGACGCCTGGTGATGACCTTCAGCGCAGACGGCCTCGCACGCGCCGCGTCACGCGCGCGCAGCGAAACCGTTGCGGCAGCGGCCGCGCGGGAACTTCCCGCCGCGGCGGCGCAACGCGCATCGCGAGTCCCCAGGTAGATGAGAAACGCGGCGGCCGGCACGGCGACGGCGGCGACGACGGATGCGCCGGGACGGCGCCGCGGTGCCGCCGCATTTCTCATCTACCTGGTATTCTCGATGCTTTTTTTCGGCCGCGCGGTTGGCGGCGGCTTATCCTCTTTCTACGTCGGCGACGGCCCCGACCCGCCGCAGTCGATCTGGTTCCTGGCCTGGTGGGCGCACGCATTAGCCAATCGCATCAACCCGCTCTTCACGCACGCACTATGGGCGCCCGGCGGTTTCAGCCTCGCCTGGACGACTAACATCCCGCTCGCGGCGTGGCTGATGCTCCCGGTCACGAATGCGCTGGGCGCGGTCGCCGCCTACAACATTCTCTGCCTGCTGTGCCCGGCGATAGTTGGATGGGCCGCGTTCGTGATGTGCCGCCATGTCGTGCGCGAGTTCGTGCCGGCGCTGTTCGGCGGCTTCGTCTTTGGCTTTTCGCCATACCTGATTTGCAAGCTGCTCGGCAATATCGATCTTGCCCTGGTGCCGATGCTGCCGCTTGCGGTGTACATCACGATGCGCGGGCTGGATGGAACCTTGCGCCGGCGAAACTTCGTCGTGCTGCTCGCGCTGGTACTCTGTGCGCAATTTCTACTCTTCATCGAGACCTTCGCGACGATGACGATGAGCGCCGCGATTGCGATCGCGATCGCGCTGCTGGTGACCGGCGAGAGCGACCGCAGCCGCGTCCGCGCGCTCATCGCACCGATCGGGCTTAGCTATGTGCTCGCGATGCTCCTGCTCACGCCCTACCTCTACTATCTTTTCGCCTTCGGTTTCCCGCACGGCACGATTTGGGCGAGCGCCACCAGCTCGGTCGATTTGCTCAACTTCGTGGTGCCCGTTCCCACCAACGCGCTTGGCTGCCTCGACGCGATGCGCGCCATCTCGGTCAACTTCCGCGCCGGAATCTACGACACCGACGCGTACCTCGGCCTGACGCTGGTGGTCGCGATCGCGATGGCATTGCGGCGATGGCATGAGCCCGCGGTGCGGATGTTGATCCTGTTTGCCGCGACGATGGGCGTGCTCGCGATGGGATCGTGGATGCAGGTGGGCGGACACTTTATCGTGCCGATGCCCTGGATCATCGTTTCGACGTTGCCGCTAATCGCCAAGGCGATGCCGGCGCGTCTGGCGGTCTACATGTTCCTCGCGATCTCGATTTTGTGCGCGATGTGGATGAGCGCGGCGCCGCGCGGCGGATCGGATCGCGTGGCTCTTAGATGGGTCGCGGGAGTACTGATCGCGCTTTCGCTCTTGCCCACCCTCGACGCTTCGTTCTGGGCCACGACGCTGGCGACGCCCGAGTTCTTCTCCGCGGCGCTCTATCGACAGTATCTCCAGCCGGATGAGACGGTGGTCATTTTGCCGTACGGGTTCGAGGGCGACGGGATGTTGTGGCAGGCGCTTTCTGCGTTCGAGTTCCGGATAGCGGGCGGGTACACGGGATTCGCGCCGCCGATTCCCGCTGAGTACGAGCGCTGGCCGATCGTCGACGCACTGTACGACGTCGCACCGATTCCCGATGCTGGCCGCCAGTTCAAGGCGTTCCTGAAGAGCCACGACGTGGGCGCGGTGATCTTCGCCGGCGAGGGCGATCACTCGATCGAGGTCAGCCATGCCAGGGGCCCGGGCATCTGGCATCGCGGGCCGATCGTGCCGCGCGACCGCGAGGTGTGGAACGTGATTCTTGGCGGCCTTGATGTCGCCGCGCAAACCGTCGGCGGCGTCACGCTGTACCAACTGCCCGCGGAGCTGCGGGCGCAATGGCCCAGCGAGGATCCAGTCGCACTTCAGGCGCGCGCCGCAGCCGTCCGCTTCGATACGCTGGTCGCCGCAGCCTACAACTACGTCGCTAGCGGCCGCAGATTCCCCGACTTATCTCCTCTTGCCGTCCAGCAGGCGGGGTTGCTGCCGCCCAACTGGATCGGAGGCCCTTTGCTGCGCAGTTCGCCAAAGCCGGGCGTCATGCTGGACGGCCTGATGGTCGCGCCCTGGCAGCCACATCGCGTGGCGATCGGCGTCCAGGGCTCGTACCCCGCGCTCAAGCCGATCATCGACAAGTATCGCCCCTACGCGACCGCGATTTATTTTCCTTATCCGCGTCCGCTCTCCGCGACACCGCCCCAAGGCGACACGCCGGCATTGATGACGATGGTATTCGAGATCGACCAGCTTGCGCGCGCGGCCCACGCGGCCCCCTCGTTCGCGCTCCCACCCAGCGCGCCGCCGCCCAATGTTTCGGCAACTCCCGTACCGCCGAAACCTTGAGCGAGCCGCGATGCGCGCAGCGAAAATCGCAACGCCGCGCTCATCGCTTGCGAACTTCGACCAGCCGCAACTGCCCGACGACCAGTGGGTCGCAATTCTTAAGCGCCGCGAGTTGCGCGGGCGCGAGCAGTTGTGCGCCGCTCAGGATTAGTACGCGCTGGCGCATGTCGCATTGCCCGCCGGCCGCCTCGACACTTGCCCGCCGATTGGGCGGCAGGTAGTAGCGCACCACGTTCACTGCGTAGTCGGGCTCCACGGCGATTGTGCCGCCGGGGGGAGCCGCCGCGAGCGCAAGCGCAGTTGCCTCGCGCCATTGAACATACCGCGGCTTGATGAAGTCGCGGCGCACGTGGTCGAGCGACAGTGCCACGATCAGCACGAGCAACCCGAGACGCAATCTCGCATCATCGATCTCCGCGAGCCCTATCCCCGCCAGGATAAAGAACGCGGCCACGCTCGAAATCACGTAGCGCATTTCCTCGAACGGAGTGAACGCGTACGAGACGGCCATCACGAGCGCCATCGGCGCGAGCATCCACCACAGCACGAAGCCAAGCGCCGCGCCGGCGCCATCGCGGGCCATCCGCCATCCGCCGTATATCGCCAGTGGCAGCAGGAGCATGAACGGCGCCTTGCCCGAAGCGCTGCGCAGCATTTCAAGCGGCCACGAGGGCGGTCGCAGATGAGACCAGTTGAGCACGCCGGCGTGCACGACGACGATCGAAGTGCGGCCCGCCATCGGCGCCATCGGTCCCAGCAGCGCGATCCCGGCGCAAAGCGCGAGCGCCGGCGACAACAGATGGAGTTCGTTCGTGGCGCGCGCGCGAGCGCCAACGCGACTGCATACCGTGGCCCATCCGAGCCACATCGCTTCAGCGGCGATGAGCAGAGCCGCGGTGAAGTTCGAGGCAATTGCGAGCGCGCTGAAAACTGCGATGCCGGCGAGGCTCGCGGCACGGCCCGGGCCTCGCGCACGAATAGACACCGCGCGGAGCAAGCAGATGATTTGTAAGAGCTCGAGCGTCAGCGTCAGCGGATACATCCGCACCGTTCGCCCTTGATCGATCAATGTGAGATTGACCGCGGCTATCAGCGCCGCGAGCGCGCCGCCAACCTCGGCACGTCGGATTAAAGCCGCGCCGCCGAGGTCCAGCATCAGCTCGCGCGTCGCCGCGAAAACCAGCGCAATCGCGAGAGTGCCGAGCACGGCGGAAAAAGCGCGCATCGATCCGGCGCCGTCGCCGCCAAGCCTGATCCATCCGTGCAGCGCCGCATCATAGAGCGCGAGCTTGCCCGGATCGAGCGACCGCTGCCGCTCGACGACCGTGCGAAGATCGGGTGCCGCCGCGCCCGCCCACGAGGCGGCCTCGTCGGCGCTGAGCTCGGCCGTCCCCAATCGATAAAAGCGCAGGCCGGCGCCGAGCATCAGCGCGAGAGCGAGCAGCGCCAGCGCCCGCGTCCGGACCATCAGCGTGCGCGGACCTCGACCAGTGGCAGCCACGCGACAACGCGCGGGTAGCACTTCTCCATCGCGGCGACTCGGTCCTCGCGCATGATTTCGCGGCCGCTGAGAATCAGCACCCGCGGCGGCCCGCACGCGTCCTCGCCGAGCACGGCGGCGCGGCGCTCCGGGCTGACGTAATAGCGCACCACATTTTTGCAGTACTCCGGAAATATCGCGATCGGTTCGTCCGCCGCGGTCTGCCGGACGGCGAGTTCAGCCGCCTCACGCCAGGCCGCTTCGCGCGGATAGCTGATTACATGATGCGTCCAGGCGAGCGAGAGGCGGATCAGCGCGAGCGCGAGGCCGACTAACGCGGCGGTGAGCGCAAAGCGCGCGGCTGTGTCCAGGCGCACCGTCGCCTCGCGCAGCCGCGCGGCGCCGATCGCGGCCATCGCGAACATCCCGACGAACGCGATCAGCGCGTAGCGCGGAAACTCCAGCGGCCGGACCAGGTAGCTCACCGCAATCAGCCCCAGGATCGGCCCGGCGGTCCACGCCGCGAAAAAGCCCGAGGCCAACGGCGCAGAGCGCCACTGCCGCCACACTCCGAAGCCGGCCAGCGCGGCGAAGCTCCAGAAGAGCACAAGGCCGCCGGCCGCGCTCACCAGCACCTGGTAGGGCCACGTTATCGGGCGCATCTTTATCCAGTCGAGCGCGCCCATCGCCACGGCCCGTTGCGAAGAGGCGAGCGCCGTGGGCAGCCATGGCGCGAGCAGCGCAACTCCTGCGGCGAGCGCCGCGCCGGGGCGGAAGATTGCCAGGCTTTCCATCCGCGCCCCGCACGCTTTTGCCACCAGCAAGCATCCGAGCCACAGCCCTTCGGCCAGCAACAGGAAGCAGGCGGTGAAATTGGCGGCAATCATCGCCGCCGTGAAAATCGCCGCCCCGGCATAGTTAAGCCATCCGCCGCGGCGCTGCGCACGCACCAGAAAAAACATCTGCAGCAGCTCCGCGCTCATCGCCAGCGGATACATCCGCACTGTGCGATCCGACGTCACCATCATGAAATTTACGGCGTAGATGATCGCCGCGAAGCCGCCCGCCACATCGCCGATCGCGGCCCCCGCTTGCCCGTCCAACGAGCGGCAAATCTCGCGCACGGCGGCGAAGACCAGCACGATCGCGATCGTCCCCAGCACGGCCGACATCCCGCGCATCGCGCCAACGCCGTCACCGAAGATGCGAATCCATCCGTGCAGCAAAAGATCGTAGAGCGGCAGCTTGCCTGGATCGAGCTCCTGCTCCATCGCCACCACCGCGCTCACGCCGGGAGCGGAAGCGGCCGCCCACGAAGCGCCTTCGTCGGCGCTGAGTTCCGCGAGCCCCAACACCTGAAAGCGCATCACCACGCCGAGCACCAGCGCGAGCGCGAGCAACCCCAGAGCGAGCGCGCGCGGCGAATGCGAGGCCCGTATCGCCGCCTGGCCGGTGCTGGACGCCGCGATTCGATCGAAGACGGCCACGTCGCGACTCACCCGATTCAGCGCGCGCGCACTTCGAGCTTGCGCAGCTCGGCGAGCACGCGCGGATAGCAGGCGTGCGCTTTCGCGGTGATGCCGTCGGGCACGTAGGTTGCCCCGGCTAAAATCGCCACGCGTGCCGGCCCGCATCCGTCTTCGAAGCCAACCGCGAGTTGGCGGCTGCCGGCGGGCAGGTAATAGCGCGCCACGTCGGCTGCGTAATACGGAACCACCGCGATCTGCCCCTGCGGCCCCGCGCTCGCGCGCGCGAGTTCGACCGCTTCGCGCCACTGCGCGCCCTGCGGCCGGCGGAAGTGGCGATGGATGCGCTGCAGGGAGACGAATGCAAGCGCCACCGCGAGGCCCAAGACCGCGAGGCGGTTTTCAATCGAAGCGGCTCCCAGAGCGGCCAGCGCGAAAAACGCGACCAGGCTGCCGAGCAGGTATCGCGGCACCATCAGCGGCATCACGGCCCACGAAAACCCGGCCACCGCGAGCATCGGAACCAGCAGCCACGCCAAAAAAAATGCGGACGCCGAATCCGCTCCGCGCCATTGCCGCCACACGCCGAAGCCGGCCAGCGCCGCCAGCGGCGAAAACAGCACCCAGCCGGTCCATTGTTCGAGCATCACCAGTGGCCACCACGGCGGACGCTGCTTGATCCATTCGATGATGCCGCCGTGAACCGCCGTCGCCACGCTCGGGGCTGCCGCCAGCAGCAACGGCATGAGCATCGCCATCCCAGCCGCGACGCAGAGAGCGGTCAGCACCACCTGGCGCTTCGCGATCGACTCACCCGCGCGCCGCGCACCCAGCAGACACAATAGCCACGCAGCCTCGGCCGCCAGCAAACAGAGCGCGGAGAAATTCGCCGCCACGGCGAGCGCCGAGAAGCAGGCGACGCCGGCGTAGTTACGCAATCCGCCCTCGCGACGCGCGCGCAGAAAAAAAATGACCTGCGCCAATTCAGCGGCCAGCGTGAGCGAGTACATTCGCGCCGTGCGGTCGGAGATCACCAGCGTAAGATTGGTCGCGACGGCCAGCGCGGCCAACGCGCCGGCAAGCTCGCCCACGGCCACGCCGCCCGCGCCATCGGGGCCGCGGCAGGCTTCACGCACGGCAGCAAAACCCAGCACGATCGCGATCGTCCCGAGAGCGGCCGACATCGCGCGCATCGCAGAAAGCCCGTCGCCAAAAACGCCGATCCATTCGTGCAGCATCAGGTCATAGAGCGCGAGCTTGCCGGGATCCATCTGCCGCTCCCGCGCCACTACTTCGCCGAGCGTGGGCGCGGAAGCGCCAGCCCACGAGGCGCCTTCGTCGATGTCCATCTGCGCGTAACCGAGACGATGGAACCGCACGCCCGTCCCGATCACGAGCGCCACGGCGAGCAGTGCGCGCGCGAACCAATGTTCCGCGGATGTGGAGAAATGCCGGCCCGGAGCCGCCTGGCGGACCGTGCGCTCCTCGGCCATCGCGCTTAGCCCTGGCGGCGGCCGGCGCGAAGCTTTTCGCTGATCAGAAGCGCGTTGAGCGCGGCGCTCGGGCGCACCGGGAAGGCGTCGGGACGGTCGATATCCTTGTAGCGAGGTTCGAGGCGGGCGAACGCTTCCAGGAAATGCTCGCGCGTCTCACTCAGCGGGGGCCGCGCACCGATTCGATGGCCGTCGGCGAACACGCGTTCGAGCATCGGTTGAACCGACCCGGGCGCCGGTCGAAACTCGCGCTCCAGGGCGTCCGGGCTCTCCTCGAACAGTCCGATCAGGTCGGCGTAAAATCCGCCGGCGGCGTTGCGCGCGCGGAAGACCTGCTTGCGCCCCGGCAGCGTGAGCTTTTCGCTCGAGGTTTTCAGCCGTGGCTCGCCGCGATACTCGACCAGCTTGTAGGCCACGTCGAGTGCGGGCGCATCCGCACTCACCACCATCGCGGTGCCGACTCCGAAGGCGTCGATCGGTGCGCCAGCCTTGACCAGTTCGGCGATCCGATATTCATCGAGGTTGCCGCTGGCGAAAATCGGCACGTCGGAGAGCCCGCGCCGATCGAGCAGGCGGCGCGCGCGTTTGCTCAGCTCGAGCAGGTCGCCGCTGTCGAGCCGGATGCCTTGAAGCTTGACCCCTTTCTCGCGCAACTCCAGCGCCACCGTGGCTGCGTTTTCGACGCCGCGCAGCGTGTCATAGGTATCGACCAGCAAGGTGCTGAGGCGCGGAAAGACCTTGACGTAACTGTCAAACGCCTCGCGCTCCTGCTCGTGCGCCATCACGTAGCTGTGCGCCATCGTGCCGTAGAGCGGAATACCGTAGCGCATCCCGGCCAGCACGTTGGAGGTGCCGGCGAAACCGGTCAGATAGCTTGAGCGCGCGGCGACCAGGCCCGCATCGGCGCCCTGGCTGCGGCGGAGCCCGAAATCAACCAGCCGCCGCCCACCGGCCGCCGCCAGGCTGCGCGCCGCTTTGCTTGCGATGAGCGAGGCCAGGCCGGCCTGGTTGAGCACCAGGGTCTCGAGCAGTTGCGCCTCGATCAGTGGCGCGCGTATTTCCAGGATAGGCTCGGTGGCGAAAAAGATCGTGCCTTCGGGCATCGCCCACACTTCGCCGCTAAAACGCAGTTGGCCGAGGAAGCCCAGAAATTCGGAAGTGAACAGCCGCAGCGATTCGAGATACTCGAGCGTCCGCGGCGCGAAGTGGAACTGTTCGAGCACCTCGAGCAGCCGCTCCAGCCCGGCCGCCACCAGGAAGCCGCGCCGCGGCGGCATCCGCCGCGCGAACATGCTGAAGCACGCGGCGTCGTTGTTGCCGCTGGCGAAATACGCCGCGGCCATCGTGAGCGAGTAGAAGTCGGTGAGCAGCGAGACTTCGTCGGCGTCCAGGCGAAGATCGATCGGCATCTCAGACTCAGCGCGGAGGGACCGGCGGCGTGGGCGGCGGCGGCCCCGGCGCGGGCGACGGACCAGCCACCAGCGCGCGATTCTCCTCGGGCGGACGGCGCTCGCGCAGGATGTCTGACATCTTACGCAGGCGGGCGTTCACCATATGGTTGATGGTGCCCGGCTCCTCCAAGGTGCCCGCGCGCACGCCGGTCAAAATCTCGATTCCCTGGTCGATAGTGTCGACTGGGTAAATGTGGAAGCGGCCGTTCGCTACCGCTTCGACCGTCTCCGAGTCGAGCATCAGGTTGACGACATTGGCGCGCGGCAGCAGTACGCCCTGCGTGCCGCTAAGGCCGGTCGCCTTGCACACGCGGTAGAAGCCTTCGATCTTCTCGTTGGCGCCGCCAATCGCCTGCACTGTGCCGTACTGATCGACCGAGCCGGTCACGGCCAGGTCCTGGCGGAGCGGCACGCCGCTCAGCGCCGAGAGCAGCACGTAGAGTTCGGTCGAGCTCGCGCTATCGCCGTCGATCCCGGAGTAGGATTGCTCGAACGCGATACTCGCGGTCATTGCGGCTGGCAGTTGCTGGCCGAAACGCTGACGGAAAAAGCCGCCGAGGATCATCATGCCCTTGTCGTGCGTCGATCCCGACAACCGCGCCTCGCGCTCGATGTTAATCACGCCTGCCTGGCCGAGCGCGACCGTCGCGGTGATGCGCGAGGGGCGGCCGAAGCTGTAGCCGCCGACGTCGAGCACCGCGAGCCCGTTGACCTGGCCCGCCAGGCGGCCCTCGAGATGAACGATGAGCGTGCCCTCGGCGATGAGCCGGCGGATCTCTTCTTCGATAAAGTTGAGCCGCAGGATGCGCTCGTTGAGCGCGCGATCGACATGGCGTGCGCTGACCTGGTTGTCGTTCGCCTCGCGTGCGTAATACGCGGACTCGCGCGCGAGGTCGTCGATCGGCTCCATCACGCTCAGCAACCGATTGCGGTCGCCCGCCTGGCGCATCCCGAACTCCACGATCCGCGCGAGCGCGCTGCCGTCGAACTCGGGCAGCCCCTCGGTCTTCGCCAGCGCGGCCACGCGTGAGGCATAGTGGCGCGCGGCCTCCGCGTTGGCATCGACCAGCGGCCGCAGCTCGGCCTTGACCTTGAACAGCTCGGCGAACTCTGGGTCGTAAAAGTATAACAAGTTGTAGAGGTAGGGACTGCCGGTGACGACGACCTTGGTCGCCACTTCGATCGGCTCGGGCTTGAGCCCGCTCACCATGAAGAACGGGAACGGCTCGAGCGTCTCGAGCGTCATGCGGCCGGTCTTGAGCGTGCGCTTGAGCGTTTTCCATACGCCCGGTTCGACGATCGCGTCGTCGAGGTCGAAGAGCAGAAAGCCGCCGTGCGCCTTGACCAGCGAGCCGCCGATGATGCGGGTGAAGTTGGTCGCGCTGCGGCCGGTCGGATCGACCCAGCGTTCGATAGTGCCGAACAGGTTGCGATAGGTCGGCGCATCCTCGACGATCACGGGCGCGCCGCTGCGCCCGGAATTATCGACTACCACGTTGACCTGATACTCGAAGAACCGGCCCTCTTCCGGGCTGTCGGGGCGCTGCGCCACCGCAAGACGCGGCGTGCCGTCGGGCCCCGCCTCCGCGGTCTCGCGAAAGCGATCGAGATGGTCAAGCATGTGCTCGGCAACCTGGTCGAGATAGGCCGACACCGCCGGGCTGTCGAAGCGCGCCTTGAGCGCGGCGATGGCGGGCGCGATCAGCCGGGCGGCGAAGGTGCGTTCGATCTGGCGAATCTCCTCGACCAGCTCGCGCATCAACTCCTGCTGACGCATCGCCATGGTCGCGAACAGGTCCGCAAGCTCAGCCTGCTGCTTGGCCAGCCGTTCGCGCTCCGCCTCGGGCAGCTCCTGCATCTTGCGATTGAGATCCTCGGGCGACTCGGGCGCTTTGCCGCCGATGAGCGGGATGAAAACGACCTGGCCGGTGGTCGTGCCCTGGATTGCGAAACCGCGCTCGCGCGCGGCGTTTTCGAGCTGGCTGAACAGCTCCTGGGCGCGGCGGTTATACTTCTCGCGCAACGCCTTGCGCTCCTGGTCGAAGTCTTCGCGGCGAAAGGCCTTGGGGAGCTGCTCGATGAGGAAGCTGACCAGATCGCGCATCCCGTCGCGCAGCTCGACGCCCTGCCCGCCACGCAGGTAGATCGCGGAGGGCGATTCGGGACTCTTGAAATTGTTGACGTAGACCCAATCGCCCGGCGTCGGCATCGCCGCCGCCCGCTGCTGGAGTAAGCGGATTATCGACTCGCGCTCGCGCCGCGAGCTCGCGCGGCTGACGTAGACGTTGTAGCCGGGCGCGCCGATACCGATCGCCATCCGTATCGCGTCGAGGGCACGTTGCTGGCCAAGCAGCTCGTGAGCGCCGTCGCGCGCCGCGCGGACCAACTCGTCGGGGCTGAGCGGAGAGTGGCCGCGCAACTCTTCCGCGCGGAGCTCAACCGGCGGGGGCGCGATCTCCGGCGCCTGCTCCTGGGGCGCGGGCTTGTTGTCGTCCCCCTCGGCCATCATCGCTTCCTTTTTTTTCGGGTTACTGCGGGTTGCCGGTTGTCAGGTTATTGCACTTTGACGCGACGGCCCGGCAGCTTGGGCAACACGATCGTGAGCATGCCGCCCGCCCATCGCGCCGTCGTGCGCTCGCGATCGATCGGTTGCGCAAAAGTCATCCTGCGTTCGACCGCCGGATGCGCGCCGGCCGGAATCCGTACGATCAAGCCCGCCTCGCTGACCTCGACATGGATCACTTCCGGATCCTCGACGGCGGCCTCGATCCGTACCTCGTAGTCCTCGCCGCGGTCGACCACGACCGCGCCGCCCGACGCTCCCGGCGCGGCGGCGCCGTGCCATCGCCCGAGCCACTCGTCGAAGAGTTCATCACAGGCGCGCTCGAAGTTGAGCAGCGCTACCATGTCGGAGCGTTTCATCTGTGACATTGATTTTAGTGCGCGGCGGCACTCGGAATCCACCCCATTCGGCACTTGCCCAACGCGCCGTCACAAGCGTATCGTCGTTCAGCCGTGCCCGAACTGAATAAGATTCTGCTCGCGACCGATTTCTCCGAGGACTCGCTCAACGCGCAGCGCTTTGCCGAAGAGCTGGCGCGCAAGTTCGGCTCCGAAATAATCGTGCTGCATGTCGACCAGCCGCTGCCACCCGTGATGGTGAGCGAGTTGGGCCCCGCCTTCGACGTAAGCGCGATGAATCAGATCGCCGAGGAGCAGAGGCTCGGGGCGCAGCGCGAACTCGACCGGATTGTCACCCAACTGCGCGACTCCCAAATCAAGGCGCGGAGCCTGCTGCGTGTCGGCGCCCCGTTCCTCGAGATCATCCACGCCGCGCAGGCTGAAAACGTCGACCTGATCGTACTCGGAACCCACGGCCGCACCGGGCTCGCCCACGTGCTGCTCGGGAGCGTGGCCGAGCGCGTGGTGCAGAAGGCCGGATGCGCGGTGCTGACCGTGCGTCATCCCGACCGCCGCTTCAAGCATCCGCTCGATAAGTAAGATACAAGCGCAGGATCGACTAACGTCCGATTAGCGCCCGATTCGCGCGCAACGTTCGCGCGCCGCGCCCTAGCGCCCGACGAAGCGCGGAGCGCGCTTCTCCTGGAAGGCGCGGATGCCCTCCTTGAAATCCTCCGAGTGCGTCATCACCGCAATCGATTCATTCTCTTCGGCGAGTGCGGTGCCGAGGTCGGTCGACAGATGGTGATAGATGAGCCGCTTGGCATGCGCGACTCCCAGCGGCGAGCAGTTGGTCGCGATTTCCCCAGCCATCTCCAGCGCCGTCGGCATCAATTGCTCGTGCGCGACCACCCGGCTCACCAGGCCGATTCGCAGCGCTTCCTCGGCCTCGAGCAGCCGCCCGCTCAGCGCGAGATCGAGCGCGTTCGACAGCCCCACGATCCGCGGCAGCAGCCAGCTCGCGCCGTGTTCGATGCCGAGGCCGCGGCGCACGAAGATGAGGCCCATCCGCGCGCGCTCCGAGGCGATTCGGATGTCGTGGTAGAGCGCGGTGGTGAAGCCCATCCCGACGCACGCGCCGTTGATCGCGCCGATCACGGGCTTGCGCAGGCCGGCGATCCACGAAAAGCGCTGACGGAAGTCCGCGCGCGTCTCGCTGGTGCCGGCGACCTCGCCCGAGACCGCCTGCACCGCCGAGGTCGTGCCGTCGGCGACGCGGTTGAGCGCGCCCATGTCGGCGCCCGCGCAATAGGCCTTGCCCGCGCCGGTAATCACGATCGCGCCGACCTTGTCATCATGCTCGGAATCCAGCAGCGCCTCGCGCAGTTCGGATTCCATCCTGGCGGTCCAGGCGTTGAGCCGTGCGGGGCGGTTGAGCGTGATCACGGCGACGCGGTTGGCTTTTTCGTAAATGATCTCGTCGAATCCCATCGGCTTGTCCTCGTTATTATGGTTTTTCTCGGGCCGGCGCCGCGCTTGCGAAGGGGTGGCAGCGATCAAAGCACTTCGCGCGTGCAAAATCTAACCGGCCAAACGCCGATCCCGTAGCCGATCCGCGCCGCGCCGTCAGCGACGCGCCAGCTTTCCTTGGGCCAATGACGCTGTTAGAAAGGCGGGGATGTTTTCCGTAAAAGTTTGTCTCTCCGCCGCCGCGGCGAGGCGCCGCAGGCACACTTTGAGCGGACGCGCGGTATGCGCCGCGCTTGCGATGGTCGCGCTTTGCGCCGCGGCCGTTCCCGCCCGCGCCACCGAAGCGCATCGCGCGATGGTGGTGGCGGAAAACGCGCTCGCCGCGAACGCCGGAGTCGAAATCCTGGGCCGCGGCGGCAATGCGATCGACGCCGCCGCCGCAACCGCGCTCGCCGTGGGCGTGACCAACCCGGCCTCGTGCGGAATTGGCGGCGGCGGCTTCATGCTCATCTACCTCGCACGCACGCACAGCGTCTACGCGCTCGACTATCGCGAGCGCGCGCCGATGGCCGCCAGCGCCACGATGTACGTGCGCAACGGCAAGCCCGACGAGGAGTTGGCGCGTTCCGGTCCGCTGGCGATCGGCGTACCGGGCGAAATCGCAGGGCTCGACGCCGCGCTCCGGCGCTTCGGCACGATGAAATTCTCCGCCGTCGCGGCGCCCGCCGTGAGGCTCGCGGAGCAGGGCTTTCCCGCCACCGAGCACCTGGTGAAGGACATCACTCAAACCGCGGCGGAGCTGGCCGCCGACGCGGGGCTGAAGGCGACTTACCTCACGACAGCGGGCGCGCCGCCCAAGCCCGGCGACCCGCTGCACGAAAAGGCGCTCGGCGCGACGCTGCGCTCGCTCGACGACGATCCAGTCACGCGCTTTTACCACGGCGAGATCGCTCACACCTTGGCGCAGTGGATGAAAGCGCACGGCGGGCTGATCACCGCCGACGACCTCGCGCAGTATCGGCCGGTGTGGCGCACGCCGCTCCATCGCGCCTACCGCAGCTTTGAAGTCTGGACGATGCCGCCGCCGTCGTCGGGCGGCGTGGTGCTGGAGATCCTCGGGATGCTCGCCGGCGCGCCGGTTTCCGGCCTGGGTGTCGACTCGCCGCCCTACCTGGCGCGGCTTATCGAGGTGATGCGCGAGGGCTTCATCGATCGTGCGCAGTATGCCGACCCGGACTTCGTCCACGTGCCCGTCGACGTGCTGCTCTCGCAGCACCATATTGACGAGGCGCTCCAGCGCGCGCTGCATCGCGGCGCACCCGCGCATCTCGCGCCGGCCTCCGACCACGGCACTTCCAATTTGCTAGTGGTCGACAAGGACGGCAACGTGGTCGCCGTCACCACCACCATCAATACGATCTTCGGCGCCAAGATGATGGTCGCGAGTCTCGGCCTTGTGCTCAACGACGAGATGGACGACTTCGCCGTCGCACCGGGCGTGCCCAACGCGTTCAAGCTCGTGGGCGCGGTGACGAACGAGATCGCGCCGGGCAAGCGCCCGCTGTCGAGCATGTCGCCGATAATCGTGATGCGCCGCGGCCATCCAGTGCTGACGGCGGGCGCCTCGGGCGGCCCGACGATCATCAGCGGCGTGGTGCAGGTCGCGCTCAACGTGCTCGACTTCCATCTTGGACCAGAGGCGGCGGTCGGCGAGCCGCGAGTGCATGAGCAGGCCGCGCCTGATGTGGTGTTCATCGAATCCGCGATGCCGGCGGCCACGCGCGGCACGCTCGCGCAGATGGGCTACCGGCTGAAGGAAGTGCCGTCGCTGGGCGCGGTCGGCGCGGTCACGATTGCGCCGGGCGATCTGAATGGCGCTTTCGACCCGCGCAAAGGCGGCGGTGCCGCCGGCCTATAATGTGAGCGCGCGAGGCCGCGCCCCGAGAAGCGTACCCAATTTGAGAGCTCACACTCCCTTCGGCCAATTCTCGCATTTGCGAAGTTCTGGCAACAGTTTATTTGTGATACCCCACGGAAAACGGTCTGAAATAGGCAACGAAAACTGTTGGTAAACCGCCTCATAAGCCGCCCTAAAAAGCCGGTGACATGGTGCACAATCTCGAATATGTTGAGCGGCTTCGACCTGGGCATTCAAAGCCGCATCAATTTCCGCCGATTCCTTAATCGCCACCGATCGTCACCTTGACGAGTTCTTCAATCGACCATAGCCGATCTGTTACGCTCGCTGCCATCGCGTCATATGCAGCGCGCGATGCACCCGCAGAAATTGTAGTGCGCCATAATCATGGACGGGGCAACGCTTTGGAGAGGACATCAATGGCAAACTGCTCCGGCAAGAGAAAGTCGCTCGCAATTTGTAAGAGCACCGTCTACGACTGCAACGAATGTGCGAGCGCTGGTTGCGATCAGATTGAGGCTGGCGAATGCTCAAATCAAGGATTTCGATTCGGTACTTGCGTTACCTGCGGGAAGGCCCGTTTTCTTAGCGCGGTTGATTTGGTGCGGATGTTAGAGACCACGCAGACCCGATAACCGCTACTCGCCAAATTAGGACAGTACCCGCGCTCGCGCGTGGCTGCATGGACGTGGCCCGCACTATACACTTGGGCGTCGTGTCTGAGCCCGCGCCTATCGAGCCGCACTTCGCCTCCGCCGCCGCACCCGCGCCGGCGGCGCCGGACGCGCCGTGGCGCTCGCCCACGATCGAAGCGCTCGCGCTACTCGCGCTCGCGTCCGCGGTCTTCTTTTTCCATCTCGGCAGTTACGGTTTGTGGGAGCCCGACGAGGCGCGGTACGCCGAGATAGCGCGCGAGATGCTGGCCGCCCGCAACTTCATCGTGCCGCACCTCAACTACGTCGCGTACGTTGAGAAGCCGCCGCTGCTGTACTGGCTCGGCGCGACGTGGATGGCGCTCTTCGGCGTCAACGAATTCGCGGCGCGCCTGACGCCGGCGCTTGCCGCCCTCGCCGGCGTGATGATGACCTGGCTGTTCGTGCGGCGCACGATGGGCCGTGGGCGGGCGCTGCTGGCCGGCGCGATTCTCACCACCTCGACGCTGTATGCGCTGATGGCGCAGGTGCTGACCACCGATATGCTGCTCGCGTCGGCGGTCACGGTGGCACTGTTCGCGCTTTACCTGCACTGGAGCGAGGGCGGACGCTGGTGCTGGCTCGGCTATGCCGCGATCGCGATCGGCCTGCTCGCCAAGGGCCCGGTGGCCGCGGCAATTCCGATCCTCACGCTCGCGATCTTTCTCTGGTGGCAGGGCGAGTTGCCGGGCGCGATCGGCCGCTTCCATGCGCTAGCCGGCGCCGCAACGGTATTGCTGATAGCCGCGCCATGGTTCATCGCGATCGCGATACGCGAGCCCGGCTTCGTCGATTTCTATTTCATCGGCGAGCATCTACGCCGCTTCTTCGAGTCCAGCTACAGCCACGGCGAGCCCTTCTATTACTATCTGCCGGTGCTGGCTGCCGGGATGATGCCGTGGACGCTGATGGCGCCGTTTATCGCGTGGCGCGCGCTCGCACGCACGCCGGCGGGACGTTTTTGTATCGTCGCCGCCGCGGTCGTGATCGTGATGTTCTCGGCGGCGAGCGCCAAGCTCATCCCGTACATCCTGCCCGCGGCCGCGCCGATCGCAGTGCTGCTGGCCGACGGAATTTATTCGCGCGCGTTCCCGGCCGGCGCGCACGCCGGCACCGAACCGCCCGGCGTGCGGGCCCGCTTCGCCGCGGTGGGCGCCATCCTGAGCCTGCTCGGAGTCGCGATGCTGGTGGCGGCGATGACGGCGCCGCTCTTCAGCAGCCCCTACGTGGTCGCCGCGCGGCCGGCGCTCTACGCGCTCGGCCTGATCGGCGCTGCCGGCGGCGCGCTGGTGGCTGAAATCTTTCGCCACTGGAGGCTCGACGCGGGACTGGCCGCGATGGTGCTGGCGGCGGCGATCGCGTTGGGCGCCGGAAGCTACGTCCGCCTGGAGGCGGAGCCGCTGCGTTCCTACGCCGCGCTTGCGCGCATGGTGCAGACGCGCGCGCCGGACGCAAAGCTCGTCTGCTATCCGCGCTATGTCCAGGCGCTGCCGTTTTACACGCGGCGGCGCGTGATCCTGGTCGGCGCGCCGACTGAGCTCGCTTTCGGCGAAATGCACGCTGCCGACAGCGACCGCTATTTCTTCCGCTCGGAGGACGATGCGCTGCGCCTATGGAATATGCCGGGACCGGTGGTCCTGGTGATCGACGAACGCGAGCTCAACAAGCTGCGCGAGCGGCTGGGAGAATTTACTGTGATCGGATCCGAATGGCACAAGCGCGCGATCCTCAAAGCCAGTGAGCCAAGCTATGCAAGCTGAACCAGCAATCGGCGCGTCGTTCGCACCACCGCCCTCCTCGCCGCCCGCCCGCAAGGGCCATCCCGTGATCGGTTTCGCGCTGCGCGCGGGCGCGGGAATCCTGATCGTCACACTGCTCTTGTGGCATTACGACATGCGCCCGGTGCTCCATCAGCTTGCCCGCGAGCGGCCCGCGTTCTTTCTGGCAGTGGTCGGAATCTACGTGGCCGGGCAGGTGATGTCAGCGTGGCGATGGAGCCTGCTGGGCGCGATCCTGAAAATCCCTGCGCCGTTTATCGACTACCTCAAATACGCGTTCATCGGGATGTTCACCAACGTGTTTGTGCCGGGGCTGGTCGGCGGCGACGCCTTGCGCGCGGTCTATCTTGGCCGGCGCCATCAGCGGCTCGCCGACGCGATCGCCTCGGTCGCCGCTGACCGTATCGTAGGCCTCGTCGGGTTGTTCTGGATGGCAGCCGTCGCAGCCGCGGCCCTGAGCGTCAAGCTGCCGCGCACGGTCACGCTGCCGACGATCGCCGTCGGTGTGATTTCGCTCGCCGGCTTCGTGGCGCTGCCGCTCATCGGCAAGCTGGCCGCGCGGATGCCGGCACGAATAGCCGCCGTCGCAGCAACCATCGCACCGTACCTCGACCGGCCGTTCGCGCTGATGCCTGCGATCGGGCTCTCGATCGTGCTGCAACTCGGGCTCGCGATATGCCAATGGATCCTGGCGCGCGGGCTTGGGCTCTCGGCGCCGCTGACGCTGTTCGTGCTGTGCGTGCCGATCGCCAACGTGTTTGCGAGCCTGCCCGTGACGCTCAATGGGTTGGGCGTGCGCGAGACGGCGTACCTGATGCTGTTCGGGATGGCCGGGATGGCGAAGGCGGACGCGATCGCACTGGGGCTGTTATGGTTTGCTGCGACCGTGCTCGGTAATCTGACCGGCGTGGTGGCCTTCGTGCTGACCGAGACGCCGCCGCTGCGCGCGACAGCGGATGAGCCGCCGTAAAAAACCGCGGCCTCTCGCTGAGCCCTCGCGTGTATGATCGCCCCGAGTTTCTTAACTCCCTCCCCCGTGTCTTGGGGGAGGGTCGGGGTGGGGGTCGAGCGAGGAAGCGCTGGATGTCTGTTTTCTGGGCGCTTCCTCGTCCGAATTGCTGCGCGGCTCGATTGGCTTGCGGCGGATTGGCGCATTCGGCCATGAGCGTCTTGTGCATCCGCTCGTGCCGCCCGTTCTGCTCAGGCCTGCCCGGCTTGATCCGCTCCGGCACCACACCGACAATCGACGGAGTCCGGCCGTATTCCCGAAACACCCGCTCCAACTCGCTGCGGCAGTCGGCGTAGCCGGCCTTGTTGACCGCCCCCCTGACTCACAACAGGTAGCGGCTGTAGGCGTCGGTCAAGGTCAAGGGGTCGCAACGCGCGCCGTCGCCGGTATGGAACGGACCTTTGAAATCGGTGCACCAGATGTCGTTGGGTCCCAGTGCCGCGCGCAACGGAATCGGAGATGGTCGCGCGCGGCGCCGCCGCTTGCGCGGTTGACTGAGTTTTTCCGCCGCAGCAACTCGCCGATGGTGCTCGGCGCGGGCCAGCTCTAAGCTGGCGCGCATTGGCTAAGCTTGGCCCGCAGCTTTCTTAGCCCCCAGCTCGGATGTTCACGACGCAGGCCCAAAAGGGCCTCGGCCTGGGCCTCGGTTATCGCCCATGGCACCACCTGCGGCCGCATGCGATCGCTCCTTCAGTCCCGCAGGGCCTTCCTGAACTCCTCGCACAACTCCGTCACTCTATCCTCTTCGCTCGCCAGCGCCGCTATCACCGCATCTTCTCGTCCATCGAACAGACCTCCCGCCACGGCATCGCTTCACTCCTCCTGCCGTGACATTCAATCTGTTACCCTTCCCGCCGGTCTATATCTGTTACCGATCCTGCCGGTCTGTACCAATGCCCTCGCCCCCTTTTAGGGGGCGAGGGTCAGGCTGAGGGGGTCGCGCGAGAAGCTACGGCCGCTTGAACATCCGCTCCAGCGCGGCCGGCACCTCGAGCAGCGTGGCCACCCGATGCGGATGCACCACGCGCGCGCCGACGCCGAGGAAGTGCGCGCCCGCCCCGCTCGCCGCTTCCGCGTCGATCTGGCTGTCGCCGACGTACACCGCGCGCTCAGGCGCGACCCCCGCGCGCTCCAGGCACAGGCGAACGATGTCCGGTGCGGGCTTGGGGCGGACCTTGTCGCGCGCGCTCGCCACCGCGTCGAACACGCCGTCGAGGCCGAGATGCTCGATCAGCCCAAGCGTGGTGGCCGAGCGATTGGTCGCAAGCGCCACGCGGTAGCGGCGCTTCAATTCGAGCAGGAACGGCCGCAGCTCCAACGGCGGGCGCAGCAGCGCAAAGAACGGGGCGAAGTCGATCGTCCGCGCGACCTCGCGCATCCGCACGAGCTTGGCTGGGTCCTCGCGCGCGCGCAGCTCGAAGACCTGCATCGCGGCCAGGAAGATGCACGCCCGCTCCTCGTCGGGGCTGAGCGGCGGCTCGCCGATCTCGGCAAAGATCGCGTTGTAATAAGCCATATTGGACTCGGCCGACTCGAACAAAACGCCGTCGGCGTCAAAGATGACCAGGTCAAGCATCGCGAGTAACGTCGTCCTCCGTAGCGTCTTGCGATATCATATCGCTTAGGCAGGAAAGCATATCGCATGCCCCAGAACGAATCGCGGTTGCAAGACGGAACCTGATTTGCTCCAACGGAGTTGACCCGATAACAGTTGACGACACTCTTCCAGGGAGCGCATCAGGTGAAGGCTATCGTTTTTGAACAAACCGGCGACCCCAGCGTGCTCAAGTACGCCGAGGTGCCGAAACCCGAACTCGCGCCGGGCACTGCGCTGCTCAAGGTGCACGCCGCCGGAATCAACTTCGCCGACACTTTCTTCATCCGCAGCGAATACATGATCAAACCGCGGCTGCCCGACACGCCGGGGATGGAAGCGGCCGGAGTGATCGAGGCGGTCGCACCCGACGTCAAGGACCTGAAGCCCGGGATGCGCGTGACCTCGATCACGCTCAAGGCCTACGCCGAGTACTGCCTCGTCCGGCCCGCGCAGGTGATCCCGCTGCCCGACTTCGTCAGCTTCGAGGAGGGCGCCGCCTTTCCGATCCAGGTGCTGACCGCGTGGCACATCCTGCACACCGCGCATCAGACGGGCCCCGGCCAGACCGTGGTGGTGCATTCCGCCGCGGGCGGCGTCGGAATCGTCGCGGTGCAGATCGCCAAGGCGGCCGGCGCGCGCGTAATCGGCACCGTGTCGAGCGATTCCAAGACCGCGCTGGTCAAGCAGTATGGCGCCGACGAGGTGATCAATTACGAAAGCTCCGACTTCGCCGCCGAGACGATGCGCCTGACGGGCGGACGCGGCGCCGACCTGATCCTGGACGCGGTGGGCAAGCCGACCTTCGAACCGGGCCTGAAGTGCCTCGCTCTGTTCGGCCACCTGCTGCTCTACGGACGCGCGGGCGGAGCGCCCGATCCGCTCAACGTGTTCCGGTTATTCGAGAAGTCGGCCAAGGTGAGCGGCTTCGTGCTGCCGGTGGTGTTCGGGATGCCCGAGCTGATGCGCGAGGGGATCGAGAAGTCTTTCGCATTGATACGCGAGAAGAAACTCGAGCTGCTGATCGGCAAAACTTTTCCGCTCTCCCAGGCCGCCGAGGCGCTGCGCCTCCTGCAATCGCGTCAATCAGTCGGTAAACTGGTGCTGGTACCGTAGCGCAAGGCGTCAGACAGGAGCGGCGGCCACTTCGGCCGCCATGGGGGAGATTCGATGGCCCCGCAAACAAATCAGCCAGGAATTGCGCAGCCGGGAATTGCGATGGTGGTCGGCGTGGGACCGGGTCTCGGCGCCGCACTGGTGCGCCGCTTCGCCCAGGGCGGACACGCAGTTGCGATGGTCGCGCGCTCGCGCGAGTTCATGGACGGACTCGCCGCCGAGGTCAAGGCGGCCGGTGGCCGCACGCTGGCGGTAACCGCCGACGTCGGCGACGCGGCCGAGATTAATCGCGCCTTCGACACCGTGCGCTCGAAACTCGGCGCGCCCGAAGTGCTACTGTACAATGCCGGCAGCGGCAACTGGGGTACGATCACCGAAATCACGCCCGAGCAATACGAGGACTCGTGGCGGGTCAACGCCTTCGGCGCATTTCTGTGCGCCAAGCAGGCCGTGACCGACATGATCAAGAACAAGCGCGGCGTGATGCTGTTCACCGGCGCGACGGCGGGAATCAAGGCAGGGCCAATGTCGGCGGCCTTCGGACCGGCCAAGTTCGCAGTGCGGGGACTCGCGCAATCGCTGGCGCGCGATCTTGGCCCGCGCGGAATCCACGTTGCCTACGTCAACGTCGACGGCATTATCGACATCCCGCATACCCGCTCCCGGATGCCGTCGCTCAAGGACGAGGATATCCTCAAGCCGGCCGCGATCGCCGAAGCTTACTGGTTCCTCGCCAATCAGGACCCGAGCGCGTGGACCCAGGAACTGGACGTGCGCCCGTTCAAGGAGAAATTCTAGGGTATACCGGCGCTAGTGCAGCGCAGGGGGCTCATTGAGCAGTGAGTAAGCGATGAGTGTCCATCCGGCAAGCGGGCGTAAATCGGTGCGGATTCCCAAGGGACCGGCCAAGGTGATTCCTTTGCCGGCGGGCCGGCAGCGCCGGCGCGCTCGGCGCAAGGTCGGGATAGGAATCGCGTCGATTGGAATGGCGGCGGCGGCCGCGGCATGGCTATACCTGGTGCCGCTCATCGGGCTCGCGCCCGACCTGACGGCCGGGATGAGCGCGCAGGAAGCGGAAATCCTGCGGCTGGTCAACGACGAGCGCAAGCGCGTAGGCGCGCCGGCGCTCAAATCCTCGCAGCGCCTGGTGCTGGCCTCGCGCGGCCACAGCTACGACATGGCGTTACGCAACTATCTCGGCCACGACGGCCCCGCCGGCGACACTCCCGCCGAGCGCGTGCGCGGCGTCGGCGTCGACGCCGCGGCGCTGGGCGAAAACATCTACCTGGACCGCGACACCGACCGCGCGAAGCTGGCCGAGCGCGCCGCAAAGGCATGGCTCAATAGCCCCGAGCATCGCGTCAACATGCTCTCATCCGATTTCGCGACGACCGGCGTCGGAATAGCGCGCGCCGCCGACGGCACCGCCTACGTCACGCAAGATTTTGCCAAATAGGTTTCGCAAAGTAGACGCAAAGTAGATTTGTAGGGGCCCTGCGTGAACGGCCCTTTGCCGTTGGTGAACGGCCCTTTGAGGATCGGAATCGAACCGACGCCTTAGCCGAGGGCCTCGAACGTCCGCTCGAGCCATCGCATCACCTTGGCGTGCGCGTGAATTTCCGCTTCGGCGACCGGCGTAAACGGGACATTTAGCGCGCCGACCTGCGCCGCTACCGCGACGTCGGCGATCGACAATTCCGCACCGCATAGAAATTGCCCGTCGACCATCGGGTCCAGCCAATCCAGCGCGGCCCTGAATTTCTCGCGCTGCTCGCCGACTCCCAAGCGGCCGAGCCCCTGCCCTCGCAACTGCCCGCGCGTCTGGCGCGCAAAGAGCAACTTCACCATCGGCCTCACCGCGGCCGGTATCGGACTGAAGACGACCTCGGCAAACTTCGCGAACTGCTCCGAGACCTGCCATCGTTCATACACGACGTGCCAGTAGAGCGATTCGTCGGCCCAGTCTTCGAGCATCAGGGCTATCGCGCGCGTCCGCGGCTCCTGCGGATAGAGCCGCGGCTCCGGATGATGCGTTTCGAGATGGCGGATGATGTCGGTGGAATCGGCGAGCTTAACGCCGTCGTCGATCATCACGGGCAGCTTGCCGCGCGGGTTGAGCTTGCGCACCTGGATCGGCGAGGTCGCATTGATAGTGTCGAACGGGATGCGCTTGTAGCGCATCGCGTCGCGAACCTTGACGCAAAAGGGCGACGCCGATTCCAGATCGCCCAGCGGACCAAACTGGTAAAGTTGAATCTTCGCCATAACGCTTTTCTCTATCACGAGAGCTGCGCCCGTCGAACCCGATCGAAGCGGCAAAACAAGCAACTGGCGCTTGGGCCTCCGAGCGCCTAGAATTAAACTCACCAAGTAACGACAAACGAACAAGGTAATTATCAATGGAACGAGTTGAACTCACCCGCGAATGTGAGGCGGTCCAGGTGCCGCTCGGCAGTCCGATCACGTTGGAGAAGGGCCTCGAGGTTTTCATCACCCAATCCCTCGGCGGCAGCTTCACCGTGCAGGTGCCGGCCTACGGAGGGCTCTACCGCATCACCGGCAAGGACGCCGACGCGCTCGGCAAAAGCTCCGCGGACGCCGCCTCGCCGGCTACTGCTTCAGGAGACCTCGAAGCGATGGTCTGGGAGCAGCTCAAGACCTGCTACGACCCCGAGATTCCGGTCAATATCGTCGACCTCGGGTTGGTCTACGCGATGGAAGTGGCGCCGATCGACGGGGGCGCCAAGCGGGTCGACGTTAAGATGACGCTCACCGCGCAGGGTTGCGGGATGGGAGCGTCGATAGCGATCGACGCGCGCCAAAAACTGCTCTCGCTCCCCGGCGTCGCAGAGGCCAACGTCGACCTGGTATGGGATCCGCCGTGGACCCCGCAAATGATCTCGCCCGAAGGCCGCGAGCGCCTGGGCCTCGACTGACGCAAGCGAGGCTTTCATCACGGCGTTTCTGACGAGAGCGCAGCCCCCGACCGGGCTGCGCTTCGTTGATACGGGCCCATGTTTTGAGCCGGGTCATATTTGACATGGTGGCTCGCGTCCTGTAGCTAAGAGGGTTCGGATCAAAGGCATGTTTGCAATCGTAAGGACAGGCGGAAAACAGTACCGCGTCGGCGTGGGCGACCAGATAACCGTCGAGCGCATCGTGGGCGACGTCGGCGCCGAGATCGAACTGGCGGACGTGCTCGCGATCGGCGGCGACGAAACGCCCGTGATCGGTACGCCGACAGTTCCCGAAGCGGCCGTGCGTGCGCGAATCGTACAGCAGCCGCGCGGCACCAAGGTCATCGTGTTCAAGAAGAAAAAGCGCAAGAATTACCGGCGCAAGCGCGGCCATCGCCAGGAACTGACCGTGCTCAAGATCGAGGAGATCAAGCGAGGCGCGGCTTAGCGCTCGCATTAAGCTTTTTTCGCCGGCCCCTCGCGCCGGCACTATCACAGGGAGACAGGCCCGTGGCGCATAAGAAAGGACAAGGCTCGACGCGCAACGGCCGCGACAGTCCGGGACAGCGCCGCGGCATCAAGATCTACGCCGGCGAGACCGTTCGCGCCGGCAATATCCTGGTCCGTCAGGTCGGCACGCGGGTTCATCCGGGACGCAACGTCGGGATGGGCCGCGACTTCACTCTTTACGCACTGGTCGACGGGGTGGTCAAATACGAGACCTACCGCACCGACAAGCGGCGCGTGCGGATCGAGCCGGCGGTGGCGCCTGCGAGCGCACCGCGGGCCGATGCGGCGAGCGAGCCGCCGGCCGAAGCACAAGCCTAGGGCCGGCACGGCTTAGAATTTTGACTTCCAAGCCCCGCGGCCGCGCCGCGGGGCTTTTTGTTTATTTATTACGATGATGAGTGTCGCCATTCCGCAATCTGCCGCACAACTGTGGAGGTACTCGCGATGCGACTCGGACTGCTATACGGCTTTTCTCATTCCCACGACTCGCTCAACCTGGTGCTCGAAGCCGAACGGCTCGGCTACGACTCGGTGTGGACTGGCGAGGCGTGGGGCTCGGACACGATCGTGCCGCTCGCGTGGGTTGGCGCGCTGACCAAAAAGATTCGCCTCGGCACGGCGATTATGCAGATGCCCGCACGCACGCCCGCGATGACGGCGATGACCGCGATGACGCTGGACGCGATGTCGGGCGGACGCTTCATCCTGGGCGTAGGGCCGTCGGGGCCGCAGGTGGTCGAAGGATGGCACGGGGTGCCGTACGGCAAGCCGCTGGTGCGCTACCGCGAATATATCGCGATCCTGCGCAAAATTTTTGCTCGCGAGGCGCCGCTGGAGTTCCAGGGCTCCGAGTACCAAATCCCGTATCGCGGCCCCGGCTCGACCGGCTTGGGCAAGCCGCTCCGCCCGATCCTGCACGGCCGGCGCGACATGGAAATCTACATGGCGTCGATCACGCCGAGCGGGGTGGCGCTCGCGGCCGAAATCGCCGACGGCGTAATTCCGGTGTGGATGAACCCAGAGCAATGGGATCTGTTCAAGCCGAGCCTCGAGCGCGGATTCAAGAAGGCCGCCGGTGCGCGCGACCCGAATAAATTCGACCTCGCGCCGTTCGTGACCTGCGTGATGGGCCCCGACGTGGCTAAATGCCGCGAGCCGGTGAAGCAGAACCTGGCGTTCTATATCGGCGGGATGGGCGCGCGCGACAAGAATTTCTACAACGACTACGCGCGGCGCGCCGGTTACGAGGAAGCGGCGAAAAAAATCCAGGACCTGTTTCTCTCCGGCAAGCGCGACGAGGCCGTCGCCGCGGTGCCCGACAAGCTGGTCGACGAAATCGCTATGGTTGGGCCGCGCGAGCGGATCGCCGAGCGTGTCGCCGCCTGGAAAGCCTCGCCGGTAAAGACCATGCTTATCGGCACGCGCCAGGTCGACGCTATGCGCGCGCTGGCCGAGCTGCTCCTGTAGCCGTCGTGCGCGATCGCTGACAACTTTGAGCGATGAAGTTCGTCGATGAAGCGCGGGTCTTCGTCGCCGCCGGCAAAGGCGGCGACGGCGCGATCGCGTTTTTGCGCGAGAAGTATCGCCCCTTCGGCGGACCGGCCGGCGGCGACGGCGGCCGCGGCGGCGACGTGATCTTCGAGGTCAACGAGGGGCTCGCGACGCTGCTCGATTTCAAATATAACCCCCGCCTGGTCGCGCGCGACGGAGAGGCGGGCCGCGGCAAACAGCAGTACGGCCACGCCGGCGGCGACCTCGTTGTGCGAGTGCCGCCGGGGACGATGGTCTTTGACGAGGAAAGCGGCGAGATGCTTGCCGATCTCGTGATGCCGGGGGCGCGCGCGGTCGTCGCGCACGGCGGGATGGGCGGCAAGGGCAACATGCACTTCACCACCTCGACGCGCCGCGCGCCCAGAATCGCCACGCCGGGCGGCCCGGCCGAGCAGCGCTGGGTCAAAATCGAGCTCAGACTTGTCGCTGATGCCGGCCTGGTCGGCCTCCCCAACGCCGGCAAGTCGACGCTGCTTGCTGCCGTCAGCGCGGCGCATCCGAAGATCGCGCCCTATCCTTTCACCACGCTCACGCCCAACCTGGGCCGCGTCCAGCTTGCCGACGGCACCGGCTTCAGCCTCGCCGACGTCCCCGGCCTTATCGAGGGCGCTCATCTCGGCCACGGCCTGGGGATCCGCTTTTTGCGCCATCTCGCGCGCACGCGGGTGCTTATCTACGTCCTCGATCTGAGCGCCAATCCCGAGCGCGACTTTCTGACCGTGCGCAGCGAACTCGCGGCGTTCGACCCGATGCTCTCCGCGCGGCCGGCGCTGATCGCGCTCAACAAGGTCGACCTCGTCGGCGCCGAGCGCGCGGAAGAGACGGCGCGCGCAATCGCCTCGCTCGCGGCCGAGCATGCGATCGACTCGGTCTTCGTCATCTCGGCCGAGGAGCGTATCGGACTCGAGCCGTTGGTCGCGGCGATCGCGCGATTGCTCGGGCTGGGCGCGGTCGAGGCGCAATGTCCCAGGTAAGTTACAAGCAGGAGCACGTCGCGCATGCGCGCCGTGTCGTAGTCAAGGTCGGGAGCGCCGTGCTCTCGGACGCCGACGGTCTGCGTCCCGAAATAATTGCGCATCTCGCCGCGGAGATCGACGCGATCGTGCGCGCGGGACGCGAAGTCGTGGTGGTGACCTCGGGCGCGATCGTGGCCGGGCGCGCGCGGCTGGAAAAACTCGGCGGCGCAGGCGTGGCGGCGCGCCAGGCGGCCGCGGCCACCGGGCAGATCGAGCTGATGGGCGAATGGGCGCGCGCGTTCGGCGCCGTGGGACGTACGGTCGCTCAACTTTTGCTCACCCATCAGGATCTCGCCGAGCGCGTGCGACGCACCAACGCGATTCACACGATCCAGACCCTGCTCGAAGCCGGCGTCGTGCCGATCGTCAACGAGAACGACACCGTCGCGGTCGAAGAGATCCGCATGGGCGACAACGACGTGCTCTCCTCGCTGGTGGCCGGGATGGCGCAGGCGCAACTGCTGGTGATCCTGAGCGACGTGCCCGGCGTGCTCACCGGCAATCCGCGCAAGCGGCCCGACGCGCAACTGATCCCGCTCATCACCGACGCCGAGGCCGGCATGCGCGGACTGGTGGCCGATAGCGCGGGGCCGCTCGGAAGCGGTGGGATGGCGACCAAGCTCAAGGCGGCACAGCAGGCGGCGCGCGCCGGAATCGCGGTGATTATCGCGCCGGGCCGCACCGAAAATGCGCTCGGCGCCGCGCTCGATCCGTCGCGCGAGTGCGGGACGCTGGTGCTGCCCACGCGGACCAGGCTCAAGAGCCGCAAGCATTGGATCGCGTTTGCGCTGCGCCCGGCCGGCGCGCTGACCGTCGACCGCGGCGCCGCCGAGGCGCTCAGAAAAAAGGGCCGCAGCTTGCTGCCCTCGGGCATCCGCGAGGTCGCGGGCGAGTTCAAAAGCGGCGACTGCGTGAGCCTGTTGGATCACGAAGGCGTCGAGTTCGGCCGCGGGCTGGTCAATTATCCCGCCGCCGATATACTGAAGGTGAAGGGGAGGCGCTCCAATGATATATCGCGCACGCTCGGCTACAAGGTCGCCGACGAGATCATCCATCGCGACAACTTCGCGCTGATCGAAGAACTGGCATGAACCCGTGAACCACTCTCGTAACCCGGGCGCTCCGAAAATGCAATGAGCCTCGAGACCGAAACGCTCGACGCGCTCAAACGCGCGCGCGACGCCGCCCGCGCTCTGGCGCTATGTCCCAGCGCGCAAAAAAATCAGGCGCTCGGCGCACTGGCCGCGATGTTGCGCGAGGAGCGCAGCGCGATCCTGGGCGCCAACGCCGACGACCTCGAGCGCGCGCGCGCCTCCGGGATGTCCGGGGCGTTCGTCGAACGGCTCACGCTCAATGACGCGCGGATCGAGGCGATGGCCCGCGGCGTCGAGGAGGTCGCGGCCCTGCCCGACCCGGTCGGCGAAGTGATCGCCAAGTGGCGACGGCCCAACGGTCTCGAGATTTCGCAAGTCCGCGTGCCGATTGGCGTGATCGCGGTCATCTACGAGTCGCGGCCCAACGTCACCGTCGACGCCGGCGTACTGGGGCTGAAGGCCGGCAACGCGGTGGTGCTGCGCGGCGGTAAAGAGGCGCTCGCCTCGAATGCGTTTCTGGCCGGGCTGATCGTCTGCGCCTTGGAAAGCGCCGGCATCGCGCGCGACGCTCTTAGCTTCGTCGGAAATCCCGATCGCGAGGTGATCCAGGTCCTCAAGCGCCATCCCGAAGCGATCGATCTGATCATTCCGCGCGGCGGCAAGGCGCTGAAGGAGGCGCTTGCAGGATCGGCCGTCCCGCTGTTGCCGCATTTCGACGGCCTCTGCCACATCTATGTCGATCGTACCGCCGATTTGAAAATGGCCGAGGAGATTTGCTTCAACGCCAAGTGCAGCCGGCCCTCGGTATGCAACGCGATGGAGACCCTGCTGGTGCATCGCGAGGCCGCGCCGCGTTTTCTGCCGCTACTGGCCGCGCGAATGGAACGCGCGGGGGTCGAGTTGCGCGGCTGCGAGCGGACCCGCGCGATCGTCCCGATCGCTAAGCCGGCCCGCGATGCCGACTGGGACACCGAGTTCCTCGACCTGGTCCTGGCGGTGAAGGTCGTCGACTCGCTCGACGAGGCGCTGGCGCATATCGCGCGCCATGGCTCGGGCCTCGCCGACGCGATCGTGACCAGCGACAATGAGACCGCCACGCGCTTTCAACACGAAGTCGACTCCGCGACCGTGTACGTCAACGCGTCGACCCGCTTCACCGACGGCTTCGAGTTCGGTTTCGGCGCCGAGACCGGAATCTCGACCAATCGCCTGCACGCGCGCGGACCGATGGGCCTGCGCGAACTGACCATCTACAAATACCTCGTCACCGGCAACGGACAGGTGCGCAATTGAAGCCCATGCGAAGCGCGAGGCGACGCGGCGGCGCCGCCGCATCCGCCCCAGCCGACGCGCTCGCGCGCGGCCCGTTTGAATTGGACGGCCCCAGATCATGCGCGTAGGACTGCTGGGCGGCAGCTTCAATCCGATCCACTTCGGCCATCTGCGCTCGGCCGAGGAGGTGCGCGAGGCGCTCAGGCTCGACCTGGTTTACTTCGTGCCCGCGGCGATGCCGCCGCACAAATCTGCCGAAGGACTCGCGCCGCCCGAGCATCGGTTGGCGATGGTGCGGCTCGCGACCAAGGGCAACCGCCACTTCATGGTCTCGGACGTCGAGATTCGGCGCGCCGGGCGCTCCTACACAATCGACACCGTGCGCCATTTCCTCGCGACGCTGCGCGCGCCCTCGACGCTATTCCTGATGATGGGCACCGACGCTTTTGCCGAGCTGGAGACCTGGAAGGATTGCGACGAACTGGTGCGCCAGAGCTCGATAGTGGTGCATACGCGCCAGCCGGCCGGCGACGAGGAGCCGCCGCGAATTTCGCTTGCCGCACTTAAACGCTTTGGTTACATTAGAGAGGACGATCATTACGTGCATCCGAGCGGGCAGACACTTTCATTCGTAGCCACCACGAGCTTCCCGGTTTCCGCAACGCTCATTCGTGAAAAACTTCATCGCCAGCACTCCGTCCGGTATCTGATGCCGGGCGACGTGGTCGACTATATCCAGCGGCACGGGCTGTACTGACGGCGCCAGTGATTTTAAGAGCACTATTTCACAAAGCGATTTGTTCCGTGTCTGCCGCCGATCGGCGGCTCCGTCCTTCGCCGCGCCCCGCGTGAATTCGCAAGAGAAGGCCATAGCCGCCGCGCAAGCGGCGCTCGAGAAGAAGGCTTACGACCTGGTCGTGCTCCAGGTCCAGCATCTGAGCTCGATCGCAGACTACTTTCTGATCGCTACCGGCCGCTCGGACGTGCAGGTGCGCGCGATTGCGCGCGGAATCGAGGAACGGATGGGCCTCGAGGGCGAGCACGCGCTGTCGGTTGAGGGCACCAGCCACGGCCATTGGGCGGTGCTCGACTTCAACGACGTCGTGGTGCACGTCTTCTTCGAGGACACGCGCGAATTTTATCGTCTCGAGCGCAACTGGCTCGACGCGACCGAAGTTCCGCTGCCTGAGCCGTATCGCAGCCAGGCGCGCGATCTGCGCCTGCGTGCGCTCGGCTGAACTCCCCCGCCTTACACTGCGGCGTCGCGATGCTCCAGTAAAAACGGCAGCACCGCGGCGTTGAACTCGCGCGGACGTTCGATGTTCGGCAGATGGCCCGCGTTCTTGATGACCGTCAGCTGCGCACCGGCAATCCGCTCGGCCATCGAGCGCGCCAGCGACGGCGGCGTGAGCATATCTTCCTCGCCCACTACCACGTGCGCCGGAACGCGAATCTTCTCAAGCTCGATCTGCACGTCAGGGCTGGCGGCGCCCTGGAGGGTCTTGATGTAGGACTGCCTGTGCAGCGCGCACATGCTGTCGACAAAACGCTGAAACACCGCCGGCGGGGCGGACTTGCTGATTAGCGATTGCGCGACCCCCGGCGCGATCTCTTTCAGCTCCTTGCCCGCGAGCAGCGGCTCCAGGCGCAGCCGCACGAACTCGCGGTTCTGCTCGGGGCTGATATGGCTGAAGCCGGGCAGCGAATCGCAAATCGTCAGCGTCGCCACGCGCTCGGGAAAGAACGCATTGAAGTCCATCGCGATAAGCCCGCCCATCGAGAGCCCGACCAGATGCGCCTTGCGCGCGCCAAAGTGGTCGAGCACGCGATTGAGATCGCGCGCGAAGTCATGGAAGTCGAGCGGCCCCTCGTAATCGTCGCTCATTCCGTAGCCGCGCGCGTCCCACGACGCGGCGCGGAAATGCCGTCCCAACTCAGGAAGCTGGTCGTGCCAGTTGGTGCGATTGCCGCCGATCCCGTGCATGAAGACGACCAGCTTGCCCTCGCCCATGTGATCGACGGCGATCCTGGGTGCGGGCGGGACGAGCTCAGTTTTCCACTGTGCCATTTGGGGTGAGGCTCCTTTTGCGTGCGGCGCGAATTCGGCGAAATCCAGCCTGCCCGTTACGCGCCGATTGTGCGGCGTCCGCGCTTAAGCTGTTACAAACTCTGCGAGAACTCTGCAAGAACTTTGCGAAAACTAATAGGAACTTTGCAAGGACTTTGAGGAGCAAGGCCGCGCGAGCGGCTATTATCGGAGGGCCCTCGGCGCTAACATCGCATCATGGATGAGGGACGAGCATCGTGGGCCGTATCGCCGCTAAAGGCGGAACGCCGATGAGCGACGCCGCGCAGCCGGGCGAGCCACCGCGGTCCGCATCCGCGCAGTTCCACCGCAATCCCGAGTCGTTCGCGCGGATGTCGGCGCTGATGTCGTCCAGCGCGGATGCGAAATTTCTCCACTACATGGTCTCGATCTCGGGCGTTGCGCGCCAAGACAGCGTACTCGAGGTCGCTTGCGGCCCGGGCGCATGCGCGCTCGCGTTTGCCGAGCGATGCGGCCGCGCGGTCGGTCTCGATCCCTCCGCCGAGTTGATCGCCGAGGCGCGAGCGGCGGCGGCGCGCCGCGGCGCCGGTAATACGGAATTCATCGTCGGTGAAGTCGAGCGGATGGGGTTTCGCGACGGCGCTTTCGATGCGGCCGTCTGCCGTTTCTCGTTCCATCACTTCACCGATCCCGCGCGCGTGTTCGCCGAGATGGCGCGGGTGATCGGGCCGCAAGGATGGATGGTGGTGGTCGACGTGACGGCCTCGGACGATCCGGTTAAGGCTGCGCTGCATAACGAGCTGGAGCGGCTATGCGATCCGACGCATGTGCGGACGCTCGCGGCCTCGGAGTTCGAGCGGATTTTCAACGCCGAGGGTTTCACCGTTGCGATGAAAATCGCGCGGCAGTCGCTCAGCACGGTCGAGGAGTGGACGAGTTGGGGACCGGCGCCGTCGGAAAATATTCCGATCATCCGCGCGATACTCGAAGACGCGGTTGATGACGATCGGCCCGGACTCGCGCTCCAGCGCGACGCCGGCACTATCCGCCTTATGCACACCAGCGTAAGTTTTGTGCTTGAACGTACTTGATGACAATGCGTCCAAGTCGCGAGTGATTGAAAAAGATCAGGCTACGATGCTGACGAGCTTGTCGGGGACGTAGATGATCTTCTTGGGCTGCTTGCCGTCGAGATGGCGCGCGACGGCCTCGCTCCTGAGCGCCATCCCTCGCACTTCCTCTTCGGGCGCCCCGGCGCCGACCTGAAGACGGTCGCGCACCTTGCCGTTGACCTGCACCACCACCGTGACCATCTCGTCGCGCGCGAGATCCTCGGAGAACTTTGGCCACGGCTCGAGATTGACCGACGCCGTATGTCCTAGCGCGCGCCACAGCTCCTCGGCGATATGCGGAGCCATCGGCGCGAGCATCACGACGTAGGTCTCGAACGCGAAGCGGCCGGCCTCTGCCGGCGCGAGCTTCGTCAGGTAGTTGAGCTGATCCATCAGCGTGGCGAGTGCGGTGTTGAAGCGCAGCCGCTCGATATGGTCGGTGACGGTTTTGATGGTTTTGTGGGCGCGGCGCGTGGTCTCGGCGCTGGGATTGCCAACCGGGCTCCCGGCCTCGACGAAGCGGCGCATCGCGTTCCACACGCGCGAGAGATAGCGCGCGGTACCGAACACGCCCTCTTCGTTCCAGTTGGTCGGTTCCTCGAACGGGCCCATGAAGAGCTCCCAGAGCCGGAGCGCGTCGGCGCCGTACTTTTCGACCATCGCGTCGGGCGTGACCACGTTGCCCTTGCTCTTGGACATCTTCTGGCCGTCGCCCGCCCAGATCATTCCCTGGTTGCGCAGCACCGCGAACGGCTCCTTGAACTTCACCAGGCCCGCATCGAACATCACCTTGGTCCACATCCGCGCGTACAGCAGATGCATCACGGCATGTTCGGCGCCGCCGACGTAGAGATCGACAGGCAGCCAGTAATCGACCTGCGGGGGATCGAACGGCCCACGGTCGTAATGCGGCGAGGCGAAGCGCAGAAAGTACCACGACGAGCAGGCGAAGCCGTCGAGCGTGTCGGTCTCGCGCTCGGCCGGGCCGCCGCACTTGGGACAGATGGTATTGACGAACTCGGGCGCGTTGGCGAGCGGCGATCGCCCGGTGCCCGAGGGCTCATAGTTCTTCATGTCGGGCAGCAGGACCGGAAGCTGCTCTTCGGGGACCGGCACAATACCGTCGCGAGGGCAGTAGACGATCGGGATCGGACATCCCCAGTAGCGCTGGCGTGAGATGAGCCAGTCGCGCATCCGGTAGGTGACGGTGGAGCGGCCGATCTCGTGTTCCTCGGCGTACTTGCACACGGCGCGGATCGCATCGGCGGTCTTCATCCCGTTGAGGTTGAGTTCGCCGTTGGACGAGTTGATATTGACGCCGTAGTCGGAGAACGCGCGGCCTGCGGGCGGCGGGCTGCCGTCGGCGGGCGCGGTGACCAACGGAATCTCCAGGCCGTACTTGCTCGCGAACTCGTAGTCGCGCTGATCCTCGCCGGGAGCGCCCATGATCGCGCCGGTGCCATAGCCCATCAGGACGTAGTCGGCGATCCAGATCGGCACGAGCTTGCCATTGAACAGGTTGCGCGCGTATGCGCCGGTGAAGACGCCGGTCTTTTCCTTGACCGTCGAGAGCCGTTCGATTTCGCTCTGGCGCCGCGCCTGCGTGACGTACTCCTCGACCTCGGCGCGCTGCTGGGCCGTGGTGACTTCGGTGACCAGCGGATGCTCCGGCGCGAGCACCATGAACGAAACGCCGAAGACCGTATCCGGGCGGGTAGTGAAGAAGCGGACCTCCTTGCCCGGATGGCCTTCCACGGGGAAGGCCAGTTCCGCGCCCTCGGAGCGCCCGACCCAGTTGCGCTGCATCAGCTTGATCGGCTCGGGCCAATCAATCCCCTCGAGGTCATCGAGCAGGCGGTCGGCGTAAGCGGTGATCCTGAAGAACCACTGCTCGAGGTCCTTCTTGGTAACCGGCGTGTCGGTGTGCCGCCAGCAGCATCCGTTGATCACCTGCTCGTTGGCCAGGACGGTGCGGCATTTCTCGCACCACCATTGCGAGCTAGTGGCCCGGAAGGCGAGCCCCCGCTTGAGCATCAGCAGGAAGAACCACTGCGTCCAGCGATAGTACTCGGGAGTGGACGAATTGATTTCGCGCGTCCAGTCGTAGGCGCATCCGACCAACTTCAACTGTCGCTTGAAGTTCGCGGCGTAACGCGGAACGGTCTCCTTAGGATGCAGCCCCTTGAGCAGAGCGTCGTTCTCGGCCGGCAGTCCAAACGCGTCCCAGCCCATCGCGTGCAGGACGTTATAACCGGACATCCGCTTATAGCGGCCGATCACGTCGCAGGGAACGTAGTTGTGCAGATGGCCGACCGAAAGACCGTCGCCCGAGGGATAGGGAAACATCTCGAGCACGTAGAACTTTGGCCGATCGCGATCCTCGCGCGTGAGGTAGAGGTCGGCGCGGTCCCATTCGGCTTGCCAGTAGGGCTCGATCTTCCGAGGCTCGTAGCGTTCGTCCATCGGCATTCGATAATTCTCTCCGGGAGATCAACTCTAGCGCGCCGACCCCGCCGGTTGAAACCGAGACGCGAGGCGTCCCGGCGGGCACGCCATCCTGGCCGCAGGCGCGGAAGTCGCGAGGGCGACAAAACGGGTTGGTGCGCACGATACTTGTTGATAAGGCTCTTGTCACGAAAGGGCCGGGGCGCGACAATGGCACTATCGGCAGGTAAGCTGAAGGGCACGTCCCAAATGAAAACGCGGAAGGTCAATTACGACGGCCGCAGATGGTTAACCCCGTGGCACTTTGCGGTGTTCGCGATGGGCGCGGTGGCCGGTTCGATCCTGGGCGGTTTTTACGGGGCGGCTTATACGAGTGCCGCGGTCATCGTGACCTGCTGGTTCACGGCGCTGATGTTAGTCGCCTTCGATCGTTCGCGAATCCGCGCACCACGCAACGCGACGCCTGGACGGCGCTGGCAGTCGCCGACGCGTTCGAGCGGCGGCGCGAGCGCCACGCCGGTCCAGCCGGCGGGACGTCGCGGCACTGGTGCGGCGGTGAACCTTGACGCTGCGCGGCGCTCGCATCTGCGCACCATCGCTGGCGGCAAGAGCGAGCCGCCCTGGCGCGCATCCTGAGCGTGCGCGCTCGACGCATCGCTACAGCAAGCATCACGGCAATGTCGATCCCAAGGCGTGCGACGCGCGCAGCTTCGCACCGCATCTAAATTCGTACTTGACATTGCATACCTGACGCGCGCATTTGACATTGCAATACGTGCACGCCCTGACTGCGCTGCGTATGGAGGTCAACCGCGATGCGAGCCTTCGTGATGAAAGGGATTGGCAAGGTCGGATTCGCAGACAAACCGATTCCGACTCCCGGTCCGACCGACGCCATCGTCAAGACCACCAAGGCCCTCATCTGCACCTCTGACGTACACACCGTCAATGGTGCGATCGGGCCGCGCGACAATCTCACCCTCGGCCACGAGGCGGTCGGCAGGGTTCATCAGGTTGGCGCCGCGGTCAAACGGTTCAAGCCGGGCGATCACGTGCTGGTCGGCGCGATTACGCCCGAGTGGGGCGACGCGGCCTCGCAGGCCGGACACTCCTCGCAATCCGGTGGCGCGTTGGGCGGATGGAAATTCGCCAACATCAAGGACGGGGTGTTCGCCGAGTACTTCCACGTCAACGAGGCCGACGCCAACATGGCGCACATCCCGGCCGCCGTCGCCGACGACTCGGCGGTCTACTGCTGCGACATGATCTCTACCGGACTGATGGCGGCCGAGAACGCGAACATCCCTCCCGGCGGCACGGTCGCGGTATTCGCGCTCGGCCCGGTCGGACTGATGGCGGTGGCGGGAGCGCGGATGCTCGGCGCGGGACTGATCATCGGTGTCGACTCGATACCACGCCGCCAGGAACTCGCGCGCTCATTCGGCGCGGACGTGACCGTTGACTTCGAGAAAGAAGACGCCGTCGCGCGCGTCATGGATTTGACCCGCGGCGAGGGTGTCGACTCTGCGATCGAGGCGCTGGGCGGTGACGTCTCCTTTCAAAACGCAATCCGGGTCACCAAGCCGGGCGGTACCATCTCCAACGCCGGCTATCATGGCAAGGGCGAGTTCGTGCACATCCCGCGGATGGAATGGGGCGTGGGGATGGCGGGGAAAACAATTCGCACGGGGCTATGCCCGGGCGGGCGGCTGCGGATGGAGCGGCTGTTGCGCCTGCTCCAGGGTGGCCGAGTCGATCCTACGCGCCTTACCACGCATACCTTTCGCTTCGACGAGTTGGAGCGGGCATTCGAGATGATGGAGCGCAAGCTCGACGGGATAATCAAGCCGCTGATCCTGTTCTAGTTCACGGGCCTGCTCGCCGCATCGGTTCTCATTTTGAGACATTCGCGGTCTCGCCAGCGAGACAACCTGTCTCGTTCATGCGTTTTCGCCTCGTTGGTGGGTAAGACGATCATCGTCATCAGACCCGCCCCCGTTGGCACGTCCAATGCGCTTACCATCGAGCAATTGGTAACCTCTGTAACAAGCGGGCGGGAGACGGGATGGAACCGGCGGTGATTGTGATAGGCGCTGCGATGCCGATTGTCGCGGTATGTTTCGTTTACGTTGTGGTCATACAGGCTATACGGCGGCGCGACACGATCATCGCCAGTCAGCGCGTGGCCGCGACCGAATTGCGTCAACGCGCCGAGCACCAGATGGCCCGCGCGCGCGACCTGGCGCTCGAAACCGCACGCCTGCGCTCCGAGTTCCTCGACAATATGAGCCATGAAATTCGCACGCCGCTCAACGGCATCGTCGGGATGACCCGGCTCCTGCTCGATGCGGGACTCACCGCGGAGCAGCGCGAGTACGCTGAGGCGGTGCGGCTGAGCGGCCAGGCCCTGTGCGGCCTCGTGGACGATGTGCTGGATTTCTCCAACCTGTCCCACGGCCAGTTCGCCCTCGAGGAGAGCACCTTCGACCCTCACAATGCGATGGAGCGGGTGGCGGCGCAATTCGTGCGGCAGGCGCAAAAGCGCGGCGTCAAGCTGACGCTCGAGCTCGACGAGGAGCTACCGCATCTGGTGGCGGGGGATTCGGATCGCCTCGAGCAAATTCTGAGCAACCTGGTGAGCAACGCGGTCAAGTTTTCCAACCAGGGCGAAATCATGATGCGCGCCAGGCAAATCGAGGAGTCGGCGGGCGAGGTGACGCTTTCGTTCGAGGTGAGCGACACAGGAATCGGTATCGCGGGCGACCAACAAAGCGCGATCTTTCAGCCGTTCTCGCAAGTGGACGGATCGACCAGCCGCAACTATGGCGGCTCGGGATTGGGCCTCGCGATCGCGGCGCAGCTGGTGCGCCAGATGGGCGGCCAGATCGAGGTGGAGAGCGAGTTGTGCCGCGGCTCGACCTTCCGCTTCACCGCGCGCCTGGCCAAACCCGGCCGACAAATGGCGGAAGGCGTTGCACGCGCCATTAGCCACCTCGGCGAGACGGGCAAGCCACCGGCGATCAAGGTCCTCGTGGCCGAAGATAACCCGGTCAATCAGAAACTTGCGCAAAGTCAACTCAGCACCCTCGGCTTCGTGACCGACGTGGTGAGCGGGGGCCGCGAGGCGCTCGACGCGCTCGCGCTCAAGCCCTATCCGATCGTTCTGATGGATTGTCAGATGCCGGGCATGGATGGCTACGAGGCGACTGCCGAGATTCGCCGGCGCGAAGCGGGCTCCGCGCATCGGACCATCGTCATCGCGATGACCGCCCATGCGTTGAGCGGCGCGCGTGAGAAGTGCCAGGCCGCAGGGATGGATGATTACATCAGTAAGCCGGTGGACGTGGACGACCTCGACGCAACGCTGAAGCGCTGGACGCAGGCATCGTCAGCGGTCGCGGACGAGGGGCGCTCGCGCGCCAGGGACCGAAACTCCATACCGACACCGACCGCCACGCCCACAGCTACGCCTGGCGAGGCGCACTCGCGCAACGGTAATCGGACTTGAAAAGTTTTGCTTGAAAAAAACTTCGCCGGAAAATTCTGACGATGCTCTAACCGAAGTGCATAACGCATTCGCGGCCGCAACGCGCGGGTCGCCTCGCAACCCGCGCCTCACGGCCGCGTTCAAAGACTCGGCAAGCGCCCTCACCCGCCAGATCTGGGAGATCTGAATATCGATACTTGGACTGCTACCAGCGCCGGCCACCACCGCCACCGCCGCCACCACCCCCGCGGCCGCCGCGGCCACCACGGTCGCGATCGCCACCGCCGCCGCCACCGGGACGGGGCCCTTGCTCGCGCGCCTCGTTCACCTTGATGCTGCGGCCCTTGAGTTCGGTGCCGTTGAGCTCCGAGATCGCGCGCGCCGCTTCGTTGGAATCAGCCATCTGCACGAAGCCGAAACCGCGCGATTGACCGGAGAACTTGTCGGTTACGACGGCTACATTGTCGACCTTGCCGATCTGTCCGAACAGCGCTTCCAGATCCTCGTTGGTCACGGAAAAGGCCAAGTTGCCTACGTACAGCTTTGCGGGCATCTAATCTGCGCCCTCCTCATATATTCGCCGGAAGCGCTCAGACAGAGAAGCTCGCGAAGCGGGCGGGCTTAAGTGCGGGGTACTAGCCGGTTGCGATTGCTTCTATGCTCCGATGGTGTCGATGTCAAGGCGCTTTGCGCGCGGCGTCTCGTGCAGCGATCGACGAGAGCACTACTCAGATTCCCAGGTTACAAAAATCAGGCTACAAACTGAGATTACAAAATGCATTGCGAGGGGCACGCGTCGCGGCTCGCGCCGCGCGGGTTTTCCATTGCCATCGCGACGATCGATCGCGCTCCGATTTGGCGCGACTACTGCCGCACCGTCTGCGGGACCTCCGAGGGAATCAGCCTGGAAGCCGCGCGCCGGGCTAGCGCCACCGCGCGGCCGGCCAGGGACGGGCGTGTCGACCGCGCATCCGACCTCACATTTTGGGCCGTCCGCATGCTTCCGAATCTCGTCCGCAGCGCGAACCCCATCCGCCTAATTCCGGCGGTCAGGTCGAGTGCCATAGGCGTCGCAACCAGCGCAAGCCCTGCCGCCCAGGCGGCCAGCTCGGCCGGCGTCTCGGAACGGCCAATGTCGGTCTCGCTGCTCTCCGGGAATCCCCGCGAACAATCGGCCATCTCCGCAGACTCGCGACCGCAGGCCTGAAGGGCCATCCGATGTGCCCTCCTGGCCGACGCGAAGCTGCGGTCGCGGCCGGCGATCCAGTGATCGGCCCAGGCGAGCCACTTCAGGTCGGTGTAAACTTCGCGGGCGTCGACAATCGCGGCGATCACATAGCGTTCAATCGCGTCGTGGGTTTCGCGGTTGTTGGTGGCATGGCTGAGCATCGTGTATTCCCGGAGTTGGGCAAGTGGAACGGGCTATCCGTCCACTGCCAAACCTCGTCCTCGACAGCCAGAGAAGCACTTAATGCGCCGATAAATTCTTTAATAGAAATCAAGCTCTTTAGCTTCGCTTTATTGAGCTAATGTGGCGAAGTCGCCACCGGTTGTCGCACAATCGCAGAGCATGGCAAATTTAATCCCTATTGAGCAGGGCGCGGCCTATAGCGCCCCCTTTTCCAGCCCTAAGTCCAAATAAAAAAGCCCCGTATGCGCTCGCATACGAGGCTTTCGACTGGAAACGGAAACTTGCCCGGACCCGCCAGGCAAAGCCGCCTAGCCCGCCGAGTTGCCGACCACCGACACGAAGCTCACGCAGCGGCCCGGCTGACCGCCCAGGTTGTGCGTCAGTCCGAGCTTCGGATTCTTGACCTGACGCTGCGCCGCTTCGCCGCGAAGCTGCAGCCACATCTCGTACATCATGCGCAGCCCCGAGGCGCCAATCGGATGGCCGAACGACTTGAGCCCGCCGTCGGGATTGACCGGCAGCCGCCCTTCGAGATCGAAGAAGCCTTCCATCACGTCCTGCCATGCCGTGCCGCGCGGGCTGAATCCGAGGTCCTCGCACAGCACGAGTTCGGTCGGGGTGAAGCAGTCGTGCACCTCGGCGAGACTTATCTGCTCGCGCGGATTGGTGATGCCGGCCTGCGCGTAGGCGTCACGCGCGGAGGCGACGACCTCGGGGAACGAGGTGAAGTCGTATTCCTGCGAGAGCGGACCCTCGGCCGGCCCGGCCACAAACGACAGCGCCTTGATGTAGATCGGATTCTTGCAGTACTTGTGCGCGTCCTCGGCGCGGACCACGATCGCAGCCGCCGATCCGTCGGAGACACCGGAGCAATCCATGATGCCGAGCGGGTCGGCAATCTTGGGCGAGTTCTTGATCGCTTCGATCGGCACCTCTTTCTGAAACTGCGCCTTGGGATTGCGCGCGCCGTTGCGATGGTTCTTCCAGGCGATGCGCGAGAGCACGTCCTTGCCCTTGTCCGCGTCGAGTCCGTACTTCTTGAAGTAGGCGGGCGCGAGCAGCGAGAACAGCGCCGGCGGCGTCATGCTGGCGGGAGTGCCGTCGTTGGGCGGATTGGTCACGACCAATCCCGAGAAGCCCGAGTCCTTGAGCTTCTCGACGCCAATCGCCATCGCCACGTCGAACGCGCCGCACGCGACCGCATAGCAGGCCTGCCGCAGCGCCTCGGATCCGGTGGCGCACATGTTCTCAACGCGAGTGACCGGCTTGTATTGAATCTTCAGCGGCTCCGAGAGCGTGAGTCCCGAAATTCCCGAGCCCATCGTGCCGAGCCAGTAGGCATCGACGTCGTCGGGACCGATACCCGCCGATTCGTAGGCCTGGTACGCCGCGTCGACCAGCAGGTCCTCGGCGCCCTTGTCCCAGTGCTCGCCGAACTTGGTGCAACCCATCCCGATGATCGCGACGCGATCCCTGATTCCTTTGCTTGCCATCAGAGGTTCTCCTTGATCGTGACTGGTACTTGGCAGGTGCCAGTTCGATGCCTAGCGCTTGGGCCGCGCCTTCCAGAAATAGTTGTGCACGCCGTCGGCGGTAAAGAGCCGTCGAAAAGTCATTTCCACTTCGTCGCCGATCGCGACGCGTTCGGGCTCGCAATCCGTCATCTCGCACAGGAACCGCCCGCCGCCCTCGTAGTCCACCACCGCGTTGACGGTTGGCGGATTGAGCGAGTAGGCAAGGCGGTCCACGGCGTAGGTCGCGATTCGCCCGGTGCGGTCGGCGAACGCATACGGTTCCATCTTACCGCGCACCCGGCACTTAACACATACCAGTTGCGGCGGAAGTTGCGGCGTGCCGCACGCGGTGCATCGCGATCCGATTAGCCCGAACTTCCATTTCTCCGAGCGCATCATCGGCGGCGCTGCCGGACGCTCCGGATCGGGCCGCCGCGGCGGCTCGGTGGGCAGGATTTGCCGCCACTTCAAGTAGTTGCCGTAAGTTACGTCGCCCTTGGATTCGATCATGCGGCCGACCGAATGCGCCGGGCGAAACTTGGCCGCCGCTGGCGTGACACGCAGGACGATCGCGTCGGCGCCGTCGGCCACCGCCGCCATCAATACCAGGTCGCCCGGCTTAAGCGACGGCAGCGCGGCCGTCAGCAGGAGGCCCGCGTGCGCGGCACCGGTCTGCCCGACGGTTAGCGCGAGCGTATCGGCTAGCTTGGCCGGGTCGAGCTTCATCCCGCGCACGATCTCCTCCGCCGCGCGCGGATTGGGCGAATCGAGGATCACGCGAGCGAGCGACGCCGGAGCCACGCCCGCCTTTTCGAGCACTGACTGAATTGCCTTGCCCAGAAGCGGCACGTAGGCCTGCGTGAGTGCGAACCGCTCCTCCCATGAATGGCCGAAACGCTCCTCGGGCATCCGCCAGGTGTCGAGAAACTCGCGCGTGAACGAGGCACTGGCGACGATTTCCGCGATCACGTCGTCGCCGCTGCCCGTCACGAACGCCGCCGCGCCGTCGCCGCCGGCCTGCTCGAGGCGGCCCTCGGGCGCGCCCAGCCGGCAATCGGACATCGCGGCGAGCGCCAATCCGCCGCTGCCCGCGGCGTCGGCCGCCTGCAGCAGCGCCGAAAGCCCGGCGCGCACCGAGCCGGTCAAGTCGGCCGCGCGGCTCTCGGCCGGCAATTGCGCGGCCGCGCCAACGATCGCTGCGTTGAGCTTCTCCGCGTAGGGCGGCGTCGAGGTGGCGAAGAGCAGCGTCCGCACTTTGTCCGCGCCTACCGCGCGCAGCGCATCGCGCGCCGCCTCGGCCGCCATCGAGACGCTGTCCTCATCGAAGCTTGCGACCGAACGCTCGCCCTTGGCCGCGGCGACGCCGAGCACCTCGGCGATCGCCGCGCGCTTGAGCCGGCGGTATGGGATGTACGATCCGTATGAAGCGATTCCAGCCATATTGCGATTTAAGATCCCTACCTTAATTCGGTCAACCTTACAGCGGACGGCTACGGGAGCAAAATGCTCGAGCCGGTGGTCTCGCGCTGGCCAAGTGCGCGATGAGCCGCGGCCGCGTCGGCGAGCTTGAACGTCCGCTTGACCTCGCATCGCACGGCGCCGCTCGCGAGCACGTCGAACAGTCGCCGCGCCGCCGCCTCCAGGTCCTCGCGCCGCACGATGTAGGTGGCGAGCGTCGGACGCGTGACATAAAGCGAGCCCTTGCCGCTCAGTATATTGATGCTGAACGGCGGCACGACGCCCGAGGACTGTCCGAAACTGACCATCAGGCCGCGCGGCCGCAGGCAATCGAGCGATTTCATGAAAGTCGTCTGCCCCACCGAGTCGTAGACTACGGCGACATTTTTTCCGTCGGAGATTTCCTTGACCCGCGCGACGAAATCCTCGCGCGAATAATTGATCGTGTGGGCGCAGCCGTGGGCCGCGGCGAGCTTGGCTTTTTCGTCGCTCCCGACGGTGCCGATCACGGTCGCGCCGAGATGCTTCGCCCATTGCGCGAGGATCAAACCGGTGCCGCCCGCGGCGGCATGCAACAGGATCGTGTCGCCGGGCTTGACCGCGTAAGTCGAATGGACCAGGTATTCCGCCGTTAGCCCCTTCAGCATCGCGGCCGCCGCGGTCGCCTCGTCGATCTTGTCGGGCAGCTTGACGAGGACGCGTGACGGAATTACCCGCGCCTCCGAATACGAGCCAAGCGGGCCGCCCACGTATGCGACGCGGTCGCCGACGCGGACCTCGCTCACGTTCGGGCCAACGGCCTCGACCACGCCCGCGCCCTCGGTGCCAGGCGTGTACGGCAGCGACGGCGGCGGATAGACGCCGGAACGAACGTAGATATCGACGAAATTAAGGCCGATCGCGCGATGGCGCACGAGCGCCTCTCCCGGTCCGGGCGCGGGGACTTCGACTTCTTCGTAGCGCAGGACCTCGGGACCGCCAATCTGATGCACCACGATCGCTTTGCATTTCATAGGGACTCCGTTTCGCGGCAAGTATCAAAGACCTGGTCTGACGACCCCGCAGCAGTATTACTCGATTCCCGTCCGTTCGTCACACGCTCAGACTTGGTTGCAGCCGCGTAACCGCATGCGATATGTAGGGCCCGAAACCGGCCTCCGGAGGTGTCGCGATGCCCGACGTGATCACTGATGACGGCGTGAAGCTCTACTACGAAGAAGCCGGCGAAGGCATCGCGATCGTCTTCGTTCACGAGTTCGCCGGCGACCATCGCAGCTACGAGCCTCAGATACGTTACTTTTCCCGGCGCTACCGATGCGTCGCCTACAACGCGCGCGGCTATCCGCCCTCCGACATTCCCGCCGAGGTCGCGAAATACTCGCAGGCGCGCGCCTGCGACGACATCCGCGCCGTGCTCGACGGACTCCGGATCGACAAGGCGCATATCGTCGGCATCTCGATGGGCGGGTACGCGACGCTGCATTTCGGGATACGCTACGGCGATCGCGCGCGCTCGCTGGTGATCGGCGGATGCGGTTACGGCGCGGAAAAAGGCAGTCGCGCGCAGTTCCAGCAAGAGGCCGAGCACGCGGCCGAGATGTTCGATCGCATCGGGATGGCCGAGGGCGCAAAGCGTTACGCGCTGGGCAAGACGCGAGTGCAGTTGCAGAACAAGGATCCGCGCGGATGGCAGGAGTTCGCCGCGCAGATGGCCGAGCACTCCGCGCTCGGCTCGGCCAACACGCTGCGCGGCGTGCAGAAGCAGCGCCTCTCGCTCTTCGACCTGGTCGACGAGATGAAGAAGATAACCGTGCCGGCCCTGGTGATGACCGGCGACGAAGACGATCCGTGTATCGAGGCGTCAATACTGATGAAGCGGACGATCGCGACCGCGGGGCTCGCGGTACTGCCGAAGACTGGCCATGCGCTCAACCTGGAGGAGCCGGCGCTGTTCAACTCGATCGTCGACGAATTTTTCCACCAGGTCGAGGCCGGCCGCTGGAGCCCACGCGACCCGCGATCTGTGGCTGACAAGATTTTGTGAAATGACCTTCCAATCAATCGCGTTCAAAACCGGACGCTCAAGCCCTTACTGGTGATGCACACGCGCAACGACGTCCTGAGTCATTGAACGCTTTGGCGCACTATTGGCAAACTGGAAATATTATTGCGAGCGGCACGTTCTATGCGTTCGAGCGTATGCCGGCCCTGCGCCAACAGGTGCGCCGGGCGACGATTGGAGGGGGGATATGCTCAAATGCAATGCCTGCGGAGCGATTTCCGCTGACGTGCACATCCTTGAGGCCGAAGGTGGCCCGATGCCCGACCGGGGGGTGGTCGCCGTCAGGATCAAAATCTGCAACTCCTGCTATTCGCGGCCCGAAAGATCGCAACTGCTTTCGCAGCTCTGTGCGGATATTCTCGTCCCTCCTTCCTACTGGTTTGGCCGCAACATAGCCTGGTCTTCGGCCATTCGCGTGGTTCGTTCGCCGCGCGGGCAGCGCGCGCCGCGCTTCTGGTACGAGCCCGAGGCCCATCCGCTCGGCTATTGGAGCCGGGCCCGGCCCGCGCTGGCCAACGGCGGCAGTTATCACGCGTCCTGAGTCAGGCTCGCGAGCCGTCGCTCGGATCGTCAGTGAACGTGGCGTGACCTCGAACGGTCCACGCGTTCTTTTTCCGTGAAGCGGCACAGCCGTTGCGCCCTCTTCAATGCGCGGACCGTCGTTTAACCAGGCGCCGTCTGAATCATGATGAGACCTCACGCGCGAGAGCGAATTCCCAGCGCAACCGCCGCGTACCTTGAGGCATACGTCGCCCTCGAACTCTCCGCCCAGGAAACCCAGGCCTTAGTTGATCGGTTAATCACGATAACCGTCGCGCTTACCGATACGGGGACACGCGTGCGCGGTGATGCGTGGAAATTCGCCCGCATCAATGAACTCTCCTCACTGCGCGACGCGGCCAGCGAGTTTGGCCGGCTAACCCGCCTGACTAAAATGCCGACCGCCAAGCAGCTACTGGATGCGATCGCGGACTGGCGCAAGAAGCGCAATTATCTCCAACAGCTTTGGGACCATCTCCCCGCTGAAGTTCGCGTGATGTTGAAAGTTCCGGAAACGCTGGAGTGAATCGACCAAGTCAGCGTCAAAGATTCCGTTTGTAAGATATCTTACAATCCCCGCTTGTTCCTTATGTAACATATGTTGCAGTCTCAACGCTTCTTCATTCGTCTTCCGCTTCTTCTGACGCGGCGCAAGGCGCGGACGAGAACGTTTGCATCAGGATTCACGATAACGGAATCGGAATCTCCAGGGATAGAATCGAAAGCATCTTCGATCTCTATACGCAGCTCGATGGTTCGGCGAAAACTCCCGCAGGAGGTATCGGCCTTGGATTGACGCTGGTACGAAATCTGGCCGAGATCCACGGCGGAGTGGTCGAAGCGGCGAGCGAGGGACTTGGCAAGGGCAGTCAGTTTACCGTCCGATTGCCGCTCATACCGAGGTCTTCGATGAAACTGCCGAAGCAAGCGGCCAGGCAGACGAGCCGGCGGATTCTTGTGGTCGAGGATAACGGCGATATCGCTGAGTCCTTGAAAATTATTCTCGCGCGAGACGGACACGCGGTCAGCGTTGCGCGAGACGGAGAAGTTGCACTCGAGATGCTGTGGACCTTCGAGCCGGAAGTCGTTTTTCTCGATATCGGCCTGCCCGACATGGACGGCTTTGAATTGGCGCGTCGGATGCGGGCCCAGACCAAACGCGCGGATCTGTTAATCGTCGCATTGAGCGGGTACGGAGAGGAAGCGCATCGCCGCTTGTCCAAAGAGGCGGGTTGCGACGAACATCTGGTGAAACCGATCCATCCTGACATTTTGCGAGGCTTTCTCGGCCGCCCTGCAAATTCAGCGGATGGTATGTCGGCAGGCCTGAGGAGCGCGCACTTCAGACCGAGCGCAGGAACTCGATTAGTAACTGGTTCACCTCGGCTGGACGCTCCTGCTGGATCCAGTGGCCGGCGCCGGGGAGCAGGACCTTCTTCGCCAGGTTCGGCGCATTGATTTCCAGAGTCTGGTAGGCGTCGGCGTAGAATTCGACCACCGCGTCCTTGTCGCCGGCGACGAACAGCGTCGGCTGTCCCAGCCTCGCGCCGTCGAGAAATCCGGTCAGCTCCCAGGCGCGATCGATGTTGCGATACCAGTTGAGCCCGCCGCGAAATCCGGTGCGCTTGAATTCGCCGGTGAAGAAATCGAGGTCAGCCTCACTGAGCCACGGCGGCAGTTTGCGCGGGACCACCACGGTGTCGAGGAATTTTTCGTCGCGCCCGAACGCGTAACGCCATCGCTCGTCGGGCGCGGCATCGCCTGAGAGCGAATAGAACGTCGCTAGCAGGCTCGCGCGCACGTCGCGCTCCAATTCGAGTTCGGCCCTGCCTTCCTGCTGGAAATATTCCTGGTAGAAAATTTTGTCGCCGAACACCGCCTTGACGATCGCGCCGGGGCGCATCGGCCCGCGCGGAATGTAAGGGACGCTCAACAAGCCCACGGCGCGGAAGAGGTCAGAGCGGAACAGCGCCGAGTACCACGCCACCGGGGCACCCCAGTCGTGCCCGACGATCGTGGCCGAGCGCTCCCCAAGCGCGTTCACGAGTCCGACGATGTCGCCGGTCAGATGAAAGATGCTGTATGCGTCGATCGCCTCGGGGCGGTCGGTCTGCCCGTAGCCGCGCTGGTCGGGCGCGACGACGCGAAAGCCAGCCTCCGCGAGCGCCGCTATCTGATGGCGCCATGAATACCAGGATTCCGGAAACCCATGGCACAGAACGACCAGCGGCCCCTTGCCGGCCTCCACGTAATGCATCCGGATGCCGTTGGTCTCGACGAATTGATGACTTGGTGCGCTCATCGCGCCTCCACGATTTACGCTGTTTCAGTTCGGCAGCCACGCGAGCGCGCGAATCTCGCCGAACTCGCGCCGCAGCTTCTCCCACGAGCCGCCGCCATCGCGGCTCAGATAGACGTAGCCGTGCAGGCTGTTGGCAACCACGACGTCGGGGTTCGCTGAGTTGACGCCAAACCAGTACATCGTGGAGTTCGGCTCCACCGCGAGCGCGCATTTCTCCCAGCTCGCGCCGCCGTCGGTCGTGCGCTGGATCGCGCCGCGCTTGCCGGGGATGAAATCGCCGTTGGCGATGAACATGACGTCGGGATTGCCGGGCCTGAGCGCCACGCCGCGGCAATAGGAGATCGTGTCGCGTTCGGCGAAGCGCGGGAAGCCGTGCAGCGACCAGCTCTCGCCTTCGTCGGCGCTGCGCCACAATCCGTCGGGCGTGGTGGCAAGAATCTCCGCCCGGCGGCCGAGCCTCACCGCCAGGCCGTGAATGTCCTGGTTGAGCGGCTTGTCGCCCAGCGCAGGGCAATGGCTCCAGGAGTCGCCACCGTCGCGGCTGCGATACACGCCGTCGATCTCTACGCTCATCCAAATCGTTCGCGGGTCGCGCGGGTCGAATACGACGTTGGTCACCTTGGGCGCTCCGGCAAGGCACTGCTCAGCGATCGGGATCGCAAGGCGCTCCCATCGCTTGCCGCCGTCGAGCGTGCGGAAGACCGCCGGCGGCTTGGTGCCGGCATATATGACTTCGGGGTCCTGCGGATGAACCACGACCGACCAAATCTGCATCCCGTCCATCGGCGACGGCACCAGTTCAAAGCTTGCGCCGTTGTCCACGCTTCGATACAGACCGGCCTCGGAACCAGCGTACACCTGATGCGGGTCGTGCGGCGAAAGCGCCAGCGCCCGAATCTGGATTTCGCCGGGCTCGGCATGAAAGGGCAGCGCCATCTTGCTGCGCCGCCAATGGTCGCCGCTATCAGGGCTGAACCACACGCCGGCGCCGACCGTGCCCACACAGATCGTGAATTGCTCAGCCATCGCTCTCACCCCGCAAGTCTGACGCGGATCTCAAATGTCGCAGATGCCGCGCGCCGCTTTGTTCCGCCGCCTCATGACTCCTTGGGCGGACGCTTCTTGTCGAGCTTGAGGGTCAACTCGGCGATTCCGGCAGCGACGTTGAGGCCGTTCTGACCTTCGATAGAAACCGGCTGCAGCGCAATAGATTTTTTGAATCCGCCGACCAGGACATTGGCGCCCGCGCCGACTCCGATTGCGACGCTCGCCGTAGCTCCGCCGTAATGGCCGGTCAGCGCGCCCTCGCCCAGGTTGGTAGTCGGCGCGACCACCGCCCATAGCATCACGGCCGAGGAAAGATAGCCGACGTCGGCGCCCCACTTGGTAATCGACCCGGTATAGTACTCTGTGTAGTTCTTGTCCCGGGTGTATGCGCATTTCACTTCGCGCGAAGAGCCGAAAATGAAACCCCATCCGCTGGCGACGTGGCACGTGAGGTACCCGGCCCTCACCGCGATCTTATGCTCCTCCGCGTGAGCGGACGGCGTGCACAGCGCGATCGCGATCATCAACCGTGGCGATACAAAGGTTGCGAGTTCTAGATTTCATCGGAATACTCCTTCCTTTTGCCCGGTTGGTTGGCGCGAAGCTCATTCTGCGCGAGTCCCTCCGGATTCTCCCAAAAGATGATCCCGATACGCAAACGAAGCGGAACCCCGCAAGCCGCGGTCGCTCGTACGGCGAGCGCCGCCTTCGACGCCGCTTGCCGTTTGCGGCGTCCTGCTAAGTCGCGGTCACGACCTCGCAGATGGAGAAGTCAGCCCCGTCCTCCTCGTTGCCCTGGTGAACCGCGCGAAAGTCCGGCGAGCGCATGTAGCGCTTCAACGCCGCGCGGTCGGTCCATCGCGTGACCAGCATAAAGGTCGGTTCTCGTCCGATCGTGCGCAGGACCTCGAGCCCGAGAAAGCCGTGGTGAGCGTCAACCAGGCGCGGACGAGATCGAAATCGCGCCTCCAGCCGAGCCGCCTCGACAGCGCCGGCCTTGAACCGCGACACGGCAACGATCATCGCATTTCTCCTGTGCGATCTGTTTCTCCTCAGACGGCCGCGGCGGCGGCGCGCGGGAGCGTGAAACGGAAGGTCGATCCCCGCCCTACTTCGGACTCCACTCCGACCTTGCCGCCGTGGGCTTCGACGATCTGGCGCGCGATCGCGAGTCCGAGGCCGGTGCTTAGTTCGCCGCCGGTCGGCCGGACGCTGGTCTGCTGGTAGAACCGAAACAATTTCCCTATTTCCGCTGACGGAATTCCCTGGCCCTGGTCGCGAACTTCCACCAGGACTTCGCCGCCGGCTGCGGACGCGCGCACGGTCACGGTGGTGCCGGGCTCCGTATACTTGATCGCATTGCTGATGAAATTCGTGAGCACCTGCTCCACGCGCGAGGGATCGGCGTTCACCGCGGGCAGGCCGAGGCCGATTTCGGTTTCAACCCGGATATTCTTGCGGAGCGCCAGCAACTGGTTGGTTTCCACGTTATTGCGGATTAGCGCGCCGAGATCTATCGATTTCATTTTCAGCTCGAGCCGGCCCGTTTCGATCAGGGTGAGGTCCAGCAGATCGGTCACCAGCGCGAGCGCCGTGCGGCTGGCCCGGTCGATGATAGAGATGAACTGCAGTTGGCCCGGTTTCAGGGTGTCGCGGTCTTCGAGCAGCGGTTCGACGCTCATAGCAATCGCGCCCATGGAATTGCGGAGATCATGGGCCACGATCGCGGCGTGCCGGCTGCGCTGCTCCAGGCTCTTCAGCGCCATGCGCAAGTCGTTGGTTTCCTCGTTGTTGATGCGGATCAGATCCTCGTAGACGTCTCCCGTGTAGCCTTCGACGGCGCTGCCTACCAATACCAGCTCGTCACCGACGACAGCGCCGGAAAATTGCAACAACTTCGGGCGACCGTTCAAGTCAACGGAAATTGGCACCTCGTAAACAGCGCCGACGCTCCCCAGGTCGCCGATCAGCGCCTTCGCTCGCTCCTGATTGTCAACGTAGGCACACGAATAGAATGGTTTGCCAACTTTCAACAAGCCCGAAAGGCCGATGCCGTCATTGACTATTGAAGTGACTACTCCATCCCGGGTGCATCGGAGCAGCACTCCTGCGCGATGCCTCGCCTCCATCCCACTCAACTCTTCGCGGCGGCTGCCACGCGCTCGGCGGCCGTTAACGCGCTCTCGGCGTCGCGCGCATACCCATCCGCATCGATATCGCGCCAGAGTTCGGGCTCGCGGTTGAAGGCATGACCGCCTACCAGGATCCTCACATCGCGGGTTTCCTGGCATGCGCGCAACGCGCGGACCATCGCGGCCACCGGTTCGAGATGAAAAGTCATCGTCGCGGAGAGCCCAAGCAGGTCAGGCCGGCGTTGCGCGACGAAATCGGCCAGAGCCGCGGCCGGCATGTTGGCGCCGAGATGATAGGTGTCCCACCCGTCCATCTCGAAAAAGTCGGCGACCATCCTCATCCCGAGCTCGTGGATTTCGCCGGGAGCGCACGCCGTCACCAGGATGCGGTCGCAGCGCGGCCCGGCGAACACATGACTATAGAGACGGGACATGATCATTTGCGTCGCGGCGGTGCAGTAGTGCTCCTGGGCAATGCTTATCTGGTTGGACTGCCACAAGCGGCCGACCTCGCGTTGCGCGTCCTGGAACACGCGCAGCCAGATTTCCCTGATGCCCGTTCCGGCGCGGATGGCGTTCTGCACCAGCTCGAGCGCCGCCTGCCGTTCGCCGTGCAGCAGAAAATCAAGGTAGCGCTTAGCGAGTCCGTCCGCGAGCAGCGGCAGGTCGGATTGATCCGCGCTCGCGCCTGCTGCGCCGCCGACACCGGTAAGTCCCGCATCGAAGACTTCGAGCACCACGGCCAGCCTGTCACCCAAAAGTGTCTCAACCAGCGTCTCGCGCACGCACTTCAAGTTTTCGACCAGATCCTCAGGCGCCACGCCGCGCGCTGCAAGCACTGCGCTCACCCATCCGAGATAGTCCTTGAATATGGACGGGCGGCCGAAGCTGATCGCGTCGGCTAAATAGGACAGATGAAACCGGGTGTCCTGGAGATACATTGCTCTGCCCCGCTCTCCATATTTGGCGAGCAGTGCGGGCCGCCGCTGGTAATCCCTGGCAACCGCCGCCTGAGCGATTGCCTCAGAGGCAATTCTGAGTTCGTTGGCGACGGCGGAATCTTCGTTCACTGGGCTCAGCGCTCGTTTCGGCATCGCGGCCGCGGCGACGGCAAATCGCAGTGACCGGTTTCGAGCCCGGATAGATGAGGGTCTTATCGGCTTCGCGTAACACTTTCCCACCGCGATCCCACGTCAGTCAATATATAATTTCGCGCGCAAAATGGTGGATCGTTTGTCTCAGATTGACCGACTAGCTGAGCGCCACAGATCAGAAGCGGCTCGTCGCCGCTTGAGATGCGTTCCGTTTTCTTCTTGTGCGGCGGCCGTTACGGCTGGAGAGTAAATACTTCCTGAGGTTGGCTGACTCCGCGAAGCAGATGAAGTCCCAGGCTGTGCAGCGGCTCGGTCACCGCGGCGGCAAAGCTGGCGGACGTTACTACGTTCTTTCCGAGTTCCGCGGCGAGTTTTTCGAGGCGCGCGGCATGATTGACGGCGGGGCCGATGACGGTGAAGTCGAGCCGATTCTTCGCCCCGATGTTGCCGTAGGTGACTTCGCCCAGATGTAGCGCCAGCCCGAAGTTGATCTGTTGCTCGCCACGCCCGGCGCGCTCGAGATTGCGCGCGGCCATCGCGCTCGCCGCCCCGCGGGCCGCCTTGAGCGCGGCACGGCAGGGTTCGGCGGGCGCGCGGTTCTCGCCGATCTCGAAGATCGCCAGCATCGCGTCGCCGATGAACTTCAGCACCTCGCCGCCCTCGGCAATAACCGCCTCGGCGACAATTTCGAAATAGTCATTGAGGAGCGCGATCACCTCCTGGCGTGGAGCCGAGTCGGTCAGGCGAGTGAAGCCGCGGAGATCGCAAATCCAGATCACCGCGCGAATCGCCTCGCCACTGCCACGGGTGATCGCGCCGGAGAGTACGCGCTCGCCCGTGCGATGCCCGACGTAGGTGTTGAGCAGGCTGCGTGCGACCCGCCGCGTTGACTGAAGCTCGACGATTATCGCCAGCGCCTCGGCGACCTCGCTCAGCGCTTCAATCTCCCGCTCGGTGAAGCCGCCGGCGCGATCGGTCGCCCAACTGATGACGTTAGTCTGACCGCCCGAGCAAACCATCGGCATCGCCGCGTAGTCGGTACCACCCTGCTTTCGCAGCTCCGGAACAATGGGATAGTCCTCGGGACAATCGGGATCCGCCAGCCGCCGGCGAAGCATCCGGCGGCTCTTTCGCACTTCGGCGAACGGACTCTGAATCAGTTCAGGTGTTTGCACTCGCTCGTGACTCGCGATTTGCCGCCCGGCGCCGATTTCGTCGCGCCGCCAGACGTAGGCGGTGGCCGCCACCTGCGGATGCAGGGTGCTTACGACACAAAATCCGCGCCACAGCGGAATGCCCGCCGCGACGATCCGGCGGCACATCTCGTCGCCGAACTCGCGCATGTGGGTATTGTGCCTGCCCTCCTTGAGCATCCAACGCACGACATCCGCCGCGGCGTGAGTCTGCTCGCTCATGGTTGGGGCTTGGCTACTACGGACCTCAACGGCGCCGTTTCACTTGTTGATATTCGACGATTTGAGTAGCGCGCTGAATTGTTTATGCAGTTTCCGCAGCTTTGGATCGATAACAATCTGGCAATAAGGCGCGAGCGAATTGTTGCGATAGTATTCCTGATGGTAATCTTCGGCTTCGTAAAACGCTTTCAGCGGAACTACTTCAGTCACGATCCGCTTGCCCGCCGGATCGGAATTGTTTAGCTGCTCGATCATTGCTTCCGCATCCCGTTTTTGATCGTCAGTTGTATAAAAGATGACCGAGCGGTATTCGGTCCCGACATCCGCTCCCTGCCGGTTGAGCGAGCTTGGGTCGTGAGTCGCGAAAAACACCACCAGCAGGTCGTGGTAAGAAATTTGTGCGGGATCGTATTCGACTCGCGTGACTTCGGCATGTCCGGTCTTGCCGGTGCAAACCTGTTCGTAGGTCGGATTCGCGATAGTGCCTCCCGCATATCCCGGCATCACGGACACCACGCCCTTGAGTTGTCCAAAGATTGCTTCGGTGCACCAGAAGCATCCGCCGCCAAAGACCGCGATTTCGGTTTTCTGATTCATGCCGACAGAATAACTGAAGAATTTCTAATGTAAACGGGTGATTATCGCGAGAGGTATCCCCCATCCACCAAGAGAGGGCATCCGGTCACGAACGACGCTTCGTCGGAGGCAAGAAATAGGATCGCGTTGGCTATCTCCTCCGGTTGAGCATTGCGCCCGACGGGTTCCCAGTGAGCCGCCTGGCGCCAGAACTCGGCCGCTTCCTCGGGCGTGGCCCGTTTCAGGATGTTGGTCTCGACGTTCCCAGGACATACGCAATTGACTCGAATACCATCCGCCGCGTAGCGCGAGGCCAATGACGTTGTGAGTTGGCGCGCGCCGGCTTTCGTGATGTTGTAAGCGAAAGTGCTCGCGCCTTCCATCTCCTGGCCGATGAAAGAGGAGATGGAGGCCAGGTTCACGATGGCGCCCTTCTTTCGCTTCAACATGTGCGGGATGACGTGTTTGCAGCACAAGAACATGCTCTTCAGATTGATATCCATCAGCCGATCCCACTCTTCGACGCTCATGTCGGTGACGTCCTTGAGGAAATGGATACCCGCATTGTTCACCAGCACATCGATACGCCCGAACGCCGACATCGCCTCCTCGGCCAGACGGCGGGCGGTCTCTTCCTTGGAGATGTCGCCGACGACCGCACGGCTCTCGTCTTTACCGATTTGAGCGGTGACCTTATCGAGACCCTGCCGGTCGATGTCGTTGAGCACGAGGAGCGCGCCTTCGCGGGCAAAGATCGCGGAGGTCGCTCGGCCGATTCCACTGCCCGCGCCGGTCACGATGGCAACTTTGTCCTTGAGCCGCATGCCTTTGCCTCCCGTCCAGGAAAACTCGATAGAGCCTCGCGCAGATCGGGAGAATACGTCAAGGACGAATCGGCAAGGAAAATCGAATCGACGCGACGCTACATCGCTTTCGACGGCACGATTTCGAGCTGCAACCGTTCCGTCCCCCGAATCACCGTCAGTTCGGCTTTCGCGCCGACCTGCTCTTCGGATAGGAATCGATGCAGATCGTCCACCGCGCCGACCGGGCTGCCGCCGTACGCGACGATCAAATCGCGCGGCGTCACTCCCGCCTTGTCCGCCGGACTTCCGGGCTCGACCGAGGTCACCATCACGCCGGTCTCCCGGGGCAGATGAAAGAAGCGCACAATTCGCCGATGAAGCGGCGCGGTCATCCCAGCCACGCCGACGTACGCTCGCACGATTTTGCCATCGCGGATGAGACGCGCCGCCACGTACTTCGCAGTGTTGATTCCGATCGCAAAGCAGATTCCCTGCGCGGGCAGAATTACCGCGGTGTTGACGCCAATCACCTCGCCTCGCGAGTTCACCAGCGGGCCCCCGGAATTGCCGGGATTGAGCGCGGCATCGGTCTGAATCACATCGTCGATTAGCCTGCCCGACTGCGACCTCAGAGAGCGCCCGAGCGCGCTCACCACTCCCGCGGTGACCGTGCATTGAAAGCCGTACGGACTTCCGATCGCGATCGCGAGTTGCCCCACGCGGAGCCTCGCCGAGTCGCCGAGCGCCGCCGCCGCCAACGCGGAGGCGCCGATTCGCACGACCGCAAGATCGCTGTGCGGGTCCGACCCAACGAGCGCGCCTTCGGCGTGCCGCCCGTCGAGCAAGGTCACGCTGATACGATGCGCATGCGCGACCACGTGGCTGTTGGTGAGGACGAAGCCGTCGGGCGTGAACACGAAGCCCGTGCCCGTGCCCGCCGGCGCCTCGCTCGCCCCTTTTTGCCGAAAGACCTCGATATTTACGACCGAAGGGCTTACCCGTTGGGCCGCACTCGCGACCGCTTCCGAATAGGCGTCCAACAGGGCGCCGTCGTTCCCCAAAACGTTCGCCGACTGCGCGCCGTCATTTGGCGAGTCATTGAGCGCACGGGGCGATTCAGGCGATTCATCCAGTACACGCCGTAAAGCCGGTTTCGTATGTTGTCTCGACCTCATATGTTGTCTTGACCTCTCGGTCCCAAATATAACCATCCTGTCAAGCACTGCGCAGAACGCTTCATGGGGAGTGTGGTTTATGAAAAAGCGAAAACTCGGGAGCCAGGGGCTCGTGGTGTCGGAATTGGGCTTGGGATGTATGGGGATGTCGCAGTTCTATGGCCCGCGCGACGACGCTGAATCCACCGCGACTCTCGAGCGCGCCATCGACCTCGGGCTCGATTTCTTCGATACCGCTGACATCTACGGCACCGGCCACAATGAGGAGTTGGTAGGCAAGGTGCTGCGCAAGCATCGCAACCGGGTGGTTATCGCCACCAAGTTCGGCAATCTGGTCCTGCCCGACGGCACGCGCGCGATTAACGGCAGGCCCGAGTATGTCCGCTCCGCCTGCGACGCGTCACTTAAGCGCCTGGGCGTCGATCACGTCGACCTTTACTACCAGCATCGCGTGGACAAGAACGTGCCGATCGAGGACACCGTCGGCGCGATGGCTGATCTGGTGCGGCAGGGCAAGGTGCGATATCTCGGCCTCTCGGAAGCGAGCGCAAAGACGGTTCGGCGCGCGCATGCCGTGCATCCCATTTCGGCGCTGCAGTCCGAATACTCGTTGTGGACGCGCGACTACGAAGATGAAGTGATTCCAACGCTGCGCGAGCTGGGAGTGGGATTCGTGCCGTTCAGTCCGCTCGGCCGTGGACTGTTGAGCGGCGCGCTAAGCGAGTTGCCGGCGGATGATATGCGCAGGAAAATCTCGCCGCGCTTCGAAGGCGACAACCTCGATCGGAATCTCAAGGTGGTCGCGCGTTTGAAGGAGATCGCCCAGGAAAAAGGCATCACGCCGAGCCAACTCGCGCTCGCCTGGGTGCTCGCGCAGGGCGACGATATCGTTCCGATCCCGGGCACCAAACGCCGCAAGTACCTAGAAGAGAATATCGCGGCGGCCGATGTGAAGTTGTCGAAGAGCGACCTCGCGCGTATCGAGGAAGCCGCGCCCAAGGGTTTCGCCGCGGGCGGACGATATCACGATATGAGTACGGTCAACGTTTGAGCCTGATGCCTGTTGCTAGCGCTTCTCCTTGAAGCTCGGCAGAAGCTCGCGTGCGAAGGTCTCCATCGAGCGCCTGACGATCTTCGGATCGATTCCCGGGAAATGCATGCCGAGGACGAGATGCGTCGTCCGCACGTTGCGCGTGAATTGGTCGAGACCTTCCGCGACATCTTTGGCGTTGCCCACGATCGGCGTGAATAGCAATGGATCGGTAGTGCGGCGCAGCTCGGAGGCCGGTGGCGGCTTGAACAGCGTCGGAGGGCCCTGGAGTTCACCGGCGTCGCTCAGCCATTGGCCATAGACCGTGAGCATCCAGTGCACGTGATCCTGGACCTCGTCCCAGGCTTGCTCTTTCGAAGGTGCAAGATGCACCCACACGAGCTGCGCGACGTTGAAGTCGGACGGATTGCGGCCGTGCCGGCGGAGCGCCTCGTCGTACGCCGACGCATCGCCGACGCCGAGATAGTGGCAGCCCAGTCGTGCCGCGCGATCGACCGCTTTCGGACCGAGCGCGCCAACCCATAGCGGCGGATATGGGTGCTGCACGGGCTTCGGCGTAAGCCGGATGTCCTGCAAATTGTAATGCTTCCCGTGGAAGGAAAACGGATCCTCGCTCCAGATGCCGCGGATCACTTCGATGCCTTCTTCGAAACGTGACGCGCGCTCCTTGTGCGGAATTCCGTAGCCGAGAAACTCGTGCCTTGCGTATCCCTTGCCGATACCCAGATCGAAGCGCCCGCGCGAGATGACGTCCACCGTGGCCGCGTCCTCTGCGACGCGAACAGCATTGTGCAGCGGCAGCAGCAGCAGGAACGTACCGATACGCACGCGGCGAGTCTGGGCGGCGACCGCGCCCGCCAGCGTCAACAGCGACGGTGAGTAGCCGTCCTCGGCGAAGTGATGCTCGGTCAGCCAAACCGTGTTGTAGCCCAGATCTTCGGCCAGCTTCGCATGCTCGAGCTGCGATTCGTAGACGTCCGCCCAGGGTCTCTTCCATTTGGGCGGATTGCGAAACGAGAACATGAGTCCGACGTTCATACGAGCATCTCCTTCACTCGATTTTGCGAGCGGCGACTAAGCTTCAATGTTATAAAAGCGCGCAGGGTTGGCGGTCATGATATTATGGCGGGCGGATTCGGGCAGAACCGAAAGCGCCTGCTCGACCTGATTCACCACGCCGGGATACGTACAATCGAAATGCGGATAGTCAGAGCCCCACAGGATATTGCGATCGAGGCCGAGCTCGCACATCGCGGCGAGTGTCCGTTCGTCGGGATCGAGCGATAAATAACATTGATCCGCGAAATACTCGCTCGGCCGCTTTTTCAGCCACGGCGCCATCGATCTCATCGTCTCGTAATGACCATCCATCCGGTCGAGCCAATAGCCAGCCCATCCGACGCCCGATTCTAGAAAAGCGATCCGTACCCTGGGGAAACGCTCCAGGACGCCGCCGCAGATGACGTCCATGCAGGCGGCCTGTTGCTCGAACGGATGACAGACCATGTGGAAGGCGAAAGTATCATGCAGATAGCGGTCCGCGCCGAGCGCGGGCATCTTGGTGCCGAAGCTCGAATGGATCGCGACGGGAATGTCGAGCTCCTGTGCCTCGCGCCAGAAGACGTCGTAAGCGGGATCGCAGAGCCGGCGGCGGTTGAAAGGATTGGGACGGATGAACACGGCCTTGAAGTTAAGGTCGCGCACCACGCGGCGCATCTCTTTCACGGCCGCATCGATATCCTGAAGCGGCATCGGCGCGACGCCGTAAAGCCGCTTCGGATAGGGCCGGCAGAAGTCCGCCATCCAGTTGTTGTAGGCGCGGCAGGCCGCCACCGCGAGGCGCGGCTCTTCGAGGTCGCCATACAATAAGTAGAATGAAGGATACAGAAAGGAGGCGTCGATTCCTTCAGCATCGAGCACCTTGACGCGTTCATGAGGGTCCCAGCTGCCGGGGAGAATATCCTCCCACGACGCGGTGCGGGTGCGCTCGGGATCGAGGTAGCCGCCGGGAATTACCGCCGCGACGATCGAATCACCCGGGGCGCGTCGCCGTTCGGCATTGACCCAGAACTCGTCCTTGCCGTCGGCGCCGCGGTGAATCTGAATAGTGCGGTCGCGAAATTCCGGCTCGACGTAATCCTGCCAAAGCGTCCGGGGCTCAACGATGTGGCCATCAGCGTCGATTATGCGGGCCATTGGACTCTCCTTTGACCACACCGTAGTGCAACTGTCGTTTATCCGGCAAGGGCGGGTTTCGGCGGCAGTGCAGGCACTGCCGGCAAAGTGCTAGATTCTTCGCGCCGTTCGATGCTAACAGGGCCCACCAGGGCCTCAAGGCGAAGCGTGGCTATGGATCTCATCCTCAAGAACGCGCGAATCGACGACCGGGAGCGCTGCGACATCGGGATCGCCGCGGGAAGGATCGCGGCGATCGCACCGCGGCTCGAAGCCGAGGGCGAAACGATCGACCTCGACGGCGGGCTGGTTTCCGCCGGATTCATCGAAACGCATCTCCACCTCGACAAGTCCTGCATCCTTGACCGTTGTGCTTCGGAGCGCGGCGATCTCGCCGAGGCAATCGGCGAAGCCGCCAAGGCCAAGGCCGCGTTCACGGCAGAGGACGTTCACGCGCGTGCGAGTCGTACCCTGGAGAAATCGATCCTTCAGGGCACGACTCACATGCGCACCCATCTCGAGGTCGACCCCGGCGTCGGGTTGCGCGGCCTGGAGGGCGTTTTGCCGCTGATAAGCGAATATGCCTGGGCGATCGATTTGCAGATCTGCGTGTTTCCACAGGAGGGCCTGCTCAACAATCCCGGTACCGACCAACTGATGGTCGAGGCGCTTAAGCGCGGTTGCCGCGCTGTCGGCGCCGCCCCCTATACGGATTCGGATCCTCGCGGCCAGATAGACAGGGTGTTCGAGCTGGCGCGCGAGTTCGACGTCGATATCGATATGCATCTCGATTTCGGACCCACCTGCGACGACATGGATGTCTGGCACGTCTGCCGGCGGACCGAGGAGCACAAGTACGGGGGACGGGTCACCATCGGCCATGTCACCAAGGCAGCCAGCCTGCCGCTCACGGAGTTCGAGCGGATGGCGCGCCGGCTGGCGGAGGCCGGCGTGGCGCTCACTGTGCTGCCCGCGACCGACCTTTACCTGATGGGGCGGAATCACACTCACGACCATAACCAGCCGCGAGCGGTGGTGCCGGTCCACAAACTATTGCGTCACGGAGTGAACTGCTCGCTATCGAGCAACAACGTGCTCAATCCATTCACGCCGTATGGGGATTGCTCGCTGATTCGGATGGCGAATCTTTACGCCAACGTCTGTCAGGTCGGGAGCAAGAAGGACCTCCGCGAATGCTTCGCGATGATCACGCGGCGGCCGGCTGAACTGATGCGGCTTCGGGACTATGGCATCGCGATCGGCAAAAGCGCTGATTTGGTGGTGCTCGACGCCGTCGAGCCCGAAATGGCGGTGGCGGAGTTGGCGCCGGTGCTCTACGCTTTCAAACGCGGCCGCATGACGGTTTCGCGCGAGCCGGCGCGTCTCCATCGCATCATATGAGTATTGATATGAGTATCGAGATGAGCATCGACGATCCGCTCAACGCGTTTTGCCGCTACGACGAAGTTGCTATCGAAGGCAGCACGATCGGCCCCTTGCTCGGCTGCAGCTTCGCCGTCAAGGACGTGTTCGACATCGCCGGACATCGTACCGGCAACGGCCATCCGCTCTGGCTCGAGACTCATCCGCCCGCGAAGCGAACTGCGTCGGCGGTCGAGCGCCTGATCGCCGCCGGAGCTCGCCTGGTCGGCAAGACTTATTGTGATGAATTGACCTACAGCATCAACGGCGAGAATGTGCATTACGGTACGCCGATCAATCCCAAGGCGCCCGGACGAATTCCCGGCGGATCGTCGAGCGGGTCGGCGGTCGCGGTGTCGGGCGGTGTCGTTGATTTCGCGCTCGGCACCGATTGCGGCGGGTCGGTGCGTATACCGGCAAGCTATTGCGGCATCTATGGGATTCGGACAAGCCATGGCCTGGTGCCCGCCGACGGAGTGGTCCCGCTGGCCGCGAGCTTCGATACGGTGGGATGGTTCGCACGCTCGGCGAGCCTGATGCGCCGGGTCGGGACCGTGCTTCTGCCGGCCGCGAGGCCGTTCGTACCCAGAAGGCTGCTGATCGCAACCGACGCGTTCGCGGCCGTCGATCCAGCGATCACCGCGGCGCTCACCTCCGCTGTCGAAACAGTGGCAGCGTCGATCGCGCAAACGGCTCGCGTGAAGGTCTACACCGGCGACCCCGCCGAGTGGCGCACAATATTTCGCGTTCTCCAGGCCGCCGAGATTCAAGCGCAGCATGGGGCCTGGATCGATCGCTACCGGCCGGAATTCGGACCCGGCATCCGCGAGCGGTTTGCCTGGGCGGCGACGCTCACGGCCGCCGAGGTGGCGGCGGCAAAACCCGGGCGCGAGGCAGTGGCGCGCCACATGGACAGCCTGCTTGGGAACGACGCGATGCTGTGTTTGCCGACCGCCCCGGGAATCGCGCCCAGGCTCAACACGCCGCCGGCCGAGGTCGAAGCCTTCCGCGCCAACGCTTTCGCGTTGTTGCCGATCGCAGGGCTCGCCCGCTTGCCGCAGATCAGTCTTCCACTCGGCACTTTCGACGGTTGTCCGCTTGGACTGTCGATCATCGGACCGCGCGGCTGTGACCGGGGAATGCTCGACTGGGCCGCGATCCATTTCGATAATCTCTGAGCGCGCACGGATGGCAAGCAACATGCGCTTTGGCATTTACTGCGAAATGCAAAATGGATTCGGCGTCGATTACGCTAAGAATGTCTGGGACGTACTCAGTCTGATCGAGAATGCGGATCAGCTTGGGTACGATGTCTTCTCGGTAATCGACCATCATTTTTTCCAGGAGTTCAGTATCTCGGCGAATCCGCTCGCATTGTTCTCCGCCGCAGCGCAAAGGACCCGCAATATACGCCTCCGCACGTTGTGCCATACACTGCCGCTGCGTAATCCCGTGGTATACGCGGGCGAGATGGCCTTTGCGGACATTCTGACGCGCGGGCGGCTCGACCTCGGCGTCGGACGTGGGCATGCGTGGGAATACCCACCCGCCGGCATCCCTATGGAAGAGTCCCAGGGTCGCTACGAGGAGGCGCTCGAAATTCTGGAGCTCGCATTCACCCAGGAACGGTTTTCGTTTAGCGGCAAATACTATCATCTGGACGACGTCTCGGTGGTTCCCAAGCCGCTTCAGAAACCTCATCCGCCCGTGTACATGGTGGGCACCAGCGGAGCAGCCTTTGAGATCGGCGCGCGCAAGGGATGGGCGCTGGCGTTCGGCGGTCCGGCTCCGGTGGCGGCTTTCAAGCCGGGAGTCGATCGTTACCGTGAGGCATGCGCGAAGTAGGGGACCAAGCCGACCGTGGCATGTGTGCGCGCGGTGTATATCACGGAGGATGAGCGGCAGGCGCAAGCCGAGTGCGAACGTGCGTTCAAGCGATTTTTTGCCTACAACTCAAGCCCAATACCCAGTCTGCGCCGCGACCCGGACATGAAGAAGCGTCTTATGGATAGCAAC
>Ga0185299_10000799_pt1 | contig 75076 bp, 65 predicted proteins | sample PaiPotPPA55metaG_FD_128002 | JGI IMG/M metagenome (GOLD analysis project Ga0185299, IMG submission 128002) | Iron sulfur acid spring bacterial and archeal communities from Banff, Canada, to study Microbial Dark Matter (Phase II) - Paint Pots PPA... ...
TTATGAACGCCATTTTGTCCTCAGCAGACGGGTGTGCGCGGAAGTCGGCCAGGCAGTCACCCCAGATCCCAGGAGAAAACCAGTGAACAAACGGCGAGTGACGGTAGTGTGCACGTTCGCTCTAATGGTTGTGGCGACGGGTCTGTGGAAAGCGGGAACCGCCAGCGGCGATGAGTGGCAGCCGGTTTCAGCAGAAGAATTGAAGATGACTAGCGTGCCGGAGGCCCCGGGCGCGCCCGCGGTTTTTCTGTACCGTCAAGTGGACCGCAATGACAGCCAACGCGCTGCGAACGAATACAACTATTTGCGGGTTAAGGTGCTCACTGAGGAGGGGCGTAACTACGCGAACGTCGAGATACCGTTTGAGAAAGGGCGCAGCAGCGTGACCGGGATCAAAGCGCGCACGATTCGGCCGGATGGCAGCATCGCAAACTTCGACGGCAAGGTTTACGAGCAAACGATGGAAAAAACCAAGGGACTGAAGGTGCTGGCGAAAACTTTCACGCTTCCAGATGTGCAAGTGGGCAGCATCATCGAGTACCACTTCATCTACGACTTTGAAGACAATTTCATTTTTTCCTCGAATTGGATGTTAAGCGAAGAACTTTTTACCAAGAAAGCGGTGTTTACGCTCAAGCCGTACGAACGTTATCCCTGGAACCTGCAGTGGAGTTGGCCGGCGGGGCTGCCAAAGGACACGGAACCTCCGAAACAGGGTCCGGACCACATCGTTCGCATGTCCGCGCACAATGTCCCCGCGTTCGTGGTTGAAGATCACATGCCGCCGCCGAACGAACTGAAGTTCAGGGTGAACTTTATTTATCGTGACGAAGTTCTGGAACTTGATGCAGTGAAGTATTGGAAGGACTTTAACAAAAAGAAGTACGGGCAGGCGGAGTCGTTTGTTGACAAGCGCAAGGCGATGGAAGAGGCGGTGGCGGGTATCGTTTCACCACACGATGCACCAGAAGTGAAACTCCAAAAAATTTATGCGCGAGTGCAGCAAATAGAGAATCTGTCGTACTTACCGGCCAAATCGTTGGAAGAGCGCAAGCATGAAAACCTGAAGGAAAACGGCAACGTGGAGGATCTCTGGAAGCACCAATCCGGCAATGGCTATGACCTGACCTGGTTGTTTCTTGGACTGGCGCGCGCGGCGGGATTCGAGGCATATCCCTGTCTGGTTTCGAGCCGCAGTGAATATTTCTTTTTAAAGCAACGGATGAATGGGCGGGAATTAAATGCAAATGTGGTGCTGGTGAAGGTGAACGGGAAGGACGAGTATTTTGACCCGGGGGCTGCGTTTACTCCATTCGGATTGTTGCCGTGGATGGAAACGGGGGTCGAAGGATTGCGGCTGGATAAGAACGGAGGGACCTGGATCCTGACGGCTATGCCGACCAGCGAGCAGACCCGGATCGAGCGCAGCGCCAAACTGAAAATTTCGAACGAAGGGGACGTTTCCGGGAGGCTCACGGTTACCTTTACAGGATTAGACGCGTCGGCATTCAGAGTTGCGGAGCGCAATGAAGACGAAACTGCCCGCAAGAAGATTCTCGAGGATGCCGTAAAGGATTCGATTCCCGCGGGCAGCGAAATAGAGCTCAGCAACGCGCCCGACTGGAAATCCGTGAACAGTCCGCTGGTGGCGGAGTTTCAATTGAAGGTGCCAGGGTGGACCGCGTCCGCGGGACGCCGAGCTCTGCTGCCCACGGGGCTTTTCACCGCGCAGGTAAAACATCTGTTCGAAAATGCAGGGCGCGTCTGGCCGGTTTATTTCCGATATCCGTACAGCAGCGTGGACCACCTGACGTTTGAGCTTCCGCAGGGATGGAAGGTCGAAACCATGCCCAAGGATTTGGACCGGGACGCCAAGGCGCTGGGGTACCAGCTGAAGCTGGAAGACAAGGATGGCGCAGTACATGTGCAGCGAATGTTGCGCTGCGAGGTGGTGATGGTTGCGAAAGAAAATTACTCGATTCTGAGAAATTTTTATCAGCTGGTGAAAACCGAAGACGAGCAGCAAGTGATTCTGCAGCCTGGCGGGACATCCGCCGGCAACTGAGGCTCACATGAAACGAAAGATCGCAGTCCGGTTCGTAACTTTCCTTGGGGTCGCCGTGATCGTTGCGACGGCAGCTGCCGCAGCGGATGCGCCCGGATGGATGCGCGCGGCGGCCAATGCCCAGATTTCTACTTACGATGCCAAGACCAATGCGGTACTGCTCTACTCCGAGGATGTAACCACGGTTATGCCGGACGGGAAGATGAAGGGTATCGAACGCCGGGTCTACAAGATCCTGCGTCCCGAGGGGCGTGGCTATGCAGAAGTGCGCGCTTATGTCTGGCGGGACTCTCACATCGGTAGCATGCGTGGCTGGTGCATCCCAAAGAGCGGCAAGGACTACGAAGTGAAGGACAAGGACGCGGTGGAAAGGAGTGTCGAAAGTGCTGGCGAACTGGTGACTGATCTTAAAGTTCGGAGTTTGCCAATCCCTGCGGGCGATCCCGGGAACGTGGTTGGATACGAAATTCAGTATAACGCGCGGCCGTTTGTGCTTGAAGATTACTGGCAATTTCAGCGCGAGATTCCCGTCAAGGAAGCCCGCTACACGCTGCAGATGCCGTCCGGCTGGGAATACAAAGCAGCCTGGCTGAATCACTCTAAGGTTGAACCAAATCCGTCTGGTGGAAATCAGTGGCAGTGGGTGGTAACTGATCTCGCGCCGATTCGCGAAGAGAACGCCATGCCTCCGTACGGAGGAATTGCCGGGCGCATGGTTGTGTCATTGCTCGGGCCCGGCGCAAGACAGAGGAACGGATTTCTGACCTGGGAAGACATGGGTAAATGGCAGGCGCAACTGGCCAACGGACGGCGAGACGTCACGCCAGAGATTATCCAGAAGGTCGGCATGCTCACCTCCGGAGCCACTACACCGCAGCAGAAAATGCAAAGCATCGCGGAATTCATGCAGAAGGATGTTCGTTACGTTGCCATTGAACTCGGGATCGGTGGCTTTCAGCCGCACTCAGCGTCGGAGGTGTACTCGCATCGATATGGGGACTGCAAAGACAAAGCGACTTTGATGAGCACGATGCTGAAGCAGTCTGGTATCGATTCCTACTACGTTGTAATCAACTCGCGCCGTGGTGCGGTTGGACCCGAAACTCCACCCATGGTTTTCTTGTTTAACCACGTGATACTAGCGATCAAACTGCCTGACGAGGTGCAGGGCCCCCGTTACCAAGCCGTGCTGAACCATCCGAAACTTGGCCGCTTGCTGATCTTCGACCCCACGAATGAAAAAACTCCGATTGGGCAACTCAGCGGAGATCTGCAAGGAAATTACGCCCTGCTGGTTACAACTGAAGGCGGCGAACTCGTCGAGACGCCGCAGTTGCCGACAAGGTCAAATGGAATTACGCGTAGCGGAAAGCTAAAGCTTGAAGCACACGGAACATTGACCGGTGAAGTGCAGGAGATCCGGTTTGGAGACTTCGCCGTTTATGAGCGATACGCGCAACTCAGCGTGAAGTCCAGCAAAGATCGCGTGAAGCGCATCGAGCAAGAGGTCTCCCACTCCATCGGAATGTTCGACATTACTGGCGCCACCATGCAGAATCTGGATGTTAACGACTCGCCTTTTGGCTATACCTATACGTTTGTGGCGCCGGCTTACGCCAAACAGATTGGCGATTTAATGGCGGTGCGGCCGCGCGTGATGGGAAACCGCTCCAGCGACATTTTGGAAACCAAAGAGCTGCGGCAGTTCCCGGTGATTTTCAATGGGCCAGAGAGAGACACCGACACATTTGAGATTGCGCTGCCGCCAGGATATGAGCCGGGTGATTTGCCGGGTCCAGTGGATGTGGATTATGGATTTGCTAGCTACCACAGCAAGACTGAGTCGGTTGGGAACGTGCTGAAGTACACCAGAACATTCGAAATAAAGGAACTGAGTGTGCCCTTGAACAGGATGGAGGATCTCAAGAAGTTTTATCGAATTATCGCGAGCGACGAACGGAATACGGCGGTGCTGAAGTCCGTGGCGAAATAGACTGAGACATCCACGAAATTTCGCAGTGCAAAAAGCTGCGGATAGAAGTTAAGGGGCCGGGCCAGACGCGCTGAAGGGAGAAGCTCAACTTAATTTCGCAAGCCGTTCGCGCACCAGGTCACTCAGCGCTTTACCATCCACAGTTTTCCCTTCCAGCGCGGACTTGGCCGCTTTCACCACCGCACCCATCTGCTTGATGGAATTGGCTCCGGTTTCCGCCATGGCTTTATCGATGGCCGCGCTCATTTCCTCGGCTGATGCTCCCGCCGGAAGATACTGCTCGATGAGCGCGGCTTCTCTGGATTCTTTTTCCGCCAGCTCCGGCCGATTGCCTTTTGTGAACTGGTCGATGGACTCTCTGCGCTGCTTCAGAATGGTTTGCAGCAGCTGAATGGATTCCGGCTCGTCGAGTTTGCGAAGTTTTTCCACTTCCTTCAGCTGAATCGCCGACTTCACCATGCGCAACACGCTGAGTTTGAAGTCATCCCGCGCCTTCATCGCCACCACAATGTCAGTCTGGATTTGTTCTGCAAGCGTCATCGATTCTCCCCTGAATGAAATATAGCAGTGGCGAGGAACCGAAGGCCAGCGAGCGCCGGCTTAGCCTGTGTAAAAGAAATCAGGCAATCTTTGCCGGCGATTCCTTTGCCGGCGATTCCAGACGGGAAGGATAACTTTTTCGCGAAGCAATTCCGCGAGCATACTCGCTCGGCGTCACCCGCATAATCTTTTTAAAATGCCGCGTGAAATGACTCTGATCCGAGAAACCGACCAGGGAGGCAACCTGCCCGGAATGCATTCCTTTGCGCAGCAACTCGCGCGCGCGTTCAATGCGCACATGAATCTGATACGCATGCGGCGGCAAGCCGAGCCCCTCAGCAAACGACCTGACCAGATGGAAACGGCTGAGGTGAGAAGCCGCAGCGAGTTCCGAAAGCGTGACCGTCTCGTTGAATCGTGTTTGCAGAATATCGCGCGCGCGCCGTATTGCCGCGTGGCCATGTGAATATACTGCGTAGCGAGGCGCCTTCTCCGCATGGCCAAGAACTCGCGCCAGAAATTCCACAAAACCAACTTGCTGCCCCAGGGGATCTTCGCCGGCTTCGATAAATGACGCCGCTCGTTCCAGAGATGCGAACAGAGCCGGATCGGAAACCTGAGCTGCGCGAAAATGTGGCACGCCGGGAATTCCCGCTTCGCGCGCAAAATCGGCAACAACTTCGCGATCGATAAAGAAAGCCTTGAAATTGGAGGGCCGCAAAGCGGATTTCACGCAATGAATTTCGCCCGGCTCCATCAAGGCAATGCTGTTATCGCCTGTGAAGTTCGTCTTCCCGCGATAATTCCAGGTAGTCGCGGCGACCGAACAGGCGCAAACGCAATAGCGTTCATGAAACAAACGCCAGATACGGGAATTGTTGGTTGCGACGAGCAACTCCACGCCGGAAAGCGAAGGGGCCCGGAGATAGGTGAGCGAAGTGCTGGAGATCGGCGGGCTGGGCAAACGAAACTCCTAATACCTTTTATAGAACAATCAATTTAGAACAGCAATAACGTTCTATCGCGTGTGTTCCTGAATCGCGCAACGTGGAAGTACGCGCACCCGAACCTTTACGTGGCGAAGCATTCTAAGAAAAATTTCAATACAAGTTGCTATAGGGAAATCATGAAAAACATTGGCCTCGGTCTTTGCCTCTCCGTATTGGCAGTTCTGTCCGGATGCGCTTCAAACGGCAGTGGTTCCGCCAGGTTGGCTGTGATGAGCACTTCCGCCTCGTTGCCTGCTGGTTCTATCAGCACCGGAGCAGCGTATCCTTCGACGACCTTGACCGCGACCGGAGGCACTGCGCCTTATACCTGGACCGTCACATCTGGCAATCTACCCGCCGGGTTGACACTGAGCTCCGGCGGCGTGATTTCAGGCACGGCCACGGCGAGTAGTACGTCTACATTCACTGTTACGGTCACCGATTCCGCGAATCCTGCCCACACGGCGACCGGCAGTCTCAACATCACCATCAACGGCAAGCTCACTATTAATACCTCGGGGGCACTCACTCCTGTGGGCGCTGCTGGATCGGCTTATTCATCCCCCCTCGCGGCCACTGGCGGCGTTGGACCGCTGGCTTGGGTACTCAATAGCGGCACGCTCCCGACTGGCTTGAGCCTGAGCGCAACAGGAACTGTGACTGGCACGATTTCATCGTCCGCCGCGCCCGGGACTTATACTTTCACCGCGAAAGTCACCGATTCACAGGGTGGCGCTGGTACTTCAGGAACAATCACGCTCACGGTTGATCCGGCACTTGCGATCACCGCACCAACGCTGCCGAAGGGCGCTGTGGGAGTGAACTATACGGCTTTGGCATTTTCCGCATCGGGAGGCTCAGGATCCGGATACAGCTTTACCATCGCATCAGGCTCGCTTCCTGCTCCGCTGACTTTAGGTGCCGCCACCGGACTGATTAGCGCCGGTCCCCCAACCGCAGCAGGGACCTCCACATTCACGGTCAAAGTTACCGATTCGCAGGGTTTTACCGCCACGACTGGAAGCCTCAGCATCACCGTCAACGCAGCGATTTCGGTGACTTTGTCGCCCACCGGTCCGGTGACGCGGGATCAAACCAAGACCCAGTTGGTAACAGCCACGGTGAACAGCGATCCCAACCCAGCGGCAGGCGTCACTTGGTCCGCGGTAACGGGCCTCGGTTCGCTCACTGGCTCCACAACTACCGCGACGACTTATAACGCTCCAGCGACGGTCGCCGCAGCGAGCACCGCCACCTTCAAGGCAACCTCGATCACCGATCCGACAAAGTCGGCCATATTCACGATCAACTTGGTTCCGCCACCACAAATCACCACCACCACCATGGCGGCCGGAAACGTGAATGGGGCATACAGTGCGCCAGTAGCCATGTCCGGTGGCGTAGGTCCCTACACTTGGGCGCTTGTTACCGCACCGGCCGGAATTTCTCTGAGCAGCAGCACCACGAACACGGTTACCGTGCAGGGAACACCCACGGTAGCAGGAGCGAATCAGACGTTCACGATCAAGGTGACCGACGCGCAGGGCCTCTCTGCCACCAGCAGCGGCTTGACGATTACCGTTTATCCGACGCTGACGATTGCTCCTCCCACGCTGCCGACTGGCGTGGTTGGAGTCAACTATTCCGCTTTGCCGTTCACAGCTGCGGGAGGTTCGGGAACCGGCTACACTTTTGCGATTGCCTCGGGTTCGCTGCCAAGCCCCTTAACCGTAGGCGCGGCCAGCGGCGCTCTCAGCGCGGGTCCACCGACCGCTGCCGGCACGTTTACTTTCACGGTCAAGGTTACGGATTCTGTGGCTAACACCGCCACCACCGGAAGCCTCAGCATCACGATCAATGCAGCGATTTCGGTGACTTTGTCGCCCACCGGTCCGGTGACGCTGGATCAAACCAAGACCCGGTTGGTAACCGCAACCGTGAACAATGATCCGACTCCAGCGGCTGGCGTCACGTGGTCTGCAGTAACGGGCCTCGGCTCGCTTTCCGGCTCGACAACTACCGCGACGACTTACAGCGCTCCAGCGACGGTCGCCGCAGCGAGCACTGCCACCTTCACGGCAACCTCGGTCACCGACGCAACGAAATCCAAGACCTTCACCGTCAATCTGGTTCCGCCACCACAAATCACCACCACCACCATGGCGGCCGGAAACGTGAATGGGGTATACAGTTCGCCAGTAGCCATGTCCGGTGGCGTTGGTCCCTATACTTGGGCGCTTGTTACCGCACCGGCCGGAATTTCTCTGAGCAGCAGCACCACGAACACGGTTACCGTGCAGGGAACGCCCACGGTAGCAGGAGCGAATCAGACGTTCACGATCAAGGTGACCGACGCGCAGGGCCTCTCTGTCACCAGCAGCGGCCTGACGATTACCGTCTATGCGACGCTCGTGCTCACCCCGCCCACGCTGCCTTTGCCAACCGGCGCCGTCGGAGTGAACTACCCAACCAGCGAAACCTTTACGGCTAGCGGCGGTTCCGGCACTGGCTACACTTGGTCCATCGTCTCGGGCAACCTGCCGGCCGGCTTGGGCTTGAGTTCCGCCTCCGGCGCCAGCACCTCGATCACCGCCGGTCCACCGACTACAGCGGGAACATATTCGTTTACTGTAAAATTAGTGGACTCTGTAGGTAACACAGCTACCTCGAGCAGCCTGAGCATCACCATCAATCCGGCGATCAATGTCACCTTTTCGCCGACCAGTCCGTTGACCATGGACCAAAACACCACGCAGCTAATTACCGCCACCGCACATAACGATTCGGCGAACGCCGGCGTCAATTGGTCCGCCGTGACCGGTCTGGGATCTCTGACCGGCGCGACAACGACGACTGTCACCTATAACGCGCCCGCCACGGTTACAGCGGCCAGCACTGCCACCTTCACGGCAGCCTCGGTCACCGATCCGACCAAGTCCAACACGTTCACTGTCAATCTCGTTCCACCGCCGGTAATCGCGACTCCGACTTTCCCGGGTGGCACAGTCGGCTCGAGCTACAGCTCCGTGGTCACCGAAGCTGGCGGCGTTGGCCCATTTACCTGGACACCAGTGGCGTTGCCTGCCGGTCTTAGCCTGTCCTCCAGCACGGGCAGTTCAGTTACCGTCCAAGGCACTCCCACCACGGCCGGAGCGAGCCAGACGGTCACCATCAAAGTAACCGACGCCAAAGGGCTGGCGAATACTCTTAACTCGACCATCACCATCACGGCGGGGAGTTGCTCGTCGGGCTGCACGATTTCCGGAACCGTTACCGGACCATGGGTCCAGTTTGTCTCGATAGCGATTTCCGGCGGCTCGCCCGTACTCACAGACGCCAGTGGCCACTACAGCTTCACCGGTCTGGCGGGAGGCTCCTACACCATCACTCCCACTCTGGCCGGCTACACTTACAGCCCGGCCGCTCCATCCGTTGCCACTTCGTCAGGCACTACGACGCAAAACTTTGTGGCCACGCCGGTAATGACCGGCTACAGCATCTCGGGAACGATCAACTATGTCGGGTCGAAGACCGGCAAAACCATCGTCCGCGTCCACCAAAACGGTTGCACCAATTGCGGCAGCTCAGCCGGGACCAGCTTCTCTACAGTTCCATCCGCAGGTGGCACGGCATATACCATCAGAGGTCTCCAGCCGACAAGCGGCGGTTGCTGCGTCAACAGTTATACCGTGACCGCGGAAATCGATACGCTTGGCACTGGCGTACCCAATGAATCCGATCCGGAAGGTTCTTCAGCCTCCGTCACCCTTCCCTCGGCTAATGCTGTGAACATAAACTTCACGGTTGTCGACCGTACACCTTCTGCGCCGTCGACGCCCAAACAGATCAGCGTCGCTCCGGCCAACACTGGAGCGGTCATTCAGTACAAAGACCTAGAAGACGGTAACAGCGAAGAGATCCCGACTTCTTACAAAGTCTATTACGGCACCGACACCAACGCCTCCAACGGCGCCAACAGTCCCCTAATCTTTAAGGCCGAAGGCCACGGGAATGATGTCCTATTTTTCAAGGGCCTTCCTAACGGCCTTACTTTTTTCAAATTCTCGGCAGCGAACAGCGTCGGAGAGAGCGCGACTACTACTCCAGTTTCCGCGACCCTCGGGGCAGGAACCGGAGCCAGCACTGTTTCCGGCACTGTCACCTTCTCCGGCACCGCTACAGGGCCGATGTATGTCGGTGTCTATGGCAACTCTGGAATTTATGTTGACATAATTGCCAATCCCACGAGCCCGCAGGCCTATACCGTGTCGGGCGTTCCCAACGGAACTTACTCGAACTTTGCCATCATCGACATGAACAACGACGGCCAAATCGACGCCGGCGATATTACCAACGCCGGTGGCGATAACAACCCTGCAGGGATCACGGTGAGCGGTAACACCACCGGCAATATGACCCTCACCAACCCTATCGCGGCGTTCAATGTGAAGACCTTCGTTAGCGGGACCAGCGGTCAACCAAACACCTATAGCCTTAACCTGAGACCAGTTTCTGGCTCCAAGCTCCCGATTTCCGCCATCATGTTCTCTGGGCCAAATGTTGCTGTGCCCTACGACGTCAATGCGGACCAGCACAACAGCAACTACAGCCCGATCTTTAATAACTCCGTAAGTCCAACCGTCGGCGATGCCTATCAATTCCTGACTACCTTCTCTGACGGAACGACCCAGGTCTTAACCAGCTCAATAAGCGCCGTGCTCTCTTCTTCCTTTCCACAAAACTTGTCCATAAACTCGCCGGTCGCTGGCACCGCAACCATTCCGGTTCTCAATTGGACCGCTCCCGCGACTATCCCAGCGATCCTTCCCTATACCTATAGCGTGAATTTCTACAACCTCAACGGGACCTCGCAAGAGTTCTGGAATTTTTACGGCTCTGGAAACAGCAATGGAATCCCGAGTACTCAGACCAACGTACTGTTTAACGTCGACGGTTCAGCCAGCCCCAGTTCCAGCCTGACTGTAGGCGGGACCTACGGCTGGTCGGTTACGCTTCAGGACAACAACGGCAACTCCGCGCAGTTCACAGCGCCTCAATATGTAGTGCCATAGAACGCGGACCCGGCGCGGACCGCAAAGAATAGACGATTCCTCATAATCGGCGTAGGGGAGGAGAGGCGACTCTCTCCCCTATACCGATTACGGGTTGTGTAAGGGTGGAACTCTTTTTTTCGACTCTTGTGCCGGGTGCCCCATTCTTACAGGTTCTGTAAGAGTGGGCTCTTTCTTTTGACTCTTCTTTGTAGTCGCTGACTTTCTCATGCCGAGCAATCAGTCGCTATTAGCGCAAGGACTCTAAAGCGAAGACCGTCTCGCCATGCTGGCTATCCGGTGTGTCAACACGAACAGTTAGCTCAGACGAATCGATCCGGTCAGCGGGAAATTCCAGATCAATGCGCTCGCCATTATTCGACACTTGAGTGCTGTCGTCGCTTGGCGGGTAGTACGCCGAACGATTTTCGGAGGTCCACCGGACGCTCTTCTTGTTCTGCAGCACGGCAATTTTTACGGCGTTCTCCGGCGCTCCCGCCAGATAACAAATATAAAGGCGCATTCGAAAGACAGCGGGTTTGCCGAGGAACTCTTTCACCGCATCTTGTGCGCTGTAATTAACAGACTTGCTGGCATGGACCGCGACGTGAGCGAACGGCGTTTCCACGCTGACCGCCGACGTGCAAGCTCCCACCTTGAGCTGATTCACCGCTTGAGTGTATTCGGCCAGAAAAGCACTGCCCTGGCTTGGCCCATTTGTGCCCAAAAAATATGCGTCGCGTATCGCGCTCTCAGAAAGTGGGAAGTCATAACCGCAAGCTGCTCTGGCCATCAGCAGTGACGCTGAGAAAGCCAGAGCTCGCCACCGATAACGACTAAAATTTATGCAGTTCATTTAGTCACTCCCCCTTTTGCACTCCTCGTCCGTTCCGATAATAAACCCTGCCTCAGCACTGAGTCTGAAGTTAACCTTGCTCCGGTACGGTCTACGCGTCAGTTTCGTCGATTTTCCTCGACTTTCTAGTAACTAACATGATATAGTGTATTAGTGGTTAGCGCGACGCTTTCTGTGCGCCTTCCGGCATCTCGCCAACTTCTCGCCCAGCGCGCAAAATCGACTAACCTCTTTCCTTGCCACACATACGAAAAAAGCATCTGTAACTCCTAGTTGCCACACATTTTTCAAATTAAATGTGCCGTTTCGTTCGGCTAAGGGCTCTGCTTGGAGCCTGCCCAGGAATCGGAACGAACGCCTATCAAATTTCGCCGCGCCCGTTATTCCCATACTGGAACTCGTCCGTCCTTTTGCTCCCTCTACGTCCTCTACTTCCTCAACATCCTCCGCTTTCTCTACCTCCATCGGTTTCCGTTACAATACTGGTCTGCCGATTCTCAGCCACCCGAGCTGCCGGCTACCCACTGCACAGAAGGGAAGTAATGAAAGTCATCGTAGCGGACAAGATCAGCGAGCGCGGAGTCGAGTTGTTGAAGAAGTCGGGACTGAACACCGTGCTGACCACCAAGGACACCATCGGAGCGGAATTAGCGGATGCGGATGCGTTGATCGTACGCAGCGCCACGCGGGTAACAGCGGAATTGCTGGACAAGGCGCCCAAGTTGCGCGCGGTGGGCCGCGCCGGCGTCGGAGTGGACAACATCGATCTGCCGGAAGCTACCAAGCGCGGCGTGCTGGTGATGAGCACTCCCGGCGGAAATGCAGTCAGCGTCGCCGAGCACACTTTCGCGCTGATGCTGGCACTGGCGCGGCAAGTCCCGAAAGTGGACGCGGCATTGCGCGAAGGTCGCTGGGAAAAATCATCCAGCGGCACCGAACTGCGTGGCAAAACTTTGGGGCTGATTGGATTGGGAAGAATTGGCGGCGAAGTCGCGCGGCGCGCCGAAGCCTTCGATATGAAGGTGATTGCCTACGATCCGTACATCAGCGAAGCCGCAGCCAAAGAATTGCAGGTCGGGCTGGTGACATTGGACAAGCTTCTGGCTGAGAGTGATTTTATTTCCATGCACAGCGCGTTGAGTCCCGCGACGCAAAAAATGATCAACGCCGAGTCCATTCAAAAGATGAAGAAGACGGCGCGCATCGTGAACGCCGCGCGCGGCGAACTGATCGATGAAGCGGCGCTGGCCGAAGCGCTGAAAAATGGACGGCTAGCGGGAGCGGCACTGGACGTTTTTGTGGAAGAGCCGCCAAAGAATTCTCCGCTGATCGGATTGCCGAACGTAATTTGCACCCCGCACATCGCCGGCTCGACGGCGGAAGCGCAAGAAGAAGTCGGGACACAAGTTGCCTTGCAAATCCGCGATTACCTGACCGATGGAATTATTCGCAACGCCGTGAATTTGCCGGCGCTTTCCGCGGACCAGTATCGTCGCGTGCGTCCATACCTGGAATTGGCGGAGCGGCTGGGCTCGCTGGTCTCACAAGCCACAGCCGCCCGCCCGGAAAGGATTCGCATTCGCTATGCGGGTGAAGTGGCAGAAGTAGGCACGCACCTTTTGCGCAGCGCGGTGCTGGCCGGTGTCCTCAACGCAGTGTTGGCCGAAAAAGTGAACGTGGTAAATGCTCCGGCAATGGCCGCGGCTCGTGGCCTCACCGTAGAAGAAGAAACGCGCAAGCGCGAGCGCGCATTTCCCAACACGCTGGAAGTTTCGGCACTCTCAAAAAAATCCAGCGACACCGGATTCATGGCCGAGGGAACCGTGTTGTTCGACGGTTCACCGCGGGTGCTGGCAATTGACGGAATTTCCCTCGAGTCGCAATTGGGCGGCACCATCCTTTACTTGCGCAATCACGACGAGCCCGGCGTCATAGGCCAAGTCGGCAATACCCTGGGACGGCTCGGCGTCAACATCGCCACCTTTGCGTTGGGAAGGCGCGAAGCCACGCGTGGCGCGGAAGCAGTTTCGCTGGTGCGCGTAGACGGGCCAGTGCAGGACACTATTCTCAGCGAGATCCTACAAATAAAAGCCATCACCGAAGCCAAGCTACTGCGCTTCGCCGATTAAGAAAGAGTTTTTCTTGACGTCTAGATGGATCCAGCCTTAAACGTGTCAACGAGATGTAAATTATAAGAAGTTTCCTTGACACTTTGCCGCTTTTGTCCTAAAAGAGTTGCAATTTACAATAGCGACGGTGATGGGGTGGTCGCCAGAAGAGTAAATCGTCTTCCCCGTTCGAGGTAGCGACCTCAATTGTTGGCGCGACTGTGTTTTTTTCGTTGCTCAACCTTCCCTGCATAGGTAGTAACTCATCTTCATGTGTGAAAGGATCCCTCTATTATGTGGTCTTTCATGAGCCGCAATCTCCTGGTTTCTTTTGTTTTAGTTCTGTTTACGGCGCCGAGCGTTTGGGCGCAGAACGTAGGCAGCTTGCAAGGAACGGTTGTTGATCCCAGTGGTGAAACCGTATCCCAAGCAAACATCACACTGGTAGACTTGGTGAATGGTGCTCAGCGCACAGCCACGACGGATGCCGCCGGAACATTCGGCTTCGTGCAGCTCAACCCGGGAAATTATCGATTGGAGATTTCAAAGGAAGGGTTCCGAACCCATGTCGAGGAGCGCGTCTCTGTTCTTGTGGCCACACCGACGCACCTGGATATCCACCTGGAATTGGGAGCCGTCACAGAGCGGATTACGGTGGAAGTCACGGAAGCGCCAGCACTGAACACGCAGGACGCGACCGTAGGAAATTCTTTGGGTGAGAGAGAAGTCGGCTCTCTTCCGTTTTCGGCGCGCAACGTAGTGAACCTGCTGACGTTGCAGCCGGGTGTTGTTTTTACGGGAATGTCGGATACGGACAAGTTGTCGATGGGCTCGATTGCCACGTTGGATCAACGCGAAGGCGCGGTGGACGGTGTGCGCGGCAACCAGACTAACGTCACGGTGGATGGAATTGATGCCAACGACTGGCAAAATCAAGCGGCCTTTACCAGCGCCCTGCCGGTAACGCTGGATTCCGTGCAAGAATTCCGAGTAACAACGACCAACGCTAATGCTACCAGCGGCGTCGTGGGTGGGCCGCAGGTCGAACTGGTTACCAAGAGCGGCACGGACAAGTTTCACGGGAATGCACGCTGGTACTACCGGACGTCAGGCACGTCTGCAAACGATTTCTTCAACAATCAGCTCGGTATTCCCCGTGGTAAGGATCAGCGGAATATAGCGGGCGGTTCACTGGGCGGGCCGATCTGGAAGAATCGTGTCTTTTTCTTTGTGGATAATGAAGATCGGCGCGAGGTCGTGACAGAGGCTCTGGCACTTCCGCGTCAAGTACCATCAGAAGCGCTGAAACATGGAGTGCTAGTTTATGACTGCACGGGTTCGGCGGGTTGCCCGGCGGCCCCTACGACCGTAACGGGATTTGACGGTACTCAGGTTTCTGTTCCTGCCAATGCTTTCGGCCTTTCACAAGATCAGTTCAGAAACGCCGACCCCGCTGGAATCGGCGTCAATCCCGCTATGGTTAAATATTTGAATCTGTTCCCGGCCGGCAATAATCCTGCCGCGGCGTTTGATGGAGGTTTTGCTTTTGACGCGTTGAGTTTCAATACTCCAGAAGCGACTCTAAATAACATTTACACAGCTCGGTTTGACTTTCTTCTAACGAAGAATGGGCACCACTCGATTTTCTGGCGAGGCCAGCTTCAGGGACTAAAGACCGATATTCTTACGGGGCAATTCCCAGGCCTTCCGTCCAACTCACAACTGCTCAACAATAGCCGCGGGTTCGCCGTAAATTATCAGGCGCAAATCAGCCCGGCGATTGTGAACACTCTCCGGTACGGCTTGACCCGGATCGGTGTGGCGCAGTCTGGAACCACGGGCTCGAGTTTCGACGTTCGCAGCTTTACCGATGTGCAAGATTTCGGGGCGCGGCCACTGGCACGCGTTGTGCCTGTTCACGAGATCAACGACGATTTGAGCTGGACTCGAGGCCGACATACGTTTCAATTCGGCGGTTCCATGTATTTTGTTCGCAACACGAATACCAACGAGACAAACTCGTTTCCGGCATTCGATGTGAATAATGGGTTCTGCATAAACCTGTGTTCAGATTTTAACCTGTCGGCGGTACCGGCTCCTGCTGACGCAACCTCGTTCGTTCGCGCCTTTACGGCTCTCACCGGATCCATCACCCAGGTAAATGCTACGATTTTTGCCACGCCGCAGGGTACGTTTCTCCCGCCAGGGAGCCCCGAGGTCCGGCATTTTGCAGAGAATCTTTATGAGGGTTACTTCCAGGATAGTTGGAAGGTAAGGCGAAATGTCAACATAACGCTTGGCGTCCACTACACTTATGAGACGCCGCCTTGGGAAACAAAAGGATTTGAAGTGCGGCCCACGACGGATATTATGCAGTGGTTTACGCAGCGTGAGATCGGCATGAATCAAGGCATCCCTTCGGACGCATCTCCGCTTCTGAGCTGGGGACTGGCGGGCAAAGCCAACCACGGAGCCAACTCCTGGTTCGACCCCACCTACAAGAATTTTGCGCCGCGAGTAGCCTTAGCCTATTCGCCGAATTTCGAAGCCGGACTTCTGAATTCGCTTTTTGGAAAGGATAAGTCCGTTATCCGCCTGGGAGCTGGTGTTTTCTATGACCGGGTTGGACAAGCGCTGGCTCTTGATAGCGATCAGAACGGCTCACCCGGTACCGCAACCTCTTTAATCGATGGATCTCAGCAGTTTTCACTTGCGACTGCGCCACGCTTTTCGGGCAGTTGCGCAATCAACGGTGGATGCACCGGCCTGCCTGATATCGGACCACCATTTTTCAACGTGCCGACCTCCGCTGCATTTCCGTTCACTCCGGCTGCGGATACGTCGAATCTTGGTTTCGCAGTCGATCCCCATCTCAGGACTCCTTACACCATCCATCTGACGGCATCTTTCCAGCGTCAATTGGGGAAGGGTGTAGTCTTGGATGTCGCTTATGTTGGAACGCTGGGCCGGCGGTTACTCGGCAAGGCTGATTTTGCTCAGTATTTGGATATAAAGGACCCACAGTCTGGGCAAGATCTCTTCAGCGCGTTTCGCCAGATAGCCACTCTGGCCAACGCGACACCCAACGGCCCTGCCGCAATTGATCCGAGGAATATCGCTGAACTGCAGACCATTCCCGCCATTCCGTTTATCACGGACATGCTTCCCAACATGCCCGCATTCGCAGCGGCTGCTAAAAATGTTCCGGCCTACGCCTCATTAACTCCGACGCAGGCGTTTTACGCCTATACCGTGAGATCCGCAGGAGTGGGAGTTGGGGGAGCTAGTTGGTCGTGCGCACTGTTCGGGCTTGATACGTCTTCCGGCCCAGGAGGCTTGCCGACCCCGTGGAATTCTACCGTCGATCCACAAGGGGACGGATTTGTGCTGTTCCAGCCCCAATTTTCGCAACTCGGCGCCTGGACCAACTGGGCGAACTCGAACTATCACAGCTTGCAAGTGACCGTTAAGAAGACCGCTGGTTTTGGGACCTTCGCATTCAACTACGTATTTTCGAAATCGATCGACAACGATTCGACTGCAGAGAATGGCGACTTGATACCGGGCAGTAACGGTACAGTGCAGGGACTGATACAAAATCCGTTTGATCTGCGCCTGAACCGCGCGGTCTCGGATTTCGATTTGACGCACAATTTCAATGGCTTCGCAGTAATCGATTTGCCCTTCGGACACGGACACAAGTGGCTGTCGAACGGCGGCGGAATTGTGAATGCACTGGTCGGCGATTGGGAAGTGACGGACACGGCTCGCTGGCGGTCCGGTTTCCCATTGAGCCCCAGCAACGGTTTCAACTTCCCGACGAACTTTTTCCTGACTACGGCCGGGACCCTTACTTCTTCGATAAACTCTAGCGTTACACGCAATGCCAATGCCGCGGGGCCAAACCTGTTCTCGAATCCCGACACGGCAATAAACAATTTCGGCTTCACTCTGCCTGGCTTGCCCGGTTCCCGAAACATTTTGCGTGGCCCGGGTTACGCTTCCATGGACATGGGGGTTACCAAGAGCTTCCGCTTGACCGAAAGGACCAAGCTGCAGTTCCGCGCGACTGTGTTCAACGTGTTTAACAGCGTCAACTTTAACGACGGCAGCATATCGCTTGACCCGACTTCGCCTGCAACGTTTGGCATCATCACATCAAGCGCCTTGACCAAAGGCTTTAACAGAGATATGGAGTTTGCCATCCGCCTTGAGTTCTGAGCGGCAAACTGGTTCCTTGCGAGAGCCCCCGGACAGTTCCCGGGGGCTTTTGCTTTCTGCCGTCTGTATTCCAAGTGGATGCCAAGTGGATGCAAGCTTTCCGATAACATAATGAAGATTGAGTCTGGTGCTCAGAATGAATCGCCTTATCGAAGAGAGAATTAACCGGAGGAAATTACTGCGAGGATCAATCGTTGCGGGCGGTACACTTCTGCTTCGTTTCGACAAAATGGCTTGGCCAAAGTCAGGGCAGGTTGGAGTTAAAGACCCTCTTGAGGGAGGCAGACGGGTCGGAGTAGTTGAGTTTTCACAAGAAGCGCCAGTGCCGATGGAGACCGCGTTTGGAGATGGACTTGATGGAAGGATGTACACGGATTTCTCGCGGCTTACGCGGCAAAATGTAGTCACAGCTACGGAAAGTTTTTACGTTCGTACGCGGGCGTCAGAACTTCTGGAAGGACAAAAGCCATGGATGGTGCGCCTGAACGGATTGGGGACTAAGCCAGTCGAACTGAGTCTTGCGGAACTGAAGAAAACCAGTCAGCCGATGGGTGTTCATGTGATGGAATGCGCGGGTAATGCCCGGAGTGACCATTTCGGATTGATGAGTGCTGCGGAGTGGTCAGGCGTGCCGCTAGTGAAGCTTCTGGAAGGAGTTAAGTTCAAACCGCAATCGACACGTGTTTTAGTCTCGGGTTTCGATACTTATCCGACGAAATCCATGAGCTCCCAGCCTGGGGCAAGTTGGATATTTTCCTGGGATGATTTGAAGAGGGCGCGAGCATTTCTTGCAACCGAAATGAATGGCAAACCTTTGACCAAGGACCACGGCGCGCCGATCCGCTTGATTGTCCCCGGCTGGTATGGATGCGCTTGCATAAAATGGGTGAACGAAATCACGCTGGTCGATGATGGCGCTGAGGCGACTTCTCAGATGCAGGAGTTCGCCGAGAGGACCCAACAAGTGGGGGTGCCCAAGCTTGTGCGCGACTATAAGCCGGCCAGAATCGAGCAAGCGGCCATGCCAACGCGCATCCAAAAATGGATGATAGATGAGAGAATTGTGTACCGCGTGACAGGCATTTTGTGGGGTGGTTCTCGCCCGGTAAACACTTTGGAAATACGATTTAATCCGGAAGAAGACTACTTAGCGGTAGAAAGTGTGCACCAGAAAATTAACGATTCGTGGAGTTTCTGGACGCACACGTGGAGTCCAAGACGGCCAGGAACGCATTTAATACGGCTACGAATTAAGGACCCGCAAATCGCTGCCACTCGGCTGAATGCGGGTTATTACTTGCGGTCAGTGGAAATCACGGAAATGTAGTTCGCCGTACTGAAGAAATATGAAAACTGTCTGCCGATATTTTCGTGAGTATGGCGCATCGCGATTTCTTATGAGCTTCGCGATTTGGGTGTTGTTTTTTCTTGGTGCGAAGTCCATGCGGGCGCAGCCTCAGCACACGGGCCATGATGCGGCGGGTCCTGTTCCGCGCGAGATTTTGGAACGCCCGCTCCCGTTACGGCAAGGAATCGGTAAAGTTCATGAGGCGGTGACCACTTCTTCGCCTGAGGCGCAGGCCTTCTACGATCAAGGGGTAGCTTATCTAAACTCATTCGTTTGGATCGAAGCAGCGCGCTCGTTCCATCAAGCATTGCGCCTGGACCCGTCCCTGGGAATGGCACAACTCGGGTTGAGCGATGCATATGTAGGACTACAGGAACTTCCAGAAGCGCTCCAGGCATTTCAGAAAGCGCAGTCCTGGGTGGAGAAAATGAGTGATGGCGAGCGCGCGCGGCTCGCGATTCGTGCGCGGCAACTCGATTACCTCCGGGACAGCGGCGATATGCAGAAGTATTTTGCCTATCGGCAATCAGTTGCAGACGCGCTGACACGAAGCCCGGAAGATCCAGAGTTGTGGATTTTGCGCGGCTTCGCTGACGAGGGATCCCCATTAGCACACGGACAAGGCGGTGGCGTAGACACGATCGCATTCTATGAAACAGCCCTTAAGTTTTCTCCGGACAGTTTTGTCGCGCACCATTATTTGGCGCACACTCTCGAAAACCATGGTCCGGTAAAGCAAGCGCTGGAGGAAACACAGACTTATGCTCGGATGGCTCCTGCAATTCCGCACGCACATCATATGGTCGGGCATAACCTGCGACGCTTGGGGCGCACGGAGGAGGCGATTCAGGAATTCCTGAAAGCGCAAGAACTGGAGAACGCCTATTATCGTGCCGAGAATATTCCGGCGGAATATGACTGGCACCACGCGCACAATCTGCAACTTCTCGGTCTGTCGTATGAATCGCTGGGGCAGATGAAATCTGCAGAGGTGGCATTGCGAGAGGCTTTTTCCTTGCCGGCGGCGGTTGACTTAGCAGAGTTCAACCGAAAAGCGTGGCCGCAATTTTTGCTCAATCGGGAGCGGCCGCAGGAAGCTCTCCAGGCCGCGCAAGAGATGATCGCGAAAAGTCGGCAACCCATGGGGCGGCTCGCAGGGCAGAGTTTAGCGGGCCAGGCGTACCTGGCGATGAACCGTCTGGAAGAAGCAAAAAGCAGCCTCGCACAGGCGGAACGGGAGATGGAGAAGCTTCCCGCCGCTGTCGTTAAATTGCTTCCGGATGCGGGATTGTTGCATGCGGAAATCATGCTTTATGAAAAAAACTGGGACAAAGGGAACGCTTTGCTTGAGAAGCTCCAAGAAGAAATGACTGCCGTTCCTGGACCAGACGCGTGGAGCGAAGCGCTCTTTCGGCTGGAATCCATCGCAAAAATGGCGCGCCGAATTGGCGATTGGGAATTGGTGGAGCACACGGCGCAAAAAATGATTCAGCATGATCCCAGCTATGCCGGGGGATATTTTGCACTTGGCTGGGTGGCCGAGCATCAGGGAGACGCTTCTGAGGCTCGGCAGAACTTTGCTACTGGAGAAAAACTCTGGAGCAAAGCCGACGCAAACGTCCGGTCGAACTGAAGCGGTGCCTCAAAAACTCAGTTTTGCACGTCACTTTTTGACAGTTCACCGATTCGATGCGCAGCGTGCGAACTTGAATACCGGCTCAGGCGCGTCATTTGGGTTGTATACGGGTATGCTGACCAATCTACGGGTGATGCAGTTCGCGTTGCGCTACGAGTTTTAGGGTTTGGAGCCAGACAAAATCAGGGGAGAAAAACCGCGGGGATGGGAGTTCCCGACGGTTTTTTTCTGCAGCAAACTTGCTTGTGGCGACTTTGAGAGCTCGGCCCAGAAGATGGATGGAATCCTCACCGCAATCAGAACTTTCAGCTGCGAAGAGTCGGATAGCTAGTTTTGTGTTGGCTTAATGCATGTCACATCTAAAGCAATGCGAGGATTTTTGAACCGTTGCATCGCAGAACTTGTATTGACATCCAGCGCAATTCGTCTTAAAAGATTGTGCAGTTAAAAGGTGTTGTGGTGAATGCGGCGGATTTGCGCGAAGTGCAGCGCTGCCAGACCTTCCGCCAAGGGTGCGATCAACCACAGGGTGTGCGCCAGTTCGCAAGAAGAAGTTAGTTACATCCCAATAAAGAAGTCAGGTGCGGAAAAGGAGTCTTTCATGCTGCGGCATATTAAAGGCCTCAGTGGCCTTTCTATCGTATTGGTTGTGGTGTCCTTAATTTCTGGCAATGCGGTCGTGGGCCAAAGCGGGACGACTTCAGTGCGCGGGATCGTTACGGATCAGAATGGCGCTTCGGTGCCGAACGCCACGATCACGCTGACAAGTCCGGGCATCGGGGTCATGCTTACGACGGAAACGGACAAAGACGGAGGATATCAGTTTTCGGAGGTCCGACCAGCGACTTATACGATCACGGCCGAGGCCGGAGGATTCGCGAGTTACAAGCAAACGAATCTGCAATTGCTGGTTGGCACTCCTGCGACGGTAAATTTCAAAATGCAACTGGCCAGCGTCGCTACAATCGTGGAGGTTGTCAGCACCACGCAAACAATCAATACGACGGACGCGACGATTGGAAACGCCTTCAATCAGACGCAAATTTCCGCGTTGCCGTTTGAGGGCCGCGATCCCGCGGGAATTCTGAGCTTGCAACCTGGCGTAGTCACCGTGGCGGACCGCGGTCAAGTAGACCTGAAGGGCGATAGCCGCGGAGGATCGGTGAATGGTGGAAGAAGCGATCAGACGAATCTTACGCTGGATGGAATTGACAACAACGATCAGACACTTGGGACTGCGTTCGTTGGGGCGCTGCGAACAACGTTGGACTCCATCGAGGAATTTCGTGTAACCACGACCAACTCCGGTGTGGATCAGGGGCGCTCGTCCGGGGCGCAGGTACAATTGCAGACAAAGAGCGGCAGCAACGATTGGCACGGCACCGCATACGAATACAACCGGCCTACGAATACAGTTGCGAACGACTACTTCAACAAACACGCCGAGCTTACGGCCGGCGAGCCGAACAAGCCTGCGCACCTGGGACGCAATACTTTCGGGGGAAGCGTCGGCGGGAAGATCAAAAAAGATCGGGCGTACTTTTTTCTAGCCTACGAAGGACAACGCACGCGGGAAAATTCGCAACAGCTTCGGCAGGTTCCCAGCGCATCGCTGCGCGATGGCGTGCTCATTTACCAGTGCGACGGGACTAATCCGAATGTGAAAGCCAATTGTCCCGGGGGGGCGGTTACCGGCTTGAGCGGAGCTTCGTACAATGTGCCGGCGCCGGTGACCAATTCAGATGGAACTGTCACCGCTTACCAAGGACTTAATCCTGCGCAAATTAAGAGCATGGATAGCTGCACTGCGGCGGCGTGCCCGTGGGGTCCGGGCGTGAATCCAAACGTTATAACTACGCTGAACCAGTATCCGTTGCCCAATACGAACCAAGGCGCAAACAGCGACGGGTTCAACTATCAGGGACTTACGTTCTCCTCGCCGGCACCGCAAAAGCTGGACACCTACGTTGCGAGGTTTGACTACAACATTACGCAAAGCGGCACGCAGCGCATTTTCGCGCGATTGGGGCTGCAGAACGACCACATCTCACTTGGGCAGTGGTTTCCGGGCCAGCCGCCGCAAGAAGTGGACACCAATAATTCCAAAGGTGTGCTCGGCGGTTATACGTGGATCATCAGTCCCACCAAGGTGAATAGCGTCCACTACGGATTTATTCGCCAGGGTGTCGGGCAGAATGGTGCGTCTACAGAACCTTTCACGGAACTTCGCGGGTTAGATAATCCGGTAGCTAACACGCGGACGACAAGCGTCATCGTGCCGGTGCATAATATCACGGATGATTTCAGTTGGACGCGCGGGAAGCATACACTGCAGTTCGGCGGAAACTACCGTTTGGTAACAAACTTCCGCAATTCCGACAACAATTCGTTCAGCCGTGGGCTCACCAACAGTGCGTTCTTGCCGGCGGGCGGCATAGCCAATCAAGGCGGGACGCTGGACCCTGGCGCAAACGGATTTCCGGCGGTCGATGGCAACTTTGCCAATTCGTATGACTTCGCGGCCATGGCGCTGGTAGGTGCGGTCACGGAACTAGACACTACCTACGTGCAGAACAAGAGTGGGCAATTCTTAGCGCCCGGGTCATTCGTCGGACGGCATTTCCGCGATAACGAACTGGAGTTTTACGGGCAGGACGCATGGCGCATCAAGCCCAATCTGACCTTCACTTACGGCTTGCGCTATTCACTGCTTCAGCCACCGTACGAAACGGATGGCAACCAAGTGAATCCGAGCATCAGCCTGCACGATTTCTTTAATACCCGGATGAAAGACATGGTTCAGGGCATATCCTTCAATCCACTTTTCACGATGGGTCTGTCCGGTCCAGCGAATAATAAACCCGGATATTGGGCGTGGGATTACAAGAATATTGCACCGCGCATTTCGATGGCGTACTCGCCGGGTTACAACGACGGTTTGTTCGGCAGTTTGTTCGGCGGGCCGGGCAAGACTTCGATTCGTTGGGGCGCGGGGGTCTACTACGATCACTTTGGCCAAGGAACCATCAATACCTATGACCGGCAGGGATCGTTTGGGTTCATTTCCACGAGCACTTTTCCTCCAGGATTCGTAGATCTGACTACAGCACCCCGCTATACCGGACTGCATGACTTGACTCCGGCAATGATTGTGCCTCCGCCAACACCGGGATTCCCGTCAATGCCGCCTTCGGATCCGAATTCCGGAGGTTTTGCGATTTATTGGGGATTAGACGACAAGATGAAGACGCCTTACTCATACGGGTTCGATTTTTCAGTTACGCGCGAACTGAAAGGCGGATTCACGTTTGAGATGGCGTATGTCGGGAGGTTAGGTCGACGATTGTTGCAAGAAAAAGATTTGGGGCAACCGCTAAATCTTTTCGACCCAAAAAGCGGTCTCAGCTATTTTCAAGCCGTAACGGCGCTCGCAAAAGTCTACCGCCAGGGTGTCACCACAAATAATTTCAACCCAAGTAGCTTGCCGGCCAACGTGCAGCAATACTGGACGGATATGATGCAGCCGCTACAGCCGGGCGGGGCGTACCAACTGGGAGTCGGTTTGGGAGCGACCCAAGCTGGGTGCAGAACTCCTGGGCAGCTAATTAATTCGACGACCAATCCGATCGTTGCAGCCTACGATCTCTTCTGTGTAGGCAGCACGAATGAGACGACGCCGCTTTCGACCTGGGATCTTTTTGGAATACCTGACGCTAATAATCCCGCAGTATCGTACTTCCCGAAGAATGGTCCGGACTCCTTCTTCCAGGCACAAGATGCCTCGCTTTTCACGTGGACTTCTTCCGGGCGCAGCAATTACAACGCGTTGCAGTTGATGCTGCGGCATCGTGCCACGCACGGTTTGACGTGGGACTTCAACTACACGTATTCGAAGTCGATCGACATGACGTCGGACGCCGAGCGGGTTTCGCTGTTCGAAGGAAGTTTCTTCGGGACAGGCGAAATTTACAATCCGTTCGATCCGGGACTGTTTCGCGCGGTTTCCGATTACGATATGACCCACCAGATCAACACCAACTGGGTGTACGAACTTCCATTCGGCCGCCAGAAGCGGTGGGGAAGCGGTTGGAACCGCAGCCTGGCCGCGATTGCCGGCGGATGGAGCTGGTCCGGTCTTGCGAAGTGGAGCAGCGGACTGCCATTCGCTGTGCAGAATGCTTTGGTGTTCCCGACCAACTGGGAGCTGAATGGGTTCGCCAACCTTGTTGGACCAAAGCCCAAGACCGGAACTTTCACTGACTCGGGCGGCGACGTGAATATGTTCCAGAATCCGGGCGCGGCAATTTCCGCATTTGATTTCCCGTTTCCTGGTGAAGTGGGACAACGCAACAACTTCCGGGGACCCGGTTACTTCGGCATAGACATGTCGTTGAATAAGAGCTGGAACCTGACAGAGCGACAGAAGATCGCCTTCAACTGGAGCGTCTACAACGTGACGAACTCGGTGCGCTTCGATGCGTTCAGTGTGCTCCCGGAAATCGATATCAGCGGTGGATTCGGAAAGTATTCGAAAACTCTGACTCGGCCGCGAGTGATGGAATTCGCACTGAGATACAGCTTCTAAGAGGCTAACTTCAGAGGAAGACGCCGTCGCGGTCTTTTGATCGCGGCGGCGTTTTGCTTTTTTGGTAGACGTGTTGGTTGACCGGTGTGCCGAGGCGAATCGCAAAACAGACCGTGGCCGATGCGAGACGGCTGTGATATTCTAATAGTTCTTGCGGCGATGGGTTGCTGGATTCGCTGCAAACTGTCGGGGCGTAGCGCAGCCTGGCTAGCGCGCCTGGTTCGGGACCAGGAGGTCGAAGGTTCAAATCCTTTCGCCCCGACCACTTTCTCCCTTGTTTTCATCGGATTATTCATTAAGCCGCTGCCGTAGCGTCTAGAATTTGTAGCCCACGTAGCCCAAATAGCGATCGGGAAGCGCGAAACCGAGACCAACCGTCTTTATTTGGTCCTGGCGGGAGCGATGAGTTTCGCCGGCAGACAAGCGAACGAAGAGATGAATCGATGCGATGGGTTTTGCTAAAAAGCTACGACGACTTTCGCCAAGGGTCAGGCGACGAGCCGCGCCTACGCTCGGACTCATTGACGAACCCGCAGCAGGTGCCTAGGATGGCCGGGCGAAATGAGTTTGAGATGCGCTTAGGAGGCGGTGACGAATGCGAGTGTCAAGGTGCGTGAGCTGGGGCATGAGAGCTCTAACCGTGGTGGTTGCCGTTAGCTCGCTCGGTCTAGCGGCAGCGGCAAATCCGCAGGGACTCGTGAGCAGCGACCTTTCGCGGTTAAGGTCGGTCGGCGGAGTGGCTGCGTCGCCCGATGGGAAGCGCGTCGCGTACACCGTCGTCATGCGGGACCGGCCCGGGCGTCCTTACGGTCAACGGTGGATCCTGGATTTGTCCACCCAGAAATCGGTGCGTGTCGGAGGAGACAAGGACGGCGGCGGAAGCGGAGTCTGGTCGGCGGACGGCAAGTGGCTCGCCTTTTCGGGACATCAGGGAGACAAGAGTGGATTGTTCGTCGCGCGGCCGGACGGATCGGAGGTGACGTTTCTGGCCGAGGTGCATGGAACAAACAGTCCCCTTCCGGGCACAGGCAACGAGACTTCCTGGTCCCCAGACAGCAAGCAGATTGCATTTGTGTCCTCGACGCCAGATCCGCGAGCGGCCGAAGCTAGCGGCGATCCGATGGTGATTACTCGCTATCTCTACAAGCCCGACGCCGGCGAGGGCATGACCCGCTTCAACGATAATCAGCGGCTCCATATTTTTGCCGTTGACCTGGCGACAAAGCAGGTGCGGCAACTGACGCAGGGCGAATTCGACGAGCATTCCGTCGACTGGTCGCCGGATGGCAAGAAGATTTTGTTCGGCTCGAATCGCGAACCGAATCAGGATGAATTCTTCAACTACGATCTGTTCACCCTGAATGTCGCGGACGGAACCATTCAGCGCCTTACCGCCACGGAATACAACGAGTACGACGCCATCTGGTCACCGGACGGAAAACAGATTGCGTATCGCGGCACTCGCCGCGGAATTACCGACCGCGAGACCACGATGGAGGACACCCACGTCTGGGTGATGAATGCCGACGGAGGCAACCGGCGGGAAATCGGAGCGGCGATCGACAACCGGCAAGGCGCGCCGCACTGGTCAGCGGATAGCGGCGCACTGTATTTCACTGTGCAGGAGCGCGGGAACAATGTGCTGATGCGTCTGCCAGTGAGCGGCGGTACAGCGCAATATGTCGTGAAGGAAAGAGGGGGCGTGTTTTCCTTTTCGCTGAGCAAAGATGGCGGACTCTACTACACCTATAGTTCGCCAGGCGATTTGCCACAGCTCTATCAGAAGATGGGGAGCGGCGCGCCAAAAAAGCTAACCGACCTGAACGCGGACGTACTGGCGGGAAAGCAGTTGGGCGAAGTCGAATCGCTCACCTTTATCAGCAACGACAACAAGTTCGAAGTCGAAGCCTTTCTGACCAGGCCGATCGGCATGACTGCCAGTTCAAAGCACCCGCTCATCGTGAATATTCACGGCGGACCCCATGGACAGAACGGCCCGGCTTTCAATTTTCGCAATCAAGACTTTGCGGCGCATGGCTACGCGGTGCTGAACGTAAATTTTCGAGGTTCGACTGGATATGGCCAGAAATTCGCCGATGCGGTCTTCGGTGACCAGAACGGAAACGAAGCCCAGGACGTCTTGTACGGTGTAAGCGCAGCAGTGCGGCGAAATCTCTGGATCGACCGCGAGCGCATGGGCATCGAAGGTGTCAGCTACGGCGGCCAACTCACCGAATGGCTCATCACCCAGACGAATGAGTTCAAGGCGGCGATTCCCACGGCCGGCATCGTGAATCTGGTCAGCTACAACTACATGACCTATTACAACCAATATGAAGAAATGGAATTCGGCCAATTCCTGCATCAGGGCACGCTGATGGATGAAGCCTGGAAGCGCTCGGCCCTCAAATATGTGTCTGCAGCCCACACGCCGACACTCATCGTTCACGGCGAAAACGATAACGACGTGCCGATCGCCGAGGCCGAGCAATTCTTCATCGGATTGAAAGACGTCGGAACGGAGGCTGTATTCGTCCGCTACCCTCGCGAAGGCCACGGACTGCAAGAGGTCAAGCACCAGATCGACTGGACCGACCGTTCCATCGCCTGGTACGAAAAGCATTTCCCGAAGCCCGGCACCGCGGGCGTCACCAACGTCCAACCGTGAGCGTCAGCTTGCGTAATCAACTTGGTGATCAACCGCGAGAAATCCCTTCGGGTGGAAGGTGTCCTGCAGAATCAGGATCACATACAGAAAGAGTCCGCTCCTGGTGCGTCGATCCCGCCGCATTCGAATGCGGTGAAGCCTCCCAAGCGCTTGCCTGAGAATGCTTAGGGTGCTTCCGTCATGCGCGTCCATGAGCCGTTTTCGCCCTGATTTTCCGGTGTGGCATTGGGACTGTCGTAGGAGCGGTAGTTGCCGAAACCGTCGGTAAAGTGATTGTAGCCGCCCAGGTTGGAGACCTCTTTGGTGCCGCCAGTGCTGGGATCGTTCATGGTGTCGACGTTGCGGAGGAGATCGCTGACACGGTCGGAGGAACTGCGAGCACCGCCGCCGCCACCGCCGCCTGAATCATCCGTGCGCAGAAAACCGTCCACCGAATTTCCGCCACCGCTGTCGCGCATCATAGCGCGTTCCTGACGATCGAAGTTTGCCTGGAACGCCTGCTGATCCCGCATGGTCTGGTCGGAGATGGCCTGAGCTGCACGGAGCTGATCCCAACCTTGCTGGAGCTTCTGGTTGAACATCTGCAACAAGGTGGCGTTGATTGCTCGATAGCGTAGTGTCCATTGCGGGTCATATTGGACCGACTTCGCGATCACACAATAGACCGGCATGCGCTTGTCGAGGGTGCCGGCGGGCGCGCGGAAGCTTTGCAGGGCTTGAAATCCCCAGTTGGTCTGTACAAGCGAATTCGCAGCCATTTTGATTTGACCCAACTGGGCTCCCTGGGTTCCTGCTTTATTCAGGTAGTAAACGCCAAAAAAGGCTTCTTCGACGGGTTTGCCGTCTAAGTCGTAACCGATTTTTATGGCGACGCCGTGCTGGTTGGGCGAGGGGGCGAGACGCAGTGCCTTTGCCAGGTCAGGCAGATCCTGTTGGCCGAGCCATTTCAGATTGGTGGCATCGGCGCGAACCTTTTTGATGAACGTGACCATAGCTTGCAGCGGAGGGACCAGTGCGAAGTTAATTTGGCCGGTGGGCGAACGGTCGCCAGGCTTGGCGGGCTTTACGTATTGCCGGTATTGGGGCGCGACGTCGACGTTGATCAGCCGCAATGACTCATATTGGAAATAGGCTTCGGCATTGGCGGGATTTTCAGCGTGCCAAGAGGGGTTGACCGGGACCTCGATCCACCCGTAGTGCCATTCAATCTTGCCCTCGAAGTGCCAGTTTTCTGGAACGTGAACAGTTACGGCCGTCATGCCGCCCTGCTGGGTGTCGATGACGGAGCGCTGAACGAAGCGTTCTCCGAGGATGGCGACTGGCGCCGTCGCTTTGGTTGGAGGCGTCGGTTTAGTGTGGGAATCGGCAGGCGGAGCGCTCGGAGGAGCAGCGTCGGCGGGCGGCGTAGATGGGGAACTGGCACCGCCGGGCGCAGCGCTATTACTTGGTTTTGGAGGCAGGCCGGCAGCCTGCCTGCACTTATCAGACAGTGAATCCTTGTGCTCTTTGAGGCAGGCCACGATTCGGCCGCCACCGGGTTGTACGGTAGAGCAAAACTTCTGCGCATCCTCCGCGCAGGCGGCGCGAATCGCAGCAAGCTGATCACCCGTCGGTGCAGACTGCGCCGCTGTGGCAGGGGAAACTGAGAAAATAGTCAGAGACAACAGCAGGCAAGACGCATCGGAGACTCGTCGCACTTTCATAGCGACCTCCTCTTGATTGAAGCGTTCGTACAAATTGGAGGCATTTAGCGTTGCAAGCATAACATGACCAATTCAGCCGTTCAGAGTGAATGGTCAGCAAGAACGAAGCCGCAAACCGGAACCTGGCCTACACCATTTTGTCGTTAGGCGAAAAGAGTCGACTGAGCGGACGCATCCTCGGCGTCGGAAAAGTTGCTCAGGCCGACGCCAACCAGGCGAAACCGCTGGAGCGGGCTGAGGCCGACACGTTCTAGCAGTGATAGGACAATATTCGCCAGCTCCTCGCAAGAAGCAGGTGGAGAACCTGGGGTGTGGCTGCGAGTGAGAATCTTGAATTCGCTGGTCTTCAGTTTCAATACGACGGTGCGCGCCATCCGCGATTCCTTGCGCGAGGCAGCCCAAGTGTGCTCCGCAAGTTTTCGGATCATCGGCTCCATCTCGGTCAGCAAGACATCTTGCTCAAAGGTGTCCTCGCCGGATATGGATTGTGTCGGCCTGTCAGGGACGACCTCGCTGTTGTCGATTCCCCGGGCCAACTCGTAGAGACGGACACCATAGCGGCCAAAGCGGTCTTGGAGTGCCGGCAATTCGATTCGCCGCAGGTCTGCGATCGTTTGTACCGCAAGGTGCTTCAGCTTTTCTTCCGTGACTTTGCCCACTCCGGGTAGGCGGTCAACGGGCAGCGACAATAGAAACGAATCGATTTCTTCCGGTTGTATGACAAAGAGCCCATCCGGTTTTTTCCAGTCCGAAGCAATCTTCGCGAGGAATTTGTTCGGCGCCACTCCTGCCGATGCCGTCAAGCTCAGTTCTGAGCGGATCTGTTCGCGAATCCTACGGGCCACTTGTGTCGCGGTAGGCAAGCCCGTCTTGTTCTCCGAAACATCGAGATAGGCTTCGTCCAAGGACAACGGTTCGATCAGGTCCGTGTGACGCTTGAAGATTTCGCGTACTTGGTGTGAGACCGCACGGTAGCGCGTGAAGTCCGGCGGCAAGAAGACTGCGTTAGGACACAGACGTTCGGCGCGAACAGCAGGCATGGCAGAACGCACGCCAAACTTGCGTGCTTCATACGAAGCAGCACACACCACGGAGCGATTCCCGCGCCACGCTACAACAACGGGTTTGCCGCGCAGTTGCGGGTCGTCCCGCTGCTCTACGGACGCATAAAACGCATCCATGTCGATGTGGATGATCTTGCGAGCGGTCATTTTGCAAACCATCTTAGTCTGGATGGCGGCCGAGGCGGTGCATCGCTGCGGGCATCCCGACCGGTTATCGGTTAGGTCATGGACTATGGTGTGCCTTGGCGACCCTCGTTTTGGCGGCCGCCGCCCCGCCCCACAGTGAACCGGGATTGGCTCGATCTCCATGAAGCTCCATCATCCGGTCGAAGAGTTCTCGCGCGGTCGTCGTCTCCTCGTTGAGGCGTAGGAAGTCCCGGAAGTAGCTGCGCGTTTCCTCGATGATCCGCGGGTGGTCGTCGTTCTCGGGCCGTTTGTGGCCCGCGATCACGGCGCGAGGTTTCAGCGATTCGAGTTTGTCGAGGGCGGCGATCCATTTGGCCCAGGTTTGCGGGTTGCCCTCCGCCATGTACGGATGGACGCCGTTGTAGGCGACGTCCCCGGCCACCACCAGATCGATGGAAGGGACGTGCAGGCTTGTGGACAGAGCCGTGTCGGTATAACCGGTGTCGACCGAGACCAGCTCATGCCCTTCCAGTTCGATGGTGTTCCGTTCGAGTGTCTCGGGAACCGCGAGCTGTTCCGGGAGCTGGCCGGGAAAGCGCGAATTCCAGAAGCTGTTGAAGTAGGGCGGATCGAGTTCATGACGCATGGCCTCTACGATGTCCAGCCTTGCCACCGCCTGTGCATGGGGGAAGCGCTGCTTAAGCAGCCCTATGCCGAAGAAATGATCGCCGTGGCCATGCGTCAAGTAAATCGTGGTCAGATTCTTGCCGCTCGCTATAACCCAGTCCGCCAGAGCCTGCGAAGCTTCTGCGGTAAGGAAGGTGTCGACCAGCCGCGACACAAAGAGGCCGCGCCTACAAGAATCGCAACTGTACGCAACATCGTTTACTTTTTCCTCCTTCAAGCAGGACGCCTTCAGACGGCTACCTGTTAACAACGAAAGGAAAACAGGAGGTCGGTGCCCCAAGGCTCAAGGTTAGAAGAAAACTGCTGGAGAAAGTCTTTGCAGAAAGCTAGCCCTTCGTTGCCTCAGCAACAGCCTCCTCGATGACGGCGTCCGCGACACCGTGACGACGAAGACTGTCCGCCATGATTGCAACCGGATCGCCTTCGATACGGGCAAGGTCCTTGCGAAGCGACTGTCCGATGTAGAAACGGATAAGGGGTTGATAACCGCTGAACCCAAGTGCGGTCGAGACTTCTTTCAGGTTCTCCAAAACATCTTCCGGCATACGGATGCTGATCGAACTCATCGGCCGCGGTTTTTCGAACCGCTTCTTTAGGCGCCTATTCATGCTCATAGATTTTTCTCTCTTCCGTCGTTGCGGGCCTGGCCGAAATGATGCGGATGGTTTCTTCCTGGCGCACCACATGCACAACAAAGAGCAGTCGCGAGCGCTCGGTGTATCCAATTGCTCCTTCTCGTGCTTCGTCCTCGGCGGTTGCGTCCACCAAGCGGAAGAACGGGTCGAAGAAGACCTCGCAGGCTTCCTGGAAATTTACATTGTGCTTGCGCAGATTGATGGCCGCCTTCTCGGAGTCCCATACAAAGGTCTGCCCGCGCACCTCAAGCCCAGTGTCCACGAATTACAGTGTATATACATTGCATGTACGCGTCAAGCGGCTTACCTATTCGTGTGCGCGACCAGGAAAGTGCGACGGCGCCGACATCGGTGGCCTGGGAAGTGCTGTCTCAGCTGCTCGTTTACACGGTCGTCGAGTAGAAGGCGCTCCTCGGCAAAAGTATGTCCATCTATCCTCTCGTGGACACTTCCCGATGTGTCCACAAAGGACATCATCACTTACTCACACTTATTCTGTCCGAACGGCAGTGACCAGACGCTTACCCAGAAGGTCGAAAGGGACTTGTCAAAACTTGTCAATCTTAGAACAGTCCAAAAACCAATAAGTGACGCCAGGACAGCGACTTATGTGATTTTATCCATTGGTTCGGGACCAGGAGGTCGAAGGTTCAAATCCTTTCGCCCCGACCACTTCCAAAAGGTCCGGCCCGGAGACATAGGTCGGGCTGACCTTGCCCTGCTGCGATTGTCGGCTCGCATTACCCCGTTAGCCTCTATTCGGCTCTTGTTGCAGTGTCGCCACGTACGCTTTTTTCCTCGCTTCACAAGCATCTTTCGTGTTTGATGAATACACACAGATATGAGATCCTTACACATAAGGAGTGCCAATATGCGTACAAATATCGACATTGACGATCGCTTGATGGAAGAGGCCATGAAGAGCAGTGGTTCACGGACTAAACGGGCTACCGTGGAAGCAGGGCTGAAGCTTCTAATTCAAACGCGCGCGCAAGCCTCAATTAGGAGACTCCGAGGCAAAGTAAAATGGGAAGGTGATCTCGAACGTTCGAGGCTTGGGCGAAGCGCGAGCTAGCACCCCATGGTCATCATCGACACCACCGTTTGGATTGATTACCTACGGGGAATCGTCTCAAAAGAGACCGCGTGGTTCGAGAGCGAACTCAAACGCCAGCGGTTTGGATTAACTGATCTAATCCTCTGCGAAATTTTGCAGGGAGTGCCAGACGAAAACACTGCACGACAAGTGCTGCGCGAGCTATCTCTGTTCCAGATTTACGATACCGGCGGCGAAGAAATGGCTGTAGCTGCAGCAAGAAATTTCCGCCTCTTGCGCCAACGGGGCCGAACCGTGCGCAAAACCATTGATGGGCTTATCGCGACGTTCTGTCTGAGGCAGGGTTTTTCATTGCTACACTGCGATCGCGACTATAACCACTTTGAAACGATCTTGGGACTCTCCGTGATTCACCCCTGAAGTCCTGCGCAGTCTCATCAGCTAAATACCAGCATTGGTATCGTCGCAGGTACCGACCGCGTTTGACGTGGCATACGAAGTACGGCGGTGTGTACCATGTGGACCAGCTGAGGGCAGGTTTTGGAGCGTATTCGAGCCGTAAGTGCGACACCAGCAAGGCTTTAGATTTTTCGACTCTCTGGTTCGGGACCAGGAGGTCGAAGGTTCAAATCCTTTCGCCCCGACCCCTTCCCCTTCATTTGGTTACGCAACGTTCTTCCTTTCAACCTTCGCTTCGTTTTGTGGATCATCGTGGACCAACTGGAAGCCCAGACCCACGCGTTCAGCCCACTCCTGACAGAACGTAACATCATCTCTGAGCGTTGAGTATAGGTCTCCGACTTCTTCCGCTGCGCGTCCCATCCAAAAGCGCTCGAGGTGTCTCGGAGCACCACTCTTCCTGAGCCATGTCAGCCGGAAACGCCGAAAAGCATGGAAGCCCACCGGACGTGCCTGGTACAGCAGCCGGAGAACATTTCGTTGCTGCAAAGGCCTGTCCCGTGAAGTCGCAAATTATGTGACGCGCGAGGCAGTCCTTTCGTTTCCCGATAACTCCCTCAAGTCCTTTCCCGCTTTGCAAGTACACTTGATATGATGTGCGCCAGGAAGCTAGTCCTTGGGGTTGCATTCTAAATGGCGGATTCCCAGTCGCTGCTCGGACAAACTGTTTCGCACTATCGCATCCTGGAAAAATTGGGGGGCGGCGGAATGGGCGTGGTCTACAAAGCCGAAGACACACGCCTCAAGCGCTTTGTTGCCCTGAAGTTTCTGCCCGATGAATTTGCCAAAGACTCTCAGGCATTGGCGCGATTCCAGCGCGAAGCGCAAGCCGCTTCCGCATTGAACCATCCCAACATCTGCACCATCTACGACATCGGCGAGCATGATTCGCGCGCATTCATTGCCATGGAATTTCTCGATGGCAACACGCTGAAACATGTAATTCACGGGCGCCCGATGGAGCTCGATCGCATTCTGGAAATCGCCATCGAGGTGGCGGATGCGCTGGACGCCGCTCACGCCGAAGTTATCGTTCATCGCGACATCAAGCCAGCAAATATTTTTATTACCAAGCGCGGCCACGCCAAGATTCTCGATTTTGGACTTGCCAAGGTGAAAGTTTCTGGCTCGCCCAGTGGAATGACCGACGCCGGCGACACCCTCGCTGAGGAGCATCTCACCAGCCCCGGAACATCGCTCGGAACAGTTTCTTACATGTCACCGGAGCAGGTTCTTGGCAGGGAATTGGACGCGCGGACAGATCTGTTTTCCTTCGGCATCGTGTGTTACGAGATGGCTTCCGGTGTTTTGCCGTTTCCCGGCGACACCTCCGGTTCAATTTTTGATGCGGTGCTCCACAAGCCGCCGGTTGCGCTCGCGCGACTCAACAGCCAGGTTCCCGGCGACCTTGAACGCATCATCAACAAAGCTCTCGATAAGGATCCCCGCCTCCGCTACCAACACGCCGCAGAGATGCGCGCTGATTTTCAGCGCTTGAAGCGTGACACCGAGACCAGCCGCTCGGTCGTATTTTCCGGCGCGCCCACCCAACGCGATTCCGGCGCAACCGCTCAGCCATCCTCCTCAAACGCAATGTCCGCGCCCAGCGTCGCCGCCGCTTCTGATTCGCAAATTGCTGTGGGCCTTCTGACGCGCCATAAGAAAGCGTTTTTAGCGGCAGCGGCCGTCGTCATTCTGGCGACTGCCGCACTTGGCTTCGGCGCCCATCGCTGGCTAGCGCCGCATTCCGGTTCTTCCATCGATTCGCTCGCGGTGCTTCCGTTTGCCAACGTCACCGCTGATCCAAACACCGAGTACCTGAGCGACGGCTTGACCGAAAGTCTCATCAGCAGTCTCTCGCAGCTGCCGAACCTAACAGTGCGCCCGCGCAGCTCGGTGTTTCGTTACAAGTCCAAAGATGTGGACTTGCAGAAAACTGCGACCGAGCTGAACGTCGGCGCCATCGTGACCGGCCGCGTCACGCAGCACAATGACGCATTATTAGTCAGCGTCGAATTGACCGACGTGCGCACCAATCGCAATCTCTGGAGCGAACAGTACAACCGCAAGCTCTCCGATACGCTTGCCGTTCAGCGCGAAGTAGCCGCTGAAATCTCATCGCGCTTGCGCGAACGCCTTTCCGGTGAAGAAAAAGCCAAGCTCACTCAGGAAGGCACGTCGGATCCGGAAGCCTATCAATTGTTTCTCAAAGGTCAGTTCTATTTCGCCAAGCGGACGCCCGACGGCCTGGCCAAGGCACGCGACTACTTCACGCAGGCAGCTGTCCGGGATCCGCAGTACGCTCAAGCCTACGTCGGCACTGCGAATTATTGGGCTGTCGTCAGTGAATACGCGCCCATCCCGAAGAGTGAGTGCATGCCCAAGCTGAAGGAAGCCGCGGAAAAAGCTCTGAGTTTGAACGAAAAACTTCCCGAGGTACATGAAGCGCTATCGCAGTATTACATCTCGGAATGGAAATGGGCCGATTGGGAGCGCGAGCACCGCCGCGCTCTGGAACTCGATCCGAACTTTGCCAATGCCCATCATTGGTTCGGCTTGGAACTTTCCTGGATCGGCCGCTCCGATGAGGCCATCACGCATTCGCGTCGCGCTGTCGAACTCGATCCTTTGAACCTGAAATTTAATGACAACCTCGGCCAGGTTCTGCTGAACGCGCGGCATGATGATGAAGGGCTTGCTCAGTTGAACAAAACTATCGAGATGGATCCGAACTTCGCCGGGACCTATGGAGATCTTTCTACTCTGTATCGCTACCAAGGCCACTATGACCTGTGGCTCGACGCTCTGAAAAAGAACGCTACGCTCAATGACAGTCAGGAAGATCTGGCTCTGGTAAACGAAGTTCAGCCCATTTACAAACAATCTGGCTATAAAGCGGCCGTGAATCGCATCATCGAACTGTACAAAAAGCGCAGGGAACATTCCTATATCGATCCGGGTTTCATCGCGGAGGAGTACGCATTCTTGGGCGACAAGGACCACGCGTTGGAATGGCTGGAGAAGGCGTATCAGGAAAAAAGCGATGAAATGGCTAGCCTGCGCATCCGCCGCTGTTACGACTTCATGCGTTCGGATCTCCGTTACAAAGATCTCGAGCGCCGCGTCGGCTATACCTGGTAGTTACCCGCTTCCCGCCGAATCAACCAGAAACCCCGCCAGGCAACACACTACATTCCATTCTCATCCTCTGGTAAAACTCTCGAATTGAAAATGGCTGGGGTGTAGCCGCTCGCGGCCGGAATCCTGCGATCGCAGAATCAGTATGTCGACCTAAGCGGCAAGTTTCGTTTCCTGCGATTACTCTCACAAGTTTGCGTCTCGCATTGGGGCGTCATCGCGAGCAAATTCTAGTCCTGCGAAACTTGGTCCTTCGCTCATAAGAAATTCCTCGAGTCCGGGCCGCTTGCCTGTGAGCTTCTCGAAGTCGCGTTCCACCACGACCACAACGGCGTCATCGTGAAGGAGGACCGTTGCGGCCCCTCAGCCAGGGCGCGGGGGTAACACAACGTACCGATCACATAGGTAACAGCCTCGTTCAAGCGGAAACGCGAACGAGCCGACATTCAGACGGTCACAATCGGAAGGTGGGGAAAGGCTGCACGATATAGGCGATGGTCCATGGTGAGAAGGCGGAATCCGTTTTCGACCGCATGAGCTCCGATTAGGAAATCAGCGAGTATACGCCGCTGGCCGGAACCGGCCTGTTTTCGACGGCGGTGAACATAAAGTTGGAATGCATGCCCAGCCCTGCGCCACACGGCTTCGCCTAGATTCCAATCAACGGAAATACCTGTTTCCTTGCAGAATGAATCAAGAAAGGCCTCGTTTCGGGATGGAGCGGCCAGAAGTTCCGCGAAGACCGGCGCCGCAATCACAAGGCCGCCACGTCCAAAAGCGTCGTCGAGAGCCGAACACGCCAGCGTGTTCAGGGAATCATCCTCGTTCCAGAGGGCCACAAGGATGTTGCTGTCAATCGCGGTGGTCATTGCCCGCGCAGTTCACGCACCCATTGCACGACGGCCTTTCTGCCACGACCAATGCCATGGCTCCCGATACCTCGATATTTTTCAAAGGGGCTCTTAGTTCGCACGGGTCGGACGCGAACTGAGCTGCCTTTTTTTTCAAAGAGCAGCCTGTCGCCAGGGCGAACGCCCAGAGCGCGGCGAATCTCATGAGGCACTGTGATCTGTCCCTTGCTCGTAATTCTTGCCTGTTTCTTCACAGCCAATCCTCCTTTCCTTACTCTATCACTTTGTTCCTTACTTGCGGGAATGCAAAGTCATCCGTGTCAAAACAGGTGATATCGCGGTGCGTCTCGACTCCAACCAGCAAAGTTCTAGCAGACCTTCGGTTTGTGTACCATGTGGACCAACTGAGGACAGGTTTTGAGAGCCAGACGGGTCGTAAGTGCGGCACCTGCAAGGCTTTAGAATTTTCGACTCTCTGGTTCGGGACCAGGAGGTCGAAGGTTCAAATCCTTTCGCCCCGACCATTCTTTTACAATCAACAACTTACGCTCATGCAAATAGTCAATGAGCGCTTGGTCCGCAGCCAGGAGGTTGATAGTTCAAATCCAATCGCCCCGACTACTTCTTCCCCCCCCTCAAATCAATGTGTTACGCCGCGTTCTTAACTGTCACATGTAGTTCATTTTCACGGACGATACGGACAACATCGGCGACCTTGGGCGGAAGCGCAAAATCCAAGCCCGCCGTTTCTGCTTGTTTCAAACGGAATGCGACATCTTCTTTCATCTTGCTATAGCGACCAAAGAGTTCAGTCGTTTTTCGAGGGTATCGAAGTTCCCGAGGATCTGATCGAAGGTAAGGGCATCGACGGGAAGCATTTCCTTCATTTGCACATAGTCATCGCGCAAGACTTTCCGCAGTTGTTTATTCGGGACGATACGGATGGTTCCGGGACAGCATTTTCAAACTTGGCCCAGTTCGCGGCGAAGTAAATCTGATTGAAGCGGATGACGGTTCGCAGCAAAGCGGGAGAAAGTTTCTCGTTCACGAATCGGTCAGAGACACTCATCACCGCAATGTCGGACCAATGCCGGGACATGCGCGGTTTCAGCTTTGAGGGATCAGGGCGGTGATTTTCAGCGCGCAGAAGAGTCACCTTTTCCCGAAATGTCCGCTGGCAATCGAGCACAATTACTTCCGCAGTTTTATCTGTGAATTCCATTGGAAATTCTTCCGCAACGAAGGACGTGACCACAGCTTTCTCGCTCGGCTGCTGATCGCCGCGGCCGAATCCGATTTTGATCTGGGGCCGTAAGTAATCCTTGTAATCGAACGCCGGCGGGTAGTGGAAGTTGAGAGAAACTGTATCTGCACAAACTACTTTTTCCCGGGTGTTCCTCTTCCGATCCCAACTAAAAATCCTGGCGCGACGGGAATGGGATAGTATTGCAGCTACGTCCGCAGGTTGTAACACTCATGGAAAGAATTGCCTGGAATCGTGTGTCTCCTTCGACGAGATGGAAGCTCCCGATGGAGCTGCTGCTAATTCTTTTCTTTGTTCTCTGCTTGATCCCCGATTTGAGCGCTCAAACGACCACTTCAGGTGGCTTGACGGGTGTAGTGAGCGATCCGAGCCACGCGGTGGTGCCCGATGCGATTGTGGAACTCAGGAACATCGCCAAGGGAACCGTCCAAACTGCCAAAACCGACGGTGACGGTGTATACCGATTCTTCTTCTTGGCCCCGGGGACATACACACTGACCGTCTCTCACGCTGGATTTCGCATGGAGGGCGAGGAAATTGATGTGCTGCTGGGGCCTGCGGGAACACGGAACATCACGCTTAGACTCGAAGGAACAAGCGCAACGGTCAAAGTGACCGATGAGGTTCCGCTGCTCCAAGCGGAGAACGGCGACGTCTCTACCACCATGAACCTGCTGCAGGTCTCGCAAGTGCCCAATCCCGGTAACGATCTCTCCTACATCGCACAGACGGCTCCCGGCGCGATCATGAATACGGACACTCTCGGCGCAGGAAATACCCCGGGGAATGTTTCCATCCTGGGAATGCCCGGAACGTCCAATTTGTTCACCATCAACGGAATGAATGACAACAGCTTGTTCACGAACACCAATAACAGCGGGGCCCTGGGGATGATGCTGGGCCAGAATGAAGTCGAGGAGGCCAGCATCGTCAGCAATGGCTACTCAGCGCAATTCGGAGGGGCGGCCGGCTCGAACATCAACTACGTTACAAAATCGGGGGGCAACGCGTTCCACGGGAATGCCGCGTTCTACTGGAACGGACGCGTGCTGAATGCCAACGACTGGATTGATAACGCGCAGGGGATTGCTAAGCCCTTTGACATCGCAAGCCAGTGGGCGGGGTCGCTGGGCGGACGCATCATCAAGGATAAGCTGTTCTTCTTTTTTGACACCGAGGGCATGCACCTGGTCCTTCCGTCCGCCACGTATGTCACGCTGCCCAGTGCCGCGTTTGAATCCGCAACCATGAAGAATATTGATTCGATCTTTGGGTCGATGTCGGCCTCGCACAAGTTCTACCAGGAGATCTTCGACCTGTACAACCAGACGCCGGGGGCGAGTAAGGCGACTGCGGGGGGTTTTGGCGATTCTCTCGGCTGCAACGGCTGGACGAATCCGAATGATCCGAACGACCCCAAGGCACTGGGAGTCGGGACACCGTGCGCAGTCCATTTTTTCGAAAATTCGAAGCTTGCGCGGCGGTGAACCCAACCGGGAAAATGACCAGATGTTTGTCGTCGGCGTCGACCAGGCATCGCGCGTTTCCTTCTTATAAAACGGATGGCCCGGCCCCTTCGCTACTTTCATCGTGGCTGATCCATATCTGCTCCTGCCGCTGTCTCCGCCTTCGCCTTCGCGTCCCCATCGCCATGCGTTTATCTCCAGAATGCATTCGCATTCTACGAGAGACCATCACGAACACAAGTTACATCAGGTTACATATCAACAGTTCTGACTTTCGCCACAGGCTGCTAGACTAGAGCGATCTGCGCTCTGGCCACCGTTGTCAACATCTTCGGATCAGAATATGGTCTCGCGGAAAGCTTCGTCGCCTCGGCGAATAGCCTGTCGCGCAACGCCTTGTCAGTCGGATTCCGAAGTAATTGCTCGGTGTCCTTTTCCAGCTTCACTCCATCCTTTGATATTTCGATCTTGCTATAGGCTGGAAATCCGATCATCACGATTGAGAGGGCAAAGAAGAGAAATAACTTTCCAATTTCTTTCCCGGTAGCAGTCAGAATAACCAGCAAGATAAGGGTCACGATGAATATAAGAACCCCCGTCACGAGCATTACGACTTGGTATAGATACAGCCCGCTAAAAAACGACATTGGTCTCCTCCCAAATCCGAGCTGCAGGCTCGGCGCGAACGTGCGCGCATTTGGCTATGCTTCGGCCCGGCACTTTGTTGTGATATTCGAAGACCTATGACAAATGGTGAAGCTCGTGACGATTCCGTTTCATCAGGACTCGGATCTGCTCAGATCTGCTCCAACTTCCTCTGAAGCTTGGTAGAGCCGGCACAAGTACATTACGGATCGCGTTGCTATTCTTTGCTTCTTTCTCCCGCTGTTACTTGCTCGTCGATGCGACAAAGAACTTCGATTCAAGCGGCGGTTTCGTTATTGGCCAACTTCGAAATGTTGGTTGCTGGCACCATGGCATAAGGAAGAAATCATGAAGCCAATCTGGAAAAGCATTGTTAAGTCGCTCGGGATAACAACGCCGCAGCTTTGGCGGCTGCTTTGGTACTTGCCTTTTGACCTTGTCTGTCTGGATTGCGGAATCCAGGACGCCACGCCACTCTTCTCTCTCCTACAACCTTTCTTGTATTACACCTCGTAATACATTAAGATAACAATCCGAGGTAATGTTATGCCATCTCCAGTGACTTTGAGGGTGGATAAGGAAACCAGGCTGCGGATCGCCCGTATTGCGCGCCGCAAGCAAGTGTCCGCCTCGGAGGTGATTCGCCAGGCGATCGAGACATGGATCGAAGAGCAGGAACCAGCCGGATCGCCTTATGAAATGGTTTCGGACTTGATTGGAATCGTCCACGGCGGAAACCGAAAACGCTCGGCGGGCGCGGGACGTCAGTTCGCCCTTCTGCTAAAGAGCCGACGGGGCTCCCGGTGATCTTGGTGGATGCGGGGCCTCTCGTGGCTCTCGTGGATGCAGATGATCAATACCATGAGCAGTGCGTGTCGACTCTCAAGAGTTTGCAAGAACCTCTGGCAACGGTGTGGCCACCGCTAACCGAAGCGATGTACCTGTTAAACGATCTGCCGGCGGCCCAGGAAGCGTTATTGGAGATGTTGGTGAGGAGGGCGGTTGAGCTGCTGCCGCTTGGTTTGGGCGATTTGCCTCGCATCCGTGAACTTCTGCGGAAATATGCCGATCGTCCGATGGATCTTGCAGACGCAGCGCTTGTCCGGATTGCCGAGCGAGAAGGTATCCGCAAAATATTCACTGTGGACAAGAGAGACTTCTCAGTTTACAGGATCCATGGTCGAATCCGTCCCTCAATCGTACCTTAATTAGCATTCCCTATTAGTAATTACACATCGGTTATCAAAACCCAATGTAATGAAAACGAATGATTCGTGCACAGTTCGTGCACAGTCTCCGTTGGAGTGAGGCTCGCGAAGCCGGTACCGACTTGCACGCGAATAATGAATCACCACATCAATGCATGCTATGAGGCTTTTCCGGCAGCAGTCTGGAATGGAACGCTCCGTTCCAGATAGCCGGTCATGACGCAAGAACCATCAACGCCGCCCGGTACCTACCAATGAGCCGTCGCTGGTCTGTCACCCACAGCCCCATATCTCGTGGCCGGACATAAGCACACTTTGGCAGTTAAACGGACGGGAAACTGGATCATTATCGCCAAACCTTCTAGCCCTCAGGGTTGCAGGAGTATCATTACCGCCTGCATCGTCTCGAAGGCGTCCCGTCGCCGAATCTCTCGCCTTCGGGATCGTGCTCGCCGAGAGAGTCCGCCACCAACGTCGGGCCCAACCCGTTTGGCGCGTCAAAATAGCGCCGAATCTCCTTGATTGCCGAGTTCGCGGGAACGGCTGGCATCGCCTGGATCAATCACGGCTTCGCTTCCAAAAACTCCAAGTCTGTTCTGCAGGAAATGGATTCAACGGGGGACGCGCTGGATCTGGAGCCGGACCAGGTGGCTGAGGATCCGGAGTCTGCGCCCTCACAGGCAACGCCGAGAGCGCGATGAGAAGAGCGATCAACACAAAATACCAACGCCTTGAACCCTTTTTTGGAGACGCCGGTGAACTGGCAATACGATGGCCATGAGTCTCGAACTTTTTTCCAGCGGAACATTGGTCTTCGTCGGAATTTGAACAAGCGCTGGAATTGATCGAGACCCGCTTTGCAGGTGGCATCGCTTCCGATGTAGAGGTCCAGCAGGCCAGAACCCAACTTGAGACCACTCGCGCTCAGGCCATCGATATTGGAGTTGCCCGCTCGCAATATGAACACTCCGTCGCAATTCTTATCGGAAAACCTCCTGCGGAGTTCAGCCTTCCACCGCTGCCGCTCACCGCTCCTCCGCCAAACATGCCCGTCAGCATGCCTTCCGAGCTGCTCGAAAGACGCCCGGATATCGCAGCTGCCGAAAGAAGGGTAGCGTCCGCTAATGCCCAGATCGGAGTCGCGAAATCGGCCTATTATCCCTTGATTAATTTGGGCGCTACCGGTGGATTCGAAAGCTCCAGCATCACCACCTTACTTAATGGACCGAGCGGCTTATGGTCCTTTGGATTGTCTGCTGCGATGACCGTCTTCGACGTCGGAAGACGACGAGCTGCCTCAGACCAAGCCATCGCTGTTTACGACCAGTCCGTCGCCAATTACCGCCAAACCGTGCTGACCGGATTCCAACAAGTCGAGGATAATGTAGCGGCATTACGGATTCTCGCGAGCGAGGCTGTAACGCAAGATAGAGCAGTAGAGGCAGCCGGGAAATATTTGGATCTTGCCGTTACCCGTTACAAGGGCGGTGTCACCAGCTACCTCGAAGTCACCACTGCTCAAACCGCCTCTCTTTCCGACCAAGTGACTGCGGTAAATCTTCTTGGCCGCCGCATGGTGAACTCAGTCATGCTCATCCAGGCGCTCGGGGGCGGCTGGGATCGCTCCGCCTTGCCTGAACGCCCCGAATGCTGCGGCAGACTGACCTCGAGTTCAAGGTGATGCTCTTCTGTTTCCGGCGATAACGGGCTTTGCGAAGCTCCTACGCCAATTGAAAGCGAAAATGAATTCGCGGGTAATGCCTTCCGAAGTTTTGTTTTTCCACTCACTTTCCAATTGAAGGATGTTCGAAATGTACTAAATGCCGCCAATTCAAGCGTTTTCAGATTTTTGTTCCTAGTTTTCCAAGCTTCTGATGTACTTTCGAAAGGCAAAAGTCGCGAAGAATTGCGGCCGTCTCTATTTTTCACTCTTTCTAAAGAATTCTGCAGCCGTGGCGTTCGTTTGCAAGGGGGGTGGCTTGGATAATACAAGCGAAAGCTTGCCCCCGCCAAAAACCCTCGAAAAGCACTTGTCAAAACGTGTCCATCTTAGAGTGATCCAAAAACCAATAACTGACGCCAGGACAGCGACTTATGTGATTTTTGTCCCTGGTTCGGGACCAGGAGGTCGAAGGTTCAAATCCTTTCCCCCCGACCATTTACTTAAAATATAATATGCGATAACTGACAAGTATGTAGACGCAGCCGGGTCCTGCGAAAAACCTCCTTCTTGGGGAGTACCAACCGCTGTTCCAAATTCCTTGATGCCAGAATTTGCGTTATCAGTCTGATGCGGATGCTCGGTCCAGTGGCAACCCTCAGGCTCGCAACTTGTTTGAGATCGTTGCCTATTTACAGCACGCGGAAGGCGTGCGCTTCGAAGTCCGATCCGCGCGGCACCTTACGCGCGAAGCGGCGGGCATCCTCTCAGGGAACAAAACGCGCTGCTTCTGCCGCCGCTAGCCATTGAATCATTGAATAGCCGTTTAGCGAGAATAATTTCAAGGACTGAAGCGGACAAGCACCGCGCGACGACCAGATCAGAGGTGCAGACCCGCAACGCCAGAACCTTCTCTGCTTTCTCTCGAAAGCGACACTCCGCCTTCTGATTATTGCAGCGGAAGAATTGTTCGCGTGTGCAAGCAAGAATTGAAGTACCTCGATGTTCTGATATCGGCACGTTTCAGCGACGCTCAGCATAACCAGGTACTCTCGGATTGAGTCCTCGGTGAACCTGCCGTCAGCAAATCTGCGAACCCGCGCAAAGCCCTTAATCGCATGCTCAGCATTATTGTTATTCCACGGCACTCCATCGTAGTCCAAGAAAGTGAAAAATCTCGCGATACTCAAAAGAAATGGTCGGGGCGATTGGATGCCCCGATTTCTCGGCTTATTCTCTGAAGACATCGACAACCCTTTTGCCTCCAGTGCTCGCCACAAGTTTCTCCGCCGGTGGTGTGGGACGGACCACTGACGAAGCAACTCTCTCCAAGACGTTGGGTTCAACTCCCGTAGCGCTTGGGCCCAGTCTGCGCAATCTCGATAGTCGGCTCCTCGAGCAGCAGCCGGATCGGGGACCAGGTGCCGGGCGTTGCGTCTCCAAAAAGCGAGCAGCTCGGGAACCAGAGAGAAGATCCCCAGACGTTCCAACCATTTTCTGCGCGAAAGTGTCTACTACAGCGATTTCGTACGAAAGGAAGGTGCTTCTCCGTGTGACGCGGGCTAATCCAGGTGGATTGCATCCGAGGACGATCTCGCGCAAGCAAGCTCGGCCTGGGACGATATTTAGAACCCAGAGTTCTAAGCTAGAAGTTGGCGCTCTATCTCCTGCGGATTACCGTACGGGGAGGTGCGACCGGGCAATTCGCGCAAACAAGGTCCGCCTGTTCGATCCGGAGCGCAAAGGTCGGCTGTCCGCAGCGGGTGCAGGAAACGGCCTCAAGCCCGTCCGAGAGCGGGTCCCATACCAGGTCCAATCGTCCCACACATCGCTCCTTGACCGTCGCAGCTGCAGCGATCTGCAATTTTGGCTGCTCGACCAGCATCACCGAAACAAGCTTGATCTCTACTCGGACAGAGGACCTCTGCCGTAGCTCGGCGATGCGCAGACTCTGCTCGCGAGCAATCGCCTCGCGGCGTGTTGCTGCTCGAGCGGCCGGATCGTCTTCACTGCTGCCAGCCTCCGGTTTACGAGTGCGGAACTGCGATCGACGCGCATACCCATCGGTTTCCTCGCGCAGCTGCGCGTAATAATGGGCCGTGCGCTCAATTTGCCTTTCTAGGCGCCCGGCCCATTCCCGCCGGCGGCCATTAGCAAGCGAACTTACGGTTCGGACCACGTGACCACGAGCGGTCCTATATCCAGACACAAGGCCAGCGTGTCTTGCCTCGGCGAGAATCGCTTCGGGACTCGTCGACAGCCGGCCGTCCCCTAAGAGCGGTTCCAATTGTCGGACCTCTCTCTGGTAGTGCAGATCGATGCCAATGGGCAAAATCTCCTCTTGCTTTTGGTCGCCGGAAAAGACGGCCTTGAACCAAAAGACTGCCTGGGGAAAGTTCATCGCCCGGACGCGTTCGATCCGCAATTCCACTCCGGGCGGCAGCAAAACGGTCCGGCTCACGCGCTCATCAAGATCCTGGACGTGCAAGTTGAGGCCGATCCGATACAACTGCACAGCGTTCCATCGTTTCGTTGCATCGCCCAGCAAACGGTCAATGAGTGGTGAGCCGAAGCTGGCCATTTGCGCCCTGGGGTGCTCGGGCAGAGCCTCAGGATCAAATGTGACTCGCAGCAGTTCGGTTTCCGTCAACAGGTCGTACACCTGCGGCTCAATCTCGTCCCAGGCTCCGTTGACCGCCTCGACGAAATCGCGGATGAACTGTTCCAGTGGCGAGAAACAGAGAGAGTGTTGGAAGACGGAAGTCATAATGTTCCAGCAAAACCCAAGGGCGGGGCCTTATCCTTCGGGCACGAAGTGATTGCCGAACAATTTTTCATCCTGAGCTCTTTGGCGAAAATAGGCTGCCTTGGCCGCTAGCAGGCGGTTGCCCAAAGTCTCCATCCGGGCGGCAAAGTCGCCGGTATCGTGCGAGGCAACCCACTCCTCGACGACCATTTCCTCGAATTCTTTCTCTTCGCCCAGGTTTCCGAGGATCATGTCGATTTCACCGATCACCAACTCGAACATGTTCAGTTTGGCCTCCAGCAAGTGAAGAACAGCCGCTTCAACGGTTCCGGCGGCTACCAAGTTGAATACATATACATCACTCCTCTGTCCAATCCGGCTGAGGCGGCCGACGCGTTGCTCGATCTTCATCGGATTCCATGGAAGATCGAAGTTACACAATCCATGGGCGAACTGGAGATTTCTCCCTTCACTGCCGGACTCGGAGCACAATAGCAGGCGTGCCGAACCACGAAAATGCTCGATTGCCGCCTCCCTCTCGAGTCGCGATAGCCCTCCGTGAAACACAGCTACGTCGTGGCCGGCCCCGGCCAGCTTCCCACGAAGCATCTCCTGGGTCTTACGGAATTGCGTAAAAACCACGAGTTTGTCCGGAAAATCTCGCAACAACTGCAAGACGCGATCGGCCTTGGCGTTGCCGTCTTCGCGCCTCGCCTGCGCCGCGAGTTCGGAGAGATTCGCCCGTTGCTCGGGCGACAGATGCGGCTTATTGAGCATATTATCGAGCATCGAAGCTGCCGCTGAGGCGGAACTTCCGATGGCCATCTGGAGCATGACAAGCGTCATGCGGTTCATGCCCGCCGCGGTGCTGTCGGTACGCAGACCGCTGCGCACGAATGCCGTGATCGAATCGTAGAGCACCCGCGATCCGGCTGTAAGCGGGACGGCCTCGGTACGAGCGTATCGCCGTGTAAACTGCAGGCCTACGGTGCTCCGCCGATTGCGCACCATGACCTCGCTCAGCAAGGCGTGCAATTGGTCCACATTCCTGGGCGTGAGCTTATCTTCTTTGGACACGAAACGACGTGAAAAATCCCGTTGTGTGTTCAGCAGTCCCGGCTCCAGCAGCGTCACGAGATTAAACAGCTCCTCCAGGTTGTTCTGCACCGGAGTGGCCGTCAGCAGAAGGATGAACTGCTTTTGGAGTTCGCTTGCGAACTTCCAGGCTGCAGTCGTCCGACTGCGTAGATGGTGGGCTTCGTCCACAATCACCATATCCCATCTTCGTGCTAGGATCGCGGCCCGGTGCGGTTCGCGTTTGGCGGTGTGGATCGAAAAGATCAGCCGGTCATGCACATCCCAAGCGCGGGTACCGGCGTTGCGAAAAGACGGATCGTCGTAGCTGGTCAATTCAATCGCGAACTTTCGACGCATCTCGCCCTGCCACTGCGCTATTAAAGATGGCGGGGTCAACACCAGTACGGAGCGCACCAAGCCGCGCATCAGCAGTTCAGAGAGCACCAGGCCGGCTTCGACGGTTTTGCCGAGTCCTACTTCGTCGCACAACATAGCCCGGCCTCTGAACCTACGCAAAACGGTTTTCGCTGTGCGCGTTTGGTGTTCGAGCAGATCCATCTCCCGAACCATTGGCAGACAGATCAGCTGGTCAAAGCCGGGGTGCGTCGCCAACTGGGTCGCTCGCAACCCCAAGCGGAACTCTACTGGCGTGAGGCGAGGCATCGGGCGACGGAGGAGCTCGCGATCCGCGGATGCAAAGTCGATGGCGTCGTCCGGCGCTGCAGTTGGCGCGTCGGCTCTGAACGGTCCGGATCTTTCGAGAACCAACCGATACCGATGAGGAGAAACATATTCAAGCCAGATCACTTCGAGGTCGGTATCAACCACCCATGGGCTCGCCGCTCCAGGAATCGTGAGGGAGGTACCGGATGCGGCGAGATTGAATGGGATATCTGTCCCAGCTTCGTCTACCACGACCTCGGGCACTGTTGCGGGATCCAACAACACGGGTGGCAACACCAGTTGGCACGATCCGTCGGCAATTGCACAGGCTCGCACCTCGAAGCGGTCACCCGGCTCCCATGCAGCGCTCCAGATTCTCCGCGCGACAGCTCGAGCAGTTCCCACGTGGTCGTACTCCTTGAACCGTCAAACCCCCGAGCAGTTTATATCCAGCTGACCTCGGTCTTCTGCAGCACGAGCGGCTGTTGTCGCGCCAAATCTCCGAGAAAGAAACGAAATCGGAAGTCCATCACAGTGCGAGTCTTCTTTGCCGGCTCAGCTCTCGTAAAGCCTACATTGTTTCGCAACCCTGTCAACCAACACCTAATCCGGTCTAATCCGGAGAGGTTCGCTGGCGTTTTGGTGTCGGATTTCTACGCGGCCTACGACTCGATTTCGTGCACGCAGCAAAAGTGAATACTTCACTTGCTCAAGTAAATCGTCGCTGCAACTGGCGACCAGCGAGCGGCGTTTTCTTCAGTTGGCCTGACGCATGCCCTTTACGCCGCCGCCGATGCCGCTTACTATGACGAGGAAGATTGGCGCGACTTGGCCGAACACTTTGAGCCCTAAAAACTCTGATGGCCGATGAATCTGAGGTTGTATAAGTCATTGAGCGACGGAGTTTTCGCCAAAGGTTTTTTTGAGATGGAGGAAGATGGTGTACTGGGTGAATGGGAAACGCACTTCGGGATAGCGACGACGCTCTTTTGAAGAAAATCACAGTGACAAATTACCGGCAGGATCCTTACTATGCCCCAATTGTGAAAGCGGTTAAGGATCTTCTTCGCGAAAAGGGATTCGTGGCTCCGGTGGAACTCTTTATTCGGATGGACCTGCTTTCGACCGAATCGGCCGAGGATTGGAGGCGTGGCCGAATTTCCTATCTCGAGAGGGTCATACGTTGCAATCTAAGCCAGGCAAGCCGAATCTTAAGTATTTTGCGGATGCATGCGCACGATTTGGACCTAAAACCCTCGCTCACCGTCTACAAACGATGGACCAAGGGCTCTCGTCCTCTCTTATGGTTTTCAAAGACAGGCGACCACAATATTGAACAGGCTTACGCTCGCCACTTTGTCTCTCCACGCAAGAAGGGCTGTCCATTTGAAGAAGGAGCGATCGAGGATCGCAATTCTGCGCAGATCCCGCAAGTACGGGGGGCCAGCACGCGACGAGAGATTCAGGAAGGCCAAGTCCAAAGTTCGTGAAAGTCGGCGGAAACACGACGCTTGCCCTGCAGAAGGCGGAAAAAAATTGCAGCCGTACTGCATCGATGAGAGTCTGATCCACGATGGCCACATGTGGAGCGTGTGCCTACTACCCGGGATGGCTCGGATGACGGTATCGAGGTCGTTTGTCAGGATCCATACGAACGAGTGCTGGACTCTTCTTCGGGGTGCTTGAGGTTAGTCGGAGGCGCACCTCGCAACGGACGCTGAAACCTTCACGGGATCGTTTTGTGTCCCGGGGAGAACTTCTCCCAAGGATCTCTCCTCGGTTTACCTGAGCTGTAAGACAAAATGCCGCTGGCACGCGGAGCAAGGGAATCATGAACCAACGACATAACAGAAAGGCGGCCACAAAGGTCTGCGTTGAAAACAATGAGTTGCATACCAGTGGCCGTGAGTCACGCGAGACAGAGAGTCTATTTGCCGCGGAAGCGGCCTATGCGGACAGCATCTTTCGCACTGCGCTCGGCGACGGCCAAGGCTGCATCGACGCGCTCCGACGTTCCTTGGAGTTCATGCCAACCTATGCTCCGGCTCTTCTGTCCCTTGGCACAGTCGAGTACCAGCTGGGTCGTCGGGCAGAGGGGTGGAATCTCTTTATGAAACTTTTTGAGCTGCCTAATGACACGAAGGATCTCTGCGTGATCATTGATAAAGCAGGCGATTTCCTGATTCAATTAGGTCGATATGAAGACGGTCTCGCGTTCTACAGAAGTGCGGCGACCCGTTTTCTGGGCACAGCTATTCTTCTCCAGGGTTTGGGTTGCTGTGCGGGGCATCAGGGCTTGCACAGCGAAGCCATATCGGCTTCACGCGCTACACTCGCACTGGAACCCGATAATCAGAAGTTTGTCAACGATTTGGGCTGGTCGCTATACTTAGCTGGCAGCGTCGAAGAAGCCCGGTCTGTGCTGGAACGTGCCGTCGCGATGGACAAAACAGACAAACTGGCGGCCGAAAACCTTCGCATCTGCATGAGCAGCGATAAGCACGATCATCCCCTTCGAGCTGCTGGATGAAGTTCATGGCACGTGCCCCCGTTCGACCCGTTGGTGCCGGATCGCGTGTCGTTGACGTGTACACGATTCCCTAACAATGTTAGGGGAGTGTGCAGAGGGCTTGACGCTAGACGGTCAACGACAGCAAGTAGAAGGGTAGACACCATGCAACATCGCTCCAACCAACACATCCTTCGATTGAAACTACAAAACATTCACCAATATGTCTCCGAGTTCAAGAACCTGGGCGAGCGGATGGCGTTCATGATTGGAAAAGATGTGGCCAGCCGCAAAGCCATCGTCGCCAATACATCGGATACCTATCAGCTGCGGTCCGCGTTCGTGCACCACGGCAATTCGGTCGGTGACCTCGAGACACTCCGCGTGCTCATGCTCAATGCGTGGACCTGTTTTTACAATGCTCTTTCCGGGCAAGACCGGATACAAGATAAAGAGCAACTGATTACAGCCCTCGAGGACCGCAAGCTGGCGTGAGTGAGTGGGGCCGACGATTTGGAGGGTCATGCAAGATCCTGAGCTTGAGTTCCATCGCTACTTTGGGTCCGAATTCCTGGAGCGACATCGTAAACGGCTGCACGGCCGCGCACGTCTGATCACCATTGATCTGGATCCCACCGACGATCCCACCCGTGGCGCGCAACAGTTGACGTTTCTTAATTGGCATTACGACACCTACTGCTACCTGCCGGTGGTCGGATTCCTGACCTTCAACCAGGAGGCGGAGCAGTATTTGGTCACAGCGGTCTTGCGTCCGGGGAACGCGCCAGGTTCAGCGGGAGCCGTCGGACTGCTGAGGCAGGCCTTCCCAGATGCCAAGATACGAGTGCGCTTGGCAGTTGCGGTACCTTCTCGATCCTTGCCCCGCACTCGGGACAGCACACTCGGTATAGCTCGATGATCACCGTGGTCCGATACTTTCTCCACGGTAAGTCGCGCACCCCGCGCTGGTAATAGTCATGCGCGTCGCTAAACTTCCTTCCGCATCCCGAACAGATCAGTTTGCGGTTCCCACGCTTCCGTCGCACCCATAAACGCAGCGTCTTAGCGGTCTCATCGATTTCGTGTCGAAACACCAGGTAACCCGGCCAATCCAACTCGTTGTCGCGCATTCCGCCGAGTCTAGCCGAACTGCCCCTCTACGGAAACCTGCTCTCCTATCGCGTCTCTACGAATTCCTGCTCAGAGCCGTGTTTCCTTTGCACCCCGTTTTATTCGGGGCCGAGCGGTTTGACGATTGAAGCTATCCACTCCCGAATCATCGGGAAACGAAATCCGTTTTTCTCCATCGCTTCGGTCATTAACTTGTGGCCTTCAAAGGGCTCTATCTCTAAGAAATAGCCGTTGGCTCGAAGCATGGCGTCGGTCATAACAAAGCTCACTCGCTTATTCCCGTCAACGAAGGCGTGATTGTTTGCTAGGGATTCCATCAACGCGGATGCTTCCTCGATAAGATTGCTGTAATAACCGTTTTGTGGGCGGAGGACGGCGGACTCCAGCAATCCGGCATCACGAATACCGTGGAGCCCGCCGAATTCCTCGATCAGCAAGTGATGAGTTTCGATGGTTTCAGCTACAGTCGGGTAAATCCGAGGTGGCATCTACTCAGCCAAAAGCTGAAGTAACTTTCGGTTTTTGTCCACGGAACGGCGCACATGCGCCATAATCTCGGGACGCACGACACTCTGAGTCGGAGCGACAAACCGAATGTAGTGTTCTGCTGCCTGTTCCAAAACATAGGTCGTGGTCTGGCCGTTGTCCTTCGCCAGTTTGGTCAGGTCATTATAGAGAGTGGCCCGCATGTTGAGCCCAACCTGCTTTCTTGTTTCCTTTGCCATATTCGAGTCTCCTTACGATCTGCGTTAAATTATACCTGAGCTACGTCGTGTGTCAAGATGCATCTATACACATCTTGGCAGGTCAAGGCCGACGGCCTGCGGGTCTTGACCTTCGGTGGGTGCAGTCTAGGTACACCTTAGGTACAACTGAGAGGGAAAAATCGGCTCTCTCTGTCTCGTAAGCGACGCCAGACAAAGCCTTTAGTATTTTTGCTACCCTATTTCGGGACCAGGAGGTCGAAGGTTCAAATCCTTTCGCCCCCGATGACGACCTCTCCACGTGCGGAGGCATCGGCGGCGACAATAGTTCAATTACAGCGTTTGCGACCTTGTGGTATTCGGCGTCACCTGGATTGCTCGACGTCACTGGCTATGAAGGCTACTTAAACAACTCCTATGGCCCTCCGACCTATATGTTTAGCAGTCAAACTCTTGCGGAAGGCGGGGGCGGAAGCTTCCTGTGGGGCGTTGTTCAAGAACTACTGAAGCCGTTCGCAAATATGGCGAGCCTCACCGATTCTCAGTCAACTAGAAAAAGATTCCTCCAATCGTTTGAGCCAAGGAATCTCTCAGGTGCACTGGGACACGAGGCTGGACCACTCTTCGGTCTGCTCATCCCAGGCGTTGGCGAGGAATCTGGAGGCCTAAGGGCTCTGGAGGTTGCAGAAAGCGGCCTAATCGACAGAGCGTCCGTTCGATTTACTCAGGGCAGTATTCGTACACGTTTCGGAATGGGCTACGATAAATGATGTCGCGGCATCGCTTAGCGGTCCGGGAGGTGATGCTGTTGCAGCGCGGTTCCCTCCCATTCGTCTGGTTGATCGGGGCGACGGAGCGATTTACACGCTTGATAACCGGAGACTTGCAGCTTTCTCTGCCGCGGGCAGGCAGGTGCCATTTCGAATGGCCACTCCGGAAGAAATAGGAAGTGAATGGTCTTCGAAATTTACGACTAATGCAGAACGAGGCTGATCAAGACTAGTGACCGATACCGCAATCAACAGGCGCTTTAGGACTGTCGTACCACTGCGATTCGAATCCCCAATTGTTATTCTTCTCCCGAAACCCCAGAAAGTGGAGACTTGGGGCCCCGGCTGCTCTTCGCTGGGAACAAGCGGACAATCCGCAAGACTAGCTACGGAGGGGACAGTGCACAGATACGCGTATCTTCTGATTTGGTTACTGCCTGCGGCGATGTGGGCGCAGGATCAAAAAGCGGCTCCGGCGGCGACGCCAACAGCGGCAACAATCTGTTTTTACCGGCCGCATCGATTCGAGGGGGCGGCGTTGAAGCCCCCGGTAGTGGTGGACGAGGTCGACCTGGCGCATTTGCACAACGGAGATGCCGTGCAGGTGACCGTGAATCCGGGTTCGCACAAGCTGCATTCGAACGACAAATCCACGGGAATTGAGCTAGACGCGAAACCGGGGATGACGTATTTCGTGCGAGTGGACATCAAGACTGGCGGTTGGAAGGGACACGGACAGGTTACTCTAATCGACCCGCAGGAAGGGAAATACGAATTCTCGCAACAGAAAGTCTCAGCGAGTCGCGACCTTACGTCAAATCCTGCCGGAGGGGAGTCGGCAAAGGCGCCCGGATCGGCAACAACCGCGTCTTCTGATCCAGTCGCACCGCCGCGCTAGCCGTGATGGCTTCGGCCCAATACACGACTAAAGTAAAAGTCCCCAGGTGCAGAGCACCTGGGGACTTTGCTGTTGAGGTTCTCCGAGAATCAGTGTTGTCATCCGCCAAGACTTGAGAATTTGTGACACTTTGCTCGGAGCCGGCCCGGACGCCACAAACCGCCCGGCAACGGTTTTATAACCGTTTCACATCGGCTGGATTATAGGCTTACTTATAAGAAGTTAGAGAGATTGGTCCTGGAGTAGAACCACATCGAAGGACGCAGTTGTGCGGACGAGGGCGAGCTGTTTTCCGTCGGGCGACCAGGCAAAATTGCGGATGGATTTGCCGGGTCCGGGACCCTGCGTAAATTTGGAGAGCTGAGTCGGCGGACCACCGGAAAGAGCCTGCATCCAGAGATTCATTGCACCGCGCTCGCTTGAGATATAGCTGATTTTGGTCCCATCGGGACTCACTGAAACGTAGTTGGCGTCAGCACGCAAGGAAAATTTTCTGCTGACCTCCCCGGTATCGATGGATACGGTTGCGAGTGTCGCTTCGCCAGAGGAATGCAACGGGAGGATCAGGGACTTGCCGTCTCGCGCGACGTCGAATTGATTATCCGGGCGCAACGAGCCGGGTATGAGGATTTGTGGAGAACCGCTAGAGCGAAGGATTTTTTTCACTGAAGAATCGGAAAAATCAAAATAGATCAGCCAGACGCCGTCGCGGGAGCAGCGAAAATATTGATCCTCATTGCCAGTGGTGACCTGACGCAGGTACGCCCCGTCCAGGTCGGTTTCATAAATATGCGAGGACGAAGGATCGCGGCTGTCAACGCCGGTAAACGCGATGGACTGTCCGGCACAATTGCGGCCGTCATAGGGAGTGAGGTGATCGTTGCGGAAAAGTTCGGAGCGAGCGCCGGGCTGCAGAGTGACAACATGAATGCCATTGCTCTGGTCGAAGGCAATTACGCGGCGATTATCGAGCCAATCCACCCAATGAGCCGAGCCGGCGGATAACGCGTGCGCATCGTCGATGACTCCATTCGTAGGAAAAACCTGAAGCGCGTACTCGGAACGATAGACGGTGGTGGCGAGGCTTCTGCCGTCGGCAGTGAGGCTGAGGCCGCGGTAGCCGGAGATGTCGTTTGTGACTTTGCGAAATTCGCCTTGTGGGTAAGTGACATAAGCGATCTGCTGCTTGCCACTATCGATGTTTCGGTAGTCAAGAAAGAGACCGTGGCCAGAAGGCAGCCAGGTGAGCGAATTGGGTTCGTAAATTGGTTCGGGAAGCGCGAGCAACTGGCGGGTGGCGTTGCCGGATACAGTGAGGACTTTTAAATCCCACTGAGCTTCACCAGGGCGTTGGCGGCCGAAGGCAATTTTTTCCCCATCGGGCGACCATGCCGCAGCAGTGAAGTCAGATATTTTGCCGGACGTGAGCACAGACTCCTGGCCGCCTTCGGTGCTCATAAGAAGAATCTGCGATTGCTTTGCCTTTGGCGCGTTCTCTCGAACAAAAATAAAGCGCTTGCCGTCAGGTGAAAAACTGGGACTGGAATCCACATCGCGCGCCAGGCGTTCCGGTGTGCCACCGAGAAAGGGAACGCGGTACAAATCATGAAAAGTTTTGTCGGTGGCGCGAACGCGATAGTAGACGTAGTTGGACTCCGGGCCGAACTGGAGCTCGGTGTAGGCGGCATCGCTGGGAGGCATAATCTGAGAATTGCTATTTGTAGAGAGCTGGCGAATCCAGACGCCTCGTCTTCCGTCGGCTTCGCGACGCAGATAGGCGAGATATTTACCGTCGGGAGAAATGGCGGCGGTGTCCGCATCTCCAGTGGTGGTCATGGAAGTCACGCTGAAGTTCTGAAAGGCTTGGCGATCGGGCTTGTGCAGAAGCGCGTAGACTCCAAAGGTGGCGGCAGCAAGAATCAGGAGCGCGATCAGGGTTCCTACTCCGACGCCGATAGTGTGTTTTTTTGCGGCTTCGACAAAAACAGAGCTGGAAGTTTGGCTATTGCGAAGCGATGCATGTTGAGAAGACGCATCTTCGAGCCGAGATTCGATTGCGACTGGAGCGCTGATTTTTGTGGGATGTCGGCCTGAAGCGGAGTCGCGTTTGAGGCGCTTGAGATCGGCGCGCAATTCCGCCGCACTCTGGTAGCGGACGTCGCGATCTTTTTCCAGACACTTATCAATGATGCGCTGCAGTTCTTGCGGAAGCGAAGGATTGATGCTGACAGGAGGCACCGGTTCGCGATTCAGAATTGCGTCGAACACGACAGCGCTGGTCTTGCCGGGGAAGGGGAGGCGTCCGGAGGAAAGTTCGTAGAGAACGGAACCTGCGGAAAAAATATCGCTTCGGGCATCGATTTCGTCGCCACGCGCCTGTTCTGGCGACATGTATGCGACGGTGCCGATAGCGGTACCGGGGCTGGTGAGATTCTCCGCGGCAGTGAGGCCAACGGTTTCTCCCGAACCGATGGTGTTGGAATTTTCTTCGCTGGCAAGTTTTGCGAGACCGAAATCAAGAATTTTGAGCTGGTTGAGGCTGTTGACAAAAAGATTGGCGGGTTTGATGTCGCGATGAACGATGCCTTTGCGGTGCGCGGCGTCAAGTCCGTCCGAAAGCTGTATGCCGAGATCCAGAAGATGATCGATGGGCAGAGAGTTACCGCGGAGTTCCTGATCGAGGCTGTGCCCTTCGAGAAGTTCCATGGCGATGAACGGTTTGTCATCCGCTTCGTCGATTTCGTAGATGGTACAGATGTTTGGGTGATTCAGGGCGGAGGCAGTACGAGCTTCCCGCGTAAAGCGTTCCAAATTTGCGGGGTTGGTTTTGATGGATTCGGAAAGGAATTTCAGAGCGACGCGCCGGCCCAGCTTAAGGTCTTCGGCCAGGAACACAATGCCCATGCCACCGCCGCCCAATTTTTCCAGGACGCGGTAATGAGAGATTACTTGGCCAATCATCGCGGAGTGGGGCCCGGACTCCTATGAAATGAGACCAGAAGTGTAAGCTCCATGTGTTCCAGCAGTCAACGCAAGTGGTCAAGGCCCCGATCCGTCGATAGCGGGACGTGTTTTACAGAGCGACAGACGCGAGGAACTTGAATGAGGCCGTACGCCCGCGTAGAACGCCGCTGGGCTGCGCGAACCGACGACAACGAATTCTCACCGACAAGGTGGGTCCTTCGCGTACGATGGCGCCCGGGGTCTGCTCGCAGTCGCTCAAAGTCGTCCAGGCATTCCCCTCCCGCGGCATTCACCTGGCGGTGAAGGAGCGCCAACGGGGTTACGACGAGGCTACCTTTGTTCACACTGCCGGGCAATCCCAGAGAACGAAAGGCTTGCACCACCAGCGGTAGGCCTCCCAGCGCGGTCAGCATCTCTTCGGCGGGCGGGGAATCGAACTCGATCGGGCACGAAGTGCCTTCTCCAGAAGCAGCTCGGAAGTTCCTGTATGCCTTCCATGAAGAAGAAAAGATTCAGGAAGCCAAGCAGCGGCGACTGCCAGATCAAATTGCGTACATTCCTTCAGAGAGTGCAGCGCTGGAAGGGCTAGGAAAAGTGAACCAAGATCTGATGCAGCGATTTGGAGAACGCTGTCCGGAGCAGAAGATCGCCACGGTGGATCAGGACACCACGATTATCGAGAGCCGCAAACAAGAAGCACTGCATACCTACGATGCACTTCGAATGGGACGACACGAAGAACCGCCAAAATCAGCACAAGCACGGCATTGCCTTTGGACTGGCGCAGGAGGTGTTTCCTAGATCCGCTCCGAATCACGATGGAAACCCAAGATGTTGATGGCGAAGAGAGACTCGTGACGATTGGCTCCATAACCAGAACGTTCCGACTCATGGTGGTGGTCTGCACTCTGAGGTTGAAAGATGATGATGAAACGGTCCGCATTATGTCGGCCCGAAAAGCAACACCGAACGAAAGGAAATTCTATGAAAAGGCTCACTAAATCTGAGCGCCGGAAACAGATTGGGCGTTTCGACGCTATTCGTGATGACCAGATCAATACCACGGACATCCCAGAAATTACCGAAGAACAGATGCGTAAAGGCGTCGTCGGCCACCTCTACCGTCCGATCAAGAGACCCGTCACCATGCGGCTAGATGCCGATGTCATCGCATGGCTAAAACAGGGTGGCCAGGGCTACCAGACCAAGGCAAACCGGCTCTTGCGAAGGGGAATGCTGAAATCTCGGAGAGCCTAGCGCTTGGGGAGAAGCGGCATCCTGGCAGAGTCGCACGCCCACACATCATGCAAGACGAATTGGAGATGATTAGCTTTGCTGACGCGTAATGGGTGGTCGATTTCCGTTTGTTACCCAGCCTGCGGACAACTTACGGACAATTGAGGGGGAAAGTGAATCGGGCGCTGGTCCCTAAGCGACACCAGATAAAGCATTTAGGATTTCTGTTACCCCTGATTCGGCACCAGGAGGTCGAAGGTTCAAATCCTTTCGCCCCGACCACTTCCTCCGGATTCAATTGATGCAGTTTCATCGCCGAATTCTTTGGCGAGAAGCGAGCGCTAATAGAGAATTTCTTTTTCGCCTTTTTGCGCGATCATGGCCTGGAACGTGGCGACTATTTTGTCCCGCCGGGCCATCACGCCGTTTAACTCGTCCTTGGTGAGATAGCCTTTGGTTTTTTCCGCCAGCTCACCGGCGTTGAGCGCTTTCAGTCTTTCTAGGAGCTGCCGGTCACATTTGACCAGATCCTTCGGAGCGCGCAGTTCCTTGTTCCTGCGGAAAGCTCGGCTGAAATCGATGCGCCAAACGGTCCAGTCTTCACCAATCAGCACATTGGTTAGATTGGGATCGGAGTCGTAAACCAGCTCATCGAAGACGCGGATGCGGAACATTTGCCGATTCCACTTGTCAGGATCAGGGGGTTCGATCTTCTTTTGTACTCGCTCGGCGTCGTCCATCTTCACGGGGAGCCACCAGCTCAGCGAACCAGTCTTTCCTTGCCATTTGCGCTCGACATAGACCGGCATCATATCGTCAAAGCCTACAAGCTCGGCGAGCCTGTAAGCCGCGATGTTGTACTTATATGAGTCGACAAAACCCAGCTCCACCTTGCCGCTTTCCAGCTTCATTTCCGCTTTATGCTCATCGATTGGCTGGAATGAGGCATCGTGTGTGAGGGTGCCGTCGCTCAGAGTGAGTCGCCACGGATGAGTCACGCCCTTGCTCGACTCCTTGCTTTTTACTATTTCGGCCGTGTGAAGAAAATGCTTAATCTGTTCCTTGCTCAGCGGCGCGTCATCCCCTGCACGAGCGCCAAGCGAAAATATGACGCCGGCAACAACAACGACTAAACCTTTAACCGCCGCTTTGCTCAACGTGGCCATGGGCTCTTCCTCCGACAATTGGCCCATACTGTACGCCCGGCGCGCGCACAGTGACAACATCAATCGCCTGGCGCGAAGGTATAATAGCCCCTTGCCCGAGATTCTTCTTTACACTTGCCCATCGCCGCATTATCCTCTGCTACCGGATACCTACCTTTGCAGTCGGTCAAAACCCTATGCTTATCTAATTGGAGGACGCAATGAAGTTTTACCGGAATTTGCTTTCCGTAGTTCTCGCAGGTGCGCTCTTTGCCGCCATGCCCCTGGGCGCGAAACAGGCCACGTCGGAAACCAAACCGGCACCCGCTGCGAAGAAAGAAACAAAATGGCAAGGACACGTCATCAGAATTTACAAAGACCTGTCGCAGATGGACATCCGCGGCGGCGTTAACACCCGGGCCGAGGATCTCCGCAAAATCTCCTACGACAGCTCTACCGAATGGACCAAGCTCGGAAAACCGGGAGAAATGGACCAGGTCAAGGAAGGTTCGTTCGTCATTGTCGTTGGCCACGTGGATGACAAGGGTGTCTTGCACGCGACTCGCATTGATTTGCGTTTGCCCCGCTAATCCTTTCAGATTCGCGGTACCGGAGGCCTTTTCTGCTGGGCGGCGTTCGAAACTCTCGATGCCGCCGCGGGCTTCCGAGCGCGAGACATTTCGCACGACCGTCTGACATGTTACGGCTTCGCCACCGCTCCGAGCCGCAGCTTTGCCGCGCGCGCGGTTTCGCGCAGCAGCGGATCCGGATGCTCAAGGCACTTGTCCAATTCGGTTTGCAGCGAGATCATTCCAAGCGTCCCTATCGCGTAAGCGCCGCAAGACTTGAGCCACGGATCATCGCTGGCAACTAGTTCTGCAACAGCTTGTTCCCGATTCTCCACTTTTGCGTGCACCAGTCGCTGCGCGATCGCCGCTCTTTCCCGCGGGCTCACCTTCCCGTCCAACAGCGGCACCAGCACTCCGCGCAATTGCGAATTCAGGACGTTCTCCAAAAACTCCAATGCGTTGTCATAGACGGTCACATTGCTCGATTGCAATCCAAAATGCACCGAGTGCAGATCCAGGTGCGGATACAACAGTCCCAGCAGGCGGAAAATTCTCTCTAGTTCCTGGCGCATTGCTTCACTCATCGCTCGCAGCACCGCATCATCGGAGTCCCCGGGAACGCGCAGTGATTCCGCGATTTGATAGGAGCGATAGTGGCCCATAATTTCCGCCGCCAGAATCGTCTCCAACATTTGCACGTCTAGTTCGATTTCAGGGTGCACCTGGTGAATTTTATTTAGCGCGCTGAGCACTTGAAAGCGAACCGAGGTGTTTCTTTCAAGAAGGTGATCTGAGAGCACTTCAGCTGCTGCAGGGGTTCCGATGCTTACCAGTATCGGCGGGACCGCACGCCGGGCATCAGTCGGCCGCGAGGAATCAACCAGATAGCCGCCCAGTAGGCCAACCACCGGGTCTCCGAATTTCGCAAGCGCCTGCGCCGCCTCGTTACAGAGTTCGAGGTTCGAAAGATACCCGATCAGAACCGGCGCTAGAGAACGTTTTCCAAGCGTTCCCACCGAGCGCATGGCTTCGCATTTGACGGGAAAGGCGGCATCGCCCAGCAGCGATTCGAGTAAGGGATCGAACGAGTCCGGAAGTTCGCCAAGCAGGCGCGCGACTTCCACGCGAGTGCGCTGCCCTTCCTCGCCGGCCTCGCCCGCCATTCCGTTCAGGATTTGACTGGCCGCTTCTAGTCTTTGCGCTTCCCCAGGTCTCGCCAGGAATGCCGCCACTGCCGAACGCACCGAATAATCAGCGAAGTCTCCAACTTCTGCGAGCAGAGCGAGAGGGTCAATGTGCGCGTGGTAGACAAGGTACAGCATCGCTTCGGTTCGCACGTTGCGATCGGGATCTTTCAGCAGCGCCTCGATGGATGGCAGAACAGACTTGTCGCCCGCCGCGCTCAGGACCTCCAGGGCTTTTTGCCGTACCACCGGTGCCGGATGGCTCAGCAGCCCGCGAATCACCGGGTGGGCGGCGCGCTGCCGCTCCACTCCGAATAAGCTCAGCGCGTAAAGAATTTCGTCCGGATCAGATGCAAGAATTTTGCTCGTCAGGAAATCCATCGTGGAGCGGTCGAGGGCCAGTGTGGAAGCCTGTTCGACATCGAAACGGTGCTGGCTGATGGAGTCCTTGAGCAGGGCAACATACTGTTTGCCCGCCACGAAAACGGCGCCGAGCCACACTAATGTCAGCAGTATCACGATCCAACTGATTCGCTGCGGCGCCCAGCGCAGCTGAGTAGCAAAAATAAGCACTACCACTCCCGCCAGTCCGTCGCCCAGTCGCCATACTACCGTGTCTATAAACCACTTCGCTTGCAGCTTGACGCTGTGCGGCATCGGCAAGTACAGCAATTCGATCGTGGAGCGGTCGATCGAATAGCGAAGCACTTGATCGCTTCCTTTGAGGAACAGCGCTGCGCCAACCGTTCCCAGGACCAGCACTCCCGCCGAGCCTGCCAGCACCACCACCGGAAGAACGAAGAGCATGGGGCCGATGCCGAAACGCCGGAGCAGCCGAGTGCTGAGCAGCAACTGAAAAAGCAGGGCCAACAGCCCGGCGTAAAAAAAGAAATCGCCAAAAAAGATCGCCAGCGCATCTTTGCCCTGGGAAAACTGCTTGGCAAGAGCCTTGAATTGCCAGCCGGTCAACGTGGTCGTGAACGAGGAAATACAAATGACCGCAGCGATGGCGCGAAGATAGACGGACGAAAAGACGGAACGCGCGCTGTCACGCAAGTTCCTTTGGCCGGTTCCCGCCACTCCGACCGCTCGATCCCTTTCGGGATCTAGTTTCAGTTGGCCTCCTTTCGAAAGAACCGCCATCAGCCCCGAACAAATCAGGAGAAGCGCTGCCATACCGAACAGCAAGCTCTCCGTACCAAAAGCCTTGGCCGCGATTTTTGAGAGGTAGCCCGCGAAAATCCAGCCACAAATGCCGCCGCTGCCCACCATTCCGAAAATGCGTTTTGCTTCACGCGTCGTCAGCAGATAGTTGGCCAGAGTCCATACCTGAGTGGGCGCCAGCACTGCAATGATGCCCACCCAGACGTAGAACACTGGATAAAGCCACGCGGAAACATAATAATGCGCCATGACCCAGAAAAACGCGCAGCCGGAGGCAAAGAAAAGCGGGCTCCACACCAGCAAGCGGCCCAGCGAAGTCCGCCGCCCCAACCGCAAGTATGCCGCCACCACGAACCCAACCAGTACGCCACTGGCAATGTCTGCGTACGGGAGTTCCACCGCCGGAAATTGCGCCAGAAACAACGCATTGCTCGCCACCTTGCCGACGACCGCTGCGCTGATCGTGAGAAACAAGCAAGAACTTAGCAGGACGCCGCTGCGTAGATCCCCCGGCTGAATATCCAGAGCCCGTTCAATCCAACGGTTCATCCTTGGACCCTTCCTGACGCGCACTGCTTCCGTCCTTCTACTTCTCTTTTCCCGTGGACCCGATAGGTTTTTCCTCGAAAATTGATTCCTGGCCGTCCAGATACACGCCATTGAATTTGCGGCCAGCGAGGATTTCCAGCGCCGACGCCCGCCCGCCTCGCCAATATGTCGAAAGCATACCGGTGTCTATTAGGAATATCCTTCCTCCGAAGCGACATCGGATGTGCGCAGTCTTCTGTACCGTGTGGGCCACGACGATATGCGTTGCCTCGTATGCCGCCAGGATTTTCTCTGTCTGCTGTCTGCCTTCCTCCTCGCTCCATTCGTCGTAGCCGCGAAACCACAACGGGCCGTCTTCGCGCATGCATAGCCAATGCCCTACACCGGCCAGCCGCGACATCATGCTTTGCTCTTCCTCATCCGGTGACGTTTCCGCTGCACGGTCCGCAATGATTTGCGCCTCTACAGCCGCCGCAGTTTCCTGGAGAGTAAAAGACGGCAAAATCACCCTGTGCGAGACCAGATACCGCTTCGTTCTGTCGAACTCGTCAATTTCCTGGCGCACTTGTGAGCTTATTTGTTCCAGCTTGAGCGAAATCAGGTTGGGAGATAGGCCGCCGTGCAGGAAGATAACTCCTCCGATCTTTACCACCGCCGCATGTTGCCTCAGCCACTTCCCGTACACTCCGGCGAGATCCAGCGCTTCTCGATATTCCAGAAACCCTGCCGGATGCTTGGCCATCCATTCTTCTTCCGTTGCCGGCAACGCAGTTTGCTGGATCGCTTTCAGCGACTTCGTATGGCTCGTGTACCAGGCCGCATAATCCTGATAGGCCGCTTTCCGGCGCTTCTCGGATTCACCATCCGCGAACTCCGCGTAAGTTTCAGCGGAGACGTAGCGCAGGTCGCCGAGAATATTCATCATTTCGTGATTCCCCAGCAATGGCACCACTTGCCCGCCGGCTGCCTCGGCCTCTTTCTCCAGCCGGATCAACAGATCCATCGCCTCGCGCCCCTTGTTGCCGCGATCGATTACGTCTCCGGTTTGCACCAAAATGGCTTTTCCGCCTGTCCAGTGGTTCTGGGAGTCCGCTAGGCCCAACTCCTTGAGCATCAGACAAAAATCATCAAAATCACCATGCACGTCGCCAATGGCAATCACTCGTACTGGTGTCTTGTCATAGCGATTCGCCGCGTTCGTGAAGGCGAGATCGGCAACCAGCACAATCAACGCCAGCAAACCACAAGCTCTCCGAAACAGGGTCTGGACTAGACGGTCTCGCATCTTGCCGTCTCCTTATTCGAGGATGAAGCGGATCAATGGCGCGACGTTCGCAGCACACGGCGTGCTTTCCCTGAACGAGCGCGTGCCATGTTAGGTCCCTCAACCGGGCAAGTCAATCTCACGCAGTTTCTTCACGCAGTTTCTTCACGCAGTTTCTTCGGAACTACGGCTTTCCCCGATGAGTTCGCGTCGAGTTTCAACTGTCAAACTGCGGGCTTGTGTACCATGTGGACCAACTGAGGGCAGGTTTTGCGAGCCGGACGGGCCGTAAGTGCGAGACCTGCAAGACTTTAGAATTTTCGACGCTCTGGTTCGGGACCAGGAGGTCGAAGGTTCAAATCCGTTCGTCCCGACCATTTACTTAAAATGTAATATCAGATAACTAATAACTATATAAGACGCAGCCGGTCCTCCGAAAAACCTTCTCTTGCGGGTGCCAACCTCTGTTCCCAAATTCCTTGATGCCGGAATTTCCGTTATCAAAAGTCCCTGCGAACGTCTAGATGGAAACCGGGAGGTCGCGATTCTGTTGTGCCTCACTGCTGCCAACACGGAAAACGCGAAGCCGCCGGCACAGGGTATAATTACGCGCACGAATGGCTCTGACCTCCGGGACGAAACTCGGTCCTTATGAAATCCAATCGCCCCTGGGAGCTGGCGGGATGGGCTAACGCGGTCGCTCGACGCGTAAGTGCAGCCGCACCGCGCACCCGGCGCCTCGCAACTTTCCCGGCCCAGCGCGGTCCAAGCTCCCATATAGTAGCGGCCCTGATACGGCGTCCGCTCAACCTTCACGGAGAACACCATGCGTTTCATGATGATCATGTTTCCCAGCGGCTACGAAAATGCAAAGCCCGGCACGGTACCCGAACTCAAAGCGATGGAGACCATGCGGAAATACAACGAGCAACTACATGAAGGCCGGCGTGCTGCTCGCACTCGACGGTCTGACCCCGCCCTCGACGATGAGCGCGCGCGTCACCTTCAAAAGCGGAAAATCGAAAGTTACCGACGGCCCGTTTACCGAAGCGAAGGAAGTGGTCGGCGGCTACTGGGTGATTCAGGTGAAGTCGCGCGAAGAGGCGCTCGAATGGGCCTCGCGCATCCCCGGCTCGGATAACGAAATGGTCGAAGTCCGCCGGTTGTTGGAGGTAACCGACTTCCCTGCCGAAGTTCAGGAGAAGTTCAAGAAGTTCGAGCAGCAGATCGCCGAGGGCGGCTAGAAGCTGGGCCAGCAGTAAAAAAACTCTCCGCGCTTTGTCGATTTCGCGACGCCTCGTACGACGTCTATGTAGAGAGAGCTTCCGCCCCGAATCGTGTGACGGCGGCTCTCCACAACCTGCAATCGATAGGAGACTCTCGTTATGCGTTACATGATGCTCGTTCGAGACCAAGCATCCGAGGAATCCGCCTAGGAAAGACCAGAACATAGCTCGCTCCACGGGCGGCGCAATAGTCGCTGAGCAAGGCGATACAAACCCGCGACGCTCATGTTGACACCAAACGCGATCTGCTTGGCCGGCATACCTTGCTTGATCATTCCTGCTAGGTCGTCCGGGTGTACAGCGAAGATGGTCTTACCAATCTCTTCCGCAACGCCCTCGGTGTTGAGTATGAGTGCCAGTCGTTGACCCACGAAGGACTGGAAACATTCCTCCCGGAAAGCAATCCGGACCTGGCAAGAGAGAATTTTGTGAAAGGATGGACACATTTCCGGCTCATCGCTTGGACAATTCGTAGAAAGAACCTAGGAATGAAGAAAAGGACCGTTGGACATGTCGATTTCACAGTGCCTGGTTCGTCGTACAGTTGAGAGCGGGTTCACGCTCGATCGAAACCGTTTGGGAATCAGGGCGCTCCTTTTGGTGTCAGCAAGTGCATGAATTTTTGTCCATCCGATGGATCGGGTTCTGTGGTGAATGATGCCATGAGCTTCCAGCTTGCGCAGCCGATCGGTCAATATGTTCGTCGTGATGCCCTCGTCCGATTCCACCGACTCCTAATACGTTCGGAATCCCCGGAGCATCATGTTGCGGACGATCAACAACGACCAGTGATCGCCCAGCATCTCCTCGGAGGCATTCAGTGGACGCCGCGACAGCCGCTTAGGAGTCGGCCTCTCGCTTGGCACATTTCCACGGCAGTATATTTTCACTTGCATTGCGCAAGTAAGATGTCGCACACTGACTTTCGCCGGGGAGACTCCTCGTCCAAAGTTCGGTTGTCTGAAACATTTGCACCTGTCACGCGTCTTGATGGAAAGAACCCAGGATAACAGGACAGGATAAGATAAGAGGAGTCCGCTGGGGCTCGTTTTAGAAGGAGATAAACCGATGACCCTCAAACCCGAGCTGTTCCTGAACGATCTGAAAATAGCGCTGCGATCGCTTGCGCGTGCCAAAGGGCTGGCCATCACCGTGGTGCTTACTCTAGCGCTCGGCATCGGCGCCAACGCCGCCATCTTCACCCTGGTGCGCGGCGTACTCCTTCGGCCGCTCGTCAACCGCGACGAGAACCGCCTGATCTACATCCGCCAGAGCGCGCCCGGCATCGGCGTTGAGAACGCGAATTTCTCCGTGCCGGAAATCCAGGATTTGAAAGCCAGCGTCAAGACGCTGACCGAGTTCGGCGATTTCTCGACCATCGGCTTCACCATGGTCGGCCTCGGCGATCCCCGCGAGGTTCGCGCAGGCGTCGTCGGCGGATCGTACTTCGAGGTGATGGGCCTGCACCCCGTTCTCGGTCGGCTGCTCGGACCCCAAGACGACGGCCCGAACGCCACTGGCGCGTGTGTACTGACCTATCGCTTCTGGAAGACGGTGCTCAACAGCGATCCGTCGGTGATTGGCAAAACCGTGCGGCTCGGCGACCGCTCGGCCACTATCGTCGGGGTGCTGGAACCCGCGGTGCCATATCCCGCGGAAACCGAGATCATCGCCAACGTTGTGACCAGCCCGCATCATTTGTCAGCGACGATGGTGCAAGGCCGCGTCCATCGCATGACCGAACTCTTCGGCCGCCTCGCGCCCGGCGTTACTCTCGAGCAGGCCCGCGCCGAACTCCGCACCGTGTACGGTTCTATGGTCCAAACACATTCTGAAGCCTACTCGGCGAAAGGCGACAACCAGATCAGTGCCGTGCTGCTCCGCGACCAGATCACTTCCCGCGCCAAGACAGTCCTCCTGGTGCTACTCGCCGCCTCCGCGCTGATCTTCGTCATCGCGTGCTCCAACGTCGCCAACCTCATTCTCGCGCGCAGCGTTCGCCGCGAAGGCGAGCTGGCCATCCGTGCCGCGCTTGGCGCAAGCACCAGCGCCCTCCGCCGCACCCTGCTCGCCGAAAGCCTCGTGCTCTGCGTTGCTGGCGCGGCGCTTGGCGTCCTGAGCGCCCGTCCGATGGTCGCCATCCTGGCCCGCTACGCCTCCCGCTTCTCGGTCCGCGCCCTCGATCTCACCGTCGACTACAGCATGCTCTGGGTCGGCGCGATTCTGGCCGTCCTTGCGTCGGTGCTTCTGGCCTTTGTTCCCCGCCTTCCGTCGGCCGACGCTTCAAATGGCAGCGGCCTCGCAAACACCAGCCTGCGCATCACCGGCAGTACCAGCCGTCGCTTGCGCATCTTTGCGGTCACGCAGATCGCCGCATCCTTTATGCTCCTGGCCGGAGCCAGCATGCTCATCAAAACTCTCCTAACGCTCCAAGCAACACAAACTGGCTTCGACACGCATCGTGTTCTCGCAATGAACGTGCCGGTCATGTCCTATGGAAAAACTCCAGACGACATCATCAACTTCTACAGGGAAACCATCCGCCGCATCAACGAGCTGCCTGGCGTGGATCGCGTTGCGCTCGGTACCAGCATCCCCTGGCGCGACGCCGGCAGCTTCGGGCCCGGGTTCGCGTTCTCCGGAGAGGGCCACGCGAAGGGCGTTCGCGAAGAGGATCCGCGGGCGCAGTTTCGCGTTGTTTCGCCGGGATTCTTTGCCGCTCTCGGCGTCCCGCTTGTTGCGGGACGCGACTTCAACAACGACGACCGGCGCGGCGGCGAGCCCGTCGTGATCGTTAGCCAAAGCGTCGCGCAGCGCATGTTCCCCGGCCAAGACCCGATCAACCGGCACATCATGTGGACCGACCCTGTGATGGCGTTCGTCTATATCAGGACTGGCCCCCGCCGCATCGTGGGCGTGGCCACCGACGTAGACGATGAACACGTAGTGCCTGGCGCGGCGCTTACCGTCTACCACCCCTTCGGTCAGATACCGGATGATGATGCCGGCAGTAAGGAGTTGCCCCTCTTTGGCGGGCGCCTGTTTGTGCACACAAGCATGAATCCCTATGCGCTGGTCACGCCCATCACGCGCATCGTCCGTGACATGGCCGCCGACCAGCCCGTCGAGCACGCCGCAACGCTCGAAGACATCCGCGCCGAAGTGCTCACGCCGGACCGCCTGAACACGGTGGTCTTCGGCGGCTTCGCCGCCGTCGCGCTGGCCATCGCTGTGGTCGGCGTCGCAGGCGTCCTGGCGTTCTCCGTCAGCGGACGGACGCGTGAGTTCGGCATCCGATTGGCCATTGGCTGTGAGCCGCGCCACCTCTTGACGGGTGTCATCGCCGAAGGCGCCGTAATGGCTGCCGCTGGCGTACTAGCAGGCGCCGCAGGTGGCTACGCGTTAGCCCGGCTAGCTGGCAGCTTTTTCGGGGCCGTGCAGGTCCCCGGTGCCGTGCCGGTCGTCGCCTCCGCCATCGTGCTGCTGGCCGCCGCGGTCATCGCCTCAGTCCTACCAGCAGCCCGCGCCGCCCGCGTCGACGTCCTCCAAGCCCTGCGATCAGACTGACCTCCCGGTCTCAGATTCGGGTGCCGAAGTGTGGAGCGACGAGAGGTCGGTTGGAGTGGTTGGCCACTGAGCAGAAACCGTCATAGGTTTATTAAGATAAAATCTGCCCAAAAGAAACCTGACATCTTCCACGCTGCTTGCAAGTTTTGATACCTTGAGGCCACACTAAATGTGCAGGAATATCAAAACACGATTCAATTTCGATCCGCTTGTCACCGCCGAGGAGATTCAAGCTGCTTCGCTCCAGTTCGTAAGAAAATTGCTTAACCCGATTTGATCAGAACTTGCTGACTTCCCTCGATTTAGCTCGACTCCGGCAATTTATGATTAAATTAAATTTACGGCTCCGACGCCGAAACCGCCTGCGAGCACCCCCACAGAGGCTGCATTACTTGCGCATTCCGATCCTCACAGAAGAATCATTAACCGCATACAATTGTCGCAGTAATATAAGCTCGTGGGTCAGCGAGTAGCGCATCCGTAGCGCAATTATTGAGAGGGCTGCACAAGGGAACTCTGGCCAATTCAACGCTTAGATTTGGTATTCCTATGGTTCGGGACCAGGAGGTCGAAGGTTCAAATCCTTTCGCCCCGACCACTTCCAAATTCCTGCCTTTCATTGGTTTACGCAACGTTCGACGTTTCGCTTGTTAATTCGTTTCGTGTACCAAAGTGGACCAATTGATGCTCACCGATGCGACGCTGCTACCACGAAAAGCGGACAGTTTGGTCGCAGTTAACGCAATTACCTTTAGATGGGCGGGTCCCCACTTTCGTCTTGGAAGGGCTGGACCTCCGGTGATGCTACGGCCTCCACAAGTTCCATTGCGGGAGGCGCAGGAGGAATTGGCGGCAACGGGATGGGCGGCGTCTGCAACTCGGCATAGTTTTCGTACCAGACCAAAGTTGCCGCCCGCTGCCAGAGCCGAACACCAACCAGCACCAAAGTCAGCAGCTCCAGAAGCAGCCAGCTGGCGCCGAACGACCTGTTCGGAATCCTCAGCCATAAAGTCCAGCCTGCTAACACTGCAATCCCCGCGACCAACGTAATCGTCAAATAGATCGAAAGGAGCCGCGGCAAGTTTCGCAGAGCGAGCACGAAACAGCGAAAACTCAGGACGCGTATTCCGTGCACGTCATCGATTATCGTGCGTGCCTGCGCCAAATCAAACCAGGCCCGTACAAAGAGTGCAAACAGCAGGCATAGAAACGAGCCGCCTACTTGCACAAAAAAACCTTGCAACTCGCGCGGGGCATCGGAAGCCATCTTTCCGGAAACGCGCTGCACGACTGCGAGCAAACCAAACACGATTGCGAACGGAATTATGGACCAGAGTAGAAGACGCCCCATCCGCCAGAAAAAGTCTCCGCAGGATTCAAAGAACTCGCCAAGGTTGAACTTCCGGCCTTGGTGGTAAATCGTAAGGACTCCGCCCGAGATAAAGAGCATGTAGAAAAGGAAGATCCCCCCGACGGCCAAAGAACCGGTCATCCACGGTAACGTCGAAACTTCGGGCTTGGTGAGCAGCTCGGCAAAAATGGTTGCGTCAAAGTGCTTGCTCATTTCTTCGGCATAAAGACTCTTGTCCAGCACGGAGTGGAGAACCACACCAGGTGCAAGCGACGCCAAAAATCCAAGCACGAGGTTGACCAAGAAAATCCACCAAACCAGACGCTGGTGCCGCCATACCAGGAAGAAACCATCTCGAATCGGTCGTTTCAACATCTCTCCTCAGGCCAACCATGCCAGTAACTGAGCAAACCACTGCGTGATCAGCATCCAATAACCGGCAATCTTTCCTGATGTGTGACTCTTGGAATCGGCCAGCCAGCTGTTGTTGAAGCGGTCGCGATCGAGCAGAATGCTGTGCTCCGGGTCGATTTCCGCGGAAACCAGCTTCGCCTTCTTCTGCCAGGTATAGCGATGCCAGCGGTCCTGGCCGTCCCAGTGGTCGCGAAGGACTTCGCCGTTGTCGAATTTCACTTCTAAGGTGACGGGCAAAACGAAGTCCCCTTTGCGGTGAACGACCACACTGGAAACGTACTCGGTTTTGCCCTTCTTCTCTTTTTTCGGCGCGTTTTTATCGGCCCAGTCAGCGCGGTGGGTTTCGGCGCTCAGTATTCGGTAGTCTAGCACCTGCGTTCCTCGCACGGATTGGTTCCAATACCAACCCAGATTCTGGCCGGCGACTTCATTTACCGTGTTCAGGAAATCATCACCAGTCGGATGTTTGTAGCGATAACGTTCAAAGTAAATGTGTTGGGCCTCGCGCACTTTTGCCTCTCCAATGATGTGTTCCAGCGTAAGCAGTACGAGGGCTGTTTTGCTGTAGGTGATCCCGCCGTAGGATCTGAAGGTGAGAAATTGCCAGCCCCAGCGGGTCAGCGGATCGTATTCGGCCACGCCGATGTAGCTGATTCGGTCGATTCCGCGTTCGTCCGCGGTAGCGACCGGTGTATTCAAGACGTTCACATCGCGGCCGTATAGGGCATCCATGACCTTGCACTCGGTGTATTGGTTGATGCCCTCGTCGAGCCATGCTTCTTCAAACTCGTTGGTGCCCACCATGCCATACCAATATTGGTGTCCGAATTCATGTTCGACAACGCTCTCCGGAATTTTCAAACCATCGAATACCCACCACGTGGTAGCAGCCGTAATGAACGTAGGATATTCCATGCCGCCCGCAGCAAGACCGCCATGGGGCGGATCGACCACCGTAACTTGCGAATAAGGATAAGGCCCAATCCAATCGTCAAATTTTTTCATCGTTCCCTTCAGGGCATCCATGTAGCGCGGAGCGCTGCTCATGTGTCCGGGCTGCATCAGGAGGCGCAACTTCACTGTGCCGCTGCTAATCTGCACGGTGTCTTCGACGATCTTTGTCCCGGGAGCGGCCGTCCAGGCAAAGTCGTGGACATCTTCCGCCTTAAAGACAAGTGTTTTGGTGCCGTCGGAGTTGGCGGTTTCCGCTGTCTGCACGCCCGTGGCGCCGACGTTGAAATTGGAGGGCAGAGTCACCTTCACGTCGTAGGTGCCGAAGTCGGCGAAGAACTCCGTGGTTGCGTGAAACTGGTGGCAGTTCCAGGAATTCTTCCACCACACGCCGATCTTGGGGAACCACTGTCCGGCAAGCAGAAAATCCCGTTTGTACCCGGTGCGCTCCACGACTTCGGGAAATTGATCGTGGAACGCGATCTTAAACGTGATGCTCTGGTTTGGTGCGACACGACGCGGCAGCTGAACTTCCACCACGGTCTTATCGTCTGCGTTGTTGTCATCCGGGTGGATAAAGCGGAGCTGGTCGGTTAGATCGCCCATGCCCACCACTTCAAGCGACTTGATCACGTCTTCGCCGAACCTCTTGCCCTCCCACTTTGCGCCAATTTGGACGTCCCGGTTGCCGGCCTCGTAGCCTTCGCGCGTAAACGTGGACTTTGGTTGGAACGCGTTCAGATAGAGGTGGAACGGCAGGCGATCCTGGGGCAGGCCCGTATAGTTCGTCCAGGTGAGTGTTTCCTGCGCGTCAAGACTGTGGTTCTTGGGGTTGTACTTGGCTTCAATCTGGTAGGCAACCACGCGGTTGGAGAGCGGAGCCTTTTGGGAGGGGAGCAGCGGCGAAGTCTGCGCCAAAAGAGGGACAGCGCCTGCCAAGCAAAGCTGTGCAAAAACCATATATTCACGCACAAATTCCATCCAGAATCTCCGATTTAGATCTAGGATTTGCGCATCATACGCTCCTCCCGCGCTCGACACCACGAATTTGCCACCACAGCAGGCTCCGGCAAGACGAGCGAGGTTCTCCCGGTTCATTCTGCCCGACTGACGAACCTCGCTTGCTTGCGGTTCGCCAAAACTCCAGCCGACTGTGAAATCAATAACATAGCTTGCTGCCATCTCACCGCCGTTCTGCTATAAATCCTGACCATGTTTCGTTTCGTAGGACTCTGCTTCGGAATGCTGGTCCGCTTCTTTCGCCGGAGGCGAAGTCTCCTTCTCGAAAATCTTGCTTTGCGTCAACAACTCGTCATGATCGCCGGCGCATCCTGCACGTTAACGTCACGAAGCATCCGACGAGCGCTTGGAAATCCTCGCCCAAGCCTCGGCCTCTTCGATAAGCTCTTCTGGGTAATCGCTCGGCGGGTTTGGCCATTTGAAGCCTCTCACAAATACCTGATTCTTGATCGCGATCAGAAGTTCGGGTTTGAGGCGATCGCAGCGGTGAAAGCCACAAGGATCATTTCAAAGCGAACGTCATTCCGGAGTCCATGGCAGAATGGCATCGCGGAGCGGTGGGAGGGAAGCTGCAGACGAGACCTGCAGGACCGCACTGTTGCGCTGAATGAACGACATCTGAAGCGATTGCTCTGCGAGTATGTTCGTTACCATCATGAGGACCGCACGCATCTCGGACTTGAGAAGGGGACACCTGACGGCAGGATTCGTTCCGCAGCTTCGGGTCGGGTCCTTTCTCAGGAACGACTCGGCGGGCTGCACCGTCGTTACAATCGAGCGGCCTAGCCCGGATCGACTTTCCGCCGGTCCTTATATATATGTGCGTTCCACGCAGACTCGGGTTCGTGCCCTCCAGAGTCTTCATGCCGTATCGAGGCGATAATCGTATTCAGGCTCTACCAAGAACCGCCGCGTCTCGGGTCTCGGCTGAAGTATTGGCGAACCACAGGGGTGTAAACTTAAGCTTGACATCATGATGTCTTCTCTACGATCATCAATGTGTGCGAACCACTCTTTCCCTTGATGAGGACGTTGCTAAGCTGCTTCGCCGCGAGATGCGCAGATCTGGCGCTTCGCTGAAGGCTGCGGTGAACCACTTTCTTCGGCTGGGCTTGATGGTCTCAGGAAAGCCGGATCGAAAGCAGTTCTTGGTTCATCCTCGCGCGTTGGGTTTGCCTCCGGGGTTAAACTACGACAATGTGGAGGACTTAATCGAGGCAATAGAAGGTACAACGCACAAGTGATTGTCCTCGACGCAAATGTGCTTCTGTACGCATATGACGCCAGTTCGGAGCATCACGTTAAGGCGCGTGCTTGGATTGAGCAGATTTTCTCCAGCGGAGTACCGATTGGATTGCCTTGGCAAACGGTCGCCGCCTTCCTCAGGGTCGTGACGAATCCAAGGCTTCCCGGAAAGCGGTTCACGCCCCAGGAGGCTGCTGAGCTTGTTGATCAATGGCTGGAGCAGCCCAACGTTCGTTTGTTGGCACCGGGCGATCAACACTGGGTCCTGCTGCGTCAACTGATGCTTGACGGCCAAGCCCGGGGTCCTCTCGTGACAGATGCGCAACTCGCCGCCTTAACCCTGGAGTACGGCGGCATTCTACATACAACGGACCGGGACTTCGCCCGTTTCCCTGGATTGCGCTTTGCCAATCCGCTGCAATAGGCAGCTGGGTCAAAGCAACGCCCAGCCGCTAAGGCAGAGCACTACCGATATTTCGCCCCATCAGTGCGATAAATCCTTAACCATTGTCAAACATATGGAATGAACCCTTGAAGTGACACACAAGAATGGGCACAGTTTCCGGGAGAGGAAACGAGAGGATGAAGAGGAAACGATACTCCCGGAAATTTCAGAGGATGGCTGTAGAGCGCATGAAGGCCAGCG
>Ga0185299_10000800_pt1 | contig 75064 bp, 67 predicted proteins | sample PaiPotPPA55metaG_FD_128002 | JGI IMG/M metagenome (GOLD analysis project Ga0185299, IMG submission 128002) | Iron sulfur acid spring bacterial and archeal communities from Banff, Canada, to study Microbial Dark Matter (Phase II) - Paint Pots PPA... ...
GACCGGGATAGCGTTGGATGGCCGCGTTCGGACTCGCCGATAGAATTGAGGCATGTAGGCGCCATCGGAGAAATCACTGGAAAAGTCACTGCCCTGCAGTCATGAAAAGATCACACAGTTTGCCCTCTAGTAAGACGGCCTCCCCACCAACCCATCCGGCCACGCGTTGACACGTCAGATCCGGTGCGGTGAAATGGCACTACGTCGCCACTCACGAGCAGAATTGACAATCTGATCAGGGAGTTGCGCCCGCAATCCGGTCAGTACGCTCGGCCAGAAACCGCCCGATCACATCCTGTTCGGCGCGATACTCCGCAACCGACGCCATAACCGGTCTGGAGTTTTCATTCCTTCGCGTTGCCACGCAACCGCGCCTCGCACGGCCCATGCGAGGATACCGGGCAGTTCGGCGAGGAGTGTCGGCCACAGAGCTTTATCAATCGGGTTCGCTCCAGCGTCGAGTTCTTCCGGCTTGTCGGAGAACATCACATCGAACGGCACAAGACGCAACCGCAGCCAGATTGCGTCGTCGGTTCCAAGAATCTCTGGCCGATGATTCGCATCGATGAAGAGTTTATGTACTGCCGGGAACAGGAACGATTTCCCGAAGATGTGCCGCCCAACGAGATCGTCCATGCCCGTGAGATGTTTCATGAGCGCCTCGTTCACGCGGCACCATCTTGCGGCTCGGAAGCTGTGATGAACCGTTTGCCCTGCATGGCCGCGATCATCCGGAGCGTATAATCGTCTGCTTTGGGTTTCATCAGAGTGTTGATATCCACAGCACCGCCGTACCCGTCGTCCTTGACTCCGAGCATCTCGCGAATTACTTTCAGCAAGGTAGTCTTGCCGTTGTTGCCGGAGCCGTGGAAAATCCAAACGGCCTTTTCGGTTACTGCGCCGGTAATCGCGTATCCTACGACTCGCTGGATGTAAGAGATCATCTCGGCGTCACCAGCGAAGATCTCGTCGAGGAACTTCTCCCAGCGGGGACACGCGGCATCCGCACGGTAGATGACCGGAGCCATTTTCGTCAGAAGGTGCCCTTGAGAATACCGGTGCGGGATGAGATCCCCGGTCGCGAGATCCAAAACCCCGTTCCGGCAATTCAACAACATCGGTGGCACATCCAGCTCTTTCGGTTGGATGGATATGTCCTCAAGCGTGGCGGCGAAGCTCATCATTCCGGATACCTCGCTGAATCTTCCGAAACTGCTGGCGTGCTTGATGATCTTCGCCCGCGAGTACAGCATCCGAATCAACGATCAGTTTCGAATCTGTTTCCGTTGGAGCGAGGACGATGCGTACGATGTCGACATCACGGACTACCACTGAAAGGAACAGCAACATGCCCACAAAAGCCAAGAAACTACCGCCCATCCACCCTGGCGAGGCCCTGAAAGAAGTGCTGGATGACGCCGGAATCACCGCTAACTCGCTGGCTTTGGCCTTGCGCATTCCCGCGAATCGACTCACGGAGATCATCAACGGCAGGCGCTCGATTAGCGCCGATACCGCACTGCGGCTGGCGCGGTACTTCGGTACGTCGGCGCGAATGTGGATGAACCTGCAAGCGAGATATGACCTGGAGGCAGCTGAAGACGCTTTAGCCCACAAGATTGAAGCCGAAGTACAGCCCTGGAGGAGAGCATCATGAAACATCGGTATCTATGCCGCAGCGGTAAGGCGAGCCAGCAGCGGTAAGGCGACATGGAGGCGCGCGGAGAGGAAGGCGTAACAGAACGTCGCAGCCTAGCCGCTGGCGGAAGCTAGTGGGGGTCGAACCCACCTGCGACACAGAGTGCCGCACGCTGGTTTTGAAGACCAGGCCCAGCACCGGCCAAGAATAGCTTCCAAGGAGATTCTAGCAGGACTAAAATGCTGCCCCCGCCTGTTGCGTGCCGGCCAGGCCGAGCTCGGCGGCCCGCTGCTTCATCGCCTCGATGCAGAATTCGATATGCTGGTCCAGTTCGACGCCCAGCTCTCGTGCGCCGTTGGTGATGTCATCGCGGTTGACGGAACGCGCGAATGCTTTGTCCTTCAGTTTTTTTCGCACCGATTTGGTGTCCACCTCGTGGATGCTTCGATTGGGCTTCACATAAGAGCAGGCGGTAAGAAAACCTGCCAGCTCGTCGCAGGCAAAGAGCGTCTTTTCGAGCATTGACTCGCGTGGAACTCCCGTGAAATCGGCGTGCGAGAGAATGGCGCGGCGGATGTCCTCTTCCACGCCCCGCTCGGCCAGAATAGGCTCGCCTTTGACAGGATGGTCCGGAAGCTCGGGGTGGATCTCCCAATCGAAGTCGTGCAGCAGCGCTGTCACCGACCATTTGTTCTCGTCTTCGGCGAACTTCCGGGCGTAGGCGGTCACGCAGGCTTCTACGGCCAGCGCATGCCGCCTGAGGTTGTCCGATTTGGTGAACTCACAAAGAAGGTTCCAGGCTTGTTGGCGATCCATCTTGATTTGGCTCCGTCTCGATTTCGCTACGTCTCGACCATGGTAGCGAAACCGGCATGATATAGTGAAAATGCACCTCTCGCGTGGGCCTGTGGCGCAGTTGGGAGCGCGCTTCCATGGCATGGAAGAGGTCGTCGGTTCGAACCCGACCAGGTCCACCAGATTCCAAGAGTACATTTAAGAACGGTTCTACGCCTGGTTATATAGTGAAGACTGTTATGCTGAATCACCAGGAGACATTATGCACATCACCAGGCGCGAGTGGATGTTGGCGACTGCCTGCTGGGCGGAAGCGCTGCGCGCACAAGAGGCTCAGCAACGGTTCACGTCGTTGGATGCCGGCTCTGCGGCGGAAATTGAAGCCATCGCTTGCCAGATTATTCCCGACGACGATACACCTGGCGCCCGCCGCGCGGGTGTGATCTGGTTCATCGACCGCGCGCTGGCCGGGTACGATCAGGACAAACGCGATCTTTACACGCACGGGCTGGCCGAGACGCAGACGAAACGCGCTCAACTCTTTCCGGGATCGACCAATATTGCGAGCCTGGCCGCGGACCAGCAGGTTGCTTTGCTCAAGGCGATTGAACAGACAGAATTCTTCCAGCAGGTGCGCTTTCATACTATTCTTGGGTTCTTCGGACATCCGATGCACGGCGGCAATCGCGACATGGTGGGCTGGAAACTGATCGGTGTCGAACACGCCATGCGGTTTGAGCCGCCCTTTGGTTATTACGACGGAGCCGCCACGAAATGAGCGCCGTCCAGTTTCGCCCCACCGATCCGGTAGACTTCATTGTCGTTGGAGCCGGCGCTGCCGGCGGCGTGATGGCCAAGGAGCTCGCGACCGCTGGTTTCCGCGTCGTGGTACTCGAGCAGGGGCCATGGCGGCACGAAAAGGATTTCACGCACGACGAGGTGAGCGTGATGTTCCGCAGCGGCCTGACCAACGACCACAGGAAACAGCCCAACACTTTTCGCAAGACGCCCGGCGATCCGGCTAAGCCTCAACCCGCGGTTGAGTACGGGCGCATGGTGGGCGGCGGCTCGGTCCATTTCACGACCAACTATTGGCGATTCCACCCGGAAGATTTCCGCGAGCGATCGGCTCTTGGTCCCATCCCCGGTGCGGATTTGCGGGATTGGCCCATCACATACGACGAGCTGGAGCCCTACTACACCAAGGCTGAATGGGAACTGGGGATCTCCGGTTTGGGCGGGTCGAATCCTTTTGATGGGCCGCGCTCGAAACCTTATCCGCTTCCGCCCATGCCGGTCAAATCGTCAGGCGTGCTGTTCGAGCGCGCCGCGAAAAAGCTGGGACTGCATCCCTTTCCGGCGCCGGTGGCGGTTATCTCACAGCCCTACCGCGGACGAGCCGCCTGCGTTCACTGCGGATTCTGCGAAAGTTTCGGGTGCGAAATTGGCGCCAAGTCGAGCACGCTAGCAGCACTGATTCCTGGTGCTGTGAAAACAGGCCGCTGCGAGATTCGCCCGAACTCCTATGTACGCAAGATCGAAGTTGGGAACGATGGCCGCGTGCGCGGCGCCGTCTATTTCGACGACGCAGGGCGCGAGATCTTCCAGCGCGCCAAAGCGGTGGTCGTTTCCGCTAACGGAGCCGAGACGCCGCGCCTATTGCTGATTTCGAAGTCCAAAGCCTTTCCGCAGGGTCTCGCAAATTCTAGCGGCAATGTTGGAAAGTATCTCATGTTCGATAACGGCGCCCTTGCCGTGGGCCTGTTCGATCATCCCTTGAATGAATACAAGAGCATCGTCGTCACGCGCGTCTTGCATGATTTCTATCGCTCCGATCCAAAGCGGGGATTCTACGGCGGTGGGGGCCTGGATTCGCGTTTCGATAATTATCCCGCCGGATTCGCATTGGATGGGATGCCCAAGGACATGCCGCAATGGGGTTCAGAATGGAAGCGCGCTGTGGGCCAATACTATACGCACATGAACGGCGTGCTGGCGCATACCAGTTGTTTGGCCGTGGAAGAAAACAGCATCTCCCTAGATGAGAATGTGAAGGATGCCTGGGGGCTGCCGGCGCTGCGGGTCACCTTTAAGAACCATCCCGATGACATGCGGGCCATTCAATTCTGCGCCGAGCGCCAGAAGGAGATCCTAGAAACCGCGGGCGCCAAGAAAATCTGGATCGATCCGGAAAGCCTGGCGGAGACTACGTACTCGCGTCATCTCATGGGAACCTGCCGTATGGGCGACGACCCGCACACCAGCGTGGTCAACCGCTGGAATCGGGCGCACGACGTGCCGAACCTCTTCCTTGTGGATGGCAGCAGCCTGGTCACCTGCGGCCGGCAGCAGCCAACCGCGACCATTCAGGCTCTGGCTTATCGCACGGCGGATCACATCCAACAAGCCGCGCGCCGAGGAGAGATCTAGCCGGCGCGGGCGTCGGCCGCGGTCCTCCCGTCTACTCGTCTCGTAGCGCGCGCATCGGATCCACAAGCGAAGCCCGCCGTGCGGGCACAAAGGTTGCCAGCAGCGTAATCAGCAGCAGCGGTACGGCGATGGCCGGAAACAGCGCGTAGTTCAAGTGATCGAAGGAAGCAACCCAAGCCACGGTGATGACTGCGCGACACGCAAAGAAGCTAACTATCAAGCCCACGCCCACGCCAATCGACCCGAGGACTAGCCCTTGCCGTAGAATCATTCGGATCACTTTTTGCCGATCTGCGCCAATCGCCATGCGAATGCCGATCTCGCGGCGGCGCCTGCTTACCGAATAAGTGATTAGCCCGTACAGCCCCACCATCGCCAGAATCAGGCCCATCGTCCCCAAGCCCGCCACGCTTTCGGCGATCATGTCCGGAGTCTTTACCGCGCGCTGGGTGTAGAAATCCTGCATGGTCCGGGTGTCGAAGACCGGCATGTTCGGGTCGATCCCGCGCACTACTTCGCGCAGCACGGGCGCGAGGGTCGCCGCGTCGGGAGCGCTGGTCTCAGCGGCAATCGTCATCGCGGTCTGCTTGTCCTGCGTGTAGGGCAGATAAATGAATTCGAGCGGAGGCTCCGCGATCCAGAAGTATTTCGACATCTTGGCGATACCGATGATCTGTACCAACGGTCCGGTTGCCGTCTTCAGATGGAAGCGCTTTCCGAGCGCGTCCTGGTGGGGCCAATAGTGGTCGGCAAACCGCGGGTTCACCACGGCCACCAACGGCGTATCCGATCGATCGGATTCCAGGAACGCGCGCCCCCGCAGGATCGGCACGCCCATGGTCGCAAAATAGCCCTCGCTTACGTAGAAGTTGGGAATCGTGAGAACTTGTTGCCCGCGTGGCAACGTATAGCCTTCCGGTACCACGCTAATGCCCCCGCCTCCCAGGAGCGGAATGCCCGACATCAAGGCCGCCGATCTGACTCCGGGCGCCATACGGGTCTTGTCCAATAGATCTTTGTAGAACCTGCGGCTTTGATCCTCGGTGTAGTGTACCGGTTGCGTGTCAAAATTGGTGAGCCACAGATGATCGGTCCGGAAGCCTGGCCCTTGCAGCAACTCATCGCGGAATCCCTGCAATAGCACCGCGGAAACAATCAGAAGGACCAGCGATAGAGCCACCTGCCCAGCTACGATCAGATTGCGTCCCCACAAACGCCGGCGCCCGCCGCTATCCGCATCGGCAGCCTTGAGAGACGAAACAAGATCCAGGCGCGTTGTTTGCAGTGCCGGCGTCAGGCCGAACACCAACGTGCTGATCAACGACGCGGCTATGGTGAAGAGCAACATTCGCTGGTCCACCGAAACGTGGAACGCGAGCGGCACATCGGTTGGGATCGGGAGCTTATTGGCGAAGCTGGTTCCCGCGTAGGCCACAGCAATGCCGGCCAGCCCGCCCGCCAGCGCCAGCAGAAGATTTTCCAATAAAAGTTGGCGGATGAGCGCCCCACGGCCGGCGCCGATGGCCAGGCGCACCGCCATCTCGCGGGATCGCGCACGGGCACGGCTGAGCAGCAAACCTGTGACGTTCGCGCAGGCCACCAGCAACACACACAGGGCGAGCAAAAGCAACATCACTACCAGCGCGGCATTAGGCGGCGATTGTCTCACGCGCAATTGGAACTCGGTCTCGACAGCCACACGCTGGTTGCGATTGCTCTGCGGGTACATTTGCTCCAGCCTGGTCCCAATAGCCGTTATATCCGCGCTCGCCTGAGCAATCCCGACGCCCGGTTTTAGGCGGCCCTTCACACTGAGCCAGCGGACATCACGGCGCTCCAGATTGTTATCTCCAGTAAGGCGCGGAGACATGGACAACGGAACGAATAGGGACGGCTTGACGAACTGGTCGATGCCGGTGAACTGCTCGGGAGCGACGCCGATGATGCTGCACGGAACACTGTTTAGCCAGATGGTTGAGCCTATCACGGAAGGGTTGGCATTGAACTGGCTTACCCAGTAGTCGTGGCCGAGCACCACCACCGCGTCGCGCCCCACGGCCTGATCTTCGGATTCCAGGAACCCGCGGCCCAGCGCGGGCTGCACACCCAGCACCCGGAAGAAATTCCCGGAAACGTACATGCCGAAGGTGACTTTGGGGAGCGCCGCCGCGTTGGGCCTGAAGCCGAAGGAGGTGATTCCAGCCGCGATCAGCCCGTCGAAACTGCGATTGCCATCGCGGTAGTCGCGATAGTCCGGGTACGAGACCGCCGTATTCGAGAACACGTCGGAGCTGGAAGTGGTGACAGACGCTATGCGGGTCGGCTCCAGAACCGGCAGCGGCCGCAACAGCAGCGCGTCCGCAAAGCTGAACATCGCCGAAGTGGCGCCGATCCCGATGGCCAGCGAGAAGACGCTCACCAGCGTGAATCCCGGCGTTTTAGACAACAGCCGCAGAGCGTAGCGTAAGGACTTCAGCATTGAAGACAGTGACGCATTTCGGCCCTCGAAAGTTCAATAGAAATGGCGGGCCGCTTGGCCCACGCGTGCATACTGAGCTAAATTGCTCATATGCCCCTTTCTCTAGGCGATAAAATCGGGCCCTTGCTCCTGGTGCTGGCCGCGATTTCATTGTGCTGGCCCGTCGCCGCGCAAACCCCGGCGGCGCCGCATGCAGGCGGGCATCCTGACTTCGGCGGCATCTGGAACTCCGCCACGGCCACTCCTCTGGAGCGCCCCGCCCAGCTCAAAGACAAGGAGTTCTTCACACCAAAGGAAGCCGCGGAGTGGGAACGGATGACGGCCGCCCAGAATGAGGATACGCCCATGGCCGCCTCGAAGAACGTCGGCACCTACAATGCAGCCTTCCGGGAGTTTGGCTCCCATGTGATGAAAACTCTCCGAACCTCCATCATCATCGATCCCCCCGATGGCCGGATTCCCGCTCTCACGCCCATGGCTGCCGCCGAAAAGCGCCGTCGCCAGGATCTGCTTCGGCATCCGGGCGGCGCGAAGGATCTGGGTCTTCAGGACCAGTGCCTTATCTTTGTAACCGCCGTGCCGCCGATGACTCCATATTCCTACAACAGCAATTACCAGTTCGTCCAGACCAACAACGAATTGATGATTAACGTGGAGATGATCCACGATACGAGAATCATTGCTCTGAACGGCCGTCCTCACCTGCCGTCAAATGTAAGGCTTTGGCTGGGCGATTCGGTCGGACATTGGGAAGGCGCCACACTCGTGGTGGATACGACGAACTTCAACGACGCGGGCGGCTTCTATGGGGATGCCGGCGGCATGTTCGGGTCGGACAGAAATCTTCACGTTGTGGAACGGTTCAGCTTGCTCGATGCCAATACGATTCTATATCGGTTCGAAGTGGACGACCCCACCGCTTTCACTCGTCCATGGAAGGGCGAACTGACGATGGCGCGGACGTCCGGCCCGATTTACGAATACGCCTGCCACGAAGGCAACTACGCTTTGCCGAACCTGCTTAGCGGCTTCCGCGCCGGCGAACCTGGCCGAGCTACACCAAAGAGGCGCTAAGCATCGAAAACAAAAACACCTACTTGCCGCTCTTCAGTTGCGAATACACCATGCTGACGAACCGCTCGGCGCTCGTCCCCGCTCCGGCAGGCAACAATCCCCCTGGAACCTTCGCGTCATAGGGAGCCGTCACTTTCGCCGCCAGGACCTCCTGCTCGCTCTTGCCCTCGCCGATCATCTGCTGCACCTTAGCCTGTACGCCGAGGATCATGTCGCGGTAGGGAACGATATCCATTCGGTTAATGATTGTGCCGTGGCCGGGGATAAGCCTCGTGTTCGGACCGGCCAGTTTCATCGTGGCGTCGAGCGCTTCCAAGACGCCCTTCAACGTTCCGCCGTTGTTGGTGTCGATGAAGGGATAGCCGTAATTCCGGTAAAAATCGCCGATCATGATCACGTCCGCAATCTCAAACCTGACCATCGTGTCGCCGCCGGTATGGGCTGCCCGGACCGGAATCAGGTCGACGACTTCGCCGTTGACTCGAAGTTTCACCGGATCGCCCATACCGTAGGTCACGACAGGAAGCCGGGCCGGATCCCTCGCCGGTGCCGGGCCGCCCGTTGCGGATGGCGCCGGTGGGCGTAACATTTCCTCGCGCAGTTCTTCCCGCGCAAACAGCAACGCGCCCGTCTTGACGAAGTTCGCATTGCCAGCCGTGTGGTCGCCATGCACGTGCGTATTGACCAGAAAACGTATAGGCTCGGAGCTGATTTTCCTGATCGCCGCCACGACCTTGTCCGTTATTTGCGCGTACTGGGCATCGACCATGAAGATGCCATCTGGTCCGGCGAGCACACCGATCCTTCCACCAGCCGCGTCCTGATGGCCAGGATCAGCCCCAGCCGAACCAGCGAGCATATAAAGGTTCGGTGCGATTTTCTCTGTCAGAATTTCAATCTTGGCGTAGTCGATGCCCTGTCCTTGCGCCCAGGCATTCAAGGAAACGGCGACTGTTGCCGCCACCAGGGAAGATTGCGTTGCTAGTTTCATCGGTCGCTCGGACCTCTCTATCGCTAGCCTTCAGGGCAGGGATTTAAGGTAGGCCAGGACCGCTTCGGCATCCTGACGCGTCATGCGAAAAGGCGGCATCGGGAGAAGCGGCGGCGCGCCAGTCCGTGAGATTCCGGTCGTGAGTAGAGTGATAAACTGCTCATCCGTACCGGGAGGTGCACCCGCGATGCGAGGCTCTCTCTCCGCCCAGGTCGGCGTGGGATATGTTTGCTTCAACTGTACCGGGCCGCCCATGAGCCAATGGTTCCGCAAGGCGTTGCCGTTCTCGTCGCGCGGCGTATGGCAGCGCTCGCACATCGCGACGTTCTCGACGATGTATTTGCCGCGTTCGATCAAAGCCGGATTCCGGAGGTTGGTGCTGTCGCCTGCCTTCTTCGCTTGCTTTTCCTGGGCCTTGCTGGACTGTGATGCGGTCCCAACCAACAACAACAGGCTCATCAGGGACAGTTTAGTGAGTTTGTTCATAGGAAGCAGTTTATGTAGTTGTCGCGGGTTTCCCCGAAATTTGCTGGAGCTTCAGAATCTCGTCGATGAGAAATAGGTCGGTGAGAAGCGCCCGAATATGGATGGACGCGTTCAGGTTGTCGATCAACTGCGAGCTGAGCGCTGGTTGGGCCCGAACCATTTCAATGGCAGCAATCGAATCGCTAGCGTCACGATCCAGCACGGCCAGGAACGCGCGGTAGGGCTCGGTTGCCTGACCCTCCTGTTTTACCGCCGCCGCATAGGCATCAGCCAAGCCAGATAGCGCCTTGACGGCACGTCCGAGGAACTCCCGAAGTTGGGATCCCGATCCGCTGCCTTCGTCGCTAGGAAGACCCTGAGCGGCGTAGGCCAGCATGAACTCGTAACACTCCTCGATCGCGTTGCAGCGTTCGCGGACGTCATCCATGCTTCAGGCTGAGGCCTTCTCTCTCTTGGATGACGACTCCGACGACCCATTCGTCTCCACGGCCCATCGCTCCGGATCGTGGTGTTCCAGATAATATTCTTTGGGTAAATCCCCAAAGACCATGGATTTGGTCAGCACGAACTTTTCCGGTCGAACCGCGAAGTAAATGTGAACCATGATCAGCGCGATCAATCCCACGCCGGCGAGGCCATGCAACACGTACATCAGGCCCCAGGTCATATCGCCGAATAGATACGGGTTGCGCGGGAAAATCGGCGTGCGGATGCGAAACATCATAAACACACCGGTCAGGATGACTGCCAGGCCGGCTAATACGATGACCCCGTGGTACATCTTATTTTCGAGCGGGTATTTGGCGAAACGGCGCGGCGCAGGAGCGTCTTGTCCCATGAAGCGCTTCATTCTTCGCGATGCGTCCTCTACGTCGGCTTTATCTGGCCATATGGACCAGAAGTCCAGGAAGAACGAAGCGTGAATGATGTGAAAGATGATCGAGACGGTCAGAACGACGCCCGCGATCCAGTGGTAAGTAACCCAATCAAATTGGACGCCCACCTTCGGAAGAAACGCGGTAACCAGAAGAGTGAGCATGGCGGCGGCCATGATCCAGTGAAACAGGCGCGCAGCCAGCGAATGTCTGGGAACTCGCTCGGGTACGTGCGCGGCGACTTCAGGCGTCACGCTGCCCGAGTACGCTTCCGCCTTGGCGAAGTACCGGACATAAATCGCGTGCACGATCAAAAACAGCAATCCGCCAATTGCGCACACATAGATCAAACTCCATGCGATGTGAATCGGGACATCCTGTCCCCACGGACTTGTCGCCCACTGTACTATGCCCAAGTTGCCACCTCCACACCCCCCACGGCACGTTTTACCAGATTTCTCATCAACGGGATCTTATATGCGTTAAACTGCAGCGGAATGGCTCCCTGGACGGCCAGTTTGCCTGCCATTTCTCCAGTTGCAGCGCTCTTCGGCTTTCCACGCACCGCGTCTTCGACAGCCTTCAGGCGCAGCGGACGAGCAGCGGCGCCGTTTACCGCGATGCGGATGCGCTCGATGTTGCCTCCGGTTACCACCATCGCCGAGGCCACATTCAACAGCGCAAAATCCCACACGTTCCGGTCGCGCACCTTCTCAAAGAAGAACTGCGAGCCAGCCCAGGTGGGCGGAATGCGAATGGCGGTGAGCAATTCGCCCGGCCGCAGGATGTTCAAGTGCGTGATGTCGATGTTAGGACCAATGAAGTAGTCCTCGGCATCCACCACGCGATCGCCCTTGGACGTGCGAATGACGAATTTAGCGTCCAGCGCGATCAGCGCCGGAGCCGAGTCGGATGGGTTTACAGCGACGCAGCGGTCCGCGTCGAGAATCGCGTGCTCGCGGTTCCGCCCGGTCGGAGTGTCGGCGTAGCAAATGTTGCCGCCGGCGCGATAGCAGGGCCAACCGGCGCGGTAATAGTGACAACGTGCGTCTTGCGATATGTTTCCGCCGAGAGTGCCCTGATTGCGGATCTGCGGGGAGGCTGCCAGTTCGGCGCCTTCCGAGAGCAGACCAAAGCGTTGCTTGATGGTCGGATTATTCACCACCTCGGTCAGAGTGGTCATGGCGCCGATCTCGACGCCGCCATCGGCCGTGGTTTTAATTCCTTTGAGCTCCGCGACACCGCTCAGGTCAACCACCACCTTGGGTTTCTTGATGCGGTCCTTGAGCCAGTCGAAGCTATCGAGCCCTCCGGCCAGCACCCAGGCATCCCGTCCGTGTTGCGCGAGAAGGTTCTGAGCATCAGCGGCCGAGGTCGGCTGAAGCAGATCAAAAGCGGGCATGATATCTCGTATTACAGCCATGGCTCTTCTCCTTTTCTAATCTCCATCAAATATGGGCCATCAGCGGATCTTGCATGGGGTGGCCCGCTTCGAGCGAAGCGATAATAGTATCGGCGTTCACTGGCGCGCGCCGGAAAACTTCGTCGCCAAGAGCATCGGTCAGCGCGTTCAGCACAGCGGCAAAACCGCCACCGACCGGGGGCTCGCCGATGCCGCGCGAGCCAACCGGAGTCTCAGGATCGGGAATGTCCACGGCCGCCCATTTCATATTCGATGGAACGTCGAGGATCGTTGGCGGCTTGCTGTGGTGGAAGCGCCGGGAGAGCGTCGCGCCGTAGGCTGGGTCCATTACCCACTTCTGCCCGATGGCGTGCGCGATCCCCAGGGTTGACCGGCCCAGCACCTGCCCGCCCAAGGCTCTGGGGTGCAGAACGGTTCCCACGTCGGCGTAGGTCATGAAGTCGACGATATGGTACTTGCCCGTTTCCAAATCTACCTCGACCTCGGCGAAACTGGCGACATAGGAATGAGTCTGGCCGTCGCGCGGGTACTTGTCGCGCGCCGACGCCACGAAGCCCTGACCGGCCAGCGCCGCCGCTGCTTGCTTGGTGTAGCGGTTCACGTCCGGGTTGGCCTCATGACCATCGTAAATGCCGCCCATCTGGATGGCTTTCTGTGCGGCCTGAGCCAGGGTCATGCTGGCCCCGCCGCCTTTGCGGAAAACCTTCTCATTCGCAACGTCGTAGTTCTCGGGGCTGCCCCCCAGACTCTTCGCGGCGATCTCCTGCAGGCGCTGCTTGGCTTCCATCGCCACCGCATGCGCGGCGCGCGTCATAGAGTGCGTGGTCTGGCTGCCACCGGATACACACGACCACGGCAGGTTCTTTGAGTTCGAGCCCCAGCAGACGTCGCACTTCTCCCACGGTACACCCAGGACCTCGGCGCCGACGCGATGAACGTCGATCACCGACTCGGTTCCGAGATTGCCGATTCCGGACTGGAAGCAGAGGTGCCCGTCGGGTTTGATTAGCAGCAGGCCGTCGAATCCAATCGTGCCGCCGACATAGCAGCCCAACGCCACGCCCACGCCACGCACTTTGGTCCCGCTCCGCTTGGGATTTTGGGCGATGCGCTCTTTATAATTAAATGCATCGGAGCCTCGGTTGAGGGCTTCTTTGACGAATGCGCTGGTCGCATAGCCGCGCTTGCCACGAATGGCCGGGCCTATGGGCGCCTTTCCTTCCGGCGCATTGATATAGCGGATCGCAACCTGATCGAGCTTCAGTTGGCGCGCCGCCTTCGAAACAATTTGTTCCAGGATCGTGCTGCCCTGCATGCCGCCCGGCGAACTCTGGGCGCTGCGTGGCGGAGTGTTCGTCATCACCGTGAGGCCCTGGAAACGCATGTTTTCCGGCTGATAGGCTAATGACACGATGCGGCCGGAGGATGGCGCGTCGCCTACCGGATCATAGGGTCCGTTATTGACGAGCACGAACATGTCGAGTGCGGTGATCTTTCCGTCCTTCGCGAAGCCCACCTTCATGCGACCCATCATGCTGGGCCGCGCGCGGCCAATGAACATCTCGTCTTCGCGTGTCAGCCTCATCATGACCGGCGCATTGCACTTCTTCGAAAGCAGCGCCGGGATGATGAGCGATATAGCGCCGGTGATTTTGCTGCCAAAGCCGCCCCCAGTATATTCGCTGGTGAAAACCACTAGGCTAGGATCGATATTCAGCCAGCGGGCGATGGCCGGCACGGTCTGAATCGTACTTTGCGTACCGGTAAAGACATGCACTTTGCCGTTCTGCCAGTAGGCCATCGCACTGCGGGTTTCCAAACAATGGTGGCTGGTGTCCGGAGTCACAAACGTTTCATCCAGAATCAACGCGGCCTTCTTGAATCCCGCATCGATATCGCCGTACTTCCAGGAGTTGGCCGGGTCGGGAATAGTGGAAACTTTACCGTCTGGTCCTGTGACATGTGCTTCGGGGATCTTGCCCATAGGTAGCTTGCCGTCTTTTGCGTCCGCAAAATCGGCCTCAGTCCACTTCCACACCGTTGGCTCGATGGGCGGCGGAGGCGGTGGCGGCTCGCCTGGCTTCGCTGCTGGCGCAGGCGGACGCACCCAAACATTGCCTCCGACTCGCGCATTCGGTCCGCCTGGCCGAAGTGTGTCCAGAGGATCGATGACGAACGGCAGATGCTCGAACTCGATCTTGATTTTCTCGATCGCTTCGGCGGCCGTCAACTCATCCACTGCGGCTACAGCCAGGATCGGCTCGCCTTGATAGAGCGGCTCATTGGTGAGGCCACGTTCGCCGAGCTTGTTAGCCGGAATGCGAACACCGTTGTCAGTCAGGCTGTCGGCGGGCGCGGGCAGATCGTCCGCGGTCAGGATGCCTTTGACCCCGGGCATCGCGAGCGCGGCGCTGGTGTCGATGCTTCTTACTCTGCCGTGAGGCACGGGACTCAATAGCAGCTTGCAGAACAACATGCCCTCGGCGCGGTAGTCTTCGGCGTACTTGGATCTGCCGGTCACCTTGGCGTACAAGTCGAGAGTCTGATAGTTCTTGCCGATCAGCTTGTGGCCTTTCCCGTACTCGGGACCGGTCGGCTTATTCTGTTCCGGCAGCTTACTAGGCATGGTTCGCCTCCCTTGCGATCTCCGCGCCGCGCATAAACGCGGTCAGAATTTTGTCATAGTCCTGGCACCGGCACAGGTTGCCTGAGATGCCATGCGCCAACTCGGCGCGCGTGGGATTCGGATTGGTCTTGAGGTATCCCACGGTAGCCATAATGAACCCGGACATGCAGAAAGCACATTGGAATCCCTGTTCCTCAAGGATGCCCTGCTGCACCGGGTGCAGCTTTCCGTCGGCGGCTTGCAGCCCTTCGACCGTCACAACTTTCGAGTTGCGCACCGTGTGCGTGAGCGTCGAGCACGAGTAGCGTGGCACATCGTCGATGAGCACCGTGCACGCCCCGCACTCGGCTCGATCGCATCCGATCTTGGTGCCGGTGAGACCCAGCTTGTAGCGCAGTGTCATCGCCAGCGTCTCTTGCTTCATCACGTCCACACGCCGCTGCTGGCCGTTGACGTTCAGGGTAATCAGGCGCTCGCCCGCACCGGCAGCCGATGCCAGGCTGGACGCGCGAAAGAGGTAGGTCGCTGAGGAGACGCCCGCTCCCCCGGCGATAACCCCTTGAATAAATTTCCGTCTCGAGACCGCCTTCGGCGTGTCCTCGGTTTTTTTCATGTCTGCTGTATCTGCCATTTCAGGATTACCTCCTCTAACATGCAAGCAAGCCTTCGGTTGGAGCAACGTTCGATCGATGGATATAGACTGTAGACATCCATACAACCTCGGCTTAACATTATATACCTCTTGAAACCGTTTTGGGGTTTTTTTAAGCGGTGGGTGTCTGGATCCAATCTGGGCCGTCCCGGCTCGCCTATTTGGCGCCTCCACCCCCTACTAAAGCGGGCTCCTCCACCGTGACCGACCAATCGACATTGCTGGATTCAATGACCAGGTAAGAGAAATGAGGATCCACTCCTACATAGGCCAACTCGTGGCCTACGCCCCGATGATCGACAGCCATCGCCAGTTCCCGGCCGCTCACGGCACTATTAACGGTTACATGGAATGTTCCCGTTCCTGGGGGCTTCTCATTGCGGGTTTCCCAACGAATCCGGCACTGCGAAAACCCGATATCGAACGAATCGGTTTGGGCGTTACCCCGGCCGGACCAGGACCCGACTTTCTGCCACGCCACCGGAGCCGGCTTAGCCTCAACTTTAGGTTCTGACCGGCATCCCCCGAGTACTGTGGCAGTTAGAGCGATTATCGTCGTCTTGCAAAACATCACAGAACTGGCGCGGCGGCGGAACACCGCTAAATTCCTAGCCTACCACCGGTTAGGAGTAGGTGGTTTGACCGAGCAGCTTCACGGTGGTTCAGCCGATAGATAGAACAGACCTATGTCCGCCCCCCAAGCCGGTAAGTTCCAAGATCATTACGCGATTCTCGACATCGATCCCAAAGCGGATTCAAACGAGATACAAGCAGCCTATGCCAAGCTGGCGCAGCGCTATCATCCGAATAACTCAGCCACCGGCGACGCGGAGAAGTTCGAGGCAGTCAATCTGGCCTATGAAGTTCTTTCCGACGCGGAGTTGCGCAGCGGGTTCGACAAGATAAAGGGTGTCGGTCAAGACCAAACTGCTCCGAAATTTACCGGGTTGGACTTCTTTGACGCTCTCGGGCGCGAAGCGCTTCTGCGCGTGGCTCTTCTTTGCGTTCTCTACGACCGGCGGAAGATGAAGCCTCTCGCGCCGAGCATTTCGGTACGGCATATCGAGACCATACTGGATTCGACGTCCGACGAGCTGACTTCCGTGCTGTGGTATTTGAAGCAGCGCAATCTAGTGCGCAGCGACGACAAGAGCAGCCTGCACATTACCGTCGACGGAATGGACTTTGTCGAAAACAAGAAGCCTACGGCCGATGAGGTGATGCGATTCATCAAGCCGGATGCAATCGCGGGCTCCAAGGCGCACGCCCCCACGGTAACGCCGCCAGCAGTAACTCCGGCAGTGGCAACGCCGCCCGCCGCAAAGGGTGAGTCCGAGTCGGTGCGAAGCGTATTGAACCGCGTGCTGGCGCGGGTTTAGTCCACTCCAAACGCCAACAGCACGTTTCCGTTGACGCCGTTCTGCACGCCCGGATATCCTGCCCCGGCAAAAACCATGCCTCCTGCAACGGTCGGCCCAGACGAGCCCATCGACCCGCCCTTAGCCGGGACACCGTTGACAGTCTTGAATTCCTGAACCATATCGAAGGTCCAAAGAACCTGGCCGTCTTTGGTCGATAACGCGCGCAAGACGCCATCCCAGCCGCCCGAGAAGATGACTCCCGGCATGGCCGAAATCGCCGCGTCATGCCCTCCATGTCGGCCTTCACCGGGCTCGATTTGAGCGAACCAATCGCGCTCACCATTGGTGAGCGAAAGCGCTACGATACCACCGCTGTTCAAGCCAAAATAAGCATCCCGATTGTCGGCAGTACCGCCCCACACGATCTGGCCCTGCGGCTTCGGCGGCGTGGAGAATACCGCAGTCTTCCAAACCACCGCGCCTTTGCGATCCGGGTCATGCCCCCAAACATTGCCGCTCTTCTGCCCGGCCACTAGAATGCTCTTGCCGTCGGGTAGCGATTGCAAGATCGGCGACGAACCAAAATCGTAATCGGGGCCGGCGTCTTTGGGACAATTCTCGCGGTCCTTCTCTCGCACGCAGCCGACCACCCAGGCATCGCCCGGCGTGTCCTGCACGGACCACAACATCTTTCCGCTGTCCAGGTCCAGAGCCACGATCGCGTCGGTTGTCTTTGCGGCTGGCGCCGTGTAGGCATCGCCCGTCCCCACGTAAAGCGCGTGCCGCTTGGGGTCGAGCGTTGGCGAATTCCAAACTCCTCCGCCCGCCGGTCCGAACTGTTGAATTCCCTTGGCGTTCTTGCCGGTTGGCTTGTTGGCCTGTGTAATGACGTAGCTTTTCCAGATCTGGCGGCCGGTCTGGGCATCGAGCGCTGCGACACTGCCCCGAAATGTGCAGCATTGGTAGGCCGGATCGGCGGCGGAGACTTCTTCAAACGACGCAACTGGAACATACAGGCGATTTTGATAAATCTGCGGCGCGCCCGTGATCCGCGCTACGGGATGATTGTCCAGATTGATCTTCCAAACCTGTTCGCCGCTGGCTGCATCGATGGCGTAGACATTGCCCTTCAAATCGCCGAAGTAAGCGAGGTATTGGCCTGAAGCCTGCGCAGGACCGATGCTCACCGCCGAGCGCACGGCCCCGGTCGCGTGATAGGACCAGTAGACGCAGCCCGTCACCGCATCAATCGAATAGACGTAACCGGTATCGACACCCAGGAACACGCGTCCCGCTACGACGGTCGGCTGTCCGTAAACGGCCTTGGCGCCCGGAAATCCGAAGGCCCATTTCAGCTTCAGCTTGGGGACTTGCCCGGCGTCGAGTTGAGCTGCGGCGGCCTCTTGAAAACGAGCGTTGGTGAGGCCAGCGCCCCATCCGTTCCACGAGGGCTTCGCTGCGATGTCGCCCAGGCCGGGATTCACCTCGCAGCGGTTCGACATCAACTTCGCGTCCGCATTTGCGGGCGGGGCGGCGTCTTGTGCGAATCCAAGAAACCCGACCGCGACAATCGCGGACAAAACGATCGGAACAAGTCTGATAATCGGCGGCTTCATCAGGCGTAATTCTACCGCCAAACGACCTTGCGAACTAGAAATCCATTTGATCGATATTTTGCTTGTTGATGATCAGAGGAGATCCCAAAATAATTTCACTCCCCCGGATTTGAAGCGTGCCTAGCCGTCCGGCTTGAATGGATGTTGCCCCGGCGGGAAGTTTGTTCTCGGCCAGCAGCCAAGCGGAATAGACCGTGAGGTATCCGAGATCCCGGGTGCTCCAAAGGACCACGGTCTGCACGATGCCCTCATGAACATAGGGTTTGCAGATGCTTGGAAGCGAGAGACCGATGACATCGACGTCCTTGCGAGCGGCCTGCCGCACCGCCTCCGCCGCGCCCGGAACCGCCGGCGCCGAGATGGCCATGATGAGCTTTACGTGTGGGTAAACCTTCAACACCGTCTGGGTCTCGGCAAAAGCCTTGTCACGATCGTCGTCACTCGGCCGAATGGTCGCAAGCTTCAGAGCGGGATACTTGGCGGCCAGGCGCTTCTTGATAAACGCGATCCACTCGTTCTGATTCTCGGCGCTGAGAGCGCCCGTGACAATTGCAAAATCTCCTTTGCTACCGAGAAGCCGCGCTGCCTCGTCCGTTAACGTGTCTGCGATTCCCTCCGGAGTAGCCTGGTTGATGAAAAAATCGCGGGCGTCGGGTTCGGCGTCGGCATCCCAGGTGAGAACGCGGATGCCATGCTGGCGCGCCTTGCGCAGAACGGTGGAGATGCCGGCCTTGTTCTCGACGGCCACGGCGATCACGTCCACTTGCCGGGTGATCCAGTTCTCGACCAACTCGTTTTGCTTGGCGGCTTCGAGGCTCGTGGGACCATCCCAGATCAGGTCCAAGCCGAGTTCTTTTGCGGCCTCTTCAGCACCTGCCCGGACGCTGACGAAGTAGGGGTCGCCTTTTGCTTTCGGCATCATCGCGATCACGGGACGATGCCCGGTCGCGGGCGTAGCGATCGCGGGAGCGCGTCCCAACGAATGTACCAGCCACACGTTCGTCCCGGCCACGATGACCGAGCCAATCAGCACCGCAGCGCATAGGATGGCAACCTGACTGTTCTTCACAGCATTCGTCTCTTCGTTTAGTGTTACATCCGCGCGCCGCCGCCAGCGATCGATGCCGATCGTGACCACCAGCAGCGTTCCAATCAATATTCCTGTCAGCTCCGACGGAAGCGCGGCGAGGTGCAAACCGTTCTGCAAAACCGACAAAGCGAACAGGCCGAAGATCGTGCCCCAAAGTGTGCCCCGTCCGCCAAAGACTGACGTTCCTCCCAGCACCACAGCCGTAATCGCATCCAGCTCATAGCCGGTCCCGACATCCGATTTTGCCTGACCCAGATGCGCGACGTAGATAATCGCGGCCACGGCCGATATTACGCCCGACAGGAGATACACCAGCGCGAGGCGTCTGCGGACGGGAATGCCGGCGTATCGCGCTCCCGCGGCGGTGAACCCGATGGCGTACAGCGCCCGGCCAATCACCGAGCGATGCAACAAGATCGCGTAGGCCGCCAAGACCGGCAGGAAAAACAGGAGCTGGACGGGAATCACGCCCCAAAGATAGCCTTGGCCAAGAAGCAGAAATGACTTCGGGAAGTCGGTGAAGTTCACTGCGCCGTGCGTGATTCCTTCCGCAATGCCGCGGAACAGCGAGAATGTTGCGAGAGTAACGATGAGCGGAGGAAGATCGAGCCGCGAGATCGCCAATGCATTGACGGCGCCCCCGGCGAATCCTACAAGCAGCGCTACCAAGACCGCGGCGGCGAGCGGAAAATGCCAATCCTGCCAGGCTGCTCCTAATACCACAGCCGCCAGACCCATCATCGAACCGACCGAGAGATCGATGCCCCCGGTGATGATGACGGGCGTCATCGCCAGCGCCAGCAGTCCAAGCTCGATGCTAAAACGTATCACCTCAAAGAAATTGCCCCACGTGAAAAAGTTTTCGGCAATCGCGGAGAAGACGGCGATCTCAGCCGCCAGCGCTAGCAAAAGAATCCACTCACTGTTGGGGAACAAGCGCTTGCGCCACCGATTAGGCGCGGCTTGCGGCAAGATTGCTTCCATTGTTTTCCCGACGAGCCTCGCGCGCGCGCCTGCGAGCGGCATCGATCACAACCGCGGCCAAAATGATTCCGCCTTGGACAGCTCGCTCCCAATAAGCGCTGATCCCCAAAAATGTCAGCGCTGGCCCGATGGCTCCAAGCAGAATTACGCCCAGCACCGTTCCGGCGATGGTTCCTCTTCCACCTGTAATCGCAGCGCCGCCGACCACCACTGCCGCGATCACTTTCATCTCTAGACCCAACCCGGCGTTGGTCGGGATTTGATTGAATCGGACCGCATTGAGCGCAGCCGCGAATCCGGTAAGCGCGCCCATGAATCCAAAAACTGAAAGCTTCAACAGAGAAGTACGAATTCCGGCCAGGCGAGCGCCTTCTTCGTTTGAGCCCGTGGCATAGACGGCGCGTCCGGCCGCAAGATTCCCCAGGCCCCACGCAATGCCCGATGAAAGAACCACGGCTACGATCATGCTCATGACGGGATAGGACGACTGCGACAAACCGAACCATTGGAAACCGGCTGGCAGGTCCTGAACCCAAGCGCCCTGTGTCTGCCAGCGCAACGCGTCTCGCAGCGCGACCATGCTCGCCAGCGTGACCACAATCGACGGCATCCGCGCATAGGCGACTAGCCATCCATTGAATGCCCCGACAGCGCCGCCGACCAGGCAAGCGCCCAGCCCAGCCAGCGGCGCAGGAATTCCCGATTTTGCGAAGAGGCCAGCGCTGACGCCGCAGATGGCAAAGATCGAGCCGACCGAGATGTCGATTTGTCCGGTTACGATCACAAGAGTCATACCGAGCGCCACGATGAGCACCGGCACATTTGCCAGGAACAAATCGGTGAGGTTTTCGCGCGAGAAATAACCCGGCGCGACGAACGCCAACAGGATCGCAAGCAGGAAGATCGCTACCGCGATCGAAATTTCCCGGCTGTGCGTCTTCATGGATTAACTGACACCACTGGGAACATGCCCCAAGGCCAGCGAAAGAATCCTTTGCTGCGTAGCTTCCTCGCGTGAAAGTACCCCGGCAATTGACCCCTGATGCATGACGGCGATTCGATCGCTCATCCCCAGGATCTCGGGCAGCTCCGAAGAGATCATGATAATCGCCAGCCCGCGCTCGGCCAAATCCATCATCAGACCGTGTATCTCCGACTTGGAGCCGACATCGACCCCCTGCGTTGGTTCGTCGAGGATCAAAATCTTCGGATTGATCGCGAGCCACCTTGCCAGCGCTACCTTCTGCTGATTGCCGCCCGATAGCGCGCCCGTTTCGGTGTAAACCGAAGGCGCTCTGATTCTCAGTTGCTGGAGATAACGAAGGGCGAGCGCGCTTTCTTTGTTACGATCGATCAATCCGTGGCGCGAAACGATCTTCAAGTTAGCGAGGCTGGTGTTGGAAGCGATTGGCAGCTCGAGCACGACGCCGTGCTGCCTGCGGTCTTCCGGCACATATCCGATGCCCAGTTGGATCGCTTCCGCTGGTGATGTGATGCGGGCTAGCGTCCCGCCGATCAGAATCTCGCCCGAGTCCGGTGGAGTGAGGCCAAAAAGCGTTTCCGCCAGCTCGGTTCTACCGGAGCCAACCAAACCGGCTACACCGAGAATTTCGCCGCTGCGCACGCAGAATGAGATATCGCGCAGACCGGCGGCGCGATTGGAGACGTCGTGCAACTCGATTACCGTTTCGCCGAGCGGCACGTCGCGCTTCGGAAACACGGCCGAAATATCGCGACCCACCATCATGCCGATCAACGAGGCCTTGTCCACTTCGTGCGTGCGCCGCGTGGCAATCGTCTCTCCATCGCGCAGGACCGTGACGCGGTCGGCGATCGCGGAAATTTCCTCCAGCCGGTGCGAGATATAGATGATCCCCGCTCCCTGGCCACGGAGCAATGCAATGATCTTGAATAGGCTGTCCACTTCGCGGTCCGTCAGCGACGCAGTGGGCTCATCCATAATCACGATCTTCGCATCGGCGCCGATCGCTTTAGCGATCTCGACAATCTGCTGCTCGGGCATACTGAGCGTCGCGACGAGTCGTTCCGGTTGAATCGAACCTCCGACACGTTCGATCAATTCTTGCGCGCGGCGATTTCGATTCTTCCAATTCACTTTGCGCCAGATGCCTCCGCTTTCGAGCGCTAAGGCGATATTCTCGGCAACCGTGAGATGGGGAAATAACGAAGGCTGCTGATATATCGTCGCGATTCCCAAGGATCGCGAAATACCGGGATCATTATGCAGCACCGGGCGGCCGCGGATCTCGATCGTTCCGGAATCGGGCTGGATGGCGCCCGTAATGACTTTGATCAGCGTCGACTTTCCCGCGCCGTTCTCGCCGATCAACGCATGCACTTCTCCTTCGAGCAGCTCCAAAGATACGTTGTTCAGAGCGCGGACGCCAGCGAACGACTTGCTGATCGACTTGGCTTCCAGCAGCGGAACAGCCATTTAACGCAAAAAAGCATCCTGAAGACCGCCGTCGACGGGAATGATGTGGCCGGTGGTCTTCGCGCTCTCGTCGCTAGCCAGCCAGACAATGGCGCGCGCGCAATCTTGAGGAAGAATGGGCCTTCTGGTAAGCGTCCGCTGAGCGTAAAAGTCAGCCAGCTTGGTTCGCAATTCCTCGGTCGATTCCGATTCCGAGAAATGGATCTTGTATTTTCGCAGTGAGTGAATCACGCGATCCCGTGGAAACATCGTTGATCCGGCCACCACGGTCGCCGGCGCGATCCCGTTCACCCGCACCAGCGGCCCAAGGCCAACCGCAAGTTCGCGGATCAGGTGGTTTAACGCCGTCTTGCTCGTGTCGTAAGCTTCCGTGCCTTTCTTTGGAACGATGGCATTGGCGGAACTGGTCAGCACCATCGCTGCCGGAAGGTTCTGGCCCTTGAAGACCCATTCGGTCTGCTCGGCCAACAGGTAATTGCCGGTCACGTTCACTTGGAAGGTTTTTGACCACTGAGCTGCGGTCAATCGGCCATCCGCTCCGGGCACTGGATAAATAGCCGCTGTGTTGACGACTACATCGATGCCGCCAAATTGTAGAACGGTAAACTTCACGGCTTCCGCGAGGCTCTCGGCCGAACTCAGATCGGCGGGCATGCTCGCGACGGATTCCGTCGATGCTATCTTGGCGGCGTCGGCTGCCGTGGTCTTCGCGCTCTCGGCTTCCAGATCGGCCACCACGACATGCGCGCCTTTGCGAGCGAGCAACAGTGCCACTTCGCGGCCGATTCCACTGCCGCCGCCGGCCACTAGTACGATCTTGCGGCTGAACTCCGCCTCCGCCGGCATTCGCTGCAGCTTGGCTTCTTCGAGTGCCCAGTATTCGATCCGGAATGCCTCCGAGCGCGGAAGCGCGACGTAGTTGTGAAAGAAGTGGAACTGCGTGGATTGTTCAAGCCGCCGAGACTGCGGTAGCGGATGCTGCACGTCGACGTCTTCCAGCGCGTTCGCCCCCGCCATCACATGGATCGCGTTGATGAAGAATTCCGTGGTGATGCGCGCTTCCTTCTTGTTCTTGCCGAATCCGAATAATCCGACGCCCGGAATCAACACCACCGAAGGATTCGAATCGCGCAGCTTGGGCGAATCCGGAGCGGCCCACGCGTCGTAATACTTCCCGTACTCAGCGCGATAAGTGACCGCTTGCTCCTGAACGCGAGCCTTCAACGCGTTCAAATCTCCAGTGGCTGGATTCCAGTCGATGAACAAAGGGCAGATGCGCGTGCGCAGAAAATGGTCCGGACAACTGGTGCCAAGCGTGCCCAATTCCTTCGACCACTTGGAACCCGCGAATGTCAGAGCATCCGGATCGTCGGTATAGTGTGCGATCACACGGCGGTTGGATGACATCACGCCGCGCAGCGCCGGCAAAATCCGCGCCGCAATCTCTGTACGATTGGCCAGCGGCGCATGCTCCAGACCACCGAACTGCGCACCCTTCTTGGCCTGGTGCTCCATGATGAACTCGCCCATCTGGTCGATAGTGCGAATGCTGTTTGAATAGCACTCGCGCTGTGTCTCGCCCCAAGTGAACAGACCATGGCTACCCAGGATCAGGCCGTCGCACCCAGGATTGTCCTTCACCGCCTTCTCGATCAAGAGTGCCAGTTCGAACCCGGGACGCTGCCAGGGCACCCATGCGATCTTCCGCCCGAATTTTCTATTGAATTCCTCCAGCTTACGCTTCCCGTTGGCGCTGGCCGCTAGCGCGATTGCCCAGTCCGGATGAAGGTGGTCCACATGCGGGAACGGTAGAAACGCGTGCAAGGGAGTATCGATGGAAGCTGCCACGCGATTCTCGCCGAAGGCGGATAGAGGATAGAAGCCGACCATCTCGTCTTCGTGGGCTTCGCCGCGATAGATTCGCTTGAGCTGCTCCAGCCGATCGAGATAGAGCAGCGCAAATCCGGAATCCTGGATCGATCCGAGATCGCCACCGCTGCCCTTGACCGCCAGCACTCGCACCGGCTTTCCCGTAAACGGATCTGGCAGTTCGATCTTTGAACTGGTGTTGCCGCCTCCGAAATTTGTGATTCGCAGATCAGCGCCCAGAAGATTGGAGCGATAGCGCAGCAGCGACAGTTGGCTTCCGCCAAGGGCTTGGGCTTGATCCTCGTTCCAGAGGTCCTTCAGGTGAATAGTTTCCGTAGTCTCAGGCATGGCGAATGATAAAATGAATTTGTTCAGGCGACCTTCGGCCTCGCGAAATGCGAAAACTCACATACTCCTTGGCGGCGCTAAGCGTATGCGCAACTCTCTTTCTTACTCTCGCAAATGCGCAGGAGAAATTGCCCGACGGACCTGGCCGGGAAACTCTGCAGAGAGTCTGCGGCGCCTGTCACAGCGCAGAAAACGTGGCCGGAATGGCGAAAACGCGGGAGGAATGGGGAGCGGTAGTCGGGGAGATGGCTGCCGACGGCGCGCAGGCTACTGAAGCTGAGTTCAACGAGATTGTCGACTATCTCGCCACCTACTTTCCGAAAATCCCCAAGATCAACGTGAACAAAGCGACAGCCAAGGATCTTGAGAGCGCACTGGAACTCTCGGCCAAGGACGCGGAAGCGATCGTGCATTACCGGGAAGACAAAGGCAACTTCAAATCGGTCGAAGATGTTGAAAAAGTCCCTGGCGTGGACGCCAAGAAGATCGAAGCCAAGAAAGATCGCTTGGTATTCTAACGTCCGGACGCTCACGGCCATCACAGATTCTTCAACCAAAGATTGCGGCAGGAGACTCTTACATTCCCGCCGCCTTCGATTTGCAGTCCGATCACACCTTGCGCCGCCGCCATTGTCGGATCGTCATCGATGAAAACAGCCATAACGTGTCCGTTCAACATGTGCATCATCATATTCCCCCGCGCGATGACGTGCATCTGATTCCAGTCGCCCACCTTGATGTATTCCTTGAGCGCGTCCGAATCCCCCACTGTGCTGAGCAGCCGCGGTTTCTTTCCTTGTTCTGCCCGCACCACCTGGCCGCGCCAGGCAATGATGCCGCGCGGTGTCCCCTGCTCGTAAAGCTGGCCGCTGTACCGGTTCGCGAAATCGAAATCCGCCTGGTACCCCTTCAAGTTCCATTTAGCGAACTTTGCGTTAGGCGTAGGACCGCCTTGGATCTGTCCGGCAGCCACACGCGAGCTGCGATATTGAATTCCGCTATTTGCATTATTGCCTTCCAGCTTGATTTCCACCTTCAGCTCGAAATTTTTAGGCTCGCCGCCCTGCCAGATGATGTAAGTAGTGCCCGCCGGTTTTTCCGGACTTGACTCGCCGACGATCGCGCCGTTTTCGACTCGCCATACGTCCGGGCTTCCGTCCCAGCCTTTCAAGGTCGTCCCGTCGAACATCGATTGCCATCCAGCGTGGTCGTCAAAATTGATCGGGTCCGGTTGAGAGAAGCCTCCGCCACGGCCCTGCGGCTGGGCGATCGCCGTCAAAAAATAGAGCAAAACTCCCGCAACACCAGCCACGGCAGACCAACGAAAGAACATTTAGCCTCCAAAACTACGCCGCGCTCGATTGTTTGAGCGACGGGACTTTTTCCCAGCGCCGATTCCTTGCGGATTCCAAGACAGCGTCGGTGACGCAGTCCGTTGCTAGGCCATCGCGAAAGGTCGGCGCTGCCTGCTTGCCTTCGTCCAGCGCCTGCAGAAAATCCGCAACCTGATGAATGAACGTATGCTCGTATCCGATTTGCAGGCCGGGCACCCACCAGTGCTGCATATAAGGATGATCGCCGTCGCTGACGTGGACGCTTCTCCAACCGCGCAATCGGCCTTCATCACGATGATCGAAAAACTGAATTCGATGCAGGTCGTGCAGGTCCCACATCGCAGATGCATGCTCGCCATTGATCTCGAGTGTGTAAAGCGCCTTGTGCCCCCGCGCGTAACGGGTAGCTTCAAACGTTGCAAGCGATCCGTTCTCGAAACGGCCCAAGAACGCGCTCGCGTCGTCGATGCCCACCGGTTCGACACGCCCGGTAAGATTGTGTTTGCGCTCCTTAATGAATGTCTCGGTCATCGCCGACACTTCAGCGATGGGGCCATTCAGCCACAGCCCAGTGTCGATCGTGTGCGCCAGCAGATCGCCCGTTACACCGCTTCCCGCCACTGCAACATCGAGCCGCCACAGTCCTTCGCCGCCCTGCGGCAAATCTTCTGAGATGGTCCAATCCTGCAGGAATTTCGCGCGATAGTGGAAGATGCGGCCGAGTCTCCCTTCGTCGATCAAATGCTTGAGCAGCATCACTGCCGGCACGCGCCGGTAGTTGTACCAAACCATATTCGCGACTTTAGCGGATTCCACCGCATCCGTCATGCTCCGCGATTCCGACGCGTTCCGCCCGAGTGGCTTCTCGCAAAGCACCATCTTGCCGGCCTTCGCCGCCGCAATCGCGATCTCGGCATGTGTGTCGTTAGGGCTGGCGATGTCGATCAGATCGATATCATCCCGGCCGATCAACTTTCGCCAGTCCGTCTCCACCGACTCGTAGCCCCAGTTCCCGGCAAATGCCTTGACGCGTTCGGATTTGCGTGCGCAAACCGCTTTGAGCACCGGTTGGTACGGCAAATCGAAGAATCGACCGGCCTGTAAGAACGCGTTTGAATGCGCGCGGCCCATGAAGCCATAACCGACCAGACCGATGTTCAGGCTCTTTCTTGCCATGACCTCGCCGCTTCGTCCCAGCCGTGGGCATTTCGAACCGCGATCATGGTCGCCAGGATCTCTAGCCATGTTCCGGCCTGCATCATGACTTCGTTGGGAAACATGCAGCCGTCCCAGCAGATGTGTTGAAAGGCGTGCGTCGGTCCGCCATCACCTTCCCGTATCCACTCGCCGGCGACTCTCACGATGTCCATCTTTCCCTCCGGATCGCGCGGCAGACAGTGCCGGCCGGTCTTGTCGTGCGACCCCGATCCTTTCACCGTGGCGTCGTTCTGCGCTACGTGAAAATCGATGGTCCACGGCCGCAGCGCGCGCGTCATGGTTCGAATCGCGTCGTCCAACACTTCCTTTTGCGACCAGTCGAATTTCTCCGGCAGGATGCGATCCTCGGGCGCGTTAATCCCCAGCGTGAACAAAAGGGTGTGCGCCATGTCCGCTTGAAAACCCAGCGTCTCGGGACGGCCGACCATCTCGAGCAGTTCGACCATTCGTTTCCAGCTATGCATCCCGCCCCAGCAGATTTCTCCCTCGGCCGCGAGCCGCTCGCCATGGCCTTCTGCAATAGAGCACGCTTGTTGAAAAGTCTCTGTGATCCGCTTGGTGTTCGACACTGGGTCCTTCGCCCACTCCGCCGGACTCGCGGCAGAATCGATCCGCACGATTCCATAGCGGCGAACGCCCAGCTCACGCAATTTTCTGGCGATGACGCACGCCTTCCGAACCTGCGTCAGGAAATTCTTCCGCTCCTCTTCGGAGCCCATGGCCGATCCCCCACCTGTGGGAGGCCACACCGGAGCGACCACCGAGCCGACCACCAGGTTTCGCGAAGCAATCCGATCCGCTAGACACTTCAGGTCATCGTCACTCGAATCAATCTCGACATGCGGTGCAAACAAAAAAAGATCGACGCCATCGAACCGGATGCCGTCCACTTCGGCCGACGCCGTCAAGTTGAGCATCGTCTCAAGATCGATGGGCGGTTCTGAATCCGGGCCCTTCCCGACCAAGCCCGGCCACATCGCATTGTGGAGCGCCGGATACTGGTGCGCGTTCTCGATGCTCATAATTACTCGTTCACTTTTTCTTTCGCAGCGGCTCCGCATCCGGATTCCCGGGGCCGAAATGTTTCAGGATGACTAGCGGATCTGTCGCGCTGGTATTCTCGACCTGTACGCCTTCTTTCGCCGCGTCCGCGGTCACGAACAGCTCGTCTTCGGTCATTTCGCCGAAGCGGATCATGGCGGGTGCCGCTACCGGGTGCTCGCCGAAACGCCCGTGTCCCTGGGTCAGAATCAAGCCGTAGGCGACCCCATCGCGAATGGTAACAGTGCGGCCTGGCATCACCGTAAGCTCTTTGGCCGAATAATATCCGGTTCCGTAAGTGATCCACTTTTCGCAATAACCGCCGTCGTGCATGCCGTCGAGCGGCCGCACCGGCAAGGGAAAAATCTTATTTGTCTTCCCAAACTCCGGGTTCACGTTGGCGTTCCAATCCAGCATGCCGACCAGGTAGTCGAGGTCGTGATGGTACGCCGGCAACACGTCCTTAGTAAGGAGGCTCCAATCGACGATGCGTCCCTCCACCACCGATTGAAACATCGCGAACACGTCGCTGCTCACTTGCGGCTCGTAAGTCACCAGGGAACCGGGAGCGTGAAGGATTCCCGGATTTATCTGCCACCCCGCGCCGGGCTCTAACCGATAGGCCCGAGAGTGAAAAAGAATTCCGTTGTCGCCCTTGTTCCAATTTTCGAGACATCGCCGCATGTCATCTCTCGTAGTGCCGGGCTCGAGGCCCATGAACGTGTATGGGAAATTGTTTTCCGTCAAGTTGTACTGCGGAGGAAAATAGTAAGCCTCTGGCTTGCCGCGCTGCCCCACCAGCTTGGCGATCTCATCGCTTTGATGCATGTGATGCGGGATCGGGCCCATGTTGTCGAAAAACTTGCACAGCAGGTTCCATCCGCCCTCGCGTTGCATTACATCCGAGCCAATTAGAAGGTCGCCGGCGCTTTCCATCGCTTCCTTAAGCAGAAATCTCTTCCCGCCATCCAGCCGGACATAGCTCAAGCCTTCGTCTTTCAAGGTTGCCGGACCATTGGAAGCCTTGGTGGTCGATGAAAACCAGCGCTCATTGATGCCGCCGCGGTGCGCTCCGAACGCGTACAGATCATCAGGATGGAGCTTCAACCTCCGGCCTGGGATCATGAAAGAACGAGGCACCCAGCACGGTTCCAGCCTGAGAATTCCGCGTCCAGCATCAATTGCTTCCTGAACGCTCGATCGATTCAACATCGTTTTCGGGTGATCCTTTTAGTGCTCTATCGGAATGCCGAACGAGTACAGCGTATTGTCATAGGTGCCAAAATAGACCCGCCCGTTGGCCACCGCCATGCTCGCGAAGTGCGTGAAGGAAGTGATGCTGTCGCCGCTGGAATACAGCTCTTTCCCGGTTTCGCCGTCCAAAGCATAAAGTGTGGCGTGTACCGACCGTTCCGCGCGCTGCTGCGAGCTGAACAGGCCCCCTTGATTTTCGTTCGCTTGGCGGACAAATTCGCCGCTGGAGAGCGCGAACACCACTCCGTTCGCGACCACCGGCGGCGCCGGAATGATCAGATCGCGCGACACCCAGCCCGGCGAGAGTACCGTCTTGCCCTCTTTCTCTTCCACCTTGAACGCCACAACGCTGCCGTGCGGAGCGTCCCCATTGGTGACTGGAAACTTCACTTCTTTCGTCAACGGTCCCCAAACCGGCGCCAGCACCCAGCGCGTTCCCTTGCTGTCTTCCCAGCTCGCCACACCGCCCCAGATCCCGAAGCCGGCGAAGTCCGTTTCTTCATTCGATATCAGCGGCGTTCGATACAGCGGCGTCCGATGGTTCGCTCCTCCCAGTGATTGGCTGTCGAGCAGAAACAGCCGGCCCTCTTTGCCGCCCGCGACGATCAGATCGCGGCCCTTATAAGGAAAGACTGTGGGAGTGGTATTCATGTCGAGATCGCGCTTAGTGATCCACTCGCGATTGGACGGTGTGTACCAATCTTTCAGCTTCAGATCTTTGGGCGACAGAGCCAGAACGGTATCCGAGTACACTCCTTTGGCCGGATCCCACTCGCCGTCTCCTACTTCCGCGTAGACCGTTCCGTCCGTGCCGATCGCAGCGCCGCCGAGTCCCCAGATGCCGCCGCCATTCGATGCGAAGGAGCCGACCTTCTTGTCGTCACTCGCAAGATCTATCGCATACACACCGTTCGGATTCCCGCCGCATTTCTGTCCCGTCGTCGCATACACGACGTTGTCGACCAGATTCATGCTGTAAGGCTTCCCGTTGGGCGGGATAAACTTCGCGGGCGGCATGACGTCTTCGCCGTTGGCGAGGTTCATCTCATGCAGACTGCCATCGCTGGTGAGGACATAAATCCCGCGTGGCGCAGGTCCCCGACCTGCGGACGCCGATGGAGCAGTTCCTCGACCACCAGCCGCTGGCGCAGCGGAGCCTCCTCCCCGTCCGCCAAAAGTGGGCGGAGGCGGAATCACGGGCGTCGCCGTCAGTCCACCCGGACAGAGCCACGTCGGGTTTTTAGTTTGTGGCACGTCGGCCGCGTGTTCGAAATGTCGTTGCCACAAAATCCGGCCCAGGTCGGCATCCACAGCAAAAATATTGTCCGAACTGCCGGCCACGTATGCCATTTCCTTAAACCCGCGATTCGTGATAATCCGGCCCATGATCAACGGCTCGAAGATCGAGTACATGGCCCTCTGCTCGTTCTCCAACTTTAGCTTCCACAGAAGCTGAAAGCCCTTCACGCTTTCTTTGTTGAGAGTCGTCTCGTATTTCTGCCAGCCCGTTCGTTGGGGATCGCCGCCGTGCGTGAGCCAATCCGCCACTCGCCCCACCTGCGCATTAGCCAACGGTAAGAGGACGGCCAGACTCAACGAAATGACGACTATGTTACGTAACCTTTGCATTCTCGCGCTCCTACAGTCCTGATCGCACAACGGATGATCTCGAAGGCCAGTTTACCTCACGCCGGGCGGTCACTAGTGGAGTAAGGCGAACCCACGCTACCAAGGAATAACATTAAGCACAATCCAGCGCCTCGCATCCCTTATGCTGTAGAGAAGCGGAGAGGAGTTCGAAATGGGGCGACGCGTGAAGTTTGGCCCGTTTGAGCTGGATCGGCAAACTGGGGAACTGTGGAAACATGGTCTGAAGGTCAAGCTTCAGGGTAAACCGTTTCAAGTGCTGGTAGCGCTGCTTGAACGGCCGGGCGAGCTGGTGAGCCGCGAAAACTTACAACAACGGCTCTGGTCTGGTGACACCTTCGTCGATTTTGAGAGTGGACTAAACACCGCCGCAAACCGGCTCCGGCTCACGCTGGGCGATTCGGCCGAGCATCCTCGCTACATTGAAACACTGGCGCGGTCCGGCTACCGCTTCGTCGCTCAGGTGGAGGAAGTGGTGACCCCGGAACCTGTGGGGCCCGCGCGGTCAAGGACGCCGATGCGTTGGGGGTTAGTTGCCGCGCTTGCACTTGTGCCAGGAGTGGCGGCCTTTTGGTGGTCATTGCTACGCCCGCCCGATGCGCCAAGGTTTCAGGAGGTGACCTTTCGGCGCGGCACAATCGCGGGCGCGCGCTTCGCACCTGACGGGCAGACAATCCTCTACAGCGCAAAATGGGATTCCCAGCCATGGCGAATTTTTCTGGCAAGCTCGGTGAGTCCTGAAACTCGGCCGCTCGGGTTCGAGGGCTCGATGCTCAGTGCGGTATCGGGCTCTGGAGAATTGTCGCTACTTTCATCGGATCAAATGGGTGCATACGCGGGCGCCACTTTGTCGAGAGTGCCGATGAACGGGGGCGCTCCGTTGACAATATCCAGCCGCGTGGTCTGCTCGGATTGGTCTCGGGACAGCAAACAGCTCGCGGTGGTTCGTTTCGAAGGCAGCGAAACCCATATCGAATTCCCTGTCGGGAAAATCCTCTACCGGACCGCAAACCTGTTAAGTGGTCTCAGGATTTCGCACGACGGCAGCAGGCTCGCCTTCATGGAGCATCCGGTTCGCGGCGATGATGCGGGCGATGTCAAGGTGCTTGGCCTGGACGGCAAAGTGCGCACCCTCTCGGCGGGCTGGGCGAGCGCCTGTGGCGTAGCATGGTCCGCCTCTGGAAAAGAGATATGGTTCACAGCGGCGCGCATTGGTGGCACCCGTGCGTTGTGGGCTGTGTCACAGGAGGGAAAGCTACGTCTGGTGGCAAGGGTTCCGGGATCTCTTATGTTGCAAGACATCGCGCGCGACGGCCGCGCCCTGGTGAGCCGCGAGGATCGTCGCGTGGAGATGTCCGGCCGCATCGATGACGACTCTTCCGAGCACGATCTCTCCTGGTTTGACTGGACCGGGGCGCAGGACTTCTCAGCCGACGGAAAGCTTGTTCTGTTCGACGAAAGTGGTGACGGCGGGGGGCCGAACTGGACGGCCTACTTACGCCACGCGTCAGATGGAAGCATCCTGCGCTTGGGTGAAGGACACGCCTTGGCACTGGCCCCGGATGGCCGGTCGGCAGTCACGATGATCGCAACGAACCGCCGGCGCCTCAGCATCGTACCGGTCGGCGAAGGTCAGCCGCGCGAGCTTTCAGGCGGTGATATCGAATATCACTGGGCTCGATATTTGCCCGATGGGCAGCGCTTGCTGGTGGCTGGCAACCCGCCGGGCGGGAGCCTGCGATTGTATCTTCAGGCCGTGAACGGCGGCAAGCCGCAGCCGCTGGTACCGGAGATTTACCTGCGCACGGTGGTCATATCGCCGGACGGAAAGTGGATCGCGGGAGCCAACCAAGATTCCAGGCTGGTGGTCTGCGCGTTAGAGGGAGGCGAGCGCAGGCTGATCTCTACTCCACAGGCCATCCTTCCCGTCGCGTGGAGCGCCGATGGCCGTTCGTTGCTGGTTCGCGACTTGGGGGCTGTGCCGGCAACCCTCTACCGAATCGATTTGCCGGGTGGCCGTATCACCGAGTGGAAGACCATCGGGCCGGCCAACTCCAGCGGTGTCGCAGCAATCGTTCGGTTGCTTTACACGCCCAACGAGAGGTCCTACGTGTACTCCTACCAGCGGAATCTGGCTCAGTTATACCTTGCCGACGGCTGGAAGTAATAACTTCTTGCTAACTGCGATCTAACCGAACCCAGCTTTCAGGGTGAAAACTTCACTAAAGACAATCATTTAGAACGCAAGCTAGAATTTAGCCGCGATCCATTGAGGTCTCGAGGTTAAGCCCTCCACAATACCGCTAACGGGTCAGTCGTTTCCAAGAAGGGCTTTTTTCCACCAAAAGGTTCGGTTCCCTTTTTAGATGGTGCTCAATACGAGATCCGTCGAGGCCAATATGATTCACAATAGTGCTCTCAGGTTTTGGATATTCGCTGCGGCTCTACTTGCGATCGCTGCTGTTTTCCCGGCACTGCTTCCCGCACAGGCAATCAGAGGCGACCTGGTGGGAATCGTGACGGATGCGACCGGCGCCGGAATTCCTAAGGCAACATTGACAGCGACAAATGACGCGACCGGTGTGAAGACTTCGACCACGACCGACGCGGGTGGCGCGTACCGCCTCGCGAACCTCCCGGCAGGTTCCTACACGCTGAGCGCAATAGCGCCAGGTTTCGCGACCGCCACCATAAAGCAGGCTCAGGTCCAATTGAACAACACTGTGACGCAAAACCTAGCGCTAACCGTCGGCTCCACTGCGACCACAGTTGAGGTTAGCGCCGCGCCTCCGCCGCTCGACACCACTACTGCGCAGTTACAGACCACGTTTGAAACGCGCGAGGCCGAGGATCTGCCCGTGGCTGCATTCTCGAGGAGCGCCGGCATCGCGGGGACCATCCAGTCCGCTGCCATCTGGAATCTCACCCTCCTTGGCGCTGGCGTCGCGTCGAATGGCGGCGTCGGCCAAGGCACTGGCCCCACGGTTTCCGGCCAGCGCCCCGAGAACAACACGTTCTATTTGGATGGCGTAAGTGACAACAACCACTACTCCACGGGTCCGTTGGCGATCGTGGCTAATGACGCCGTCGCGGAGGTCTCGCTGCTTCAGAACCAGTTCAGCGCGGAATTCGGCGGTGCGTCGGGCGGTGTTTTCAACGCCATCGTGAAATCCGGGGCCAACCAAGTGCATGGCTCCGTCTACGAATATTCCCAGAACAGACTTCTAAACGCCAACGATGCCCTCTTTTGGACCCAGGGGCTGACCTCATTTCCACGCTACGACAACAATCGCTTAGGAGCCACCATCGGCGGCCCGATCATAAAGGACAAGCTTTTCTATTTTGGGAACTTTGAATACAACCCTATCGGCCAGGCCTCCGTGCCGGGCGCGCCGATCCTTGCACCAACAGCCGCGGGTTATAGTGCGCTCGCGGCGAATCCCCAGGTCAGCAAGACCAATTTGGGCGTGCTGCAGCAATATGTTGGGACTGCCGCTGTAGCCAATCGGGGTCCTCTCACCGTTGGCAACGCGACGATTCCCATTGGAAGCGTTTCGTTCTTGGGTCCAAACTATGACAATTCCTATAACGCTATCACCTCATTGGATTACAACATGAGCGAAAAGGACCAGCTTCGCGGACGCTGGATCTATAACAGGATTACCGGCATCGACAATTTTCCAGTGCTGCCCGCATTTTTCGTCGCGCAGCCAAACAACACCTACATGCTCACGCTATCGGAATTCCACAGTTTCACCCCGACCTTGCAAAACGAGTTTCGCGCCGCCTTCAGCCGGAACTTCAACCAGGTCCCGGCGGCCCCCCAAACTTTCCCGGGGCTGAACGTCTTCCCGGACATCGATCTTGATGCGCTGAACCTGCAGATCGGACCTGGCTCGACAGAGCCGAGCGGCTCCATCCAAAACGTCTTCGAGTTGAAAAACAATACAACCAAAGTGGTGGGCCGGCACACCATCAAGTTCGGCTATAGCTTCACCGACGTGATCTTGACTAACTATTTCATCCAGCGTGTTCGCGGCGAGTACGAGTACTCGACATTGCAACAATATCTATACGACCTAACGCCTGACGTCCTCGGTGAACGCAGCGCTGGGCCGAAAGCCTTTCCCACGGGGTTTCTGGGGAACGCAGCTTTCGTAAATGATGACTTCCGACTGCGGCCGAACCTTACCTTGAACCTCGGGCTGCGCTACGAGTACGTAACCATGCCGATCGCGTCGCGGACTCAGATTTACAGCGCGCCAGCCAGTGTGCCAGGCGGGATCACTTTTGGCAAGCCATCCTTCAGCCCGAATGATTGGTCGCCGCGCCTTGGTTTCGCGTATTCGCCCGGCACCGGCAACAAGTGGGTGATCCGCGGAGGTTTCAGCCGCTCGTTCGATCTAACGTACGCGAATTTGACCTCCAACGCAGCGCCGCCGTTTTTCCAGACGACACAGGATGTCATACTGGGCAGCAACGCGCCTGGCTTCCTGGCGGGTGGAGCGCTGCCTGGCATCTCGCCCGGGTTGCCGACCGATACGCTGGGCGCCCGCAGCATCGTTGGTTCCTATGTTTTCGGTGGCAAGCGGCCGTATGGACTGACCTGGACCACGGGCGTTCAACGCCTGCTCGGCAACAACTACACCTTCGAAGCGCGGTACGTCGGCACAAAGGGTGTGCACATGTGGAACCAATCCCGCCTGAATATCGTTCCGCTAGTTAGCGCGTCGAATTATCTGCCGACCTTCTTTACGCTCCCATCCGCATCGACGCTCGCGTCCCTGACTAAAACCTTTGACCAAGTGAGTTCTTATATCGTGCCAGGCGGCACCGCGGATCGGCCTTTTGATCAGCTCGCGTCGTTGGGCTTCCAGAACAACGTGATAAGCTACGCGCCGCAAGCCTACTCCTCTTACAACGGCCTAGCTCTGCAGTTAACCAAGCGCTACTCCAACGGGCTGTCCTACATGCTGGCCTACACCTGGAGCCATCTTCTTGACGACGCCACGGCGACCAACTTCTCCACTTATCTGACTCCGCGGCGCGCACAGGATTTCCAGAACCTGCGTTCGGAATGGGCCTCCTCGGCGCTCGATCGCCGGCACCGCTTCACCTTCACCTCGATATACGACTGGAGGCCTTTCAAGGACAAAAGTTGGTTCCTGAAGAACGTGGCCGGCAACTGGACCATCTCGGGCACGTATACCTATCAATCGCCTGAATTCGCGACCGTCCAAAGCGGCATCGATTCCAACCTGAACAACGACAGCGCAGGAGACCGGACCATAATCAACCCGGCCGGGGCGGCCAACGTCGGCAGTGGCGTGGCGGCCTACAATGCCAGGGGCCAAGTGGTGAGCATGGGCGATCCTACTACCGTTGCATATGTGGCGAACAATCCTAATGCCCGTTACGTTGTGGCTGGACTCGGCGCGCTAGCCAATAGTGGGAGAAACACCTTCCCGCTCAAGCCCACGGACAACATCGATCTCTCGCTGGTCAAGCGTTTCAACATCACGGAGCGAGTTCGCTTTGAGATCGCCGGCCAGTTTTTCAATGTTCTGAACCATGCGCAGTACACTGGTGGCTTTCTAAGCGACGTCGCGGGAAGCTCACAGATCAACAGCCGCAATGATCTCATTCCGGGCAATCCGCTCTTCGGACGCTTCGATCAGTTCTACAGCAGCAACTCCCGGTTCGGTCAGATCGCGGGTAAAATCGTCTTCTAGCAAAATCAATGTTTACCGACGCCGCGTCATCTTACCGAGCCGCGACCGGCAGGAAGCGGTCTTTGCTACGCGCTGCTAGGTAACCTTGAACCTTGGAAACAGCCTCTCTGTATTCCCTCGTTCGATCGCCGCCATCAACTTCGGCGGCAGCCCTGACGTCGGAAGCTCATTCACGGTCGATTCTATCGGTTCAGGCGAAAAATCGGTGCCGAATAGAATATGATCCTCGGGGGCGAACTTCAGCAATGCGGCCAACGGCATGGGGAAGCTCGCATGCGCGATGTCGAAATAAAACCTCTTCAGCTCGGTGTACGTGCCATTCGGGATGTACTCGGCATGCTTTGGATCACCGGGATACCGGTCGTGAATGCGGCCCGCTAGAACGGGCATCGTCCCTCCCGAATGCGGAATGATAATTTTGATGTTCGGGTATTTGTGAAGCACGCCGCCCGCGAGAATGCTGGTGCATGCGCGAGTGATGTCGAAGTCAAACTCGTTCATCGCGGTGGGGACGCCGTCGTTGAGGTCGCGGCAGCACTGCGGCGCGAGCGGATGCATATAGACGATCGTGTTCCGCCGATTCAGCTCCTGCCACATGGGATCGAAATATGGGTCGCCCGGCCACCGATTGTGATTGTCATTGGTGTAAATGCCGATGCCATCAGCCTTCAACGTGTCGAGGCCGTATGCAATCTCCGTCATGACGCCGTCAATGTCCGGCAGCGGCACGCCCGTAAACAACCCGAAGCGCTTGGGATGATCGGCCATAAGCTTCGCGCCGTAATCGTTGCCGGTTCGCACGGCTTTGCGTCCTTTCTCCGTGCCGTCGTAAAGAATATCGCCCATCTGAGTCATCGACAGGATCGCCACCGAAATATCAAACTTGTCCATCTGCTGGAGCGATAGCTCCGGCGTCCACGGTGCTCGACCGGCGCGCCCAGGTCCGGTTTGGAGAGCAGGAGGCGCGTGGTGATGATGAACGTCGATTCGCCCGCCCTTCGCGGTCGACTTATTGACCTGTTGCCCGGACAAACGCTTGGACGACAACACCGCGCCCGCCGCGCCCGCGGCCACGCCGAAAGCCTTGAGTGCTTCTCGCCGCGACACGCCGCCCCCTTCCGAGCTGAGATTCTTCATGGCCACCTTTCACACCGAATTCATCAGCATAGAACGAAACGGAGCGTCGATGGTAGTGTCCCGAGGAAAGTGTTGCTGGAGGTTCCGCAAAGCGATCTGCCCCGCTTCCGATTGCGTCATACGGAACCGGGAACACGTCCGCGAGGCGAAGGCGACCCAGCCAGATACTCACGCGCAATTTGAACGAAATTACCGCGAAGAACACTGTCGGACCCCGACTTAATACCAAGATCGACCGCGGTCCTGAACGCTGCGTGGACGTCCCGATAAACTGCTCCCGGAATCGCGATATTCGCGACACAAGAGGGAGCGAGTGAGACGCCAAGGCCGGCGCCCACCAGGCGTACGAGAGTAGGCCACTGCGGCGCTTCCTGGACTATGTTGGGCCGGAAACCACTCCTCTCGCAACAAGCGATGGTTCTGTCGAATGCCAGTGGTCCCATCCGGCGCGCAAAGAATATGAAGGGCTCTTTCCGTAGATCGCCGACGTGCAAAGTGCGTTTTCGAGCCAGCGCATGAGCCGCTGGAAGCACGGCGACGTATGGCTCTCTCAATAATGTGCTGATCTCGATACCATCCGTGGGATCCCCGTCGCGCAGAAAGGCCAAATCAAGCGTTCCATCGAGCAGGGCGGCAATCTGAGCCGACGTGGCCAGTTCACGTAGGCGGAGTTCCACCTTCGGATAGCGGCGCCTGTAGGCCCCAATCGCGGCCGGGAGTTCGGTAAACATAACGGAACCGCTGAATCCCACGGTCAGTGTCCCTTCCTCCCCGCGTCCGAGTCGCCGAACCTGTGCCAGATCATCCTGCACCTTCTCAATCGTAGTGCGCGCGCGTTCTTCGAGAAGTTGGCCGGCCAGCGTGAGCTTAACGCCGCGCGTCGTCCGGTCGAAGAGACGGTGCCCAACGATTTCTTCCAGCCGTCTGATTTGTTGGCTCAGTGGAGGCTGGGCGATGCCGAGACGCTGTGCAGCCTTGCTGAAATGAAGCGTCTCTGCCACAGCCACGAAATATCTAAGATGTCGAAGTTCGACGTCTCCTTTCATATCTTGGTCATATAAATAAGCATATTACAGATATTGGACATCTTAGAACAGCGTTGCGTACCGTAGGCACATGAGGTGAATATTCGTGGCATTTTCCGGAACGAAAGATTCGAAATGTTTCGTCTGTGGGTCCGATAACCCGTTCGGCCTGCGAATACCCTTCGAGAGGGATGGAGACGCTGGCAGCAGAACAAGGTATGTTGCCCGCCAAAAGCATGTCCGATTCCACAAGCCCATTCCAATCGGAACGACCCTGCACGTCCGAGCCTGGCTTGTACGACAAAGGCAACGACTATACGATGCCAAGGCCGAGGTCAGAATCGGCGACACCGTTTTGGTCGCAGAGTCCGACGTCACATTATCCAGAATCTGCCGAAAGAGTATAGCTCCCGCGGAGGTGGCGAGATGAAATCGCTGGATACGGAACTTACCATTCGCGACTTCGTTCCTGGTGACGAGATCGCTTTTCGGCGACTCAATGAAGAGTGGATACGGCGCCACTTCGCGATGGAATCCAAAGATGAGGATGCATTTGCTGACCCGCAGGGCACTATCTTGAATCGTGGCGGCCGTATCCTATTCGCTGTCCAGGAGGGCGAAATAGTAGGCTGTTGCGCTTTGCTCGCGATGCGCCCAGGCGAATTTGAAGTCGCAAAGATGGCAGTCGCGGAGTCCTCGAGGCGGAGCGGTGTCGGACGGCGGCTCCTCACGCAAGTGATCGAAGCGGCGCGTACTTCGGGTGCACGACGCCTCTATCTGGAAACGAACCAAAAACTCACAGCGGCGATCCGGCTGTACGAATCGATGGGCTTTCAGCACATACCACCAGAGCGCATGACGCCCTCTCCGTATGTGCGCGCCAATGTATATATGGAGCTGGAATTCAAGGTCATCGTGTAGTGCCGCGCGCGGGCTTCGACGGAGCAGGTCCAAAGTTCACTGGACCAGGTCAGATGGTCCGCTCAGGCCTCTCCTGCTCTCGGGCGCGACCTCACTCCGTTCGCAGCGCCTGCATCACGTCGACTCGGGCTGCCCGCGCCGCGGGTATTACCGACGCCGTCACGGCGGCAAGCAGCAGCACCAAAGCCGAGCCGGCCACCGGCAGCACGCTCGGCATTTTCAAATCTCCCAAAAAAGTGCCCGCCAGTTGCGCCAGCCCATACCCGCAGGCCAACCCGACGGCAAGTCCGCCAATGGCCATGGCCGCGCCTTCGGCGATCACGCGGGTCAGCAGATGCCGAGGCTGTGACCCGACCGCCAGCCGGATGCCAAACTCGCGTGTGCGTCCGCTAACGGAGAATGCGAGCACGCCCGCGACGCCCACCACCGCAATGAGCAGCGCCACTCCGGCGAAAACACCGAACACGATCACGTTGAGCCGGTCAGAGGAGAGCACTTTCGCACGGACGTCTTCGAGGGTCGCCGCGCGCTCCACGGGCTGGTCGGCGGACATATTGCGGAGGATACGCGTGATGGGCGTCACGAGAGCATAAGGATCGGAGCGCGTATGAACAAACATGCGCCCGCCGCCTACGGCTGACTCCTGGTCGAAGGGAAGGTACACGGCCATGGTGGGCTTGGGCACCACATTTATGTCGTCCATGTCCGGCACCACCCCGATAATGCGAAAAGGCTCGGAGCCGAAACTGGGGGCGAACTTCAGAAGCGGGTCGGTCCACATCAGATGATGGTTTAGCGCCTCGCCCTTGGGGAACATCCGCTGCGCCAGGCTCTGGCTTACAATTGCGACGCGATCGCTTCCGTTGCGGTCGGCATCGTTGAAATCACGTCCTTCGATCATAGGCAGGCCAAGGGTTGCAAAAAATGCAGGTGAGATCACTCGAAGCCTGGAACGGTGATGCTCCTCACCCTCGGCTGGAACGTGACCATCGGTGCCAAATTCGAGCGCGAAATTGTTATCGCCGTCGCGCCACGGAACAGCCGAGCCGATCGAAACGTTCTGAACACCGGGTAGTTCCCGGATTCGCCGCGCCGCCTCCCGGTAAAATTGCACGATCTGACTGGGGGTCTTTCCCTCGTGCATCACCGGCACGTCGACTGCGAGCACCTGGCGCATTTCGAAAGGGGTCTGCGCGGCCTGCAACGTAAGCAGCGTTTTTATGAATGAGCCGGCTGACGCCACGAGCACGAACGAGGCGGCGATCTGGACGACCGCGAAGATCCTCAATTTCCGATTCGCGACTCCGGTAACGCGCGTGCTTCCGCTGGCCAGGGCGAATCCCTGGGCGCCTCCCGAAGTTGGCAGGCGGGGAACGAATGCCAGCAGCAGTGCCGCAAGAACGGCAAGTCCCGCTCCTACCCAGAGCATGCTGGAGTCGACTGTGAGGTCGAGGGCACGCACGGAATAGCGAGAAGCGTATTTCGCAAGCACGGCCACCAAAGGCTCGGCGATAAATAATCCGAGAGCTGCCCCGCCGACGCATAGCAGCAGGCTTTCGGCCAACAGGGTACGACGCAAAGCAGCAGTACTGGCCCCGAGAGCGGCGCGGATGCCGAGTTCGCTATCGCGGCGGACGGTGCGCGCCAGAATCAGGTTGGCGACGTTGGAACAGGCGATCACAAAAACTAGCACCGACGCTGCCATCAGCACCAGCAGTATGGTTCGCGCTCCCGATGTGAGCTCATCGCGCAGGCGCACCGCACGGATTCGGAAGTCAGCTTTGGCGGGATAGGCATCGGGATGCTCCCGCTTCATCACGTCATATGCCGTCTGCAACTCCGCACGCGCGGTCTCCAAATCCGCACCCGGCGCCAGCCTGGAGAACAATTCGGTCATGCGGTGTATCCGGCCGGTTACCATGGTCGCTGAAAGATGGTGTGCGCTGGTCACGATGTTGGATATGATTTCCGTGTCCTCCGGATACGGGACGCACGGCTCTAAAACGCCCACCACAGTGGCCGGACGCGCATCCTCGAACGATTCGAGCCTAACCTTTTTACCGAGCACGGTGGGATCGCCCCTCAGCGCGGTCGACCAGAAGCGATACGTCAACACCACGGCGCCCGCGGCTTTCGGACCATCATCGTGCACGTCTAACAACCGGCCGAGCACGGGGCGCAACCCCATCACCTGGAAATAAGATCCTCCGACCACTCCAGCCCGAACCGAGCGAGGCTCTCCGAGTCCGACTAGTGAAAACCCGAGGGTGGAGAAATCGCCGAACGAGGTCAACGTTTTCACGCGCGAGCGCATGTCCGCGATTTCCGGCACGGAGAACCATGCATTGGCGCTTCCGCTGCCTAGAGCGCTCTGGCGAATGTAAATGAGGTGATCCTCGTCACGGTTGACCAGAGGGCGCAGGAGGACGCCGCGCACGAGACTGAACATCGCGGCATTGGCTCCGATTCCGAGGGCGAGGGTCAGCACTACGGTCACCGTGAGGCCTTTTGCGCGGGCCAGGGAACGGGCGCCGACTTTCAGCTCGCTCAGGAAAGACAAAATGTTTTGGATCATCCCGTTACCTCCCGTATCACTCTTATGATAGGGCTCTTCAGCAAGTCTGTCGCCCCTGCCATGTTTGCAAACAAGGGTCGTTAATTCCAGCCACATCCCGTTAGTGTTCGTTTCCGGAATTCCTGCGTTCGGAACTGCTCAAACGTGCAGTGCCATGCGCCCCGTCAGATCACTCCCACGAGTGACATCGGTCCTCGTCGTTTCTCCTGTTCCCCCTCAATAACTTCCCAACCTTCCCGGAGTTGTGCGCCCCACCCGCGTGTTATTCGAAATGTATGAGCCTGATCACAGAATCAACAAACCTCACTGGGAACGACCGCGCCGCCATCAATCGTTCTAACGCCCAAAAATCTACCGGCCCCCGCACCGAAGCCGGTAAACAGCGCTCGAAGCTGAACGCTTTGCGCCACGGATTAACGGGCCAAACCGTCGTCCTGCCCACCGAGGATCATTCCGCTTATGAGCGCCACTCACAGTCCTTCCTGAACCAATACCACCCCAAAGACGCCACTGAAACCCAACTCGTCCAGTCGCTCATCGATACCTCCTGGCGCATGAACCGCGCCGCCACTGTCGAGACCAACCTCTTCTCGCTCGGCATCATTGAAATGGAAGAACGCCTCCACGCCAACCATCCGGAGGCCGAGGCCGCTCTTGCCATGGCCCTGGCATTTCGGGAACACATGCGTGCCTTCGCCAGCATCAGCATTAACAGCCAGCGTCTCGCCCGCCAGTTCGAACGGACGCTCGCTCAGCTCCGCCAGATCCAGGCCGACCGCCGCGCAAACGAAGAGCGCCAACTCAACCAGGCCGCTAAGATTTTGAAAATGCACAAGGACGAAAATTTGCCCTACCAACCCACTGACGATGGCTTCGTTTTTTCAAGCGCCGAAATCGAGACCTTCCTCCACCGCGAAGAACGCAGACAGCAGGCCAGCATTCACGATTTCTACACTCACGCGTAAGGTGCCCAACTAATAACCAGAAACCAGAAACCGCCGTACGGCCAGCGTATACAATCATGAGGACTGCGCCATGATCATCGACGTCTCCGCCTTCATCGACTCGCGAAAGATCGGCCGCTTTCAGATTCTAGTTGCGACCTTATGCGCGACGGTCATGTTATTCGACGGTCTCAACACTCAAGTGATCGGATATCTCGGCCCGGTTTTGTCGAAGGATTGGAACCTTCCTAGAGCGGCGTTAGGCCCCATCTTTTCGGCCAGCCTGACCGGTCTGATGATCGGCCTGCTCATCATTGGCCCGCTGTCGGATAAGGTCGGACGTAAACTCGCGATGGTCATATCCACGATATTGTTCGGCTCCTTCACCCTGTTGACGGCCGGTGCCCACGGCGTGCCCGATCTTCTTTTCTATCGTCTGATGGCCGGCATTGGATTGGGCGGTGCGCTACCAAACGCGCTTGCGCTGACCGGTGAGTATTGCCCGGCGCGCCGTCGCGCCACGCTCGTGGTCATCATGTTCTGCGGCTTCTCGCTGGGTTCGATTCTCGGTGGAGGACTCACCGCAGCGCTCGTTTCGCGTTTCGGATGGCGGCCGGTCTTCCTGGCCGGTGGCGCTCTGCCGCTTTTCTTGGCCCCGATCCTGATCGGGGTGCTGCCTGAATCGCTTCCCTTTCTAGTCGCAAAGGAGAATAAACAGGAGCAAATCATCCGGTTGCTGCGCCGCATCGACCCAACTTTCTCCGCGACGGCCGACGTTCACTTCGTGAGCCCCCAGCCACGCGCCACCGGCATGCCGGTTGCTCAACTGTTCCACTCCGGCCGGACGCTCGGCACCCTGCTGCTGTGGCTCGTCTTTTTCATGAACCTGATGGTCTTCTTCTTTCTCCGAAACTGGCTGCCGATAGTGTTGACGGGTTCGGGCCTCGCCACCGAAACCGCTATCCTGGTTTCCACGCAGATCTCTGTGGGCGGCATCGCCGCGGGCCTGTCCATCGGGCCGCTTATGGACCGCTTCGGGCCTTACCCTGTGCTGGCCGTTCTCTACATTTGTGGAACGATTCTTGTAGCTTTGATCGGGCTCGTGTCCACCTCCTTGCCCGCCATCATCGCAATTACCTTGGGCGCGGGATTCTCCGTGAGCGGCGGACAAAAAAGCGTGAACGCCTTGGCGGTGATATTCTATCCAACGGCGGTGCGCTCCGCCGGCGTTGGATGGGCGCTCGGGGTCGGTCGCATCGGCTCTATCGTCGGACCCTTGCTTGGCGGCTGGCTGATGGCCCGAGGTTGGTCCAACGTCAATATCTTCGAATTTGCATCGTTGCCTATGTTGTGCGCCGCGGCGCTGGTGATCGCGATGGGGCTGCGCTACGGTTCGAATCAAGAAGGATTTGTGAGTGATGAAAAACGACAAGCCCTTGCTTGAGTGGCCGCCGGGCGGATTGACGCGCGCGCCCTTCAGAGTCATGTCCGATCCCGAGATCTACGCCCAGGAGCAGGAGCGGATTTTTCGCGGACCGGTCTGGAACTATCTGTGCCTGGAAGCCGAGATCGCCGATCCCGGCACTTACCGAACCACCTATATTGGCGACACTCCTGTCATCGTCGCGCGCGATCAGGACGGCAGCATTCATGCGATGGTCAACCGCTGCGCTCACAAAGGCGCGCTGCTATGCCCGGAAGCCGGCGGCAAGAAGAAGAATTTAACCTGCGCTTATCATGGCTGGACCTATGACCTTCAAGGAAAACTGCGCGGTGTTCCTTTTCAGAACGGTGTAGGCGGAAAAGGCGGCATGCCGGAGGATTTCGATCTGGCCCAGCACGGTCTGGAGGGTCTACGCGCCAAAAGTTTCCACGGCCTCGTCTTCGGCACTTTCAGTGATAATGTTGAGCCGCTCGAAGCCTATCTTGGCGCTAGTATGGCCGCGCATATCCGCCGCGTATTTCATAAACCGGTCGAGGTCCTCGGCTATCATCACCAGGTTCTGCACAACAACTGGAAACTGTACATGGAGAATTCGCGCGATCCGTATCACGCCACGATTCTTCACACCTTCTATGCCACCTTCAAACTCAACCGGCTGACCATGGACGGCGGCGTCACCATGGATCACGACGGCTGGCACAGCATTAACTATTCGAAGGGCGCGACGTTCCGCGAAGGCGGCTATGAGCCCGGCATCCGCTCCGTGATCGAGGATGTCGGCCTCGCCGACCCGTCGCTTATCGAAAGACGCCAGGAGTTCGACGATGGCATCACTGTCGCCATTCAATCCATCTTTCCGAGTTGTGTGCATCAGCAGATTTACAACACGCTCGCGCTGCGCCAGCTGGTGCCCCAAGGACCCGGTCAATCGGAACTGCACTGGACTCTCTTCGGATATAAGGACGACGATCCCGCGCTCCGTCAGATGCGATTGAAGCAGAGCAACCTGATCGGGCCCGCCGGCTATGTCTCCATCGACGACGGCGTGATCGCCGAATATGTGCAGCGCGGCATCGCGGGGAAGGGAATCGACGCCAGCGCAGTGATGGAGATGGGCGGCCGCGATGTCGCATCCACTACCGGTTCGCGAGCCACCGAGGTCAGCCTGCGCGGTTTCTGGAACGGTTATCGCAGCCTAATGGGTTTCTAAATATGGACCCCGAAAAGCTGCGCAGTGAGATCGAAGCGCTTCACACCCGCTACATTCAATCCATCGACGAAGACAAATTGGAGGAATGGCCCGGTCTCTTCATCGAAGCGGGGCTGTATAAGATTGTCACGCGCGAGAATTTCGACCAGGGATTGCCACTGGCGGTGATGGAGTGCCGCAGCCGAGGCATGATGCAGGACCGCGTCACTGGTCTGCGCCGCATCAATTTCTATGAGCCCCAGCGCTACCTGCATCAGATCAGCGGCCTCACGATAGAGCCGGTAGATGATCATACCGTGAAATGCCGCTCGAACTATCTAGTGATTCGCACCACAGGCGACGGCGCCATGACGCTCTATTCCGCCGGCGTCTATCTGGACAAGGTGGTGCTGAATGGAGAGGGCGCAAAATTCGCAGAGCGCATCGTGGTTCCCGATTCACGCCGCATCGAGACGCTACTGGTGATCCCGCTTTGAACCTAAAACATCTCAGTCTCGCGACCATCGGGGTAGCGGCGCTCTGCGTCGCCTTCTCCATGCTGCGCGCGCAGGAAGCTACTTCCCGTTCGGTATGGGACGGCGTATACACAGACCAGCAGGCCAAGCGCGGCGAATCACCTTATCACGATTATTGCGCCGATTGCCACGGCGACGATCTCGAAGGAGATGCCGAAGCTCCCGCGCTATCCGGCGCGATGTTCCAGACCAATTGGGAGGGCCTGCCGCTCGGCAGCTTGTTCCAGCGAATTCGCCGCGACATGCCGTTGAACAAATATGTCGGCACCTTGAGCCCCAGCGTAAACGCCGACATCCTGGCCTACATCTTGAAGGTAAACCGATTTCCGGAAGGCAGCGCCGAGCTTTCGCACGCCCCAGAAATACTCAATCAGATTCGCTTTGAATCGGTGAAACCGGTCCGCAAGCGATAGTCACTTCGCACTTCTTAGCGCTTCGCTTGTCACAGCCGTAATGTCGTCGCGCACCACCGCGCCTCCCTTCATCACGAACTTCACGCGCTGCATCTCCGTGATGTCCTGCAGCGGATCGCCCGATACCGCGATGAGGTCGGCGAACTTGCCCTTCTCGATCGTGCCGACGTTGTTTTCCATATGGACGATCTCGGCATTCACCGTCGTTGCCATGCGCAGCGTGTACAGTGGCGTCGCGCCCCAGCTAACAAAGATCGGGAACATCTCGCTCTGCACTCCGTGCGAACAGTTGCAGGCAGTGTTGTAGATTCTTCCTTGGCCGTTGTAAACCGGTGCGGAGCCGCTACCGTAACCGAGCTTTACTCCGGCGGCCAGCATTTTCTTCCAGGTCTTCTCCATCAGTCGATAGCGGCTATAGGGCGCCCACTGCTTTAAGTCTCCCGGCTCATCCTGCCGCATATCCAGGATGGTCGAAGTAATGGGCAGATTTTTCTGAAGGATCATTTTTATGTCTTCATCCGTGGCGGCCGTAGCATGTTGGATATCGTCCACCCCGGCTTCGATCGCCCACTTCAGGCCGTCCCCGCCATACGTGTGGCTGGCAACGAACATACCGCGCCGGTGCGCTTCATCCACCACCGCTTTAAGCTCTTCCAGACTCGGAAGCGCCTGGTTCACCATTTCGCCATTCGGCTTGAAGTAGAAAACGCCAGTGGTGTGGATCTTGACATGATCCGCGCCGTAGTGGGCCAATTGCCGCACGCCTGCGCGCAGAGCATCCACGCCGTCTGCCACGATCTCCGGCTCGAACGGCTTCCACTCCAAAGGATAAGCTGCATTGCTGGGGGCCGTGATTGCGAGGATCGGTCCCGCCGGTCGAAGGCGGGGTCCCTGAACCAGACCGCTGTCGATCGCTCTCTTCAGCTCCACGTCCGCGAATCCACCGCCATGCGATCCTTGCACGATCTGCGTAGTGTAGCCCGCCTTCAAACTTTCAGTGGCGCTGTGCAGAGCCACCATCATTTGATGCTGCAGCCCGATCGAAGCATCCGTCAGGTGAACGTGTCCATCAATCAATCCCGGCAGAACGGTGGCGCGGCTCAGATCGATCACTCTGGCGCTCGATGGAATCGACACGCTGGTGGCAGGCCCCACTTGCGTGATTCGATCGCCCTGGATCAGCACCACCTGGTTCGTCATCATCTGGCCGGATTTCGGATCGAACAAGCGGCCCGCGCGTACCGCCGTGGTCTGGGCCTGCGACCAAAGCACGGTGGCAGCGCCTAATATTACGATGATTATTTTCAACATGTAGTTTGATCGCATCATATTTACCGCCCGTAAACCAGCACGCGGAAGGTTCCCGGCTTCGCCCTCGGCTGCGGATTACGCTGCTTCTCGGTGGGCGGCCCCGGCGGATCAAAATCCGATGTGTCCACAAAGAGTCTGTGCGTCTTCGGATCCAGCCCCATCGTCTTGGCCCCAAACTCCGTCTTCACCGTTTCCACTACGCTCAACTGGTCCGGCGAATCTTCGTGGAAGATGTGGATCGTCCCCTCGCGCGTCGAGCTGGCCACCATTTTGCTCTCAGGATCAAATATGGTTGTGTCCACACGGTCGCCGATCGGGAACGACTGGCCGATAATTTTCCCAGTGTCGGCATCCATTACCACCAGCAGCTTTGGATTGCGGCCACTAATGAATAGCCGCCGGGTCTTGCGATCCATCGCGATCGACACTGGCTGCCCAGCCGGCGCCACCGGCCACCGTGATTTCACCTGCATCGAGCGTGAATCGATTGCCACCACTTCGTTGGTGTCTTCCAGATTGTCGTAGATCATTCCCTTGCCATCGGCGACGGCCTGTTCCGGAGCCCCACCTAGCGCAATGGTCGTGAGCACCGTTCCCTTCGCCGGGTCGACAACTGTCGCGCTCTTGGGCTCGCCGTTCAAGACAAAGATGTGCTTCGAGGCCGGATCGTAAAGAATGGAATCGGCGTCCTTGTCAGCTTTCACTTCGCCGATCTTCTTAAATGTTTTCAGATCGAAAATGATCGCCTGCCCGAGGTCTCCGTCGCTAACGAATCCGCGGCCCAATTCGGGGACCACCGCCACTCCGTGGTCCCGCTTGAAGCCGGTGATGGTGCCCAACACCGCATAGCTATCGGCGTCCAGCACTTTGACCTCGGTGCCGTGCGAAACGTAGACGCGCCGCGCGGCGGGATCCACGGTAATGTAATCGAAGTACTCGCCGCCACCCTCGGCCGCACCGAGAGGAATGGTCTTCAGCAAGTGGTAGCCGCCCGCAGGAGCTGCCACCAGTACATAGGCGCCGACTCCCAAAAGGCATAAGCAAACCGCCAAGCGGCCGAAATTAGAAACCTGCATTTAAACCTCCACGCTCTCGCTGCAATAAGGGTCGCAGCTCTTGAATTTTCCCGACGTGCTCCAGATCGAGTACTCTCTCGATCAGTTTCGAGCATTTCTCGCCGCCTAGCAAGGGCGTCATCAGATCACGGCATTTGGCGACGACTTCGTCCCGCGTCATCGGATTGTCGACAGTGCCGCGCACGGCATCCACCCGCTCAGTCAGATGCGTGCCGTCCTTGAGCGTCACTTCGACAATCGACTCGCGCTTGGGATATTGGCGTTCTAACTCTTCATCGGGAACAAGCTGCACCTTGGCGCGTTCCCGAAGTACGGCCGCGTCTTTCATCCGCGGTTTGTCGTGCGCCGCCGCGAACGAAGCCGTCTTGTCGATGAGCATCACCGCAATCATGTGCTGCATGCAGATGTCTGGAATCTCGCGATTGTTGACCGTCTTGGCCTCGCTCGTCGCTACCCGCACCGTCACCTTGTCTACCTGCTCGGCCTCGAACGGCCGCCGTTTCCGGATGTTTACCAGCGCATCCAGCGGCGCCTGGATGGGCGACCCAACGGTCCACTTCTTGATATTCGTCTGTGTCACTTCGTAGCGCTGCCCTAGCTTTTCAATCAACTTCTCTGGATTCCCCTTGGCCGCGAAAGCCATCAGAAAATTGTCGGCGCCCGAAAAGACGTCGTCCACGCCGGTGCCGCCCAACTGAACTAGTAGCGCGGCGGTGACACCATTTCTCGCGGGCATGCCGGCAAACACCAGCGATTTCTCGATATGGTCGGTGTCTCGCTGCCACGCCACGATCCCCGATGCCTGTTGCGACGCGTAATCGAGCAGCCAGCGCATTTGCTGCGGATTCAGGCTCGCCGCGCAGCCGGCTGCGGCCGCCGCGCCAAAATTACCCGCGATGCTATGGCTCGCCCGGTGAGTCTCCATCTGGTACGGAAGGCCACCCAGCGTCATCGTTACGCGCGGACCGATGTCATAGCCCAGCGCCACGGCGCGCACAAATCGCGCTCCATCGATCCCGAATTGTTCGCCCGCCGCCAGCGCAGCCGGCACTACCGCACAGCCCGGATGCGAATGCGAGAGCGCATGCGAATCGTCCGTTTCGTCGGAATGCGCCAGCATGCCGTTGGCTAGAGCCGCCTCGATCGCGCCGCATAGCAGGTTCGAGCAAACCACCGTCGCCGTCTTCTCTCCACCATGGGCGCGAGCGAACTGCATCGCCAAACGCGCGGGCGGCAGGTCGACGCCCGAGACCATTGCGGCGAACGTGTCGAGAATATGTTCCTTGGTCCTCTCCAGCGCCTCCTCTGGCAGCGCGCGGCTACCGGCCTCGCTCATATACTTGCTCAGCTCCGTGATGACCGGGCCGGCCGGCTGCGCAGCCAGTCTCCCGCCCGTTGGAAACGCCGCTGCCGCAATGATCCCGCCCGCCCGTTTCAACAAGCTCCGTCGGCTCGAACGCTGATGCTCGTTCATGACATCCTCGATTCTACAGGCTATTGGGATAGAATTTGAGTACTGAAAATGAAAAGATCACTATTGCAAGCGAGTTGGCTTTTTTCCTTAGTGTTGACCGCCCAGACCGCGCCTCACTTCGAGGTCGATCCCTCTTGGCCCAAACCTCTGCCGGAAGGCTGGATCACCGGCCAACTGGGAGGCGTCTGTACTGATTCGCACGATCACATCGTGGTCGTGAATCGCCGCGACATCACCGCCGAGGAAGCCGAAACAGCACAACAGGCGCCGTCGATCATCATGTTTGACAGGGCCGGAAATGTCATCGCGTCCTGGGGCGATCCCAACATCGTCCCGCACTCGATCCATGGCTGCGCTTTTGACAAAGACAACAATGTTTGGGTGGGCGGCAACGACGACGGCATCATTCAGAAATACAGCCATGACGGCAAGCTGCTCATCCAGATTGGGACGCGTGGAGTTTTCGACACCTCGGACGGAACCAGCAAGGGTAAATCTCTAAACTCCAGTCCGGAGCACTTCTTCAATCCGGCCGGAATCGCCATCGATCCCGGCAACGGCGATATTTACGTCGCCGACGGCTATGGCAACCGGCGCGTGGCGGTATTCGACCAAAGTGGAAAATTCTTGCGCCAATGGGGCCGCCAAGCCACGGACGAAGAAACTCGCGCCGGCGCCGCGGGTGTGTTCTCAAGGGTGGTCCACTGCGTCGTGATCGGAAACGACGGCCTGGTTTACGTCTGCGACAGGCAAGGCGACCGGGTCCAGGTGTTCGACAAAATGGGAAAGTTTCAACGCAATATCTGGATCAAGACCGGCACGCCCAACTTGCCGGATCCGCGCGGCACTGCGTGGTGGGTGGCGTTTTCCCGTGATCCTCAGCAGAAATATATGTTCGTCGTGAACGGCCGCAACGAAGCCGTTCATATTCTCGATCACTCCAGCGGCCAGATTCTGTCGAGCTTCGGCCGTCCTGGGCATCAGCTCGGAAACTTCATCCACGGTCACACCATGGCCATCGATTCGCAAGGCAACATTTATGTCGCGGAGACTGATTGGGGCCGTCGAGTTCAGAGATTTAAGGCGGTTTCAAAATGACAATGAAACAAACCAGACGTGGAATGTTGCAGCGCGTCGCCGGGCTCATGGCTACGGCGGCTTTACGAAGTCCGGCTGAAGAAATCAGTCCGGTCATGGCCAAGCTCAGCGCATATATGAGCGAAGCTGCCAGCCGCGCGCTTCCGGACGACATTCTGGAAAAGACGAAGCATCACATCCTGGATACTTTCGCCGCCATGATCTCCGGCGCCCAGCTCGGGCCAGGACAGGTAGCGATCCGCTTCGCGCGCGCCCATGCAGGCGAAAAGATTGCGACGGTAGTGGGATCGGATGTCGTCTGCGGCGCGATCGAGGCGGCTCTCGCGAACGGCATGCTGGCTCATTCCGACGAGACTGACGACTATGCTCCCGTGGGAACGCACCCCGGCTCCGCGGTCGTTCCGGCTGCACTCGCAACCGGCGAGCAGTTCGGCATCGATGGTACTCGCTTCGTCCGCTCCGTAACCTTGGGCTATGACGTCGCGGGCCGAGTGGGGGCGGTGCTCGGCGGACAGTTGTTTAACTATGAAGCCCACAAGGCCGTACATGGTTTCACCGGCACTTTCGGAGCGGCATCCGCGGCGGGCTGCGCGGCGGGTCTCAATACGCAGCAAATGCGCTGGCTCATCGATTACGCGTCTCAGCAAGCCTCCGGCCTCGCGGCCTGGCGGCGCGACAGCGAGCACATCGAAAAAGCTTTCGTCTTCGCCGGAATGCCCGCGCGCAATGGTGTCACCGCGGCGTTATTGGTCCAGTTAGGCGGCACGGGCGTGACCGACGTCTTGTCGGGCCCCGACAATTTTCTTCAGGCTTTCGCTCCCAAAGCCGACCCCGCGCAGCTCATCGAAAGACTGGGCCAGCGTTACGAGGTCACAACCACGAACATCAAAAAATGGACCGTCGGTGGACCTATCCAGGCCGCGCTCGATGCACTCGAAGTACTGCTCAAGCAGCGCCGCATTGAGCCCGATCAAGTGAAGCAGATGATCGTGCGGCTCGGCCCGGTCATGGGCTCCGTCGTCAACAATCGTGAGATGCCGGATATATGCGTGCAGCATATGCTGGCAGTGATGCTGATCGACAAGACCGCTTCCTTCGCCGCCGCCCACGACAAAGCGCGCATGCACGATCCTGCGATTCTCAAACAGCGCGCCAAGATCCAGCTCGTCTTCGATTCCGAGATCGAGCGGAATACCGAACAGCGCGAGGCGATCGTGGAAGTGACGCTCACCGACGGAACCAAGCTTCGCGAGCATACTAGCGCGGTGCGCGGCACGGCCGCCAATCCTATGACTCGTGATGAAGTGGTTGCCAAATGCCGCGACCTGATCACCCCGGTCCTGGGCGCTTCCACCACGGCCAGATTGATTACCAGAGTGCTGGATCTCGAAAATCTGAAGAGCGTTCGGGAACTGCGGCCGTTCCTTCAACGCGCGTGATTCGAGGTACACTGTCAGCTATTGAGAGGATACAAATGAGTCATAAACCCTATTTGTCTAGCGGCTTGGTCTGTGCCGTTCTTATCGCCTTGGCTCCCGCCTATGGCGCCGATCCGCTCTCCGCCGGGCAGAAAGCGCTTTACGAAGGCATTACAAACAATATCATTCGCGCCGCCGAGAAAATGCCGGAAGCGAATTATTCCTTTAAGCCGACGCCGGACGTGCGTAGCTTCGGCCAACTCGTCGGACATCTCGCCGATTATCAATATATTTTTTGCTCCGGCGCGGCCGGCGAAAAGCCTCCGGTAACCGGCATCGAGGACAGCAAGACTTCCAAGGCTGATCTGGTGCAGGCGCTCAAAGACGGCTACGCGTACTGTGACAAGATCTATTCCGGCATGACCGATTCGAAGCTCGCAGAGAACGCCGCCGTGGAAGGACGCCCCAGAGCGATTCTGACCGTTCTGACAATGACGATCGCCCACAACGACGAGCACTACGGCAATATGGTGACTTATTTGCGCATCAAGGGGATCGTGCCACCTTCGAGCGAAAGGCGTTCGCCCTCGCCGACGAAATAATCGCGAAGTTGACAATTTCCCGGCATCGCCGGGCCGGGAAGCCGCTCTTGCGAAAACTTGATTTGAACGCGGGTCAGTCTAAGAGTCCGCCTTGGCCCAGTGACGCGATGTCCCAGCTCGAAAGACGATACTTGGCGAGCATCGGCGGCAGAACTAGATCCAAGACATTCGGCTTAGCGGAACGGAAACAGCCTGGCGCCGAAAGAATAGGCACGTCGTCCTTGTAACCCAAAAGCAGTAGCGTGCCGGGCTCCACAGGCGCCAGGAACCGTTCGATCTGGCAGCCTACCCGCTCCATTGCCCGGCCCACATTATCGTAGGGACCGGCCGGGGAAGTCGTGGATGCAACCAGGATCACCGTCGGCCTGGATTTGAGCAATCGTTCTAGTGCGTCTGCAACTGCTCGCTCGGCTTCTACTGAATTTAAGGTTGGGCCGGCAATTGTCCCCAGCCGCTCCAGACGCTGGCCCATGATTGTCCCGAACAGCCGCGAGGCTCGTTCTCCGGTTACCGGATCGGTATAAAGCACGGACACGACGGGTGTACGAATAGGCCGGGCTTGAAGGACGGGCCCCTGTTCTGCGAGCAACGAGAGAAGCGATTCCAGCTGCGGTTTTGTGACCGCGAATGGCGCGCTTTTGACCGTGCTGACCCGCTGTCCGGCCCACGCATACGAGAAGTTGCGCGAGGTAGCGATCACCAGAGCGTCGGTGGAGTTGGTTTGCTTCAAGAGCTCGCTGTCCACCAGGATGCAACACGGCTCAGTGGCGAACAGGTTGGCTCTTCCGCCGGCCGCCGAACGGACCTCGATCGAGCCATTGCCGATCTGGTTTGCCACTTGCATCACGGCGTCGTCCTCGCCGATATCACCCTCTTCGAGTTCGGCAACCCAGACATCCGGCATTGCTTCGGACTCAAGCATTCGTACGTCATCGCCTTCTATTCGGTGGCCCTTTGACAATAATTTCTTGCCGCCGTTAAAAATCGAGGACAAAAGAACGCGTCCGACGGAGTGCCTGACGTCAATGGCGCGCGCCTTCATATGAAAGGTATTTACTGCTTAAGCAGCTATTTTTAACTATCTATTATACACACAATTAAATTAAAGTCAACATATTCAAAAAGCGATAATATGCTTTCTTGGCTATTTTGCGACTAGCGTCGCCTTACCGCTCTCAAGGATGTCCGATGTAGTCCATCCGGCCGCCATCAACGGTGATCACCTGAGCCGTGATGAATCCGGATTCGGGCGCAACCAGGAAAGCCACAGCATGCGCGATATCCTCCGGATCCCCCACCCGGCCGACCATCGACAGGTCGCTGATGCTCTTCAGCAGCCGTTCGTACTCTTCCTCAGTCCGTCCATCCTTCACCATATCGGTCAGGATGAATCCGGGAGCCACCGCGTTCACAGTGATTCCTTGCGGCGAAAGCTCCATCGCAAAGCGACGTGTCAAGACTGATACCGCGGCCTTGGTGGCGGCGTAGAACGTACTGCCGGGCAATGTCGTGCCGTGCGACGCGATCGATGTGATGTTGACGATGCGTCCATAGCGGCGCTCCTGCATGCCTGGAATAGCCGCGCGAGTCATGTGGATCAACCCGTCGACATTGGTGCGCCGCATGCGCTCCAGATCCGCTGGATTGAAGGTCTCGAGTGTTCCGCGTACCGCTACTCCGGCGTTATTCACAAGGATGGACAAAGGCCCGAGTTCACTGGTCACGCGGTTCAGCATGTCTTGGACCTGAGCAGGATCGCCGATATCGGCGCGGATGGCATTCGCGCGACCGCCTGCGCTCCGGATCTCTTCGACGACCTGTTCCGCGTCGCCGCTGCGTGCCACATAATTGACCCATACCGCCGCGCCCTCGCGTGCCAGTCTGCGTGCAATCGCTCTGCCCAATCCGCGCGAGGCTCCGGTAACCAAGGCGGTCTGCCCGCTTAAGCTCATTGTTTTAGGTTGACACGAAACCGTTTGGGTTTACACGTTGACGGCAGCAGCTACGAAGCCAGGTGCTTCTCCGGCTCCAAGGCATCTTCACCAACCCAGTGACCGATGGTATTCTTCAGTTGCTCGACACTTACCGGCTTGCTGAGATAGTCATCCATGCCGGCAGCCAGACAGCGTTCACGGTCTCCCGGCAAGGCATTGGCGGTCAGCCCGACGATGGGAGTGTGCCGGTTGGATCCTTCGCGGAAACGGATTTGAGCCGTCGCCTCCAACCCGTCCATTCTCGGCATCTGCACGTCCATCAGCACCAGATCGTACTCGCTCTTCATCACCGCGTCCACCGCACGCCGCCCGTCGACCGCAAGATCCGCCTGGAATCCGTTCCTCTGGAGGACGCGCAGAACATATTTCTGATTCACGTCATCGTCCTCAACCAGCAGGATCCTGGAGGCGCCCGTCCGCCGATGCTCGGTCCGGAGCTTTTCGACCGGACGCAAAGCGGGCGATATCTGGGCCCTTTTTTCCGCGGCCGCTATTGTCTCGCCGATGGTATCTCGCAAATCCGCCGCCAGCACGGGCTTCTGGACGTGTCCGTCGAATCCGACCGCTCGCAGCACCGGACCATGACCGCGCATAGCGGCGCCCGTAAGTGCTATCAGGATCGTATTGCCAACCTGTGCGTCGCTTTTGATCGCATGACCGATCACCAGCCCATCCTGGCCCTGCATATCCATCGCCACCAGCACTATATCGAACGGACGGCCGTTCGAAGCCGCGCTGCGCAGTGCGTCCACCGCGCTCGCATCGTGTGTTGTGGGCTCTTCGCAAAATGCTCCCCACGCTTCCAGACGCGCCCGGATCTGTGCTCGCTCGCTGGCGCTGTCCTCGATCAAGAGCACCCGATACTTCTTTAAATCCAGGGGCGGTTGCGTATCGAGAGCGCGCTCGGCTTCCTGTTTCTCGAATACCGCGGTGAACCAGAAAGTGCTGCCTTGGCCCGGTGTGCTCTCAGCCCCGATTTCGCCCCGCATGATCTCCACGAGTTGTTTCGCGATGGCCAGCCCCAAACCCGTGCCCCCGTAGTTCCGTGTGCTTGAGTTGTCTACTTGTACGAAACTCTCGAAAAGGCTCGGGATCTGCTCCGGAGTCACGCCAATGCCCGTGTCTTTAATAACGAAACGCAGCGTGAATGCGCCCTCCATCTCACCCGCCAGATCCGCCCGCAGTGAGATGCGTCCCTTATCCGTGAACTTCACGGCGTTGCTGAGCAGGTTGCCCAAAACCTGGCGGAAGCGTCCGGGGTCTCCGCGCACGGAAGTGGGAAGGTCCGCGCTGATCTCGGAAACCATCTCGACGCCCTTGGCCTGCGCCGCGGCCGACTGCGGCTGCATCACCTGCTCCACCGCCGCGCGCAAATCGAACGCCACGTTTTCGATTGTAAATTTCCCCGATTCCATCTTAGAAAGATCCAGAACGTCGTCCACCAAATGGATCAGCGCATGACAGGAGTCGCTAACCGATCGCGCGTAGTCGGCCTGCTCCTCGCTCAGTGGCGTCTCTCGAAGGAGCTCGGTCATCCCGAGCACTCCGTTCATCGGCGTCCGGATTTCATGGCTCATGTTGGCCAGGAAACGGGTCTTGAATCTGGTGACTTCCCTCGCGGCAATCAGGGCATCCGCCAACTGCTCGTTTTTATGCTGAAGCTCTTGAGCAAATTCCTTGAGTTGGTCGTCGGCCACCTTGCGATCTGTGACATTGCGTATCAGCGCGATCACTTCGGTCCAGTTGACCAACGCAAGCCGCGCTTCGAAGAACTGCGGTCGTCCCTGCACCGTAAGCGGAAACTCAACCGCCACCGTCGCGTGGGTGCGCATCACCTGATCCACCGCTTTGCCGATACGCTCGCCCGCCTCGCCCGCCAACGCCTCTTCCACCCGCCGGCCAGGCATTTTCAAATCCAGGTCCGAGGTCTGCGAGCCCTTGTAATCCAGGACCAAGTGCTTCGCGTCGAGCCGCACAAAAGAATCCGGAAAAGCGTCGAAAATGGCCTTCAGCTCTTGCGTTGTCTTTACCACTTCCTGTTCGGCTCGTGTGTTCTCGGTGATGTCGGCCGATGCGAAACGGATCCCGGTGACTCGCCCGTAGCGATCAGTCAGGCGATGCTTGTAAACGTCTATGGTCACCACCCGGCCGTCCGGACGGGCGTATTGGTCTCGTCGTGGCCCATCGGAGTCGGTTGCCAGCTCGCTCGAAAACGATTGCTGCGCCACCTGCTGGTCGTTGCCTTCTTTTAGTTCCCAATAAGCCTTACCCATGATCTGCTCTTTGGGCAGTCCCCGCAAGGAGCACTCACATCGGTTTACCCACAGGATGATTCCTTCCTTATCAACCTCGAGATAACCGATCGGAGCATCGGCGAACAACTCCTCGACGCTGGATTCAGATTTGCTCGACACCGCCCGAGGCAGCTCCTGCCGGCCCGTCGGCGAGCGTCTTCCGAGGAAGTATCCTGCCAGGGCGGCGAACAGCACTCCCCCGAGCATGATCAAAAGCGATTGATCCATTACCAGGTTTCTGCAGGTACCAAAGTCCTGGGGCGACCTCCTAATAAGGTAATCGGCTTATAATGCGGCTTCTTTAGGCTCGGAACAGGTCAAAAACTCGAAGTTACTGCTCGCAAGCTATTGTCCCCATGGAAGATAGCTCGTGCCCTCCAGCCGGCACAGTTCGAAGCTGTATTGGTCAGACTTGTTCGAGAACGCGGCAAGAATCAATGGTGTCCTCCAGTTGCAAGGCGCCATTAACTAAAGCCACCAGGCTTTGGCGCTTCAGTGGCTTCGCCGTCACGGCATAACCGCCGCTGTCCAGGACGTCAAGAGACAACTGGGTATTCACTACCCTCGATATTGCGATGGCGAAGACGGGTTCGCCGCAATTCAACAATGTGAACAGGCCTTGACGCCAATCGGCTTCCGCTATGTCACAGTCATAGAGGACTACGTCAATTCGGTTGGTCTGGCGAATATGAACTGCGCGTTCCACCGTCGTCGCGAACAACACTCTCCAACCCTCTTGAATCGCGCAGACGCGCAAATCGTCCTGACCGGATGATACGCGCATTACTGCCAGAACGCTGCGGTCTTCCGCCACATGCTCCAGTTGGCGCCACAGCGCTCCGATGCGTCGAACGAGGTTTTTCAGCATGCGCAGCCGAACTTCATGCAATCACAGTGTATTTCGAGATCCGAAACGCGTCTATACCGGCGATTAGGTAGTTGTGCGTCCCGTCTTTCAGTAGCTTGGCGGTCGCAGTTAAGACCACGAACCGCCTACGCAGCCGGTCTCAACTGTGGAGCGGAGAAATCCGCCGCCGCTGGCTCAAAAGCCTCGTAAGGATTGAGAATGGCGTGCAGGCGCCGGGCGCGCTGTTTGACCACGCTCAGTTCGCTCAGGAAGAAGTCACGCAGGTGGGGTTTCTTCGGTAGCTGTGGATAGAGACGCTTCAAACGCTCCTCACCTTCGCGCAACATTTCCAACTCGGAGACGAGGATCGTATCGAAATCGGCCTGGGCAATCGCTGTGCTGTTCATAATCCTGTTCAGATGATTGCAATTCGGCTTCCACGCGGGGGGCCGGCCGGCAGGCACGAAGGATGAATAGCTTAGAAGCGCTCCGTGCCAATCGCCCCGCGCCAGGACGCCGCGCTCCGTAACATCGGTGGGCCAGGGGTGAAGAATCTTCACGCAACTCCGCCGCCAGCAGCCGATCCAGGTTTGTGGCGAAGAAATGCTCCCGGTGATAAGGCGCGTTGCGCTGGTCGCCACGGCGCAAAAATTCATAGCCTCGGCCGCGCTCAAATGAGATCGCCCGACTGGCAGAACGTTATTATGCGAAAGCATCGCCGGAAAAAAGTATACTGAGGTTATCCATGCACCATCGACTCTCCGCCGCCATCGGGTTCGCAGCTATAGCGATCGTGCCCCTTGCCGGGCAAACCAAGAGCATTCCACGTACCTCAGACGGTCATCCGGATCTGCAAGGTGTTTGGACCAACGCCACGCTCACTCCGCTCGAACGGCCGGCCGACCTTGTCGGGAAAGCAACGCTGTCCGACGCCGAAGCGAAGGCCTACGAGAAGAAGGATCTCCAAAACAATACTCTTGACAGCGACGTCGAGAGCAACTTCAACAAGGCCACCGGCGGCCCAGGTGTCGGCGCCTATAACAACCTCTTTGTGGACCGTGGATCGGAGTTCGCCCGAGTCGACGGCCTCAAGCGGACTTCGCTGATTATCGATCCGCCGGATGGCAAGATTCCGCCTCTTACAGATGCCGCTCGCCAGCGAACCTCTGGCGCGTTGCGCGCTTTCACCCGCTATGACAGCGTGAAGGATCGCCCCCTAAGCGAGCGCTGCATCATTGGATTTGGCTCGACCTCCGGACCTCCGATGCTGCCCGTGCTCTATAACAACAATTACGAGATCGTGCAGACGCCCGCAGCCGTGATGATCCTGGTCGAGATGGTCCACGACATTCGCGTGATCCGCATCAACGGAACGCACAAGCCCGCCGATATCCGCCAGTTGCTGGGCGATTCGATTGGCCATTGGGAAGGCGATACGCTAGTTGTCGACACCACCAACTTCACCGATAAGACCAGGTTCCGAGGATCATCGGAAAATCTTCACGTGATCGAACGCTTCCGGCGCGTCGATTCCAATACCATCTTGTACCGGGCCACCGTCGATGACCCCGCAACGTACACGAAGCAGTGGACCCTGGAGTATCCCTTTGTCGCGACTGCCGGTCCGGTTTACGAATATGCCTGTCACGAAGGCAATTACGCCATGCCGGACATCCTGGGCGGCGCGCGCAAACTGGAGACAGAAGGGCGGTAATAATCCAAATGTCCGTCCATTTTGTCGTCCGGTTTGAACCTAAGCCGGGGAAGGAGGCGGCATTTCGTGAAGAGCTTCTCCATGTTGTCGAACCTACGCGAGCCGAGGCTGGTTGCTTGGCGATCCATGTTTTTGAGTCGCTTCGGGAGCCGTTCTTATTCGCGATTCATTCCGAGTGGGCGGATGAAACCGCGTTTGAGCTGCACGCGCAATTGCTGCACACCGTTCGATTTCTTGGAGCCGCGAAGGAGCTGTTGACCCATCCCATACAAGGGTTGAGGTCGCGTGAGATCGGTGGAGGCGCGGGAGCGGGCGCCGGCGGATAACTGGCTGATCTAAACTTACAAATGACGTCTTCGCCGTCTACAAACAACAAGGGCAGCTATTCCGATACCGACCAGGGCGATCGAGGCCGGTTCGGGAACGACGGGGGACGCTCCCTGAATCACCCCGGCGGACGGGTCGAAGGGGCCTATCGGGCTGGTCGTGCCTGTCGATAGGTCGATTGTGGCAATCTGACCTGTCACATCATTGAACATGTACGAAGTTCCATTCACGGTAATTCCGCCGCCAATGCCCAGATCGGTGCGGCCAATCGCGGTTGCAAGACCGGTTGCGGGGTCGATCTGATAGAGTTCCGGAGCGATTACAACCGTAACAGCCATTCCGGTCGCCGGATTGAATATGAATGCGTCGTAAGTTACGTATAGATTTCCCCCTGATCCCCAAATCGCCTCGTCGGCGAAGTTGAGCGTCCCATCAGGGTTTTGAGAGCCTAAAACGAAGGGGCTGGCCGGAAGTCCCGTATGTTGTGAGAGCAGCGTTGCTGCACCGGTTAGTGGATTGACGACATAAAGGTCGTTGTGGAGTCGGTTGCGTAGATCGTTCCATCAAAGGCGCCAAGAGAGAACGCCGATGTTGGACCGCAGGAGGCGGCAGGGATCATGCAGTTCCCTAAGCCGGTCGGGCCGATCCGCGTTGGGACGCCGGTTGCGGAGTTGATGGAGTCTAGATTGCCAGCATAAGTTAACGACACAAGCGATCCATTCAGCCCGGGAGCTAAGCCGAAATAGCCGTCCGGTTCGGTTGGACCAATTTGTTGAAACGCCCCTGTACCCAGATCCACGGTGCCGAACTCCCCAGAACCGTTAGGTCCCGAACCGTTAACAATGTAGACCAAAGGGCTGGCGCAGGCGGAAGCAGCTAACAGAACAAGCGCGAGCGAAACGATCGACTTATGGTGAATGAACATATTGGGAAGCCCCCCTCTTCGGGCTCAGCGTTCATGGCCAACAGTACATCGGGAACGTTTCCATTGCCATGACTGCGGTGTCATTTTTGAATAGGAATGCACCTCATCACACAAGCGGATGAAAACAAGGGTCATCCCTATCGGTGTCATCGGTCGGGTGGCTCATGATATAAAATATAGAATCTCTATTCAGGCGATCGCTTATGGCAGTTCAGCCCCAGTCCCCAGCGCGCCTCGCCTTCGGACTGTTTGAAGTCGATTCCGCAGCCGGCGAACTCCGCAAGAACGGGATTCGGGTCCCGCTGTCGGGCCAGCCCTTCCGAATCCTACTGGTCTCACCAACGATGCCGGAATCTCGAGCTCTCCAGCGCTATCGCTCGATGGCAAGCTGGTGGCTTACTCTTCCGATCGCAGCCTGGATGGCGAGCGGGATCTCTATATCAAGCAAGTTGCCGGGGGCCAGCCAATCCGCTTGACATCCGATGGCGCGGGCAACACGACGCCGGATTTTTCGCCGGACGGAAGCAAGATCGTGTTCCGGTCCAACCGGGATGGCGGCGGCATCTACGAGACTCCGGCGTTTGGCGGCGAGGTCCGGTTAGTGGTGCGGGACGGATTGAATCCCAAATTTTCGCCGGACGGCTCGCAAGTGGCATATTGGGTTGGCGCGGGTAGCGTAGCCGCCTCGGTACCCGGGAGTGGCGCCGTCTGGGTGGTCCCTGTCGCTGGGGTCAGCCGCAGCGAGTGGGGTCGAATTTTACGACTGCCCGTTATTTTATCTGGTCGCCCGACGGGAAGCATCTGCTATTCGTCGGATACACGTCGGCGAAGGCGTTTGAAACCTCCAGCATCGACTGGTGGCTGGTCGCCACAAACGGGGGAGATGCGGTAAGGACCGGCGCCTACGAAGCGCTGATCCACGCCGGACTGCAAGTGCGCGACAACTCCCGCAACATCCCGGTCCCGGGCATTCCAAAGCCAGGGTGTTGGACGGCTTCCGGCGACACAGTGATCTTCTCCCTCGCAAGCGGCGATAGGCAGAACCTATGGGAAATCGGCGCATCGCCACGAACCGGCAAGGTGAGTGGCGTGCTCAAGAGATTGACAACGGGCACCGGGAACGAAGTGGATCCGTCCTGCGCGTCCGGCGGCGCCCTAGCGTTCACAAGCCTCGAAACCAGAAGAGACATCTGGTCGCTGCCCTTCGATTTGGACCGTGGAAGGTCTAAGGGCGCACTGGAGCGGATCACGCAGGGTCCACCCAGGCGAGAAAATCCATCGCTATCGAACAATGGACGCTATGTAGCGTTTGCTTCCGATCAGTCGGGGCGACCGAACATCTGGATGCGGGAACTGGCGACCGGAAAAGAGCTGAGTGTGGCCAGCTCATTGTTTGTCCAACGGTACCCTGTGAGCAACGCATCCGGTACCAGAATCGCGTTTTCGGTGTACGAAAAGGACAAGAGGGTAGTGTACGTGTCCGCACCAGCCGGACCACTCGAGAAGCGATGTGAAGGATGCCTGCGAGCTACGGACTGGTCGCGGGATGAGAAAACGCTATTGGTGTTCGGCGGCAATCCGTATCAGATCAATGTTCTCGACCTGGCTTCGCATAAGCAGGCCCCGCTGCTGAAGCATCCCACTTACAATTTGCTGTACGGCCGATTCTCACCCGACAATCGCTGGGTCAGTTTTACGGCTCGGATTCAGCCAAGCCTCGGGCGCATCGCGATCGCGCCCGTCGATGGACCGAAGCCGGTTCCCGAAAGCGCCTGGATCGCGATCGCGGAGGCGCGGGCTGACGACTATGCTAACTGGTCGCCTGATGGGAAGACGCTGTACTTTACCTCCGTGAGAGATGGACATAACTGCCTGTGGGGGCAGCGGATTGAAGTAAGCTCCGGCCGGCCGGTGGGCGAGGCCTTTACGGTGCAGCATCTTCACGGACGCGTGTCCTTTGAGCATGACGGTTGGTCGGTGGCTGGCGGCCGAATCGGGCTGGCACTTGTCGAGGTTACGGGTAATATTTGGACGATGTCACGCGCCAGCGATCCGCGGCTGGCTGGCGATTTGCGATAGCGCCGCCGCCGCCAAAATCACCACGGGTTTTCGACTGCCCCAAACGTGCATTCGCCGATCTCCAGCCTGCGTTCGCCGAATGAAACTTCAGCGCGCTTTGAAAACGCTCTATGATCGCCACAGAAAGGAAGTTCTCATGCCGGCCTTATCAACTGCAAAACCATATAAAGGTCTGGGGATGGAGGGCTCCGTCGCGAAGTGGTATGCGTCCCTCACCAAGAAATCGCTGGATGATTTTAAGGCGCTGGCCCGGCGCATTGCCGAACAGGTTCCACTCCACGGTAGCGTGCTCGAAGTCGCTCCCGGGCCCGGATATTTCGCCATTGAATTGGCGAAGCTCGGCGACTATCGAATCAAGGGGTTAGACATAAGCCAAACATTTGTGGAAATAGCCCGCGCGAATGCCGCAAATGAGAATGTAGAGGTTGACTTTCGCCGCGGTAACGCCTCAGCCATGCCGTTCCGGGACGGAAAGTTTGACTTCCTCCTGTGTCGAGCGGCCTTCAAGAATTTCAGCGATCCGCAAGGCGCCCTCGAAGAGATGTACCGCGTTCTTAAGCCCGGTGGACGAGCGCTCATTATCGATTTGCGGCGAGATGCTTCTGGGGAATCGATCAACCAGGCTGTAAATGACATGAGCGTCGGTGCCGTGAACGGGATCATCACCAAGCTGACGTTTCGCTTCATGCTGCTCAAACGTGCTTACACAAAGCGGGAATTTGAAGAGTTGATTTCGAAGACGAGGTTTCACGACGTAGCGATTCGAGAGGATTTGATCGGACTGGAGATATTGCTTTCCAAAGATCAGGTGGCCTTCTAATCGCGCTACACTAACCACTGGCGCGGCTCTGGCGCCGTAACACCAACAAGGAGTATTTCTTTCTATGTCGAAACAAGAAGAGGCTGGTCTTATCCTCAAACTTTACGAACTACGTCGCGAAGAGACGATGCGCAAGGCGCGCGACTGGTACTTTCGCGAGTTTAATCCGCAATCGATGGCGGACTTCAATAATGCGATGCTTGGCGAGCACAGCGGTCATTTGCGCATGGTCGTAAGCTATTGGGACATGGCGGCCGCGCTCGTCAACAACGGGGCTATCAGCCTGGAGTTCTTCAACGACAGCAACGGCGAACATCTCGCCGTCTTTTCCAAAATTGAACCGCTGCTCGGTGAAATCCGCGCTTTTGCACCGCAATTCGCCGCCAACTGTGAAAAGCTGATTGACGCAACGCCCGATGGGCGGAAGCGAGTTTCAGCGATTCGTGAACGGATGAGCGCGGTCAGGGCGCAACTTGCCGATAAACAGGCGAAGTCAGCGCAGCAGAGCTAGCTAGCCAACGGCGCTAATTTTTGGTCGCCAGCGATGGCGCGGCCGGCGTTGCAGGCTCTGCTTGCTCCTCCGAGCTGCTCAGCATTGCCTTCTTCCGGTTCTTGGCTTCGTACATCCGCCGGTCCGCCTCCGACAGCAGTGCGTCGGCGTCCTGCCCGTCTGTGGGAAACGCAGCCAGGCCGAGGCTCATGGACATCAGATTCTCTCCGCACACGTTGGCGCCGGCTCTTTGGACAGCCCTCGAAAAGCGATCGGCGTGTTGCGCGAAAACCTCCGGCCGCAGTCCGGGCATGATGAGGACAAATTCGTCTCCACCCAGGCGCGCCACGTAATCCCCCCCGCGGCAGACCGACCGCAGCCCGCTTGCCACGGCACGCAGCACCTCGTTTCCCTTGGCGTGCCCGAAGCGGTCGTTGATTTGCTTGAAGCCGTCCAAATCACAAACCACAACCGAAACCTCGGACTTCTCGCGCTCTGCTCGGGAAAGCTCGCGTTGCAGCTCGATAAACAGCGAGCGCGCGTTCGGAAGACCGGTCAGATAGTCGGTGGTGGCGGAGCTTTCGGCGCGGCGATAGCGCAAAGCTTGCTCGATGGAAATCCCGACCTTCTGGCTCACCGCCTGCAGCACTCGCAGATGCTCGTTGTTGTAAATGTCCGGGTCGCTATGATAGACCGTGAGCACGCCGATCCCGCTCGCTTGTCCGTCGAGGGGAACCGCCAGTGCCGAATTCAAGTGGCATTGCAGTTTGGAGTCGGACCGGTAGGAGAGTTCCACCGATGGATTCCCATTGACGATCGGCTTGTGATTCTGCGCCACCCATCCCGACAAGCCGCCGCCCACCGGCAGTTCCGTGGGCAAGAACATTCCGCTGCCTTCCCCGCTGGCGTGAATCGGGGCCAGCGTGTCGCCTCGCCGCATATAGAAGATGATGGCGTCAAAGGGAACGATCAGCCGCAGCCGGTCCGTCACTAGCGCGAGGGTCTCGTTGAGCGTCAGCGAGCTTCCCAGGTCCGTCGTCAGCTCTCGAAGGACTTGCTCCTCCAATCGAGCCGAGGCGATCGGTTCCAGAAAACCCTCGCCATTCGGATCTGTACCGTTGCGCGTGGCCACCGCCAGATTCTGCAGACCAGTGGCCGGCGCAAGACCCCGTTCCACTTTCTCCCCGGTCGAAAGCGGCGCCTGCCCGTTCAACGCGGCTTGGGCTATCTCGTCCAAATCGAGGTAACGGCGCTCCAGGACCTCCACTATTTTCGGATCGAAGCACTTTCCGGATTCCGCCCGGACCTTCTCCATCGCTTCCTGCAAACCGAGCGCCCGCCGATAGGGGCGATCCGAAGCCAGCGCGTCCAGATAGTCCACCGCCGCAAGAATTCGCGCTCCAATCGGTATCGCATTCCCGGCCAAGCCGTCAGGGTAGCCGGTCCCGTCCCATTTCTCGTGGTGAGATCGGATGATCGGCACCGCTGGATACGGCAACTTCATCCTCCCCACGATTTCCGAGCCCACGATGGGATGGATCTTCATCTTCTCGAACTCTTCCGGTGTCAGTTTGCCGGGCTTGGAGATGATGTGCTCGGGAATCGCCAGCTTCCCTACGTCGTGCAGCAATGCCGCCGTGCAGAGCCCCTGAAGTTCCAGTTTGTCGAGGGCCAGCTCCTTGCCGATCTCCAGGGCGTACAGTTGCACGCGCCTTAAATGCATTTCCGTGGTCTGGTCCTTGGCTTCGATTGCCACCGCCAGAGCTTCGATGGTGCGCAGGTGGACCGCCTCCAGCTCGTCGGCATGTCGCTGCTCCCGTTCCCTCGCGTCGTTGTACATGCGATAGCCTCGCTCGATGACAAACAGAATCGGCAACGCTACCACTGCTGCGGGCACGCCGGTCTCCCGGCTGGTGCTGTTAATCATGCACGCCATGTAGCCGGCGGCGACGAACCAGGGAAGCATCGTATAGAGACGTTTGCGATAGAACGACTTTAATGAGGTGGTCGAATCTCGGAGAATTGCCGAGGCAATGGCGTAATGAAAGAAAAATACCAGTGAGCTGGCCAGTAGAATGGCTGGGAAAATTGGATTCAGCCGACGGTCCGGCGACAGATGGTAGGCATTGTAGGCGGCCGCGATGCTGGTCGCCACGCTCCCCATCGTAAAGATAAGCTCGCCGAACTTTATCTTGAATTTTGTCTGCCGGAGTTCACTCAGCAGCGTGGCTGTGCATCCGATGAACAGAACCTCCGGCAGACTCAGCTCCACGATTCCGAGCAGGACTAAGAGAAATCCAGTGGGAAATCCGCCCAGGTTGATGGGAATCCGCAGGTTCAGCCAGGACGTGCACACTGCCGCCGCCAGGTAGAGCAGAAAGAGGGGAATGTTCTGTGGACGGAACTGCGCGGCGTTCAGGAAAAACACCGTGGCGCCCACCAGGGTGATTCCTAAGACGTAGATCCTCGCGTTGCTCCGAAGCTGTCTCATCGGGTCAGAGATCCCACCGTTTAAGGCATCTCATCGTCCAATGCAACGTAGATGGATAGACCTGTTGCTAATTCTATGCAGGGAAGGAACTTATCGGAATACGATTAGCTTGGAATCAGGCGTCGAGAACTCGACTGCGAGGACAAACTGTCCGCTGCGAGGTACCTATTTTGTCTCAGCGTGTCTTGCCGAGCCGGCGTCGTTCTTACCGAGCCGTGCGCGTGAGCAAGCGGGACCTACACCAACCGGCACACCCATCCGCTCGAAGCGTCCGAATACCAGAAGACGCCTTTCCACAGATCCAGCCCGTGAATCTCCGGGTCTTCCTTAGTCAACTGGATCTTCGCCAGCGGCCGGCCGTCTTTGGGATCAAGTTTGTAGATCGCGCGATCAATCGTCTCGGCCACCCACAGATAGCCGTTGTCCCAGGCGATTCCATGCGTGCGAATCCCCGGACCCGGAATGCTCCGGATTACCGCGCCCGTCTCCGGCTCGATCAGCTGAATCACTTCCGCGGGCGGCATCGCCATCCAGATTTTGCCGTCGACCCATTTGAGACCATGCGCTCCCGACGGCCGCGTGGGCTTTCCGAACTTGGGCATGCCTGCGCCGGGCTCGTCAAAAGAAGCCAGCGTTTTCCCGGTCTTAGGATCGACCTTGAGTGTCTTGAGTCCCCACGTCGACGCGATCCAGAGCGCGCCGTTGCCGTACGTGATTCCGCTGCCGTGAATCGATTCGGTCTGGATCTCGGAAATCACCGAACCGTCCTGCCAACGCACTTTGAAAACTTTGTTGGGGTCCACCTGGTCGAGAATCCAAAGGCCGTCGGAGGCTGCCTGCAGATCGTTGGGCTGCTTGCCGGGCGCCTTGAATGCTTTTTCAACGCGCTTGGGAACCACCGGCAGTTTCTGCTTGTCTTCGATCGTCGCCGCCCCGAGGCGCGATACCAGTGTCGCTGCGCTAGCCGACGTCAAGAAACGCCGCCGCGAAACATCGTTCATCATGAGGACCTCCTTAGAATTCCGCGTTCTATGCTGGAATCCGTGGAACCACTAAGTGAAACAGCTTCAACGATGCCCCATCCGCGGCCTGAATGGTCGCGCTTTCCGAGGGACCGAGATAGACGCCCGCGCCCTTCGACACGTCGTAACTCTTGTTGTCAAGATTGATGTTGCCACGGCCTTCCATCAGATAGATGAGCTGATGTTTGTCTGAGGAGGCGGCCTTGAACCGCTCGCCCGGCTTCAGCCACCGCAATGAGCCGACCACGTTCTCGGCCCCGCACAGTGCCCGGTTCATGACCTCAGTCACTTCGCCCTCGGGCGTCTTTTTCTTGGGAAGTTGATTGGTATCGATAAATGTAAGCGCCATGAGATCGACTTCCTAACTCTGCACCCACACTTTGCCGTCCACGCGGTTCCACACCAAGTCGTCGGGAGTGCCGTCCAGGATGGTAGTCTTGAAGCGGTTCGGCGCCTGGAATTCGAAGTAGAACAGTGGGGATTCAGTAGCTCGGAGGCGATGTTTGTCTTCCGCCGGAATGAAGATCATATCGCCAAGGCCCACATTGCGAATGCCCTCGGGGGATTCCACGGTTCCTTTGCCTTCGAAGATGAAATAGAAATGCTCGCAGTTAGCGTGCAGATGATAGGGCGAGGAAGCGCCCTTCTTGTAGCGCATGATCCCCGCCAGCATGTCGTCGATATTGGTTAGTTCTTTGTTGACGAAGAAGGTACGCTCGCGGCCCGGCACGGCCGAGACCAGCTTCGGTAACTCGTCCTCATGAAAGATATATGCCATGGGTTTAATTATGTACAGTTCTAATTATGAATGAACGGCGGCCTGACTTCCCCACAGCACGCGGCTGGCGATTCGCGCCCCTTCCGTCATAGCCTCCAGCTTAGCCCACATGATCGAAGGATGAACGCGCCGGTTCAGCTCCTCCTGCGCGAAACCGCAATCGGTGTTCGCGATCACATTCTCACGGCCCACCACGCCGGCGAATCTGAGTATCCGCTCGGCCACCAGTTCCGAATGTTCCACCACGTTCGTTCCGTGGCTGACAACCCCCGGCGCCAGCAGCTTGCCCTCGGGCAGCTTGACGTCCTTCCAAACCTGCCACTCGTGCTCGTGCCGGGGATTCGCCGCTTCGATGAGGTAAGCGCCGGCCCGAACTTTGAGAATGAGATCGACGATCTTCTTCAGTGGAACGTCGCTGGTGTGCGGTCCGGGCCAGCTTCCCCAGCAGACGTGATAACGGATGCGATCTTCCGGGATGCCTTCGAGAGCATGGTTCAGCACCTCGACGTGACGGCTAAGCCAGCGATAATAGTCATCGAAGCTGGCGGGCGGGACCATTCGGTCATAGGTTACTGCCGCGCGGGCGTCGTCCACTTGCAGCAGAATTCCGGATTGGTCGATGGTCCTATATTCGGTGCGTAAAGCCTCGGCCAAAGCGATTACCAGCTCTTCGTCGTTGCGGCAGTATTCGTTCTTGCGGTCCGGAATTGCGCTGGAGGGAGCCGCGACCGGCAGAAATGCTTCTTCCACTTGGACGCCGCGGAGCCCGGCCTTCAAGTTATCGATATCGCGCTGCAGTTCTTGGCCACCGATGTATTGGATCGGTCCCACGCAGACCGCGTCCTGCACGGTCACTTTCGACCAGGTGCGACCGGCGTTGCGGCCCTCGAGTTCGGCATAGAACTCCGGGAAACGTTGCCGGTCTGCGCCTCGCGCGAAGGTGTCCGCTCCCGGTTGGAACGGGCGTAGCTCGAAGCCGCTCAGGCGCTTTAAAGCGTAGAGCGACCAACTGGTAGACTTTCCGAACTCGCATCGTTGACGATGTCGATACCGGTCTGAGCCTGCCGCATGACGAACTTCCGCCACCGAGTCTCTCAGGCATTTTTCGTAGCCGTGCTGGTTTGCGTCGTCGCCACTTTGCCGGGCTCGAACCAATTCGAGAAGCTGGGGCGGGCGGATCAAGCTGCCGACATGCGTGGTTAGGATTCGATTTGAACTACGCTTCATCGTGGGTCAGTACGTGGTCAATTCCACCCGGGATCCGGCACCGCACCCCAGGATTTTTGCTGCCGAGGCTTGGTTAGTGGCCACTTCCAGGTAGCCGGAGCTTCCCACGATGACGAAGAGTTCTCCCGGCGAGGACTCGGTAAACGTAAGGGCCAGACGTGTGATCGGCTGCCTGCCGGCCAGTAAACGGAAGGGCCGGGTCTGGAGATTCGGAAAATCGTCGAGATGCAGATTCGTGATCAAGTTGCCGAAGCGATCCACTTTGAGCACGGATCCGGTCCAGGCATTCTTGCCGGTTTGGGTGGGCCGGTGAAAAGTGAGCCGCAGATAGTCGTCTATGAGTTTGCCGAAGCGCGCTGGTGCAATGCCCGAGGCGAGATGCGCGGCCACGGGAGCAAAGATGTCTCGTCCGTGAAAGGTGTGGCTGACCGGATGGAGAAAGTATCGGTCGTTGGTGATGTGCCGAACCTTAGGTTTTTCGCGCGCGAAGACGATGGAGAGCACGCCGTTGTCGGGCGCAACGAAAAACTGGTCGGCCATCTCGGCGAGCAACGGCCGGCGCCTGGAACCGACGCCCGGATCGACGACGATGACATGGATAGTACGCTTCGGGAAATAGGGGTAGGCTTGGGCGATGGTGAAGGCGCCGTCAGGGATCTCGAAGGCTTGAACGTCGTGCGTGATGTCGATGATTTGGGCCGCGGGAAGGATTGAGAGGATCACGCCTTTCATAGTTCCGGCGAAGTGGTCGGTGGTTCCGAAGTCAGTGGTAAGGGTGATGAGCCGTTTTGGCATGGCCTGCCGGATGTTAGCGCAGGCGGGGCCGGGAAATCAATGCAGGAGAAGAAGAGAGGCAGGTTTGGGAGCCTGCCACAGCATCACTAGCCCATGTAAATGACGTGCGCGTAGGTCCCTGTCCGGGAGTTGTAGGCCAAATAGTAGCCCGGATGGTCAGGATCTTCGTATATCACGATGGGGTCAGAATTCCAGAACCAATCCGAGACATAAGGATAGTCCTCGGGAGCAACGCTAAAGTAGGCGCCCCGAAACCAGAATCGATCCGGACCACCGCCTTCGAGGCGAAAGACATGACCGGGTCCGAAACCCAACGTAAAGCGTCCATGTTCCCACGGACGATCCAGGTGATAGCGTGCATCATTGCGGCCCATATCGTGTCCAACCCACTCGCCGTTGCCGTGCACGTGGGGCACATTCGGATGTCCCTCTTGATCGCGAAAATTACGCTGGCCTCCGGCGCGCTGTTCGGGAGCTTGCCGCTGTTCCGGAGCCCTCTGCTGCTGGACCGGAGCTTGCCGTTGCTCGGGAGCACGCTGCTGCGGAGCTTGCCTGGCCGCCGGAGCAGGACCCCGAGGTGGAATATATCCACCACCGACGCGACCTTGATTCCCGTGCTGCTCTCCCCCACCCCGTTGCCCACGATCCCGTTCCTGCGCAAAGCTCGGAATCGAAACGCTTAGGGAGAGCAGAGCCAGAAGTACTATGTTTTTCTTCATCGTTGCCTCCAACCTCATAGACGCTTTCCAGCGGCGGATATCTCAAGCATTTAGAGAGCTTTTATTAATCTACATGTCGCTTAGCGCGGCTACCAATGCCCCCCGCGCGGTGGAGTGCATCGGACTGGGGGCCAGCCGGACCTCGGAGATGGCTACCGGCAGCTCAGTGTCGCGCATGATTTTCTCGAAGCGGTCACGGAAGCCGGGGGCCATTGCGCTTCCACCGCTGAGCACTAGCGGGATAGGGCGGTTGAGCTTGGGCATGTTCTGAACGCTGGCGAACGTGTCTTTGAGGGCCGCCACCAGGGCCTGCATCATGTCTTCGTAATAAATGGCTAGCGAGTCGTAAATCTTATTGGCGAAATGGCCGTTGAAGTGGAATGACTCCTCCTTGATGGTGCGGATGCGCGTGGCCGGCTCGCCGCGCACTTCCGCCACGCTGGAATCGATAAAGTCGCCGCCTTTGGGAATGCTGAAGCTGAACACCGGCACCGACAGATAGGCCAGGCAGACGTTGCACAGCCCGCCGCCGCAACTGATCCCGATGCCGGTGTAGTTGGAACTCTCCATTTCGCCATAGACGACCGCGAGACCCTCGGAAATACTGCGCGCATCGTACCCGAGCTTGCCGAACATGCTTTTTAGCTCGACTTCATGTGCGTTCACTTCCTCACCGGCGCCCACTGGAGCTGCTGGAATGCTGAAGCAGAGCTTTTTTCCTTCGCCAACCTCCTCGCCAGTGAGCAGCGTCACTAAATAGCGGACCAGCACGGGACCCTCGGTCTCGTCCTTGTTGAGGACTCCGCGCAGCATGGGACGCCGGGTCTCCTTGTGGAAAAGATTGGCGAACCGCTCGGACTCATCGCCGTACACGATGATCTCGGAGTCCTGAATCAGATGCGGGATGCGCTCCTTCTTGAGGACGCCTTGCGTTAATTTCGAAAAAGGAATGGTGACGAAGGCGTTCAGCTGCTTGGCAAACTGGATGTCTTTGTCTTTGCGGCGGGCGGTGACGATGCGGCTGGTGCCAACGTCGAGCCCAATGGCGGAAGCTACCTGCGTGTTGGTGTTTGTCATTTTAGTTGTTCTCCTGGAGGGCGCCCTTAGCGTGTAGCGCCGTAATCGCGTCCTTGTATCTGGTCTGTAAAACCTGGCGGTAACGATGCTCGGAAAGATTGTGAACCGCGGCTTCGGCCCGAACTTGGTCTTGGGAGGCTTCTAAACCTTTGGCCAGCGGCGAGTCACGGGCTTCCTCCAACAATGGGGTGGCGGAGAAACCGAACAAGGTCACGCTGGGAAGCGGCCGGGCGTAGTTATTGATGAGTCCGAGATCCTCGAAGGGCAGATTGGCCGCCCAGTCGGTGTGATAGCCGGCGCTGCGGCCGGGTGGATAGACAGAAACCTGGGCGTGCGTCACGCAATTGCCTGCCGGAATGCCATAGCGGGTGCGGAGCATTTCCGTGAGGGTGCGCGCCGCGTGCACCTGCGCCGCATTCACCGGAAGCTCGCCTTCTTTTGGCTGACTGCGCGCTTCAAAAGCGACGCCGAAGAAACTCTGATTGAGGTTGACGTAGATCCAAGTTTGATCCGCCCAAATCGAATTTCCGGCGTGATTGGCGTAATCGGTCTCGCCGACGATCCGGAACACGCGGCCGAAACGGTCGATTACGAAATGGTAGGACCGGTTGCGGGAGACATATTCGAGCAACCCTTCGCCTTCCCGCTTGAGCATGCGGTTTTGACCTTCTTCGGGATCTGGTGCAAACGCGTGGGTGGCAGGCGATGATGAAGAGATGCAACGGTTCGTACCGATCGAAGATGTGTTCAAAGGACGGCACTTCGACGGGCAGATCATCATCTTGTGTGTCGCGTGGTACACGAGCTTCAAGCTGAGCCTACGGGATCTGGTAAGCATGATGGCGGACCGCGGCATCTCCGTGACCCATACGACGATTCTCCG